>Ga0101944_10000184_pt1 | contig 207892 bp, 188 predicted proteins | sample DewCreD2012metaG_FD_75245 | JGI IMG/M metagenome (GOLD analysis project Ga0101944, IMG submission 75245) | Hot spring sediment bacterial and archeal communities from British Columbia, Canada, to study Microbial Dark Matter (Phase II) - Dewar... ...
TCCAGTGGAGGGCCCATGTGTCGATGGACGCCGCCAGCGGTGGGATTCGAACGGTGGAGTTGACCGACGTGAAGGGAGGCGAAAAACTGGCGCGGCATCCGTTTGGAGCCGACGAGGTGGTATTGGCCGATCGGGCCTATGCCACCGCGCGGGGGGTGCACGCGGTACGCCAAGCTCAGGCGCATGTGGTGGTGCGCTTCAACCCCGTGACGCTGCGGACTCACGATCGAAGACGGCGCCGGGTCCATTTGAAGCCGAAGGAGTCCGAGGTTCCCAAGGTGGGCACGGTGGAATTTGAGCTCTCCATTCCCGTCCCCCCACCCCCCACCCGCAGCCATCAAAGCTGGGACGTGGCCAAAGCCATCGCCTGGATTCCCGCCCGAGCCGTGGCCGCCCGCACCCGCATGGGCCAAGTCATCTGGATCCTGACCACCTTGTCGGTCCGGCAAATGCCGGCCGTCACTCTGTTGGAGTTGTATCGGCTGCGGTGGCAAATTGAACTGGCTTTCAAACGCCTGAAATCACTGCTGCATCTGGATGCGCTGCCTTCCCGGGAAGGTCCGACCGCCAAGAGCTGGATGCTAGCGCGCTTGATCGCAGCTGCTCTGGCCCAGAAGCTGGCGCCGCCCTCGGGCCCACTTTCCCCCTGGGGGTACCAACTGCGCGCCCATCTGCTGTCCCGCCCCGCCTCGCAACCCGCGCACGCATAGCCCCTGGTCGCGCTTTCGCATGAGCTTGTGGGCGTTGCGGGTCACGGTGCTGGGGCGTGGCCCCTGGCTGCTGGTCAGCGACGAGGGCCGCCTGGAGCGGCTGTGCAATTCACCCCGCAAGCGGGTCCTGGCCAGCCACAAGCTGGCTCATAGGGATCCTGTATCAACGAATCCTTTATTTTAACGCCTATGGCAGGCGGGGGAGGCCTCCCAACTTATACAAAAAAAAGAGGCAACCGAAACCAGCAACCAGCGCAGCAAGGAGTCAAAGAGCAACAAAAACAGCCCAGAAGACCCAACCAACCAGCAACCACAACCAAGAATCCCCACCAAACCGCAGAGGCGGAACCCACTCCACACTCAAGCTCTGCCCGCCCGTGGCGCGGGCTGCCAGCCTGCGCTCGCAGCACGTCCTAACTCGAGCTCCAGTCGCGGAAGTCTCCGGCTTGCGCCCGTACCACACTCAGATCTTGCCCGCCAGTAGCGTACGCCTCCTGTTGTGGGGCAGGCCTCCAGGCCTGCGGCCGACATTCCTGTCGGCCTTGGCACCCTTTGCCCGCCGCCCCTTTCTCAACCTCCGTTGTGAGATCCCACTTCCGAGGCACTCGGTGGTGAGATCGCTGGCTGTGTTTCCTATCTCACGGATTATTCGGTCTTGGCCCGTCGTCGCCGCATGATGATCACGCCGAGCAGCACCAGCGCCAGCACCGCACAGATGATCCTTATCGTAGATGCGTCCATCGCGTCTTCCTCCTTTCCTATCGAATCCTCCGTGTCTATCCGCGCTCTGTCCTTCTTCCTCGCCCTGCCCTTGCAACTGCGTTTGTCTCGCCGCTCACCGGCTCACTTCGAATCGCCGCGGGCTGGTCCGCTTCAGAGGTTTCTCATTTGAGGCAGCAGCTCCCGCACCATGCGCACCGCCATGGGACCCACCGTTACCACGAAAAGTGAAGGCAGAATGCAGAAGAAGATCGGGAATACCAGCTTGACGCCCAGCTTGGCTACCTTCTCTTCGGCCGCCTGGCGAGCCTGTACCCGCATGAAGTCCGCATGGGTCCGCAAGCTCTGCGCGATTCCCGTTCCAAAACGATCCGCTTGGAGCAGCACCGCGACCAGCTTCTTCACGTCCGCCACCCCCGTCCGCTCTCCCAGATTGCGCAGGGCCTCCTGGCGGCGCACCCCGGTCTTCAGCTCCAAATGCACCAGCGCCAGCTCGCGGCTGATCTCTCTGTGAGAAGCCTCCAGCTCCTTGGCCGTCTGCGCGATGGCCTGATCCAGCCCCAGGCCCGACTCCACGCAGATTACAAGCAGGTCCAAAGCGTCCGGCAGGCCGCGCCGGATGCGGTATTGCCGGCGCCTGGCCCGCCAGGAGACGAACATGCCAGGCGCCATGGCGCCTGCGGCCGCTCCGAACATGGCCGCCAGCACCCGGTCGCTCGCCGCCGCGTCGCGGCTCGCCACCGCCGCCGCCAGCGCCAGCGCTGCCCCCGCCAGCACTCGGGCCCCTTGCACCACCCAGACCGCGTGCGTCTGATAGTAGCCCGCCCGGATCAGCATCTTCCGCAACTGGGCTGCCCCTTTCTGCGGGGTCGGCAGAGCCGCGCCCAGCCGCGCCACCAAGTCCCGGAACGCCAGACTCGGATGAGCCGGGATCCGCCACGCTGCGGCCTCGGACCCTCCCGCCAGCCGGTCGAGGACCGCCCGCGGCCGCGCCCACAGGCGGATTCCCACCAGCGCCGTTGTGGCGGCCACCAGCACAAATAACGCCACGCTCAGCCAGAGCTCCATCCGTCACGCCTCAATGGAAACAATCTTCCGGATAATCCCGTACCCCACCAGTTGCAGCAAGATCGCTCCCGCCGCCATGGGTTGGCCCGTGGGGTCGTTCAGGAAGAACCGTACGTATTCCCGGTTAATCAAGAAAAGGACACAGGCCACGCCTACCGGGATCAGCGTCAAAGTCGCGCCGGTCATCCGGCCGTGGGCCGTTACCGCCCGCAGGCGGCCCCGCAACTTAAACCGCTCCCGGATCACATAGGCCAGCTTGTCCAGCAGTTCGGCTAGGTTGCCCCCCGTTCTCCGCTGGAGGGTCACCGCCGATACGAAAAACTTGACGTCCATCAGCGGCACCCGCTGGGCCAGCTTCTGAAGCGCAACCTCCAGCGGAAGCCCGAGATTGTGCTCCTCGAAGGTGCGGCGGAACTCCCCGCTGAGCGGTTCGGGAAACTCCTTGTGCAACATCTCCAGCGCCACCGAGAACGCGTGCCCGGCCCGCATCGAGCGGGCTACAAACTCCAGACTCTCCGGAAACTGTTCCTCAAACCGCCGCAGCCGCGCGCTTCTCCGCCGCAGCACAAAGACCAGCGGCAGCGATCCCGCCCCGATCCCCACGAGCGGCCCCGCCTTCCGCCAACCCGGAGCCGCCTGCCACAAGGCCGTCACCGCTAGCAGAAACAGCGCCAGACACAGGTGCAGCAACCGCGCCGGATGCCACTTCAGCCCCGCCTGTTCCAGCCAGTCCCGCAGCGTCGGGATCACCGGGAAACGCGCCAGCAGCCGCTGCACCAGGCGCCCGGTCGTCACATCCTCCTGGCTCAGCAGCGCCGGGGCCTTGCCCTCCGCAGATTTGCTTTTGGAGGCGGCCGCGCCCATCAGCCGGCGCTGCATTTTTCGGGCCTCCGCCCTCTGCATCCAACGGCTGGCCACCATCCAGGCCAGCAGGCACACCGCCCAGCACAAGGCCGCGCCGATCCAGAACTGAGCCGAACCCGCCATCCTAGATCTCCTCGACCTCGTCGAACAGATCACTGCGCAGCAGGATCCCCGCCGCCAGCAGTTTCTCGTGAAACCGCGGCCGGATGCCGGTGGCCGCAAAGCGCCCGATCACCCGGCCTTCGGGCGACAGGCCGCGTTTCTCAAACACAAACAGGTCCTGCATGGTGATCACGTCGCCTTCCATGCCGGTCACTTCGGTGATGTTCACCACCCGCCGCGAGCCGTCCGTCAGCCGCGATACCTGCACAAAGAGTTGAACCGCGCTGGCGATCTGGTGCCGGATCGCCGCCAGCGGCATGCTGGCGTTGGCCAGCGTCACCATCACCTCCAGCCGGGAAACCGCATCCCGCGGGCTGTTGGCGTGAATTGTGGTCAGCGACCCCTCGTGGCCGGTGTTCATCGCCTGGAGCATGTCCAGAGCTTCCTCGCCGCGCACCTCCCCCACCACGATCCGGTCCGGCCGCATCCGCAGGCTGTTGATCAACAACTCCCTTTGCCGCACCGCCCCCTGGCCCTCCAGGTTCGGCGGACGGGTCTCCAGCCGCGCTACGTGAGGCTGCTTCAGTTGCAGCTCGGCGGCATCCTCGATGGTGATAATGCGTTCGCGCGGGCTAATGAAGGCCGACAGCGCGTTCAGAAGCGTGGTCTTGCCCGCGCCGGTGCCGCCGCTGATGATGATGTTCAGCCGCGCCTTGACCGCCGCCTCCAGCAGCTCCATCATCCCCCGCGTCATCGCCCGCCGCTCCACCAAATCCTGCGGCATCAGACGGTCCCGCGAGAACCTGCGAATGCTCAGCAGAGGCCCGTCCACCGCCAGCGGAGGAATAATAGCGTTGACCCGCGAGCCGTCGCTCAGCCGCGCGTCCACCATCGGAGTCGATTCGTCAATGCGCCGGCCGACTTGAGAGACGATCTTGTCGATCACGTGCATCAGGTGCATGTCGTCCCGGAAGGTCAAATTGGTCTTCTCCAGCACCCCCCGCCGCTCGACGTAAACCGCACGGTGCGTGTTGACCAGAATGTCGCTCACCGTCGGGTCCTCCAGCAGCGGCTCCAAGGGACCCAAGCCGAAGACCTCGTCCAGCACCTCATCGCAAATCCGCTGCTTGTCGGCGCTGCTCAACAGCGTCTCCTCCGCTTCGATCAGCGTGAATAACGCCTGCCGCACCTCGCTGCGGACCCGCTGGTTGTCGATGGCCGCCAGGGCCTCCAGGTTGATCTTTTCGAGCAGCTTGCGGTGCAGATTCAGCTTGAGCTCTTGGTGCTCCGGCCGCAACGCGGCCGCCTCGCGACCCACCGGGCGCGCTAATTTCTGCTCCCAGCTCAGCCGTCCGCTTTGGTCCCGCCCCGCGCTCGTCAGCATGCTTTACTCGCTCCTTCCCGCCTAGATCCCGGCAAACGCCGCCCCCTGCGCCAGCAGCAAGCCTCCGCCTCTCCGCTCCGGCGCCGAGGCCCCCGTGAGCGATGCCACCCATCGCTCCAGCGCCCCTCCGAGCGGGCTGGAGGGGTCCAGCTTGCCGGCCGTCGCCGCCGCCGCATGCAGCGCCCCGTGATCCTCCGGAAACACCGCCTGCACCTTGCGCCCAAGCACCTTGCCGATCTCCCCGAGCCGTGCCCCGTCCGGCTTGCCCGCCCGGTTTAGCAGGATTTCGAACCGCTCCGGTCCCACCCCCGCCAGCCCCAGCAATCGCACCGCCTTGCGCGCCGCATGCAGACTTCCCAGATCCGGCCCGGTCACCACATACGTGCAATCGGCCTCAGCCACCGCCAACAGGCTGATTCGTTCGAAGATCACAGGCAGGTCCAGCACGGTCCACTCGTAAGCGCTGCGCAGCCGCTCGAACAGTTGCCGCACCTGCACCACGTCCAGAGCGCAGCTTCTCGGCACGGGCCCGGCCGGGAGCACGTCAATTCCGTGCTTCGGTACAGCCAGAGATCCGGCGGGCGCCGGCTCGCTTTCCCCGTTCCGCTCGAGCAAGTCCAGGATGCTGTAGTTGTGCTCTACGCCGGTGTAGAAGCCGGCGGCGCCGCCCGCCAGGTCCAGATCCGCCAGCAGCACTTTTTGCCGGCTCTGTTTAGCCAGCTCGTAGGCCACATGACACGCCAGCGCCGAGGCCCCGCAGCCGGGCTTGGCGCTGGCGAAACCGAGAATCCTGCCCGCCTCGGGCTGCGCCAGCTCGTCCCAAATCGCCAGCCGGCGGGCTGCTTCCGCCGCCTGGCGCTGATTCTCCGCCCCGAACGGCGGGGTGACGAATTCACAGGCCCCTGCCCGCAGCGCCTCAATCACCACCTCCGGGCGGCCGGAGTAGTCCAGGCCCAGCGCCACCACAGGCGGATCCTGCCGGCCCGCCAAGCGGATCACCTCGCAAGCCGCTGCGGCATCCGTCGCCAGATCCACCACCACTGCCGCGGGCCGCAATTGCCGCATCCGGATCTCGATCATCGAAGCCGGTTCGTACTTGTTCAGCTCGGCCAGAACTTCAAAGCAACCTGCCGCCGCGGCCGCCTCCGTGAACAAGCCGGCCAGCCGCCGGTCCGGCGAAACCAGCAGCACCGGCACGGGGCGAGGGCCTCGCTTGGATGGCGTGCTGAACACGGTTCTGCTACCTCTCCTGCTGCCTTGGTTTCTTCTCCTGCCGTTTTCCTTTCTCAGCGGCCGGCGCCAGGAACTCCAGAGGCATTGCGGGTTCCAACGGCTGCCGGGCCAGGACCTCGGCATCCGCAATCGAGGGCGTTACGATCACCACCAACTCGGTCTTGCTCTTTTTCTCCTGCCGGCTGCGGAACAACGCCCCCAATACCGGGACTTGCGACAAACCCGGCATCCGCGCCAGGTTCTCCGTCACCCGGTCGTCGAGCAGCCCGGCAATTACAAAACTCTGCCCCTCGGCCAGCTCGATCTGCGTCTCCACCCGCCGGGTGGCCAAAGCCGGGATCAGGAATCCCGACAACGTCACCGCGTTGGCCATGTCGATGGTAGAAACCTCCGGCTTGACCTTCAGCTTGATCGTGTTGCGCGGCGTCACCTCCGGCTGGAACGTCAGCCGGATGCCGAACTCGCGGAACGATACCGTCACCGCGCCCACGCTGGCTCCTCCTTGGACCACCGGAACCGGAAATTCTCCGCCGACCAGGAAGCTTGCCTCCTTGCCCTCGGTGGTCACCAGGTTTGGCTCAGCCAGGATTTGCAATACCCCCTGCGTCCTCAAAGCTTGAATGAAGGCGGCTAGATTGATGTCCGGACGGAAGGCGAAGATGTTCAGCGCGTCGCTCAACGTGAAGTTGCTCAGCGACGAGGTATGGCCCGGAACGGTCCCCGTAACGCCTTCCAGGATCGAAGAGGCCGAAGTGATCTTGCCCGGCTCGGGCGCCGGAAACTGCCCCGTGGTGGTGCGGCCGGTTACGTTGGCTGCGCCCGTCGAAATCAGGTTCGCGCCCAGCGACACGGCCGCCGAACGGTTCAGCTCCGCAAAGCGCACCCGCAGCAACACTTGCTTTTCCGGCGCCGCCGGCGGCACGCTCAAGTTATTGACCACCGTCTTGGCAAAAGAGCCCGCCAGCGAGACGGCCCGCTCCGCTACTGCCTGCGAGGACACGCGGCCCGATAACGCAATCGCGTCCCGTCCCCCCGCGGCCTCGATCTCTTCATTGGGGAAGTTCTGCCGCAGCAGCTTCCGCAGCGGCTCCAGATCGTGGCCGACCTCCACGCGGTACAGCCGCCTGCTCCCATCTTTCAGCCAGATTCCCACGGTCGCCTGGCCGCTGCCCTTGGCCTGCAACAGCACTTCCTGGCGGCTCACGGCAACCGTATCCACGACCGCCGGATCGGTCGTCGAGATTCGGGCCAGCTCCGCCGGACAGTCGATCACCTGACTCTGCCCGACGGTCATCTCAATCGCCGCCGCCGGGACTTCGCCCGCCCACGCCAGACCAGCCGCAGCCGCGGCGGCCGCCAGGCCCGCGAGGATTCTGCCCTGAGCTTTCATGGCGCCGCCTCCCTGGCCCCGATCCTCTCCAGGCTCGCCTGCGAGCCGCGGATTACCAGAATCCGGTCATCGGTCTCCGCCGCCGGCGTTTTGGCTGCCGCCAAGGCTGCCGTCTGTACGGGAGCGCGGCGGACGGCCACCCTCGGCGCTGCCGAGGGCTTCCCGTACAGCTCGGAGAGTTCCCGGCCTGGCGTCTGCGCCAATCCCTGGTCGGCTGCATTGCGGAGCACAAGCTGGATCCGGCCCTCACTGCCGGCCAGCGTCAAGATCTCCGCCTGCTCGGGCGTCACCAGCAGCGTGACCACCGGCACGTTCACCGCCCGCCCGCTGCCGTCCGGCTGGATCTGCTGCCCCGCAGCCGCGACCACGATGTTTTGCAAGATGGTCGTGGTTCGGGGCCCCGCATCGCCCGGCGGCCGCACCGTGGCCAGCACATCCACCCGCATGCCCGGGATCACAAAACCGGCTACCCCAACCACCTCGTTCACCCGCACGGCCACCGCCCGCATCCCGGGCGGAATCACCGGCGCCAGTCCGAAACCGCTTCCCCTCTCCCCAACCCGCTTGGCCACCACTGGCTCGTCGGGCAGAATCGGGTTAATCACCGGCCGGCCGACCACTTCCTCCACTTTCTGAAACGCTCCACTCGGGGCCTGCTCCTTTGCGACGGTAATCACCCTCACGTCCTCGGGCTGGATCTGCTTGCCCACGGGCAAGGCGGCAGCCGCCACCACCACGGTGGTCTTCTCCACTTTCTTGGGCTGCGCGGAAGCGACCCGGAATCTCGACGTCATCATGTAGAAGACACTGGAAACCACCAGCGCGAACAGGAGACTGATGCCCAGCACCGTCAGCAGTCGGCGATCCATAAAGACTCCGGCGTCTAAACCTATCGGCGGAGACGGCAGAACTGATTAGCGGCCTGGGTCACCGGAGACTTCCTCTCCCCTGGTTGGCTCCTCGCAGCCAGGATCCTTGTTTTAACTCCACAAGCCAGCCGGCCAAGAAACCGGCCCCGAAGCTTCCCCCGAGCCACTCAATTGAAATACCCCGCCATCCCCGCGCTTCCGACCCGGAGTTCTAAGTGCAACGGCCTACCCCATCCCACCCTTCGAGCATCCGCGCAACGCGGCTGGCTCCGGGCGGCGCTTGCCCGGGAAGCTTCCGCGTCGTCCCGAACGAAGCCCCCCAGCCCATGCGCCCGTTGCGGAAGCCCCCGCTTAGGCTCCGTTGTATACTAGGCCGTGAGGAGAGGAGATATCTATGTCCGAATGGACGCGCCGCACTTTTGTGGCCGGAGCCACGGCCGCTTTTACCATCGTCCAGCCCCGCTCGGTCCGCGGAACCCAGGCTAACTCGAAGGTCGCCTTCGGCCTGATCGGCGCCGGCGGGCGCGGGACTTACGACGCTTCCATCGTCCACAAAGATCCCCGGGCTCAGGTGGTCGCTCTCTGCGACCTGTTTGAGGACCGGCTCGAAGCCGCCTCCAAGCAGCTCCAGCTCACCAATCCCGCCTTGTTCAGAGACTTCGAAAAGTTGCTGGCCTCGCCCGGCATCGATGCCGTAATCATCGCCACTCCGCCCTTCGAGCATCCGCGCATGCTGGAGGCCGCGGTTCAGGCCCGTAAGCACGTCTTCTGCGAAAAGCCCATGGGGGTGGATCTGGAGGGCTGCCAGCGCGTCATCCGGGCCGGCCGCCGGGCCGATCCCAAGATCTGCATTTCCGTCGGCTTCCAGCAGCGCTACGGCCCGGTCTATTTGGAAGCCTACAACCGCATCCAGGCAGGCCAGATCGGCGAGCTCGCCAACGCGCGCGGCTTTTGGATCGCCAACGATCCGTTCCAGCGGCGCCCCTACGACGATCCCAAGATCGAAAAACTCCGCAACTGGTTCTGCTACCGCGAGTACTCCGGCGACATCATTGTGGAGCAGGACTGCCACAACCTGGACGTATTGCACTGGTTCCTGGGCTCGCTGCCTATCCGCGCCGTGGGCATGGGGGGCCGCAAAGTGCGCACCAGCATGGATATCCTGGATCACCTCACCCTGTCCTACGAGTTCCCCAACGGCTTTCATGTCAACTTCGAAGCCAACCAGTTGAGCCCGGCGGGATTCTCCAAGATCGGCGAGGAGTTCACCGGGACTAAGGGAGTGATGCTTACCAGCCGCAGCCGCACGGTTCACATCCGCGGCCGCAATGACCAGGAGACCATCCCCGCCCCGCGCGACATCACCATCGACGCCTTCGAGCAATTCATCGGCCGCATTTTGAGCGGCAACGTCGAAAACGTGGCCGAGCGGTCCGCTCTCAGCACCCTCATCGCCATCCTCGGCCGTACTGCCATTTACGAGAAGCGCGAGGTCCAATGGAAAGAGTTCGGAGCGTTAGCTTGAAATTCAAACGGCGCCCGCTGTGGCGCCGTGGACAGCTTGGAGGAGACCGATGAATCGACGAAAGTTCTTGTATGGCGCGGCGGCCTCGGCCGCCCTGCTCCCCTCCGCCCCGGCGCAGGCCCCGGCGGGTCTCAAAGGCCGTTTGAAGCAGTCGGCTACGCTCGGCTGCTTCGGGAAAATGCGAAACGACCTGGAGGCGGTCTGCCAGCTCGCCGTGAAGGTGGGGCTCAAAGGCCTGGATTTGGTGGGTCCCAAGGAGATCCCCACCATGCGCAAGTACGGCCTGGTGCCCACGATGATCTACGGCACGCGATCCATTCCGGACGCCATCAACCGCACCGAGTTCCACGACAAGTGCGAAAAGGAGGTCCGGGAGGGCATCGCCCTGGCGGCGGCCGAAAAGGGCCCGAACGTGATCCTGCTGGCCGGCAACCGCCGCGGCATGCCCGATGAGCAGGCCATCGACAACTCCGTGGCGTTCATCAAGCGCGTGATCGCCGAGGCCGAGGACAAGGGCATCACCCTCTGTCTGGAACTGCTGAACAGCAAGGTGAACCACAAGGACTATCAGGCCGACCGCACCGCCTACGGCGTCGAGATCTGCAAGCGCGTCAACTCGCCCCGCATGAAGCTGCTTTACGACATCTATCACATGCAAATCATGGAGGGCGACATCATCCGCACCATCCGGGACAACATCCAGTACATCGGCCACTTCCACACGGCGGGCAACCCCGGGCGCCACGAGCTCGACGAAAATCAGGAACTCTACTACCCGGCCATCGCCCGGGCCATCGTCGAGACCGGCTACACCGGCTATCTGGCCCACGAATACGGGCCGCTCGGCGATCCGGTCAAGGCCATCGAACAGGCCGTCCGCGCCTGCGACGCGTAACACCCCGGGTTTTCGTTGGAACGCCTTCGCGGCGGAGAGGCATTTCCGCGCGCTGAAGCTTCAAGCCCTGTGCGACAATGAGCACTTCAGGTCTCCGCGCCGGGGACCGCACACACAAGCTTTCTTCATGCCGGACGAGTCGAGCGCCACGCACCCCTACACGGTCCTGATCCCCGCCTACAAACCGTCTGAAACGCTGATCCACCTGGTGGAGGACCTCCTGCGCCGGGGTGCGCCCCGCATCGTGGTGGTCGATGACGGCGGCGGCGCCGAATCCACCCCGATCTTCCAGCGCCTCCGGACGCTGCCCCGCTGCGAAGTGCTGCGCCACGCCGTCAATCTCGGCAAAGGACGCGCCCTCAAGACCGGCCTCAACCACATCCTCCTGCACCACCGCGATTCGGCCGGCGTGGTCACCTGCGACGCCGACGGCCAGCACAGCCCGGAGGACGTGGTCCGGTTGGGCGAACTGCTCGCCCAATCGCCCCGCGCGCTGCTGCTGGGCAGCCGCTCCTTCGCCGGAGAAGTTCCCTTGCGCAGCCGCGTGGGCAACCTGATTACCCGCTACGTTTTCTATTACGTCGTCGGCAAGAAGCTCACCGACACTCAGTCCGGCCTGCGGGGCATCCCGATGAGCCTTATCCCCGCGCTCTTACGCCTCGGCGGCGAGCAGTACGAGTACGAAATGAACATGCTCATGCTCGCCAAGGAGCGGGATGTCGACATCCGGGAAGTGCCCATCTCTACGATCTATCTCAACAACAACGTCTCCTCCCACTTCAATCCCCTGTTCGACTCCATGAAGATCTACTTCGTGCTGCTGCGCTACGGCTTCACGTCGTTTCTGACGGCGCTGCTCGACCAGTTGATCTTCTTCGTCGCCTTCCGCTCCGGCGTGGCCGTGGCTCCGGGCATTGTTCTGGCCCGGCTGCTCTCCTCCATCTTCAACCTGACCATGAACAAGACCTTCGTCTTTCAAAGCCGCGCCAGGCTGCCCGGCCTGATTCTGAAGTATTACACGACCATGGCTGTGGCCGGCACCATCGTCTACGCCATGATTCAGCTCCTGACCGAATCTTTCGGCTGGGGCGTCATCACCGCCAAAATCACCGTCGAATCGGTGCTGTTTTTGGCCACCTTCGTGGTGCAGCGCGATTACGTCTTTACCCGCCCGAAACTCCCGGTCGAGTGATCAGCCCGGCGGCCCACCGGCGATCGAAGGCCTTCGCGCCTGCATCCTGCTTGAACCATTTCAGAGAACTTTCCGGCTCTATGCAACGCCTTATACTCTTCAAAGGCGTAGTGTGCTTTGAGCGCACACCGGGAGAATCTCTTCGTTAGGAGGAATCTTGCGAAAAGCGTCCATTTTGCTGTTTTTCTGGGCGTGTGCAGGCCTCGCCCAAGTCAAAGATTGCGCCTCCTTGACCGGATTCACCCTGCCCGGCGTGCCTCTGGAGATGCTCCGGGCGGAGATGCTGCCGTCCGGCTCCAGCCAGGGCCGGCAGGGCCCGCCGGGGCAGGCCGGCCCGGCTCTGCCGGCTCATTGCCGGGTGGAGGGAGTGATCAACCGGCGCACGGGCGCCGGCGGAAAGGAGTACGGCATCAACTTCGCGCTGGCGCTGCCCGAGTCCTGGAACGGCCGCTTCCTTTTTCAGGGCGGCGGAGGTCTGAACGGGATCGTGCAGCCGCCCCTCGGGGGGGTGGCTGCCGGAGATGCGCCGGCTCTGCTGCGAGGATTCGCCGTGGTCTCCACTGACACCGGCCACCGCGGAGCGGCTTTCGACGGCAGCTTCTTCGCCGACCAGCAGGCGGCGCTGGACTTTCATTACGCCGCCAACGGGCGCGTGGCCGAAGTGGCCAAGCAGATCATCGCCCGCTACTACGGCCGCCCGCCGGACAAGTCCTACTTCACAGGCTGCTCCACCGGCGGCCGCGAGGGCATGATTATGTCGCAGCGTTATCCGAGCTACTTCGACGGGATCGTCTCGGGAGCGCCGGCCATGGTCACGGGCCACTCGAACCTGGCGCTGGCTTTCATTGACTCGGTCTTCAGCCAGGGCGGCAAGAAGTCCTCCGAGTTGCTGAGCCAAAGCGACCGGAAGCTGGTGGTGGAGGCTTTGCTAGCCGCCTGCGATTCGCTCGATGGAATCAAGGACGGGATGATCTTCCATACCCGCGGCTGCAAGTTTGACCCGGCCACGCTGACCTGTCCGGGTCCGAAAACCGAAGGTTGCCTGAGCCGGGAGCAGGCGGAGGCGCTCAAGATCGCCTTCGCGGGGCCGAAGACCGCGCGGGGCCGGCAGGTCTACCCCGGCTTTGCGTTCGATCCCGGCATTGGAGACAGCGCCGGACTGCCGGGACTGCTTTTTGGCCCGCGGATTCCCGTGGCGGTGGACAGGCCGGCCAAGTTCGATGTGGACCAAATGGCGGAGCGCGTGGAGTCAGATTTCAACGCCCGCCTCGGCGACAGCACCTGGACCAATCTTTCCACCTTCTCCGCTCGTGGAGGGAAGCTGATCTTCTTCCACGGAATGGCCGACCCCTGGTTTTCACCTCTAGCCACGGTGGGCTACTACGAGCGCCTCACGGCGGACAACGGCGGCCGGGCTGCCGTTGAGCAATGGAGCCGGTTGTTCCTAGTGCCGGGCATGGGCCACTGCGGGGGCGGCAGCGCCGCCCTGGACCGTTTTGACATGCTCACGGCGATCGTCGATTGGGTGGAAAAGGGACGAGCGCCGGAGGCGATCGTCGCCACCGGCCGCGCGTTTCCGGGACGCAGCCGTCCGCTTTGCCCTTACCCGCAGTATGCGCACTACAAGGGCGCGGGTGATCCCAACGACGCCGCCAGCTTCGTCTGCAAGGAGTGAACGGCCGCCGCTGGCGGTCCCCGCTTCGCCTTGCCGCGCCATGGGGACAGTGACGGCGCCCCGGCTCCGGTAGACTGTTAGCAGGGGAGGGCTTATGTTCCGGTTTAGCCGATGGATGCCGTTCCTGTTTCTGGCGGCGCTGGCCGCGCCTGCCGGGGCCATCGACCAGCCCCAGCTCAGCGAGGAGCAGATCAACGAGATCATCCAAAAGTTCGCCGCCAAGGAGACCGAGTTCGCCCGCGCCCGCGAAAATTACACCTACCGGCAGACGGCTCGGCTGCAAGAGCTCGACGAGTTCGGCAACGACCGGGGCCGCTGGGAACTCGTTTCCGACATTATCTTCACGCCGGAAGGCCGCCGCATCGAGAAAGTGGTCCGCGCGCCCGTAGCCACCTTGCGGAACATCATCCTGACGCCCGAAGACGAGCAGGACCTGCGCAATGTCCAGCCCTTCGTCCTCACCCTGGACCAGTTGCCCGAATACTGGGTCCGGTACCTCGGCAAACAGATGGCCGACGAAATCCCTTGCTACGTCTTCGCCGTCAAACCCAAGAACATGCTTCCCGGCAAGCGGTACTTCGCGGGCATCGTCTGGGTCGATGACCGCGACCTGCAAATCGTCAAGAGCTACGGCCGGGGCGTGGGACTGCTCAAGAAAGGTTCTGATAATCAGTTTCCGAAGTTTGAAACCTTCCGCCAGCAGATCGACGGCAAGTACTGGTTCCCGGTCTACACCCGCGCCGACGACGTGCTCCAGTTCCAGAGCGGCTTCAGTCAGCGCATCCGCATGACGGTGCGCTACGAGGACTACAAACAGTTCAAGGCGGACGTCCAGATCCAGTACGGCGACCCGGTCGAGAAAAAATAGCGCGCCGTGCTCCCTGCCCCTTCCGTTCGCCCGCGCCGCGTGGCGCTGCTTCTGTTGCTGGCCGCATTCACCGTTTATAACGCCAACTTCCAGCGCATCGCCTCGGGCGATACCGCCGCCGCTTCCTTTCTGCCTTTCAGCCTCCTACTGGACGGCTCCTTGGCCCTGGACCGCTTCTATCCCTACGTGCTCGAGCGCTCGCCGCAGCACGCCCGCGGTTTCCAAGTCAAGGACGGACACGCCTACTCGGGCTATCCCATCGGCGCGCCGCTGCTGGTCACTCCTCTTTACGTCCCTTGGGCGGTTGCCGCAAGACTCTGGAGTTGGGACACGCCGCGCCTGGCCGCGGTGGCGGCCATCCTGGAGAAAATCTCCGCTTCTGTGGTGGCTGCTCTATCCCTGCCTCTGTTTTACCTCCTCTGCCTGCGCCTCACCGCGCCGCGCTTCGCCTTGCTCGCCGCCCTCGCCTATGCGTTCGGCACGTCCACCTGGAGCATCTCCAGCCAGGCCCTGTGGCAACACGGCCCCAGCCAGCTAGCGGTGATTGCGGCCCTCTATTGGCTGGCCGCATGGCGCGAGCAGCCCAGCGCCAGAGCGGTGCTCCTGTGCGGTCTCGCCTGCGGGGCGGCCATCGCCGTGCGGCCCACCAACCTCTTTCTTCTCGGCGCAATCCTGGCGGCCGTCCTCGCCGGGGGCGGCCTGCGGCAGCTCTGGCTGCTCTTGGTGGCCCCGGCTGCGGTCGCGGCCGCGCTTATGGCCTATAACTTTTATGTCTTCGGCGCCCCGGCCGGCGGCTACGGCGGCGGTCTCATCGGCGACCCCTGGCAGGGCCTGGCCGGCTTGCTGTTCAGCCCAGCCCGGGGTCTATTCGTGTACGCCCCGGTGGCTTTCTTTTCCATCGCCGGCGCCTTGCTCTGGGCCAAGAGCGGCCGGAGCTGGAACTCGCCTCTGTTCTTGACCTGCTCGCTGTTCACCGCGCTTTCTCTGGCGCTGCTCAGCAAGTGGCCCATCTGGTGGGGTGGCCACTGCTATGGCCCGCGGCTGTTGGCCGACGCCGCCCCTTGCTTGATCCTCCTGATGATCCCCGCTGTAGAAACGGCCTGGCGGCATCTCACATGGAAGACAACTTTCCTCGCCGCACTGCTTTTCTCCGTAGGGATCCAATGTGTCGGCGCTTTCTGCTATCCCAATTCCCTGTGGGATGAGCGGCCGGCCCCCATCGGGGAGAGCCTCTGGCGTCTTTGGGACTGGCGCGACAACCCCGTGGTACGCAGCATCAAGGCCGGTCCGCGCCTGGGCCCGGATCCAGCAGCCTTGCCCGCCCTCTGGCGCGATCTCGGCCTGTCTCCCACCTGGACGCCGCGCTCTTCGAAAGAGCGCCGCTGAAGCCGTCAGCCAGGCAATGGCGCTGTCCGTCAACGCCGGCTGCCGTGAACACGGCCTCTGGTACAATCGACAGCGAGAGCGAATGCGCCCTTCGCCCATCCTGACTTCCCTCCTGGCGTTCTGTACGGCGGCAGCCCTGCTGCCCGCGCAACAGAAGCAGCAGAAAAAGGACATGTTGCTTCTGGAGCTGGAACAGCCGCAGTTACGCGAGCTGCCCAAAGAACTTCCGCTGGCCGTCACGGTGGAAACCTCGCGGCTCGTCTTCTTCCAGTCCCCGCCCTCCGCCCGCGGCTTACTCAGCGAGCAGACTTCTACCGCCGTAGACGCCATACTGCGCCAAGCCGGCGGCGCTTCGGTGGTTCGTTTGCGCGCCTTTGTCGCCGGCACCGGCGACACCCGCCGCGTGCGCACCATCGTGACCGAGAAGTTTACCGAAAGACAGCTGCCCTTGCCCGCCCTCACCGTAGTGCAAGCCGGGAACCTGCCCGGCCAGGGCGTGCAGATCGTGTTGGAAGCGACCGCAGTCTCGCGCCGCGTGGAAAACCCCGCCGGGTTGGCGCTGATCACGGTTCATGAGGAGCCGGACGGCAGCTACCCGATCCCCGCCGCTCCCTTCCTCCGCCGGGCCCTCCAGCAATGGAAGGAGGCTGCGGCCGCCGCCCGGGTGGAAGGCCGCGACGTTGTGCGCGTGAGCTGCTTCGTGAGCTCACTGGAAGACTGGACCGAATCTCGCCGCCTTTTGGCCGCCGAGTTTCCCAAGGCCGTACAGAATCTGGTTCAGCCCCAGCGCGCGCACGCACACGGTTTGGCCGCCTGCGAGATCGTGGCCCGGCTGCGGTCGGCGCCGCCGGCCGCAGTTCAGGTCCTTGCCGCCGGGGGCCGGCCCCGGGCCGCGGTGCTGATTGCCGCCCCGAAGGTCGTTCTCAGCGGCAGCCAAATCGGCTTCGGCTTCCGCGAGGAAGACGCACGGCTGGCTTTCCAGCGCCTGGATAAGGCGCTCGAGCAAAGCGGCGCTTCGCTGAAAAACGCCGCCTGGGTCTCGCTCTACGCCCTTTCGGGCCGCATCGGCAAATCGGCGGCGGAGATCCTCGCCGAGTGGTGGCCGGACTCGGCCTCTCCCCTGGTTTCCGTGATTCCCTGCGAAGACCTTCCCGCCCTGGACGCCAGCCTGGCCGCCGACGCCCTGGCCGTTCTTCCTTGATTCGCCGCGAGCAGCGCCCTGCCGCCTGGACGGGCCGCACCCGGCACCGCCACCCGCATCCGAGGCCGCAAGACCGCCGCGGCTCTCCCTCTCAGCGGATCAGTTCGTTGATCTCGCGTATGGCCTTCGTGTCGAACTTCGGCTTGCGGTCGTAGGTGAGCAGTCCGTTGATTTCCTGTTCCACGTCGGTCAATTGGGTATAGCAGAGGCCCGCGAAGGGGAGCTTGGCGATGGCTTCGTAGAGCCCGCGCAGCCGCGCCAGGGCCGTCTCGGCCGTCTTCTCGATGCCCGCATAGCCCCAAGAATCCTGCGGAACCTGATGACCCGGCGGGATATAAGCGATGCCCCCGAATTCGGACAAATAAAGCGGCGTACCGTTGTATGCAAACCCGGGGATCAGGTAGCCGGGGCTCGTGGGCGGCAGCGGCGCCCCCGGCCGGGAAAAGTCCCGGTTCCAGCGGTTGAACAGCAGCTCGCCCGTGCGCGCGTAATCGTGCACCGCAAACAGGTCGGTCCGGTCGGTGTGCTGCCAGCCCTCGTTGTCGATCACCAGCCGGGTGGGGTCGAGCGACTTAGTAAGCGCGTAGAGGGCCTTCAAGTGCTGCTGCTGGCGCGGCTCGCGCAAATTGGGCACGCCCCAGCTTTCATTGATGGGCGCCCAGAGGATGATCGAGGGGTGGTTGTAGTCGCGCTCCAGCGCCTCGATCCACTCCCGGGTGAAGCGGTCCACGTAGCCGGCATGAAAGACGTAGGCGTTGGGCATCTCGCCCGAGACCAGAAAACCCATGCGATCCGCCCAGTACAGGAAGCGCGCGTCCTCGACCTTCTGGTGTTTGCGCACGCCGTTGAAGCCCATTTCCTTGGCCATGCGGATGTCATACCGGATGGCCTCGTCTGAAGGCGGCGTCAGATTGCTCTGCGGCCAGTAGCCCTGATCCAGCAGGAACTTCAGATAAACCGGCCGCCCGTTCAGCACGACGCGCCCGTCTTCGACCGCCACGGAGCGGAACCCGAAGTACGAGGAAACGCGGTCCAGAACCTTGCCGCCCTGCCGCAGCTCCAAGGTCACGTCATAAAGGTTGGGCGAAGCGGGCGACCACAGGCGCGGGTTGGCCACTCCGGCCGTCAGCGCCGCCGGCGAACCCTCGGCCAGCGTCATGGCGGAGGCCGCCGGCTTGCCCTCCGAATGGATCAGGGCGTGAAGCTCCAGGCCCGGCCGCGGCGCGGCGATGTAGGCCTCGAACCGCACCGTTCCGTCGTTTTCGGGCGTGATCCGGACGCGTTCCAGATGCGTCTCTTCCACGGCTTCCAACCACACCGTCTGCCAAATGCCGCTGGTGCGGCTGTAGAAGATGCCGCGCGGTTTCACCTCCCAGTATTGCTTTCCGCGCGGGATCGAGCGGTCGGTGGGCGGATCCTCGACGCGCACGGTCAGGACATTGGCGCCCGGCCTAAGCCGCTCGGTGAGGTCGAAGCCGAACGGCGTGCTGCCACCTTCGTGGAAGCCGGCGTACTGCCCGTTGACCCAGACCCAGGCCCGGTAATCCACGGCTTGGAAACGCACCCAAATGCGCTTGCCCTGCCAGGCGTCGGGGACCGTGAAGCTGCGCCGGTACCAGATCCAGGGATGGAAGCCAGGGTCGCCGATGCCGCTGGCCGGCGACTCGAAACAAAAAGGAACCGTAATGGTCCGGCTGAACTTCTTGCCCCCGGCCGCCCAGTTCTCCTTGAGCCCGGCGTTGGCGTCATCGAACTCGAACTCCCAGGTTCCGTTCAGGTTCATCCATTGTTCGCGCTGGAACTGCGGCTGAGGATGCTCGGGGCGGGGGACCGAATCGGCGCCCTGGAGACACACGGCCATCACTGCGGAAATCAACGCTCGCTTCATAACGCGCGATAGCCTATCACACCGGACAGGCATTTTGCCAAGCAGAAGCGGCCGGGGCCCGGTTCCGGCAATCGGCGGAGACGCCCGCCGGCAGAGCGGGAGTAGGAGCAACGGTCCGCCGGTCTGGATGAATTCCGCCGGCCACGCAGCCGGCGCGTCCGGTGTTTTACACTGGCCGGGAGGAGAGATTCCGCATCATGAACAAACCTGTCGTCACCTTCGGAGAAATCATGCTTCGCCTGGCGCCTCCCGGCTTTGAGAGGCTGCTGCAAACGCCGCAATTCGTCGCCACTTTCGGCGGCGGGGAAGCCAACGTCGCCGTCTCGGTGGCCGGTTACGGATGGCCCGCCCGCTATGTTACGGTGCTGCCGTCTAACCCCATCACCGACGCGTTTATCGGCGAGATGCGCCGTTTCAATGTAGACCCTTCTTACATCGTCCGCGGCAAAGGACGTTTCGGCATTTACTTTGTCGAGCCGGGCGCCAACCAGCGGCCTTCCAAAGTCGTCTATGACCGGGAATACAGCGCTATTGCCTTGGCCAAGCCGGGCGACATCGATTGGAAGAAATGCCTGGACGGCGCCTGCTGGTTCCACGTCACCGGAATTACCCCCGCCATAAGCCAGGGCGCCGCGGAGCTGGCGCTGGAAGGCGCGGCCGCCGCCCGCGAGATGGGCCTGACTGTCTCCTGCGACCTGAACTTCCGCAAGAACCTCTGGAAGTGGGGCAAGAGCGCTAAAGAGGTGATGCCGGATCTGTTCCGCCTCACCGATATCGGCATCGCCAATGAAGAAGACTGCCAGATGGCGCTCGGCCTTCAGGTGGACGTGGATGTCGAAAGCGGGAAGCTCGAAATCGAGCAGTACCGCAAGCTGACCGATCTGGTCCTTTCGCAATACCCCAACCTGAAGATGATGGCCATCACGCTGCGCGAGTCCTACAGCGCCTCGCACAACGGCTGGGCGGCCTGCCTGAACGACCGCCAGGAGTTCCTGGTCAGCCGGCGCTACGACATCACGCACATCGTGGACCGGGTGGGCGGCGGCGACGCCTTCGCCGGCGGGCTGATCTACGGCCTGCTGACCATGGGGTCGCACCGCGACGCTTTGGAGTTCGCCGTGGCGGGCTCCTGCCTGAAGCATTCGATTTACGGCGACTTCAACCGCTTCACAGCCGACGAAGTCAAGAACTTACTGAAGAGCGGCGGCTCCGGCCGGGTCCAGCGCTGAGCGCTGAGCTGCCGGAGGAAGCATCTGTGCGGGCCGCGCGCTGTTCCTCTCGCGCGGCCCGGCCCATGGCCTCACTTGCCCCGCCCGCAGCCAGACGAGTTTACAGCCGCTCCGCTACCCCCCGCTTCTGGCCCGCAGCCCGCCTCCGCTATAATCGCGGGTAGGGTCACTTTTATGAAGGCTCGCTGGCTTGCCGGGCTGCTTGCGGTTCCCCTCCTGCTGGCTCAGGAACAGCAGCCCCCTGCCGACTCCTCCCAGTTGCCCCGCTTCCGCGGCCAGGTCACCGAGGTCATCGTGCCCGTGACCGTGACCGACGAGAAGGGCCGCTTCGTCAGCAATCTGGAAGCCTCCGACTTCCGCATCTTCGACCAGGGCAAGGAACAGAAGATCGTCTTTTTCAGCCGCGAGCGCAACCAGCCCGTGGTCGTCGGCTTCTTGCTCGACCTCAGCAACGCCAGCACCCGCCACTGGGACAAGTTCCAGGAAGCCGCCCAGGACCTGGTCTTCAACCTGCTTCCCGGCGACCGGCGCTTCAGCGGCTATCTCATTGGGTATTCCACGGAGGCCGAGCTTTTGGTGAACACCACCCATGATCCGGAGAAGATCATGGAGCGGATCCGCAAGCTCAAGCCGGGCGGCGGCGCGGCGCTATTCGACGCCGTCTACCTGGCCATGACCGAGCGGACCCTCATCCAAGGCGAACCGATCGAGCCCCGCCGGGTGCTCATCATCATCGGCGACGGCCACGACACGGCCAGCCGCAAGAGCCTGCGCGAGGTGCTGGAGCTGGCCCAGCGCAACCTGGTCACCATCTACGGCATGAGCACCAAGGCCTTTGGGTTCGACGTCGAAGGCGACGAGAACCTGCGGCGGCTGTGCGAGGACACCGGCGGGCGGGTGGTCTACCCGCTCGATGAGAACCTCTATTCGGATGTCTCAGGCTACCTCTCCAATCCCTCCGACGAAGGCAACTACGCCTACCGGGTGGGGACCGGACAATACGCCAGCGCCCTGGCCCAGGGCATCTACAAGTCGGTGGCGGCTCTGGCGGGAGAGGTCACCACTCAGTACATCCTCCGCTACCGGGTCGAAGTCGAAGGGGAGACGAACCGTCCCCGGGACCTGCGGGTGGTGGTGAACCTGCCGAACGCGGTGGTGCGCACGCGGCGCTATTATTATCCTGAAATACGGTAAGGGGAATTGGGTTTCCAGCCGATAATCGTAAGAGAGAATGAGAGAGTAAGAGCAGGGGAGCAGGAGAGCAGGGGAGCAGGCGAGCATAAGAGTAGAGGAGAGCATAAGAGCAAGGGAGTGACAGCCCGAGTCCTTCAGCCTTTCCGCAGGGCGGAGTACGCCATCCTGGAGGCGGCTCTGCCGGGAAAGCCCTGCCTGGCGGCGGGAGTTCTCCTTCTGGATCCCTGGGACGGCGGACTGCGGTTGCGCCTGCGTCAGGACTGGGAACGGATCGCCGGCCAAGAAGACGCGGAGGTTCTGAGCCGGATCGAGGAAGACTTGGCCCGCCGCGCGGCCGAGAGCGGCGGGGCCGCGTTGCTCGAAGAGCTGGAAGACACGCTCTCCAATGTTTTGAGGATTTCAGACCGCCGCGCGGTGGTGATCGCGGATCCGGACCGCGCTTTGGACCGGCTGTACCAGGAGCATGTAGAGGCATCCGCCGCGGAAGAGCGCGGAGAGGCCCCCGCCGGGCGCCGCCTTCCGGTTTACACCCTACGCGCCGCCGCCACCCGCTTCGGTGAAGACATGGAGGTCGAGCCCGAAGGGTATGTGCCGGCGCCGCAGAACTTACGCCGGACCGCGGGCCATTTTGTGGCGCAGGTGGTGGGCCGCTCGATGGAGCCGCTGATCCCGGACGGCAGCCTGTGCATTTTCCGCCGGCCCGTCGAGGGCTCTCGTCAGGGCAAGCTGCTTCTGATCCAGCGGCAAGGGGCTTCCGCCGGCGGCGGGGAGTTCACCGTCAAACGCTACACCAGCGTCAAGACCGCCACCGAAGAAGGCTGGCGCCACGAGCGGATCCGGCTGGAGCCGCTGAACCCGGAATTCGAAGCCTGGGACCTGGACCCCTCCGAGCTGGAGAACGGGCCGTACCGGGTGCTGGGGGAATTCGTCCAGGTGCTGCCCTACGAAGACCAGTGAGAGCCGCCGGCGGCTTTCCGGACGCCGTCACCTTCCCCGCAGGATCTCGCGGGCGGCATTATGCCCCGGCGCGCCGGTGACGCCCCCGCCGGGGTGCGTCCCCGACCCGCACAGGTAGAGCCCACGGATGGGCGTGCGGTAATCCGCCCAACCCGCCACGGGCCGCATCCAAAACATCTGGTCCAGGCTCATCTCCCCGTGGAAGATGTTGCCGCCGGTGATTCCAAAACGCCGCTCCAGATCGAGCGGGGTCAGCACCTGCCGGTGCAGGATGCGCGAGCGGAAGCCCGGCGCATACTCTTCCACCAGCGCCAGCACGCGGTCGGCGTACTCGTCCCGCAACGCATCCCAGTCCGCCTCGCCGAGCGCGTAGGGCGCGTACTGGAGGAAGATGCCCAGGATGTGCTTGCCCGGCGGCGCCAGCGAGGGGTCGTACAGCGTGGGCGCGGTCAGCTCCAGCAGCGGGTTTTGGGAGGGCCGGCCGTATTTGGCGTCGTCCCAAGCCCGCTCGACATACTCGACCGACGGGCAGATGTGCATCGTGGCGTTGTGCTGCGGCCCCGGAGCGCCGGGCAAGGCCTTGAACTCAGGCAAGCCGTCCAGCGCCAGGTTGATCTTCAGCGAAGTCCCCTGGGACCGGTAACGCCGGATGGCGGTGACAAACTCGCCGGGCAGATCCCGCACATCGAGCAGGCGCAGGAAGGTGGCGGGCGGATCCAGATTCGAGACCACGGTCCGGGCCTCGATCTCTTCTCCCCCTTGCAAGACCACTCCGCGGGCCTGGCCGTTGCGGACCAGGATCTTCTCGACCGCCGCGCCGGTGCGGATCTTGGCGCCGTGCGAACGGGCCGAGGCGGCGATGGCCTCCGCCAGAGCCCCCATGCCGCCCCGCACGAAGCCCCACAACCCGCGCACGCCCCCCACCCCGCCCATGCAGTGATGCATCAGAATGTAGGCCGTGCCGGGCGAATACGGGCCGCCGTTGGCCCCGATGACGCCGTCGGTCACCAGCGCCGATTTCAGCGCGTCGCTCTCAAACCACTCATCCAGGAACTGCGCCGCGCTCTGAGTGAAGATCTTGACGAGCGCCGACGCATGCCGCGGCGCCAGCTTCCGCAGCCGCACGCCGACCTTGAGGTAGTCCAGCCAGTCGCCCAGGCTGACGGGCGGCAGGTGGGGCGGAGTCACCAGCAGCAGCTCCTCGACGACGCGGGCCAGCTGCTCCAGATGCTCCTCGTAGCGAGGGTAGGCTTCGGCGTCGCGCCGGGAGAAGCTGGCGATCTCCTCCAGGTTTTTCTGCCGGTCCCGCCACAGAAACAGGCAGCGCCCGTCCGGGAACGGGGAAAAGAAGGCCGGATCCTTGGGATCCACCTGGTAGCCGAAGCGTTCCAGCTCCAGATCCCGCACCACCTTGGGATGCATCAAGCTCGTAAGATAGGCCGCGGTGGAGACGCGGTAGCCGGGCCAGAGTTCCTCGGTCACCGAGCAGCCGCCCACCCGTTCCCGCCGTTCGAGCACCAGCACGCTGCGGCCCGCACGGGCCAAATACGCGGCGGCGGTCAGTCCGTTGTGCCCGCCGCCGATCACCACCGCGTCGTAACGTTCCGCCATCCAGATCCCCTCCGGCGTCTGCGCTGCGCCGGCTGACGACCGGCTGAAACCCCTACTGTAAAACAGGGCGCGGGGCGCCGGTTACGGGCCGGGTTTAAGGCCAGCCCTCAGGGCCGGCGCCGGAAGGCCACCACGGCCAGCGGCGGCAGGGTGATGGAGATGCTGTGGGGCCGCCCGTGAGCCGGGACCGCCTCGGAGGCGACCCCTCCGGCGTTGCCGAGGTTGCCGCCGCCGAACCATTGCGAGTCGCTGTTGAACACCTCCTCGTAAAACCCCTCCGCCGGCACGCCAAAGCGGTATCCGAAGCGCGGCGCCGGAGTGAAGTTGCAGCAGAACAGGAGAAAGTCCCGCGGATCGGAGGCGCGGCGCAGGAAGGCGATCACCGAGTGGTCGACGTCGTTGAAATCGACCCACTCAAAACCTTCGTAGCTCGTATCCTGCTCGTACAGGCTGGGCTGGGAGCGGTAAAAGCGGTTCAGCTCGCGCACGAACGCCTGGAGCTGGCGGTGACAGCCGAACTCCAACAACTCCCAGCGCACGCTGGCGTTATGATTCCACTCCTCGTACTGGCCGATCTCGCAGCCCATGAACAGCAGCTTCTTGCCGGGGTGGGCGTACATGTAGGCCAAAAACGCCCGCACGTTGGCGAAGCGCTGCCACTCGTCGCCGGGCATCTTCGAAAGCAGCGAGCGCTTGCCGTGGACCACCTCGTCGTGCGAGATGGGCAGCACGAAGTTCTCACTGAAGGCGTACAGCAGGCTGAAGGTGATGTTGCTGTGGTGGAACTTGCGGTAGACCGGATCCTTGGAGAAATACTCCAGCATGTCGTGCATCCAGCCCATGTTCCACTTCATGGTGAAGCCCAGCCCGCCCAAATAGACCGGGCGGCTGACGCCGGGAAACGCGGTCGACTCCTCGGCGATGGTGACCGCGCCCGGCACCTGGTGCGCCAGCTCGTTAAACTTGCGCAAGAAGTCGATGGCTTCCAGGTTCTCGTTGCCGCCGAACTGGTTAGGGATCCATTCGCCGGGCTGGCGCGAATAATCCAGGTAGAGCATGGAGGCCACGGCGTCGACCCGCAGCCCGTCGATGTGGTATTGCTTGAGCCAAAACAGAGCGCTGGAAATGAGGAAGCTGCGGACCTCATTGCGGCCGTAGTTGAAGATGAGCGTGCCCCAGTCCTTGTGTTCGCCCTTGCGCGGGTCTTCGTGCTCGTAAAGCGCGGTGCCGTCGAAAAACGCCAGCCCGTGGGCGTCTTTGGGGAAGTGCGCGGGGACCCAGTCGGCGATGACCCCGATGCCCGCCTGATGGCACTGGTCCACCAGGTACATGAAGTCCTCCGGGCGGCCCATGCGGCTGGTCGGAGCAAAATACCCCGTGGACTGGTAGCCCCAGGAGCCGGAGTATGGATGTTCCGTCACCGGCAGGAATTCGACGTGGGTGTAGCCCATCCGCTTCACATACTCGATGAGCTTGGGGGCCAGCTCGCGGTAGCTGAGCGTTTCGCCGTTCGGGCCTCGCAGCCAGCTTTCCAAATGGACCTCGTAGATCGAGACCGGCTCGCGCAGCCAGTTGCGGGCGCTCCGCGCCTCCATCCAGGCCTGATCGCCCCACTGGTAGCGGTCCAGGCGGGTGACGATGGAGGCCGAGCGAGGCGGGGTTTCAAACCAGAAGGCGTAAGGATCGGCCTTCAACTCGCGGTAGCCGCGGAAGCGGGAGCGCACGAAATACTTGTAGCGCGCCCCTTCGGTTACTCCGGGGAGAAAAATCTCCCAGACGCCGCCTTCCCGGAGCCGCATGGGGTGGCGGCGCGTGTCCCAGTCGTTGAAGTCGCCCACCACGGAGACCACTTCCGCGTTCGGCGCCCACACGGCGAAACGCACGCCGGGGACGCCATCCACTTCCACCAGGTGGGCGCCCAGCGAATGGTAGGCCTCGTACAGCGTGCCTTCGGCGTGCAGGTGCAAGTCGAAGGAAGTCAGCAAGGGAGGGAAGCGGTAAGGATCCTCGAATTCCTCCGTGGTCCCATCGTGGCGCTGGATGCGGAGGCGGTAGGGGCGCGGAGAGCCGGTAAACGCCGCTTCGAAAATGCCCTCCGGGTGGCGGCGGCGCATCGGCCGCGCTTCCTCCTCCAATACCACCTCGGCCGAGGCCGCCTGCGGCAGGAACGCGCGTACGATCCAGCCGGGCGGCTTGTTGCGGGCCCGGACTTCATGGGGCCCAAGCACCCGGAATGGATCGCCATGGTAGCCGCCGGCGACGGCCTCCATCTCCGCTCTGGTCATCGCAGTTATTATGGCAGGGATGGGGCCGCGCTATCAGAACTGGCCGAAGGCCGAGCTGCATCTGCACTTAGAAGGGTCGATCGAAGCTGAGACCTTGCGCGAGCTCGCTCCGGAACTGTCCCCGGAAGAGCTCCAGGCGCACTACGAGTTCGACGGCTTCCTTGCTTTCCTGAGCTGCTTCGAGCGCATCACCCGGCAGTTGCGCCAGCCGCAGGACTACGCTCTGGCCGTGCGGCGGCTGTTGGAGCGGCTGGAGCGCGACAACGTGCGCTACGCCGAAATCACCCACTCGGCCGGCATCGTTCTCTGGCGCGGTCAGGATCCGGAGGCTGTGTTTGAGGCGATCCGGGAGGCCGCGCGCGGCTCGGCTGTCGAGGTGCGCTGGATTCTGGATGCGGTACGCCAGTTCGGCGTGGAGCACGCGGCGCAGGTGGCGGAATTGGCGGCGGCGCACGCCGGCGACGGGGTGGTGGCGTTTGGCATCGGCGGCGACGAGGCGCGCGGACCGGCGGGCGATTTCGCCGAGGTCTACCGCATGGCCCGTTCCCGCGGTCTGCGTCTGACGGCGCACGCGGGCGAAACCGGGGGTCCGGATTCGGTCTGGGCCGCGCTCGAGATCGGCGCCGAGCGGATCGGTCACGGCATCCGCGCCATCGAAGACCCGGTGCTGGTGCGCCATCTGGCGGACCGCCAAATCCCGCTCGAGATCTGCCTCACCAGCAACCTCGCCACCGGCGCTGTGCCTTCGCTGGAGCAACACCCGGTGCGGCGGCTGTTTGAAGCCGGCGTCCCCGTCACCTTGAACACAGACGACCCGGCGCTGTTCCGCACCACGCTGTCGCAAGAGTTTGAGCTGGCCGCCGCGCTCGGCTTCTCCGAAAGCGAGCTCAAGCAGATCGCGCGCAACGGATTCCGGCATGCCTTCGCGGATGAGGCGCGAAGCATGGAACCGGATTAGCCGAGGCCCGCGCTCGCCATTGAGCCGATTCAGTAAACTCGAATCGTAAACCAGCGCATGCCCAAATCCGCCCGGCCCGCCACCGTCCGCCATTTCTTCTCCCCGCATGGCACGCTCTCCCGCTGGCATCCCAATTACGAATTCCGCCCCGGTCAGCTCGAAATGGCCCTCGAGGTCGAAGCGGCGCTCAAAGACGATGTTCCGCTGATGGTCGAAGCCGGCACCGGCACGGGCAAGACCCTGGCCTACTTGGTCCCCGCCATCCTGTCCGGCCGCCGCATCGTGATCTCGACCGGCACCAAGAACCTTCAGGAGCAGCTCTTCTTCAAGGACGTCCCGTTCCTCCAGCAGCACTTCGCCCAGCCGCTGCGCGTCTGCTACATGAAGGGCCGCAACAACTACGCCTGCCGCCAGAAGATCTACGACGCCGAAACCGAGCCCATGCTGTCCGGCCTGGAAGAGGTCGCCGACTTCCAGATCATCCGGGAGTGGGAGAAGACCACCGCCACGGGCGACCGCGCCGAAATCCGCCAGCTTCCCGAAGACAGCACGCTCTGGCTCAAGATCGACGCCCGCCGCGAGCTCTGCCCCGGCCAGAAGTGCCCGCAGTTTGAGCGCTGCTTCATCACCGCCATGCGGCGCCAGGCCGCCGAAAGCGACATCATCATCGTCAACCACCACCTCTTCTTCGCCGATTTGGCCAGCCGCGGGGAGGAATACGGCGGGATCCTTCCGCCCTACGCCGCGGTGGTGTTCGACGAAGCTCACGAGATCGAAGACGTCGCCGGCCAGTACTTCGGGGTTTCGGTCAGCAACTACCAGCTACAGGACCTGCGCCGCGACATCGCCGCGCTGGCCCGCCGCAAGGGCTTCGGATCGCCGGACCTGGATGCGCTGCTGGAGTCGCTGGAGAGCGCCACGGGGGTCTTCTTCGATCAGTTCGATCCTCAGGAGGGCCGCCGCGCTTGCCCGGAGGTGGACGTCCACGGCCCTTACGCCGCCCTACAGTCCGCGCTGCTGGCGCTGGCCGCCCGGCTGGAGTTGATTGGAGAATCGATCGAAGAGCTGATCCCCCTCCACCAGCGAACTCTCGAGCTCCGCGATGCTCTCCGCTTCTTAATCGAGGAGCGCAACCCGGCCTACGTTTACTGGCTCGAACGCCGCGGCCGAGGCTGCTTTCTCCAGGCCACGCCGATCGATGTCTCCTCCATCCTGGCCGAGAACCTCTTCTCCAAGGTCGGCGCGGTGATCCTCACCTCCGCCACCCTCACCGTGGGGGGCGGCTTCGACTACGCCAAGAGCCGCCTGGGACTCCCCTCGGCGCGCACCCTCGCCGTGGCGGGCCTGTTCGACTATTCCAAACAAGCGCTGCTCTACGTTCCGCAGGACCTGCCGGACCCGCGCGACGCCCGTTTCTCCACCGCCGCCGCCGACCTCATCCTCCGTCTGCTCGAGCTCAGCCGCGGCCGCGCCTTCGTGCTCTTCACCAGCTACGCGCAAATGCGCCAGGTCCACGACCGCGTCTCCTGGAAGACGCCCTTCCCCACCCTGCTTCAGGGCGCCGGACCCCGCAGCGCGCTGCTTGAGGAGTTCAAGTCCACGCCCAACTGCGTGCTGTTCGCCACCTCCTCGTTCTGGCAGGGCGTCGACGTGCCGGGCGATCAGCTCAGCATGGTGATCATCGACAAGCTGCCGTTCGCGGTCCCCAGCGATCCCGTCGTCGAGGCCCGCATCCGCGCCATCCGCGAGCGAGGGGGCAATCCGTTCTACGAGTATCAGATCCCCGAGGCCGCCCTGGCCCTCAAGCAGGGTTTCGGGCGCCTGATCCGCAGCCGCTCCGACCGCGGCGTCCTGGTCTTGCTCGACAACCGCATCACCAAGCAACGCTACGGCCGCGTCTTCTTCGACAGCCTGCCCGATTACCGCTTCACCACGGACATCCGGGACGTCGAGGACTTTTGGCGCCAGCCCTGACGGCGCGCGCAGCTGCCCGTCACTTCAGGAGGGCCGCGACTTTCGCCGCCAGTTCTTCATACGTCAGATTTCCGGGATGATAGAGCCGCACAATCCCGGCGCGGTCGATCAGCACCAGCGTCGGCGTCGTGCTTGCCCCGTAGTTCTTGAAGTTCTCCTCGCTCACCGGCACGCTCATCCCGCCGAGTTGCCCGTAGAACCGGGCGCGAACCTCGTCGATGTAAGCCAGCTCCTCCTGCGGTCCCGCCTCTTTGCCCCCGGCCACATATCCATAGCGCTGCGTCGGCCCCACCAACGTCAACCCGTAGCGTCCATACTCCTCGAGCAACTTCGCCAGCGCGGGCGCCTGCGCCTTGCAGTCTCCGCACCAGTGCGCCCAGAAGAACAGCAACACGGGCCGGCCCTTCAGCATCTCCAGGCGCTGCGGCCGCGGGCCGAGCCATTCGTTGACCTCCAAGGGCGGCGCGGCGCGTCCCTCGAGAGTCAGCAGGTTGATGTTTTTCTGGATGCGCGTGCGGATGGAAGTGTCCCGGTAGGCGGCGAGCTGTTCCTGCAAGAAAGCTACCGCCGCGCTGCGCTCTCCCCTGGCGGCGGCGGACTGGGCCAGCACCTCGATCGCCGCGCCGAGCGCGGTCGGCAGATTCCGGTCCGCGTCCAGCGGACGGGTTTTCAGCATCTCCAGACACATCTCGCGAGTCCGGGATGCATAGGCTTCGGCCTGATCGTAGTTCTTGGCCGCCAGCGCGCCCCGCCCCAGCCAGCTCAGCGCCTCCAGCATCTCCGGCGTCACCCCGCGCCGCGCTTGATAGTCCGCAATCTGCGCCTCGGCTCTGGCAAAATCGTTGGCATTGATCGCCGCGCGCACCTCGCGGACCAGGTTCGGCCCTTGCGCCAGCGCGCTCGCCGCCGCAAAAAGGAGAATCAGTCCTCTGAGTTTTCGCATCTGTCGCATCCCCGGCCGCATGCGCCGCACCCGGCTGCATGCCTGCCGCCTCACCCCTTCAGAATAACAAGCCTGCCCGAGTCCTTAGAGGGTCCCGGAATTCAGAAGACTCTTCAGGTACTCCCGGAAACGACCGCCCAGATCCGGCCGCCGCAGGGCGAACTCCACCGTCGCCATCAAGAAGCCGAGCTTGTCGCCCGCGTCATAACGCTTGCCCTCGAAACGGTAGCCGTAAACCGGTTGCCTGCCCACCAGATGCCGGATGCCGTCGGTGAGCTGAATCTCTCCGCCTTTGCCCGGCTCGGTCGCCTCTATGCAAGCAAAGATCTCCGGCGTCAGAACATACCTTCCGATCACCGCCAGCTTCGACGGCGCATCCTTCACCGCCGGCTTCTCCACCAGGTCGTGGATTCGGAACAGGCGGTCATCGCAACCGCTGTGGCGCACCGGCGCCGCCTCGACGATTCCATAGGCCGGAATCTGCTCTTTCGGCACCTCCATCAGCGCCAGCACGCTGGCCCCGTAGGTGTCATAGATCTCCAAAAGCTGCCGCAGGCAAGGCACCTCCGCCTCAATCACGTCGTCGGACAGCACCACCGCAAACGGCTCCTCTCCCACAAGGTCGCGCGCCCGCAGCACCGCATGGCCCAGCCCCAGCGCTTCCTTCTGCCGGACATAGGCGATCTCGATCATCTCCGAGATCGCCCGCACCACCGTCAGCAAGTCCTCTTTTCCGCGGCTCTCGAGCAGATGCTCCAGCTCAAAGCTCACATCAAAGTGGTCTTCGATCGCGCTCTTGCCGCGCCCGGTGACGATGATGATATTCTTTACCCCCGAACGCACCGCCTCCTCCACCCCGTACTGGATTAGCGGCTTGTCCACCAGCGGAAGCATCTCCTTGGGTTGGGCTTTGGTGGCGGGCAAGAACCTGGTTCCCAATCCAGCGGCAGGAAAGACGGCCTTGCGAACTCCGGGATTCATCTCCCTCATTGTATGATCGAACCGGATCTCACGGACGCAAGACATCCGCCTCGCTTGCATTTCGCTGGCGTTGTAAGCGACAAAGAAACTTTAGCCGCGGCGGTTACCGCCTGGAGGAGCTTTGCCCGAGACACGCCTGCCCAAAGTCTTCCGCGCGCTTGCCCACCGCAACTTCCGCCTATTCGCCGGCGGGCAACTGCTGTCCCTCACGGGCACCTGGATGCAAAACGCCGCCCAGTCGTGGCTTGTCTACCGCCTGACCGGATCTTCTCTGCTTCTCGGGACGGTGAGCTTCGCCGGTCAAATTCCTATCTTCTTGTTGTCGCCCCTGGGCGGCGCCGCCGCGGACCGCTACAACCGCCGCCAGGTGGTCATCGGCACGCAAGTGTCCGCCATGGTCCTGGCCTTCCTCCTGGCGGCGCTCACGCTCTCGGCACGGGTGCAGGTCTGGCACATCGTCACACTGGCCTTGCTAGGCGGAGTGGTGCAAGCCTTTGACACGCCCGCCCGCCAGTCTCTGTTTGTCGAACTGGTCGGGCCGCAAGACCTGCTGAATGCCATCGCGCTGAACTCCTCCATGTTCAACACGGCCCGCATGCTGGGCCCCGCCGTGGCCGGAGTGGTCGTGGCTTCAGCAGGTGAGGGCTGGTGCTTTCTGGCCAACGCGATCAGCTATCTGGCTGTGATCGCCGGCCTGCTGATGATGCGGCTCGCGCCCAGTGCCGCTTCGGCCACGCAGGGCCGCATGACCGCGGAACTGCTCGAAGGTTTCCGTTTCGCCTGGCATGCACAAACCATCCGCACCCTGCTGCTCATGCTGGGGATCTCCAGCCTCCTTGGCTCGCCTTACGTGGTCCTGCTCCCCGTGTTCGCCCGTGACGTGCTTGGCGGAGGACCCCGCACTCTGGGGTTGCTCATGGGCGCTGTGGGGCTTGGAGCTCTGTTGGGCGCGCTCAGCGTCGCCGCCAAAACCGGCGTCCGGGGCTTGGGCCGCACGGTGCGCTATGCCTCGGCCGGCTTCGGCCTCAGCTTGCTCGCCTTCTCGATGAGCCGCCGGCTGGAGCTCTCCATCGTGCTGCTGGTTCCCACCGGCTTCTCTCTGATGACCCAGATGGCCTGTTCCAATACCCTCATCCAAACCACTGTTCCGGACCGCATCCGCGGGCGCGTCATGGCTCTGTACTCCATGATGATCATGGGCATGGCCCCCTTCGGCGCGCTGCTGGCCGGCTTTCTGGCCCAGCAGATGGACGCCCCCGCCACCGTGGCCCTGGGAGGGGCCGCCTGCCTGGCAGCCTCGGTTGTTTACTGGCGGCAACTAGCGTCCCGCGCGGAGCTTGGTCTACCATGAGGTAGAGGGGAAAGGAATGGCTTACGTTATAGCGGAACCTTGCATCGGAACCAAGGACACTGCCTGTGTGGATGCCTGCCCTGTGGACTGCATCCACCCCAAGAAGGACGAAGAAGCCTTCGAAAAGGAAGAAATGCTCTATATCGACCCCGTGGAGTGCATCGACTGCGGGGCCTGCGTGCCGGTGTGCCCCGTCTCGGCGATCTTTCCCGTAGACGACCTTCCCGAAAAGTGGGCCCATTTTACGGCGCGCAACGCTGCGTATTACGGCCGCTGACCGGCGGACCATCTGGCTGGGCAAGAACCGCCGGAGCGAGGCTGAGATTGGCCGACTGAGAGGAACGGAGGTTACTATGCCACACCATGACAACGGTTCGAAATTGATCTGGTTCTTGACCGGCGCCGCCATCGGCGCAGCCATCGCCCTGCTCTATGCTCCGCAATCGGGAGTTCAAACGCGCAAATATCTGCGCAAGAAGACCGAAGAAGGCAAGGAGGCTCTGGCCGACACGGGCAAGGAACTCCTGGAAAAAGGCAAGGAGTATTACGAGAAGGGCCGGCAGCTCGCCGAGGAAGCCGGTGAGCTGCTCGAACGCGGCCGCAAATTAGTCGCCGGCTAAGTCCGCCGGCGCCGCTTCCTGCCTAGGGAGGCCCTCATGAGCACTCAGACTGCGCCGGAACTGGGCTCGCTGCCGGATTTCCGCAACGAGCCTTACGCGAATTTCTCCGACCCCGCCAACCGCCAGGCCATGCAGGCCGCCCTGGAAGCGGTGCGCCGTCAGTTTGGCCGCCGCTATGACCTCTGGATCGGCGGCATGCCGGTCAAGACCGAACGCACCTTCAACTCCATCAACCCCAGCCGATTCTCGGAGGTCATCGGCATCCACTCCGCGGCGGACGCCGCCCTAGCCGCGCAGGCCGTCGAGTCGGCTTACTCCTTCTTCCCGGAATGGAGCAGGACGCCGGCCATTGAGCGCTGCCGCATGCTGCTCAACGCCGCCGCGCTCATCCGCCGGCGCAAGATGGAGTTCAACGCCTGGCTGGTCTTTGAGGCGGGCAAGACTTGGCCGGAAGCCGAGGCCGATGTCTCCGAGGCCATCGACTTCTGCGAGTACTACGCCCGCCAGATGCTGCGGCTGGCCGAGCCCCACCCTATGCTGCATATGCCGGGCGAGTACGACGAGCTGGTCTACCTGCCGCTCGGCGTAGGCGCCGTCATCGCCCCCTGGAACTTTCCGCTGGCCATTCTGGCGGGCATGACCACCGCTACGCTCGTGGCGGGCAACACCGCCGTCATCAAGCCCTCCAGCGACACCCCCACCATCGCCGCCAAGTTCGCCGAGGTCCTGCTGGAAGCCGGCTTCCCCGAGCGCAGTTTCTGCCTGCTCACCGGCGGGGGCGCCGAGGCCGGCGAGACCATCGTCGTTCACCCCAAAACCCGCTTCATCTGTTTCACCGGCTCGCGCGACGTGGGGCTGCGCATCAACGAGCTCGCCGCCAAGCCCCAGCCCGGCCAGATCTGGATCAAGCGCGTCATCGCCGAAATGGGGGGCAAGGACGCCATCATCGTCGACTCCGAAGCCGATCTGGCCGCCGCCGTCGATGGCGTGCTCGTCTCCGCTTACGGCTATCAGGGCCAGAAGTGCTCCGCCTGCTCGCGCGCGATCGTGGATCAAACGGTTTACGACGAGTTCCTGGAGCGGTTGCGCGTCAAGGTGGAAGCGATCCGCGTCGGTCCGGCCGAGGATCCCGATAACTTCATGGGGCCCATCATCAACCAGAAAGCCCTGAAAACGATCCAAAATTACATCGAGATCGGCCGCCGCGAAGGCCGCTGGATCACCGGCGGAGAAGCCGATGCTAGCCAGGGCTACTTCCTTAGACCAGCCATCATCGCTGACGTCGACCGCAAGGCGCGCATCTTCCAGGAGGAGATCTTCGGCCCGGTATTGGCGGTCACCCCCGCCCGCAACTTCGAGCACGCCCTGGAGCTGGCCAACGACTCCGAATACGGCCTCACCGGCGGCGTCTACACGCGGAACCCCGGCAAGATCGCCTTGGCCAAAGAGCGTTTCTTCGTCGGCAACCTCTACTTCAATCGCAAGTGCACCGGGGCCATGGTCGGCGCTCATCCGTTCGGCGGGTTCAATATGTCCGGCACCGATTCCAAGGCCGGCGGGCCCGACTACCTGCTCCAGTTCACCCAGGCTAAGGCGATCGCCGTAAAGCTCAGTTAAGGCACCGTCTTTTCGCGTATAGTTGAAGTGGGTGTAGGTACTAGTCCTGCCGGGCAAAGCAGGATTTGCTTGCCTCGCCGGGCAGGCGGCATGAATGGCCGATGGATTTGACCTCCGCCGAGATCAAGAACTCCCCAGACGAACCTTCCCGGGCCGCGGAGCCAGCCGAATTCGGCTATTTCGACCTTGTCGAAGACGCCAACGATGTCATCTACACACTCGACCTGAACGGGCGCCTGACCTTCCTCAACAAGGCGGCCGAGCGCATCACCGGATACTCGCGCCAGGAAGCGCTGGGCACGCCGATCGATGAATGGCTCGATCCGGAATCCCGCCGCCTCTCCGATGAAATGCTCCAGCAAAAGCTCGGCGGCTGCCCGCGAACCACTTACGAGATCACCCTGCGCACCAAGGATGGCCGCCGGATTTTTCTGGAAGTCAGCACCCGCCTGCTGTTTCGCCAGGGCGTTCCGGCGGGCATACAAGGAATCGCGCGCGATATTACCGGGCGCAAGCGGGCCGAGACGCTGGAGCGCGACCGCAACCGCGTGCTCGAGCTGGTTGCTTCCCCCGAACCCTTGGAAAACGTCCTGCGCGAACTTTGCCTGCTGGTGGAGCGCCAGTTGAGCGGCGTTCGCTGCTCCATCTTCGTACTGCGGGATGACCGCATGCTGCCGGCTTCCGGCCTGGACCGCCCCTCCAGTCCGCACGAGAATCCGCCTCCCGCCGCGGCCATGGATCTTCGCCGCATCCCCATCCAGTCTCAAGGGGGAACCTTGCTCGGAGAGTTGCTGCTGGAGTACAGCGGTCCTGCCGCCGAGCCGGAACAGGAGCGCATGGTGTTGGAAGCCGCGGTGCGCCTGGCTGTGGTCGCTATCGAGCAGCGGCAGCTCACCGAAAGCCTCGCCTATCGGGCCACGCATGACCCGCTGACCGGCCTTCCCAACCGCAGTCTCTTCGAGCGCAACCTGGAACAGGCCCTTGCCGAAGCCCAGCGGCACGGACGCGCCCTGGCGGTGCTCTTCATCGACTTGGACCGCTTCAAGCAAATCAACGACAGCCTGGGACACCTGGCCGGCGACCAAGTCCTGGTCCAAGCCGCACAGCGCTTGCATGCCTGCCTCCGCCGCAGCGATTTGCTGGCGCGCATGGGAGGAGATGAATTCACCGCCGTGATTACGGATCTCTCCGACACCCGCGACGCCGCCCGGGTCGCCGAAAAGCTCCTGGCCGCGTTCCAAGAACCGTTCCTCTGGGAAGGCCAGGAGTTGTTCGTCACCGCCAGCATCGGCGTCAGCCTCTTTCCGCGCGACGGGCGCGATGCCGCCGCCTTGCAGCGCAACGCCGATGTCGCCATGTACCGCGCCAAGAGCCGCGGGCGCAACGCCTTCGAGTTCTTTGCGCCCGAGTTGGCGGCGGCCGCGCAGCATCGCCTCCAGATCGAGAACTCCTTGCGCAAGGCTTTGGACAAGGGCGAGTTCCGGTTCTTCTACCACCCGCAGGTGGACGGCAGCGGCCGCTTGGTTGCCTTCGAAGCGTTGCTGGTTTGGGATCATCCCACTCTCGGATTGACGCCTCCGTCCCAGTTCATTCCGATCGCGGAAGATTGTGGAATGATCGTTCCCATCGGGGCTTGGGCCATTCAGGAGGCCTGCCGCCAGTGCGCCCTGTGGCAGCGCCAGGGACTCCCGCGCGCCGCCGTCGCCGTCAACATCTCGGCGGTTCAGTTCGCGCGCCAAGACTTTGTGGAGACCGTAGCCCAAGCCTTGTCCGCTTCGGGTCTGGATCCCACCCTGCTGGAGCTGGAGCTCACCGAAAACGTCGTTCTGCGCCGTCTGGAGGAGTCCGCACGCCAGATGGAGCGCCTAAGGGCGCTTGGCGTCTCGATCGCCATCGACGACTTCGGAACCGGCTACTCGTCGCTTAGCTACCTGCGCCGCTTGCCCCTCGACGTGCTCAAAATGGATCAGTCCTTCCTCCAAGGCGGCGGCGCGCGGCCCAGCGCCATGCCGCTCGTGGAAGCCATTATCGCCCTGGCGCACGGATTGGGGCTGAAGGTGGTCGCCGAAGGCGTGGAAACCCGCGACCATTTCGAAGCTTTGAAGGCGGCCGGCTGCGACCGCTTCCAAGGCTATCTCTGGGGAGAGCCCCTCACCGCCGAGGCCGCCACCCGGCTGCTGGCAGACGGCTCGCCCACCCCCACCTCCTGACCGCCCACGCGTCGGCCGCCGGCCGACGCTCCCACCACCTTCACATGCTGCTCTCCAGTTCCGTAACCCTCCCTCTGTGGGGCAGGCTCTATCTGTGGGGCAGGCCTCCAGGCCTGCGGCCGGCATTCCTGCCGGCCTGGGCGCCCTTTACCCAGCGCCTCTTGAACCCAATCGTGTCAGCCGTAGGGGCGGACAGGCGTGTCCGTCCCGGGTAGAGCAAGCCCGAGGCTTGCCATGACAGCAGCCGTACGGGCAGCCGGCGGCTCAGCCCCATCTCGCCCCCATTCCGCGCCCGTCTCATGAGCCACTCGATGGCGCACTGTGTCCACGTCCGCTTTGCTCTTGCACAAGCTGCTGTCTGTTACATTGGGAGAAGCATGCAGGATGCAGCAACGGGGGGTAGCCCGCGAAACACATGACGGCTGTATCGGCGGCGGGCGTCTGGAAATACTACGGGGACTACCCGGCGCTCAAGAACATCTCCTTGACAGTGGAGCCTGGCTCCTGCCTCGCCTTGCTCGGCCGCAACGGCGCCGGCAAGACCACCCTGCTTCGCATCCTGGCCGGCCTGAGCCAGCCCAGCCGCGGAACGGTGTCCATCGGCGGGCTGGCCGTCCGCGATCCGCGGGCCCGGCGCAATATCGGCATTCTCGGCCACGGCATCGCGGTCTATGAGGAGTTCTCGGCCTACGAGAACTTGCGCCTTTTTGCCGGCCTGTACGGCCTGGCCGACCCGCACCGGGCGGCTTTGGAATGGCTGGAACGCACCGGCCTGGACCGCGTCAAGGACGGTCTGGTGCGCGAGTTCTCGCGCGGCATGCGCCAGAGGCTGGCCGTAGCCCGCGCCTTCCTTCACAACCCCCACGTGTTGCTTCTTGACGAGCCCTTCACGGCGCTGGATGACAGAGCGATTGCCGTCCTTCAAAACTTGTTAGCCGAAGCCCGCTCCCAAAACCGCACCGTCATCCTCTCCACCCACCAGTTGCGCGAGGCGCTCGAGCTGGCCACGCATGTCGCGTTGATCCAGCGCGGCGCTCTCGCCTACGCCGGCGAGCGTACCCCCATCATGCTGGAAGATCCCGGCTGGCTCTACCGCAACTATGGCGAGGCGTGACCCCATGAGCTTCTTTCGCCATTCCGTCCAAATCGCCTCCAAGGACCTGCGGGCCGAGCTGCGCACCAAGGAGGCGTTGAACGCCTCGCTCTCTTTCGCGCTGGTCATCCTGCTTCTGTTCAGCTTCGCCTTCGACCCCACCGCCGAACAAACCCGCGAGATCTCCGGCGGCCTTCTCTGGCTGGTCTTCGCCTTCGCCGGCGCGCTGATCCTCAACCGCAGCTTTGCCCGGGAGCTGACCAACGATTGCCTGGATGCCCTGGTGGCCTCGCCCGTCAGCGGCCCGGCCCTGTTCACCGGCAAATGCCTGGCCAACATGGCCCTGCTTGTGGCCGTGGAGTTGATCTGCCTGCCAGTATTCGGCATTTTTTACAATGTGCGCTGGGCTCACCGCTTCTGGCCGCTGCTGTTGACCTTGATCCTGGGAACCTGGGGTATCACTGTGGTGGGCACGGTCTTTAGCGCCCTCACCGTTAATCTGCGGCTGCGCGAACTGATGCTGCCCACGCTGGTGTACCCACTGCTGATTCCGGCGCTCATGGCTGCCATCCAACTCACCACCGGGCTTCTGGCAGGCCAGCCGCTGGCGGCGGAGCTCACGAACTGGCTAAAATTGCTCATCGGATTCGACATTATCTTCACCGCGCTGGCTCTGGGCCTGGTTGAAACGGTCCTGATGGGGTGATCCGTGAAAGACAAACTTCTCTATGCAGCGTGTTTGTTGGCCGCCTGGCTGGTGCTCGCCAATCTTTCGGTGATCCTGTTGGTGCTGCCGGATGAGGCCGAACAGGGCGCCATCTACCGCATCATCTTCTTCCACGTGCCGGCGGCCTGGTCCGCATTCCTGGGATTTCTGGTGGCCGCGCTCGCCAGCGTGGCGTATCTGGTCAAAAGAAACCTCTGGTTTGACGCCCTCGCGGTGTCGGTCACCGAGGTGGGGCTGGCGTTCGCCGTCGTGAATCTGGTCACTGGAATGATCTGGGGACGGATCATCTGGGGCATCTGGTGGACTTGGGACGCGCGCCTGACCTCCATGTTGGTCTGCGCCTTGCTCTATGCGGGCTATCTAATGCTCCGCCGCGCGGTGGAGGAGCCGGCGCAGAGGGCCAAGTTTTCGGCCGTGTTCTCGATCTTCGCCTTCATCGACGTGCCCATCGTCTGGTTCTCGATCCAGTGGTGGCGCACCCAGCACCCCCAGCCCGTCTTCCGCGGCGGAGGCTCCATGGACCCGGCCATGTACAAAATGATGTTCGCCAACTGGGTCCCGCTGCTGTTGTTGTTCGTCGTGCTCAGCGTCGTGCGGCTGCGCCAAGAGCGGGCGCGGGGCGAGATTGACGCCTTGCGCCGCGAGGCCCACGCCTTATAGGGAGGAGGAAACCACATTGTCTTCCGCCAATTTCACGTTTCTGGTCTACGGCCTGACCGTCGCGTGGCTCATCCTGTTCGTCTATGTCGCCCTGCTGGCGGGCCGCGACCGCCGGTTGCGCCGCGAGATCGAGCAGCTCAAACAGATGCTCCAGCAGTACAAGCGGAGCTGACGCCGGCCCGGCTCCCTGCTTGAGCTGCTCGTGGAGCCTCCAGGCCTGGCGCCTAAAGGCCTAGCGCTGCCCGAGAGAGCTTTTCAAAGTCCGCATGACTGGCGTCGATCCCTTGTTGCCGCGCCGCAGGGGAGGCCGTTTCGTCCAAGGTCCAGGCCAGCACCGGGCCTGCGGGCAGCATCAGCAGGCAAAGCCGCATCCCTGGCTTCGGCGGCCGGGCCGCCACGCGCTGGAACAGGCTGTTGAGCTGCTCGGTGGCCCGGGCGAGGGTGGAATCAAACACCGTGCGCGCCGTTGCGCTGGCAAACGCTCCGTGAATCACGCAGTTGGTGCCTGCGGACGGGCATTTCCAGACATAGTGCTTCAGGCCCTCATCCCAGACGAGTTCCGCCTTTCGATCCCCGCCGGCGATTTGACGCTGGCTTGATGGCTGGATCCCCAGGAGGTTGGCCATGGCGGCCGGCTCGGCAACCGCGCCCGCGGGCAGCCGGGCAGCTTCCCCGGCCGCTACTTGGCGGCCACTGGCCTGCCTCCAGATCAGCACGGGACCGTGAATGCTGCGGTACAAACAAAGGGCCTTGCCGTCCGGAGCGCTTCGCTGAACCTGTTCCAGAATCCGGTTCGCTTCCAGCGTGGCCTGTTGCAGCGTGGCGTCGTGCGCTGGCGTGAGCCGCGACGGCTGCAACAGGCGGGCATCGACGACGCAATCGATCCCGTCCCCGTAGCAATGCACCGTGGGCCCCTCTGGATCCGGCGTCGCATATGCACGCAGATACTTCTTACCGCCGAGACCAATCCCAACTCCCGGCGGAGGAGCAACCGCTCTGCCCTCCGGCAACTGCCTCTGCGCCTCAAGCGAAGGCGCCATCAACCCAACAGCTAGCAACGCGTATGCCGTTGAACGCAAGTTCCTTCTCATGGAATCCATCCCCTCTGACTTGAAGTTCTGCCCCTCTCACCCAGTAAGAGCAGGCCTGGGAGAAATTTTAGCAAAGCTGTTGCTGACAAAGCGCTCGCCCCCCGCCCCCTTTCGCCCACCGGCATCGCCTCACCGCGTCTTCCGGCGGAGCGGACCGGCGTGTACGCCTCCGGTGCAGCAAGCCGCCAGACTTGCGCCCGCACCATGTCCAAACTCCGCCCGTCAGCGCCCCGCAGCCATTCTCACTTTCCCAGGAACGATCAGCATCGAAATCCCCGCTGCTCGGCTATACTCTAGACGGATGCCGCTCCGAGAGGCGGCTTCGCTTTGCGAGCGGCCCAGCGCTATGAACTTGCGGCGCGATCCTTTGACCGGTTACACCGCGCTTGTGCTGGGGTGTTTCTTGCTAGCCCTGGCCGGCGGGTACTCTGCGCTGGGCAGGCAGGTCGATGGCGATCTCTATGACTTTCTGACCCGCTTGCGACCGCCGCAGTACGGGCCCGAATCGGCGATTGTCGCCATCGACGAGGCTTCTCTACTACCCCCCGCCCGCGGCATCCAGGGACTGCGGGTTCAGCTCGCCGACATTCTGCAAGCGCTGGATGCCGTGAAACCGCTAGCGGTAGCCGTCGACATCACTCTCGCCGACACCGGAGATCCCGCCGCGGATGCACGCCTTGAGTCCGCTCTGTGCCGAACTCCAAACCTGATCTTGGCTTCGGAAATGATGCCGGACGCCTCGGGCTGGCAGGACCCGTTGCCGCGCTTCCGGCGCTGCGCCGCCGCCGTCGGCCACGTCCATGCTGAGCCCGATCCTTTGGATGGCGTCGCCCGCCAGGCCCCGCTGGAGAAGATCGCTGGCCGCGAGCGCCGCTGGGCGCTGGCCCTGGAAGCATACCGGGTCAGCCGTGCTCTGGGCCCGCCGTTAGAGACGCCTGCCGATCTCACGGTGGGCCCGTTTCGCATCCCCGCGGCACGCGCGGAGGCGCGCTCCATTTTCATTCGCTTCCTTCCCCCGGGCCCCAAGGGCGAACCTTCCCTGCCCAGGGTATCCGCGAAGGCCCTGCTGGAGAACCCTCACACCGCCCAACAGTTAGGTGGCAAACTCGTTTTCATCGGCGTCACCGCCCAGTCCGCGGCCCGCGACCGTCTGGTCACCCCCTTCGGCTCGGCCCAGCCCATGCCGGGCGTGGAGATCCACGCCAGCATTTATGAGACCCTCGCCCAGGGCCTCTTCCTGCGGCGCGCCGGAGAGCTCGATTCCGTGCTGGTCTCACTGGCGCTAGTGGTTCTGGCTGGCGTGGCTTTCCACCGCCTCACCGGCGCCGCCGCCTACGTCGCAGGCGCAGCCATCCTCGCGATGGCTCATGCCCTCCCCTACGCCTTCTACCGCTCCGGCATCGTTTTCCCCTTCACGGCGCCGCTGTTAGCTGCATGGTTCTCGGTAGCCGGCGCTTCCAGCTACCAATACTTCTCCGCCCGCCGCCGGCTGCGACACGCCGAAGCCGAAAAGACCCGCTACCAGCAGGCCGTCCACTTCGTGACCCACGAGATGCGTACCCCGCTGACCGCCATTCAAGGCTCCAGCGAACTGATGAGCCGCTACAATCTAGCCGAGGACAAGCGCAAACAGATCGCCGGACTCATTCATTCCGAATCCAAGCGCCTCGCCAAAATGGTGGAGACTTTCCTCAACGTCGAGCGGCTTAGCTCGGGCCAAGTCCAACTCAGAGCCGAACCGGTTCCGGTGGCCGAACTGGTGGAGACCTGTCTTGCCCGCGTGCAGCCCCTGGCCGAGCAGAAGAACATCCGCGTGATCTCGCTCCCCAACGAAGACCTGGTCCTGTGCGGAGACCGGGAACTGCTCGAGTACGCCCTCTACAACTTGCTCACCAACGCCATAAAATACTCGCCGGCAGGCTCGGAGGTGATGGTCCAGGCGGCCCGCACCAACGGCGTCATCCGCCTTTCGGTCCGCGACCAGGGCATTGGGATGGATGCGAAAGAAATGAGAGGCCTGTTCCGCAAGTTTTACCGCACCGAGCGGGCGGTGGCCTCCGGCGTGGCCGGCGCCGGCATTGGGCTCTCCCTTGTGCGCGAGATCCTGCTGCATCATCGCGGCTCCGTGGAGGTGGCCAGTGCCCCAGGGCAGGGCTCATGCTTTACTCTAGTGTTTCCGGGTCCTCCGGACGAGAGCAGCAAGGACGGATGCAACGGCTACTAGTTGTCGAAGACGACGCAGGCGTGCGGACCACTATCAAGACCTTCCTGGAATTGGAAGGCTACGAGGTGGAGGCCGTTTCCTCGACCGCCGAGGCCATCCGCCGGCTCAGTGAGTCCGAGTTTCCCATCGTCATCAGCGATATCTACCTGGATGAGCGGACCGGCCTCGATGTGCTGGCCGCCGCCCGCGGCCAGAACCCAGATTGCGCCGTCATCCTCATGACGGCCCGGGGAACGATGGAGACGGTCATGGCCGCCACTCAAGGCGGAGCCTTTGATTACATCGCCAAGCCCTTCGAATTGGACACGCTGCTGGAAGCCGTGAAGCGCGCCGAGGAGAGCCTTTCCGGCCAGGGCTTGGAGGCCGCCGCCGAGGAGGAAGACTTGCCTGAGTCCGAAATGATCGGCAGCTCCCCCCAGATGGTGGAGATTTACAAGATCGTTTCGCGCGTGGCCTCCACCGACGCCACCATCTTGGTCGAGGGTGAGACCGGCACGGGCAAAGAACTGTTCGCCCGCATGGTGCACCGCAACAGCCCCCGCGCCCAGCACCCGTTTCTGCCGGTGGATTGCGCCTCCATCGCTCCCACCCTGCTCGAGAGCGAGCTCTTCGGCGCCGTGAAGGGGGCCTATACCGGAGCTGACCGCGACCGCATGGGAATCTTCGAAGCCGCCAACCACGGCACAGTTTTCCTGGATGAAATTGGCGACATCGAGCTGAATTTCCAACTCAAACTCCTCCGCTTCCTTCAGGAGCGGGAGATCCGCCCCCTTGGTTCCGCCAAATCCCGGCCCGTTGACGTGCGGGTCATCGCCGCCACCAACCGCGACCTGCAAAGGCTCGTCGAGCAAGGCAAGTTCCGGGAGGATCTCTGGTTCCGGGTCAACGTGGTCCGGGTCATTCTTCCGCCCCTGCGCGAGCGCAAGGGAGACGTCGCGCTGTTGGCTCATTACTTTGTCAAGAAGTACAACCAGCGCTACGGCCGCCAGGCCCGGCTGACCGACTCGGGACTGGAAGCCCTCAACGAGTACACTTGGCCAGGCAATGTGCGCCAGCTTCAGCACCTGATGGAAAGGCTGGTGATCCTAGCCCCGGATGCTCGCATCGACCAGGCCGCGGTGCGGGATGCCCTCCGGGCGACTGAACCCCGCGAGCACGCCGTCGAGACCCTGGCCGATGCTGAAATGGACCAAATCCGCAAGGTGCTGGCGGCTACGGGGGGCAACAAAAGCCGCGCCGCCCGCATCTTGGGCATTGAACGCAAAACCTTATACCGGAAACTGGAACGCGCAGGGCTGGCAGGCCAAGACTAGGCCCGAACCGCCTGCCGTTTAAAGCAGACTCCACGGTCTCAGATTTCTTGCCCACAGAGCCTGATTTGCGCGTACAATATAGCCAGGTCTGATATGCGGTCTAATTTTAAGTCGTACTTCCGGAATGGAAGGGAGGACCAGGGACCATGTTTGAAAGCCTTGATGATCAGATGAAGGCGGACGCCAAGAGCCAGAAGACAACCAGGGAGCGGGTCATCGAGATCCTCGCGGTTGTCGTGCTCTCGCTCATTATTTTCGCTGGGCTTTTCTTTGGAGTGAGGATGCTCGAATAGTCCCTGGCCGGCTGAGGCGGGACTGTGGCGGTTTGGAGCCGCGCCTCAAGGCGCTCCATCAGCCACTTGACCCGCAAGGGGTAATCCGAGTTCGGGTTGTAAAGGGCGAGCTTCTCGTCCAAGTCTTTATCTTTGTATAGGTTGGAGCTGGCCAGCCGGGAAGCCACATAGTGGATGCCGGCGTGCACCGAATCGAACCCCGTCCGGCAGGAGTCCCAGCCGAAAATATTGTTCCTCGCGTACTGCCGCCCAGCCCCCGATTCCAAAATCGCGATGCTGGGCAGTACCCTCCAGTCTAGACCGTGGCGGTCGGCTGCGTACAGAAAATCCTCGGCCAGAGGACCGGCCGGCGAATTCAACGCCTCAAAGAACTCCCTCAAGACGGCAACCCTGGGATCGCTCCGGTAACAAGGCACCTCCATCTGCTGGCCGGGACTCGTCGGCGCTTGCACGCAGAGCAGCCCCACCACAACGAGACAGCTTTTGAAGAACGCTCTTGTCATCGTGATTTTCCAATTTTGACCAGTAACGGCTTCTTCTCGGATGTTCCTTTGTGGTCAAGTCTGGCTGGGTGTATGCCGAGCACCCCCTCCGCCTGGTCAGCGGAGCAACTGGTCAAAAGTATACCATAGGCAGGGAGTATCTTTTGGAAGGATGGCAGTTCGGTCAACCCGAACGGGCTGCCAAGGGATTTGTCGGCTCTCCTCGGAAGAGAGAATCCTCAACCAAGGGCGGTCGCCCGAGACGCACCGCGACGCCTCGGGCGGACGTTGTGGTGGGCCGTAGTTCAGCGACTGATCGTTGGGGGTGGCTCTTCGTCACCGGTCAGGCCAACGGTGACGGCTGCCACTCCTCCCGCGATGGCCACTCCGGCGACGATGGCTTTGGTCTGGCCGGAGGCCCGGTGGCTGGTGGGCGTGCTTCGAGAGGGCTGGTTGTCCCGGTCGGAAGGAGCGGGGCAGCTCGTGGGGAGCACCTTGACCTGAACCACGCGCAGGACTTGTGAAGCGCCACCGGCCGGCTGAGCGTTGGGCCACTGGCTGGCCGTCACCTGCACGTAGCGGCCCGTGTACTGGGTCAGGTTTTCTCCCCGTAAGTCAAACAAAACATTTGTGGTTGCGTCTTTCAAGAAAAAACCGTCCGCAGCCGCCGCCAGGCACCCTGCTACTTGATAGGGTGGCGCGGCCGTGGCCGCCTGCGGCTCAAAAGCAAGCGTACTGCCAGCGTTCACCCGAGCCAGCAATAGGCCTTGGGCGGTGGTCACCTCCGCAGCGCCCTGCAAGGCGGTAACACAGACCTCCCCCGGCGGATTTAGCGCCACATGGATCTGCGCATCTTTCTCATTTGGGGCGACTTGTAACCCCTCGGCGACCAGGGTCGCCGGTCCCGCCTGGGTTAACCGCCCAGTGCCTTGCTCCAGAATCACCCGCTCGGCAAACACCTTGGCGCGGCTCTGTGGCTCCAGTTGCAGCCGCACCCCGTTGTTCAGCAGCAGCCGGGACGAGCTCGACCGTGTCTCCACGACGGCCCCTTCCATGATGGTGGCGTTTCCTTGAACCTGAGCACGGTCCACCAGAAACGCGGCTGCCCCGCTGGCGATGCCGATTGCATTCGCCGCCAAAACCAACCCCGCCGCCGTCACCAGTAGCCCCGCCCATAACAAAACCTTTGCCCTACGTCTCATCGCTTCTTCTCCCGTGAATCCTTCCGCGCGGAGATGACCGCGCTCAAGTCCCTGATCGGCGGATTGATCGCAAAACATGAGATGGTAAGGTATACCTCTGAGGATGGGCATTCAATGGCGACAGAGGGACCTCCGCCTGAAGCTAGCGCCTCCGACAGCCGATCTCAGCTTGTGCGCTGGTCAGCCGCTCTGGCCGCGGTAGCCCTATTGTGCGCCGCGGCGGCTTGGACGCTTCGGATGGGCTATGCGGATATCCTCTTTTCCACGGGAGCTCGGGGCGCGGTCGAGAGGGCGCGGCGCCTGGCGCCGGGCAAAGCCGAGTACTTTGCCAGGAAAGCGGAAGGCGAACTCTCCCCTCCCATCGCCAGGGCCGTGGAGTTAAACCCTTATTACTCAAATGGATGGATCGATTTGGCCCTGGAGGCGGAACTGGCCGGGCAAACGGCCCAAGCCGAGCGGTTGCTGCTCGAGGCCTTCCGCCGTGACCGCAGCTATCTGCCCCGCTGGACGCTGGCGAACTTCTATTTCCGCACCGGCAACCTCGAACAGTTCTGGCTCTGGGCGCGGCGGGCGGCCGAGATGGCGCCTTACGACCAGAGCGCCTTGTTCGAGCTGTGCTGGCGGATGTCCGGGGATGCCGGCGAGATCCTGACGAAGGCAATTCCAGCCGAACCCGCGGTCCTCTCCCAGTACCTGAACTACTTGCTGCGGACGCAGCGCCTGGAGGCTGCCCGCGGCGCGGCCGAGGAGCTGGCCCGCCTGGCTGGCCCCACACACCGGGCAGCCGTCCTCTACGCCTGCGACCGCCTGCTCGCCGCAGGGCGGGTGCGCGAGGCGGCGGACTTGTGGAACCTGCTCGCGTCCAGAAACCTAATCCCCTACCCCGCGCTGTCGGCGACGCAAGACCGCCTGCTGACCAACGGAGAATTCATCGAGGAGCCCATCCCGGGCGGCTTCGACTGGAGAATTCCGCAGCTGGCCGGAGTGGCGGTCCGCGGACCGGGCCGGCTGCCCGGGCTCACCCTGGAATTCTCCGGCGCCCAGCCGCAAAGCTGCGAACTAGCCGCCCAGGCGCTGCTCGTGGAGGGTGGCCGCCGCTACAGCGTGCGGTACTCTTACAGAACCCGCGGCATCGGTCCGGGAACCGGCCTTCGTTGGGCGATCGGCCCGCTGGCAGACGGGGGCTGGTGGGCACAGGGACCGGATCTTTCGCACGAGGAATGGGCCGAGGAGGGGTTTGAATTCCTCGCGCCGCCCGGACAACAAGGGGCACGCCTGGCACTCCTCTACGAGCGTGTGTTGGGAACCACTCGCATCGAAGGCACGCTGGAATTACGGCGAATCGAGCTCAGGCGTGTTGAACGGCGCTAGAAAATGCGGGGAGCCGGATGATGCTCCGGCCCCCTCGTTGAGAACTTCCGTGGCGCCTTGCGAAGGCGTCAGTTGGCGCGCTTCAGAACGATTTCCTGAGGACCGCGCCCGCCGCCGGCGCCACCGCCGCCGCCGCGCTGGCCGCCACCCATCATCCCCTCGGGGAACTGCCGGGTCAGGCGGATCTCATTGCCGCTCACCTTGCCCTTGTAGGTAATCTTGATCTGGCCGTTGGGGCCTTCCCGAACGGTAACGAAGCTGATTTCGTCGCCGCTGATCTTGCCCTCGGAGATCTCTTGATCGCCCCTCTGGGACGAGATCGTCCCGGTGAGCGTATTGCCGCTGACCTTGAAGTTGTAGGTGGTCGTCATGGTGCCGCCGTCTCGGCCGGGCGTTTCTGAAATCCACTTCCCGCTGATGTCGGCCGCCCAGGCGGCCCCGGCTACGGCCAGCACCAGCAGGCACAATAGGAACGTACGAGTCTTCACAGAGCTTCCTCCTTCACGAGTGAAAACAATCCAGCGGATAAGACGCCGCCGCAGGAGCTGAAATTACAGGAGAAACCGTTTCTGAACAGGAATTCATCCGTGTCCGCCAAACGGTTTCCCCCGGACGTGATTCTTTCCGGCTTGCGGATCCGTCGAGACCCCGCTGCACCGGGCTTCAGTTCACCTTCTTCAGGACGATCTCCTGCGGGCCGCCCCGGCCGCCTCCGCCGCCCATTCCGCCGCCCTCGCGGGTGCGGGTGAGCTTCATCTGATTGCCGGCAACCGTCCCCTTGTAGTTCATGCGGAACTCGTTTCCGTTGAACTCAGCCACCGTGGTGAAGGAGATGTTGTCCCCCTCCAGTTTTCCGTCCACGATCTTCTGCTCTATGGCTTGGCCGCCGAACTCCATGGACATGGTTCCGGTAATCTTTCCGCCTTCGTTCTTCAATAGAAACGTCTGCTCGATGGTCCCCCCATCGCGGCCAGGCATCTGGCCGACCCATTTACCGTTGACGTCAGCCGCCGCGGCGGCAAACGCCATTACCAACAACAACGCGAAGACTGCAACTGCATGAATTCTCACTCTGCATTTCTCCTTGTTCCGAAAGATTCGGTGTTAGAAAAGACGATGGCAGACGGCCGGGAAGTACCCGAAAATCGCCGCGGCTGGAGGAGCGCCGCTCAGGCTTGCGGAACGTGCAGACAAAAAGACCGCTCCCGGAACCTCGACGGTCCGGTGAGCGGCCTTTCCTTGCTGAGTCTGTGCCGGGTCTAGGAGGCGCGCTTGGCGACAAATTCGACCGGCGTCCCGCCGCGCCCGCCGCCACCGCCGCCTTCCCGCGTGCGGGTGAACTTGATTTCGTTTCCGGAAATCGTCCCCTTGTACAGCTCCTTGATCTCACCTTGGCCGCCTTGCCGCACGACCACGAAGGAGACCGTGTCACCGCTGACTGTGCCCTCGCTGATCTGCTGGTCACCGCGCTGGGAGCTGACCGTGCCGGTAAGCTTGCCGCCTTCCACCTTGAAGGTGAAGGTCATCTCCTGCGTCGCGCCCTGGCGCCCGGGCACCTGGGCCACCCACTTGCCGCTGATGTCGGCGGCCAAAGCCAGAAGCGCACAGGCGGCGAGAACCGCCGCTGCAATCGCAATCTGTTTCTTCATTCCTCAAACCTCCTTAGTTCTTATCCGCTTGTTCCGCTTAGGGCTGCTGCTGGAGCGGATCCGTCCTCACTTCGCCCGCTTGGCGACGAACTCCATGGGTTGGGGCGCGCCGCGGCCGCCGAAATCGCCGCCGCCTTCGATCGAGCGGGTGAACTTGATCTCATCGCCAGCGATCTTGCCCTTATAGACCCACTTGAACTCGCCGCCGCCAAAGGAAACCACGGTGACGAACGACACCTCGTCGCCGCTGACCTTGCCGTCGGAGATCTGCTGCTCGCCGCGGGGGGAAGCCACCGTGCCCGTGAGCTTGCCGCCCTCCACCTTGAAGTTAAAGGTTGTTTCCGTCGTAGTGCCCTGCCGGCCGGGGATCTGAGCCACCCACTTGCCGCTGATGTCAGCGGCCAGAGCCGCGGCCGCAGTCACCAGAAGGGCGAATACCACCAACCATACCGTACGCTTTTGCATCGCCGATTCCTCCTTCCAAATTCGGAACTTCCGCGTTCTTGCAAACGCTACCCGTCTAGAGTCTACATTGGAAAGACTTCCTTCACAACCACGAGGTTACCCAGGGTTGACATCCAGGCCCGGGCCGCCGAGGGCCGCTCCCGGTGATGGGGAGATGGTTCCCCGGCGTTGTTCCCTGCTGGAGCGGCAGCCAGCAGGTCGCCGTGGGGCGAAAGAAGTCTGTCAGAGCACGGCCCTCCTTGTACTCAGGACAGAACCAGTGGCCGTTTCGGGAGAGCAGCCTACGCAACCCAACACGGCAGAAGGCTCGATCATTTGCGCCAGCAAGGCCGGCCCAATTGGACTGATCTGCACCTTGTAGCGCGGAGCGCGGCAGGCAATGTGCCCCAGGGTCTCGGGGACCAGGGTCCGCCTTCACTGCGGTAAGGGCCGGCGCGAAGGGCGCGGGCGTGATTGTTTGAAGTGGGCGGCTGTGATAAGTTGAAGGATCGCCGGAGTGCGGCGAGTGCAGGAGGAACGATGGAAGCCCTGGGGATGATTGAGACCAAGGGATTGACGGGCGCGATCGAAGCCGCCGACGCCATGGTCAAGACCGCCAACGTGGTCTTGACGGGCAAGGAGTACGTCGGCGCGGGATACGTCATGGTTTCCGTGCGCGGGGACGTGGGCGCGGTGAAGGCGGCCACCGATGCCGGCGCTGCGGCGGCGCGGCGAGTGGGCGAGCTGGTCGCGGTGCACGTGATTCCGAACCCGCACGAGGAAGTCGAAAAGGTGCTGCCGGTCAGTCCTAAAGGCAAGAAGTAGACGGAGCGCAGCTCGTTCCGGGCCCCTCCGGCTGTAACGCCGGAGAGAGAGCGTAGACAGCCATGCCACACCAAAGTGATCCCGCCGCGCTGGAGGAAGTCCGCGCCAAAATCGACAAGGCGTACCACGCCTGGCTCACCTACCGGAACTTCACGCAGGAACAGATCGACGCCATCGTGGAGGCCATGGCCGCTGCGGGCCGCCGGGAAGCGAGGCGGCTGGCGGAGATGGCGGTCGAGGAGACCACCTACGGGAACGTCGAAGATAAGACGGGCAAGAATTTGCTGTGCGCCGAGTGGCTCCCCAAGAAGATCCGGGACATGAAGACGGTGGGGCTGCTGCGGGAGTTGCCGGAGGAACGGATCGTCGAGTACGGGGTGCCGATGGGCGTGGTGGCGGCCATTGTGCCGACGACGAACCCGACCTCCACGGTGATCTACAAGGCGATCATTTCGCTGAAGGCCGGCAACGCCATCGTCATCAGCCCCCACCCGAACGCGAAGAAATGCACCTATGAAACGGCCGAGCTGATGCACCGGGCGGCGGTGAGCGCGGGCGCGCCGGAGGGGATCGTGCAGTGTCTGACCCAGCCGACGCTGGAGGCGACGCAAGCCCTGATGCGCCACGAGCGCACGGCGGTGATCTTGGCCACGGGCGGCACCGGGATGGTGCGGGCGGCGTACTCAAGCGGCAAGCCGGCCTTCGGCGTGGGGCCGGGCAACGTGCCGGTGCTGCTGGAGGCAAGCGCGGATGTGGCCGAGTCGGTGCGGATGGTGGTCGAGGGCAAATCCTTCGACTACGGCACGGTGTGCTCGAGCGAGCAGACGCTGGTGGCCGAGGAGCGGCTGAGAAGCGAGGTGCTGGCGGCGCTCAAGGCCAACCGCGCCTACCTGTGCAACGATCAGGAGCGCGAGGCGGTGGCCAAGGTATTGATTTCGCCGAGCGGCGGGATCAGCGCCAAGTGCGTGGGTCAGGCGCCCACCAAGATCGCCGAGATGGCGGGGTTCCGGGTCCCGGCGGACACTTCGATTCTGGCGGTGGAGATTCAGGGGGTGGGGCGCGAGCATCCGCTCTCGGCCGAGAAGCTCTCCCCGGTGCTGGCGCTATTGTTCGTGCGGGACTTCGAGGCGGGAATGCAGGCCTGCGATGCGATTCTGCATTTCGGCGGGCTCGGGCACACCTGCGTGATTTTTTCCAAAGACGACGCGCGCATCCGCGAGTTCGCGCGGCGAATGCCGGCGATGCGGGTGCTGGTGAACACGCAGGCGCCGCAGGGCTCGGTGGGGATCACCACGAACCTGCTACCTTCGATGACGCTCGGCTGCGGCGCGGCGGGCGGCAACAGCACCGGCGACAACGTGGGCCCTCTGCACCTGATCAACATCAAGCGGCTGGCCTACTGGGTGCGGCGTCCGGAGGATGCGTTCCGGGTTCCTCCGGCGGGCGAAGCGGCCGCATTGCCGGAGCGGGATCTGATTGCCGCGGCCGTAGAGCGCTACCTGGCGGAACGGAACATCCGGCTGCCGGCGGGGACCGGGCAGCCCGCGGCGCCGGCGGTGAGCGCGGCCGAGATTGTGGACCGCTTCCTGGCTTCTCGCGCGGCGGCCAAGACGCCGGCCCCAACCGCGCCGGCCAGTTGTCCTACGGCGGTGTGCGAACCTGCGCCTGCGGCGGCCCCGAGACCGGCGGCCCCGGGGGTCCAAATCTCAGATTTTGTTTGTGAGAACGATGTGCGCGAGGCCATCCGCGCCTCCCGCAAGATCTACATCGGGCCGCGCACCATCGTGACCCCAGCGGCGCGGGAGCTGGCCGACCGTTACGACATCCTGGTGCAGGCGCAACGCGAATGAATCAACCACTGGAAAGAGTCAAGAACGACATCGAAGAGTACTTGCGGAACGAGCAGTTTGTGGTCTTCCACGGTTATCTTCCCAAGCCGGACTTGCAGCCGCTCGCCTTTTGGGATACGAACCGCCACCCCGACTTCCGCGAGTATTTGAACGCGGCGCGGGGCCTGGGCGTGAAGGTGATCGTTTTGACGGTGATGACCTTCACGCGGGGGATGCTGGAGGACGCCCGCTTCCGTTTGGAGGACTGCGACATGCCTTCCGAGGAACGCCGCGGCCTGGAGAAACGCCTGCGGGAGTTCCGGCGCTATGAGGGTTTCACCTGCGGGGTGGATCTGCTATTCGATCACCAGGGCCGCACCTTCATCTACAGCCGCCATGCGGACTGGTACCAGGACTTCGCGGAACTCAGCTCCCTGATCGACGACTACGCTTCGTACGAGGACGAGGAGGAGGATGAGGACGATTACCCCGGCGATCTGTTCTCCCGCAACTAAGGAGCCGGGCGGGGGCGAATGAGCGCCCGCTGGGTCCTCCCCTCGGAGGCCGAGAGCGAAGTCCGGCGGCTGGCGGCCGCGATGAAGCTGCATGAGCCGGCCGCGCGCGTGCTCGTCCACCGCGGCTACCGCGCTCCGGAGCAAGCCCGGCAGTTTCTGGAAGCCCGGTTCGAAGATCTGCATTCCCCTTTCTTGCTGAAGGACATGGAGCGTGCGGTGCGCCGCCTGAGGCAGGCGATCGAGGGCCGCGAGCCGGTCCTTCTCTACGGCGATTATGACGTGGACGGCGCGACCTCGGTGTTGGTGCTTCAGAAGACGATCGAAGCGGCGGGAGGCGCGGCGGCCTACTGGATTCCGCACCGGCTGCGCGACGGCTATGGCATGAAAGCCAGCGTCGTAGAACAGGCGGCGACGGACGGAGTGAAGCTGATCATCAGCGTGGACACCGGCATCCGCGCCTCGGCCGTGGTTGAGCGCGCCAACGAGCTGGGCATCGACGTGATCGTGACGGACCACCACTTGCCGGAAGCGGAGTTGCCGCCGGCCTGTGCGGTGTTGAACCCGAAGCAGGCGGACTGTCCCTATCCGGACAAGAATCTGTGCGGCGCGGGGGTGGCGTTCAAGCTGGCGTGGGCGTTGCTAGAGGCGATGAAGTGGCCGGCGGCGCGGCGGACGCGGCTGCTGAAGTCGCTGGTCAAACTGGTGGCGATCGGCACGGTGGCCGACGTGGTTCCGCTGACGGGCGAGAACCGGATCTTGGTCAAGCACGGGCTGGAGGGGCTGCGCGAGGTGCGCAATCCGGGCTTGCGGGCGCTGTTGGAGGTGGCCGGATTCCGGGAGGGAGAGATACCGACGGCGCCGCAGGTGGCGTTCCGGATCGCGCCGCGGCTGAATGCGGCGGGGCGCATGGCCGAGGCCAGCGATGTCATTGAGCTGTTTCTGACGCCGGATCCGGCGCGGGCGCGCGAGCTGGCCTCGCGGCTGCACGGCCTGAACCAGGAACGGCAACAGACTGAGGCGGAGATGCTGGAGCGCATCTACGAAATCTGCTGCCAGAAGCCGGTCACAGTGGAGGACAAGGCTTTGGTGTTTTCCGGAGTAGGGTGGCACCGGGGAGTGGTGGGAATCGTGGCGAGCCGCCTGGTGGAGCGGTATCACCGTCCGGTGTTTGTGTTGGGGGAGGATCCGGAGACCGGCGTGGCGCAAGGGTCCGGGCGCAGCATTCCTCAGTTTCACTTACTGGCGGCGCTGGAAGCGATGGGGGATCTGTTCACGCAGTTCGGAGGGCACCGGCTGGCGGCGGGCGTGACGCTTCCGGCCGAGCGCGTCGGCGAATTTCGGGAGCGGTTGAACGTGCACGCGGGGACGGTTCTGCGGGATCAGGATCTGGAGGCGGTCATCGAACTGGATGCGCGATTGAGCGCGGAGGAAGTGAGCGACGTTTCGGTGGGCGAGGTCTTGAAGCTCGCGCCGTTCGGCTTTGGCAACCCAGCGCCGCTGTTCGGCCTGATGGGGGCGCGGCTGGAAGGAGCGCCGAGGATCATCAAGGACCGGCATGTACGGCTGCGGCTGGCGCAGAATGGCGCCGCGCTGAACGTGATGGCCTGGAATGCGGCCGAGGCGCTAGGGAGACTAAGCGCCGGCGCGCAGATCGACGCGGCGGTCACATTCGAGGAGGACCCGGGCGGGCGGGCGCGCGGCTATGCGGGCTGGACGGCGGTGCTGCGGCATTTCCGTCCGGCCGAAGGGTGAAGCAGGCGGGGGCGGCGCGGGCTGGGCGTTCAGGGCAGGGCGTAGGCCAGATACACGCCGCATTTGGGTTCGCCGGCGCGGGCCTTGCCTCCGGTGGCGTAGATCACGACGTACTGGCGGCCGCGGACTTCATAGGTGACGGGCGTCGCATTGCCGGCGCAGGGCAACTCGGTCTCCCAAAGCAGCTCCCCGGTTCGCTTGTCGAAGGCGCGGAATTTGCGGTCGAAGTTGGTGGCGGCGATGAAGAGCAGACCGCCGGCGGTGACGATCGGGCCGCCGTAGTTTTCGGTTCCGGTGTCTTTCATGCCCTGGGCGGCCAGTTCCGGATACTCGCCGAGGGGCCTTCGCCAAACATACTCGCCGGTGTTGAGGTTGATGGCGTTAAGGGTTCCCCAGGGCGGCTCGACCGCGGGGTAGCCGTCCGGGTCGAGGAAGCGGTTGTAGCCGGTCATGCGGTACGGAGGCCGGGTGGGATCGGGAGGTCCGCCGGGCAGCTTGGCGTCGCGGCCGGTCATCAGGTAGTCGACGAGGGCCTGGGTTTCGGTCTTGTTCAACAGGGTCTTGTAGGCGGGCATGCGGCCGCCGCCTTCGCGGATGACGGTTTCGACCTCGGCGCGTGTGCGGCGCTTGGACAGGCCGGCAAGCGCGGGCAGGGTGGGCGGCGAGCCCTGGAGCTGATCTCCGTGGCAGAGGGCGCACTTATTTAAGTAGAGCCGGCGGGCGGTCCAGCCGCCGGTGTGCGGGACCAGTCCGGTGGTCCAGGCCAGGTCGTTGGAGTTGACGTAGAAGAGGCCGGTTTCGGGATCGAAGGCCTGGCCGCCCCACTCAGCGCCGCCGTCGAAGCCGGGGAAGATGACGGTCTCCAGGTCGAGAGAGGCAGGCACATACTGGCCTTCGCTGCGGAAGGTGCGGAAACGGTCGAGCGCCCACTGGTGGATCTCGGGGGTGCGGCGGCTGAGCATCTCCTCGGTGAGCCTTTGGCGGGCGAAGGGTTCGGGTTTGAGGGGAACAGGCTGGGTGGGAGAGGCGCGCTCGCCGGGGACGGTGCTGGGCGGGAAGGGCCGGTCTTCGATGGGGAAAAGAGAGCGGCCGGCGGCGCGGTCGAACAAGAGCAGCCAGCCGTGTTTCGTCGCTTGAGCGACCGCGTCGATGCGGCGGCCGTTGTGGCGGACGGTGACCAGAACGGGGGGTGAGGGGAAGTCGCGGTCCCAGATGTCGTGGCGGACCAGTTGGAAGTGCCAGATTCGTTTGCCGGTCTGGGCGTCGAGAGCCAGCAGGGTGTTGGCGAAGAGGTTGTCGCCGTGGCGGTCGCCGCCGTAGAAGTCGAAGGCGGCCGATCCGGTGGGGGCAAAGACGATGCCGCGTTTGGCGTCGACCACCATGCCGGCCCAGTTGTTGGCGGAGCCGGAATATTTCCAGGCGTCCGGGGGCCAGGTGTCGTAGCCGAATTCACCGGGGCGGGAGATGGTGTGGAAAGACCAGCGTAGGCGGCCGGTGCGGACGTCGTAGGCGCGGATGTCGCCGGGCGGCGCAGGCAAGGCTTCGGGCGTGCGGCCGCCGACGATCAGCAGGTCTTTGTAGATGACGCCGGGCGTCGTGAGCACGATCGAGACCTGAGCGGGAGGGCGGCCGAGGCCTTCGCGCAGATCGATGCGGCCCTCGCTGCCGAAATCGGGGGCCGGTTTTCCGGTTGAGGGATCCAAGGCATAGACGTAGTGCTGGACGGCGGCGAACAGGCGCTGCTGGCGGCCGCTGCGCCAGTAGGTGAGGCCTCGGTTGGGGCCGCGGCCGGCGATGCCGGCATCGAACTGCCAGAGAAGCTTGCCCGTTGCGGCGTCGAGCGCGATCACCTTGTGGCGGGGGGTAATGCCGTAAAGGACGCCGCCGATGACCAGGGGATGGGTCTGCGGATCGCCGGTTCCGTCCTGGGTGTCGTAGCTCCAGGCGAGCCGGAGCTGCTGGACATTGCCGCGGTGGATCTGCTTGAGGGCGGAGTAGTGGGTTCCGTCCGGTCCGCCGTAGACCGGCCAGTCTTTCGCGCCATGGCCGCAGGCGGCGAGCAGAACCAGTAAAGGAAGCAAAGCAGCGGGCTTCAAGAGCAAGGGGCAGCGGGCAGGCGAAAGGTTGCGCGCGGGGCTGGCGGTCTGCGGCGATCCGAAAAACGGTTGCATGGCATCTATCCCAGAATCTTGGCGAGATTCTAGCACGGCCGCGCCGCAGGCCAGAGCCCAAGCCCGGCGCTTCTGTTTGCATTTCGGCGTGAGAGACATGGGAGCGGGCAGCGGGGGCGCGCCGCGGCGGTTGCGATCGCCGTAAGACCCACAAAACAGAATCGTTGCTTTGTGTCGGGGACAAAGATACAAAGATCACACCGGACCATTCTTGCGTTGCCGGACAGATCGATGATAGATTTCAAGTTCCAAGGAGGGAATCGCCATGAATCACAACCGCAGGAGGTTCCTGCAAACCACGGCGGCGCTGGCCACAGGGCTGGCCGGCGGGGTCACGGTTGCGTCGTCACAAGCGCAGCGTGCTCAGAATTCGGCGTTGTCGGTCCCGGACTCCGAGATCAGGGTGCCGAAGGTCCGGTTTGGAAAGCTGGAGATCAGCCGGCTCATTCTGGGCGTGAATCCGTTTTATGGGTTCTCGCATTACAACAACAACTTCAGCGCGGTGATGCAAGACTGGTACACACAGGCCCGGGTGATCCAGGCGCTTCAGCGGGCGGAGGCTCTGGGAATCAATGCCTTCAATTACGTTCATATGAACCGGGGTCCGGCCGACTGGGAGCGGTATAAGGGCGAAGGCGGAACGATGCATCTGGTGGCGCAGGCGACTACCGACGATCCGGCGGAGGTAGTGAACGCGGTGAAGCCGTATGCGGCGTGGGTGCAGGGCGAAATCACCGACCGGGCCTACCGCAACGGGAAGCTGGGGACGGTGTACGACTACGCCAAGAAGATGCGGGACCTGGGCGTGAGCATGGTGGGCGTGGCGAGCCACATTCCGGATGTCTTGATGCGCATCGAGGACATGGGCTGGGATGTGGATTTCTACGCGGGCTGCGCCTACAACATCCGGCGGACGCCGGAGGAGTTCCGGAAGCTATTGGGCGGAGAGCTGCCGGAGCTGGTCAACGACATCTATCTGCAAGACGACCCCCCGCGGATGTACGGGTTTTTCAAGCAGACCAAGAAGCCGTGTGTGGCCTACAAGATTCTGGCCGCGGGGCGGGTGGCCAGTGTCGAGCGGGCCTTTCAGCGGGCTTTCCAGAGCATCAAGTCCTATGATCTGGTCTGCGTGGGCGTGTTCCACCGCTTCAAAGACGAGATCAAGGAAGACGCCTATTACACCAGCCGTTACGGCGTGACGGCCTCCTGAGCCGGAGCGGCGGCCGGCGGCGAGCTGGGAGGATCAACGAAATGCCCAGGCAGGGCCAAAGACTGCGAAGACGCAAGTTCCTGGAGTTGAGCGCGGCGGCCGCTTCGGCGGCAGGACTGAGCTCCTGCGGGCGCAGCGGCGGCGGGCCGTACTGGCGGTACTTCAGCGCGGCGGAAGCGGCGGCGGTGACGGCGATTTGCGCGCGGATCATCCCCGCCGATGACTACCCCAGCGCGGCGGAGGCAGGCGTGCCGCGGTTTCTCGACCGGCAACTTGTAAGGCACTACCGCAAGTATCAGGAACTCTACCGCCAGGGCTTGCGGGCGGTGGACGAGGCCAGCCGGGCGCGGCATCAGAGGTCGTTTGTGGATCTGGGCGAGGAGGAGCAGGACGAGATTCTGCGGGAGATCGAGGAGAAACAGGCCGAGTTTTTCGCGATGATCCGCAACCACATCATGCAGGGCTACTACGGCGATCCGCGGCATGGGGGAAACCGGGAGGCTGTGAGTTGGAAGATGCTCGGATTGCCAACCCCGCCGGTTCGCGGCAGGCTTCCTTATGATAGGAGGTCCGCTTAGAGCCATGGCGTTGAAGCACGTCAATGCGGTGGTGATCGGCTCCGGAGCGGGCGGCGGCGTAGTGGCCAAAGAGCTGGCTACGGCGGGCTTCAGCGTGGTGCTGCTGGAACGGGGCCGGTGGCACACGCCGGCCGAGTGCCGCAAAGACGATCTGAGGAACCAGCGCACCAGCGTGCTGGGCAACGGGTTCGGTCCGGAGGACGATCGCAATCCGCGGGTGGTGGTGGACTCGCAGGGCCGCGAGCGAGTGGTGCTGGCCAGCGAGGGTGGCTATCAGAACAACGCAGCGTGTGTGGGCGGCGGAACCTTTTGCTACGGGGCCATGGCCTGGCGTTTCGCAGAAAAGGACTTTCGGATGCGGTCCACCTACGGGGCCATCGAGGGCAGCACGCTGGAGGACTGGCCCATCACCTATCAGGATCTGGAGCCTTATTACGAAAAGGCGGAGTGGGAGATGGGGGTCTCCGGCGACGATTCAGGCAACCCGTTCAAGGCTCCGCGCAAGAAGCCTTTGCCCATGCCGCCGATGCCGCCGAACCGGGAATTCGAGATTCTCTACCCCGCGGCCAAGCGGCTGGGCTTGCATCCGTTCCACATTCCGATGCTGCGCAACACGGTGCCGTACAACGGGCGCGGGCCGTGCATGCGCTGCCGGTGGTGCGTGGGCTTCGCCTGTGAGGTGGACTCCCGCAACGGCACGCACAACACGGTGATCCCCAAGGCGCTGGCCACGGGCAACTGCGAGCTGCGGACCCGCGCCATGGTCCGGGAGATCCTGGTGGATGAGCGCGGGCGGGCGCGGGGCGTGGTTTACTACGACGAAAACGACCGGCGGCAGGAGCAGACGGCGGATCTGGTGGTGGTCTCCTGCTCGGCGATCGAATCGGCGCGGCTGCTGTTGAATTCCAAGAGCAAGCTGTTCCCCAACGGCTTGGGCAACCGCTACGACTGGGTGGGGCGAAATCTTCAAGGCCATACCTACACGGGCGCAGTGGGCCTATTTGACTTCGACACCTACGATGATCTGGGGCCGGGAGCGCAAATCGCGATTTGCGATTACAACCACGGAAACCCCGGGCTGGCGGGCGGCGCCATGCTGGCCAACGAGTTTATCCGCCTGCCCTACCAGTTCATCCAGCAGGTTCCGCCGTTTGTGCCGTCCTGGGGGCTGGCGCACAAACAGTGGGTTCGGAGGGCGTACCGGCGCACGATCGCCGTGCAAGGACCCACGCAGGAGATCCCGGTTTTCGACGCGCGGGTCCAGGTGGATCCCAAGGTGAAAGACTACTGGGGCATCCCTGTGGCGCGGCTGAGCGGCGGGCGGCATGAGCACACCATTGAAATCGGGCGCTTCATGGCGGCCAAGGCGGAGGAGTGGCTCAAAGAGGCCGGCGCCATCCGAACTTGGAGGAGGAATCCGGCGCGCGGCTTGAGCGCGGGGCAACATCAGGCGGGGACTTGCCGGATGGGCAATGACCCCAAGACCTCGGTGGTGGACAGGTTCTGCCGGGTGCATGATGTCGATAACGTTTACGTGATCGACGGCAGCGTTCACGTGACCAACGGCGGATTCAACCCGGTGCTGACGATCCTGGCCATCGCCTACTACGCTTCGGATCATCTGGTGCGGGAGTGGAAGGGCCGAAAGGGGCGGGTATGAAGCGGGCGCTGCTGATCTCGGGCCTGGTGGCGGTGGCGCTGGCGCTGATGGTGCCGGGAGCGAGTCTGTATTACGAGTCCGGCGGCGGCCGGGGGTGCACCAAGTGTCACGAAATGAACGAGCCGTACGATCTCTGGCGCGGCTCCAGCCACCGCGAGATCCCCTGCATGGACTGCCACGGCGGAGCGTTCACTCCGGAATGGGAGTTTCACTGGAACAACGCGCGGCGGGTGGCGGCGCACCTGCGGGACGAGGTCCCGGCGCGGATCCGGATGCGGAACATCGACGTGCTGAAGATGGTCCGGCGGTGCCAGAAGTGCCACCGGCAGGAGTTTGCGCAGTGGAGCGCGGGGCCGCACAGCGCCGCTTATGAGCGGATCTTTTTGGATCCCACGCACAACCGGAACCGGCAACTGATGGACGATTGTCTGCGGTGCCATGGGATGCACTACGAGGCTGGCATCGGGGATCTGATCGAGCCGCTGGACCGGCAGGGACCATGGCGGATGCGGGAGGCGCGGCTGGCGGGTCAGCCTACGATGCCGTGCCTGAGCTGCCACGCAATACACCGGCACGGGCCGCCGTTGAAAAAGGCGGGGGCGGATGGCCGCGTGCCGGGCCCCAAGCAGGAGATCACGCGCCCGTCGCTGGCCTTCTTCGACCGCCGCAGCGAACAGCATATTCCGGTGGCGGACCTGCCGCTGCCGGCGATGCGGGAAGGGACGCGGCTGGTGCGGATGAGTCCGGACCGGCGGCAGGCGCTCTGCTATCAGTGCCATGCGCCGGAGGCGGGCGCGCAGGTCGCTAGCGGCGACGACCGTACGCCCATCGGGGTGCATGAGGGCATCAGTTGCCTCTCGTGCCACCTGAAGCACGGGCAGAAGACGCGGGCTTCCTGCGCGGAGTGCCACCCGAAGATGTCCAACTGCGGGTTGGACGTGGAGAAGATGGACACGACGTTTTTCAATCCGGACAGCAAGCACAACATTCACTGGGTGAAATGCGCCGATTGCCATCCCAAGGGTGTGCCGCGGAAGAAAGGCACGGAGCTGAGGGCGGAACGGTAGAATGAAGACAGGAGAAAGGCCTGTGCGTAAAGGCGTGTGGTTTCATTTCGTCTTGGTCTTAATTGCCTGCGGGGCGGTGGCCGCGCTGGGGCAGACCGCGATGAAGGAGTCGGCGGTGAAGATGAGCGGCAAAGCGATCCGGGTTCAATATGCCGCGCCGCCGATGCCCGGGGCGAAGGTGTTCGGGGCCGCAGTGCCTTTTAACAAGGTCTGGCTGCCTGGAGATAAGCCCATTCTGTTCCACACGGATGCGGGGCTGGAGATCCAGGGTCTGGCGGTGCCCAAGGGGGATTACTCGCTGTACATCCTGCCCGACGCCAAGGAGTGGCAGCTCATCATCAGCAAGCAGACCGGGCCGCAGGCCGCAACGTACACGGCGAAGATGGACTTGGGGCGGGTGCCGATGGACATGAAGAAAGCGCCGGCGCCGGTGGATCCCTTGCGCGTCAGCCTGGTCAGCTACGGCAGCGTGGCGGGCAAGCTGGAGGTGGCTTGGGAGAATGTGATCGCCTCGGTTCCGTTCAACCTCGACGTGGTGCAGGCGAACCCGGAGTGGTAGGCGGAATCCGCCCACGCAGAGGCAAGTCCCGCGAAGAACCTCCCACGAAGATTTCCCGCGGCCGGCTGGATTGCGTCCAGCGGCGCTCCGCGGCCGACCAATAAGATAGGGCACGCCGGTCGAGCAGGAGGGCCACACGGCGGCTCTGGCCGGGCTCCAGGCGGACCCGGGCGAAACCAGCCAGCGTGCGCGGCGGCCGATCGGCGCGGTCCTCTTCGGGCGGGCCGAGGTAAACCTGCGCGACTTCTTCGCCGGCGCGGCGGCCCGCGTTTCTCAGCGTGAAACTCACTTCCATGCCATCGCCGCGTCTGCGCAGGCGCAATCCCGAATACTCGAAGGTGGTGTAGGACAGGCCGAAACCGAAGGGAAACAGCGGCTCGATGTTCTGGGCGTCGTACCAGCGGTAGCCGACGGCCAACCCCTCGGTGAAGCGCACGGCGGGCGGATCGGCTTTGACGCCGGTAGCGCCTGGGGGCGCGGGAGGCGCCCAGCGTTCGGGGTGGCCCGGAGCGCGGATCGGGATGTCTTCCAAACGGGCGGGGAAAGTGAGGGGGAGCTTGCCGCCGGGGCTGGCATGTCCGAGCAGGAGATTGGCGGTGGCCCAGCCGCCCTCTTGGCCCGGGTACCACATCTGGAGAATGGCGCGGACTTGGTCCCGCCAGGGCATGGCGATGGGACCGCCGGTGTTAAGCACGACGATGGTGCGCGGATTGGCGGCGGCGACGCGGCGGATGAGTTCGTCCTGGTCTTCGGCCAGGGACAGGGTGGCTCCTGTTTCGTGCCAGGCAAACACGACGGCGGCTTTGGAGGAGGCGGCCAGGCGCGCGGCCTCTTCGATGTGGCGGCGGCGCAGGGCGGGGTTCATCCAGGCGAAGCGGATGCGCAGGGGGAGTTGGCCCGTAGAGACCGCGCGGAGTTCGACGCTGTGAGATCCGGCTTCAAGAGCCACGGTGGCCCGGGAGTTGTCGAGTCCGTCGATCGTAGGCAGCAGGCTGGACCACGGGCGCTGGACGGATCCGAAACCGCGGAACCCGGTCGAACGGACGACCGGACGGCCGCCGATGAGGATCTCGCCGCTGCCGGCCGCGCCTTGGCCGACACCCGTTTGGACCATGAAGGTGTACTCGCCGGGCTCATCGAGGCGCAGCGTGCCGCTCCAGGTGAACGATTCGCCAGGCGGGAGGGCGTTGGCGCCGGTGAAATCGAGCAGCGGCGCATTGGCGAGGGCGGGCGCCGCTAAGGCGATGCCGGTGAGGTCGCTGCCGAGGGCGTAGCGGATGTTGGCCTGGGGGGCCAAGCGGCGGAGAGCCTCGAGGGGCGAGACCAGCCGGCGCGGGAAACCGAAGGCACGCTCGGTGAGGTAGCCGGTGACCAGTTGACGGGCGTTGGGACCGATGACGGCGAGCGAAGCGAGGTCTTCCGGAGCGAGGGGCAGGATGCCGTCGTTTTTGAGCAGCACCGCGCCCTGCTCGGCGATGTGGCGGACAGCGGCGGCATGTTTCTCGACGTCGATGGGAGGGGGAGGCGCGGCCGGAGCCAGGGTCAGGAGACCGAAGCGGTCCAACTGGCGGAGGATGCGGGACAGGGCTTGGTCCACCGCGGAGAGAGAGGTTTCACTTTTTTCGATGGCGGCCTTTAGGGCTTCGCTGAAGTAGGGCCCGCCGCGGCCGGCGATTTCACGGCCGGGCATTTCGAGATCTGTTCCGGCGGCGAGGGCATCGGGGCCGTAGACGGCGCCCCAATCGGAGGTGACGAAGCCCTCGAAGCCCATCTCCTGGCGGAGCCAGCGGTTCAGGAGTTCGGGGTTGTGGCAGGCGGGCAGGCCGTTGACGCGGTTGTAGGCGCACATGAGGGAGGAGACACGGGCGCGGATGGCGGATTCGAAGACGGGCAGGTAGATCTCGCGGAGGGTGCGTTCGTCGAGGAAGACGCTGTCGGGTCCGTTGTAGACGGCGATGTGCTTGACTTGCGCAAGCACGCCGTGCCGTTGGATCCCTTCGACGATGGCCGCGCCGAGGGCGGCACTCAGGACGGGGTCTTCTCCGAGGGTGGAGTAGATGCGGCGGAATAGCGGGTCGCGGACGAGGTTGACGTAGGGGGCGAGCAGAACGTCTTGGCGGAGAGACTTGGCCTCGCGGCCCAGGACTTCGCCGAAGAGCCGGGCGAGGTCCGGGCTGAAGGTGGCTGCCAGCAGCACGGGTGCGGGCATGGCGGTGGCGTCGGCCAGGACGATGACGCCGGCCGGGCCGTCGGCGAAGCGCAGGGGCGGAATTCCCAGGCGAGGCAGACCAGGCCAGTAGCCGGCTTGGCCGAGGCTTTCCGGATCGCGCGCGCCGCGGAGCAGGGAGAGCTTTTCGTCCAGGGTCATCTGGCGCAGGAGGGAGTTGATATCGGCGGATCCGGGTTTGGATTGTCCGGCGCCGGATTGGGCGGCAAGCAGGGTGATCCACAGGGATCCAAGGAGTGCCGTCAGCCTCATCGATATCAGAGTAACCAAGAGCGAGGTGCGCGATGGTGTGCTTCGAGCGGCGTACGGGCGCAGGCTGGAGGCGCAGGGCAGTGGGAGAGAAAGAAGAGGGCGGTGGGTGGAGGGGCGCCCAGGCCGACAGGAATGCCGGCCGCAGACAAGAGTGTCTGCCCCACAAACACGGCCTGGGCCACGGGGGACCAGCGGCTGCCGGTCCAATCAGACGAACTTGTACTGGCCGGGTACGGGGCGCGGCGGCACCGGCAGCGGCAGCTTGTAGTCGAAGGCCTTGGGTTGCAGATCCTGCTGGGAGTTGAGAATCATGTCCCAGGTGATCTCCATGCCGGAGTAGGCTGCCTCGCGCGCCATGATGGCGGTGAGGGTGCTTTCGGCAACCTGGACGCCTTGGTTCTGGTAAGGGCCTTCGCCGCGGATGCTGCGGACCAGGTCGATGTGCTCCTGAACCAGAGGATCCAGGCCGGGGGCGCCCATGTCGCGGCCGTTGCTGCGGCCCTTGGAGCCGACCACCATCTCGGCGACGCGGCTGTAGGTGACCTTGGGCGGGTACTGGCGGCAGTGGCTGCTCAGGCGGACGCCGTTGGGGTAAACGAGGTCGGCATAGAGGTGGTCGTAGATGTTGCCATAGAGCTCCTCTTCGGGGCGCCAGGCGACGCCGCCGGAGGCCACGGCGCGGACGGGATGCGTCCCCATCACCCAGTTGCAGAAATTGAGGCCGTGGATGTGCTGCTCGACCACCTGGTCGCCGCAGATCCACAGGAAGGAGTACCAGTTGCGGTGCTGCCATTCCATATCGCCCCACTGCGGATCGCGGGCCTTGGCGTGCATGACGGGCGTGCTGAGGTAGTCGGCATAGAGGGCGACGATCTCGCCGATGGCCCCGTCGCGGATCTTCTGGACGGTCTCGCGGCGGTCGCGCTGAGCCATCCACTGAAAGCCGGCCACGACGCTGAGCTTGCGCTGCTCGGCGGTCTTGACGGAGGCCAGGAAGCGGCGGACGCCGACGGGGTCGGTGGCGATGGGCTTCTCGACGAAGGTGTGTTTGCCGGCGGCCACGGCGGCTTCGAAGTGCTCCGGGCGGTAGCCGGGGGGCGTGGTGAGCAGGACGACATCGACGCCGGCGGCGATGAGTTTCTTGTAGGCGTCAAAGCCGACGAACTGGGCGTCGGGGTTGACCTTGACCCGTTGCGAGACGGAGGCCGCCAGCTCGGCGGGAGGCTTGCCGAGGAACTCCGCTGCCGCTTTCACGTTGTTGAGGACGTACATCGGGTCCTGGAGGCGGCGCAGCGAATCGGCCAGCTTGTCGGGGAAGACGTCGGCCATGGCGACCAGCTCGGTGCGCGGGTCGGCGGTGAGCAGATTGACGGCGGCGCCGGTGCCGCGGCCGCCGCAACCCACGAGTCCCGCTTTGAGAACTTCCGTGGAGGCGGCGGGAGCGGGGCGCGATTTTAGAATGGCGAAAGTGGAGGCCCCGGCGAGCAGGGCCCGGCGAGAAACAGTGCTCATCTTCGTTCTCCAGTCATGTGCGCCGAATCAGGCGGCGGTCTGAAACAGCCTGCGGACAAAGGCCAGATTGCGGCGCATGTCCGCTTCGATATCCCCTGACGGGGAGGGAGTCTCCAAAACAATGAAGCCTTGGTAGCCGATGTCGTTCAGGGCTTGCGCGACGGCGTTAAAGTCGATCTTGCCTTCGCCGAGGTAGGATTTTCCATCCTTGAAATGAACCTGGCCGATGCGCTCGCGGCCAAGGAAGCGGATCTCTTTGAGGACGTCGTAGCCGCGGTTGAAGGAGTTGCCGGTGTCGTAATAGACCTTGAGGGCGGGCGAGGGGCAGAGTTCGAGGATTCGCGCGTTGATCTCCGCCGAGAGGTCGTTTTCCAGGCAAAGGGTGATGCCGGCGGAGGAGGCGGCGCCGACGTGTTCCTTGAGCAGGGCCGCTACGCGCTCCTGTTCGGCAGGCTCGGCCGGGGCGGCTTTTCCGAACGAGGGCAGCAGGATGACGCGGGCGCCCAGAGCGGCGGTGACGCGGATGGCGTCGGCGAGAAGCTTGGGCGCGAGCGGGTCGCTTTTGAGATGGAAGTTGTGCAGCGCGTCCAGGCAAGTGCTGGCCAGCGTGAGCTGATGCTCAGCCGCGGCGGCGCGGTAGCGCTGGATGATTTCCGGGTCGTCCTGAGGCAGGCGGCCATCCTTGGGCTTGTTGCCCAAGCTCACCTCGACGCCGTCAAACCCGATGCGGCGAGCCATCGCCACGGCCTCGACCCGGGCGGTCAAGCGCAAATCCCAATCGGTGACGCCGACCTGGATGCGGGCGCGGGAGGCGGCGCGGAGCTTCGAAACGGCTGCGCTGAAACGGGCGGCTGCGGCAGCGAGCAGCAAATCTCTGCGGCGGATGTCGGTCATGGAATTCGCTCCGAGTCTGAATTCTATACCCAGGCGCGGTCATTTGAAAAGCAACCCGTGCAGGTCGCGGGCGAGACTGGAGGCTGGAGTGAATCATACTAATGTTGCTAGGAATTGAGGAGATATGTTATGCTCTGGCCATGGAAGCGTCGAAAGGAAGCTCAGCGGTCGGGCCTGCCGCGGGCGTGGAGGAGGCCCGGAGGCGAGAGCGCTCGGGGGCGGGGCTGGACCTGGCATCGCTGACGCATCTGCGCTGGTTGGAGGCGGAGAGCATTCACATTCTCCGGGAGGGGGCGGCGCAGTTTGCGCGGCCGGTGCTGCTTTACTCGATCGGCAAGGACTCTTCGGTGATGTTGCACCTGGCGCGGAAGGCATTTTATCCGGGGCCGATTCCGTTTCCGCTGCTGCACATTGATACGACTTACGAGTACCCGGAGATGATTGAGTTCCGGGACCGGTTCACGCGGGAGATCGGGGCGCGGCTGGTGGTGTACACGAACCGGGAAGCGATCCGGATGGGGGCGAACCCGTACGATTTGGGCACGAGCAAGTGCTGCCAGTTGTTGAGAACGCAGGCGCTAGTACAGGGGCTGCGGGAGGGCGGCTACGATGCGGCCTTCGGCGGGGCGCGGCGAGATGAGGAGCGGTCGAGGGCCAAGGAGCGGGTGTTTTCGTTCCGGGACCGGAACGGGCACTGGGATCCGAAGACGCAGCGGCCGGAGCTGTGGTCGATTTACAACGGCCGGGTGGATCCGGGCGAAAGCATGCGGATTTTCCCGCTGTCGAACTGGACGGAACTGGACGTGTGGCGCTACATCGCTCTGGAGCGGATTCCGGTGGTCCCGCTGTACTTTGCCAAGCCGCGCGAGGTGATTGTGCGCAACGGCGCGCTGATTCCGCTGGAGACCAACGTGAAACTGCTTCCGGGAGAGAAGCCGGAGCGGGTTTGGTGCCGGATGAGGACGTTGGGCTGCACGCCATGCAGCGGGGCGATCCGGTCGAAGGCGGACACGGTGGAGAAGATCATTGAGGAATTGCTGAGCTTCCGGCGTTCGGAGCGGGAGAACCGGGTGATCGATCACGATCAAGACGGGTCGATGGAGCTGAAGAAGCGGGAGGGGTATTTCTGATGGCGGCGGTGACGGAAGCCTCGGTCAAGACGCTCCCGCTGTCGCACTTTCTCAGGAAGCCGGGGGAGCGGTCGCTGCTGCGGTTCACGACGGCGGGCAGCGTGGATGACGGCAAGTCGACGCTGATCGGGCGGCTGCTGCATGACACGCGGAGCGCTTACGAGGACCAGATGGAGGCTGTCAAGAGCAGCCCGATCAACCGCGCCAGCGGGCCGATCGACTTTTCGCTGTTGACCGACGGGTTGCGGGCCGAGCGGGAGCAAGGGATCACCATCGACGTGGCGTACCGTTATTTTTCGACGCCGCGGCGGGCTTTCATCATAGCGGACACGCCGGGGCATGAGCAGTACACGCCGAATATGGTCACGGGGGCGTCGACGGCGGAGGCGGCTGTGATCCTGGTGGATGCGCGCAAGGGGGTACTGGCGCAGAGCCGGCGGCATGCTTTTATTGCAGCGCTGCTAGGCGTTTCGGAGCTGGCGGTGGCGGTCAACAAGATGGACCTGGTGGGTTACAGCCAGGCGGCGTTCGAGGAAATTGCGGGCCAATTCCGGGAGCTGGCGCCGAAACTGAGGGGCGCGCGGCTGACCTTTATTCCCGTGAGCGCGCTCGAGGGGGACAATGTCGCCGAGCGGTCGGCGAGGATGAGCTGGTACGAGGGACCCTCGCTGCTGGAGTTCCTGGAGCAGGTGGAGCCGGCGCGGGGGGCATCGAGCGGGCCTTTCCGGTTTCCGGTGCAGTACGTGATCCGGCCGCGGGACGGGTTCCGGGGCTTTGCCGGCCGGATTGTCTCGGGGACGTTGAGGCCGGGGGATCCAGTGCTGGAATTCCCGTCGGCGCGGCAGACGACGGTGTCGCGGATTGTGACCTTCGACGGGGACTTGGAGGAAGCCATCGCGCCGATGTCGGTGACGGTGACCCTGGAAGACGAGATCGACGTCTCGCGGGGGTCGCTACTGGCGGGTCCGGCAGCGGGCCCGCATTTCGGGCGGCACTTTGAGGCGCATACGGTGTGGATGAGCACGGAGCCTCTGGAGCGCGGCAAGACCTATCTGCTGCGGCACGGGCCGCATGAGGTGCAGGCCAGGGCGGTGGCGATCCGTCACGCGGTGGACATCGAGACGCTGGAGGCAAGGCCGGCTCAGACGCTGGGCTGGAACGAGATCGGGCTGGTGGCGTGGGAGACCTCGCAGCCGCTCGCCTACGACCTGTACAGGCAAGTGCGCGGCAACGGGGCGTTCATTCTGATCGATCTGCTTTCTAACCGGACGATTGCCGCGGGGATGATCGAAGCAGCGGCGCCCGATCCTTTGGGGTTGGCGCGGGGCCGGCGGCCCGCGGTGTTCCGCACGGGACGGCTGACGCCCGCGGAGCGGGCTGCGCGGAGCCGGCACACGGGGGCGCTGGTTCTGGCCGACACCGCTTCGGCGGCGGCGCAATTGCTGGAGCGGCGGCTGTTCGAGGGCGGGGCCGAGGTGGTGTTGCTGGATGCGCCGGTGCAACCGCTGGAACCGTTGTTGCGGGCAGGGCTGATTGTGATTGCGCCGCACGGTTCGAGCTGCCGCGGTTTCCCGGCGCTGTCCATGCCGGAGGCGTCCGGCGGGGCGGATGTTGAGGGCCAGGTGGCCGAGATGATGGAGCAGCTCCGGGAGAAGGGAGTCCTGCAAGACCGTGACGAGTACGAAGCCGGGGAGGGCATCTAGGGATGGCCGTACAAGAAATGACCGCGGTTGCGGCGGCGCCGGCAGACGCGCACCGGAACGCGGCGGTGCTGTATCCGATCCTGCTGGATTTGAAGGGGTGGGAGTGCGCCGTGTTCGGGGGCGGACTGATGGCAGAGGCGAAAGTCCGCGGATTGATGGAGGCGGGGGCGCGCGTGACGGTGATCGCGGAGGAGCTGACTCCGGTTTTGAGGGAGCTGGCCGAGGCGGGACGAATCGGGTGGGAGCCGCGAGAGCCGCAGCCATCGGATCTTGCCGGTTTCCGGCTGGCGATTTGCGCGCTGGAAGACCGGGCGGATCATGCGGCATTCGCGGCCGAAGCGGAGCGGCTGGGGATCTTGTTCAATGCGGTGGATGACCCGGCGAACTGCCGGTTTCTGATGCCGTCGGTGCACCGGGAGGGGGACCTGATCGTGGCGATTTCGACGAGCGGCAAGTGCCCGGCCCTGGCGGTGCGGCTGCGGGAGCGGTTTGGGCGGCAGCTCGGGCCGCACTACGGCCGGTTTCTGGAGCTGGCGGGCGAGTTGCGGGCGCGGATCGCGCGCGCTGTGCCGGAGTTCGAGGCGCGGCGGCGGCTGTGGTACGAGCTAGTGGATTCGCCGGCGCTGGAGCAATTCGAGCGCGGACGACCGGAGGCGGCCCGCGCGGCGGTGGAGGCAATCATCGGGCGCGCGGAAGGGAGGGCGGCGCATGAATCTGGCGGATGAGGCGCGGAACGTAATCGCGGCGGCGATGGCGCGCCATGCCGGCGAGGCGTGCCTGACGTGCAGTTTCCAGGCCGAAGACATGGTGGCGCTGCACATGGCGCGGGAGTTTCAACCGGGGCTGCCGGTGTTGTTCCTGGAGACGGGCTATCACTTCCCGGAGACGATCGCCTACCGGGACGAGATGGCGCAGAGATGGGGGCTGAACCTGGTCAACCTGGAGGCGCGGCTGTCAAGGCAGGAGCAAGAACGGCAATTTGGGATCTTGTACCAGAGCGATCCGAACCGGTGCTGCCGTCTAAGGAAGGTGGAGCCGCTCATGGAGGGGCTGGAGCCGTACCGGCTCTGGATCACCGGCTTGAGGCGGGAGCAATCGCCGACGCGGCGGGACCTGAAGGTGGAAGAAGAGCAGCGGCTGCCTTCGGGCAAGCGCATCGTCAAGTTGAACCCGCTGGCGGCCTGGAGCTGGAAGGACGTTCTGGCCTATGCCGCCGTGCACGAGATTCCGCTGCTGCCGTTGTACGAGCAAGGGTACACCAGCATCGGTTGCGCGCCGTGCACCGCAAAGCCGTCGGATCCTTCAAACCCGCGCTCGGGACGGTGGGGCGGGACGAAGCTGGAGTGCGGCATCCACACCTTCGGGCGGGAGGAGTGAGGGATGCACCAGCGTGGGGGCGGAGGGCCGAGCTTGAGCGCATTTGAATGATGAAGGAGCGGGCGAAGATCTATTTGGTGGGGGCGGGGCCTGGGGCCAAAGAGCTACTTACGGTCCGCGCATGCGAGGTCCTGGGGATGGCGGATGTGGTGCTGTACGACCGCCTGGTGTCCGCCGAAGTGTTGTCGTTGGCGCGGCCGGGGGCGGTCCTGCTTAATGTAGGCAAGAAACACGGCGAGCAGGAGAAGGGGCAGCAGAGGATTCTGCGGCTTTTGGAGTGGTACGCCCGGAGGCGGCGGCACGTGGTGCGGCTGAAGGGAGGGGACCCGCTGGTATTCGGGCGTGGGGCCGAGGAGTGGCAATGGCTGCGGCAGCGGGGCTGGGAGGTGGAGCTGGTGCCGGGGGTTTCGTCGGCGGTGGCAGTGCCGGGGCTGGCGGGGATCCCTCCGACGTTCCGGCAGTTGGCGAGAAGCTTTGCAGTGGTTACGGGGCACGCGTGTGGCGAGGCGGGGCCGGACTGGGACAGGCTAGCTGGGATAGATACTCTGATTATTTTGATGGGCGTTGCGAACCGGGACCGGATCGCGGCGGAATTGATCGCGGCAGGCCGGAGTCCGCGGCAGCCGGTAGCTCTTATTGAGAACGGAACGCTGGCGCGGGAGCGCGTGGTGGTGGCCGATTTAGGGGCGGTCGCCGCTGGGCGGGTGGAGGTGGAGAGCCCGGCGGTGATGGTGGTGGGGGAGGTGGTGCGGCTGCGGGGGCAGTTCATGGCCGCAGTTCAGCGGGCGACGGCGTGAAGGCCCCGGCAGGCGGGCGGCATTGACCCTGGAGCAGACGGTTTCCTACAATGAAGATGTCCCCGGGTGGCGCTCGCGGCGCTCCCGCGTCGAGAAGGCGAAATCATGGTCATCTTACTGACGGTTGTTCACATTTTGGTGTGCTTTTTTCTGGTGATCGTTGTGTTGCTGCAAAGCGGCAAGGCGGCGGACTTGGCCGGCGCGTTCGGCGGCATGGGATCGCAGACGGCGTTCGGGCCACGGGGCTCGGCCACGGTTCTGTCCAAGGCGACGACGGTGGCGGCGATTCTGTTCATGGTGACCTCGATTTCGCTTTCGATCATCGCGACGCGGCAGGGAGGCGGAACGCGCACGGTGCTGGACAAGGTTCAGCCGAAGACCCAGCAGACCACGCCTGCGCCTACGCCTTCGACCCAGATGCCTGCGCCGGAGGCGCCGCAGAAGGCGCCGGGGAAGTAAACTGGAAGTGGGTCGTCACACGCGGAGGTGGCGGAATTGGCAGACGCACTAGCTTGAGGTGCTAGCGGGAGCAATCCCGTGGGGGTTCAAGTCCCCCTCTCCGCACCAATTCTTCTCTTTTCCCGCAAGAGTCAATCGAGCAATTCGGGACCATGGCTGCGCGATGCGGAGGGGTTCGCCCGATGGATTCCGGCAAGCGCGGGCCGACGGCACCCAGAGCGTCGGCGGCTACAGTTGGAGTCGAGGAGCGGCGCACGGGGCAGTAGTCTGTGGCTGCACGGGGCGGCGGGTGAAGGGGGCCAAGGCCGGCAAGAATGCCGGCCGCAGACAAGAATGTCTGCCCCACAAATGCAGCCTGTCCCACTAGAAGAGCGTGTACCACAAGGAGAGCCTGGGCTACAACAGTATTTGGCGGCGGGCCTCGAGTCCTGCCTCACGCGAGAAAACTGCCGCTGCCGGGGGTCAGGGGTTGTCGCCGCCGACGCGGAGGACGGCGAGAAAGGCTTCCTGGGGGATGTCCACCTTGCCGACGCGCTTCATGCGGCGCTTGCCTTCCTTCTGTTTCTCGAGCAGCTTGCGCTTGCGGGTGATGTCGCCGCCGTAGCACTTGGCGAGCACGTTCTTGCGCATGGCAGGGATGTTCTCGCGGGCGATGATCCGGTTGCCGATGGCCGCTTGCAGGGCGACCTCGAACATCTGGCGCGGGATGAGCTTGCGGAGGCGCTCGATGAGGGCTTTGCCGCGCTCGTAGGCGTGGTCGCGGTGGACGATCATCGAGAGAGCATCGACAACCTCGCCGGCCACGAGCACATCCAGCTTCACCATCGGGGAGACACGGTAACCGGCTAACTGGTAATCGAGGGAGGCGTAGCCGCGGGAAGCGGATTTGAGCCGGTCGTAGAAGTCCAGGACAATCTCGTTGAGGGGCAGCAAGTAAACCAAGAGGACGCGGCCGGAACCGATGTACTCGAACTTCTTCTGCTCGCCGCGCTTCTCATCGAGGAGTTTGAGGATTTCGCCGAGGGAGTCTTCGCGGGTGATGACGGTAGCCTCGATGATGGGTTCTTCGACCTGGCGGATGGTGGACGGGTCGGGGAAGCGGGCGGGGTTATCGACCTCGAGGACTTCTCCGGAGGTGGTGGTAACGCGGTAGCGGACGCCGGGCGCGGTGGTGACCAGCTCAATTTGAAACTCGCGCTCCAGGCGCTCCTGAACGATTTCCAGATGGAGGAGGCCCAGAAATCCGCAGCGGAAGCCGAAGCCGAGCGCGGCGGAGCTTTCGGGCTCGAAGGTGAAGGCGCTGTCGTTGAGGCGGAGCTTTTCGAGCGCATCGCGCAGCGCGCCGTGAGCATGGGACTCGACCGGGTAGAGGCCGGCGAAGACCATGGGCTTGGCTTCCTGAAAGCCCGGCAAGGGTTCGGCGGCGGGTTGGGCGTCGTCGGTGATGGTGTCGCCGACCTGGGCGTCGGAGACGGTCTTGATGTTGGCGTGGAGGAAGCCGACTTCGCCGGCGGCCAGCTCTTCGCAAGGGACGGGCTTGGGGGACTGGTAGCCGAGTCCTTCGACCTCAAAGACCTTGCCGTTGGACCAAAGGCGGATCCGCTGGCCGAGGCGCAGGGTTCCGTCGACGACGCGGACCAAGGCGATGACGCCGCGGTAGGGGTCGAACCAGGAGTCGAAGATCAGGGCGCGCAAGGGAGCGGCGGGGTTGCCGCGGGGCGGAGGGATGCGGGTGACGATGGCCTCAAGCACGTCGCGGACGCCTGTGCCGTTCTTGGCGCTGACGAGCAGGGCATCGTGCGCGCTCAAGCCCACCAGGTGTTCGATCTGCTCGCGGATGCGGTCCGGCTCGGCCGCGGGCAGGTCGATTTTGTTGATGACGGGGATGATTTCGAGGTCGTGGTGCAGCGCCAGATAGGTGTTGGCGAGGGTTTGGGCCTCCACGCCCTGGGAGGCGTCCACGACGAGCAGCGCGCCTTCGCAGGATTGGAGGCTGCGGGAGACTTCGTAGGTGAAATCGACGTGTCCGGGCGTATCAATCAGGTTGAGCTGGTAAAGGTTGCCGTCCTGTGCGCGGTAGTTGAGCCGGACGGCGTGGGCCTTGATGGTGATGCCCCGTTCCCGCTCCAGGTCCATGGAGTCCAGGACCTGCTCCATCATTTCACGCGCGGACAAAGCGCCGGTGATCTCCAGCAAGCGGTCGGCCAGGGTCGATTTGCCATGGTCGATGTGCGCAATGATAGAGAAATTGCGGATGAACTGGGGATCCATGCGGTATGATGGAGCTCTGAAGATTGATTATCTCACAAGGCTTTAGCGGCCCGGGGGAGTAGATATGGCGCAGAAGGTGACGCAAGGGAATCTAGACGCGAAAGGGCTGAAATTCGCGATCCTGGTGACGCGCTTCAACAGCCTGATTACCGACCGGCTGCTGGCTGGAGCGCTGGACGCGCTGGCGCGCACTGGGTGCCGGGACGAAGATATCGAGATCGTGAAGGCGCCGGGGAGTTGGGAGCTGCCGGTGGTGGCCCGGGAGCTGGCCGCGAGGAAAAAGTACGACGCCATCATATGCCTAAGCGCGGTCATTCGCGGGGATACACCGCATTTCGATTACATCGCCTCGGAGGCATCCAAGGGACTGGCGCAGACCTCGCTCGAGTTCGGGGTGCCGGTGGCCTTCGGAGTGTTGACTTGCGAGACTCTGGAGCAGGCCATTGACCGGGCCGGGGCCAAGAGCGGCAACAAGGGGTTTGACGCCGCCATGACCGCGGTCGAGATGGGCAACTTGATGCGGCAACTGCGCGCGAAGAGCCAGGGGTAAGCCGGCCCCATGCCGTCCCGCCATAAGTCCAGGGAGCGCGCGCTGCAAGTGTTGTTCCTGGCGGACATCCGGCAGCAGCCGGCCGAGGCCGCGCTCGGCAGCTATTTGGAATCGCTGGCGGAAGAGGAAACCGGTGGCCCGCCCCTGCCCGACGAATTCATGGAACGGCTGGTGCGGGGAACGCTGGCCGAGCGGGACCGCATCGACGCGATGATCGCCTCCCATTCGGAGCACTGGCGGGTGGAGCGCATGCCGCTGGTGGACCGCAATGTGCTGCGGATGGCGGTTTACGAGATGACCGAGCTAGGCACGCCGGCGCCGGTGGTCATCGATGAGGCGCTGCTATTGGCGCGGCGGTTTTCGACCGAGGAAGCGGTGGCCTTCATCAACGGCGTGCTGGACGCCATCCGCAAGGAGCGGGTGGGGCCCGGGAGTTGAACGCGGCAGGGGCAGTTACTTTCCGATACAGAAGGTAGAGAAGATCCGGTGGAGGATGTCGTCCGCCGTGGTGGCCCCAGTGATGCTGTCGATGGGCTGCAAGGCGGCATAGAGGTCGACCAGGATCATCTCGTGAGGAATGGCCTCCAGGACCGCTTGGCGGGCTTCTTGGAGGGACAAGAGACACTGCCGGAGCTCGTGAGCGTGACGGGCGCTGGTGATGAAGCCGGTTTCGGCGGCCAGCAGCCCGCCGGGGGCGATCTCGTCGAGGATGCGGCGGCGGAGCTGGGGAAGGCCTTCGCCGGTGAGGGCGGAGACGACCGAAGCCTGGGCAGGGGGCTCGGCTTGCCGCGGCAGATCGCACTTGTTGGCCACCAGGATGGAGCGGCCCTGCCGGCGGACCTGCTCGAACAGAGCCGGGTCGTCCGGAGCGGAGGGGACGGAGAGGTCCATCACGATCAAGGTGAGATCGGCTTCGGCCATGGCCTGGTAGCTGCGTTCGACGCCCAAGGCCTCGATGCGGTCCGCGGTCTGGCGGATGCCGGCGGTGTCGAGGAGGCGGACGGGGATGCCTTCCAGGGAGGCGGTTTCGCTGACCATGTCGCGGGTGGTGCCTGGGATTTCGGTGACGATGGCGCGGTCGCGCTCGAGCAGGCGGTTGAAGAGGCTGCTTTTGCCGGCGTTGGGGCGACCGACGATGGCGATGGTGATGCCGTGGTGGACCAGGCGGCCGAAGGCGTAGCTATCGGCCAGCCGGCGGGTTTCGTCGATAAGGCTGTCGAGACGTTCCAGGATTTGTTCGGCGGAAGCGACCGGGACGTCGTCCTCGGCGAAGTCGATGCCGGCTTCGAGCAGGGAGATTAGTTCCACCAGGCGTTCCTTGAGCGGGGCCAGGCGGAGGGAGACGGAGCCGCGGAGCTGGCGGGCGGCGACCTTGGCCTGGTAGAGCGTGGTGGCTTCAATGAGGTCCCGGACGGCTTCGGCGCGGGGCAGATCGAGGCGGCCGTTGAGGAAGGCGCGGAGGGTGAACTCGCCGGGCCCGGCGGGGCGGGCGCCGTTCGAGCAGGCGCGTTCGAGGGCGTAGTGGAGAACGACGGGGGATCCGTGACAAGAGATCTCGACAACGTCCTCGGCGGTGTAGGAGCGGGGGCGCTCGAAGAAGGTGACCAGGACCTCGTCGACGGTCTCGCCTTCTTCGCCGGGCAACTCTGCGAGGAAAACCGACCATGGGCGCCAGCGGGGACCGGTTGGAAATCGAAGGATACGCCCGGCGATGGCGCGGGCGTCCGGGCCCGAGAGCCGGAGCACGCCGAGTCCGCCACGTCCAGGCGGGGTAGAGATGGCGGCGATGGTGTCGTTGAGATTCACTTCAGCGGCGCCTACGGCGGCTCGAGTACTGAGGGCCGGGCGGGGGAGGGGGCGTGCGGGCCGCGGCGGGTTGCGATTCGAGCGGATAGACGACCACCTGGCGGTGGGGGCCAACTCCGGTGCTTTCGCTGCGCACGCCGGGCTCGTCGCGGAGGGCCAGGTGGACGATGCGGCGCTCCCGGCTGGTCATGGGGCTGAAGGCAAACGGGACGCCGGTGCGGCGTACCTTCTCGGCGGCGGCGGCGGCGCTGAGGCGGAGCTCTTCGATGCGCAGGGCGCGGTAGTCATTGGCGTCAAAACAGAGCCGGGCGTGGTCCTCGGGAGGCATGCGCAGGGCCTCCATTGTGAGGTGTTCCAAGGCGAGAAGGACCTCGGCGCGGTTGGCGAGCAAGAGCTCCACGTCGGGACCGGCAAACTTGACCACTAAGTCGGGGTTTTCGAAGCCTGGGTGGGGGTTTTCGGCGTCCTGGATATCGTAGCGGACGCGAAATCCGGCGTTTTTGAGGAGTGGTTTTAAGAAGCGCTCGATTTTAGGGCCCGTGGTTTGTTTTGAGTATTTGCGGCCGCTCACAGCTTACTTCCTGGTCTTCTTCTTGGTCTTGGCCGGCTGGGGAGGCGCTGCCGGCGCCGGGGCCGGCCCTCCGATCTTATTGAAGAACCACTGCTGGGCGATCCCCACCAAATTGCCGGTCAACCAGTATAGCACTAGGCCGCTGGACAGGCCGTAGAACATGAAGCCGAACACCAGCGGCATGAGCATCATCATGCGCTGCTGGGTGGGATCGCTCATCGTCGTCGGCGTCATTTTCTGCATGACGAACTGGCTGACGATCATGGCGATGGGCAGGATGCGGATGGGGATCTGCTCCGGTTCGGAGAGGTCCTTGACCCAGAGCCACTCGGCACCGCGCAGTTCGATGGCGACGGTGAGGACCTTGTAGAAGGCGAAGAAGAAGGGGAGTTGGAGCAGCATGGGCATGCAGCCGCCCATGGGGTTGACGCCGTGCTTTTTGTACAGCTCCATGATCTCCTGCTGCTGTTCGGACTTGCGGGGGTCGCGCAGGCTGATGCCTTTGTATTTTTCGTTGATGGCCTGGATCTGAGGCTGGAGCGCCTGCATCTTCTTCATGGAGCGGAGGCTGGTGTATTTGAGCGGCAGCATCAGGAAGTTGATGATGACCGTGACCAGCACGATGGACCAGCCGTAGTTATGGACCCAGCGGTTGTTGATCCAGTTGATGGAGAGGAACAAGGGTTTGGCGATGAAGCTGAACCAGCCGAAATCGACCACTTGCTCGAGCTTGGGATTGACGCTGCGCAACACGCCGATATCTTTGGGACCGACGAACATCGAAAAGCGGTTTTCAGCAGCACCGCCGATGCCCGCGCCCAGATAGGCCACCTCGGAGGCGTTTTCAGCCGGGGGCCGGCGGTCGCTGTAAGTGCGGAGCTCGAAGCTGCGCGGGCCTTCGGGCAAGGCCACCGCGGCGAAGTACTTATCCTCGATGCCGGCGAAGGAGAAGGAGCCGGCGTGGGAGGCAGGGCCGTTCTTGGCGGCCTTAGCCTCCTCTACGATCAACTTATTCTGGGCGAGATCGAAGCGCAGGGTATGCAGGTGGGCGGCATGGTTAGCGATCGAATGGTCACCGAAACCGCCGCGCCATGTGAGCACGTGTGGCACGGGTTTGCCGCGGGCCGCCACCGCGGAGGAGATGTCCACCAAATAGCGGTTCTTTTGGAACCGGAAGGACTTGCGGAGGGCGGCCTCGGGGCCGGCATATTCGAAGGTGATCGCCAGGCCGTCGGCCGAGGGCTGAGCCACACAGAGCAACTGGTTCCAATCGGGGCCGTTAGCGGCCGCGGCGTCGACGGAAAACGGCCAAGCGGTCTTCTCCGCTCCGGCGGCGTCGACCAGATCCAGAGGCCGGCCCTGGTTGTCGCGGTATTTTTTCAGGACCCAGCTTCGGACCACGCCGCCACGGTTGGAGAAGACCACGCGGTATAGGTCGGTCTCGACCGTGTAGAGTTGTTCTTCGGCGGCGGCGACGTTGCCCGCCGGGAGTTCGGGCGCCACGGTCTGGGGGGCAGGGGCCGTTTCGCGCGGGGCGGCGGCCGGGGCAGGAGCCGGACCGGGCGGAGACTTAGGCCGAGGAGCGGCTGGCTGGTACAGATATTGGGTGAGGAAGAGCACAAGCCCCATCAGGATGAAGGCCAGCAGCATGCGCTTCTCCATCGAGGGGCCGTCGCCGGCCGGCTGGGAGCTTCCCGAGCTCTTGAGGTTAGAATCGTCCATCCGTAAATATCCTTAAGATGCTCCTGCCGAAGCGTCCTCCGCACAAGAGGGCGGATGCCGCAGCCGCCGGAGCTGCTGTTTCCCGTCTGGGACGGCGGCTTGCGCCTCCCGTGCAGTGGGGCTGAACTTATCGTACCGGATCATAGCCGCCGCTGTGGAAAGGGTGGCACCGGGCCAAACGCTTGAGCCCCATCCAGACACCGCGGAGGGCGCCGTAGCGAAGGACCGCCTGGCGCATGTATTCCGAGCAAGTGGGTTCAAAGCGGCAGGCGGAGGGCAACAGCGGCGACAGGAAGCGCTTGTAGAGTGCGAGCAGGCCGGCGATCAAGGAGCGCATAGAGAAAAGAGCCGCTGCACCTCGCGCATCAAAGCGGTGAAGTCTGCGTCCAAGGCAGGCTTCCTGGCTTGTAAGACTACGTCCCATGGTTCGCCCAGCCGGTCCAGATTCAACCGTACCGCTTCGCGCAATCGGCGCTTGATCCGGTTGCGCACGACGCTCGAGCCGAGAGCCCGGGGCACGGCGATGCCGACCCGCGCACGAGGCTGAGGACCGGCCGCCCAGCAGTACGCCACAAAGTAGCGGCCTGGAATCCGGCGTCCCTTCTGATACACTTCCTGAAATTCAGCCCGGCGGAGCAGCCGCGCTTGCTTCGGAAAAGACCGGTTGCGCTGGGGTGCTTCGCTAGGATCGTTTGGCGTAGCGAACGGCTCTCTCCGAGCTGACAGTCAGCTTCTTGCGGCCCTTGGCCCTGCGGCGCGCCAGGACAGCTCTGCCGTCCTTCGTTCTCATGCGGACCCGGAACCCGTGGGTCTTAGCCCGCCTGCGGTTGTTCGGTTGATATGTTCTTTTAGGCATTGTTCTGCGCCGCCTCGAGGAAAGCGCCCTTGCTCACACACGTTGCCGCCGGAGCCGGGCAAGGTTCTTGAAAGTTCTAGTATAGAAGGGTGAGCCAAGAAGTGTCAAACGAAACAGGCCTGTTGAGAAACGCGGGGCTTACGCCGCGCGTCGGAACGATCGTGAAACGCAACCTGATGGCTTGCCTTATCCTTGCCTTGCTCGTGTTGGGGGCGGCATCCCCGTCGATGGCCCAGCGAGTGCGGGGCGAGTACGCGCTGGTGCTGGAGGATCCGCCGCTGGTGGAGCAGACTGCGGCGCGCGAAGGTCTGGAAAGCGCGGCGGCCGAGGAGGCGCGGCAGCGAATCCAGGAGGCTCAGGACAAGCTGGTTGCCGAGCTGGAGCAGCGGGGCATCGCGGTGGCCAGCCGGGCGCACACGCTGGTGAACGCGGTGTTTGTGCGGGCGCCGCAGAGCCGCCTGGAGGAGCTGCGCGGGCTGCCGGGCGTGCGGAGGGTGTCATTCTTGCCGCCGGTGAAGCGGCACCTGAACCGGGCGGCGGGGTTAGTCAAAGCCCCGGAGGCGTGGGCGGCGCTGGGAGGAATGGCCAACGCCGGGGCAGGAATCAAGATTGGCATCATCGACAGCGGCATCGACGTCAGCCACCCGGCGTTTCAGGCTTCGTCGCTGACGCCGCCACCAGGCTTCCCGAAGTGCTCTCCGGCCGGCAGTGGGTGGAGCTGTTCCGATTACACCAACAAGAAGGTGATCGTGGCGCGCAGCTACGTGCACATTCTGGCGCGGGGGAGCAGCTCCACCGAACCTTGGTTGGACTCTCGCCCGGATGACCTTTCGCCCCGGGACCGGGTGGGACACGGGACGGCCAACGCCATGATTGCGGCGGGCGTCACCAACACATCACCGGAGGGCATTACGATCACGGGGGTTGCGCCGAAGGCTTTTTTAGGCAACTACAAGATCTTCGGCTCCCCTGGGGTGAACGACTACACCTTCGGGAGCGCGATCATCGCGGCGCTGGAGGACGCCTTCTTGGACGGGATGGACATCGTCACCCTGTCGCTGGGCAGCCCGGCGGTCTATGGGCCGCTGGACCGGGGCGCGGCTTGCGGGCTCTCCAATCCCAGCGCGGTGTGCGACATCCGCGCCGACGCCGTGCAAAACGCCGTCAACAACGGGCTCGTGGTGGTGGTCTCGGCGGGAAATGATGGCGATCTGGGCGTTTACTATCCGATGTACAACATCATCAGCACGCCGGGAACGGCCCCCGCGGCGATTACGGTGGGCGCCACGACCAATTCCCACGTCTTCTTCAACAGCGTGCGCGTCATAGGGGCGGGCGTGCCGTCTAATCTTCAGAGAATCAACGCGCTTCTCGGCGACGGGCCCAAGCCGCTTGCAGCGGTGACGGCGCCGCTCCGGGACATCACAACGGTGGACAGCACGGGGCTGGCTTGCGCTTCGTTGCCGGCCAATTCGCTGGCGGGGTCCCTGGCTTTGATCCGGCGAGGCAGTTGCACCTTCTTCACCAAGGTCAGCAACGCTCAGGAGGCAGGCGCCGTGGGGGTGATCCTCTACCTGGACAACCCCACCGACGCGCTATTTTCGCCGGCGGGTCTCACCGGGACCACGATCCCGGCGGCGATGATTGACAATGCGTCGGGCACGGCATTGCGTAGTTTCCTCTCGGCGAACCCGGGACGGCAGGCGGCGATCGATCCCTCGTTGACCGAAGTGGACGCCTCCTTCGACGAGATCGCCGCTTTCTCCTCGCGGGGCCCGGCAATCGGCACGTTTGACATCAAGCCGGAGCTGGTGGCCGTGGGTACGGACATGTTCGCCGCCACGCAGAAGTACGATCCCAACAGCGACATGTACGACCCCAGCGGCTACAGCGCGTATTCGGGCACGAGCTTTTCGGTCCCGCTGGTAGCCGGGGCCGCGGCGCTGGTCAAGCAGAAGACACCCAACCTGAGGCCCGCCGATGTGAAGTCGGTTTTGGTGAATACGGCTTCGAGCGGCATACAGGATCCGGGGGCGGGGGATGCCGACGTCCTCACAGCGGGCGCCGGCAAGCTCAACGTGGACGCCGCGCTGCGGGCCAACGTGAGCGTGGATCCGGCGGCGCTGTCGTTTGGCGACGTGAGCGCGTGGCCTCCCACGCCGCGGACGCTGCGGTTGCGGAACCTGGGGACCTCGCCGGTGACCGTGACCCTGAGTGCACCGGCGCCGCTCTCGCTGAGCCAGACCAGCGTGGTGCTGCAACCGGGCGCGGCTGCAACCCAGATCAGCGTAAACCTGTCCGGATCGGTCCCCCAACCCGGCGCCTACCAGACGTTCGTGGCGATCAGCGGAGGGGCCGTGTCGCTGCGGGTTCCGGTGTTCTTCGTGCGGCCGGACGGAGTGCCCGACAACATGATCGCGCTGTACGGCGACGGGTTCATTGACCTGCCGGGTGGCGACATTGATTTCCCAAACCAGCTCATCATCAAGGTGGTGGACCGCTATGGGGCGCCCGTGCCGAATCTGCCAGTGCTGTTCCGCCCGGCCCTTGGTTACGGGGGGCGGGTGATTGCGGCCGACGCGCGCACCGACGTCTATGGGATTGCGGCTGCGGATGTGCTTCCGGGCAACAACATCGGGGAGCAGCTTTTTGAAGCAGTCGCGGGCGGGATGGTGGTGCAATTCTTTGGGACCACGATCGCGCCGCCGTTCATCAACACGCGGGGAGTGGTGAGCGCGGCCAACGGGCTGGAGAACCAGGGGCAGGCGCCGGGCTCGTACATCTCGATTTACGGCACCGGCCTGAGCCCCGCCTCAAAAGCGCTGTCGACGCCGTATGTGCCGCTGTCGCTGGCAGGGGTCAGCGTGAGCTTCGACACGCTGACGGTGAGCGTTCCGGGGCGGGTGCATTACGTGTCGCCGTATCAGCTTAATGTCCTGGTGCCCTGGGAGCTGGCTGGGCTGAACAGCGTGCGGACCAAGGTCAGCATCGGGGACTTCTCAACCGCGGTGTATACCTTGACGTTAAGAGACTACGCGCCGGTGTTGTTCCAGTATCCGCTGGGCAGCGGTTTCGCGGTAGCGCTGTGGAATAACACGGTGGTGACCACCTCGAACCCGGTGCCGCGAGGACAGAAGGTAACGCTGTTTGTGGACGGGATGGGGCCGGTGGACAATCCGGTTCCGACCGGCGAGATGACGCCGCTGTTGCCTCTGAGCCGCACCACGACGACGCCGACGGTGACGATCGGCGGAGTTCCGGCGCAGGTGAGTTTCAGCGGGCTGGCGCCGCTGGCGACCGGCATCTATCTGCTGGAGGTGACGGTGCCCGCGGGAGCGCCGGTGGGGAATCAGACGGTGGTGGTGACCATCGGAGGGGCGTCATCGCCGGCGGTGAATCTCCCCATATCCTGAGGGGAAGTTTCGGTTCAAGGCAGCCCGACGGCCGGATGCACTATAATTACCTGCTGGGACGTTGTTCCCGGCTATGGAAGACATTAAGAAGAAGCTCCAGGAGGAGATCGCAGCCCTGGAGTACGAACTGCGCCACGAGCTTCCCAAGGAGATCCTGAAGGCCAGAGCGCATGGGGACCTCAGCGAGAATGCCGAGTACCATGCGGCTAAGGAGCGGCAGGGGTACGTGAATGCGCGCCTGGGACAACTGCGCAAGAGGCTGGCGGAGCTGTCCATGGTGGATCTCTCCAGGTTGCCCACGGACAAAGTGGGGCTGGGCTCGACGGTGGTGGTTCTGGACTTGGACAAGGACCAGGAGATCACTTACAAGCTGGTGACGAGCGAGGAGGCCGACGTGGCGGCGGGAAAGATTTCGACTAGTTCGCCCATCGGCCGCAGCTTGCTCGGCAAGAGTCCGGGGGATGTGGTAAGAGTGAACATACCGGGTGGCGTCCGGGAATTGGAGATCGTGAAGCTGGTTACGATCCACGAAGCGAGCGAGTAGCGGCGGAGCCGGGAGGGACCGCCCTTGACCTATACGAAACTCATCGGAACGGCCTGCGAGAAGGTGATCCTGCTGATCGTCCGGGCGCTTGCACTAAGCCGCATCCACCCCAACGTGCTGACGCTGATGGGGCTGCTGGTGAACGGGATCGCGGCGGCGCTACTGGCGGGGGGGAAGTTCCTGGCGGCGGGGCTGGTGATGATGGGGGCGGGACTGTTCGACATGGTGGACGGGCGGGTGGCCCGGCACACCAACCGCGTCACCCGGTTCGGCGGCTTTTTCGATTCGGTGCTGGACCGCTACTCGGACCTGGTGCTGCTGATGGGGCTGCTGGTGTATTACGCCTCGATCAACCGGTTCTTTTATGTCGTGCTCACCGCGGTGGTGATGACCGCCTCGGTGATGGTGAGCTACACGCGGGCGCGCGCCGAATGCATCATCCCGAGCTGCAAGGCGGGTTTCATGGAGAGGCCGGAGCGGATGGTGCTGCTCATCCTGGGGGCGCTGTTCGACCGCATGGCGCCGGCGCTGTGGGTGATCGCCGTGCTCGGCAACATCACGGTGATCCACCGGGTGATCCACACCTGGCAGGAGACGCGGCGGCTGGAGGAAGCGCAGTTGCGCCCGCCCGGAGAGGCGGATCCGCATTTGGCCACGGAACGCAAGGCTGCCTCGCGCAGCGGCGCCGCTTAGCGGAGTTCACACCTCCGAACCGGACGTGGTCATCGTGAGCCGCCCGTGCTTCACGCCTTTGGTGGCGATCAAAGCATCCGCCAACTTTTGGATCACCACCGCCTTGCCCCGCAGCACAAGCACCTCCAGGCAGTGATCATGATCCAAGTGGACGTGCAGCGTGGAAAGGATGTGGGTGTGAAAGTCGTGCTGCATGTCGGTGAGCTTATCGGTGAGCTGGCGGACGTGATGGTTGTAGACTAGGGTCAGAGTGCCGACCACCTGGCTTTCCGGCGTTTTCCAAGTATTCTCGACCAGTTCTTCGCGGATCAGGTCCCGGAAAGCCTCCGAGCGGTTGGTGTAGCCCCGCTTGTGGATCAGCGCGTCGAACTTCTTAAGCAGATCCTCGTCAATGGCGACTCCAATGCGGCATAGCTGACTCATTTCGCTAGACAGCTTAAGCCGAAAGCGGGGGACAAGGCAAGGCGTGGCACCAATCTTACTGAAGTGCTACGTTAGAGGAACAGGATGCATATTCCGGATGGGTTTCTGAGTCCCCCTGTGATCGGGGCCACCGCGGCAGCGAGCGCCATCGGCGTTGGGTGGGCGTCCCGGCGAGCACAGCGAAACATGGAAGAAGGCAGCGCGCCGATGCTGGGGGTGCTGGGGGCGTTCGTTTTTGCAGCGCAGATGATCAATTTCCCGGTAGGGGCGGGGACGACAGGGCACCTACTGGGAGCCGGGCTGCTGGCGATCACCTTGGGACCGGCGGCGGCGGCCGTGGTCATGACGGCGATTCTGATCATCCAGGCGCTGGTGTTTCAGGACGGCGGCATTTTGGCCCTTGGCGCGAACGTCTTCAACATGGCGTTGGTGGGAACCGCGGCGGCATGGCTGCCCTACCGGGTGCTGGGCTCGGGCAAGACGCGGGACGCGGCGGTGTTCTTGTCCGGTTCTTGTTCGGTGCTGGCGAGCGCTGCGTTCACGCTGTTGTCTCTGAAGGCAAGCGGGCTCTCGATTCCCACCACGCTGGCGGGGGTGTCCATGGGACTGTTCGCGGTCAACGCGGCCGTCGAGGGACTCATTACGGCCGCCGTGGTGCGGGTTCTGGAGCGCATGAATCCGAAGTGGACCAAGCCGGCCGAGCCGTTGGGCGCGGGCGCATTAACGGCATTGGCGGCAGCCGCCGTGGCGCTGGCGACCGGAGGGGTGCTGCTGGCGTCGGGTGCTCCAGACGGCTTGGAGAGCCTGGCTGAGCGGATCGGCATCGCTGAGCGTGCCCGGGTGATGCTGGCGGCGCCGCTGGCGGATTACCAAGCCGGCGTGGTGGAAGTTCCCTGGCTGAGCCAGGCGCTGGCCGGCGCAGCCGGGATTATGGTCACCTTCGCCGCGTTGTTCGCGGCGGTGCGCTTGGCGACGCGCAAGAGGGGTCGTTGATTGCACCATTTCGAATTGGATGAGTGGAGCCGGGGCGCCAGCTGGCTGCACCGGCTGGATGCGCGGGCCAAGATCGCCGGGCTGATCCTATTCCTCCTGGTTGTGGCGTTCACGCCCCCAGCGGCTGCGCACTGGCTGTGGCTGTTCGCAGCGTTGCCTGTGGCCGAAATCGTAGCTGCCCGCATACCCTTGACTCGCGCCCTGGCGTTTTCCGCCGCCGTCTTGCCCTTTGCCGCCGTGTTTGCCCTGGTGCAGATCCCCACGCGCGGATTGGCGGCGTCCGTGGCGCTGCTCGAAAAGAGCTACGTTTCGGCGCTGGCGGCGCTGGCGGTAGTCGGCACAACCCCCCTGCCGAAGCTCGCCCACGGGTTGATGTCGCTGGGCGCGCCGCGCTTTCTGGTGCTCGTGATTCAGTTCCTCTACCGCTACCTGTTTCTGGTTTCCGAGCAGGCGCAACACATGCGCCTGGCGGCAGCGTCCCGCGGCTCCAACTTTGGCGCCCGTTTCCGGCGGCGGCGATTGAGCGCGGCGGGCGGTGCACTGGCAGCCATGTTCGCACGGTCTTATCAACGCGCCGAGGGAACTTACCAGGCAATGCTGGCGCGAGGCTTTGCGGGCCGGTTCCCTTTAGCTCAGGCGTCAGCATTCACCAAGGTTGACTTTGGGTATATCCTACTGATAGTAATAGCTAGCCTATCGATCCAGAAAGTTATAGTACTCTTTACGCAATGGTCCCTCTGATTGAAATCAGGAATCTGCACTTTCGGTATCCGGACGGCACCAAAGTTCTAAGTGGAATTGATTTCCAACTTTATGAGGGGGAGACGGTGGCCGTCTTGGGGCCAAACGGGTCTGGGAAGACCACGTTTCTGCTGCACCTCAACGGATTACTCCAGGGAGAAGGCGAGGTGCGGATCTGCGGAATGACGGTGTCCAAGGACAACCTGGCGGCGATCCGGCGGAGAGTGGGCGTCCTGTTTCAGGACCCGAATGAGCAACTCTTCATGCCCACCGTGCTGGAGGATGTGGCGTTCGGACCGCTCAACTTGGGCATGGCGCCGCCGGAGGCGCTCGAGCGGGCCCGGCAAGCCCTCGCGCAAGTTGGGCTCGCGGGGTTGGAGCAAAAGGCGCCGTACCATTTGAGCGAAGGCGAAAAGAGACGAGCAGCTCTGGCGGGGGTACTGGCGATGGAGCCGCAGATCCTGGTCCTGGACGAACCCACGACCTTTTTAGACCCGCCGGGACAGAAAGATCTTCTTAGCCTTCTAAAAACCTTACCCCAAGCCAAGGTAGTCGTAACGCATCAAACCAGCGTGGCCGCGAGCATTGCCCGACGGGCGGTCTTTTTTCAGAACGGGAGGATCATCGACTCAGGGCCCGTCCGGCAAATCCTGGAGCGGCATGACTGGTTCCCACCCGACTAGTACCTTTGCTCCCGAGGGTACTTGTTCTTAGGTAGAAACTAACCTTCCTTCGACTGCGCCGCTTGCCGCTTCCTGTACTCGGCCCAGCGTTTCTTCTGCGCCATGGCGATCCGCTTACGAGCTTCGGGGCTCAATTCGCGGCGGCGCACGGGGCGAGCAGCGGCTCCCGGCGAAGTGAGCCTCAAACGGCGGCCGCCCAATGCAGCACGGACCTGGGCAATCTGGTCCTCAATTCTACGGCGCTGGGCTTCCAGCCCTTCCAGCGCAGCGACCAGCAAGGAAGTATCTTCGAGCGATTTTTGGGTTCTTGGCATTTTAGCTCCCGTTCATACAATACCACCAACGGCAACTTGGTTGTCAAGTGTTTTTCGCGGAGTCGATTAACAGAGTAACAGGACCGTCGTTGAGCAGGTGCACGGCCATGTGGGCCTGAAACACCCCGGTCTGGACGGAAACACCACGGTCCCGGAGTGCTTGCACAAAGTACTCGTACAGTTGCCGGGCGGTTTGAGGATCGGCGGCCATCTCAAAACCGGGACGGCGGCCCCGGCTTACGTCCGCGTAGAGTGTAAATTGAGAAACGACCAAGACGCTGCCCCCGGTCTCCACCACGCTGCGGTTCATGCGGCCGTCCTGATCCGGGAAGATGCGGAGCCCGGCCACTTTGTCCGCCAGGTAATCTGCGTCCCGGCGGGTGTCGGACTTGGCGACTCCCAAAAACACCAGAAGGCCGCCACCGATCTCGCCCACCGTCCGGCCGTCCACTTCCACGCGGGCCATGCCGACTCTTTGGATCAATGCTCGCATTGCACCTTAGTATGGCAGAATAGGATGCGTCTGCCATGATCGAGACCTACGCTTACGCGCGGGCGGGCTTGTTGGGCAACCCGAGCGACGGCTATTACGGAAAGACGATCGCGCTTTCGGTGCGGAATTTCCGGGCGCGCGTATTGCTTTATCCCTCCGCCCGGCTGGAGATCAAGCCATCCAAGGCGGATATGCCCGTGTTTGAGGACCTGGAGGATCTCTACCGGACCACACGCTGGAGGGGATACTACGGCGGGATCCGCATCATCCAGGCGTTGCTCGTGCGTCTGATGGACTATTGCCGGGAGCAAGGCGTGGGGCTCGAGAACCGGAATTTCACCATCGAGTATGAGTCCACCATCCCACTGCGGCTGGGCTTGGGCGGATCGAGCGCCATCATCATTGCCGCGCTCCGGGCGCTGTGCCGGTATTTTCAACTGGACATCCCGCTGCCCATCCAGGCGAAGCTGGCGCTCGAGACCGAAACCAAGGAACTGGGAGTTCCGGCGGGCCCGCAGGACCGGGTCATCCAGGTTTACGAGGGACTGGTCTACATGGACTTCCGGAGAGAGCTGATGGAGTCGCGCGGTTATGGCGAATACGAGCAGCTGGATGCGTCCCTGTTGCCGAACTTGTATGTGGCTTACCTGACGTCGCTGAGCGAAGGCACGGAGGTTTTCCACAGCAACGTGCGCCAGCGCTGGCTGGTCGGTGAGCCGAAGGTCGTGGAGGCCATGCGGCAGTGGGCGGAATACGCGGAGCAAGGCAGGGCAGCGCTTTTGGCGGGGGATCGGGAAACGCTCAAGCGGTTGATCGATCTCAATTTTGACTTGAGAGCCAGCATTTACGACATCAGCCGGGAGAATCTTGAGATGATCCGTGCGGCGCGGAGGGTGGGAGCTACGGCCAACTTCGCCGGCTCGGGTGGGGCGATCGTGGGCACTTACGAGGATGAGGACATGTTCGCAGCGCTCGAAGCGGTGATGAAACCGCTGGGGGTGGCCGTTATCCGGCCGAAAGTAACCGCCTAGGCGCGTGCTAGAATTAAGACGTTTCCGATCAAAGGATGCCTTCCGTATGAAGCTTTTTCTTTCCTTTCTGATGGTTGCACTGGCCGCGGCCGCGCAGAGCGCGCCGCCCGCCGAAGGCGGCACTCCGCCGGCGGCCCCGCAAGCGCCGCAACTGATGTTCTTTCCCCCAGACACGGTGGTGGCCACCCTGGACGGAGAGAGGGTCTACGCCAGCGAGTTACAGGCGGTGCTCTCCACCATTTCCGAGCAGCAGCGCCAGATGGCGCTGGCCGATCCTAAGAGCCTGCTCGAACAGATCGGCTTGCTGCGGCGGCTTTCGGCGCTGGCCGAGAAGAGCGGCCTGGATCAGAAAAGCCCCCTCAAGGAGCAGCTTGCCTACAGCCGGATGCTGACCCTGGCCAACGCTCAGTTGAACCAGATGGCCAACTATTCGGAAGTGACTCCGGAGGAGGCCAAGCGCTTCTATCAGGAGAATCTGGACGTTTACACCCAAGCGCGGGTCAAGGTGATTTACATCCCCTTCAGCCCGAATGCGGCTTCGGGCAGCGGCGGCGACAAGAAGGTGCTCAGCGAGAGCGAGGCCAAGGCCAAGGCGGAAAAGATCTATGCGGAATTGCAGAAAGGGGCGGACTTCGTGAAGATGGTCCGGGAGCATTCGGGCGATCCAACCTCCGCCTCCAAGGACGGGGACTTTATGCCGATCCGCAAGTCGGACCAGCTTCCGCAGGAGATTAAGGACGCGGTGTTCTCCCTAAAACCGGGGCAAATCAGCAAGCCGGTCCGCCAGCCCAACGGTTACTACATTCTGCGTCTGGAGTCGCTCGATGTGGAGCCGTTCGAGGCCGTGCAGAGCAAGCTGATGATTGAGCTGCGGCAGTCGCACGTCAACGAGTTCATTGAGAAGACGCGCAGCAGCATCCAAATCAAGATCGAGCGGCCCGAGGCGTTTTCGAGCACGCCAGTATCCAAGCCGAATCCTTAGAACCCGCTTGCCCTCCAGACCCGAGCCAGCCCCGATCCGCATCGAGTTCCGGCCTGAGCTGCGGGCCCGGGGCCACGAACTGGTCTCGGGCGGCTGCGCCGGCCTCGAAGTACATGCCGGGTCCTTCTTGCGCGAGAGGCGGATTGTGCTGGACAGCACGCTGCTGGAGCAGCCCAGGGAACTGGCCCGGATTCTAACCCACGAGCTGTATCATTTTGTCTGGCGCCGCTTGGGCAACACCGTCCGCCGCTCCTATGAGGAGCTTTTGCAGTCGGAGATGCGCCAGCGGATGCGCGGCGAGCTGGGCGACTCCTCCGAGCGGCGCAAGAGCGGCCTTACCCGGGAGGATGTCCTCCGGCGAAGCCGGCGCTGGCGCGAATATGCCTGCGAGAGCTTCTGCGATACGGCGGCTTGGCTGGCGGCCGGCGGACGCCACTCGGAATTCACTCTCGATCCGGATGCGCGGCGCAAACGGCGGGCCTGGTTCGGTGACGCGAGGGCGCGATTCCGCATCCAACTATAATGAAGAAAGGCGGAAGACTCCCCTTATGAAAGTTACAGGCCGCAGTCTGCGGTTGGCGTTGGCCATGTTGATCCTTTCGGTTGCCGCTTGCAGTCCTACCCAATCGGGAGCCGCCCGCAAGGTAAAGCAACAAGAGGACCGGAAGCCGGCGCCGGATTTTGCGCTGAAGGACGTCAACGGCGCCACGGTCCGGCTGTCGGACTATCGCGGCAAGGTGGTGCTGCTGAACTTCTGGGCCACATGGTGCGGCCCTTGCAAGATCGAAATTCCCTGGTTCGTTGAGTTTGAGCAGAAACATAAGGACCGCGGCTTCGCCGTGCTGGGCATCTCCATGGATGACGGCGGCTGGGAGGTGGTGCGGCCTTTCTTAGCCCGGATGAACGTCAACTACCGCACCCTGATGGGCGACGAAACCGTGGCGGAACTCTATGGGGGCGTGGCCTCGCTGCCCACCAGTTTCCTGATCGACCGTGAGGGGAGGATCGCCTCGGCGCACCTCGGTCTGGTCAGCAAGAGCGTCTATGAGAACGAGATCGAACAACTGCTGGCGGCGCCGGGCGCTCAGGGCTCTGCCGCTGATTCTACTGTGCGCCTGGCCGGCGGCGGCGCAAGTCAGCCAAGTGCTGAGCGTTAAGGCCCCGCCGAAGGCCGTGGCCCCCAGAGGTCAGTCCTTCACCGTCCCGGTGGAGATTGTCCTGACAGCCGGCTATCACGTCAACAGCCACGCTCCGGCGGACGACTATCTGATTCCGCTGCGGCTGAGCTGGGATGAGACGCTCCTCAAGGTCGAAGAGGTCTTTTACCCCAAGCCGGAGTCGAGGAAATATCCCTTTTCCGAGAAGCCCATCCAGGTCTACACCGGGGATTTCACCATCCAGACGCGCTTCCACGCGCCGCCACAGGCCGCGCCGGGCATGAAGGTGGTGACGGGAAAACTGCGGTATCAGGCCTGCAACGATAAGATGTGCCTGCCGCCGCGCGTGGCGGAGATCCGGCTGCCGGTCGAGGTCCGGGCTAAGTAGCGTGCGGCAGTTGCTCATCCGGCCGGGTGCGATCGGCGATTTCCTGTTGTCACTGCCAGCCTTGGAGCTGTTGTGCGAGGGAGAATGCGAGGTTTGGGCCGCGCGGCGCAACGTCCCTCTGGTGCGATTCGCGCCGGCGCGGGCGATCCAGGACACGGGGCTGGATTGGATGGGCATCCCTGATGTGGCGCCCCCAAGACCCCTGGCCGGTCAACTACGTGGTTTTGACCGGATCGTTTCCTGGTACGGGGCCAACCGGCCCGAATTCCGTCAGGCCGTTCGGGGACTCGGGCTGCCGTTCGTATTCCTGGAGGCGCTGCCGTCCTCCGCTGGCGGCCAACACGCGGCCGACTTCTACATGGACCAAGCATACCGCCTCGCCGGCAAGCGCTCGGCAGCCGTGCCCCGGCTTCCCTGCCTCCGGCGCGAGGGCGGATTCATTGCGATCCACCCTTTTTCTGGAAGCCCGGCTAAGAACTGGCCTCTGGAGCGGTACCGCGAGCTGGCCGACCAACTGGAAAAACACTCGCCGGTCTACTGGGTCATTGAGCCCGGTGGCGCGGCTCCGGATGGAGTTTCGGTTCTTCCTCCCACGGAGGACTTGTTCGAGCTGGCCTGCCGCCTGGCCTCCGCCCGGCTCTACATCGGCAACGACTCCGGCATCACCCACCTGGCGGCGGCCGCGGGAGCGCCGGTGCTGGCTCTATTTGGTCCCACGGATCCCGCGATTTGGGGTCCTCGAGGCGAGAACCGGGTGGTGGTTCTCCAAAGCCCTGCGGCGGACGGCGAGATGGCGGCGGTTTCGCCCGCGGATGTACTGGAGGCCGCCGAACGGCTCTTGGACGGCCGCTCCGGACGCTGAGCGGAACCAGCTCCGGATAGCGTATACTACTGCCTTTGGGGAGTACCTTCACTTCGCCGGGAGCGGGCCATGGCTGCTGTAAAACCCATTGACTTCCTCCAAGCTCCGTCCGGCGCTTCCGCTGCGGCTGATGCGGAGGCTGGACTTGCGTTTCGCGCGCTGCATTACATGGTGTTGATGCGCGAGGTGGAAGACCGTATCGAGCGCAAGCTCTACCGCCAGGGCAAGATCGTAGGCGGCGTCTACGTGGGGCGCGGGCAGGAGGCGATCGCCGTCGGCGTGGGGCTGGCCACCGAGCCGGAAGACGTGCTGTTCCCCTGTCACCGGGACCTGGCCTTGTATTTCATCCGCGGCGTTCATCCCCGGCAGGTCTTCGCCCAGTACATGGGCCGCGTGGGAGGGCTGACGCGCGGCAAAGACGGCAACATGCATATGGGCGATCTGAGGCTGAAGATCGTGGCCATCATCAGCGCCATGGCGGCCTCCGTGCCGGTGGCTGCGGGCGCGGCTCTGGGGATCAAGTACAAAGGTCTGCCGCATGCTGCGTTCGTATTCTTCGGCGACGGGGCCACAAGCCGCGGCGACTGGCACGAAGGCATCAATCTGGCCGCGGTGCAGAAGCTGCCTCTGGTGCTGATTTGCAACAACAACCAGTGGGCTTACTCGACGCCGCTGGAGAAGCAGATGGCGTGCAAGAACGTGGCCGACCGTGGGCCCGGTTACGGCATTCCGGCCGAGATCGTCGACGGCAACGACGTTTTCGCCGTGTACCAGGCGGCGCAGCGGGCCGCCGCGCACGCGCGCTCCGGGCTGGGGCCGTATCTGATCGAGTGCAAGACCTTCCGGATGACCGGGCACGCGGCCCACGACCAGGCGCTGTATGTGCCGAAGCACCTGTTCGAAGAATGGGCCAAGAAGGATCCCATCGACCGGCTTGAGCGCCACATGCTCCGTAAGGGCTGGGCCTCGCAGGAAGAAATTGACAGGCTGCACCGGGAGATTTTGCAGCTTGTCGACGAATCGGTCGCCTGGGCCGAGCAGAGCCCGTATCCAGACCCCTCCGAACTCTACGACAACGTCTACGAGACTCCTTCCGGACAGGGCAGCGAGGTGTGAGCCATGGAGGTCACCTACCTGGAAGCGATCCGGCAAGGCATCTGGGAAGAGATGGAACGCGACCCCAACGTGTTCCTGATCGGCGAGGATATCGGGGTCTACGGCGGCGCCTTCAAAATCACGGCCGGAATGCTGGAGCATTTCGGCGAGCGGCGGGTCATCGACACGCCGATTTGCGAGTCGGCGATTGTTGGGGCGGCGATCGGCGCATCCTTCATGGGCCTGCGGCCGGTGGCCGAGATGCAGTTTGCGGACTTCATCAGTTGCGCCTTCGACCAGGTGGTGAACTTCGCCGCCAAGTGCCGCTACCGCTGGGGCGCTGCCGTTCCGATTGTGGTCCGCGCTCCTTCCGGAGGAGGCAACCGGGGCGGCCCGTTCCACTCCCAGAATCCGGAGGCGTGGTTTGTGCATGTGCCGGGGGTGAAGGTGGTCACGCCGGCCACTGCTTATGACGCCAAGGGGCTGATCAAATCCGCCATCCGCGATAATGACCCGGTGATCTTCTTCGAGCATAAGGGCCTGTACCGGAGGATCAAAGAGGACATCCCGGAGGGCGACTACACCGTCCCAATTGGGAAGGCCCGGGTCTTCCAGGAAGGGAAGGATCTTTCGATCATCACCTACGGGGCCATGGTCTATACGGCCCGGGATGCCGCTGAGCAACTGGCGAAGGAAGGGATCTCGGTGGAGATTGTGGATCTGCGGACGGTGTTGCCTATCGATGAAGAGACCATTCTGGCCAGTGTCCGAAAGACGTCTAAGGCGATCCTGCTCCACGAGGACACTCTGACCGGGGGAGTGGGTGGAGAGATCGCGGCGAGGATCGCGGAACGCGCCTTTGAGTACCTGGACGGGCCGCTGGTGCGGATCGCCGCTCCCGACACACCCATCCCCTATAGCCCGCCCCTGGAGGATGCGTTTCTTCCTAATGTTGCGAAGGTCGTCGAGAAGGCCCGCTGGCTGTACCGGTATTGAGGCAGGCTTGGTTCGCGCCAGCCGACGGCGTCAACCGGCATCCGGTTCGGGCTTATCCGGGCGGGAAACAGCCCGTTCCGCGCTGAGGTCGACCAGAGTTCTCAAATCGAGCAGGTACTGCGGCTGGTATTGTTCCGGAGACCAGGCGCAGCCCGGAAGAAACTGCACTCCCAGGAAATAGCCGATCTCACGGTAAAGGCAATAGCGGACCACTCCCCGGAATTCGCCCTTCGGGTGGCAGATTCGGACCACCGTGTCCAAACGAATCGGACCGTCCATCTGCAAGCAGAGTCCGGAGGTGGAGATGTCCTCCAGATTGGCCACGGCTTGACGGCGGCGGCCATGGGAGTCCACCCAGTGGACGTCTACCAGCTCCGAACACAACATGCGCGTCTCAACGCGGCGCTCACTCATATACGCATCTATCGGCCTCGGGTAGGCTCAAATTTAGCGAAGCCGCTGGGTTTCAGGCAAATCCGGGGTGCGGATGCGGGTTCTCTCTTTCCCCGCACTGCCCGAGTACCGTTCCGGACGTTGGGCCTAGCCCGCCTTTGCTCCCTCCTTACAGATGCTTGCCGAAGGGGTTCAGATCCAGCATGGCCCATCGTTGGTATATACTGCCTAATCACTGCGTAGTATCAAACGGAGGGATAAACCATGACGATGCGATCCAAGAAGGCCGCGCTGGCGTTAGCCGTTTGGGTTTTAGCCGCGGGAGCTGCCCGCGCCCAGATCTTCTCGCTGACGCGCGAGGAGCTCATTAAGTACACCGCCCAGAACCCCTACGAGCGTTTCCCGGACGGGCGCCCGAAAGTTCCGGATGCCCTTCTGAAGGAGTTCGAGAACATGTCCTCGGAGGAAGTCATGGGGGCGGGCGGAGGCGCGCCGGGAAGGCCGGGCTCGGTGACGTTTGTCAGTGGATTCCAAGTGCTCAACCCGGGCAAGAAGCTGATCGGCCGCGCGCTGACGCTTCAACTGATGCCCGTACGCCAGGAGGTGGCGCAGGTGGACGCTGAGGAGTGGAAGAAGAAAGGCAACGTTGTTCCACTGACGCACCAGTCCGCCCTGGACTTGCTTCAGCCCGGAGACGTTTTCGTAGTGGACGCTGGAGGAAACGTCGACGCCGGCGGCATCATCGGCGACAATCTGGCGTACTACATTCTAAAGACCGCCGGCACGGGCTTTGTGATCGACGGCGCCATCCGGGACTTGGAGGGGATCGCTCAGTTGGGCCTTGCCGGATACTTCCGAGCCGCGGTTCCGCCGGCCATCCGGGGTTTGATGGTGACCGGCATCAACGTCCCAGTCCGGATCGGCAACGCCACGGTCATGCCGGGCGATGTCGTCTTCGGCGACCGGGAAGGCATCAACTTCATTCCGCCCCACATGGTGCAACGGCTGGTGGATGAGGCCAAGATCACCCACATTCATGACGAGTGGACGCGCATGAAGTTCGCCGAAGGGAAGTACAAGTCCACCGACATCTATAGCCGCCCGCGCGATCCGCAGTTGATCAAGGAATACGAAGAGTACCTGAAGCAGAAGCTGGGCGCCGCCGCCTACGAACAGTACCGCAAACGGCAGGCACAGCCCGGACCGTAGCATCCTGGCCGGCCGCTAAGACACATCCCCTCAAAGACAGCGCCGCAGATGCGGCGCGCACGGGATGTGTCTGCCTACATATCTCCCCTGTGAATTCGCCTTCTGGCCGCGAGGGTTGGCTTGAGCGACAATCGAATCAGATGGATGAGAGGAGTCAACCGCTCATGATGCAGGGTGTGCATGCCGCGCTGGTGACGCCGCGCCGGGACAGCGGCAGCGAAATTGACGCGTCGGCGGCTTTGGAACTGGTGGATTTCGCCTGCCGCAGCGGGCTGGACGGGATCGTTCTGCTCGGAACGACGGGCGAGTTTATTCACTTCGATCTGGCCGAGCGAATCAAGCTGATGCGCCTGGCGATCAAGCGCAGCACGCTGCCGGTGACGGTGAACATTTCGCATTCCAGCCTGGGGGGCGCGGTGGCTCTAGCCCGGGAGGCCGCCTCGTGCGGCGCCGCTGCTCTGCTCTTGATGCCGCCTTACTTTTTCCGTTACGAACAGGCGGAAATCGAGGAGTTCTATCTGCGCTTTGCCGCCGAGGCCGGCGTCTCTTTGCCGGTGCTGCTTTACAACATGCCGGCCGTCACCACCCCTCTGGAATTGGACACGCTCTTGCGGCTGCTGGCGACTGGCCGCTTTGTGGGGGTTAAAGACTCCTCCGGCCGCATGGACGAGTTCCGGCGGATGAAGGCGGCTCGGACGCAGACGCCTTTTGTCATTCTGATCGGCGACGACCGGATCTACACGGAGGCCCGCCTGGAAGGCGCAGACGGACTGATTTCCGGGGTGGCCAGCACGCTTCCGGAGCTGCTTGTGGGGCTGGCCAACGCCATCAGCTCGAACGCCATCCAGAAGCGGGACCGGCTGGAGGCGCGCCTGCACGAGTTCATCGCGTGGTCGGTGCGGTTCCCCTTCCCGCTGGCGCTCAAGGAATCGGCGTCCCTAAGGGGATTGAAGATGGGCGCTCCGGCGTGCCCTTTGGCCCCGGCAACATCGGCCCGCCTGGAGCAGTTCCGAGAGTGGTTCCAGGGGTGGCTGCCGGTGGTCCTGGAGGAGGCCCGTGGGTAATGTCTGGCGCCTGGGGTGGCTGGCGGCTGCCGTGCTGTGCGCGCAGCCGCTGCCCACAGGCCCGCAGGTTCTGACGTTCTTCTCCAGCGTCGACGACACCGATCAGCCGTACGCCCTCTATGTGCCACGCCGTTTCGACCCCGCGGCGAAGTACCCGTTGGTGATCAGCTTGCATGAGGCGGGGGCCAATCACCGGCTCAACCTGCGGCGCGTTTTCGGCCGCGGCAATCTCCCGCGGGAACCGGATTCCGAAGCCGGCAACCGGCCGTTTCCCCCGTTTCCGGAGGTCGATTTCATCGTCGCCTCGCCTCTGGCCCGCGGCAGCCTGGGCTACCAAGGCATTCCCGAAAAGGATGTCTACGAGGTGCTTGAGGATGTGCGGCGGCGGCTCCCGATCGACGACAACCGCATCTATCTCACGGGCGTCGCTGAAGGAGGAGCCGGCGCGCTGTGGCTGGGGTTGACCCGCCCGGATCTCTGGGCCGCCATGGCCTTGGTTTGCCCCAGCGCGCTGCCGGAAACCGAGGAGCTGCTGGGCAACGCCTTGAACGTGCCGGTGCGTATCTACCAGGGTGCGCTCGATCCGCTGGTGCTTCCCGAAACCAATCGCCGCCGGCGCGACCGCATGGGCGCGGCCGGCGTCCGCGTGGAGTACACCGAATACGCCGCCGTCAAGCACAACGCTTGGGACTATGCCTATCGCGGCAGCGGCGTTTTTCAGTGGTTTCGGGCCCTCCGCCGCGACCCGTTTCCCGAGCGCGTGTCCTTCGCTACGCGCAGCTACCAGTACCGTTCGGCCTATTGGGTCGAGATCGACGGATTGACGCCCGGCGAACTGGCCTCGGTGGACGCCACCTTCGCCAACCCAGACGAGATCGTCCTCCGCACCGAAGGGGCGGACGGCTTGACACTGAAGCTCGATCCCTGCCCTCGCTGCGGCGGCGCCAAGTCACTGACGGTGCGCATCGACGGCATCCCGCTGCGAGTGGCCGTGGGTCCGCGGCTCTCCTTTTCAAAGGTCGCCGGAACGTGGCGGGCCCAGCCGTACCGCAGGCCGGAAGGCTCGAAGGGCCCTGGCGCGGAGGGACCTATCGCCCAGGCGGTCGCGCGCCGACACCTCTACGTCTATGGCACCGCAGACAACCCGGATGAGGAGGAGATTCAGCGCCGCAAGCGCGTCGCCGAAACCGCGGCCAACTGGGCGCGTCCGACCGAGCGGCTGTTGCTGTCCCTGCGCGTAGCCGCAGACTCGGAAGTCAGCGAATCCGATTTGCAGATGAGCGACCTGATCTTGTTCGGGACCAAGGAGACCAACCTGCTGATCTCCCGCCTGGCGCCCCGGTTGCCCCTGGAGCTCAGTCCCAGCGCCGCCGACTTCGGGCTGGTCTTTATCGCGCCGGGCTTCAACGGGCGCTACGCCCTGGTCAACTCCGGCCTTCCTTGGTGGACCGGCGCGGAGCGAGCGCAGCGAAGTGGAGTGTCGCCTAAGCCCCTGCCCTATGAACTGCTTGGCAGTTTCGGCGACTACCTTCTATTTAAGCGGTCGCTTCAGGAAGTGGCGGCTGAGGGCCGTTTTGACCGAAACTGGAAGGTAGCCGCCGGAGATGTCTCCAAGCTTATCGCCTCCGGCGTCGTTCGCATCCGATGAGCAAACCAATTGATGACTTCCGCCGGTCCGCGCATCAGATCGTGGACTGGATCGCAGACTACCTGGAAGACCCGCGCCAGTATCCCGTCTCCCCCAACATGCAGCCCGGAGATCTGGCAGCCAAGCTCCCTCGAGCGGCGCCTGAAACCGGCGAGGGCTATGACCAGATCCTCGAGGACTTCGAGCGGCTGGTGCTTCCCGCCGTCACGCACTGGAATCACCCGCGCTTTCTGGCCTATTTCCCCAGCTCGGCGTCTCCTCCAGGCGTACTGGGCGAGATGCTGGCAGCGGCTTTGAACACGAACGCCATTGTCTGGCGCAGCTCTCCGGCCAGCACCGAGCTGGAGGCCGTCACCATGGGCTGGCTGCGCCAGTGGCTGGCCTTGCCGGAGGAGTTTTTCGGCATCATTTACGACACGGCGTCGATGGGCACGGTCCATGCCATCGCCGCCGCCCGTGAAATGGCGGATCCGGAAAGCCGCAACAAAGGAATGCAGCGGGGACTGACGCTGTACTGCTCGGCGCAGGCCCACTCCTCGGTGGAGAAAGGCGCGATTGCCCTGGGGATCGGCCGGGAAAACGTCCGCAAAATTCCAGTGGACGCCGAATTCCGCCTGCGTCCGGAGGCGCTGGCCGAGGCGATCGAAGCCGACAAGAAAGCAGGGCTAAGGCCCTTCTGCGTGGTCGCCACCGTCGGCACGACGTCGTTTGCCGCCGTGGATCCGGTGGCCGCCATCGCGGACATCGCCGAAAAACACGGCTTGTGGCTGCACATCGACGCGGCTTACGCGGGCGCGGCGGCCATCCTCCCGGAGTTGAACTGGATCTTGGAAGGGGCCGGCCGGGCGCACTCGCTGGTGATGAACCCCCACAAGTGGCTGTTCACGCCCTCGGACTTGAGCGCCTTCTTCACCCGCCGGCCGGACCTGCTGCGGCAGGCCTTTACGCTGGTGCCGGAGTACCTGCGCACGGGCCATGAGGGGCTGAACATTAATCCCATGGACTACTCGCTGGCCATGGGCCGCCGGTTCCGGTCCCTGAAGCTCTGGTTCGTGATGCGCTACTACGGCAAGCAGGGAGTGATGGAGATCTTGCGGCGTCATATTGGGTACGCCAAGCGCATCGCTGCGGCCGTGGACGCCGATCCGCGTTTCGAGCGCGTGGCCCCGGTTCACTTCGCCCTGGTATGCTTCCGCTACAAGGGGTCGAACGAAGACAACGCCCGGCTGGTCGAGCGCGTGAACGCCACCGGCAAGACCTTTCTGTGGCACACGGAGCTCAATGGCCAGCTCGTCATCCGCTTCTCGATCGGCAACATCGGCACGACCGAGCAGGACGTGGATGAGGTCTGGCAACTGATCCAGCGTTCGGTGTAATCCCCGGCGTCACTGGAAGCGGAACCGGCGCGCAAGCACGGCGCCCGCCGCCAGAGCCGCAAGCAGCATGGCCGCTATGTGCGGAACCACCGCCACCGGCGCGTCCCCGAAGCTCATCAGCCGGTGTAACCCATCCATCGCCCAGCCGGTTGGAAATAGCAGGCCGATCCTCTGCGCCCACAGCGGGGTGATCTCGGCCGGCCACCAACAGCCTCCCAGCATGGCCATCGCGTTGGAGAGGATCACGCCGAGGCCCACCACCTGACCTTCGGTTTTGCCGAAGTTGCCCAAGATCATCCCGCCGGCTGCCGCCAGCGCTCCATAGGAGACCAGCAGCAGAACTACGGCCCCAAAGTCGGCGCCCCAGTCCACTTTGAAAAACAGGGTTCCGGCAGCCATCCCGAAGGCCGTCTGGATCATGCCCAACCCGAACCGGCTCAACCACTTGCCGGCCACGACCGCGCCGCGTGAGATGGGCGCCGAGGCCAGCCGTCTCAATATCCCAAGCGTGCGCTCCTGATGCAGGCTCACTCCGCCTGTGGTGAACATCACGAGCAGCAGGAACATGACCATGCTGCCCGGCACGGCTTGCTGGAAGCCACTGGGGATGACCTTCCGCTTTCCGGCGGCGGAGACCGCGACCTGGATGTTGTGGGGGGCCGCCGCCAGCTTTTCCAAGGCTTCAGCCGTGGCCGGTCCGCCATCCCGAACGGCCACTAGCAGGTCGGCGAGAACGGTGTAGGCCGCCCGCTTGACGCGGATCTCATCGTAAAAAGCGGCCACGCCCTCCCCGGTCCGGCCGAAGCGCAGCAGCATCTGTTTGCCTTTCAGCGCATCCTCCGTGAATCGGCTGGGCACGGTCAAGCGCCGGGCATAGGCTGCCAAGGCTTGCTCGTCTTGTACTCTCTCCACCCGGTAGCCGAGTTGCCGCAACCTCCGCTCCAGGTGCTCGGCCAGGAAGCCGGCATCCGCCGGCGCCAGCATGCCGATGCGCTCGACCGCCGGACGCGGCCGGGAGAAACCACCCGTCACGTTGCCGATGAAGAAGAAAAACAGCAGCGGCATTAGAAAGGCCCAGAGCCAGGTGGAAGGGTGGCGGAACATCTGCGCCAAGTCTTTGCGGGCCAGAAAGATTACTGCTCTTAGCATGCCCCTTCCCTATAGGACGAACCGGTTGCGCAACCGCCTCGACGACCACCAGAACAGGAGGCCGGTTACGGCGGCAGCGGCCCCAAAAGCGCCCGCGATGCCGGCTGCGTCTGCGCTGCCGTCCAGCATGCCCCTGAGCTTCAGTAACGCCCAGCCGTTGGGCGTCCACTGCCCGATCCGCGCCAGCCAGGCGGGCATCATCTCAAACGGGAAGAAGCTGCCGCCCAGCATCGCCAGGGCCATGACCGTTATGTTGGCCGTTACGTGGGCGGTCCGGATGTCACCGGCGGCGATCTGCAACAGCAGCATCAGCAAATGTAGCCCCAAGCCCGCCACAACCATCCAGCAGACCACCAAGGCGCCATGGCGCGCCGCCGCGTTCAAGGCGAACTTCGCCACGGCCAGCGCCGCCAGCCCGACACAGCCAAACAGCGCCCCCAGCGCAAGCAGCTTTCCCCCTAGCCACTGGCTCATGGAAACGGGCGTAACCACTGTCCGCCCGAGCGTGCCAGCGAGCTTCTCCCGCCAGATATCGCCCGAGTACCCGTAGGCTAGGAACAACACCGCCATCGAGACCATGCTGGGAAACATCAGCGAAGTCACCGGGACGGTCCCAGCGGGATCGGACGTCGGCGCATCGCGGACGACGTCGATCACGGGAGGATCCACATAGCCGCCGATCCGATCGATCAAGTGGGCGACGCGCAGGCTGAAGTCGGCGATCATGCGGTCGGGCGGCCTTCCCGGAAGCTCCGAGAAGCGGCGCAAATCCTCACCCGCGAGCTGCTGCAAGTACCAGGCGCCATCCGCCAGAATTTCCGTAATCTCCTCCAGCATGCCCGGCAGAATAGCCTGTGAGGGGTTGGTGACGAGCTCCAGCCTCGCCGTGCCGCTGCCCAGAACTGCGGTGGAAAATCCTTTGGGAATCACCAGCAGCGCCGATCCTTCCCCGGCCTGCATTCTCCGGCGGCCCTCCTCCAACGGGACCAGGCGAGCCGTGATCATCTGACCCAGCTCCCCTTGCGTGTAAGCGCGCGCCACCAGCGTACTTAAGAACGTCCCGTCCTGATCGGCGATGAACAGCACCCCGTGCGGCTTGGGGGCCTCACGGCCAAACAGGGCCAGCAGCGCCACGGCAACCAGCACCGGCATGCCGAGCCACACGCCCAGCCCTACCGGGTCGCGCGCTATGCGCAGCAGGTCCTTGCGGGCGGTCAGCAGCACCGTCCTCATCGCGCTATTCCCTCAGCTCCTTCCCGGTCAGCCGGATGAAGAGACTCTCCAAACTCGGCTGCCGCACCGTGGCGCCGCGGATCTCCGCCCCCGCCGCGCCGAGGAGACCGAAAATCTTGGCGAGTCGCGCGGAGGCATCCGCCGCCGCCAGGGTAAGCTCCTCCGGCCCGACTTGCAAGATCTCAAGCCCGTCCATCCGCTCCAGCACCGCCCGGACGTTCCGCTCTTCCCAGGTTCCCGTCAAGGTCAGCAACTCCCTTTCCCCCAGTACGGCACGCAGCTCGGCCAGCGTCCCCTGGGCGATCAGGCGGCCGTTGTCCATGATGGCCAGCCGGTCGCACAGCGTCTCCGCCTCCTCCATGTAGTGCGTGGTGTAAAGCACGCAGACGCCTTGCATGGCCTGCTGGCGCACCATTTCCAGCAGCCGCACCCGGCTCTGCGGATCGACCCCAACGGTCGGCTCGTCAAGCAGCAGCACCTTCGGACTATGCACCACCGCGCACGCGAAGTTCAGGCGGCGCTTCATTCCGCCCGAGAAGCGCTTGACCGGCTCGCGGGCACGGTCCTGCAACCCGAAGAGCTCCAACGTCTCCTCGATGCGCTGCTTGAGCTGCGCCCCCTGCAAGCCCTGCACTCCGCCCCAATACGCCAAGTTCTCCGCGGCGCTCAACTCTTCGTAAAGCGCAAGCTCCTGAGGAGCAACGCCAATCGAGGCCCGGGCCGCCTTCCCCTCCCGCACAACGTCGTGCCCGGCCACGCGCACCCGGCCGGAAGCCGGCTTCAAGAGGCCTGAGATGCAATGGATGGTGGTCGTCTTGCCCGCCCCGTTCGGCCCAAGCAGTCCGAACACTTCCCCTGCCCGGACTTCAAACGTGGCGCCGTCCACCGCTACCACGGGTCCATAAGCCTTACGAAGGTTCTGGACTTGGATCATGGCGTGCCGCTCCCCGCCCGCCGGCAGCATCATGTTCCACTATACGCCGTCTCCACGCGCGGGGTTCCTGCTATAGGCGGAGATGGGCCGGAGCGGTACAATTGTGGCTTGCGCGAGCGCGATTCGGACCACAACAGGCGCTGGGTTCTGCCCGCTCTGTTCCTGGTGGTCTTCCTCACCCACGGGCTCAGCCCGATCGGAACCTCCTCCGACTCCCGCTGGTCCGTGCCGCTGGCCCTCAGCCTCCTCCGGGAACGGAATACCGATTTGGACGAATACCATCGCGACCTGAAGGCCCACCGCTTTCAAGGCATCCAGTGCGTGGGTCCGGAGAAGCAGGTCAGCGAGTCCTCTCCCACCGAAGGCTGCCCGCCCGCCAGCCGGGCCTACTACTCCTATCCGATCGGCGCATCGGTGATTGCCGCGCCGGTGCTGCTGGCTTTGGATGCCGCCCTGCATGTGGCAGGACCGCCCACGTTGCGCCTCGCAGACCGGCGGCTGACCCCCGCCATGCGCTGTTTTTTCGAACGCCGGTATACGGAATGCTTTGCCCTGACGGAGCTGGTGATCGCGTCGTTCGTAATCGCCGCTGCCACGGTTGCAGTGTATTTGACCGCTCGGGTTTACCTGTCGGCCGGAATGGCGCTGCTGATGGCCGTTCTATTCGCCTTTGCCACTCCTGCCTATTCCACCGGCAGCCGGGCCCTGTGGCAGCATGGCCCTGCCATGCTGGTCCTGGCCCTGGCGCTCTACCTGCTCACCCGGGGACGCGAGCGGCCCTCGCTGAACCCGTGGAGCGCGGTGCCGCTGACCCTGGCCTTCTTCATCCGGCCCTTGTCCGGGATTTGGCTCGTGGCTTCGGCCTTCTACTTGTGGTCCTGCTGCCGCACCCGGCTGCGTAGCTGGTTGTTGCTGGCGGCCCTGACGGGCGCGCCTTTCGTGCTGCACAACTGGTTGGTCTACGGGACGCCATTGCAGCCCTATTATCTGAGGCAGCAGTTCCTCCCTTTTTCCCCGGCGAGCGCGCCGAAGTTCTTTTCGGCCCTGGCGGGGCACCTGATCAGCCCGTCGCGGGGCCTGCTCATCTTCTCCCCATTTCTAGCGTTCAGTTTGGTGGGGATGGTTCTGGCCATCAAGCGCGGCTGGGCAGTGCCGCTGCCGCGCTACCTCATGGCTGGGCTGGCCGCTCACTGGCTGGTGATCTCCTGGTTCGCGGACTGGCCGGCCGGCCACTGTTACGGGCCGCGGTATTTTTCGGACGTGACGCCGGTCTTCCTCTTTTTCCTGATTCCTTGGTTCCAGGCACGCACGAAACCAGCCTGGGCTGCGGCTGCGTTCGTTGCGCTGAGCCTCTGGAGCGGGTTTGTGCACTTCCGGGGCGCGGCGCACTGGGACGTCTACCTGTGGAACGCGGACCCGAGAGGGGCCAGCCCCGAGCATGCTTGGGATTGGAAGGATCCACAATTCCTGCGGGGGCTTGTAAACCCATAGGCGGGGGATTTACCTAGCGCTCCTGACCCGGCTGAGTCCGGCTGCTATAGGTCCAGCAGATGACCAAGTTTCTCTTTCTTGGTCCGCAGGTAGGCTTCCGCGGTCTGGGACGGCGGGACTTCACAAGAGACGCGCTCAACGACGCGAATTCCAGCTTTTTCCAGAGCCCGGATCTTTTGCGGATTATTGGAGAGGAGTCGAACCTTATCTACTTGAAAATAAAGCAGAATTTCCGCCGGAAGGCGATAGTTCCGCAAGTCCGCTTCAAAACCCAGCTTCTCGTTGGCCTCGACCGTGTCCGCGCCCTGATCTTGGAGTTCATAAGCGCGCAACTTGTTCAGAAGGCCGATGCCCCGTCCCTCCTTGTGCTCGTAGATGAGCAACCCCCGGCCCTCTTCGGCGATCCGGCTTAGGGAGAGTTCAAGTTGGGCCCGGCAGTCGCAGCGCAGGCTATGGAACACGTCGCCCGTGAGGCACTGTGAATGGATCCGCACCAACGGCGGCGGGTCCCCGCTGACATCCCCCATCCGCAGCACGACCGCCTCTTCGCGGCGCCCGCCATAGACCCCTTCGAAGCCGTAAACGCGAAAGTGGCCAAAGCGGGAGGGGAAATCCGCTTCCGCCACCTTCTGTAGGCGGAGACTTGAGGCTGTGGTCTGCATTGAGCTGAATGCGGCGCGGCGTGGAGAACGCCTCTAAAGACTCATTATAGAATGAACGGCGGAGCCCGTTCGTGCAGCAATATCTTCTGACGCTTCTGCTGAAGCTGGGCGTGGTGACGGCGCTGGCCAGTTTTCTGGTGCGCTCGAACCCCTTCAAGCGCATGCTGATGCGGGAGCAGCGCACCTTCAACCAGCGCTTGATGCTGGCCTTGAGCTTTGCCGCCATCTTTGGCCTTGGCTCCGGAATCCGAGTTATTTTGCCGTCCTATCAGGCGGTAGATCTGGGTCTCGAGGCGAGCCTGCTGGCGGGGCTGCTCGCGGGGTACGTCACGGGCTTGGTTTCCGGAGTACTGATCTCGTTGCCCGGCACCGTCAATGGAGAGCTGCTGACCATGCCCTTGCTGGCGGCGGCGGGCGTGCTGGGTGGATTATTGCGGGACTGCGCCGCCGATCCCGAAGACATCTGGCGGTTTTCGCCGCTGCCAGGACTTCAGCTCCGCGGGCTGCTCCGCGACCCGGTCCGGCGGCGGCGGGCCCTGTTCCAGGTCTGCTTAGTACTCGGGATTCTCTTCACCGAGTTTTTCCGGGACGCGGCCGGGCGCTTGTTCCCTGGGGCGATCTTTTCTATTCCGCGGCCCTCCGATCAGCCGCTCAGCATTGTGCTGCCGTATCTGACCGGCATCTTTGCCGTTACGCTGCCCCTGAAGATCTGGAACAACGCCCGCAATGAGACCAAGCTGGTTGAACAGGAGCAGCTCTTGATGCAAGCCCGGCTGGCCGCCTTGTCCAGCCAGATCAACCCGCACTTTCTGTTCAACACCCTCAATTCGGTCTCCTCGTTGATCCGCACCAATCCGGATCAGGCGCGGGCCATGGTCTACCGGCTCTCCAATATTTTGCGGCGCCTGTTGCGCAAACACGATAACCTGAGCCCATTGCGCGACGAGTTGAGCTTCATCGACGATTACCTGGCCATCGAGATGGTCCGCTTCGGCGACAAGCTGTGCTTCGAAAAGGAGGTCAGCCCGGAGACTCTGGACCTGCTGGTTCCCAGCATGCTTCTGCAACCGCTCGTCGAGAACTCCATCCGGCACGGACTGAGCGGCAAGCTGGAAGGCGGCGTGATCCGGCTGCGCTGCAAGGCCGAGGGCGGCCGCATCCGCCTCACCGTCGAGGACGATGGCGTAGGGATTCCCCCCAGCAAGCTGGCGACCCTGCTCGATCAGGGCATCGGCATCAGCAACGTCAACGAGCGCCTGAAGGTCCTTTTCGGAAACGACTACCGCCTGCATGTGGACAGCAAGCCCGGCGTGGGTACCCGCATCGAGCTGGAATTCCCTGAGTTGCACGCGGGGGCGGTTTCCGCGGCCGCCGCTCCGCCCCTTACCTGACCACGCCCTCGAGTGGGCTACTGGCGCTGGCGTAAAGCTTTTTCGGAATCCGGCCCGCCAGATAGGCCAGACGTCCAGCTTCCACCCCGAGTTTCATCGCCAGAGCCATCTTTTCCGGCTCGGCGGCGCAAGCGATCGCGGTGTTCAACAGCACCCCGTCGGCGCCCAGTTCCATCGCCACCACGACGTCGGAGGCGGTCCCTACGCCGGCGTCTACGATCAACGGAACCTCGGTGATCATCTCCCGCAGAATCCGCAGGTTGGCGGCGTTTTGGATGCCCATGCCGGACCCGATGGGGGCCGCCAGCGGCATCACGGCCGCTGCCCCCGCGTCGATGAGCTTTTTGGCGTTGACTAGATCGTCGTTGGTGTAAGGAAGCACGACAAAGCCTTCTTTCACCAACGTGCGAGTGGCCTCCAGCAGCCCTTCGTTATCCGGGAAGAGCGTTTTTTCATCCCCAATCACTTCCAGTTTGATCCAGTTGGAAAGGCCCACCTCGCGGGCTAGCCGCGCCGTGCGGATCGCCTCCTCGGCGGTGTAGCAACCGGCGGTATTCGGCAAAATGAAGAACTTGGAACGGTCGATGTAGTCCAGCAGGGATTCCTTGCTGCGGTCGGTCAGATTCACCCGGCGCACCGCCACCGTGACCATCTCCGCCCCGCTCAACTCGTGGCAGCGGGCCATCTCGGGGAAGCTGCGGTACTTGCCCGTTCCGACAATCAGGCGGGACCGGAACTCGCGCCCCGCAATCACAAGTTTGTCTTCCATGACCTCATTGTAGCCCTCTGCCGCTAAGAGAATTCCCTACTGGATAGATGCGGATTACCAGCCGATAAGTCCACTGACGGATCCCTTTGCGCATGATTTCCATCAAGAGATCGTTAGACCGGCTGGAGGAGCTCGAGCAACAGGCCCGCTCCGCTTTGAGTTCTTATCAAGCGGCCCTCGCCAGCGTGGAAGCCCACGTGGTGGAAGTCGAGCGGGACTTGGCCGCCGGCCTGCGGCAGCAGTTGCGTCAACTGCGTCAGACACTGGGGCCTGCCCCCACCGCCGAACTTCTTGAGGCAGCCCGCAAGAGCCTCGACGATCATCTGCGTGAATTCAAAGCCCTCTCGTGCGACGTTCTCAAGGCCCGGGAAAAGGACCTGCGAGAGATCCTGGCGGCCGTGGCCGAAGCAACCGCGGCTGTGGCCGAACGGGCCGACCAGCACGCGTCCCAGTTTCGCGCCGTAACCCGCCAGTTGGAAGCCGCTGCCGAACTGGAGAGCCTGAGTTTGATCCGGCAACGAATCGCCGAGGCCGCCAACCGGCTGCGGAGGTGCACGGATCAGATGCACTCCCAGAATCACGCGGCCGCTGCCCAAATGCAAGAGCAGATCCGGCGGCTCCAGCGGCGCCTGGAGGAGGCAGAAACGCTGGCTCACACCGATCCGCTCACCGGTTTGGCCAATCGCCGCCGCGCCGAAGCGCTCATCGAGGGGAATCAGATGGCTGGGCGGCCCTTCTGCATCCTGTTGTTCGACTTGGATCACTTCAAAACCATCAACGACCGCTACGGGCACCCGGTTGGAGATCAAGTCCTTGTGGCCTTCGCGCAGCGCCTCGCAGCCCAATTCCCGCCGCAGGACGTGGTCTGCCGATGGGGCGGAGACGAATTCCTGGTCATCGTGACCACGGCGCTCGAAGATCCTCACACTTTCGCCGCCAGTCTGGCCTCCCGCATGCGCGGGCTTTACGCCCTTCAGGGACCTGGCGGGCCTCTGAATGTCGAGGTCTCAGCCAGCTTCGGGATCGCTTTGCACTGCGCCGGGGACAATGGCGCGGACCTTCTCGCCCGGGCGGATGCCACCCTGTACCAAAACAAGCGCCTGAGGGACGCCCGCCACAGCCGGGCCACCCCTTGGCCCGCAGGTACGGTCTATTCCCAATGACTCTACTGAAACCGGCAAACTCCACCGATCAATTTGCGCGGTGAAGGGTGCGACTCTAGGGCAAGACTCCGCGCTGGCAGTGGCCAGCGCCAGCGTCGAGAGGCGTCTAGGATTACTGGCAGCCTATTTGCGCGCCCGCGCATCCCGCCTCCAACGCATGTTCGAGCAGTCCCTGCGAAGGCTCCCGCTGGCCCCACCGGTCCGCAAAGCGATCGCCGCCCTGACCCCAGGCGCGCTTCCCTCCCAGCTTGCCCCGCGCTGGTCCTTCGAAGCCTACCGCGAACAGACCGTTTATCACGGACGCCGCCTCGCCAAACTGGACGCCCCTGCCGGCGGCATTGCCCGGGCCATCGACGAGTACGTGCGGCTCCTCCGTGAGGCCTTGCCGGCTCCGGAACATGAATCAGGACGGGAATTGCATCTGGCCGCCGAGCTCTGGCGCCTCTGGATCGCACTGTCCTTGAATCGGGCTTTCCACGAGGTGGCCGAGGCGGAGGCGAGGACTTATCACCGGCTCTTTCAAGCGGAACTGGAATCCCGAACGCTGGACGAGCTCCTCGGCCGCATGCTGGAGGCTCTGGCGAAATATGCCCAGGCAGAATGGGCCGCAGTGCTCTGGCTAGACCGGAACGCTCAAAGTTGGAAGGTTCTCCACGCCCTGCCGGACGGCTGCGGCGCTGGGACGATTCCTGCCGCGGCCGGTTCGGCCCTTCGCCTTCGCCGGGCACGCTGCCAACTGCCGGCACGGCCCGGTCCGCCGCTTGCCATCTTTCCGCAATGGCATCGGCCTGAGTACACTAGCTGGTCCGTCCCGCTGTTCGCGGAAGGCCGCTTCTCCGGCGTCATGCAATTCGCGTTTCCCAAGGCCTACCCCTGGCTGCCACGCGAGCGCAGGTTGCTGGAGGCGGCGGCGGAGCATTGTTCGCTGGCGGCGGAAAAGGCGCGTCTGACCCAACGGCTGGCCGAGAAGGAAGACCAAGTCCGCCGTCTGGCGGAGCGCCTGGTGGAGGTCGAGGAGAGGGAAAGGAAACGCATCAGCTCCGAACTGCACGACGAAGCCGGCCAAGCGCTGATGTGCATCCGGCTTGAGCTGGAAATGCTGGAGCAGAAACTTCCCCCTGCGGCCGCGCACCTGGCTCCGGCCCTCGCCTCAGTCCGCAGGCTGACCGAGCACACCATTGCCGAAATCCGGCGCGTTATCTCTTCGCTCAGCCCGGCTGTGCTCAGCCAGCTTGGCCTGCCGGCCGCCATACGCCAGCTCGCCGCCCGCACCCAACAACTTACTGGGATTCGTATTCGGTTGAGATTAGGCCCCCTGCCGGAACTCCCTCCTCAGGTTCAGACCGCCATTTACCGGTTGGTTCAGGAATCCCTGCACAACGCCACCCGGCATTCCTCTGCTTCCACCGTAAAGGTTTCGCTGAAGGCCGCCGATCGACTGATCAGTTTGAACGTGGAGGACGATGGCGTGGGCTTTGATGTGGCGGCAGCGTTGGCCAAGCCGAACGCTTTCGGGTTGGCCGGCATGAAGGAGAGAGCCGCGTTGCTGGGAGGAGATTTCCAGGTTCGTTCGCAACCGGGCAAAGGAACCCGCATCGAAGTCCATCTGCCCGACCAAACCAGGCGAATGTGAGGCAAAGCACGCTCTATGTCGAAGATTCGAATATTGTTGGCGGACGACCATACGCTGTTCCGCCAAGGCATCAAAACGCTACTGGCCGCCGAGTCGGACATGGAGGTGGTCGGGGAAGCCTCCGACGCCGCCGCGGCCGCCGACAAAGCAACCGAACTCAAGCCGGATGTGGTCCTGCTGGACATCGGCATGCCCGGCCCGAGCAGTTTCGAGGTCGCCCGGCAAATCCGCAAGAACCGGCCAGACACCAAAGTAGTGTTCCTCACCATGTACGACGACGAGGACTACTTGGTGGAAAGCATGGAGGTCGGCGCCAACGGTTACATCTTGAAAGATAGCCCGGCATCCCAGCTCGCAACGGCCGTCCGGGATGTCTTTCGCGGAGGCAGCTACCTCAGTCCCCGCATGCTGTCCCAACTGGTTGACGATTTCCGTTCGCGGGTCAAGACCACCGACCGGCTTCCCCGTTTTGCCAGCCTGACTCCGCGGGAAAAAGAGGTCCTGAAAATGCTCGCCGAGGGCAACTCCGTCAAGGAGGTCGCCACGCAGTTGGACTTGAGCGTCAAAACCGTGGAGGCGCATAAGTTCAACCTGATGCGCAAGCTCGGCATCCACAACAAGGCGCAGCTCGTGCAATACGCTATCCAAAAGAAGGTCATCAAGCTGCCGGTTCTAAGCTGACCCGAGCAGCGGGCGGAAAACGCCGCCTCGGGTAGAATCATAGTGTGGCTGGTCCAACCTTCCCTGCTCGGTCCCCAGCTCACAATCCATTTGAGGCGGCTTCCCACCTATGCTCCGATTCCTGATTGGCTTGCTGGCCGGCATCGTCTTGGCGGTGCTCACACTGGTGGTGGGCATTTTGCTCATCGCCCGCTTATCCGAACGTCCCCCAACCATTCGTCCCGCGAGCGCTCTGGTGCTCAACCTCGAGGGCGATATCCCCGAGCGCGCTCCTCTCGATCTCCCCATCCCGCTTCTGCAAGCCAAGGCTCCGCTGACCGTCACGGACTACTGGCGGCTGCTGCGCCGCGCCGAAAACGACGCGCGGATCAAGGCCGTTGTGTTGATGCCAGGACGGATCGGTACCGGCTGGGCAAAGCTGCAAGAGTTGCACGCCGATCTGGCCCGGGTGAAAGCCGCAGGCAAGCCCTTCGCTGCCTACCTGCGCATGCCGTCCGCTCGCGAGTACTACCTCGCCACAACCGCCGGCCGGATCCACATGTCCCCGGAAGACATGCTGGACCTCAAGGGACTGCGGGCGGAGCTGATGTTCTTTCGCGGAACTCTCGAGAAGGTGGGAGTGTCGGTGGAGATCCAGCACGCCGGCAAGTACAAAGACTTCGGCGACATGTTCACCCGCTCCAACATGAGCCCGGAAACCCGCGAGGTCCTCAACGGCATCCTCGACGAGCTCTACGGCCACTTGGTTCAGACCATCGCCTCCGGCCGCAATCGCAAGCCGGAAGAGATTCGCTCGACGATCGACCAGGGGCCTTTTCTGGCCCGGCAGGCCCTGGATCGAGGCTTGGTGGACTCGCTGCTGTACGAAGACCAATTCTTCGAGGAGCTGGCCAAACAGGCCGGCGTGGGCCGCCTCAACCGCCTGAGTCCCCGAGACTATCTCCGCAGCGTTGTCGCCGAGAGTTCGCCCAGCCGCAACCGGGTGGCTCTAATCCTGGCCCAAGGAACGATCACCCGAGGTGCCGGCGGCGAATTCGGACAGGACGCCGGCATCGCCTCGGAGGAGTTCATCAAGACGTTGCGTCAGGTCCGCGAGGACAAGTCGATCCGCGCCGCCGTGGTCCGCATCGACTCGCCGGGCGGCGACGCCTTCGCCTCCGACGAAATCTGGCGCGAAATGAATCTTCTGAACGGCAGCAAGCCGGTGGTGGTCTCCATGTCGGACGAGGCGGCTTCCGGAGGATACTACATCGCCATGAGCGGCGCTCCTGTAGTGGCCTATCCGGGAACGATCACCGGCTCCATTGGGGTGGTTTACGGGAAGGTCAACTTGCGCGGTCTGTACAGTAAGCTTGGCATCACAAAGGATCTATTAACACGCGGCCGCTTTGCCGATATCGACTCGGACTACGTGCCCCTCAGCGACGCCGCTCGCCAAAAGCTCCGCGAAGGGGTCGACGCCACCTACCGGGCCTTCGTCGAGAGGGTCGCCAGCGCCCGGAAGCGGAAGTTCGAGGAAGTCGAGCCCCTGGCCCAGGGACGGGTCTGGCTGGGCTCTCAGGCGCATGCCCGCGGACTGGTCGACGAGCTCGGGGGCCTCGACCGCGCCTTCGAGCTGGTCCGGAAGCGCGCCAAGATCCCTGCGCAGGAGCCGGTAACCATCCTCGTGTACCCGCCCAAGCGCAGCCTCCTGGAGCGCCTGCTCGAAAAGCCCTCCACTTTGGCGGCTGCCCCGGACTGGTTGGAACGCCTCTTATCCCGCTGGCCGGCCTCCAGCTTCGGCGAGGGCGCATACTTGAAGCTCATGCCCTTCACGCTCGAGATTCGGTAGCCATCGGCCCGGTTCCGTGCAGCCTTAGCGGCTGCCCGTCTGGCGTGCGCTGGGGATCAGGCCGGCTCAGCGTGGAGCCTCGCTTCGCTTGACCTGCGCGCGCCGACGCCCTTCGGTCAGGTTTTCCGCCGCCTTCTGCCTGGCTGCGCTGCTGACCTCTACTCTATTGATCACCTGCTTTGCCCCTGCCGCCTTCGCCATCCTCGTTGCGGCAGCCTTGCGTTGCACCACATCCGTCTTGCCTTCGATGGTGGCCACTCCACCCTGCACCCGGACCGTAAACTTGTCAATTCCACTCTTGGACTTGGCTAACCGGGCGCGGATGGCCGCCTCGATCTCGGCATCCGATGCCGGAGGTTTGGACGCCGCTTGCGCCACCTTGGCCGCTTGCGCCACCTTGGCCGCTTGCGCCACCTTGACCGGCTGGGCGAAAGCAAGCCCACCTAAAACCAGCAGTAGAATTACTGTGCCGAACCTGGACCTCAAGTCAACCTCCACATGTAAATAGTGCTCGCCGGCGGTATAATTCGCATATGTCATCGGAAGGAATTCATCGCCGTCAACTTTTCCAACTCGCCGGTGGGGGCGCCGCCTGGACCGCCCTGTCCTACTCGCGGGTCCTGGGCGCCAACGACCGGATCGGCTTCGCCTTAATCGGCGCGGGCGACCGCGGGCGGGCCGTCATGAACCTTTTTCTAAAAGATCCGGCCATCGATCCGGTCGCCGTCTGCGACGTCTACGGCACCCTGATCGATCTGGCCAAGAAGCGCCTTCCCAACGCCCGCGGCTTCGGCGACCACCGCAAAGTTCTGGAGTTGAAGGAAGTCGACGTAGTCCTGATCGCCACCCCGGACCACTGGCACGCCCCCATCGCCATCGATGCGTTAAACGCCGGCAAAGACGTCTACTGCGAGAAGCCGCTCACGCTCAAGATCGAAGAGGGCCCGGAGATCGTCAAGGCCGCGCGGGTCAACAACCGCATTTGCCAGGTCGGCATGCAGCAGCGCTCCGGCCCCCACTACTTGCAGGCCAAGGCCGAATACTTCGACACGGGCAAGATGGGCCAAGTGCGCTACGTGCGCACCTACTGGCACGGCAACGGGTATCACTTGCGCCGCGCCCCGCAGTCGCTCCAGAAACTGCCCTCCGATCTGGACTGGGCCCGCTTCTTGGGTCCCGTGAAGTGGCGCGACTACGACCCGCAGCAGTTTTTCAACTGGCGGGCCTATTTGGACTTCGGCGGAGGTCAAATCACTGACCTGTTCACTCACTGGATTGACGTTGTTCACATGTTCCTGGGCAAGGACATCCCCACTTCGGCAACGGCCGCGGGCGGCGTCTTGCAGTACAAGGACGGCCGCACCGCCCCCGACACCATCAACGTCGCCCTCAACTACGGCGGCGATTTCATCGCCACATTCGACGCCACTCTGATCCCCGGCGCCACCGGCGAAGGCATCGACTTTTATGGCACCGAAGGCAGCCTGTATATCGACCGCAGGCGCTTCGTCTTTCGCCCCGTCGGACGTACCGCCCAGCCGGTGGAGGTGAAGGCCGCTCCCGGCGATATCACCTCGGACCACGTCGCTAATTTCCTGGAATGCGTGCGCTCGCGCAAACTCCCCAACGGCGACGTACTGATCGGCCATCGCTCCGCGCAGGCCTCCCACTTGGGCAACATCGCCTACGTCCAGAAACGGGAGATCCATTTCGACCCCATCCGCGAGGAGATCCTGCCCTTCTGAAGCGCCTGGCGGGACGCCGAAGCGCCGGCTTCCGGCATCCCGCCGCCGCACGGCCGGCCTTTTACCCGCCGGTTTGCTGCCAGGCCGGATTGAGCAGCACTACAGCCGCCCCGGAGGGCGCCGCCCAGCCCGTCAGCCGCAGCATGGCCTGCGGCGCATGGGTAGGAGGCTCGCCCCGCAGCGCCGCGGTCGCCTCCACCAACAGCAACGAACCCAGCGCCAAGAAGTCTCGTTTGCCGTACAGGCGGCGCAGTCTGCTGTGAAAAGCTTTCACAAAAGCGGCCGCGTATCGGGTGAGCTTCTGCACCCCTTCGGCAGGGTTCGTGGCCATAACCTTGCGCAACTCGGCGCCTCGGCAGCCGAGGTTGATCAACGCGTCCGTCAAATAGGCGTCCCCCGCCAGCAGCGCATGCAGAAGCCGGGGCTGCTGCCGCACCGAATCCAGCAGGTCCCGCGCCCGCCGCGGCGCGTAGAATCCCGCCAGGGCATGGTTGCCGCTGTTCCGCAGCGCTTGCTCGATGTTCGCCAGTTGCTGCGGCAGCCGCCGTGCGGCCAGCCGGTAGAACTCTTCCATGCTGGCGGCGCTCATGACGTCGTAATTGAAGTCGTAGCGGGGCCTGCCGGGAAACGGCGGGCTCGCCTGATACACCACCAGAGGAAATGCCGCGGCCAGATCCCCGAAGCGCTCCAGATCGCAAAAGTATTGGTAAGGCAGCCACGTGCGCATCGCGCGTTGCACCGCCATCGAGACGCGCGAGTAGGCCGGGAAAAACTCCGGGGAACGTTCCTCCGGCGCCTCCAGCCAGGCGGAGGCCAGCGAGCCGGGCACGCAGATGGCCAGCGATGCTTCCAGCTCCCCTTGGCTTGCGTCTACCTGCCGCTGCACCTCCTCCTTGGCCGCCGCGTCGAAGCCGTAGTGCTCCAGAACGGCCAGCAGCCCGGTGACGTCCCGATGCTTTGCCAGCCTTCGGGAATCGGTGTAGGACAGCGTGAAATCGGCCGCCGACCTCAGGCGGCTCACGTTCAGCTTCCCGGCCAGCGCCAGCAGGCTCTGGTAAGCGTTTTTGTGTTCAATCCTGTGGGAAGCCTCTAAGTGGTACGCAAACAACCGCCCGTCGGCGTCGCTGGTGACCTCCACATTCGCCAGTGCCTCCAGACGAGCTGACCAGCCCCTCCGGTCCAGGAACGGCAAGTGCAGCTCCACTCGCGTCTCCCCGGAGATCTGACTTCCAAACAGGCCCGAGCGTATCTCGAAATCCTCGCCCCCCTCGCTCGCCAACCACGAGAAATCGCCTCTCCATGCGCCCCGGAAAAGCGCCAGCCCGCGCACCGTGAACGCAAAACTGCACTCCACTAGCGCCGTTTGCTCGCCGGCGCCGCGCAACCGCCAGGCCAATTCTGCTTCGTATTTCTTTTGCAGGGCTTCCTTGGCCTTCTCATAGACCGCATCCCGCAGCCCGCCCAGCTTCGTGAGCCGCTCCAACAGCCGCACCCAGTCCTTCTCGGAGTTCACCGGCCCCAGGAGCCTCTCGATCTTGCTCCGCAGCCATTCGTCCAAGGCGCGGTAGTCCGCCAGGCTCCGCACCCGGCTCAGTAGGTCCTGAACCGTGGGCATCGACGCGAAGTAACGTTTCAAACCCGCAAGAACTCCGCGCAGGGACTCGTCCCACATCGCGCCCCCCGTCACGCATTCCAACGCCGCGCCCTCCGGCGCTGCGTCCCACAAGCGGGCAGCCTCCCCCGCATCGAGTCCGTCCCAAATCTCGAAGAACCTCCGTACCGCCGCCGGCGCGCACTCCGGCAGCAGCCGCGCCAGCGCCTCCGGAGCCGTGCGGCTTTTCTCACTCCAATAGCGCAGCCATTGCTGGGGATGCGTCCCAAGAACCGCTGCCAGCAATTCTCCCGGCTTGTCCGGAAGCGCGGCCGTAGGAGCCGCAGTCAGCTTGAGCACAATGGCAGGCCCCACTGACGTCTCCCTCTTCGCGTTCAACCGCAGCCGCAAACGTCCCCGTTCGTCGAGCGACAGCTCCTTCTGAAAAACGCCCTCGATCACCCCGATCGCCGAGACCTCCCCCGCGGCGTGAATGACCAGGCCCAGGTCACCCTCCAATACCCCCGGCGCCGGCTGCCGGATCCAGTTGAAGTTCCATTCGAACGGACGCCTCCAGCCAAGCTCTAGCCGCTGGCGCCCTTCCTCCTGGTAGGGCAGCGGCTGCGGCAAATCGGACGCCGAGTGCACCAAATCAGGATCAAACACTGTTGTTCCCCCTTTTTCGTGAAATGCGGCGGGAGTGCGCTTCTGTAGCGCACCTGCCGCTTGATTATACGGAGCCAGCCTCCGAATTCCGGCTTCCGGTGCCGCCTCTCAGACCCGTCGGCGAGGCGTAAGTCTCCTGTCGACAGTCTCTTATGCCGATTGGACCTCCTGAAGGGAAGGTTGTGACTGGCCTTGGGACGAGCAACCACCACCACCTTGTGACAACATGAAGTTGTCAACTTGACATCCAAACCGGAATCGTATAATTTCTAGTTATATATGGGAGATTCTATTTCCGATCGAATGCGTGTCACCCTGAAAGGGGATTACGCTCTCAAAGCAATCTTCGATTTGACTCTTCAACCTGCGGGCGTTCCCATCCGCATTGCGGACATCGCCAAGCGACAGCGCATCCCTCAGAAGTTTCTGGAGCTGATTCTGGCGAGCCTGAAACAGGGAGGCTTCGTGGAATCCAAGCGCGGGGCCGAAGGTGGTTACATGTTGTCCCGCCCGCCGGACATGATCACAGTGGGACAAGTCTTACGCTACGTCGAAGGCACGCGCGGCGGACGCCAGCGCCGGCGCCTGGACAGCGATGAGCCGTTCGCCGAGATGTGGCGCGCCGTGGACGAAGCGGTCGCTTCGGTGGTCGACAAGATGACGTTTGCGGAACTGGCGCGGCGGTGGACCGAGCGGCAGGAAAAGTACATTCCGAATTGGGAAATTTGAAATCTAGGGGAGGGAATTCGTGGTTTTTGCAGATAATTCTTTATCGATCGGCAGGACGCCCTTGGTGCGCTTGAACCGCTTGGTGGACGGTGCGAAAGCTACGGTCTTGGGCAAGATTGAAGGCCGCAACCCGGCTTATAGCGTCAAGTGCCGGATCGGCGCCTCCATGATCTGGGACGCGGAAGCCCGTGGAATCTTGAGGCCCGGCAAGGAGCTCATCGAGCCCACCAGCGGCAACACGGGCATTGCGCTGGCTTTCGTCGCGGCCGCGCGCGGTTATCCCATTACCCTGACCATGCCCGAGAGCATGTCCATCGAGCGCCGCAAAGTGCTGAAGGCTTTTGGCGCCAAGCTCGTGCTGACCGAAGCCAGCGGCGGAATGGCAGGCGCCGTGCGGACCGCCGAACAAATCGCGGCTTCGGACCCCAACCGCTACGTGCTGCTCCAGCAGTTCAAGAACCCGGCCAACCCGGAGATCCACTTTAAGACCACCGGACCGGAAATCTGGGACGATACCGAGGGCAACGTGGACGTCCTGGTGAGTGGCGTGGGAACCGGAGGCACCATCACCGGCGTGGCGCGCTATTTTAAGCAGGCCCGAAACAAGCCTCTCTTAGCAGTCGCGGTCGAGCCGGCCGCGAGCCCCGTCATTACTCAGCAACTCCGTGGCGAGCCGCTCAAACCTTCCCCGCACAAGATTCAGGGCATCGGCGCGGGCTTCATCCCCGACACGCTCGACCTTTCCGTCGTCGACCGCGTCGAGACCGTCACCAACGAAGAAGCCATCGAGATGGCCCGCCGGCTGGCCCGCGAGGAAGGCATTTTAAGCGGCATCTCCTGCGGCGCCGCCGCTGCCGTGGCTGTGCGCCTGGCCAAGTCCGGCGAGTTCGACGGCAAAACCATTGTGGCCATTCTACCGGACAGCGGAGAGCGTTACCTGAGCTCCGTCCTGTTCGAAGGACTGTTCACAGAATAGAACCGCAGCCGGCGGGCTTGCGCGCCTATTTCTTCGTCTCCGGAAGCAGGAACGTGGTCTCTTTCTTCTTCTGGAGCCGCAATTGTTTGCGGATCTCCGACTCAACCTCCGCCGGGTTTTCCGCGAGCTTACGTACGCGCATTTCCCACTCTCTGAGCGTGCGCTCCATCTCCACATTGCCCCGCTGAAATTCCTGAAGCTCCCGGTGCGTTTCGATCAGCAGCCGGATCCCTTGCGGCCCAGCCAGCCGGTAGACGGCAAACCCGACCGCTGCAATGCCACTAACTAGATACACCAGCGTGCGCCGTCGAAGCCGGACTTTTACACTCCGCGTCATATTTTCGACTATTCTTTTTATAGCGCCATTTTCCCGATTTTTCCACTAAATTCGCGAGGAACTTCGCCATGACCGACAAAATCGTGGTCTTTTCCACCTGCGATAGCGCCGAACAAGCCGAAAAGCTGGCCCGCGCGCTGGTCGAAGAACGCCTGGCGGCCTGTGTCAGCATTGTCCCTGGCGTGCAAAGCATCTACCGCTGGCGCGGCCAGATCGAATCCGACGCCGAGCACCTGCTTCTGATCAAAACCCGGCGCGACCTCGTCCCCTCCCTGCGCGCCGCTTTTCAACGCCTCCACTCCTACGAGGTGCCAGAGCTGTTGGCGTTGAGCGTCATCGACGGATCTCCCGCCTACCTCGAATGGCTGGACCGCGAGCTGGCGGAAAAGAGCGGGTAGGCGGCTGTGGTCCACACTCGAGAGCGCACGGCGTAGCCCTCCGGCCTGCGCCCGCATCCGTTGATGTAGGGGCGGACCGATGTGTCCGCCCCCGGCCAGTAGCGTAAGCCGCTTCTCTTGGATCAAGCTCTCTTTGTTCGCCAGGCTACTCTTGTGGTGCAGGCATTCACATGTGGGGCAGGCCTCTAGGCCTGCGGCCGGCATTCCTGCCGGCCTGGGCTCCCTTCACCTACTGCCCTCTCTTCCAGCCAATCGTGTCTCTTGTGCCGGCGGACCCGCGTGTCCGCCCCCGCCGCCTTTCATGCTGCGCTGCCTCTACCCGGTCACCAACAACCCACCGGCCGGCCCGGAGCCGCATGCACTACAATCGAGAACATGTTGAAACCAATCCTATGCGCGTCTTGGTCGCCTGACTGCGCGGAAGCTTCCGCACAGCCACAGCCTCCGGCCCTTGGCCGCGCTCAGAGGAGGTGAGAGATGTCCCGGCTCCTAATCCACCGCCGCAGATTATTGGCCGGCGGGCCTCTGATCCCGCTGGCCGCATCAGCGCTGGCGCAAGGCAAGCCGCCCAATGTGGCCATCGCCAGCAGCAACGGCCTGCGAGCCTGCGCCCGGGCCATGGAGATCCTCAAGGCGGGTGGCGACACCCTCGACGCAGCCATCGCCGGCGTCAACATCAACGAGGAAGACCCCGAGGACAACAGCGTCGGCTACGGCGGCCTCCCCAACGAGGACGGCGTCGTGGAGCTGGACGCCAGCGTGATGCACGGCCCTACTCGCCGCGCCGGCGCGGTCGCCGCTCTGCGCGGGATCAAGACTCCCTCCAAGGTGGCGCGGCTGGTGATGGAGCAAACCGACCACATCATGCTGGTAGGCGAGGGAGCGCTCCGTTTCGCCAAGGCCCACGGATTCAAGGAAGAGGACCTCCTGACCGAAAAGTCCCGCCTGGCCTGGCTGGTTTGGAAGAGTTCGCTGAAGGACTCGCGCGGGCGCAGCAACTGGGGTCCGGGCCTGGACGCGCCGCCGCCACAGAAGACCGGTGAGTTGAAACGCATGTTTCCGGGCGTCGAGGAGCGGACGCTAGCCTGGGCATGGGACGTGGCCTTGCACCCGCCTTTGGGGACGATCAACTGCTTGACGCTTAACTCCAAAGGCGAGATGTCGGGCGTCACCACCACCAGCGGGCTGGCCTGGAAGATCCCGGGCCGCGTCGGAGATTCCCCCATCATCGGCGCCGGCCTTTACGTCGATCAGGATGTGGGGGCGGCGGGCTCGACGGGCCGCGGCGAGGAGAACATCCGGGTAGCGGGCGCACACACGGTGGTCGAGAACATGCGGCGAGGCATGGATCCGCGAGAGGCAGTGCTGGACGCCCTCAAGCGCGTCTCCCGCAACTTCAATGACGACCTCCAGCGCCTCTCGGCCATCAGCCTGAATTTCTACGCTCTCCGCCGCGACGGCGCCTACGCTGCCGCCTCGCTCTGGGACCGAAGTTCACCCCAAGCCCGGCCCGCTCAGTTCGCCGTCTGCACCGACGGCGTCGAAAGTCACCTCGAGCCGATGGCCTGGCTCTACCAGCGCCGGTAAGCCGCCGTAATCTCACCAGGCCAAGGCGTAGGCATCCACGCGCGGGTCGGCCCCGGCGTGGATCACCCCTGTTGCTGCATCGAAGAGAATCGCCGCGCTCGAATTCATCGACCAGGCGCCCTGCGATCCGACCTTGTGTCCACGCGCGGCCAGCGCCTTCCGCACCTCCTCAGGAACCCTGTTCTCAACCAGCAGGTCCCCCGGATACATCACGTGCGGAAAAGGCGAGGAGGGGAACGCCCGCGTCGACCAGCGCGGCGCTTCGATCGCCTGCTGCACGTTCATCCGAAACTCCACGATGTTGAGGAACGTTTGCAGCGTCCGCAGACATTGATCGTCGCCGCCGGGGCTGCCCGTCGCCAGGAAAAACTTCCCGTCCCGGGTCACCAGCGTGCTTTGCAGCGTGCTGCGCGGCCGTTTGCCGGGCGCCAGGGCGTTGGCATGCCCAGACATGAGGGAGTAGTAATCGCCCCGGCAGTTAAAGATGAATCCCAGACCCTCCATGACGACGCCTGTTCCAAAGGCCGAGTGCAGGCTGGGCGTCAGCGAAACCACATTGCCTTCGCGGTCCATCACCGTGATATAGCTGGTGTCCCCCGCATGTTCGCCCTCGCCTTTGACCGTGTAATCCATTGGGCGCACCAGCGGCTGCTTTCCAGGGATGAAGCGCTCGGGTACGCCGGGGCGCAACTCCAGCGACGCCTTCTGCGGATCGATCAACTGCCGCCGCTCCCGGGCGTAATCCTTCGACAGCAGTCCGGCATAAGGGATCTCGATGAAATCCATGTCGCCCAGGTACTTGTCCCGGTCGGCGAAGGCCAGCTTGGCCGCTTCGGCCGAGATGTGGATGTAGTCCGGGCTGTTGAAGCCCAGCGCCTTCAAGTCGTACGTCTCCAGGATGTTCAGCAGAAACAGCTCCGCCGGCCCTTGCGTGGCGGAGGGATTCTTGTAGACGCGGTATCCCCGGTACTCGACCCAGACCGGCTCTTCGACCTTCGCCGTGTAGGAAGCGAAATCCTCGTAGCGGAACAGTGCGCCATTTTGTTCCGAAAAGCGCGCCATCTCGCGTGCGATGTCGCCCTTATAGAAACGGTCGCGCGCCGCCCGCAGCGCCTCGCGCCGCCCCTTGGCCGCATTCTCTTTCTCGGCCTCCACCATCCGCCGCAGCGTGCGCGCCAGATCCCGGTTGCGGAAGATCTGACCCCCTTGCGGCGCCTCGCCTCCCGGCAAGTAGAGTGCAACGCTGGTGGGGTACTTGCGCAGCTTCTTGCTGCTGCGGATCGCGCTCGCCAGCCGGTCGCTGAGCGGGAACCCGTTCTCTGCAATCTCGATGGCAGGCGCGAGCACCTGCGCGAAGCTCATCGTGCCCCACCGGTCGAGCAAAATGTACCAGGCGTCCACCATGCCGGGCACGGTGCCGGCCAGCAGGCCGTCATCAACGGGCAGGGCGCCGCCATGGTTCTGCTTGTACCACTCGATCGTCGCCAGCTTCGGCGCCGTGCCTTCGGCGTTCAGCGACCAAACCTTGCCGCTTTTCCCCTCATAGATCAGCGCCACCGCATCGCTGCCAACGCCGTTCAATGCGGCATCCGCGATGCACAACACCGCTTGGCCGGCCACGATCGCGTCAAACGCATTGCCGCCTTCTCGCAAGATACGCTCAGCCGCCAACGTCGCCTCCGGCTTCATCGACGCCGCAGCATGGTGCGTACCCCGCACCACCGGCCGCATCGTCTGCCGCGGGAGTTGGCTCTGGCCCGAGCTCTGCGCCAATCCCACCCAGGCCGCGCCGGCGAGGCCCATGGCCGCCAATCCCAAAACGAATCTCAACCGACGACGTTCTATCTTCATACGGATTCCTTACAGCATACCTCTGCCCGGCCCTGTCTCTTTTCGCCCCAACTCTCAAATGCCTCCAGGCTTGCGCTGCCCCACCCCCACACCATCGCTCGCCAGTACCGTCTGCCCATTGTTTGTAGGGCAGGCATTCTGCTGTGGAGAAGCCTCTTGTTGTGGAGCAGACCTCCAGGCCTGCGGCCGGGCATGTCCTTCCCAGGGACCGCGTAGATGGGGGTTGGCGCCTTCGTCACCGCGGGCAGCCGAGGCGCTATGCTGGGAGTCAACCATGTCAAGACTTCAGGACGTCCAAGACTGCCTCAGCCGCAAGAGACTGGCCTTCGTTGGAGTCTCCCGCTCGGAGAAAGATTTCACAAGAACCTTGTTTCGCGAGTTCGTGCGTCGCGGCTACGACCCGATTCCGGTCCACCCAGAGGCGGGTGAAATCGAAGGCCGCCGCTGTTACGCCCGGGTGCAGCAGATCGACCCGCCCGTAGAGTGGGCGCTTATCGCCGTCCCTCCCAAACAGGCCGAGTCGATCGTGCTGGACTGTGCGGCTGGAGGCATCCCGCGCGTGTGGCTGTACCGCGCGGTTGGAAAAGGAGCCGTCAGCAAAGCCGCCGTCAGCTACTGCCGGGCCAAAGGAATCCGCGTGGTGGAAGGGCACTGCCCCTACATGTTCTGGGACGATGCCGCATGGTTTCACCGCCTGCACGGCCTGCTGCTCAAGATTGGCGGCGGCTGGCCCCAGTGACGTTCTTGTTGCCCCATGCCCGTCGCGCCATCGGCGGGCGGCGGCCGTTGTGGCCGGCTCCTGAATCACCGTAGCGCCGGCGCCCAGCCCTGTCCTGCCCGTTCATTCCACGGCGCCCATGGACGCCCCCCAAGCCGCACAGCCCTATGGAATTGCCCGAACGATTCCGTGGCTGCCCCTCAGTCGAAGACGACCGTCTTGTTGGCATAGCACAGGATGCGGTGCTCCAGATGCCAGCGCACCGCCCGGGACAGCACAACGCGTTCCAGATCGCGCCCGCGCTCGATAAAATCCTCCAGATCGTAGCGGTGCGAAACGCGCGTCACATCCTGCTCGATAATGGGCCCCTCATCCAACTCATCGGTGACGTAATGGCTGGTGGCCCCAATGAGCTTGACCCCACGCCGGAACGCCGCCTGATAGGGGCGCGCGCCGCTGAAGGCCGGCAGAAACGAGTGGTGCACGTTGATGATGCGCTGCGGATAGCGCGCCACGAATTCGGGCGACAGAATCTGCATGTAGCGCGCCAGCACGATCAGCTCGATTTGGTTCGCTTCAAGAAGCTCAAGTTGGCGGCTCTCCGCCTCCGCCTTCTTGCCCGGCTCGACCGGGATGTGGTGGAAAGGCACGCCGTAGAAGTCCGCCAGGGGTTTGGCGTCCGGGTGGTTGCTGATGATAAGAGGAATGCGGCAGCGGAGCTCCCCGCTCTGGTGGCGGTGCAACAGGTCGATCAGGCAATGCTGCTCGCGGGAAACGAAAATGGCCGCTGAGATCAGCCGCGAGGAATACTCAATGCGCCAGTTCATGGCGAACTGGCGCGCCAGCGTCTCAAACTGCGCGCGAAACTCATCCGGCGCCAGATCAAACCCCTCCAGGGAAAACTCGACGCGCATGAAAAAGAGCCGCAGCTCGTTATCCTGGTGCTGGTCCGCGTGAAGGATATTGGCGCCGTGCTGGTAAAGAAAGCCGGCGACGGCGGCGACGATCCCCGGGCGGTCCGGGCAGTCAATCAGCAAAATCGCGGTGTTCTTCATGATCGGGCAGGCCGGTCTCAAACCGGCGCGCGCTTGAGAAACGAGCATAGCAGATCGCAGCGAGCGGGCTGCGCAATTGCCGTGGCAGTTTTGCCATAATCGCAAACAACCCATGGTCGATTCCTGGCGGCTGCTGGCAGAACTGGTAGGGTTGCTCGGACTCTCGCTGGCGCCCTGACGCAGGCCCAGGATCGTCTTGCGCCCGTCGGATCCGATGCCCAGCGCCGCCACAAACGTCTCGCCGTCGAAACGGATGCCGTCCATCATCACCGTGCACAGATCCAGCCCGGCCAGGTTGCGCTCCATCCGTTCCCGCACCTTCCTCCGGCTGGCTTCGATGAACTGCTCGCTCACGGCCGATTTCTCCAGCCCGTAGGCCTCGGCGAAGCGGCGCACTGTCCGGCCGCAGTTGTGCGTCGAAAGCCCCCGCAGCACGTCCCGCCACAGCTTGGGGTGGAACTGGGGATCCTGCTGGAAACACAAATCACTGCCCAGGCGCACTTCCTTGCCGTCCACCTAACGCGCCCGCGGCCGCCTCAGCGGAACCTTCTGGCCGTCGTTCCGGCGCCAGCCGTCGTCCCGGGCCCCAGCGGTACGCCTTTCGCTCCTTCGTCGGCACAGACCGTTTGCCCACCACCTCCTCCACCTCCTGCTCCATCAGCAGGCTGATCAAGGCCAGGCCGGCGCGGCGGACCAACTCTCCCACGCCCGCGCGCATGGCGGCCACAATCTCGATGGCGGGAAGCAACAGTTGAACCGGCTGCTCCCGATGGTTCAGGCACGTCTGGAACCGCTGCATCGCGCGGCGGTCTTCGATTTGGTATGTTCTTTCCAAGCGACTCTCTGCTTCCTTCTCGTCAAAGAATTCCCCAAGAGGCTACCACGCCTCCTGGGGTGAGAGCCGCTACTTTCTACGCTCCGCCGGGCATTCTCGTCGATGAACGTGCCGTGTGCCACAACGACAGCCGCCTCGGCGTCAACGCTCTGCTCGTGATCCGGGTCATCGTAAGGTTCAGCCCAACCCAATTCGATCAGAATCGCCAGCCCACGGCGACGCTTGGAAGTATTAGCCTATTTAACCCGCCTCCAGCGAGCAGATAGCAGTTCAACTGTGGCCGGATAAAGAAGGCCTTCCGCACATCTACAGTCGCTCCGGCGCCCACAAACAAACCGCCGCGAGTGCTGGTGAAGATCCTGCCGTACACAGAGGCAGGAACGCCTGGACTCGGCGCACGCGGCCCGCTTCTTTCCACTCCCCCCGCAACCCCCACGCGGAAGAACGGTCGGACCCGCTCGCTCCGGGACTGGACCACATACCCCACGCTTAGCAGGTGCCACCTCTCGCTCATCCCAACCTTGATGTCCATGAGGAGATAACCGAATTCGAAATCATGGGAGCCAGGCGAGCGCCACCCGAGAGTCACGCCAAGAGCCGAGACACCCTTCTTGCCTCCCTCATCACTAGTGCGGCTCCCGTAGCCGGCATTGGCCGAGAGCTCAACCCGGCGCTCAGCAGCCGGCGCACTCGTTTGTCCGCACAAGCCGCCGGCGGCCACGAGCAGCAGCATGAAAAGCGCCATCCGACAAGTCAGGTGGGCCCGGACTCGGCCTTCCCTAGACGCTCCGTATTTCACCGCGACGCCTCCGTTAAGACGGGCAGCACGAGGTTAGTCTCAACCGGCGCTGAGGCGACGTACACTTCCCGACGCACCCGATCCCGTCCTGTGCCCACGAGCACACTCACTTTGCCGGGTGGTACGCCGGAGAAGCGGAACCTCCCATCCGAGCCGGTGACCGTTGCGCGGTTGACCATGAGACTGAAGGTGAGCGACGCCCGTTGTTCGGGAGTGTAATCGGCCGCCGAGGCGTCGGCCCTCAGTTGAACCCGCTGCCCGGCGGCGGCTTGTCCAGCCAGCTGCGTCACGCGCCCGGAAACCGCTTGCCCGCCGGTGGGGAGTCTAACCTGCACATTCTCCAAGGTGTTGGCTTCCGCGGTGAGCAACCCGGGAGAGGACATCGGTCTGTCCACCGCTAAGGCGTCCAAGACAAATGGCTTCCCCTGGGCCACCACGGGAAGCGTGAAGTTGCCCAACTCGTCGGACGTGGCTTGCACCTCTTGAGTGAAGCGGAGCGTGCGCCTCTCGCCGGGGTACCGCACGCGAACGACCGCGCCCGCCGAATCAGCGGCCCGGATGTCCAGCTTCGACGTTCCTTCGCTGTTATGAATCACAAGCACGAATACCCGAAGTGCTACAGATTTCGTGGCCGCCCTTCCCTCGCCCATCACTTGAATGCGATCCCCAGCCGGAACTCGGAAAAGCCATTTATATCCGCAACCCCCGGCGGGTATGCCCGGACTTCGGCACGGACTCCGAGGCGGGAGCGGAACCAGTAATGCGCCCCGAGGCCGAGGTTCAGATATACTCCGTAGTCTTTAGTCTTTGGCAGGTACAAACCCGACAGACCTCCAGTCACAAAGGGATCGAGGCGCTCCGAGCGTGACGTGCTCCTCACATGGACCGTGACGTTCACGGAGCCTAGAACCCCCTTCCAGTAGTCCGTGTGAAGTCTGCCAATTTCGCCGCCCAGAGCCACCCGACGAGAAACGCCGGCCGCTCCACCGATTCCGTAATGAAGACCAGCGCCCGGGCTGGGGCTCGAGTTCGCGGCTACAAAGCCATACCCCAGGGAGCGTTGAGCGAAGCCAGGCCGCGCGGCCAACACCAGCAGGAAGAGGCTCAGCAACACCAAGCGCTTTCCGCGCCAAAAAGACGAAGCTTGTGCCCTCTGGTTCATTGTCGTCCCTGCACAGCATCCGCCAACGTGAGATTGACTTCGACCGGGGCTGACACGACGTCCACCGCCCCTCGCACACGATCACGTCCTGTGCCCACGAGCACACTCACTTTGCCGGGTGGTACGCCGGAGAAGCGGAACCTCCCATCCAAGCCGGTGACCGTTGCGGCGGGAAACCGATTGAAGTTCACAGATGGGATCCTTCCTGGGGTTGCAATTCGAACTCCCCGGGAGACAGGCCTCATATTACTACTAGTCCCGGGGTCCGTCAAGAGTTTCTTGCGGCGTTCGTCAAACCTCTTCTAGAAATGTCCCCACCCTTACCTCAATGGCGTCCGGGTGGTTGCTGATGATAAGAGGAATGCGGCAGCGGAGCTCCCCGCTCTGGTGGCGGTGCAACAGGTCGATCAGGCAATGCTGCTCGCGGGAAACGAAAATGGCCGCCGAGATCAGCCGTGAGGAATACTCGATGCGCCAGTTCATGGCGAACTGGCGGGCCAGCGGCTCAAACTGCGCGCGAAACTCGCCGGGCAGCAAGTCAAACCCCTCCAGAGAAAACTCAACGCGCATGAAAAAGAGCCGCAGCTCGTTGTCCTAGTGCTGATCCGCGTGAAGAATATTGGCCCCGTGCTGGTAAAGAAAGCCGGCGACGGCGGCGACGATCCCCGGGCGGTCCGGGCAGTCAATCAGCAAGATCGCGGTGTTCTTCATGATCGGGCAGGCCGGTTTCAAACCGACGCGCGCTGAGAAACGAGCATAGCAGATCGCAGCGAGCCGGCCGCGCAATCGCCGCGGCAGTTTTGCCATAATCGCAAACAACCCATGGTCGATTCCTGGCGGCTGCTGGCGGAACTGGTAGGGTTGCTCGGACTCTCGCTGGCGCTGGGCCTGCTGGCCCGCCGGCTGCGGCAAACGGCCGCGATTGGCTACCTGCTGGCGGGCCTCCTGGCGGGCCCCAAGGGGCTGGGGATTATACAGGCGCGGGAAACCGTGGACTTCCTGGCGTCCCTGGGCGTGGCGCTGCTGTTGTTTGGGATCGGCCTGGAATTTTCCTGGCACCGCATCGCTGCCCTGGGCCGGCGCTCGGTCATCGCAGGGCTCTTGCAATTCGGGCTGACGTGGCTGGCAGGGGCAGCAGCGGGACGCTGGCTAGGGCTCTCGGCCGCCGGGCAGCTTGTGCTGGGCAACGTGCTGGCATTGTCGAGCACCGCCTTCTTGCTGCGCATCCTTCAGGAGCGCTCCGAGTTGGACAGCCGGCACGGACGTCTCACCTTCGGTGTAGCGCTACTGCAAGATTTGCTGCTCATCCCGCTGTTGGTGTTTCAATCGATCTCTGCGCAGGGCCGTTCGGAACTGGAGGGACTGGCGGATCTGTTTGTCCAACTTGTCAAAGGGGCGGCGCTGCTGGCGTTGATTTATGTAGTGGTGCGCATGGTGGTGTTGCCAATCTTCCGGCGTGCGGATGCCTACACGGAGCGCGAGGCGCCGGTCCTTCTCTCCGTGCTGGTGGCGGTAGGCTGCTCCTGGGGAAGCCATGTAGCAGGCTTGAGCCCTGTACTGGGCGCTTTTGTGGGTGGCGTGCTGCTGGCGGATCAGCCCGTCTCCGCGCAGGTGCGCGCGAACCTGGCCCCGTTCCAGGCAGTGTTCTTCACGCTGTTCTTCGCTTCTATCGGAATGCTTGCGGGCATCCCTTCCATCCAACAAGCTCCGTTAGTGTTGCTAGCCAGCGCTGGGATTATCGCGGTTAAGCTCGTGATGGCCGGCTTGGCGCTGCGCCTGACGGGCTGCCCGCCCCGGGTGGCCTTGATGGGAGGTCTGGCTCTGGCCCAAATCGGAGAGTTTTCTTTCGTCTTGGCAAAAGATGCGCTGGACCGGCGCCTTCTGCCGGCCGGCTGGTTCGAACCGCTCGTCACCGCCTCCATTCTCACCCTGATACTGAACCCGTACTTGATGCGCGCCGGCCACTGGTGGGCCAACCGCTGGTCGCGGCGGCAATCCCGTCTTGGCGTTGCGGAGGCCGCGGCGGAGCCGGCGCCGGAAAGCGTCATCGTGGTGGGTTTCGGGCCCGCCGGCCGCGAGGTGTGCCGGGCCCTCGAGGAGGCCGGCCTGGAGCCCGTGGTCGTTGAATCCAATCCTGCCCTGGCGGAGACTGCGAAGGGCTATCAGACCGTGGTGGGGGACGGCACGAGCGTCGAAACGATGGTCAAAGCAGGCATCCGCACCGCCCGGATGTTGATCGTCACGGTGCCGGATCCGGGCACCTCGCGCACCATCCTTGGTGTTGCGCGCGACCTAAACCCGGATCTACGGGTGCTGGTGCGCGCGCGCTACCACCGCTATGCGGAACCGCTCCGCCATCTGGGGGCGGAAGCGGTCGTGGATGAGGAGCATCAGGTGGGCCGCGCGCTGGCGGACGTGGCCCGCCGCCGCCTGGGCCTCACGAGTGGATCTTCTTGAGCAGCCAGGCCATGTTGCGGCCCAAAACCTGCATGGTTTGGATGCCCTCGGCGTCGCTTTCCACTTCGCCCTTCTCCCGGCCGATGCCGATATTCCAATAGCTCGAGCCGGGGATGATCATCTCGCTGATCAAAAAGAAATGGTTCAGGGTATCGAAGGCGTGGATGGCCCCCGCTCTGCGGACCGCCACGACCGCCGCCCCCACTTTGCGCCGCAGCAGGCCCTCATTGGCGCGTGTGACCATGCAGGCGCGGTCAATGAGAGACTTCATCTCGGGGGACACATCGGTCACGTACGTCGGCGAGCCCAGCAGGATGCCGTCGGACTGGATCATGGCGTCGATGAGGGCGTTGCCTTCGTCGTCCTTCTGGGCGCAGCGCCCGTCCTTGCGGGCAAAGCAGCTCCGGCAAGCCAGACAACCATGGATCCGCTTGCCGGAAAGCTGGATCATCTCCGTTTCGATCCCTTCCCGCTCCAGTTCCCTCAGCACGTACCGCAGAAGGATTGCTGTATTGCCGTCTTTTCGCGCACTTCCGTTAAATGCGATGACTTTCATAGTGGTGTTTCACGTTTCTCTGCAACGAGGGAGTATGAAGCCGTGAGTATACACCACCCCGGACGGAGCGTTCCCGCCAAAAGGGGAAGCGCCTGAATCCAGGCTTTGGCCTTGCGCCGATTCCTGCGGGTTACAACTCCCTGCCCCAGCCTGCTCGCCGCCCGCCGGGCACGGGCCCCGGCCCGAGTCTGGATCCGGGTTCGAATTTGGGTATTGACTTCGCAAAGCTGGTGTATAATGAGATCGGCGTTTGACTCTTGTATTCTGCTTCGCAAAGGTTCTCCCAGGGGGCTCCAGGGGGCTCGCCCCTTACGATCATCCATGGATAGTGTAAGGCCGGTGTGCGCTTGAGGGGTTCCATTGTGTGCTTTCCGCGATCACGTCCGAGAGTCACTGCGCTCGAATGTCAACAGTAGGGAAGTGTATGAAGGAAACAGGTACTGTGAAGTGGTTTAACGCTGCGAAAGGCTACGGCTTCATCCAGCGAGACAATGGCGAAGATGTGTTCGTTCACTACTCCGCGATCCAGGCGGAGGGGTATCGATCGCTCGAGGAAGGCGCACGGGTGGAGTTCGAAGTCACCCGCGGCCAGAAGGGTCTGGCGGCGGTGAACGTCACACCGGTGTCGTAGCGGCTTGCGAGCGGGCTTGCCGGACCGGGCTCTCCCGCTCCGGCGGGCCCGCTTTAGATGCGAATCCGCAAGGAGGAGGATGAGCAAGGAAGATTGCATTGAAGTAACTGGAACGGTCGTAGAGAAATTTCCCAGCGGTCTGTTCAGCGTTCAGCTTGACGAGGACCGGGTGGTGCTCGCCCATTTGGCCGGCAAGCTGCGGCGCAACCGGATCCGGGTGCTCGCCGGAGACCGGGTGACCCTGGAACTTTCGCCATACGATCTGACCAAAGGCAGAATTACCTACCGACACAAGTAAGCGCGCCGGCCCTGAAACCGGGGCCGCCGCCCATCGAGCCAGATGCCAGGGGCGTACAAGAGAAGGAAAGTTCTGTTCGTTCTTGGCACCCGTCCTGAAGCGATAAAACTCTGTCCCGTCATTGCCCAACTCCAGAAACAACCGGAACGTTTTGAGGTGCGGGTCTGTGTCACCGCCCAGCACAGAGAGCTCCTGGATCAAGTCCTGGGCGTCTTTCAGGTCGCTCCGGATTGGGATCTGGATTTGATGCGGCCCGGGCAGACGCTTTTTGAGTCGACCTCGCGGATTCTGAGCGGATTGGAACCCGTGGTTCAGGCCGAACGGCCGGCGATGATCCTGGTGCAGGGCGACACCACCACCACTTTTTGCGGCGCCTTGGCCGGATTCTACTTCCGCGTTCCTGTCGGACACGTGGAAGCGGGCTTGAGGACAGGCGACCGCTTTCAGCCCTTCCCCGAAGAAATCAACCGGGTGTTGACCACGCACCTCTCGTCCCTGCATTTCGCCGCCACCGAAAGCGCCGCGGCCAACCTGCGCGCCGAAGGCGTGCCCGCCGCCCGCATCCACGTCACCGGCAACCCCGGCATCGACGCCGTGCTCTTCGTGCGGGACGCGTTGCAACAGGGGCGATTAAACCCGCCGCAGTGGCCGTTTCTGGACCCCGCCAAGAGGCTGATCTTGGTGACGGCCCACCGCCGGGAAAGCTTCGGCGAGGGCTTTGAGCGCATTTGCGCAGCCCTGGCCGAACTGGCGCGCCGGCCCGAGATCCAGATCGTCTACCCGGTCCACCCCAACCCCAATGTCCAGGAACCGGTGCGGCGGCGCCTGGCAGGACTGGCAAACGTGTTTCTGATCGAGCCCCTGGATTACATCGCCTTCGTCGATCTCATGTGCCGGGCTGACATTCTCCTCACCGACTCGGGGGGCATTCAGGAGGAAGGGCCCTCGCTCGGCAAGCCGGTCCTGGTCATGCGGGAGAAGACCGAGAGGCCCGAAGCCGTGGCCGCGGGAACCGCCCGGCTGGTGGGAACGGATCCGGAAAGGATCGCCGGCGAGACGCTGCGGCTGCTTGCGGACCCTGCCGAGTATGAGCGCATGTCCCGCATTCACAATCCCTACGGCGACGGCCGGGCCAGCGCCCGGATCGGCAATGTAATCCATTCATTCCTAAGCAGTTAGAGTAAAACGGCGAGGCCAGCAAAGCTCCCCGCAGATGGGCCGCTGCGGCGGGGGAAGACGCTACTCCGCTCCTATAATGAGGCCGGGAGGATTTAGGAGCATGGATCGCAGCCTCGCTGGCCGACGCGCCGATTCGGAAGACTTCAAGCCGGCCCAGAACTTGCACCGCCAACTGTCCCAAAGGCTCATCGGACAACCGGAGGCGGTCGAGGCTATCGTGCCTTACGTTCAGATTTATCAGGCAGGACTGGCCCCGGCCGGCCGGCCGGCTGGCGTGTTCCTCTTGCTCGGTCCCACCGGCACGGGCAAGACCAAGACCGTGGAAGCGCTGGCCGAGGTGCTTCACGGCAACGAAAAGGCGATGCTCAAGATCGACTGCGGGGAGTTCCAGCTCGAGCATGAGGTGGCGAAGCTAATCGGCGCCCCGCCGGGCTATCTGGGGCACCGGGAAACTCAACCCATGCTCACCCAGGCGAAACTGAACCTGGCCTCCAGCGAGCGGTGCAGCCTCTCGCTGGTCCTGTTCGACGAAATCGAAAAGGCCGCGCCCTCGTTCACCCGGTTGCTGCTGGGCGTGCTCGACAAGGCGATTTTGCGGTTGGGCGACAACAGCACGGTCAACTTTGAACGCAGCCTGATCTTTCTCACCAGCAATTTGGGCAGCACCGCCATGCTCAAAGAGTTGAAACCGGTCTTCGGCTTTGAGGCCGCCGTCCCGCGGAACCTCGAGGGCGTTGGAGGCAAACTCGAAAGCATCGGCGTGCAAGCCGCGCGCCGCAAATTCTCACCGGAATTCCTGAACCGCATCGACCGCATCATCACCTACCGGCCGCTGGATCAACAGGCGCTGGCCGAAATCCTGGACCACCATATCGAGGAGTTCCGCCGCCATGTGGCCGCGCGCTTGGGGCCACGCAGCTTCGACGTGGATGTGCCGGAAGAAACCCGGCGGGTGATCCTGCAAAAAGGCGCCAGCCTGGAGTACGGCGCACGGGAACTGAAGCGCACCCTGCATCGCCATCTGGTGCAGCCCCTGGCCGCGCTCATCTCCGAAGGCGGCATCCAGCCCGGGGCTTGCGTGCGCCTTAGGTTCGATCCCGAGCGCGACTGCCTCGCCTTGGATGCCTGTGCCTCACCCGCGCCCGTCCGCCAATAGGCGATACTGGCGGTTGATGACCGGCGCCTTGTACTTGGTCGCCACTCCCATCGGCAATTTGGAGGACATCAGCTTCCGAGCCCTCCGCGTCCTCAAGGAGGCCGCGCTCATCGCCTGCGAGGATACCCGGCAGACCCGCAAGCTTCTCAATCATTACGGCATCCGCACGCCGCTTGTCAGCTACCACGAGCACAATGAGGCCGAGCGAACCCCGGAACTGCTGGCGAGACTCCGGGCCGGCGCCAACGTGGCCCTGGTCTCCGACGCCGGCACCCCTCTGGTCTCTGACCCCGGCTACCGGCTGGTGGAGCGCGCCGCGGCCGAGGGCGTGCCGGTCGTGCCCGTTCCCGGCCCCTCCGCCGTGCTGGCGGCCTTGACGGCCTCCGGATTGCCCACGGATCAGTTCTATTTTGCGGGCTTTTTACCCGCAGGAGCCGGCCAGCGGCGAAAGACGCTGGAGAAGCTGCGCGACGTGGACGCCACCCTGGTCTTTTATGAAGCCCCTCACCGCATCCTGGTAACCCTGGCGGATTTTGAAGAGATTCTGGGCGAACGGCCGATGGTTGTGGCCCGGGAGATCACCAAGATTCACGAGGAGTTTCTGCGGGGCACGCCCGCCTCCATCCGCGCGGAGCTGGAGCGCCGCGGCTCGATCCGCGGCGAGTTCACGGTGGTTGTGGGCCGCGCCGCCCCCGCGAGCTCGCAGCAGCCTTTGCCGCTGGCGGAGGCCGTCGAGGAATGCATGCGCGCCGGCATGAGCCGCATGGAGGCCATCAAAGCCGTGGCGCGGCGCACCGGACTTTCGAAACGGGAGGTCTACAAGGCCGCCGGGAGCCGCACCTTGCATCCCCAGAACGAATAGTAGGCGATGAAGACGTAGCACCCCAGCGGGGCCAGCATCGCCAGCGCCATGCTGTGTGTGGCCATGAACGTCAGCCCCATGACCGGCGTGATGACGGCCCCGCCGATGATCGCCATGATGATCAGCGACCCGCCCAGTTTGGTGTTGGGACCGAGTTCCTTAATCCCCAGGGCGAAGATCGTCGGGAACATCAGCGACATGAAGAAGCTCGTCAGAAAGATCGACCAGACCCCGATCCAGCCCGGGTGCAGCACGGCCACGGAAACCAGCCCGACATTGATCACGCTGTAGAGGCCCATCAGCTTGGAGGGCGTGACGTACTTCATCAACCAGGTCGCCGTGAAGCGGCCCACCCCGAAGGCGGCCAAGGTGCCCGTCAGCAGGTAGCCGGCGGTCTTCTCCGGCTGGTGCGTGTAGTCCTGGATGTATTGGATGAAGTAGCTCCAGGTGCCGACCTGCGCTCCCACGTAGAAGAACTGCGCCACCACGCCCAGCACAAAATGCCGGTGATGGAACAGGTCGCGGAACCGGCCCTTTTGCCGCTGCGCGTAAGGCTCGGCCTCCTCGGCGATCTTGGGAAACTTGGTCAGCAGGATCAGCGCCGCCCAAACGAACATCACGCTGCCCAGCACCAGGTAAGGCTTCACGACGCGCATCGTTTCGTGCTCCAGATAGGCGTCGTAGGCGCCCGCGGCTCGCATGGCCGCGATCTGCTCCGGGGTCAGCTCGATGCCCGAGAAGATGAAAATGGTCCCCACCAGCACGCCGGTCACGGCCCCGATCGGATTGAAGGCCTGGGAGAAGTTCAGCCGCCGCTCCGAGGTCCGCGGATCGCCCAGTTGGGCGATAAACGGATTCGCTCCGGTTTCCAGAAACGCCGCGCCGCTGGCGATCACAAACAGCGCAAACAGAAAGAAGCCGTACTGCCGGACCTCGGCCGCGGGCCAAAACAACCATGCTCCGGCGCCGTACAGCATCAAGCCGATGACCAGGCCCGTTTTGTAGCTGTACTTGCGCATGATCAGCGCCGCCGGCATCGAAAGCAGGAAGTAGCCCATGTAGAAGGCCGACTGAATGAGTCCGGCCTTAAAGCGGCTGATCTCAAACGACTTCATGAACTGCTTGATCAAAACGTCGTTCATGTTGCTGGGGATGCCCCAGAACAAAAACAGCGCCGTGACCAGGATGAAGGGCAACAAAGCGCCGCCGGCGAACAGCCGCGGCTGGTCCGTCTGCTGCACTGCGAGCTTCATGGGCGTTCCAGGAGGTCGAAGGGCGACTATATCCAACCGTTTCGCGGAGTGTCAAGCGGCGTCGCGGGGCGCACCCGCTGACTTCGGGAGACGGGCTGCGGGTTCAGGGCAGGCGCGGTTTCTCGGCCACCAGCCGGGCGACGCGCTCCGGGCGCCAGCTCCAGTCCGCCTGGGCGCGGACGTCCTCGTAGCGCAGAATCCTGAGGCTTCCGAACAGCTCCAGGAGTTGATTGGGCCGGGGCAGCCAGGGGGCCGCCGTCTGGCTGCCGCTTTCGTCCATCATGTGCTCGAAGACCAGCAGTCCGCCGGGCTTGAGCGACGCCAGAATTTTCTCCACGTAAGGGCTTCGCAACGGCAGCCAGGTGTAGCTCAACACGATCAGATCCCAACGGCTCGCGCCGAAGTCGAACTCCTCATGTCTCGCCACGACCGCGTTCAGCTTCACGCCCGCCTTCTGCGCCGCCAGCCGCGCCGCCCGCACGCCTTCTTCGGAATAGTCAAAACCCGTGACGTCCCAACCCAGCGAGGCCAGATAGACGGCGTTGCGGCCCTGGCCCATATGCGCGTCCAGAGCCTTGCCCGGCGGCCTTTCGCGCACGGCCTCCACAAGCAGAGCATTCGGCGCGGCGTTGAAGCGCGGCGTCTGGCTGGCGTAGGTGCGGTCAAAGAACAGCGGCTGGAGCTCGTCGCGGCGCTCCCGGGAAAACCGTTCGATAATCCGCCCCCGCTCCTGGATCTCCTGATGATCCTTGCCCGAGGCCCGCAGATGCTCCAGATAGCGTGCGCGCGCATCGGTCACCGATACGGGCTGGCGCCGGTACCAGTCGAGGTATTCGCGCCAGACTGTTTCCGGATCGGCCGCGCACCAGGCGATGCCCACGAAGGCGGCGATGCACAGCCAGCGGCCACGCCGTAGCAAATCTACACCTCTGAGGGCATTATAGGCCGGGCCTGGAGCCTGGCGCGGGCGCCGCTAATGGTTCTTTTTGCGGCGGCGGAACAATGAGGCGTGCGCGGCGGTTGAAAGTGAAGTATTGGATCGCCCACTGAATGGCCACGAGCAGGCGGTTCTGGAAACTCACCAGGTACAGCAAGTGCACAAACAGCCACAGGAACCAGGCCAGCGGGCCATGGAAGCGGAGCCTGCCGAAGTCCGCCACCGCGTGGTGCCGGCCGATGGTGGCCAGCGTCCCTTTGTTGAGGTATCGGAATGGTTTCAGCGTCTCGCCGTGAAGCCTCGCCTGAATCAACCGCGCCACGTAGCGGCCCTGCTGCACGGCCACGGGGGCCACGCCTGGCAGTGTGCCGCCACCGGCCAGCCGATAACAGGCCAGATCGCCGATAACGAAAATCTCGGGATGTCCGGGCAAGGAACAGTCAGGCTCGACCAGCACCCGGCCCATGCGGTCCAACTCCGCCCCGGCATGCTGATTCAGCAGCCGGCCGAGCGGATTTCCTTCAACGCCCGCGGCCCATAGAACCGTCCGTGCGCCAATGCCCTCCTGCCGTCCATTTCGCTCGAAGCGAACGCCGTGCGGACCGATCTCGACCACGCGCACTCCCAACAGCGGGCGGACCCCGAGCCGGATCAAGGAGTGCTCCGCGGCGGCGGAAAGGTCTTCGGGGAAAGAGGGGAGCACCCTGGGGGCCAGATCCAGGACGAAGATTCGGGCTTCCTCGGTTCGGATACTGCGAAAGTCTTCCCGCAAAGTGTCCTTGGCGATTTCTCCCAGCGCCCCCGCCAGCTCCACTCCGGTGGGGCCAGCCCCGATGATGACGAAATTGAGCCATTGCCGGCGCAACTCAGGGTCTGGCTCTTGCTCGGCCATCTCGAAGGCGTACAGGATGCGGGCGCGAATCTCGGCGGCGTCCTCCAAACTCTTCAGCCCCGGCGCGGCCGTGCTCCAGTGGTCGTTTCCAAAGTAGCCGTTTGATACCCCGGCGGCGACGACCAGCGTGTCATAAGGGATCTGCCTGGGCGGAGCAATGAGCAGCCGCCGCTCGACGTCGATGCCGGTCACCTCCGCCATCCACACCTGGGCGTTCCGTTGTTTGCGCAAGATGAAGCGCAGGGAGATGGCGATATCGGCGGCCGAGAGGCCACCGGTGGCGACTTGATAGAGCAACGGCTGGAACAGATGGTAGTTCCAGCGGTCCACGAGCGTGATGGAGACGGGCGCTTGGGCCAGCCTCTTGGCGGTCTCCAGACCTCCGAACCCGCCTCCGATGATCGCCACACGGTGCATTCGATCCCCCTAGTTTGTTGGATGCCGGAGCGGGACGGGGTTGACCGGGCAGCGGCCCCGCCTCAGCCCACTATCTGCGCTGGATCTTTGCGCTGGGAGTAGTGTCTGCCTTCAAGTCGCCCGCCGCAAATTGAATCCCGGCCAAAAGATGCTGCAACAGGGCGGGATCCATGAAGATTTCCGGGTGATGTCCCAGCACGAAATAAAAGACCCGGCCGCGGCCGTAGTTCTTGATCCAGCTCACCGGGAAGTCTTTGTCCACCGCCCGTTCCGGCAAGGGCTTACGCATGGGGCTGTTTTCCGGGTGTTCGGTATCGACGCTCAGCAAAACCCGCACGTTTTCGCGGCCGTAGCCGTGGCGGAATTGGTAGATCTCGTCCCGCACCACGAAGCCCTTGCCTTTGAAAGCGGCGTTCAATGGGCTTTTGGGGTCCTCGACGCGGATGTGAACGGTGGAGTTGGGCGCATAGGCGTGGCCGCCGTCCTCGTAGCCCCCGACCATCACGCCAAATTCGGGGAACTGGCCATACTCGGGATACTCGACGAAGGTTGCGCCGCCGCCGGCGTGGATCGCCACGAAGCCTTTGCCCGAGCGCACGAAGTCCACGAGCGAGCGTTGCAGTTCCCGGTTCTCGGTCAGGACGCCCGTGGTGTTGTTGAAGCAAACTACGTCAAAGGTGCGCAGCGTCTCCCACCGGAGCATGTTGATGTCGTCGCTGAAAACCGGCTCGAAGGCTCGGGTCTTCTTGCCCATGAGCTCCAGGGCGTATTGGGCCGCGGGAATGGAGGGGTGGCCGGGGCGTGGCTTGCCTTTGCTGACATTCATGCTGAAGACGAGCATCTTCCGCGGCTTCTGAACCCGCACCGGCGCACGGGAAGGGATCGCCGCCTCAATCTTCTGCCGCTCTTGTTCGGTCAAGGGCTTGACTTGAGCAAGCGCCAGCCAACAGGACGCGAATAGAATCAACGTGGAGCTTGAAACGATTCTCGATTTCATGAATCCGTGCACCATCCTTTCCGTGGGTGATCGGGGTGAAATGTTTCAAGGGACTTGCCTCGCACTATACTCTCAAAGTGGCGGGCAGGGCGCAACATTGGGCTGGCGTTCTCTTAATCTTCTGAAAGTGCTTCAGATTTGGCTGGTCTTGGGGAGCGGGTTTGGAACAATCCGCAGCACTGGCTCGTCAACACTTAAGATGGAGTTAGAGCCTGCATGACGACAGGGGCCCCGTTCAAAGAAGCGATCGTGGTGGCGCTCGGATCCTTGCGCGCCAGCAAGCTACGGAGCTTCCTGACCCTACTCGGCATCATCCTAGCCACGTGCACGCTCATCGCGGTCATGTCTGTCATCCGCGGCATGGACCTTTACATCGCCAACGCGGTCTCCCGCATGGGGGCCAACGGCTTCCGGATTGTGCGCCTGGCGGTGATCGGCAACGTAGACCTCAAGAAGCTCATGGAGATGCGCCGCCGCCATCCCGAGATCCGGATGGACGAGTACGAGTTCATCAAGTCCAAGGCGACGCTGCTGCAAGAGCTGGGGGCGGAGATGAGCCGGTCTGCCTCCGTGCGTTACGGAAACGAGTACGTGGAGGGCGTCACGCTGCGGGGCGTGACCCCCAACATGGCCGTGATCACGAACATCGAGCCGGCCCTAGGCCGCTTCATCACCGATACGGAGAACCAGCACCGCATGTACGTCGCCTTCATCGGCAACGATATCCGGGAGCGCTTCTTCCAGGGCATGGATCCGGTCGGCAAGGTCCTGCAAGTCAACCGGCGGCCTTTCACGGTGGTCGGAGTGGCGAAAAAGCAGGGTTCGGTCTTCGGGCAAAGCCAGGACAACTTCATCATCACGCCCCTGGAGACGGTGACGCGGATGTACGGGGCGCGGCGGGGAATCGGGCTGTACGCCCTGGCCGTGGACCGCGAGCATTTCAACCAGGCCCAGGACGAGGTGCGTATGCTGCTGCGGGCCTACCGCGGCTTGAAGCCGAACGAGGAGGACAATTTCTCGATCTTCAGCTCGGATTCGATCATTGAGGTGTGGAACCAGCTCACCAGCGTCATCGCCGCGACGGCCGTGGCGGTGGTGTCTGTCTTCATGGTGGTGGGCGGGGTGGTGATCATGAACATCATGCTGGCGGTGGTCACCGAGCGGACACACGAAATTGGAATCCGCAAGTCGGTGGGCGCGCGGCAGCGCGACATTCTGAACCAGTTTCTGGTCGAGTCTTCGGTGCTGGCGGCCACGGGCGGCCTGGTGGGAGTACTGGCGGCGTGGGTGGTGGCGGTGATCGTGCGGAACACCACTCCGGTGCCGATGGCCCTGCCCTATTCGGCCGTTCTCATCGGCGTCGGGCTGTCGGCCATCGTAGGCCTGTTCTTCGGGATCTATCCGGCGCGGAGAGCGGCCAAGCTGGATCCCATCGTAGCGTTGAGGGCGGAGAAATGACCTGGGCCGAGATCCTCTCCGCGGTGCGTATGGCGCTGGCGACCATCCGCGAGCACAAGATGCGCAGCCTGCTGACGGTGCTGGGCGTGATCATCGGCACCGGGACGGTGATCGCCGTAGGCTCGATCATCACCGGGGTAGACGGAGCGGTGGCGGGCATCATGCGCAGCATGGGTCCGGAGACCGGCTTCGTTTACAAGTTCAACCTGGGGTTCCGGGCCGGCAATTTCAGCCGCGAGGAACGGGCCCGCAAGCCGCTGCGTTACGAGGACGCGCTGGCCATCCGGGAACGGTGCCCGTCGGTGGCGGCCGTCTCCGCGTGGCTTTTCCCGCCCAGTTTCATCCGCGGCGGCATCGACCGCGTGCGCTACAAGGGCAACGACGTATTCGGCATCGATTTCGCGGGGACCGACGAAAGCTACGTCGAGGGCGGCACGGAGCAGATGAAGTTCGGCCGGTTCTTCACCAACGAGGAAAGCCGCCGCCGGCAGCCGCTGGTGGTGCTGGGCGAAAACATCGCCTCGGCGCTCTTCCCCAATGAGAACCCGGTGGGCAAGTGGGTGGACGTGAACGGCCATCAGTTTGAGGTGGTGGGTGTGCTGACTCTCCCGAAAGCAGCCGCCGCCCTGCCCGGGCAGGAAGACCGCCGGGTGCTGCTGCCGTACTTCACGATGAAGAAGATGTTCCCGAACGCCGACGAGAACATGATCATCTTCACGGCCAAGCCGGGCAAGCTGGCGGCCGCCATCGACGAGGTCAGCGTGGTGCTGCGCATGCAGCGCCGGGTGCCTCCCACCAAGCCCGACGATTTCTGGATTTCCACCGGCGAACAGATGCTGGAGCAGTTCCGCGACATCACCTCGGTGGTGGCGCTGGTGCTGGTCGTGCTGAGCTCGATCGGGCTGCTGGTGGGCGGCATCGGCGTCATGAACATCATGCTGGTTTCGGTCACGGAGCGGACCCGCGAGATCGGCATCCGCAAAGCGGTGGGGGCCAAGCGCACCGACATCATCGCGCAATTCCTGACCGAGGCGGTGGTGTTGACCGTGCTCGGCGGCGTGATCGGCATGGCGTTCGGCTGGATGGTCTCGATGCTGGCGCGGCTGGTGTTCCCGAATTTGCCCACGGCTGTGCCTCTGTGGACCGTCGCCATGGGCTTCCTGGTGTCGGTCGGGGTCGGGCTGTTCTTCGGGGTCTGGCCGGCTACCAAAGCCGCCCGCCTGGACCCGGTGGTCGCGCTAAGGTATGAGTAAGGTGCGCGGATGCGCCGCCACGGAGGGAAGAGCATGGGTAAACCGCACCGGGCCCGGTTGCTCGTTTGCGCTCTGGCTTGCCTGGTTTGGGCCGAGGCCGCCGCTCAAACCAGCGCCGAACGCGGAAAAAAGGTGATTGAGGAAGCCATCGCCGCTCTGGGGGGCGAACGCTTTCTGAACATGAGAGACCGCGTCGAGACCGGACGGGCCTACTCGTTCTATCGCGAAGAGCTCTCCGGTTTGGCGGTGGCGTCGATTTACACCAAATACGTTCCGGTTCAGGATTCCTCTTCTCCCGCCACGCTGGCGGTGCGCGAGCGGCAGTCATTCCTGCGGAATAAGAAGGAGTTGAGCGCGGTCCTCTTCACCGACACGGCCGGCTATACGATCACCTTCCGCGGAGCCCGGCCGTTGCCGGACGATTCGCTGGAGCGCTACCGCCTCAGCACCTTCACGAACATCTTCTACATCCTGCGGGTGCGCCGGAACGAACCGGGCCTGCTGTTTGAATCCAAAGGCTCGGATGTCTGGATGAACCAGCCGGTCCACATTGTGGACATTACGGACTCGGAAAACCGCGTGGTGACGGTCTACTTCCACCAGTCGGAGAAGTTCCCCTTAAGGCAGGTTTTCTACCGGCGCGATCCCAAGACTCGCCAGCGCATCGAGGAGGTCACCGAGTACGGGAAATACCGCGAGAGCGGCAACGGCGTCTGGTGGCCCTGGACGACTCAGCGCATGCGCGACGGGCAAAAGATCTTCGAGATGTACTCGGAATCCGTAAGCGTGGACTCTGGTCTCAGCGACAGCCTGTTTGTGCTGCCTTCCGATATCAAGATCCTCAAGAAGCTCTGAGGCCGCCCGCGGGCGCCATCCTACTGCTCAATGACGGCCCGCGTGATGTAGTCCAAATTCGGGAAGTAGCGTTCCAGATAGGCGTTGCCTTCGCTGCGGATCCGGCTTTGCTCGGGCCCTACGCCGCCCGGGGGCGCGTCGCCGTAGCCCCGGTAGAACTTCTCCACGACATCCATGCCTTCCACGACCTTCCCAAAGGGCGCGAATCCCTGCTTGTCCAGAACGAAGTTGTCCTGGAGGTTGATGAAGACCTGCGTGGTTCGCGTGGCGGGTCCTGCCATGGCGTAAGTGATCGTTCCGCGGCTGTTGTTCTGGCGGACCGGGTCATCGGGGATGGACATGCGGCTCCAATGGGCATCCACCGCCGGATCGCCCTTCAAGCCGAACTGGACGACGAAGCGCGGCACCACCCGGAAAAAGCGCGCCCCATCATAGAAGCGCTGCTGCACCAGCTCGTAGAAACGGTCCGCTCCGCGCGGAGCCCAGTCGCGGTGGATCTCCAGGACGACATCGCCCTTGGTGGTCTCCATCCGCACGCGGTAGACCTCCGGAGCTTTCACCGGCTGGGGCTTTTTCTCACTCTTGGGTTGCTCCCGCCCGCAGGCGGACAGAAGCAGAGCCGAACACAGCGCTAGCAAGGATCGTTTCATGCCTGGAATTCTCAACCTTGGAGGCCGCCCGAGTCAAGTTTCAGCGGGCGCGCCCGCCGACTTCCAGCAGATCCACGTCCACATGGGTTCCGGCCGCGGCAGGGTTTCTCTCGCCAAGGACTTCCACCCGCAACAGGTGGCGTCCAGGAGCTGGGGCGCGGAAGGTCTGGCGTTGCTGCCACTCGGTTTGCGGGGCGTAGAGATCGACGACCGCCACTTCTTTCCCATCCAGCAACACGCGCGCCTTGCCGCGGTTGAAGGCTCGCGTGAAAACCCAGGTTACGGACTCGCCTTGAAACTCAAATTCGAAGGCTGCCCCTGCCTGATCAGTGTAGGTGAGCGTGCCCTGCGCGGCTTGGGAGAACTGTTTATCGCGGTGCCAATTGCCGAGAAAGCGGATCCGCCGCTCGAAGTCGTCTACAACCGGAGGGAGCTCCGCGGGCGGCGGGGCCGCAGCCGTTTCCGCTGAAACGGGGACGTGCGCTTGGGGTCGGCTCGCTTCGCCCGGGGAGGCGGGGCATCCGTCCTTTAGGCGCAGGCCAACCAAGCTGCCGATTGCAATGACTTCCTCGCCGCACTGCCGGGCCAGTTCGCTCACAGGCGCGAAGTTCGAGCGGTACTCTCCGGCCTCCACGCGCACCACCATGTAGCGAATGCCGCGCCGATCCAGTTCTTTGCGCAGCTCGACCGGGCTCTCGACGCGCTTGAGCATCAAGGCGAAATCCAGCGTGTGCCAGGAATTGGTGTAAGCCCGGGCCATGAAGCCCGCCGTGACGCTGTCTTCCAGGAACGCCACGGGCCGGCCGGGCGCGTTGGCGTTGAAATAGTCGATGATTTTGCGCTGGGGAGCGCCGGCCTCGATCAGCTTGGCGGGTTCGGCCGGATCCACCAGCGGGTTGAGCGCAAAGTCCTTATTGTTCCAGCCCGAGGCGCCCATGAACCAGGCGTTGACGGCCGCGCAGAGGAAGGCGACGACGGCCATGGCCCCGCCCAGCCAGCGGTTCCAAGAGCACGCCTCCCCGATCGCCCATCCGATGAAGACGGCGCCGAGCAAGTAGGCCGGATAAATGTAGCGCAAGTAGGCGATGCCGCTGAACACCACTACGATCATCAGCGGAGCCGAAAGGGCGGACACCAGCACCCAGAACGGCAGCTTGCGCCGGAGCGCCAGAAAAGCCGCCGGCCACAGGATGAACCATTGGAATCCCGCCGTGCCGTCCACGGTCTCCATGAAGCGGCTAGATTGAAAGGTCATCCGGTACAAAAGATCCGGGCGGAGGTAGGGACCCCAGCGGGCGTCGCGGAAGGGTTCTTTGTCGTCAATCAGGGGAGAGTGGAATACCGTGTTGAAGTAGGGGAACACCGGGTTGCCGGTCCGGATCAGCGCTTGCAGATAGGGCGGGCAGGCGAAGAGCAGGAAGGCGGCTATGGCCAACAGTCTCCCGCCCCGCAGTCCTTTTTGCCCGCGCAGAGCGAGCGTCCAGCCGGCCATGAGCGCCAGCAGGCAGAACAGGGCGCCGAATTTGCCCGCCACCGAGCAACCGGCCAGCGCGCCGGCTACGGTCAGCCATGCGGACCGTTCGGTCTCCCGCCAGCGCTCGACCGCCAGGACCGCGGCCAGCAGCCACAGCGTCCAACTGTTTTCGACAAAGAGCGAACCGGTCACCAGATAAGCCACCGGGGAGGACGCGAACAGCGCCGTGGCCAGCAGCGCCAGCACAGGTTGGGTCCAGCGGGCCACGAGCGAGTAGGTGAGAACCGCCAGCAGCAGGAGGCAAGCCAGGTTCACCAGCCGTGCGGCAGCCTCGCTGCCCACCAGATAAGAGGAGGCGTAGAGCCAGTCGCCGGCCATGGGCAACACGGCCCAGGCGGCCCGGGTGACGTCGAAGTGGAAACTGCCGTGGGCGGCCATCCACTTGGCGATGGTGAGGTGCATGGCCAAGCCGTCGGCGCTCATTTCGGGCATCAGCGCCGCCTGCCAGTGGGCGAAGAGCACAAAGGCCAGCAGCACGGCCACAACGTAGGAGGCCGTGGTGCAGGGTTGCCGCCAAGGGAGGCCCCTGAGCCAGCGCCAAAGAGCGGGCAGCGAGCGGGCCTCGGCCAGCAGACACAGGCCCGGCCAAACCAGATGGAGCCAGCTCCGGTGGATGGGCAGCCAAGCCGTGGCCCCCATTGCGAAGGCCACGATGGCCAACCCGAAGGCGGCCTCCAGAATCCGGTGCGACGGCGGGCTGGGCGTGGCGTGCAGCCTCAAGGCGCGCAGGGCCAGCCGCCCCAGACACCATGCGCCGGCCAGCCAGTACAGGGCGCCCAGCGCAGCGCCGGCTCCCGTTGCGGCCACGGTGTAAAGGAATGCGGTTCCCAAAAGAGCCGCGGCCAGCGCCCGGGAGCGGGCAGGATACAGAGAAGCGGCCAGCAGGACCGCCGCGAAGGCCACGTTGCGGAAACGGCCGCTGCCGATCTCGTTCCAGCTCTGCTGTTGCCACAAGCGGAGCGAGAAGAAGGAGTGAACCCCGGCGGCGAGCAGCGCGGCCAGCACGGCGGCCATCAAAATTGTCCTGAGGCGCGGACTCATCTTGCCAGAATTGATGCGGAGCGGCTCTCCTGTGCGCACGGGCCGGAGGCGGCGAACTCCGATTATAACGAACGGTCGATCCGGGTTCGGCGCGGCGGCGGCAGGCTAAGTCTAAGCCGATGTTATAATTCGAACTGCCGCCATCCGCGCGGACTTATGGATTTGGATCAGCTCCATACGTTTCTGGAGATCGTGCGGCTTAAGAGCTTCTCGAAGGCGGCCGAGACCTGCTTCCGGACGCAGCCGGCCATCAGCGCGCAGATCCGCCAGTTGGAGCAGGAGCTGAACACCACGCTGTTTGACCGGCTTGGGACGCGCATCGCCCTGACGGCCGCCGGCCGCATTTTCGCCGAATACGCCGAGCAGATCCTGGACCTGCGCCGCCGGGCACAGGACGCCATCAACGAACTGGAGCGCGTGCCGCGCGGGGCTTTGATGATCGCGGCCAACGAAGCCACCTGCATGTACGTTCTGCCCGGGGTGTTTGCGGAGTTCAACGCCCGCTTTCCGAACGTGCAGCTTCTTTTGGAGCGGCTGTACGGCGCGAAGGTGGTTCAGGCGGTTTTGGAGAATCAGGCCGACTTCGGTTTCACCCAACTGCCGGTGCAGGAACGCAAACTCCAGGCGGTGAAAGTCCACACGGATCAAATCCTGTGCATCCTTCCCCCCGGCCACCCGATGGCGGACAAGGAGGCCATCGCCTGCCAGGATCTGGTTGGCCACCCGCTGCTGTTGCCCAAGACCGGCAACACGCGCGCGAGGCTGAACGCGTGGTTTGAACTGGTGGAGGATCTGCTGCACATCTCGATGGAGCTGGACTCCACCGAGCTCATGAAGCGCTTTGTGATGGCGGGGCTGGGCATCGCTTTCGTGGCCGAATCGCACTGCCGGGAGGAGATGCAAACGGGCCGCCTGGCGGGCCGGCCTCTGGCGCCGGAGCCTTTGATCCGGCAGGTGGGCATGATCTACCGCAAGGACAAAGCTCTCTCCCGCGCGGCGCTGGGTTTCATCGATGTGGTGCTGGAACAATCGGCGCAAGGCGCCTTGGCGTCAGCAACCAATGAAAAGCGTCCCGCCGGCCGGCGTTGACTCGCCCCTGGAGTTCCGGGCGGGTTATCCTGACTATGAAATGCCCAAGCAGAAAGTTCTCATCCTAGGCAACGCGGGCCAGTTAGGCCGGGAGCTCATGAAGGAGTTTGCCGGGCGCGGCTGGGTGGTGACGGGGCTGGACCGCGCCGAAATCGACATCGCCAACCGCTTTCAGGTAGAGGAGTGCATTGCGGCCATCGATCCGCACTGGGTCATCAATGCGGCCGCCTACAACCAGGTGGACGTCGCCGAGCGAGAACCGCACCCGGCCTTCGCGGTCAATGCGATGGCGGTGAAGAACATCGCCGTGGCCTGCCGCCAGGTGGACGCCCGTCTGGTGCATTACTCCACGGACTACGTCTTTGACGGGACCGCGGACCGCCCGTATACCGAAGAGGATCCGCCTCGCCCGCTCGGCGCCTACGGCGTTTCCAAGCTGGCCGGCGAGATGTTTGCTCATGCTTACCTCGAAGACCCCCTGATCATCCGTACCTCTGGGGTTTTCGGGCCGGGCGGGCTGCATACCGCCCGGGGCAATTTCGTGGAGTTGATGCTGCGCCTGGCGGCTTCGGGGCGGCCGATCCGCGTGGTGGAGGACCACGTCGCCTCGCCGACCTACGCACCTTGGCTGGCGGCGCGTACGGCGGATCTGGTGGAGAAGGGGCTCACGGGTTTGTTTCATATCGGCGGCGGCTGGCCGGTTTCCTGGTTTGATTTCGCCCGGATGATTTTCCAAGCGGCGGGGCTATCGCCGGAGCTCCAGCCGACCAACGAGCGCGAATACCGGACGGAGGCGCGCCGCCCCAAGTATTCCGCGCTTTCCAACGCCAAGATGGAGGCGGCCGGGCTGGCGCCCATGCCTCCGCTCGAAGACGCTCTGCGCGACTATTTCGCGCGGCGCCCTAAGGAGTCTCAGCGGGGTTAGCGGCGTAGTAACCCTTTCTGGCCTGCACTTTCATGCCTTTTTGACGGACCCGCACCTCCAGGCGGCGGTAGGTTCCAGGAGCGGGGTTCTCGGCGGGAACATACCCGATGGCGTACTGGCTCCGCATCTCCTCCTCGATTTCGGAAAAGATACGCTCCAGCGTGTATTTGCGGTCCACGCGGAACAAACGCCCTCCGGTCTCCTCCGACATGCGCTTTAGGTCGCTTTCGCCGGCGGCCACGCCATAGGCGGGGAAACCGTAGGCCCGGGGATCCACATAGTGGATGCTGTAGATGATGGCATCGGCTTTTTGAGCCTCGGCGATGGCTTCGCTCAGCTTCACCCGGCTTCCGATATCCACCCCGTCCGTGATCACAATGATGGCCTTGCGCCCGACCTCATGCCGCAGCTTTTCCACCGAGGCCAGATACACTGCATCGAACAGCACCGTGCCTCTGGGGCGCGTGACCGTAGGAACAGGTCCGCGGTACACGCCGCTGAAATCTTGCCGGATGCGCAGGCTCTCCAGCGCGCGCCGCAGCAGCGGAATCGAGTTGGTGGAATCCTGCACCAGCTCGGCGTCCGGGCCGAAGCTGATTAGAAAGGCGAGATCTTTCTTTTGAAGGACCTTTGTGAAGAACTGATCCGCAGTGCGCTTCTCAGTCTCGAGAAGATTCCTTTGACTCCCGCTCACGTCCATCAGCAGGCCGATGGTCAATGGCAAGTCCGCCTGGCGGCTGAAGTAGCGAATCTCCTGAGGCTTGCCTTCTTCTTCAACCAGGAAGTCCTCCTTGGTGAGATCCGGAACCAGGCGACCCTTACCGTCCCGCACGGAACAGAGGATGTTGACGACTTGAACGTCCACCCGGATGGTGGGAAGCTCTTCGGGCGGCTGAGCTGCGGCCGAACCGAGGGCGGTCAGGATCCAGAGGGCACTCCACCCGAGCCGCATGCATATGGTTAGATGTCCTTTGGGAGTAGGGCGTTACGGATGAAAAAGGCGATTCAGGGGCTTTCGGCCGCGGATCCGGTTCTGGCGGATCTGATTCAAAAGACCGGACCATACCGGATTCGTTATCTGGAGCCGGACTATGAGGCCCTGGCCAAGGCGATTATCTATCAGCAGCTCAGCGGCAAAGTGGCGAGGGTGATCTTCGAACGCCTGCGCCAAGCCGCCGGCAACGGGCGCGTGACGGCGGAGAGCGTGCTCCGGCTTGCTCCGGCCAAGTTGCGCTCGCTGGGATTGAGCCGCCAGAAGATAGCCTATCTGAAAGAACTGGCGGCGCAGCACCGCACCGGCGAAGTGGACTTGGCCGCCATGCGCCGGATGAAGGACGATGAGGTCATTCGGGCGCTGACGCGGCTCAAAGGCGTGGGGCTCTGGACGGCTCACATGTTCTTGATCTTCGCCCTGCGGCGCAAGGACGTGCTTCCCAGCGGCGATCTGGGCATCCGCGCGGCGGTCCAAAGAGCTTACGAGCTGCCGCAGCTTCCTTCTCCGGCGGAGGTGGAAGCGATTGGAGAGCGGTGGCGCCCGTGGCGCACGGTGGCGAGCTGGTACTTGTGGCGGAGCCTGGAGCCGGACGCCAATCTGTGATCTCTTTGGCGGATCTCAAACACACCGGGATATGCTGAAATCCGTGGAGGCGCTGCGCTTTGCCTGCCAGCCCGGCTGCACGCGTTGCTGCCGCGTCCAGGGATGGGTCTATCTCACCGAAGCGGACCTGCGGCGCGCCGCGGCGCATCTGGGAATGAGCCGGCGGGAGTTCGAGGCGCGCTATGTGTATCGCACGCGCCACCTACTGCGGCTGCGCAAGCCGCGGGGCGCGCAGTGCCACTTCTTGACTGAGGACGGCTGCCGTCTGCATCCCCAAAAACCCACCCAGTGCCGCGTCTACCCGTTTTGGCCGGAGCTCACGGACTCGCCTTCGGGCTGGCGCAAGGAAGCCCGCGTATGTCCCGGCATCGGGCAGGGGGACCTGGTCCCCGTGCAGGCGGTGCTGCGCTTGAGCGCGGAGATGCGGGAGTCGTACCCGGAGATGTACCCGGTCTCCCGTCAGAGAAGAGCGCCGCGGAGAACCAAGCTGGCGATGGTGAAGTAGATCACCAAGCCGGTGACGTCCACCAGAGTGGCGACAAAGGGAGCCGAGGCGCTGGCGGGGTCGAAGCCCAGCCGCCGGAGGATGAACGGAAGCATGGAGCCGCAGACGGTTCCGAACATCACCACTCCGATGAGGCTGAGGGCCACGGTAGCGGCGACCAGAAGGTAGTGTTCCCCATAGACGTTTCCGAACTTTTGCCAGAGCACGATGCGGAGGAAGCCGATTGTAGCCAGCACGCTGCCGAGCACCAGGCCGCTCAAGACCTCGCGGCGGACCACACGCCACCAGTCCCGCAGCCGGGCTTCGCGCAGCGCCAGAGCCCGGATGATCAGGGTGGCGGCCTGCGAGCCGGAGTTGCCGCCGCTGCTGATGATCAGCGGGATGAAAAGGGCCAGAACGATCGCCTGCGCCAACTCTTCTTCATAGTGGGCCATGGCGGTGGCGGTCAGCATCTCGCCCAAGAACAGCGCCGCCAGCCACCCGGCGCGCTTGCGGGCAAGCTCCCAGAAGCCGGTCTCGAAGTATGGCAGGTCCAGAGCCTCCATACCGCCGATCTTCTGGATGTCCTCGGTGGCCTCCTCGCGGACCACGTCTACGATGTCGTCAACGGTGACGATGCCCACCATGCGGCCCTGCTCATCCACCACGGGCAGGGCGGCCAGGTCGTGGTCCGCGAACATCCGCGCGACCTCTTCCTGGTCCGTCTCTTCGGTGGCGGTGACCACGTCGCGCTCCATGACTTCTTCGACGCGCTTTTCGCCCGGCGCGGCCAGCAGGTCCCGGAAGGAGACCACGCCCAAGAGCCTCTGATCCGCATCCAGGACATAGGCGTAGTAGATGGTCTCCGTGCGGCGGGTCTGCAAGCGGAGGTAACGGATGGCCTCGTCGACCGTCATATCCGGCCGCAGCCGGACGAAGCGGGGATTCATCAGGCCGCCGGCCTCGTCTTCGGCGTAGGCCAGCAGCGCGCGCACCTCGCCGCGGGTTACGTCGTCGAGCAGGGCCATCAGTCCCTCGCGTTCCTCCTCGGGAACGCTCTGGACGATGTCGGCCACGTCGTCGGGAGGCAGCGAGCGCAGATAGGTGCGCCGCTCGTGTTCCGGCATGGCGGCCAGCAGCTCGGCCTGGTCCGGGGCGGGCAAGCCCCAGAAGAGCTCCTCGCGCAGGTCGCGCGTCAGCAACCGGAATTGCCGCACCCGTTCTTCGGGGCGCAGCGCCGGCCAGCGGCTCAGCAGGTCTGGAATTGGGGTTGCAGCGGTGTCCGTCACAGTTCGTACCTCGGGGATTCGGGTAGCGGTTTCCCGCGCACTAAGGCCATTCTGGCATAGGCCGGGCGGATGCACCGAAAAGAGCGGGAGGCGCGTTCAGCCGTGCAATGGAGCCGCGCTTGTCTTCGGCGTTTCTGCTACAAGCGCCGCAGTTTGAGATTGCGGAACCAGACCTTATCGCCGTGGTACTGGAGCGAGATGGGGCCTGCGGGCTTGGGTTCGGAGAGCATCCGTCCAATTTCCGGGGCCGCCTTCCACCGCCGCGCGATTCCCTCCCGCACGGCCGGGGCGCTGAGGGAAGCCTCGAGCACTTTGACGCCGTTGATCCAGTGCTCGACCTGATCGCCGCGCACCACGATCCGGCCGGTGTTCCATTCTCCGGCGGGACGGGCGGGCGAGGAGGAAGGCGGCATCATGGCGTACAATGCGCCGGTGCGGCGGTCTGGACCATTCTTGGCGTCGGGATGGCCGCCGTCGTCGATCAACTGCATCTCGAAGGCGACCACGTACTCTTGTCCCCGGGCCCCTTCGGCGATCGTGGCGCGGTCGGAACGGGGATTGAGGAACTCGCGGCCGAGCATGCCTTCGAATCCGCCTGGGCCGGGCTGGGCCTTGCTCTCGTCCAGGAAGATGAGCCGCTGGATTCGATACTTCACTCCGGTATTGCCCCGCGCCGACACGCGCCAGTCAAAGACGAGTTCGAAATCGCCGTAGGACTCCTCGGTGATCAGGTCCTCGGCCAGCCGCGCGCCCGGCCGGGTGGTCAGGCAGCCGTCTTCGATGGCCCAGGCGTCGCCCGGGGGCGTCCGGGAGGCTGGATCCCGCCACCCTTTCATGGTCTGGCCATCGAACAGCAGCACCCATCCGGCTTTGGCTTCTTCGGGCGAGAGGCGGTTGTCGGCGCCAAAGGCTGCCGACAGCAAGACTGCGGCTACCAGCCAGCGTGTCATGCCGATTCCTCCGTGCTGCGACCGAGCGCGACGCTGATGTTGTCGGTTCCGCCCCGCTCATTGGCCAGGTCGATCAATTCCTGGCCGCATTGGGCCAGATCGGCGCCGCGTTCGCGCAAGACGTTTTCGATTTCTCCGTCCTCCAGCATTCCAGTCAAGCCGTCTGAGCACAGCAGCAGGATGTCACCCGGCTCCCAGCTCACCAGCCGCACATCCGGATCTAGGTACTCTTGCCCGCCCAGGCAGCGGGTGATCACATTGCGCAGGTTGTGGAGGCGCGCGGCGCTTTCGGTGATGGCGCCCGTCTCCACCAGGCGGCGGACCAGGGTATGGTCCTCGGTCAACCGGCGGAGCTGCCCGCCGTGGAGCAGGTAGGCGCGGCTGTCGCCGGCGTGCGCCACCGCGATTTGGCGGCCGCGGCAGGCGGCGATGACGATGGTGGTGCCCATGCCCGCCAGGGCCGGGTCGGCGGCCTCGCGCTCCCGGATGGCGGCGTCCGCCCGCCGGCAAGCCTCGATGAGGAGCTGGCGCGCCATCACCGGCAGCGCCGCCGGAGCTTGGGGCAAGCCGTCTTTGAGGATGCGTGCAGCCACGCGGACCGCGATGCCGCTAGCGACCTCGCCGCCCGCGTGTCCGCCCATGCCATCGGCCACAATGAGCAGGCCATTGGCGGCGCTGGCGTACACGCAGTCCTCGTTGACCGGGCGGAGGCGCCCGCGGTCCGTCTTGCCGAACACCTCCAGAGTGCAGTCTGCCTCCATGGGGGCGTACTGTATGCTAGCATGATCGGGTCAGCCTCAACGATGCGCTTCCCCGGGAGTTACTTTCTCCGTAATTTGGTCGAAAGGCGCAGCCTCATCGGACAGATGGTGCGCCGGGACTTCGAAAAACGGTTCGTGGGTTCCGCGGCGGGCTGGCTTTGGGGCGTCATCCATCCGCTGGTGCTGCTGCTGAGCTGGACGTTTGTTTTCGGGGTGTGCCTGAACGCCAAGCCCGGTCCGGGCGAGCCGACTCAGAATTACCCGCTGTGGCTTTTCAGCGGCTTCTTGCCCTGGCTGCTGTTCCAGGACACGGTTCAGCGGGCGGCGACCTCCCTGCTGGAGAACTCCAACCTGATCACCAAGACCATCTTTCCGGCGGAGGTCTTGCCGCTCTCCATTTTCCTGTCTTCGCTGATCCACCACCTCATCGGGCTGGGGCTGGCCACGGCCGCCATCGCCATCTGGTTAAACCATTACAGCCTCGGGCTGGGACTTCTGCCTCTCTACATGCTGGCGGTGGGCCTGTTCTCGGTCGGGATCGGCTGGATCGTAGCGGCTCTCAACGTGTACCTGCGCGATACGGCACAAGTGCTGACTGTGGTGCTGACGCTGTGGTTCTGGCTTACGCCGATTTTCATCTCGCAAGCCCAGTATCCGCCGCGCTTCCGGTTCCTGATCGGCATCAACCCCATGGCTTACGTGGTGCGGGGCTATCGCGAGCGGCTTCTGTCCCACAACGTCCCGAACCTGCACGAGCTGGCGGTGGCCCTGGCCCTGGCGCTGGCGGCGTTCTTCGCCGGGGGTCTGTTCTTCCGGCATCTGAAGCGCGGGTTTGCCGACGTGCTCTGAGGCGCGCAAATCGGTTAATCTACGACTGATGCCCCTGTCACGCCGCGCGTTTGTGTCGACCGCCGCCGCGCCCCTTCTGGCGCAGCGGGGAGCCGTGCGACGCCCAAATTTATTGCTGATTTTGGCCGACAACCTTCCCGCCCACGCCCTGGGCTGCTACGGCAATCAGGAGATCCGCACGCCGAACATCGACCTGCTTGCGCGCGGCGGCACGCGCTTCTCGCTCCATTACTCCGTGTCCCCAGCTTCCACGCCGGGCCGCGCGTCCCTGCTTACCGGATTGACGCCCCGCCAGCATGGCATCGACGACGGGCAGGCGCCGGCGCGCGCCGCGCAGCTTCCGTTTTTGCACGAAGTGCTGGCGGCGGCCGGTTACAGTTGCGGTTTCACCGGCCACTGGGGGTTGCCCTCGGCCGGCGCACCGCCGCAAGGGTTTTCTTTCTGGCGGCCGGTGGAAGACGGCCCGGCGGCCGGATTCGTCTCCGGCCGGATTACCGAGCACGCCATCGAGTTTCTGGAAAAGCAGAAGCCGCAGCAGCCGTTTTTCTTGCTCGCTAGCTATCCCGAACCGGGAAACCATTACAGCGGCCGGCCTCAGAAGTATTACGACCTGTACGCACCGGTGCAGTTCACCACCGTGAACTGGCAGCCGGCTGCGGCCAACGCGGCCGAGGGGAAAGAGTTCCTGGACGATATCGTGGCCAGCTCGCGGCTATGCGCGGCCGCGATCACCGCGTTTGACGATCAGGTGCGGGCTCTGGTCTCGGCGGTGGACAAGATGGGGCGCCGCGACGACACTCTTATTGTGTTGACCTCCTGTTGCGGGCATCTGATGGGGCGGCACGGCTTGTGGGGCGCGGGGCGGGCTTCCAACCCCATCAACATGTTCGAGGAGTCCGTGCGGACCCCCCTGATCTGGAACTGGCCGCTGCATGTTCCCGTGGAGGGCGCGCGCCCGGAAATCGCCGACAGTTGCGACTTGCTGCCCGCTCTGTGCGAAGCTGCGGGCGTAAGCGTGCCGGAATCTCCGGTCCGGCCCGGGCGTAGTTATCTTCTGTCGGCGCTGAACAAGCCCTATCCGCCGAAGAACCCGTGGCGGAGCCTCACCTTCGGCCATCTTGGCGACACCGAGATGGCGCGGGACCTGCGCTACAAGGTGGTGATCCGCAATCAGGGCCAAGGTCCCAATGAGCTGTACGATTTGCGCCGCGATCCTGGGGAGACCGACAACGAATTCGACACCGGAGAGTACGTCACGGTGGCCGAGGCCCTGGCGCGGCAACTGGCGGAGTGGCGGAAGAGGTACAGCTAAGCGTTGCCGGGCGGAAAGCGCTGCCCGGCACCTTTGACGGCCCGGGTTGCGCCAGTTGAGGCTCGCTTATGGCAAGATATGGAGCATGCCGCAACCCATCTATCTTGTCGCCAGTGGAGACTTGCGTTTAGCCGCCAATCAGAACTGCTGGCCCGCCCAGCAGCGCGTCGAGGAGGCCGTCATCGCCGCGGTGCGGCGCGAGGGCCGCGACGTGGTCCGCGCCCATGCCTACGACCCGGTGAAGGGGCATGGCTTCATCGATTCGCAGAAATACGGCATGGAGGTCTTCCGGGGCATTCCGCCGGAGGCGCCGGTGATGGTGGTCGAGGCCGTCTGGCAGTACAGCCACCACGTCCTTCCGGGCTTGTGGACGCACCGCGGGCCCATCCTGACCGTCGCCAACTGGAGCGGCGAGTGGCCCGGGCTGGTGGGCATGCTCAATCTGAACGGCTGCCTCACGAAAGCCGGCATCCCCTACAGCACGCTCTGGAGCGCCGATTTCACCGACGACTTCTTCCTGCGCGGGCTCCGCACCTGGCTGGCGGGCAAGCCGGTGGTTCATGACAGCAGCCACGTGCGCTCGTGGAAGCAACTGCGGCTGCCGCCGGAAGGGATTTTGGTGGGGGCACGGCTGGCGGCCGAGCTTCGGAAGAACAAGGCCATCATGGGGATCTTCGACGAAGGCTGCATGGGGATGTACAACGCCATCATCCCCGATGAGCTTCTCCACGAGGTCGGCGTCTTCAAGGAGCGCCTGAGCCAGTCGGCCTTGTACGCCGAGATGTTGCAGGTGTCCGATCAGGAGGCCCAGGAAGTTCGCGACTGGCTGGAGCTCAAGGGGATGCGCTTCGTCACGGGTTCGAATCCCAAAGAGGACCTGACCGACCAGCAGATCCTCGACCAGTGCCGCATGTACATCGCGGCGGTGCGCATCGCCGACCGATTCGGATGCGACACGATCGGGATCCAGTACCAGCAAGGTTTGAAGGATCTTGCCCCGGCTTCCGACCTGGCCGAAGGCCTGCTCAATAACGTGGACCGTCCGCCCGTGCGCGACCCCGAGACGGGCAGAGTGCTTTACGAGAACCAAGCGCTGCCGCACTTCAACGAAGTGGACGAGTGCGCCGGGCTGGACGCCTTGGTCACCAACCGGCTCTGGCGCGCTCTGGGCTTCAGCCCGGAGACTACCCTACACGACGTGCGTTACGGCGAGGAGTACCCGGTCAACGGCAAGCCGGAGTTCGTCTGGGTTTTCGAGATCTCCGGCGGCGCTCCGCCGGAGCACTTCATCGGCGGATACGCCGGGGCCGCCAGTTACCGCCAGCCTTACATGTACTTCCCCAACGGCGGCGGCACGCTGGCGGGCGTCAGCAAGCCGGGCGATGTGGTTTGGAGCCGAGTCTACGTCGAGAAGGGTACGCTTAAGGCGGACTTGGGGCTTGCCAAAGCGGTGGAGTTGCCGCAGAAGGAGAGCGACCGGCGGGCGCGGATCACCACTCCGCAATGGCCGATGATGCACGCCATCACCCGCGGGGTCACGCGCGATCAGTTTATGGGCCGGCACAAGGCCAACCACATCCAGGTGGCCTATGCGCCGGATGAGGAAGGCGCGAATCTCGCGCTGGCGGCTAAAGCGGCGATGTTCCGCGAGCTGGGGCTAGATGTGGCGATCTGCGGCGACGGGTTGGGATTGTAGACAGTTTGCCACGATCCGGGCCGAGGGCAGGCCAGGAGGCATACGCTACTGGGAGAGATCGAAGGAACTGCTAGGGGAGCGCCTTCAGGGCCGTCTCCAGGTCGTCATCGAATTGGAAGATGGTGTCCAAGCGGGTGACTCGGAAGGCGTCGCGAACCTGGCCGGTAGCGCCTGCCATCCGCAGGCTGCCTCCGGAGGAGCGGACCTGGTTGAGGCAGGCAATGAACTGGCCGATGCCGGTGCTGTCGATGTGGGTGACGCCGCTCAGATCGAAGATCAGGTGATGGCGGCCTTCCCGCATGAGGCGTTTGACCAGGGCGTCAATCGCGGACGCAGCCTCGCCTAATGTGATGCGGCCGTCGATCCGGATCACGGAACGGCCCGGTCCGGCTTCCCGCTCCTCAATTCGCAACGCCATCCGACGCCTTCTCCCGTCAGTTCGGTTTCTTCACTTCCACCTGGGCCAATTTCTCGGTGAACTGCACGATGGCCGAATGATCCAGCTCACCTTTGCCTTCGCCTAATAAAGATATCAACATTTGCTGCACCTGGCTGGTCAAGGGCAGAGGCACCTGGAGCGACTCGGCCGCCGCCAGGGCGTTCCGGAGATCCTTATGGTGCAGCCGGATGCGGAAGCCGGGATGAAAGTCCCGCGCGATGACCATGGGAGCTTTGAAGTTTAGCACGGTGCTGCCGGCCAGACCGCCCTTGACCGCCTCGAAGACGATCTCCGGGTCCAGGCCCGCCTTGGTCGCCAGCACCAGCGCCTCACCCATGGCCGCGATGTTGCAGGCGACCATGATCTGATTGGCCAGCTTGGTCACGTTGCCGGCGCCCACCGGACCGGTGTGGGTGACATAGGAGCCCATCCGCTCCAGAACCGGCACGGCGCGGTCAAAGACTTCCTTTTTGCCGCCCACCATGATCGCCAGCGTTCCGTGGATGGCCTTCGGCTCGCCGCCGCTGACCGGCGCATCCAGAAAATCCACGCCCTTGGCCTCGCAAGCGGCCGCGACTTTTTGCGAAACCATGGGGCTGATCGAACTCATATCGATGACCAGCGACCCGGGCGCAGCCCCTTCCAGCACCCCACCGGGTCCCAGCACGACCTGCTCGACCTCCGGCCCATCCGGCAGCATGGTGATGATGATGCTGCTGCGGGAGGCCACGTCCATAGGCGACGCGCCCTTTTCGGCGCCCGCCTTCACCAACTCCTCGACCGGCTGGGGGACAACGTCATGCACCACCAGCTTGAAACCGGCCTTGAGCAGGTTCTTCGACATGGGTTTGCCCATGATCCCCAGTCCGATGAAACCAATCTTCTGCTCTGACAACTTCTTGGATTCTCCTCTCCTGAAGGTTTACGAAGGTTCTAAAGCCTATGATACGATACCGCCATGGACATCTATACTTGGGACGCCATTAGAGAAGATGTTCTCAGCCCCACAGCCGGTCGCAAGGCCTTGCACGGCCAGATGATCACCCTGGCCCGCTTCCGGTTCGACAAAGGCAACAAGGTGGCCATGCACCACCATCCCAACGACCAGATCACCACGGTTCAGTCCGGCAGCATCAAGATGGTCTGCGGCGGTGAGGAGTTCATCATGAAAGCCGGCGACATGGTCCTCGTACCTCCGGACGTGCCGCACGGAAACGAGGCGCTCGAGGACTCCGTCATCATTGAAATCTTCTCGCCGGTCCGGCAGGACTGGATCACCGGCGACGATTCCTACTTGCGCCAGAAGTAGCTTGTACTGTAGGCGGCGGCGCGGCGCCGTGTCCGCGCCGCCGCCATTTCCCCAGGTGTCCTGTTAGCTTCTCGCCTTGAGCGCAGCGCGGATCTTCTCCCGCAAGCCGTCCGGATGGAAGCCGGCCCGCTCATAGATTTCGCTCGGACGCCCGGAGCGCGAAAAACGGTGCATGCCGTAGACCCGTTCGGTATAGTCTGCCGGGAGCACGAAGGGGTAGAGAAAGCCGGGCCAGCCGTTGTGCAGGGCTACCACCCAGGGCCGCTCTTCATCGGCCAGAATCTCCTGCGCCTGCCGCGGATCGCTTTTGCGCAAGTCCTCGTAAAGCTGCGGCGAGGTCACGGCGATGATCTTGACGTCGTTGGACTCTTCGATCTCCGGCAGGATCTGCATCAGGTTGGCCATGACCTGCCCGCCACAGACGGCCAGCACCAGCTTGGGCTTGCCGTTGCCGCGGTAGGGCCGGAAGATGTAAGCTCCCTTGACCGCCTCGCGCGCCGGAGGGATGTCGCCACCCCGCTTGAGCACTGGCGTGGGCGGCCGGGCCACGGAGAAGGCTACCGGTTCGCCCTGCTCGGCGGCGTGGAACAGCATCTCGACGGTCTCGTTGGCATCCATGGGCTTGTAGACCTTGATGCCGGGGTAGGCCGTGAACAGCGACATCCAGAACAGCCCGTGGTGGGTGGGGCCGTCCTCTCCCGTCTCCGGCCCGTCGTGGGCGGCCAGCACGATGAAGAAGGCCTTGGCCTCGGGGTTCACGTCGTTGTTGATCAGCGTCATGCGCACCGAGTTGGCCATCATCGGGGTGAACACGCCGTAGCTGGCGAAGGCGGTCATCGGACGGAAGCCGCCCGGCAGAATGTCCTGCGAGATGGCCGTAGACATCATGGCCATGTTCTGCTCGGCGATGCCGAACCGGAAGCCGCGCCCGAGCGGATTGCACTTGCTGACCACTCCGTAGACGCTTTCCGCCTTGCCCGTGAGGATGGATTTCATCAGGTCGCCGGCGCCGACGTAGAAGAACGCCGTGTGCTGCATGGCCCAATGGAACCAGGCCTCGCTGGCCTTGCGGGTCGGCACCGCCGTGCCTTCTTCGAAGACGAGGCCGGGGGGCAGGGGGTCCGGACGGCGGAAGCTCCGGTAGTCGGCCATGGGCCTTCCGGGCAGGGAGACCTCGATGCGGCGCCGCAATTCCGGCTCAGGCTGAAGCCTGGCGGCTGCGGCGCGGAGCCGCTCGGCCAGGTAGTTCACCTCCGGCTCGGCCAGCGCGGAAACCACAACCTGGATATCCGCGCCGGGATCCCCCTCCCGTCCCGGAATGTCGAATCCGAGCTTCTTCATCACCTCGACGTACTCGGCGTGGGGCAGCGGCGTGCCATGAGAGTCGGAAGTGTTTTCCAGACGCCCGTAGTGCTTCCCCTTGATGCAATGGGCAATGACCACCGTCGGGCCGCCGGAGCCGAAGCCGCGCTCCGCCAAGCGGTAGGCGTAAGCGAGCTCCCGAGGGTTGTGCCCGTCGGCCTCGATGATGTTCCAGCCCAGGGCGAACCAGTGGTTCACATAGGGCGCCGGCATGGCGTCGAAGATCGGCCCGTCGATGCCGTGCTGGTTGTAATCCAGGGTCACGATCAGGTTGTCAATCCCGAGGGTCGAAGCGAGGTTGCGGGCCTCGTAAGTCATTCCTTCCTCGGTTTCCGCGTCCCCGGCGATGACGTAGGCCTTGGTCGGAAGCCCGCAGGAGCGGTGCAGGACCGCAAATCCAAGCCCGGCCGAAATGCCGTGGCCGGAGGAGCCGGTCGAGGTGTCGGCCAGAGCGTAGTGCGATTCTACGTGGCCGCTGGGACCGTCAAAGGTCCGGAAGATGGCCAGGTCCTCCGGGTAGACCACGTACCGGCGCGCAGCCTCCGGCAGGGCCACACCCTTTAACCGCAGCGTCTGGTAGACCAGCGCCACCAGCGAATGGAACAGAGGCGAGCAATGCCCGGCCGACCAAATGACGCGGTCGCGGCCGGGGTGCTTTGGTTGGAGCGGATCGAAGCCCAGCGCCCCGCTGGCCAGCAGCGTGACCACCTGCTCCGCCTTGGAGGAGGATCCGCCCGGGTGTCCGGACTTGGCGCCATCCACCGCCGCGAAGGACAAGCCGCGAATGATGCGGCAGAGCTCGCCGATCTTGCCTTCGTCGATTTCCGCCAGCGGGGCCAGCGGCGCGCCTTTGAGGTTCAGATACGCCGCGCCTTCGGCGCGGTACTGGAAGCGCTCCGGCTCCTGCGCCCGCAGCGCCTCCAACTCGTCCTTGTCCAGAACATTGAATTGCGTGATGAGAGTGCCCATAGGAATTACCCGCCAATCAGACCTGAAAGTACACAGCCTCCGGGAAGTATACATCAATCCCTTGCCGCGCCCGGCATTGAGGGGCGAGGGTAAATCGCTATGGCGGACAAATCGCCGCCGCGGCGCCGGCGTGCGACTGCATTTCGCTGTTCTGCGTTAACCGACGGCGTTCGCCGGGTGAAGTCACGACAGCAGTGCGGCACAGGCCGGTTGGGAACCGAAGAGATTTTGTGCGTATTGAAGCGAACCCGCCGCCGCGCGGTTCACTTCGCCCGCTTGGCGGTGTATTCCACCGGCGGGAAACCTTCGCCGCCTCCCGGTCCGCCCTCAAACGTTTGGGTGATGTGAATCTGGTCCCCGGCCACTTTCCCTTTGTAGGTGATCTTGAATTTGTTCTCGCCGCCGGGCGGTTCGAAGATCAGCACGAACGAAATGTTCTCGCCGCTGATTTTTCCTTCGGTGAACTCCCGCTCCCCCATCGGCGAGCCGATCGTGCCGGTCAGCTTCTCTCCCTCGGCCTTGAAGTTGAAGGTGATCTCCATCGTGTCGCCCTGAAAACCGGGCACCTGGGCCACCCATTTGCCGTTAATGTCTGCCGCTGCCGCCGCCACGCAGCCCAGCGCCAACAATCCTGCCAGCAACCACGCTCTCATCATGAATTCCTCCGCTAGTGCTCTCCCGGGACGGCCGCCCGTGGCCGGGCGTTCCCTCCGGATCAACTTGAGTCTATCCCGGTTTGTTGCAAATCACAACAATCTCCGGAGCCAGCGGAGGGCTTACCGCGAAGCCACTGGAGCTGGGGGCGGTGGGCCACAGCCGCTTCCTGTTATCATCAGGGTTCCATCCACCGAAATGCGTCAGATCCGATTCGATGAACCCTACCGTCTCGGCTCCAAGACAATCTATGGCCGCTTCGTAATTCCCTCAGGCATCCGCGCCACGCACGCGTCGAACATTCACAAGTGTTTCCGGGAAATCCCATCCATCGGCGTGGTCACCACCAAGAGCATCAGCGCCGCCCCGCGTGCGGGATACCGCGAGCCGATCTACGCCCGTTACGCCCCCGGATGTTACATCAATGCGGTGGGCTTGGCCAACCCAGGGGCGGAAGCGTTTCTCAAGGAGTTCGAGGGCCTCGCCACCCCTCCGGACAAGTTTCTGCTGGTGTCCTTGATGGGCTCCGATGTGGAGAGCTTCGTCCAGGCGGCACAGACCTTGCTGCCGGCGGCGGACGGGTTCGAGCTGAACATGTCCTGTCCTCACGCCAAAGGCTACGGCGTCGAAGTAGGCCAGGACGAGAATCTGCTTTTCGAGATCACGCGGGCGATCGTCCGATTGTCGGGCAAGCCGGTTTTCGTAAAGATGTCCCCGATGTTGCCGAATCTCGGTGAGAGCTGCCGCGCGGCCATCGCCGCGGGCGCCACGGGTCTCACGTTGATCAACACCGCCGGGCCGGCCATGGCCGCGCACGGCTGCGACCCTATTCTTTCCAACCGCTACGGCGGCCTCAGCGGCGACGGCATCCGGCCCTTGGGGTTGCGAGCGGTCGAGCAGGCGCGCAAAGCGGTGGGGGACGAGCCTTGGATTATCGGCATGGGAGGGATCGCTTCTCCCGAACATGTCCGCCAGTACGCCGCCGCCGGGGCCGACCTGTTTGGCGTTGGCAGCGCTCTGACCGGGCTCGATAGCGCTCAGATGCGCGATTACTTCGAGCGCTTGCAATCCGACCTGTGCGCGGGCCGCGGCGAGCGCTACGAGCGATCTTGCGAGACGGCGCTCCCGATGGACTACACCCGGGTCCGCGTCGCCGCGCGGGTGGACTACGACGAGACGCTGTTCAAGCTGATTCTCGACCGGCTGCCGGGCGATCCCTCCGATGGGGACCTCGCGGGCAAGTTCTACTTCCTATGGGGGCCCGGGGCAGGGGAAAAACCGTTCGCCGTCTTCTCCGCCGCCGAGAAGAGCATCGTGGTCCGCAGCGTGGGGTGTTTCACGCGCTACCTGGCGGGCCTTTCGGCGGGCGCCGAGCTGTATTTGCGCGGGCCGTACGGGGCGGGGTTTCCAAACATTACCGGATGCACCGCCGTACTTGTGGGCGGAGGCACAGGGATTGCCTCGATCCTGGAGATCGCCTGTCGGCTACGCGGCTCTAACCGCCTGGCGTTTCTGCTGGGGGCTAGAACGGCGAAGCATCTGTTCGATGTCGAGCGATTCGGCGAGCTCGGCCCCGTGTACCTGGCCACCGACGACGGGACGCTTGGCCTTCGCGGTTTGGTCCCCAGCCTGCTGCCGGAAGTGGTGGAGAGCTTGCCTTCGGATCAGCGCCGGGATCTGGTTTTCATCAACTGCGGCCCCGAACCGATGGTGCGGAAATGTTTCGAACTCCAGCGGGCCTGGGCTCCGCCCGAGCGCATCTACGGCTCGATCGAGTACATGACCAGTTGCGGGGTGGGCATCTGCGGCAAGTGCGCCAGCCCCTCCGGCGCGCTCACCTGCATCGACGGTCCGTTCCTGCCCTTGCGCGAATTCGAGCGCCCTTGAGAAGGCCCCGCGGCGGATACCAAGCCACAGCCGTGTTCACCGTTAGCCAGCTCCCCATGCTCTTCTGGCGCCAGGACCATGCCCTGGCCGGCCACCAACAGCCGGTTGCATCTTCACGGGCGGCAACTCGAAGCCGCGCTTTACGCCTCAGCCACGGAGTCAAGGGGAATCAGCCGCACCCTCCTGCGGTTTCTTCTCCCGCCGCATTTTCCCTGGCGGCCACCCATAGGCCCGCTCAATTGCCGCCGGTTCCGCTGACGTCTCCTCTTTGCTGCGCCTATTTCGTTGGGGCCGCAGTACGCGAGTGGCGCCTCGACCCTGCTCATTACCCCTACCCCCACCACTGGCATCGCTTCCACGGAACTGGACTACATCGCCAATCTGTATTACGATCCGAAGGTCGATGGTTCCCCATCGTTGTGGGGACCTGTAGTCCCCCAACGGCTACTTGTCCTGCGAGGAACTTGGAGTGAACCCAATGTGCGCGAAAGTTGTTCTTTTCATCCTCTCAGTAACATATGCCACCTGGCTGGCTGCGGCCGAGAATCCATCCGGCAGGGTTGCCTTCATCCGAGGGACGGAGGTCTTCATGGCCGACGTGCGCGGTGGCTCACTCATCCAGCTCACCAAGGATGGCCTGGACAAATGGGGCCTCCGGTGGTCGCCTGATGGGCGGAGGCTCGCCTTTGCGCTGAAGGAGGGCAGAGGGGAGGCCCTGGGACGTTTCGCGGTTATTGAGGTGGAATCACGGAGGACGCACTCCTTTCTGTACCGGCCGGCCAGCGCCAACGTGGTGGGCATGAACTCGACCGGTGAATCGTTCTGGCTGGACGCCCGCCGGATTGCTCTAACCGGTGGCATCAATCCAAACAATTGTGAATATGTTGTTTTGGATGCGGGGACTGGAGAGGAACTGACCGGCGCGGTTGGCCTTTGCGGTTCCTTTAGCGTAAGTCCTGACGGCCAACACGTCGCCTACACCTGCGCCCCTGGGGCCGGTGCACCGGAGACGGATTGGCGCCAATGCGTTGAATTCGACCGTGAAGTTAGAGCCTATACTCCCCCCTCCCCCCGTGGGCGGTTGCTCACGGACCCCGTTTGGTCCGCGGACAGTTCCCGGATCGCCGTGCTGGAACACGACTTGCAAACGACCGCCAAAGCGGTCGTGATCGTGAGCCTCGACAGGCAGGTCACGCGCATTCCGCTGCCGGCCACCTTCCAGGTGCCTATGGAGCTGCGCTGGGTGGAGAACCGGTTAACCTTGCGCGCCGAGGGGACGACGTTTCTAGTGGATTCAGCGGCCAAGGCGCTGCGCTCGCCGGGCCTGGACGTCGAAGAAGCTATGCAGCGGCAAGATCGAGCCAAAGAAGAGCAGCGGGCAGCCCGGCGCCGGGCCATTGAGCTAGCCCTGAAACTCGGCACAACCCGGGAGGAAGACATCGACGTCTATCTTCCGGAAACCGATCCCGGCCAGTAGCGCTGCTTGCCTGGTTTGGGGATATGCCGCTGAGGAAGGCGGCTAGCAGGACGGAAGAAGGGACGGTAATCCGGCGTGGCTGGGCTGGGCAAGGATGGATGCTCACGCCGGACCCGAATCCCGCCCCCAATGCGGCGATACAAGTTTGCTGCGTACCTCCGCGGAACGCACCCGCCTGGTCTTCATCAACTGGGGTCCGGAGCCGATGGTGCGGAACTGTTTCGAGCTCCAGCGAGCCTGGGCTCCGCCCGAGCGCATCTACGGCTCGATCGAGTACATGACCAGTTGTGGCGTCGGCATCTGCGGCAAGTGCGCCAGCCCCTCGGGCGCGCTCACCTGCATCGACGGCCCGTTCCTGCCCCTGCGCGAATTCGAGCGGCTTTGAGAAGGTCCCGCTTTCGCGCGGATTCTGACGGCTGATTGCAGCAGCGGCGGCGTCCGCCAAACGCTGCAACAACGCCGCTTGTCTTGCTTTACCCTCGCGCCCTGCGTAGAGTTGGGGATAGGAAAGCGTACGCCATGAAGCCGATCCACCGCTACCTCGTGATCCCCTCGTTGCCGCCGGTTCTGGAACCGTTGCGGAGGATCGCTTACAACCTCCGCTGGAGCTGGGATCACGACACGATTGAACTGTTCCGCCGCCTCGACCGCGACCTGTGGGAATCGAGCGGGCACAACCCGGTCCGGATGCTCGGCGAGGTCAGCCAGGCCACGTTGGAACAGGCGGCGCACAACCAGGCCTTCCTGTCCCACATGCACCGCATCGCCGCCGAACTGGATCAGTATCTCAACGATCCTGCCAGTTGGTACCGGCGCACCCTCCCGCAACTCGGCGACTGCACGGTGGCGTACTTCTCGGCGGAGTTCGGGCTCACCGAGTGCCTCTCCATCTTCGCCGGGGGACTTGGAATCCTGGCCGGCGACCACTTGAAATCCGCCAGCGACCTCGGGCTGAATCTCACCGGGGTCGGCCTTCTTTACCAGCAGGGCTATTTCCGGCAGTATCTCAACGAAGCGGGCTGGCAACAGGAACGCTATGTCGACAACGATTTTCAGAACTTGCCGCTGATCCCCGTGCGGCAGCCAGATGGGGCACGGCTGCGAGTGACGGTGGAAGTGGCGGGCCGTGCGGTCCACGCCCAGATCTGGCGCGTGGACGTGGGGCGGGTACAGCTATACCTATTGGACACGAATATTCCGGACAACGAGCGCCCTGAGGAGCGCGACATCACCGATCAGCTCTATGGCGGCGATCAGGAGATGCGGCTCAAGCAGGAAATCCTTCTGGGCATCGGCGGCTACCGCGCTCTGGAAGCACTGGGACTGAAGCCCATCGTCTACCACATGAACGAGGGCCACTCCGCGTTCCTCTCGCTGGAACACATCCGGCGCCTGATGGAGAATTACGGGCTGAGTTTCGAGGAAGCACGGCTGCTGGCGCAAAGCAGCTTGGTGTTCACCGGGCACACGCCGGTCATGGCCGGCCATGACTTCTTCCCGCCGGAGCTTATGGACAGATACTTCGCGCCTTACTATCCTTCGCTGGGCCTCAACCGCCAGGAGTTTCTGGCCCTTGGGCGCCAGAACCCCGGCGATGAGCGGGAGCCGTTCTGCATGACGGTGCTGGCGCTGCGCATGTCGGCCTTCCGCAACGGGGTTAGCAAGCTGCACGGGGAAGTGAGCCGGCGCATGTGGCAGGGCCTTTGGCCCAAGGTTCCCCTGAATGAGATCCCGATCGGGCACGTGACCAACGGGGTGCACTTCCGGAGCTGGATCTCATACGAGATGAACCAGCTCTATGACCGCTATCTTGGACCGGAGTGGCGCGAAGAGCCCTTTCATGCGGCCCTGTGGGCCAGAGCCGAATCCATTCCCCCGGAGGAACTTTGGCGCACGCACGAGCGGCGCCGCGAGCGCCTGGTGGCTTTTGCGCGCCGCCGCCTGGCTGAGCAGCTCAAGGCGCGCGGGGCCGGGCCGGCCGAAATCGCCACCGCGGCTGAAGCGCTCGATCCCGACGCCCTCACCATCGGCTTTGCCCGCCGCTTCGCCACCTACAAACGCGCCACCCTGTTGCTGCGCGATCCGGCGCGCTTGTCGCGCCTGCTCAACCAACCCGGACGCCCCGTCCAGATCATCTTCGCCGGCAAGGCGCATCCCCGCGACGAGCAGGGCAAAGAACTGATCCGCCAGATCGTGGCTTTGGCCCGCACCAGCGAATTCCGCAGGCGGATCGTCTTCCTCGAGGAATATGACTTGGCCGTGGCGCGCTATCTGGTTCAGGGTTGCGATGTGTGGCTCAACAACCCGCGCCGCCCCATGGAAGCCAGCGGGACCAGCGGGATGAAGGCCGCCGCCAACGGGGCGCTCAATCTCAGCACTCTGGACGGCTGGTGGGACGAAGCCTGGAGCGACTGCCGGACGGCCCAAGCGGGCTGGGCCATCGGCCGCGGCGAGATTTACGCCAGCGCCGATGAGCAGGATGCCGTGGAAGCCGAAGCGCTTTACGATCTTCTGGAACGCGAGGTCATCCCCGCTTTTTATGAGCGGGGGCCGGACCGGCTCCCCCGCCGCTGGATCGCCCGGATCACTGCTTCCTTGTCCTGCCTGTGCCCCCAGTACAACACGCACCGCATGGTGCGCCAGTACACCGAGGATTTCTACGTGATCGCCCACGACCGCTTCCTGGCTCTCTCCGCGGAGAACGCGGCCCGCGCCAGAAGTCTGGCGGCTTGGCTCTCCCGCCTGCGCCAGGCGTGGAGCGAAGTGCGCGTGGAAAGCATCGAGAATCACACCCCGGATACGCTCACCGTGGGCCAAGCGGCCAGGGCGCGGATCCGCGTGCGTTTGGGCCAACTCGATCCTCAGGACGTCATCGTAGAGTTGTACGAAGGCCGCGTGGACCCCGAGGGCGAAATTGTGGATGCCGTGCCCGTCGCCATGGAACCGGTGGAACCAGCCGGCCCCGGCGTTCATATCTATGAAGCGGTCTCGCGGCCCGCGGCTGCCAGTGGCTTGCGAGGCTTCACCGTGCGCGTGCTGCCGTTCCATCCGGATCTGCCGGATCCCATGCTGCCCGGGCTCATCGCTTGGGCGGAGTAGGGCGCCCGCATACGGCGGGCTGCCAGATGAGCGGCGGGCGGCCCCTGCGTGCTACTCCTCGTCGTGTTGCGCCGCCAGACGGTTCACCACCGAGAGGTCCTCGAGCGTGGTCGTATCGCCCGTCACCGCGTGCGAAGTTACGATTTCGCGCAGCAACCGGCGCATGATTTTGCCGCTGCGGGTCTTGGGCAGCGCCTCGGTGAAGCGGATTTCGGCCGGCTTGGCGAAGCTCCCGATCTCATGGGCCACCCACTGACGGAGCTCCGCCGCCAGCCCGTCATGGTCCGGCCGGCCCGCCTTCAGCGTCACGAAGGCGCACACCGCCTGACCGGTGACCTCATCCGGCTTGCCCACCACCGCCGCCTCTGCCACCGCCGGATGGCGCACCAGGGCGGACTCCACTTCCATCGTGCTCAGCCGGTGGCCGCTCACGTTGATCACGTCGTCGACGCGCCCCAGAATCCAGAAGTAGCCGTCCTCGTCCTGCCGCGCCGCGTCCCCGGTGAAGTAGCTGCCGCGCACCCGGCTCCAGTACTGTTCCTCATAGCGGCGGGGATCGTTGAGGATGGTGCGCAGCATGCTGGGCCAAGGGCGGCGGATTACCAGGAAACCCTTCTCGCCGCGCGCCACCGGATGCCCGTTGAAGTCCACGACCTCGGCTTCGACTCCGGGAAGCGGCAGCGTCGCTGAGCCCGGTTTCAGAGGTACGGCGCCGGGCATGGCCGAGATGAGGATGGCCCCGGTCTCGGTCTGCCACCAGGTATCCACAATTGGGCAGCGGCCTTTGCCGATGACGCGGTAGTACCACTCCCAAGCCGCCGGATTGATGGGCTCGCCTACCGATCCGAGCAGCCGCAGGCTGGAAAGATCGTGCGCCTCGGGCCAGCGGTCGCCTTGCTTGAGCAGCGCCCGGATCGCCGTGGGCGAGGTGTAAAAGATGCTGACCCGCCGGCGCTCCACGATGCTCCACCAGCGGTCGAATTGTGGGTAGTCCGGCGCGCCTTCGTACATCACGACGGTTGCACCCGCCGAGAGGGGGCCGTAGACCACATAGCTGTGGCCGGTGACCCAACCGATGTCGGCGGTGCACCAGAAAACGTCCTCGTCGCGGAGATCGAAGACCCATTTCATGGTCAGCGTGGTCTGGAGCAGGTAGCCGGCGGTCGAGTGCACGATCCCTTTGGGCTTGCCCGTGGTTCCCGAAGTGTAGAGCACAAACAACGGGTGCTCGCTGGCGAGCGGTTCGGCGGGGCAGTCGTCATCCACCGCCTGTTCCAATTCGTGCCACCAATGATCCCGTGCGGTCTGCATCGGCACGGGATGGCCGGTGCGCTGGAGCACAATGACGTCTCGCACTTCCAGCCCCGCCAGCGCCTCATCGACGGCGGCCTTGAGCTCCACGATCTTGCCCCTGCGCCAGCCGCCATCGGCGGTGATGACCGTCTTGGCCCCCATGTCTTCAATCCGCGCCTTGAGCGCCTCCGCGGAGAAGCCGCCGAAGACTACGCTATGCGTGACGCCCAGCCGGGCGCAGGCCAGCATCGCCGCCGCGGCTTCCGGAACCATCGGCATGTAGATCACCGCCCGGTCCCCGGCCTTCAGCCCCCGGCCTTTTAAGACGTTTGCGAAGCGGCACACCATGCGATGCAGTTCGGCGTAAGAGATGGTGCGTTCCTCGCCGGGCTCCCCTTCCCAAACGATGGCCGGCTTGTCTTTGCGCGGGCCGCTTAGGTGGCGGTCCAAACAGTTGTAGCTCGCGTTGAGCTTCCCACCCGTGAACCACTGGGCGAAGGGCGGGTTCCACTCGAACACTTTTGTCCAGCGTTCAAACCAGTGGAGTTCCCGCTCCGCCAGATCCTGCCAGAACTCCTCCGGGTGTTGCCGCGCTCTCTCGCAGAAGCGGCGGTGTTCCTCAAGACTCTGGATATGCGCGCGGGAGGTAAACTCCCGGCTCGGCGGGTAGAGGTTCTGCTCAGCCATTCCCGGTCCCCTCTGAGAATTTCAACTACGGATGATTGGATTCTAGCAGATGCGGCCCGGTCTCAAGCCCCGCCCCCGTGCGCCGTTCCCCCAAAGGGCCGGCGAAGCCAGTCCCCAGCCTGCCGGTGCAAGGCGAGCCCTGGCAACGATCAGACCCGCGCAGTCCGCAGGGCGCTTGTCCGCACCCGCGCTCTGGGAAGAGGTGCGTCTGGCGGGAGAGTGCTAGAATCGCAGTTTGATGACTCCCGATTTTGTGGTGGTCGGTGCGGGGGTCGCCGGGCTTCGAGCTGCCATTGAACTGGCTGAGGCCGGTGAGGTCCTGGTTCTCGCCAAGGACAGTCTCCGGGAATCTTCCTCTGAATACGCCCAGGGTGGGGTCGCCGTAGCCCTAAGCGACGACGATGAGGTCGAACTGCACGAACAGGACACCCTGGCTGCGGGCGACGGGCTGTGCAACCCCGAGGCCGTGCGGGTGCTGGTCGAAGAAGGACTGGGCGTCGTCCAGCAACTGATCGAATGGGGGGCCGAGTTCGACCGCGAGGGCAGCAAGCTGGCCTTCGGGAGGGAGGGCGCTCACAGCCGCAGCCGGATCTTGCACGCCCAGGGCGATTCGACCGGCCACGAGATCTCCAAGACGCTCTACCACAAGGCGGCGTCGCTCAACAGCATCCGTTTCCGCAGCTTCACGGCGGTGACCGACCTACTCATGGACGGCGGAGAGGTGGCTGGGGTGGTGGCCTGCGATTCTTCCACGCGCAGCTTGGTTCCGATCCACGCCCGCGCGGTGTTGTTGGCTACGGGCGGCCTGGGGCGAGTCTATTGGAAGACGACAAATCCGGATGTGGCCACCGGGGACGGAGTCGCGGCCGCTTACCGCGCCGGGGCAGTGATCAGCGACATCGAGTTCGTGCAGTTTCACCCCACGGCGCTGCATGCCGAGGGGGCGCCGAGTTTCCTGCTCTCGGAGGCGCTGCGCGGCGAAGGGGGCTATTTGAGGAACGGCAAGGGCGAGCGCTTCATGAAGCGCTACCATCCGCTGGAGGAACTGGCCCCGCGCGACGTGGTTTCCCGCTCCATCGCCGCCGAAATGCAGAAGACCGGGGATTCTCATGTTTATCTGGATCTCACCCACCTGCCGCCCGGCTTCGTGCGGGAGCGGTTCCCGAGGATCTATCAAACCTGCTTGAAATACGGGGTGGATCTTGCACGGGATCCCGCCCCGGTGGTGCCCGCCGCGCACTATGCCATGGGCGGGGTCTGGACGGACCTGGAGGGAAGGACCAGTTTGCCGCGGCTGTTTGCCGCCGGGGAGGTGGCTGCCACGGGCGTCCATGGCGCCAACCGGTTAGCCAGCAACTCGCTTTTGGAAGCGCTGGTATTTGGCGCCCGGGCCGGCCGCACCATGCGCCAGTGGGCGGGAGCTCAGATCCTAAAGGGCGGGCCGATCCCCCAGCCGGAGTTTCCCCAGATTGGCGAGGAGGAGTTGCGGCGGCTGGCTTGGGATAGCTGCGGAATCACCCGTTGCGGCGAGGGCCTGGAGGCGGCGCTGCGGACCCTGGCGGCCCACGCGAACGAGCCATGCCCCTATCCAAACCGTGCGGTGTTTGAACTGCGCGCCATGAAGGATGTTCTTTGGTTGATCGCCACCTGCGCGCTGGCGAGGAAAGAGAGCCGCGGCGCCCACTACCGGACCGACTATCCCTCCAAGAGGCCTGAGTTTCAGAAACACTCTCGCATTTCGAACGCCACCAATGAAGTCTCCTTTTTCTGAGCTCCCGCGAACCAGCTCCAGCGCGTCGAATCGCCAGGGAATTTTCATGGGGGCCCTGGTTCTGCTGGCGGCCGTGCCTGTTGTGAAGGAGGTCCCTCCCTCGACCGCCCTCTGGGCGGCGCCGGCGATCCTGCTGGCAGCCATGCTAATCGCCTGGGCGGCGGAGTCGGCACAGTTTTTTATTGCCCAGGGCTTCGCGCTGGCGATTCTGGCCTGGCTTCAGACGCTGCCCGAGTTCGCCGTGGAGTTCGTGTACGCCTGGCGGCAACAGGTGCCTTTGCTGCTCGCCAACCTGACTGGAGCGCTACGGCTGCTGACGGGACTGGCCTGGCCCATGATCTACTTCGTGGCGGCGGTCTTTCACCGCCGCAAGTACCGTAAACCGTTGAGAGAGATTCAGCTTCAAGAGGGCCACTCTGTGGAAGTGGTTGGGCTGCTGGCGCCGGTCGCCTACATGACCTTGGTGTGGGCGAAAGGGTCGCTCAACGTGTTTGACGCAGTCGTGCTGACGTCGATCTACGCCGCTTACCTGTTTGTATTGCGGAAAATGCCGCCGGAGGCGGCGGAAGGCATCGAGCAGCTGGAGCTGGTTCCGCGCACGATCGTCAAGAGCCGCCGTCCGGTGCGGGTTTCGATCATTCTGCTGTTTTTCCTTGCCGGCGGCGCGATGATCTATTTCGCCGCGGAACCCTTTGCGGGCAGTCTGCTGGCGGTTTCGGCCATGCTGGGGATCCCGGCTTTCGTGTTCGTGCAGTGGGTGGCGCCCTTCGTGAGCGAGTTTCCGGAAAAGGTGTCGGCTTTCTACTGGGCGCGGACCATCGACCGGGCGTCGATGGCCCTTATGAACATGGTGTCGAGCAACATCAACCAGTGGACGTTGCTGGCGGCCATGCTTCCCGTGGTTTATTCCATCAGCCGGGGCAGCCTGTCGTCCATTGCATTCGACCAGCAGCAAAGCCTGGAAATCTTGATGACGCTGGGGCAGTCCTTGGTCGGCATGCTGTTCCTGGTGAACATGAGGCTCGCCTGGTGGGAGGCGGCGTCGCTGTTTACGATGTGGTTCATCCAGTTCGCTTTCTCGCCCTTCCCGCCCGGGCCCGGCCTTGTGGGCTTTTTGGCCACGCACATCCACCGGTATGTGACCGCGGCCTATTGGATCTGGTTCGCCCTGGGGATCCTGAGCTATCTCATAGGACGGAGAGAGATGGCGGCCTTCCGGCTATTTGGCGTCCTATGGCGGCTTCACGTGCGGCCGCATCCTCAGGCGGCGGACGATTAGAGGGATTCCGCTCCGCGGGCCGGGGCCGCGCTATGCTCGATACCGGAAGCGAATGCGGAGGTGAAGGCGATGAGCCGGTGGGTGAAATTGGTCCTTTGCGCCTTTGCGGCGTGCGGCACGGCAGCCGCTGCCACGCCGCCCTGCATTGTGGCCTCGGCGGAGTGCACGCAGTGGATCACCGTAGGGAGCGGCCCGTCGCGGATCCTCGTGTACCGGACCTTCCCTCTGGATGTCCGCAATGAGGCGGTACGCCGGGCCGTCGTCATGGTGCACGGGGCGGGCCGGGATGCGGACAACTACTTCCGGCATGTGCTGGCGGCGGCGTTCCTGGCCGGGGCCTTGGAGAATACGGTCCTGGTGGCGCCGCGTTTTGCTTCCAACGACGGGCGCGAGTGCCGGGATACGTTAGGGGCCGAGGAGTTGAACTGGCCCTGCGAGGGCGCCCACACCTGGCGGAGCGGAGCTTTCGCTACGGGAAGCCAGACGGTGACTTCCTACGACGCCGCCGATGCGATCCTGCTTCATCTGGCCAACAAGGAGAGCTTCCCCCAGCTTCGGGAGATCGTGCTGGCGGGGCACTCGGCCGGAGGCCAGTTCGTCACGCGCTATCAGATGTCCAACTCGATCCATGAGCGGTTGGGCGTGCCGGTCCGGTATGTGGTCTCCAACCCATCCTCGTATGCCTACTTGGATCCGGTGCGGCCGACGGCCGGTGCGCTTCCGGCGAACGTCGCGGCAGCGCCGCCCGGCTACCAGCCGCCGCCGGCCAAAGCGCTACTGCCGTTCGCCGAGTACCCCGATGCCCGCAACTGCACCTCTTACGACGACTGGCCTTACGGCCTGAAGAACCGCGAAGGCTACAGCGCGCGCAGAACCGCTGAAGAACTGAAGAAGCAAATGGCCGCGCGGCCCGCCACGTATCTGCTCGGCGAGCTGGACATCCTGCCTCTGTACGGGTTCGACACCAGTTGTCCGGCCATGGCCCAAGGGGCGACACGCCTGGCGCGCGGGCTGGCTTATGCAAAGTACGTGAACGAGAACTACAAGGCGAAGCACGAGACGGTGATTGTGCCCGCCTGTGGCCATAGCGCGCGTTGTATGTTCACCTCGGAGGCGGCGCTGCCGGTGCTGTTCCGGAAGGAGTAGCCGACGCCCAGGGGTTTCGGCGCCGGCCGGCCGTGCCCGGCCCTGGCGAACCGGGACGCGGCCGGCGCTGCGCTAGAATAAAGGTGCCATTCCCATGAAATCGCAAGTCCGTTCCACGACCGTGCTCTGCGTGCGCCGCAACCAGCAGGTCGTCATGGCCGGCGACGGCCAGGTGACCTTCGGCCAGGAGGTGCTCAAATCCAGCGCCCGCAAACTGCGCCGCTTGTACAACGAGAAGATCCTGGCGGGGTTCGCCGGCTCCACGGCCGACGCCTTCGCGCTGTTCAGCCGTTTTGAAAGCAAACTAGAGCAGCACAGCGGCAATCTGGCCCGCAGCGTGGTGGAACTGGCCAAGGATTGGCGCACGGACCGGGCGCTGCGGCACCTGGAAGCGCTGCTGATCGTCGCCGACAAGGACTCCACCTACATCGTCAGCGGCAGCGGAGACGTCATCGAGCCGGACGGCGACGTGGCGGCCATCGGTTCGGGAGGCGGCTACGCCAAAGCCGCCGCCAAGGCGCTGCTGGAGAACACCAACCTCAACGCGCGCCAGATCGCCGAGAAAGCCATGGCCATCGCAGGAGAGATCTGCATTTACACCAACGAGTCGGTGAGCTACGAGGAGCTGAGCTAAGCATGGTGATCTATTTGCCGAGCCAGGCGGACGAGGAGACGCCGCTGCTCGATGAGCTGACGCCGCGCGAAATCGTGCGCGAACTCGATAAGTACGTCATCGGCCAGGCCGAGGCGAAACGCGCCGTGGCCATCGCGCTGCGGAACCGGATCCGGCGCCAGAAGCTGGATGCCGAGATGGCCGACGAGGTGATCCCTAAGAACATTCTGATGATGGGGCCCACGGGCGTCGGCAAGACCGAGATCGCCCGGCGCTTGGCCAAGCTTGCCAACTCGCCGTTCCTGAAGGTGGAGGCCAGCAAGTTCACCGAGGTGGGCTACGTGGGCCGCGACGTCGAGTCGATGATCCGGGACCTGGTGGATATCGCCATCGACATGGTGCGCGAGGAGCGGCTGGACGAGGTCGCCGACCGGGCCGAGCGCAACGCCGAGGACCGCCTGCTGGAGCTGCTGATGCCGGACCAGCCGGAGGCGAGTGAAAGCATCGAGCGTACGCGCGAGAAGCTGCGGGAAAAGCTGCGGGCGGGCAAACTGGACGACCGGCTGGTGGAGATCGATGTCCGCGAGCGCGGACCGACGTTCGAAATCGCCACCAACATGGGCATCGAGGAGATGGACATCAACCTGAAAGATGTCTTGCCGGGGCTGTTCGGAGGCCGCACGCGCAAGCGCAAGATGCGGGTGAGCGAGGCGCTGGAATACCTGATTCAAGAGGAAGAGCAGAAGCTGATCGACATGGACCAGGTGACGCGCGTCGCGCTGGACCGCGTGGAGCGCAGCGGGATCATCTTCCTGGATGAGATTGACAAGATCGCGGGCCGAGAGTCGGGCCATGGGCCGGACGTCAGCCGCGAAGGCGTGCAGCGCGACATCTTGCCCATCGTCGAAGGCACCACGGTCAACACCCGGCACGGCTTCGTGCGGACCGATCACATCTTGTTTATCGCCGCGGGCGCTTTTCACGTCTCCAAGCCGAGCGACCTGATCCCCGAGTTGCAGGGCCGCTTTCCGATCCGGGTGGAGCTGAAGCCCCTGACCGAGGAGGACTTCGTCCGGATCCTGAAGGAGCCCAAAAACGCGTTGGTGAAGCAGTACCAGGCGCTGCTCGAAACCGAAGGCATCAAGCTGACGTTCACGCCGGACGCGCTGACCGAGATCGCGCGATTCGCCGCCCGGGTGAATGAGAACGCCGAGAACATCGGCGCGCGGCGGCTGCACACGATCATGGAGAAGTTACTCGAGGAGATCTCCTTCGAGGGGCCGGATCTGCGGAAAAAGACGGTCAGGATCGACGCCGCCTACGTGCGCAAGCAACTGGCGGACATCGTCAAGGATCAGGACCTGAGCCGCTACATTCTCTAGCGATGCGCCTCCCGCGGACAGGCTTGCTCATCTCGGCGGCCCTGCTGGCTTCCTGCGGATACGTGGGGGATCCCCAGCCGCCCGCTCTTAAGATCCCCGCCAGAATCACCGACCTGGCCGCCGCGCAAGTGGAGGACCGGATCCGGATCCGCTTCACCGTGCCGGAACTGACCCTGGACGGCGTGATGCTGCGGCGCGGGCGCGTGGATCTCCGGGCCGGACCGTACGCCGCCACGCCGTTCGACGCCGAGGCCTGGGCCGCGCAGGCGAAGGCGCTGGGTGCGGGCGAGTTCAAGACCGGTCCGTACGAGCTGGAGGTTCCGGCGGCGGGCTGGACCGGCCAGGAGGTTCTGTTCCGCGTGCGGTTGCGGAACGACCGGGGCCGCGCCGGGGAGTGGTCGGATTTCGTCACGCTCCACGTGGTGGCCCCGCTGGAGAGGCCCTTTGGGGTGAAAGCGGAGGCCGTGCCGGAGGGGGTGCGGGTGTCCTGGGAGGGGCCGCGCAAGCCCGAGGGGCTTCTGTTCCGCGTTCTGCGCCGCGCGGGCCGGCAGCCGGAAGCATCTCCGGCCGCCGCGGTGAACGGCTTGGAATGGACTGACGCCGACACGCGCTACGGCGAGACGTACTCCTACACCGTCGTCGCCGCGCTGGAGACCGGTAATGCGCGGGCCCAGAGCGCGCCCTCGGAGTCCGTGACCATCGTTCCCGTGGACCGGTTCGCTCCCACTGCTCCGAAAGGCCTGACGGCGCTGGCCGCTCCGGCCAGCATCGAGCTGAGCTGGGACCCCAATCGCGAGTCAGACTTGGCCGGTTATTTCGTCTACCGCGCGGCCGGAGAGGGCGAATTCGGGCGCCTTGCCGGTCCCCTGCCTGCGCCTCATTACAGCGACAAGGAAGCCCAGACCGGCGTGCGGTACCGCTACGCGGTGAGCGCCGTGGACCAGGCGGGGAACGAAAGCCCGCGTTCTTCGTCCGCCGAGGCGTCGCTTCCGTAACGCTTCCCCTACGCCAGTCTCTGGCGCCCCGGCAGATGCTCTGCGCGCGTCTCCCTGCCGTTGCTGCGCGTGCGCAGGCTGGGCCCCTCACCGGCGGCAGCCGTGAACCTGAGCGCCGGCTTGGGATACACTTGCTTCGATCATTTTGGGAAGCGTGCGCTTTTCTGTCAGAGAGAGGATCGGGAGAGAACGACATGACCTGGTCGCGAAGAGAATTCCTTGAATTGTCCGCGCTGCCAGCCGCGGCGGCGCACTCGGCGGGATCCGAGGAGCCGAGGTTCGTGGCCCAGGACGGGCCGGCCTCCCCGAACTTTACTCCCGTTCCGATCGAGGGCAATGCCACCTTTGACGGACTGGCGGCGGCGGGGGTGTCGTCCGCGATGACATCGGCGGCAGCCGAGGCCCCCAGAGGCTCCTGCGTTTGCTGGGGGATCCCCTTCGAAATCCGACAGCCGCTGGTGCTAAACAGCGCGCCAATGACTCAGAAGCTGCCCGGGCTGAAGGCTCAGTGGCTCGTCTTTCTTCACACCACGGATCTGAAGCCTTTGCAGCCGGATGCCGATGGCTTGATCCGTCCGATGCGCGGCGAGGGGAGGCTTGGGGAGCGCGTGGCCGAATACGCGTTGCTGTATGCGGATGGGACCGAATCCAAGACAGTCATCCGGCGCCGCCACCAGATCGCGATGTTCCGAACGGTGTACGGGGAGAACTGTTTCCAGGCTGTGGCGCACATCAAGCCTTTTGCCGTCCGTCCCTTGCACGAACAGTCGCCCAACTTTTACGGCTGGGGCGGCGGCGAAATACGCGCCCGGATTCTGGACCGGTTGGGCTGGACCAACTGGCTGTGGGCCTGGCGGAATCCGCATCCGGAAAAGGAAATCGCCGGGGTGCGATTTCAGTCCGAAGCCGGCGGCGTGGTGATCTCCGGGTTGTCTGCCGGGCACGCGAGCAGTGAGCCGCTGCGCTGGCGGACACGCCGCAAGACCATCCTCCGGGTCCCGGCGGGCCTGGAGTTCGACTACCGCGTCGACCGCTTAGGCAGGCGGGCCCAGATCGAACTAGATATGGGGCAGATCATCTCGGCCGAGCCACGTAAGGTCTATCCCAATGAGGACTGGGAGAACGTCCGGAATGAACGGGGGCCGCAAGCCGCCGGCCAGGAGGTTCTCATCGAGTACGCCTCGCATCCGGACGCGCGGTTTCATCTCTGGGACGGGTCTACTGTACCGGTGTCCGAGCTGGAAGCCACAGCGAAAGCCGGGCCCCTGACAAGGGTGGCCCCCGCCACGCGGAGGGTCCGGATTCGCGTCTTGGACAAGACCTCGGGGCGGCCCGTGCCCGTCCGGCTCCACATCCACGGAGAGAGCGGCGAGTACCTGGCGCCTTTGGACCGGCACCGGCATCTGAATCCGGCCTGGTTTGAAGATTACGCGCCGGAGCACCTGGGGGCGGGACTTCAGCCCTGGACTTATATCGACGGCGAGACAGTGGCGGACTTGCCGGCCGGCAACGTCTACGTGGAGGTCAGCAAAGGGTTCGAAGTTAAGCCGCTTCGGAGAACAGTGTCCATCACCTCCGCGACCACGGAGCTGGACCTTGTAATTGAGAAGCTTCTGCCTTGGCGGGAGCGGGGATGGGTGACGGCCGACACGCACGTGCATTTTTTGTCGCCCCAGACGGCGCGGCTGGAAGGGTCGGCGGAAGGAGTGAACGTTGTCAACCTGCTCGCCAGTCAGTGGGGGGAGCTGATGACTAATGTGGGCGATTTTGACGGCCAGTCCACCTTCGGTTCTAAAGAGGCGGGCGGGGACGGCGAGTGGCTGGTGCGCGTGGGAACGGAGAACCGCCAGAGGGTGCTCGGCCACATCTCGCTGCTGGGCTATAGCGGCCGAATCATCGCACCGATGTGCGGAAGCGGGCCGGACGAAGCGGCGTTGGGCGATCCGATTGACATGCTGCTGATGGAATGGGCCGAGCGATGCCGCCAGCAGGGCGGGGTGGTGGTCATGCCGCATTTTCCTCACCCCAGGGGTGAGAACGCCGGGTTGCTTGCCGGTCTCATCGACGCGATCGAGGTCTCCGGAAGCCCCGCCAGAGGCATCAACCCTTACTCTTTGGCCGATTACTACCGCTACCTGAATTGCGGCTACTTTGTGGCGGCCGTTGGAGGCACGGACAAAATGTCCACCAGGACGGCGGTGGGCGCCCTGCGCACCTACGCGCGGCTTCCTTACGGGCGGGAGTTTACCTACGACACCTGGAAACAAGCCGTGCGGTCGGGAAACACGTTTGCCACCTACGGCCCTTTGCTGGAGTTTTCGGTGGACGGGAACCTTCCGGGAACCCGCATCGCTATGCGCCCCCGGGGAGGAACCGTGGAGGTGGAATGGGAGGTGGCGAGCGTAACTCTTCCGCTGAGCTCGGTGGAGCTGGTCGTGAACGGCGAGATCCGCGAACGCCGCAGCGTGCGACCAGACCGAGATTCGGGACGGTGGCGGTTGAAGGTGAATCGTTGCTCTTGGCTGGCGCTCAGGGTGCGCGGGCGGTACCCCGGCGAGGCGGAGATCATCGGTGCGCACTCTTCTCCGGTGATGGTCGATGTGGAAGGAACGAGCTTCTTCTCGGCGGTGGATGCGCTCACGATGCTGGAGCAGATCGAGGGGGCCCTGGCTTACATAGACACGGTAGGGACCAGGGCGGGTGATCTGGCCTACAAACGCATGCGGATGAAACTCACTGCGGTTCACCGGAGGCTGCACAACGAGTTGCACCAGCGGGGGCATTTCCATGAGCACGCAGTGCCCATCGACCATGGTTAGCCGCCGGGCGGCCCTCCCCCGCTAGCGTCGCCGGCCGTGGGGAAGAGCAGCGGCTCGCCTTAGCGCCAGCTGCACCAACGGTCGACTGGCGCCACTTGGGTAACGACGGCGGCGAACGGCCCGTCGTCAGCCCGCTGGATCATGCCTCGAGCTTAGAGCCCCGGAGCGCGGTTTCACCCACCCCGTTCAGAGTGGTGCTGAGGTGGTGGGGGATGTTGCCCAACCGGAGGCAATGCGGGCTGGAATCAAGCTATCATCCGTCCCGGCAAGGGAATAATAATTTCTTTCCAATCAGATACTTGACCTGAAAGGCAGCATAGTTGATCCGTTATGGGGCCTTGGCTCTCCGGATGGTCCCTAAAATGCGGTTGTCATGGATATCCTCAACGGATCGAATCAAACAAGATGAACAGACCCAAAGTCACCATCGATGGCAATGAAGCCACGGCCTATGTGGCCCATCAGATCAACGAAGTAATCGCGATATACCCGATCACCCCCTCCTCAAACATGGGAGAGTGGGCGGACGAATGGTCGGCCAAAGGCAAGCCCAACATTTGGGGCAGCGTGCCGACCGTAGTGGAGATGCAGAGCGAGGGCGGCGCCTCGGCGGCGCTGCACGGAGCGCTGCAAGGCGGAGCGCTGGGGACGACCTTTACGGCGGCGCAAGGCTTGCTGCTAATGATCCCCAGCATGTTCAAGATTGCGGGCGAGCTGACGCCGGCGACGATTCACGTTTCGGCGCGCACGGTGGCGACGCACGCATTGTCGATTTTCGGCGATCACAGCGACGTGATGGCGGTGCGGAGCACGGGTTGGGGCATGATCGCCTCCGGCAGCGTGCAGGAGGCGATGGACAACGCGCTGATCGCGCAGGCGGCCTCGCTGGAGTCGCGGATCCCCTTCCTGCACTTCTTTGACGGATTCCGGACCTCGCACGAAGTGGCCAAGGTGGAGCAGCTCACGGTCGACGATCTGCGGGCGATGATCGACGACGAGCTGGTCCGCCAACACCGCGCGCGGGCCATGACCCCTGAGAAACCCGTGCTGCGCGGAACCTCACAGAACCCGGACGTCTTCTTCCAGGCGCGTGAAGCCTGCAACCCCTTCTACCTGGCCTGTCCTTCGATTGTGCAGAAGGTGATGGACAAGTTCGCCGCGCTGGTGGGCCGCCAGTACAAGCTGTTCGATTACGTGGGCGTGCCGGACGCGGAGCGGGTGATCGTGCTGATGGGCTCGGGCGCGGAGGTGGCGCACGAGACGGTGGAGTATTTGAACGCGCGCGGCGAGAAGGTGGGCATCGTCAAGGTGCGGTTGTTCCGGCCGTTCTCGGTGGAGCATTTCGTTGCAGCGCTGCCGGCCACGGTGAAGACGCTGACGGTTCTGGACCGGACCAAGGAGCCGGGCGCGCCCGGAGATCCGCTCTACCTGGACGTGGTGACTGCGGTGCAAGAGGCCATGGCGGCGGGCAAAGCGGCGTTCCAGAAAGCGCCGAGGATTCTGGCGGGCCGCTACGGGCTGTCCTCCAAGGACTTCACGCCGGCCATGGTGAAGGCGGTCTTCGATAACGCCGCGTCGTCCACGCCGAAGAATCATTTCACGGTGGGCATCCACGACGACGTGACGCACACCAGCCTGGACTACGATCCGGAGTTCTCGACCGAGGATCCCCAAACGGTCCGCGCCTTGTTCTACGGCTTGGGCTCGGACGGCACCGTGGGCGCCAACAAGAACTCGATCAAGATCATCGGCGAGGACACCGACAACTACGCCCAGGGCTACTTTGTGTACGACTCCAAGAAGGCCGGAGCGGTCACGATTTCGCACCTGCGGTTCGGACCGAAGCCGATCCGCTCCAGCTATCTGATCAGCAAAGCCAGCTTCGTGGCCTGCCACCAGTTCTCCTTCCTGGAGCGGTTCGACATGCTGAAGGCGGCCACCCCGGGGGCCACCTTCCTGCTGAACAGCATCTACGGCCCGGACGAAGTATGGGACCACCTGCCGCGGCGGGTGCAGCAGCAGATCATCGACAAGAAGCTGAAGTTCTACGTGATCGACGCCTACGACGTGGCCAAGAAGACCGGCATGGGGGTGCGCATCAACACCATCATGCAGACCTGCTTCTTCGCCATCAGCGGCGTGCTCCCCAAAGACGAGGCGATCGCCGCCATTAAGAACGCTATCGAAAAGACCTACGGCAAGCGTGGCAAGGCGATCGTCGAGAAGAACTTCGCGGCGGTGGACGCGGCGCTGGATCATCTCCATGAGGTCAAAGTTCCGTCCCAGGTCACGAGCGCGTTCGACATCCGCCGCCCGGTGCCCGAAGCGGCGCCGGAGTTCGTCCAGAAAACGCTGGCGCCGATCATCGCCGGCGAAGGCGACAGCGTGCCGGTGAGCCTGATGCCCAAAGACGGCACTTTCCCGACCGCCACCGCGCAGTGGGAGAAGCGCAACATTGCGCTTGAGATTCCGGTGTGGGATGAGCAGTTGTGCATCCAGTGCGGAAAGTGCATCCTGGTCTGCCCGCACGCGGTGATCCGCGCCAAGGTGTACGACCCGGCTCTTCTGGCCGATGCGCCGCCCACCTTCAAGTCCGCGCCGGCGCGCTGGAAGGAGTTCAAGGACAAGAGATACACTTTGCAAACCGCGCCGGAGGACTGCACCGGCTGCGCCTTGTGCGTGGAGGTTTGCCCGGTCAAGAGCAAGACCGAGGTGAAGCGCAAGGCGATCAACATGGCGCCTCAGCCGCCCATCCGCGAGCAAGAGCGCCTCAACTGGGAGTTCTTCCTGAAGATACCGGACAACGACCGGACCTCGCTCAACTTGAGCCAGGTGAAGGACAACCAGTTGCTGCGGCCGCTGTTCGAGTTCTCGGGGGCCTGCGCCGGCTGCGGCGAGACGCCTTACATCGAGCTGATGACCCGCCTGTTCGGCGACCGGGCGGTGATCGGCAACGCCACGGGCTGCTCTTCGATTTACGGCGGCAACCTGCCGACGACGCCCTACTGTGTGGACCACAACGGCCGGGGGCCGGCTTGGAACAACTCGCTGTTTGAAGACTGCGCGGAGTTCGCGATGGGCATCCGCCTGGCGATCGACGCGCAGAACAAGCTGGCCAAGGACCTGCTGCGCAAGCTCTCGGCGCAAATCGGCGATGAGCTGGTGTCGGCTTTGATTCACGCGGACCAGTCCACCGAGACCGGTTTGGCGGCGCAGCGCGAGCGGGTGAGGCTGCTGCTGGAGAAGCTCAACGGCCTGAAGTCGCCGGAAGCCCGCACGCTGGCCGCGGTGGCGGACATGCTGGTCAAGAAGAGCGTGTGGGGCTTCGGCGGAGACGGCTGGGCCTACGACATCGGCTACGGCGGACTGGACCACGTTTTGGCCTCTGGCGCCAACGTCAACCTGCTGGTGATGGACACCGAGGTGTACTCCAATACCGGCGGCCAGATGTCCAAAGCCACTCCCATCGGCGCGGTAGCGAAGTTCGCCTTCGGCGGCAAGCCCAAGCCCAAGAAAGACCTGGGCATGATGGCGATGGCTTACGGCAACGTTTACGTGGCGCGGGTGGCCTTCGGGGCCAACGACATGCAAACGGTCAAGGCATTCCTGGAGGCGGAGGCCTACGACGGACCCTCGCTGTTGATCTGCTACTCGCACTGCATCGCCCACGGCTATGACCTGATCCACGGTCTGGAGCAGCAGAAAGCGGCGGTCGCCTCCGGCTATTGGCCGCTGTACCGGTACAATCCGGAGCTAGCCAAGCAGGGCAAGAACCCGCTGCAACTGGACTCCCGGGCTCCGACGCTGAGCCTGGATAAATACATCTACAACGAAACCCGCTACACCATGCTGGTCCACAGCCAGCCGGAAGCGGCCCGCCAGCTTCTGGCGCTGGCGCAGGAAGAAGTCAACAAGCGCTGGAAGCTTTACGAACACCTGGCGGCCATGCCGGGCAACGGCAAGGTTCAGGAAGCGATTGCGCAGGAGGTAAAGAATGCTTGATCTATCGACGACATACTTGGGGCTGAAACTGAAGAACCCGGTGGTGGTCTCCCCGAGCCCGCTCACCGAGCAGATTGGAAACATCCTGCGCATGGAGGACGCGGGCGCCTCGGCGGTGGTGCTGCACTCGCTGTTTGAGGAGCAGATCGCCATCGAGAGCCAGACGCTGGATCAGGCGCTCTCGGCGGGGACGGAGAGCTTTGCCGAGTCGCTCTCCTACTTTCCGGATATGACCCAGTACAACCTGGGGCCGGACGGCTACCTTGAGCTGATCCGGAAGGCCAAGCAGGCGGTGAACATCCCGATCATCGCCAGCCTCAACGGGGTCTCGACCGGAGGCTGGATCAAGTACGCCATGGAGATGGAGCAGGCGGGGGCGGACGCCCTGGAGCTGAACATTTTCTATTTGGCCAACGATCCTAACCTCTCCTCCGAGCAGGTGGAGGAGATGTACGTCAGTCTGGTGTCGCATGTGAAGGCCAGCGTGCGGATCCCCGTGGCCGTGAAGCTGGCTCCGTACTTCAGCGCGATGGCCAACATGGCGCGGCGCCTGGATCATGCCGGCGCCGACGGGCTGGTGATGTTCAACCGCTTCTACCAGCCGGATTTCGACCTGGAGGCGCTGGACGTGCGGCCCAGCCTGCACTTGAGCACCTCGGCCGAACTGTTGCTGCGGTTGCACTGGGTGGCTACTCTCTTCGGCGAGATCAAGGCCGACATGGCGATTACGGGCGGGGTGCACACGGCCCACGACGTGCTTAAGTCCATGATGGCCGGGGCGAAAGTGGCCATGATGACTTCCGCCGTCCTGAAGAACGGGATCGAGTATCTGGAGACGGTGCTGGCGGATGTGAAGGAATGGATGGAGGAGCACGAGTACGAGTCCATCCACCAGATGCAAGGCAGCATGAGCCGCCAGGCGGTGGCCGACCCCACGGCGTTCAGCCGCGCGAACTACTTGAAAGTGCTTAGTTCGTACGCCAGCCGGATGGCGATGCAGTAACGACAGGAGGGTGGCTGCGCCAGGGCCACCTTCGCGGTTCCCTTCATCCACCCCAGGCCCGGGAGGCCGCGGAAGCCTTCCGGGCCTAACTTTTTTGAATCCGCCGCGTCCATACTGGTGTTGGCAGTCCAAAGCACAGCCGTACTGGAGGACAGGATCACCCCGGCACTGTCAGAGGAGGCGTCCCTCATCCGGGCTGCACAGCGGGGCGACCAAGACGCGTTCGAGCGGCTGGTCCGGAGGTATGACCAGGGTGTGCTCCGCATCGCCCTCAACATCCTGGGGCGGCCCGAGGATGCCCGCGACATCTACCAGGAAGCTTTCCTCCGAGCTTACAAGAATTTGCACACGTTCCGGTTCGATTGCAGTTTTCAGACCTGGATTTACCGCATCACGACGAACCTTTGCCTGGACCAGCTCCGCCGCCGCAAGGTTCGCCGGGAGGAACCCGCGGTCCTGGAGACGGGCGAGGGCGCTGTGGACCGGACGGTGGAGATCGCCGAGCCGGGCGCGGCGGGCAACCCGATGCGGTCGCTTTTCAGCCGCGAGCTGCGGGAACGGTTGAAAAAGGTTCTGGCCGGGCTGACGGACCGCGAGCGGACCGTCTTTGAGCTGCGGCACTTTGAGGGGATGAAGCTGAAGGAAATCGGCGAAGTCCTGGGGACCAGTGAGGAGGCAGCCAAGAACTGCCTGTTTCGCGTGACACAGAAGATGCGGGCCGCGTTGGGGGATTTCGTATGAACTGCGAATCGGTGGTGAAGGCGCTGCCGTTGTTTCTTTACGGCGAACTGAGTTTCGAAGAAGAAGAGGCCTTGCACGAGCACCTTTCCGCGTGTGAAGGATGCCGCAAGGCGCTCGAACGGGAGCGGCTGCTCCACGCGGAGCTGACGTCGATGGCGGTTCACCCCTCGCCGGAACTGCTGGCCGAGTGCCGTGCGTCGCTTTCGGCCCGGCTGGGCGAGGTGGGGGCGGCAAGGGCGAGCTGGATTAGGAGGCTCTGGGATTGGACGGCCCGGCCGCTGCCCTCCGCCATGCTCAAGCCGGCGGGGGCGCTGGCCCTGGTTGCGGTCGGGTTCCTGGCCGGGCGAATGATGCAGGGGCCGCAGCCCAAATCCCCCGAAGCCCCTTCCACAGCTCAAGTGCGTGCTCTGGAGCCGCAGACTCCGGGTGACCTGGGGATCGCGCCAGACGAGACCGGGCGGCGGGTGGTCACCGGGAGGTTGGAGGACGCCGCCACCCGGAACCTGCTGCTCCAGGCGGCTCAGGCTGCCAGCGATCCGCTTCTGCGGATGGACTCGGTGGTGATCCTGGCCCGAAGCGGAGACTCCCCGGAGGTCCGCCAAGTCCTGCTGCACGCCTTGCGCAACGATCCCAATCCGGCGGTCCGGCTGAAGGCGGTGGGCGCTCTGGCCAGTTTGGCCCACCGGCCGGAGGTGCGCCAGGGGCTGGCCGAGGTGCTGCTCCGCGATGACAACCTTGGTGTTCGCACGGAGGCGGTTAACGTTCTGCGGCAGAACCTGGATCTGGCGATGGAGGGAATCCTCCGCCAGGTCGCTGAGCGCGAGCCGAACGACTATATCCGCACCCAGGCGAGGTTGATGCTGGAAGCGATTGACTCTACGTTCGAGACGTTCTAGGGGATGTGACCTTCCGGCAGGTGCTCCGTCTATCGAGGTGGAGGGTATCAACGTTATGAAACATGGCTGGCTGATCTTAGCAGCGGCAGGATTGGTGATTGCGGGGACGCTCGGAGCGCAACCGGTTGCGCCGCCGCCGCCCGCTCCCCCGGCGGTTCTGGGGCAAATTGAAGTCTTCTCCGGCGGCGGATACTTGGGCGTGGGGGTGGCCGAAATTAACGCCGAGCGGATGAAGGCACTGAAGCTCAAAGAGGAGCGCGGCGCGGAGATCACCCGCGTGGAGGCCGACAGCCCGGCGGCGAAAGCGGGCTTGAAGGTGGGCGATGTGGTTCTGGAGTACAACGCTCAGCGGGTTGATAGTGCGCAGCAGTTTTCGCGGATGGTGCGGGAGACGCCCGAGGGGCGCCAGGTCCGCCTGCTCATCAGCCGGGACGGCAACACACAGACCCTGACCGCCACCATAGGCGCCCGGAAGATGATGGGCATGTCGCGGGCGGATCAGGAGCGCTTGCAGGAGCAAATGAAGAAGTTGCAGGAGCGGCTCGGTGATCTGCGGGTTCAGATCCCGGACGTGCCGCAGGTCTTCACGGCGATCCGCAGCGGCGGACTGGGCGTCGAGGCCGAAACTCTGAATGACCAGCTCGCTCAGTACTTCGGGGTGAAGGAAGGCGTGCTGGTGCGGCGGGTGTTAAAAGACACGCCCGCGGAGAAGGCAGGGCTCAAGGCGGGAGACGTGATCGTCAAGGTCGATGGGACCTCGGTGAATGAACCGCAGGACATCACCCGGCAGTTGAGGACCCTGCGGGAGAAGAAGACCTTTCCGTTGACCGTGGTGCGGGACCGCAAAGAGATGACCCTTCAGGTCACCATTGAGCCCTCGCCGAGGCCTTCGGCGGTCCGCCCGTCCGGGCCGAGGCTGGTCGCCGCAGAGGAGCGGCTCTAAGCCGCCAGGCGTAAGGGCAAAGCTTTCTTGGAGGCGGCCTTCGCACTGACCATGGCCGCCTCCACGCGCCGCTTTTTTATCCTCTGCTTTACGCCCCCATCATGGGCGGCTCAGATGAAATCCGGAGTGCCGTCGGCCGCGTACGCGAAACCGCGATGCCAAGGCTTTCCGGGCATCCGCTTGAAAGCTTCCTCATCCATTTCGTATCCCCAGCCGGGCTTGTCGGGGACGGGCAGGTAGCCGTCCTTGACTAGAATTGGGTCGCCCTTGATCAGGTCGCGGCGGGGGGAGCGGTCGTCGGGCTGGTATTCGAGAATGAGGAAGTTGGGCGTAGAGGCCGCGAAGTGGACGTTCACCAGGGTGGCAAGCGGTCCGAGCGGGTTGTGCGGGGCGACCTTGACGTAATGAGCCTCGGCAATAGCTGCGATCTTCTTCTGCTCAAGCACGCCGCCCGCCAGGCAGATATCGGGCTGAATGATGTCGGCTGCTTCTTTCGCCAAGAGCCGGCGAAACTCGTACTTGGTATAGAGGCACTCTCCTGTCGCAATGGGCACCTGGGCCTTGTGCCGCAGGCTCGCCAGCGCGTCCATGTTCTCCATGCGGAGAGGCTCTTCGAGGAAGAGCGGGCGGACGGGCTTCAGCGCCTCGGCCATCTCCAGCGCGCGGTAAGGTTCCCAGATGGTGGCATGGGCGTCGAAGCAAAGGTCGACGTCCGGCCCGAGGGCCTTTCGCAGAGCCTCGGAGCGCTGGCGGGCCGCACGCAGCACGGCGCTATAGGGCATCGACTGTGAGTTGGCGGGATGCGGAGCGGTCTTAATGGCCGTATAGCCGTACTTGGCGACCAGTTGCCGGGCGTTGTCGGCGAGCTGCTCCGGCGTGGCGCCTCCTGCGCTCTGATAAACGCGGATCTTGTCTCTGCATTTTCCCCCGAGCAGCATGTAGACGGGCAAACCCGCCGCCTTGCCCGCGATATCCCACAGCGCCTGTTCAATGCCGCTGATGGCGGCATTGACCACCAAGCCTCCGGGGAAGCGTGTGAAGTTGTACATGGTCGCCCACAGATACTCGATGTTGCGTGGATCTTTGCCCACGAGCCAACCCTCGAAGTCCCGGATGACGGCCGCCGTGGCTTCATCGGGCCCCGCCGAATAAGCCTCGCCCCAGCCGTGAATGCCTTGATCGGTGGTGACTTTGACGTAGACATACGTTCGACCGGCGTAGACCAGGAAGGGCTTGACGCCGGTGATTTTCAAGGCCGGCGAGCCGGTGTAACGGGGGCCGGCCGGATCGGCGAGGGAGTCCTGAAATAACGGGGAAGGCAGCGCGCTTGCCGCCAGGAAGTCTCTTCGATTCATAGGACACTTCTAACACAGGGCCGGGCCTGCCGGCGAAGGCCTCGAATCGTTGGGTCCGGAAGGCCTAGAATAAGCCCTATATGAACCGGCCGGACCGCCAACTCTTTGCCTTCGTCGACCTCAAAGATCCCTTCGTGCCGATTGGCATCGAGGGCGAGCAACGGCCCGGGCCGGTGCTTTCGATCTTCGGCGCCTTTTCCTTCGCCCGCGCGTTCTTGTTCCACACTCCTCACACGCGGCGTGAAGTCGAGGAGACCGCGGCCGCGGTGCGACGCCGCTACCCGCAATGCAAGGTGATGCAATTTGAGCTTCCGGTGGCGGATCCGAAGAACTATTCGCAGCTTTTGGGCGCACTGGCGCGGATCGTCCGGGAGATTCGCCGCCAATTTCCTTGGGCGGACAGTTACATCTGCGTCTCCAGTGGGACGGCGGAAATGCGGGCGGCCTGGTTTCTGCTGAACGCCACGGCGGTGCTTCCCGGCAAACTGCTTCAGGTGGGGACTCCGGCCGCGCCGTTGTTCGGGGCGCGACACGTCACCGAAATCCAGCTTGACCGGGCCGGTTGGGACGCGTTGCGGGACCTGATCATGCCCATGGAGTATTTCAGGCAGAGAACGCCTGCGGATGCGGAGCCTGCGGTCCGGATGGGTCTGGCCTGGGACGCACGGACAGAGACCTCGGGGGTTGCATTTCCAGCGCCGAAGCCGGCGTTCCTCCCCGCGCCCGCTCCCGTTGCATACCTGGAACTGGATGAGGCCCTTGCTGAACTGGAGATCTTTATTGCAAGCGCGGTGATGCGGCGGGCTGCGGAGAAAGCGGCGGTCATTGCCCCAACTCCCTTTCCCGTGCTGCTGCTCGGTGAGACGGGCACAGGCAAGGAGCTGTTCGCCCGGCTGGTCCACCGGCTTAGCGACCGCCGGACCCGCGTTTTCACGAGCGTCAACTGCGCCGCTCTGCCGAGGGAACTGGCCGAGAGTCTCTTGTTTGGATATTCCAAGGGCGCGTTTACAGGCGCTTTTGCCGACCGCAAAGGCAAGTTCGAGGCTGCCGAAGGCGGCACCTTGTTCCTGGATGAAATCGGCGAGCTGGCGCCCGAGGTGCAAGCCAAGCTGTTAAGGGCTTTGGAGACCGGAGAAATTGAGCGGCTGGGAGCCGCGCAGGCCCGGAAGGTAGATGTGCGGGTCATCGCGGCCACCAACCGGAAGCTCGACGTGGAGATCCAGGAAGGCCGCTTCCGCCAGGATCTGTATTACCGTTTGGAGACCGGCCGGATCGATCTGCCGCCTCTGCGCGAGAGGACGTCGGAGATCGCCCCTCTGGCCCTGCGCCTGCTCGAACGCATCAACAACTCTCTCAACCGTCAAAGACAGCTTTCGCGTGAAGCTCTGGCCCGGTTGGAACAGCACGGCTGGCCCGGCAACGTGCGCGAATTGAAGAACGTTCTGGAGCGCTCGGTGCTCTACTGTGCGCGCGAGGTGCTCGAGCCGCACGACATTTTGATCCACGAGCTGGCCTCTAAGCCGGACCGGTTTTCCGCCCTGCCTGAACCGGGCCCCGGGTTCCTCCTAGAGGAATTTCTGGCCAAGGCTCGCGAGCACCTGATTCTGCGCGCGCTCGACAAGTGCAACGGCAAGCAAAGCGCGGCTGCCGCGCTGCTGGGTGTGTCCAAGCAGGCGGTGCAGAAGTTCGTCAGCTCGAGGATCGGCAACGCGCGTTGACCGCCGGACAACCGGGGTTGTCCCCGGAGCCTCTGCCCGCTTCGTAAGTGACTGTTTCTAAAGGCCATTAGTTTTTGCCCTCCACGTGCGTATAAGGACCGGCAGGAGGATTCACACCATGACCAATTTGCAGCAGGAGTTCGCGACTTTAACCACGGCGCCGCCGGTCCATTTCGGAAACCTGACGGTGCTTCCGCTTCTCAGAACCAACCCTTCTTCCGCCGAGCCTGGCTACTTGCTCCTGGAGGAGGCGATGCGGCGCGGCGCCGCCCGCGTGGCGGAGATCGAAGGCGGCTCGGTGCCCGAGATCCGCTTCGAGAACCTGTCCGATCAGCCCGTGCTGATTCTGGATGGGGAAGAGCTGATCGGGGCCAGGCAGAACCGCGCCTTGAATCTCACCATCCTGGCGCCGCCCAAGCAGAGCATCACCATACCGGTTTCCTGCGTGGAGGCGGGGCGCTGGAGCAGCCGCTACGATCCCTTCATCCCCGGACTGCGCTTCCTGTACTCGAAGGTGCGGCGGGACCGTTCCGCTCATGTGACCGAATCGTTATGGCAGAGCGGAACGCCCCGTTCGGACCAGGCCGCCCTGTGGGCGGACATTGAGGAAAAGGCGGCACGCATGGGCGCGCACTCGCCGACCCAAGCTATGGGCGCGATCTACGAGCGCCACTCGCTTACCTTGGAACAATACACCCGTGCTTTTCCGTGGCAGGAGCGCCAGGCCGGCGTGGCGTTCGCGATCGGCGGAACGCCGTTCGGCTTGGACTTGCTGGATCATCCGAAGACCATGCAGGCCGTGTTGCCCAGGCTCATCCGCAGCTATGCGCTCGACGCCCTGGAATTGCCGCAGATGCAGACCGATCCCTGTTCCGCCGAGCACTTTCAGGAGTTCATAAGCAAGGCTTCCGAGGCGCCGGCGTTCACGCGCCCGGCGGTTGGGTTGGGTAAGGACGTCCGCTTTCAGGCGAACGGCGTAACCGGCGCGGCGTTGTGGGCAGAGGAGCGGTATGTCCACGTGTGCGCCTTCCGGTCGGATGAGAATACGCAGCAGTCGCCACGGTGGGGCGCCCGGTTCAGCCGGCCGTCGCGGCGGCGCAATGCGTAACGGCGCGGCCGGGAGCCGCCATGGCCAAGATGGCGCGCTCGGCAGGTCGGGTGGACCAAAAGGTTCAGCCGCTTGTGGCGCGGGCCCGGGGCCCGCGCCACTTCACCTTACACAGCCGGTCCTGAAGCGCAGTACTTTGGTGCGCGCAGCGAGGCCGCCGCTGCGCACGGGCAGCGACCGCGACGGCGTACAGAGATGCACTGTTGAAGCCCGTGTTAAACTCGGAATCGGCGGCCGCCGCAGCGGCGCGTGGCCGCTTCCCGCGAGAGAATCGAAGGGCCCTTAGCTCAGCGGTTAGAGCAGCGGACTCATAATCCGTTGGTCGCTGGTTCGAATCCAGCAGGGCCCACCAATGCGGTGACAGGACGAGTCGGCGCCGACGCGCGGAGCCGGCCAATCCTCAATGTGGGCGGAGGCTGGTGGCCTACGCCACTGCGCAGGCCAACGTCCTCGCTTCCAGTACTGTCCAATCGAAGATGTCCTTACGCGGATCCGATTTTTCCGAGCCGGAGGCCGTAGCGCATTGCATGAGTACCGAAACGGCCTGGCCGGTGGCTTGAAGCGCGACGGCGTGACGCGGGTTCAAAAGGAGAAGAGGATCGGCAGGCGTGGTCCGTTCACCGAATACGGCCGGGCGAAGGTACACTTGAGTCATGGGCCGAAAGGCGAGCGTAATCATCGAAAAAGATCAGCACGGCTACTACGCCTGGTGCCCGGAACTGAAGGGCTGCCAGTCCCAGGGCTCGAGCCTCGAGGAAGCTCTGGCCAATATCCGGGAGGCCATCGAACTCTACTTGGAGACGCTGCCGCCCGGCGAGCGTGATGTGCTGTTGAGTCAGGAGATCTTGACCACAGCCATCGAGGTCAATGCCTAAGCTGCCCCGGTGGACGGCCGCTGAGGCCGAAAAGGCCCTGCTGGAGGCGGGTTTTGTCTTTCTGCGTTCGAGAGGTAGCCACCGCATCTACTTGAAGCGCACGCGCCGCGTCGTGGTGCCGTTTCACGCCGGCTTGGTTCTCCATCCGAAAATCGTTAAGCAGGTCTACGAGGCTATCGACGAGACCCGCGACTAGGGCACCTTCTAATCTGACTGAGGGTGCTCGGATGCTCCCATGGGTCCGGGGAGGCCAAACTCTCGGTCTCAACCGCCAACGCGCCCCGGCCGAGCACTGCTGTGGGCCAGATGGCAGGTGGAGTCCGCTTACCGCCGGCGTTGCCGCGCCAGACGCGGCGAGATACTATTTGTGCATGACTCCACCTCGAACCGGCTTTTGGATTTGCCTGTTTGTCCTGTTGCTCGCGTCCGGGTGCTCGGAGAAGCCGCCCGCCGCCAAGAAGGAAGCGGAACCCGCCAAGCCTCCGGAGCCGGTCACAGGACAGTACGCGTTCTATCAGATGTACGGAATGGCCCGTGCCTGGGCGCCGGATGCGGAGGCGCTCCAGCTTCGAAGCTTGCATCTAAGCGAGGTGCCTCGGGTCCCGGGGAAAGCCGGCGCATGGGAGGCGACGTTCGTCTCCCCCAGCAGGTCGCGCGCCCGGACGTATACGTATTCGGTCGTGGAAGCCGCGGGAAACCTGCACAAGGGAGTCTTCGCAGGGCTGGAAGAATCCTGGAGCGGGCCGAGGCCGCAGGCCAAGCCGTTCCCGCCGAGCGCCGTGAAGATTGACACCGACAAGGCCTATGAGATCGCGCTCAAACACGGCGCCGCTTACGCCAAAAAGAATCCCGATATGCCCATCTCCTTCACGTTGCAGTGGACCAACCGGCACCCGGTCCCGGCGTGGCGGGTCATATGGGGCGAGTCGGCCGGCACCAGCGCGTTCTCGGTGTTCATCGATTGCGGCGCGGGAACTTATCTGGAGACGATGAGGTAGCGGGTCTACCTCGCTGCGGCCAGTTTCAGCTTTGCCCCAGGGCGGCCTTCTCGGACTTCTTGCGGGCCGGCTTTTGAGGCGCAACCGCCGCCCGCACCACCGGGATCAGCGAAGTCTGCGCCGTTTGCTCCGGCTGGCGCAGACGGGCGGCCATTTCGGTGTTGAGCGTCTTGACGAATTCCTCGATCTGCTTCTGCATGGCCGCCATCTTCTCCCGCATGTTGAGAATGATCTCGACGCCCGCCAGGTTCACCCCCATCTCCCGGGTCAGCTCCAGAATCACCTCCAGGCGCTCCAAGTCCTCGTCGGTATAAAGCCGCGTATTGCCCTCGCTGCGGGACGGCTTCAGCAACCCCTCGCGCTCGTACAACCGCAGCGTTTGCGGGTGAATCTTGTATTGCTCGGCGACGGCTGAGATCATGTAAGCGGCTTTCGAACGAGTCTTCGCCATAGCTACACCTTGGACCAGATCTCCGCTCGGGGATCCTCCGGGTTCAATGCGGCCAGCTCGCGCAGAAGCTCCTTGGTGCGCTCATCGCGGACCCTGGGCGCCTGAACCACGACCTCGACGATCTGATCCCCCCGGACCCCCTTGCGGGAATTGAAGACGCCCTTTTCGCGCAGCCGGAACTTTTGGCCGTTCTGAGTTCCCATCGGGACCTTGAGCAAGGCTCGCCCATCGATGGTCGGCACCTCGATCTTGGCGCCGAGCGCCGCCTCAGAGACGGTCACGGGAACCTGGATGACGATGTTGTCCCCCTCGCGGTGGAAAAAGGGGTGCGGTTGGACGCGCACGGTGATGTAGAGATCGCCGGGCGGAGCTCCGCCGGTGCCGGAGTTGCCTTTGCCGGCGACACGCAGCCGGTCGCCGGTCTGCACGCCGGGCGGAATCCGCACTTCGACCGTTTCCGTCCGGGAATACCGGCCGTCGCCGTGGCACTGGCCGCACGCGTTCTTCAGGCGGCCCTGCCCGCCGCAGCGCGGACAGGTGAGGCTGAAGCGCATGGCGCCCGCCATCTGGGTGACCTGTCCCGAACCTTTACACTCCGGGCAAACCGCTGTTGCGCCTCCGGCGCGCCCCGTCCCCCCACACGCCGCGCACTGCTCCAGGCGCGTGACGTTCAGTTTCACCTGTGTGCCGCGAATGGCCTGCCAGAAGTCGATATCGAGCGCGTACTCGAGGTCCGTGCCGGGCTCGGGGGCCTCTTCTTGACGCGCCGCGCGGCCGAAAAACTGGTTGAAGATGTCGCGGAACGAACTCGATGCGCCGGTTGAAGCCCGGCCGCCGGTGGCCTGGGTGAAGAAATCGCTGAAGTCGAAGCCCCCGAAGTCCATGGTGGGGCCTTGCCTTGGCCCCTCGCCCGCGCCGGGGGAAACGTTCGGCGAGTAGAAGCCGAACTGGTCGTACATCTGCTTCTTTTTGGGATCGCTAAGAATGTCGTACGCCTCTTGGATCTGCTTGAAGCGCTCTTCGGCCGCCTTGTCGCCGGGATTGAGGTCCGGATGGTACTTCCGCGCCAAACGCCGGTAGGCCTTCCGAATCTCCTCTGGCTTGGCGTTCCGGTTTACACCGAGCGTGGCGTAGTAATCCGGCCCGGCCATGGTCTGTCACCTCATCTAGTGTCGATCAAGCCCTGGGCGGGCGCCTCTCCCCTTGCTTAGCGGCGAGGAGAGGCGGCCGCTTCAGGCCTTCTTGTCATCCACGTCCACAAATTCGGCGTCCACGACGTTGTCTTTGGCCGCTTCCTCCGGCTTGGCCTGCGCGCCGGCGCCAGCGGCGCCCTGGCCCGGCTGCTGGGCGGTGGCCCGGTACATGGCCTCGGCCAGCTTGTGGCTGGCCTGCGTCAGCTTGTCGGCAGCGGCATTGATTCGCTCCACACCGCCTTCGCTCATGGCCTTCTTCACGTCGGCGATGGCGGCCTCAATGTTGGCGGCATCGGCGTCGCTGATCTTGCTGCGGTGCTCCTTCAGCATCTTCTCGACGTTGTAGACCATCGAGTCGGCGCGGTTGCGGGCTTCCACCTCCTCGCGTCGGCGCCGGTCCTCGGCCGCGTGCGCCTCGGCGTCCCGGGCGATCTTCTCCACCTCTTCCTTGCTCAAGCCGGAAGAGGAGGTAATGGTGATCTTCTGTTCGTTGCCCGTGGCCCGGTCCTTGGCGCTGACGTTGAGAATCCCGTTGGCGTCGATATCGAAGGTGACCTCGATCTGCGGAATGCCGCGCGGCGCCGGCGGAATGCCCACCAGTTGGAAGACGCCCAGCAGGCGGTTGTCGGCGGCCATGGCGCGCTCGCCCTGGTAGACCTTAATCTCTACCGAGGTCTGGTTGTCGGAGGCGGTCGAGAAGATCTCGCTCTTGCGGGTGGGGATGGTCGTATTCCGCTCGATCAGCTTGGTGAAGACCCCGCCCAGGGTCTCGATGCCCAGCGAAAGCGGCGTCACGTCCAGCAGCAGCACGTCCTTCACTTCACCGCCGAGGACGCCGCCCTGAACCGCAGCCCCGATGGCGACCACTTCGTCCGGATTGACCCCCTTATGGGGCTCCTTGCCGAACAGGTCGCGGACAATCTGCTGCACGCGCGGGATGCGCGTAGAGCCGCCCACCAGAACTACCTCGTCGATCTGCGCCGGCGTCAGCCCGGCATCGGCCAGCGCCTGCTTGCAGGGCCCGACCGTGCGCATCAGAATGTCTTCCACCATCTGCTCGAAGCGCGCCCGGGTGAGCTTCATCACCAGGTGCTTGGGCCCGGAGGCATCCGCCGTAATAAACGGCAGGTTGATCTCGGTCTCCAGCAGCGTGGACAGCTCGATCTTGGCCTTCTCGGCGGCCTCCTTCAGGCGCTGGAGCGCCATCTGGTCCTTGGATAGGTCAATCCCGTGCTCTTTCTTGAACTCGTCGACGATCCAGTCGATGATCCGCTGGTCGATATTGTCGCCGCCCAGGTGGGTGTCGCCGTTGGTCGACTTGACCTCCACCACGCCTTCGCCCACTTCGAGGATGGAAATGTCAAACGTTCCGCCGCCGAAGTCATAGACGGCGATCGTCTCGTCCTTCTTCTTGTCCAACCCGTAGGCGAGGGCCGCGGCCGTAGGCTCGTTGATGATTCGCATCACCTCCAGCCCCGCGATTTTGCCGGCGTCCTTGGTGGCCTGCCGCTGCGAGTCGTTAAAATAAGCCGGCACGGTGATCACCGCCTTGGTGACCTTCTCGCCCAGATACGCCTCGGCCGCCTCTTTGAGTTTGGTCAAGATCATCGCGGAGATCTCCGGGGGCGAATAAAGCTTGCCGCCGATGCTGACCCGCACGTCGTCGTTCGGACCCCGGACGACCTTGTAGGGCACCATCTTCATCTCCTCGGTGACCTCATTGAGGCGGCGGCCCATGAAGCGCTTGATCGAATAAACCGTGTTCTCCGGGTTGGTCACGGCTTGCCGCTTAGCGACCTGTCCGACCAAGCGCTCTCCGCTCTTGGCGAACCCCACCACCGAAGGCGTGGTTCGCGACCCCTCCTGGTTGGGGATCACCACCGGCTGACCGCCTTCCATAACGGCCACCACCGAGTTGGTCGTACCCAGGTCGATCCCGATGATCTTGCTCATACGTCTTTACATCCTCCCTTAAAAGTGCGCCTCAGATCCGAGGCTATTAGCACACTTTTATTATGAAGCTTTAGTGTGTTGTTGTCAAGTCTCCCTACGCCTTCGGATGAGATTTGTCGTACACCGCCATCAATTCTTCCAAGGAGACTTTGGTGTACTTCTGCGTCGTCGACAACCGGGCATGTCCCAGAAGTTCTTGAATCGAACGGAGATCCGCGCCATCACTCAGAAGGTGCGTGGCGAAGGCATGGCGAAAACTGTGGGGGTGGATAGAGGAATCGCCGGCTAGGGCTGTGGCATAGAATTTGACGATGTTCCGAATGGCGCGGTCGGTCAATCGCCGCCCGAAGCGGTTCAAAAAGACCGCCTTCTCTCCAGGAACTGCTTTACGCTCAGAAAGATAGCGCTGGATCGCCGAAACGGCTTTGGAGGTGCAGGGGACTTGCCGTTCCTTCCTGCCCTTTCCCCTGACTCTCATCCACCCGTCCGCCAGATCCAAGTCATCTAGATTCAAGGCGGCAAGTTCGCTCACGCGAAGCCCGCAGCCGTAAAGAGTTTCTAGAATGGCGACATCTCGAGCCAACTGAGGACGCTCGGATTGGCGGCCGGCCTCATCCAGGAGGCGGTTGGTCTGCTCGGCGGTCATGACTCGGGGGAGCGTTTTGGGAGTCTTCGGGGAGGCCAACAGACGGGCGGTGTTCGCCGGGACCAGCCCCTCCCGGACCAGGAACTTGAAGAAGGAGCGCACCGCGGCCAGTTTGCGCCTCATCGAAACGGGCTTCAAGCCCTGCCCGTAGAGTTGCGACAGCCACACGCGCAATGCGGCGAGGTCAAGTCTTTCGAGCTCGTGCGGCACGCAGGCAGCGAACTGCTTCAGATCCGCTTCGTAGGCGCGGTGCGTGTGTTGGGATACGTTTTCCCGCTGCCGCGACTCCAGATACCGCGCAATCTGGATCTGGAGCGGAGACGGCGCGGCCCCGCCCTGCCTATCGTCGGACTTGGACATTCTCCTCCAAGTATTCTTCCAGAGACCGCAAGGCACGGCGGCAGACTTCAGCGTGGCGTTCTCGCTTGTCGTGCCGCAAAGCGTGGCGCACGGACTCCTCCAGCGGCGGCAGCAGATCAAAAGTGATGTTGGCCGGCTGGAACCCGGCGGCCTCGGCGCCGCTTACGTAGGCGCACAGCGACCCCAGGGCGGTTTGGCGGGGAAAGGGACGGGGCGCATGGCCGCGCAGGAGATCGGCTGCATGGCGTGCTGACGCCAGCCCGGTGGCCACCGACTCAATGTATCCCTCGACGCCGCAGACCTGCCCGGCGAAAAAGATGCGGGGTTCGCTGCGAAGCTGGAGCGTGGGGGCAAGCAGAGCCGGCGCACAGATGTAGGTGTTGCGGTGGATCTGCCCGTAGCGCAGGAACTCCGCGTTCTCTAAGCCGGGGATCAACCGGAACACGCGCGCCTGCTCTGAGAACCGCAGGTAGTTCTGGAATCCGACCAGATTATAGCTGGAGGCCCGCAGGTCCTCCTGGCGCAACTGCACGACGGCGTAGGGCGGGCGGCCCGTGCGGGGATCGATCAATCCTACCGGTTTCATCGGCCCGAATCGCAGAGTATCCCGCCCGCGCCGCGCCAGCTCCTCGATCGGGAGGCAGGCTTCGAAGAACGGGATGTCGTCCGGGATGTGCGGCTCGTGCCGCTCGGCCTTGAGCAGCTCGTCCACAAAGCGGTCGTATTCTTCCCGCGTCAGCGGACAGTTCAAATAGTCGCCGTCCGGACTCTGAGACCTTCCGTAGCGGGAGGCCCGGAAGACGACTTCCATGTTGATGGTTTCGGCGTCCACGATGGGGCTGATGCTGTCATAGAAGAAAAGCCTGTCGGCGCCGGTTCGCTTCGCGATCTCCTCGGCCAGCGCGCCGCTGGTCAGTGGCCCAGTGGCGATAATCACAACCCCTTCGTCCGGGATCCGGTCCGCCTCTTGGCGGAACATTTCGATGCGGGGATGTTCTTCGATGGCGGCGCTGACCAGCCGACTGAACTGCTCGCGGTCCACCACCAGCGCCTGCCCTCCAGGAATCCGCGCCTGTTCCGCCGCCCGAATCAACAAGGATCCCAGCCGCCGCAGCTCCTGCTTCAACAGCCATGGGGCGCTGGCCGGCCGTTCGCTCTTCAGCGAATTGCTGCACACCAGCTCCGCCAGCAAGCCGGTCCTGTGGGCGGGAGTCATGACGGCGGGCCGCATCTCGTAGAGGCGGACGTGGAAGTCCGCCTCGGCGAGCTGCCAGGCCGCTTCGCAACCGGCGAGCCCGCCTCCGAGGATGGTCACCGGATCGTGCCGCATAGCCATGGACTGCCGCCGCCCGAAGCGGCTACGAACGCGAGATCTTTCGCGCCCGCAAGAAAGAATGAATCCCGAAAAAGGCCATCATGGCTATGAAGAACAACGAGAGCACGATCCGGAACAGGCCGCTCCCCGTCTCCTGGTAGGTTTGCCAATCCCGGATCAGCCGGGGCACAGGGGATACCGCCAACACTAGGAACAAGAATCCGATCAGCTCGTTCCACAAAGCCCGCAGCGGCTTGAGAATCTGCGGGAGTACGTGATGGATGAACTGGCGGACGACGCCGGGCATGGCCTTTCGAATACCCATCGTAACAGATGCCCGGTTGCTGATCGCGCTCCCTACAGGAACGAAAGGTTCCAGCCGATCCAGTGTTTGAGACGCGAGGCTGTTTCGTCTCCCTGAATGAGAGCCGCCCGGCAGAGACGGTGTTATGCTGAAGGAGGGGCGCAGCGTGGACGATCAACTAAAGGACCTAATGCGGGAGTTAGGCAACGCCATCAACGAGTCGCTGTCCGAGTCGGAGCGGATTTCGGCGGTGATCGAAGAGATCAAAGAGGCCGGCTACGACGTCTTTCTCGTGCTCGAGGCGACCATCGGCTTCAACAAATGTGAGCCTTCCCGCGCGGCGGAATCCGCAGTGGAAGAAGAGGCGGTGGATCCGGACGAGCTGGAACATCCAAAGGCCGGAAAGATCCGCTGGACCTCGCACGACCAAAAGTTCTTGCGCGCCCTGAAGATCGCCGTGGACGACGATCGCGCCTAGCCGCGCCAGCCTACCGCAGCAGTTCCCGATAGACAGACCAAGTTTGATCCACCGCTTTTTCCCAGCGGAAGGCGGAGGCGCGGCGCCGGCCCCGCAGCGCGAGCTCTTCGCGCAGCCTGGCATCCTCGGTGAGCCTCTGCAATCCCGCGGCAATGCTCGCCGTATCCTCAGGATCCACCAGGAACACCGCATCGCCTCCGACTTCGGCGGTCGCGGAGCGGCTTGAAGTCAGGACTGCGATTCCCGAGGCCATCGCATCGAGAACCGGCATCCCGAAGCCTTCATCGAGAGACGGGAAGGCGAACAGGGAAGCGCGCTGGTAAAGCCAGTTCAAACGCCGCTCGGAAACATAGCCGTGCACCTCGATTTCGCGGCGGCGAGGGCTGGAAGCGATCCGCTCGAGGATTTCCTCGGCGCCAAATCCGTAAGACCCGGCCAGCGCCAGCTTCCATCCGGGGGCGCTTTGCTCGAAGGCTTCCACCAGGCGCAGCGTGTTCTTCCGCCTCTGGAGCGCACCCACCGTCAAAACTAAGTCCTCTTTGAGCCGAGGGGGATCCTGGTCGGCGGGCACGCGGCAGGTCGCTCCGTGGTAGATCACCCGAATCCGGTCCGGCGAAACCCCCAACAGATCTCGCACCTGCCGGGCGGTGAATTCTGAGACGGCGATGATCAGGTCGGCCCGTTCGGCTGCCTGCCGCGCCTGCAACGCAAAGCGCTGCCGGAATTCCGGAGTGGAATAATCGCCGGTGAGGACGAACAGATCATGAAACGTCGCCACGGCACGCTTCAGGCGCGCCGCGGGCAGCCGCTGATTGAGGCCATGAAAGACGTCTGCCTTTGGCGCCCAGCGCTCCACCAGCGGCCAGCGCCGGCAGTTGGGATAGAGCGTTTCCCGAAAAGAGGCCAACCAGCGGTGGGGCCGGTAGCAGTACAAGAAGAAAGCTTCTGGATGGGATTGCGCTAACCCGAACAGAATCCGCCGCGAATAGACTCCGACACCGGACAAGTTCCGGTCCAGGCTATAGGTGGCGTCGAGAGCCGCTCTCAATCGCTTATCCGGTACTCCTTCAACTTTCGGTATAGCGTCGTCCTGCCGATGCCCAACAGGTGCGCCGCCATCACTCTATCACCTTTGGTGAACTCGAGGGCGCGCAGGATGGCCTCCTTTTCCATCTCGGTCAGAGAGGGTACCGGACGGCAGCCAGGAGGCTCCGGACCCGCGCTGCACGGCTGTCCAACGAATGAAACGCCGCCGACAACGGCGTTCATCGCCGCTTGTCCCGCTCGCCGGGCGGCGAGATGGTTCTGGAGCCCCGTGGGAAGATCAGCGGTGTGGAGCAGCGGTCCGGAGTTGAGCACCACCATCCGCTCGATGGCGTTTTCCAATTCGCGGACGTTGCCTGGCCAGTCGTAGGCCAACATGGCGTCCAGGCACTCCCGGGTCAAGCTATGGCGGCCTCCGCCGTACTTCGCCAGAAAATGAGAGGCCAACTCCGGGATGTCCTCTTTGCGTTCCCGCAACGGGGGCAGCCTTAGCGTCACCACATTCAGGCGGAAATACAGGTCGGCGCGGAAGCGTCCTCGCTCAACTTCCCGCGCCAAATCGCGGTTGGTGGCTGCGATGAGGCGGAAGTCGGCTCTCTTCAACTCCAGCGAACCCACCGGGCGGTACTCTTTCTGCTGAATCAGCCGCAAGAGCTTGGCTTGAAGCTCCAGCGGCAGCTCGCCAATCTCGTCAAAGAAAGCGGTCCCGCCGGAGGCGGCCTCCACCAGTCCGCGCTTGGCGGCTACAGCCCCGGTGAACGCTCCACGCGCGTGGCCGAACAGTTCGCTTTCCAGAAGGGGGCCCGCCAGCGCGGAACAATCGATCGTCACAAATGGACCCTGGTTGCGGAGCGAATGAATGAGCCGGGCAGCGACTTCTTTTCCGGTTCCCGTCTCGCCGAGGATGAGCACCGGTGACTGGGTTCTGCCCGCTTTCTGAATGAGCTGCTGGACCTGGCGGATCCGGGGGGACCTGCCCACGAGGACGGGTGGGTGGTCCACTCCGAGTGGATGCATTCCTGTACCGGATTATAGTTCATCCCCGGAGGGCTCATCGAGGCGCACCACGAACACCGCTCCAAACTCCGGCCGCAGCTGCGCCGCCAGGATCCTGGCCTGCTCCTCGCTCGTCTCCGCTCCAATCAACACCCGCCAGAGCACCGTAGGGCCGTCCCGCTTCACCAGACGGCAGTGCCGGTATTGCGCTTGCAGTCTCCGGCGCATGCGCTCCGCGTTCTCGCGGTTCAAATAGGCGCCGACTTGCACCGCGAACCGACCACCAGCGGCGGCTGGACCGGAGACGACCTGCACGCGCACCTTCACGATTCCGGCCCGCACCATGTCGATCTCCCGCGCCGCCGCCAGCGACAGATCAATGATCCTTCCGTCGACGAACGGCCCGCGGTCGGTGATGCGCACGCGCACGCGCTTGCGGTTGTCGAGGTTGGTCACCTCCACCCAGGTGCCGAAGGGAAGCGTCCGGTGCGCGGCGGTGAGCTTCTCCATGTCGTAGATCTCGCCGCTGGCGGTGCGCCGTCCGTGATAGGGATGGCCGTACCAACTGGCGATGCCGGTTTCCACGGCGCCAGGACGCGCAGCCGCTGGTGCGGGCACTCTTCGCTTCTTGCGGCAGGCCGCGGCCGCGGCGCATCCCATCATCAGCAGGAGCGTGCTGCGGCGGTCCAACTCGGAAGCTGTCGTCACGGGCGCGGCAGCCATCTCCCTTATTAAAACAATTTCTGCAAGGCCCGTTTTTCCCGGATCCGCCCCCTCCAGAAAAGATTTTTTCGGCCTCCCTGCATTTTTCTCTTGACTTTCGGCAAGAATGACTTTATATATGAATCACGCTGCGATCTTTTCTGGATCGCGCAAATTTGATGTTTGGGAGAATCAATCGATGAAGAACGCAACGAAGAAGGCTGCAAAGCCGGCCAAGAAGAAGGCTGCAAAGCCCGCCAAGAAGAAGAAGTAAGCGAGGCGCCCCGCACGGGGCAGCAGCAACAGTAAGGATCAACCGAGGCCCCCGGCAACGGGGGCCTCTTTTAGTTTCTTGGGGGCTTGTACTGGAGCAGCGCGCGGAATGTCTCGCCGAATCCGAACAGCAGCGTCTTGAGCTGGAGCCTGCGCCGCAGCCTTTCCGCTTCCGTGGGGGCGCTCAGAGCGGCCGCGAATCCGTCGGCCTCGCCCGCCGCCGCCAGGGCCGCCGCCATGGACTCCAACCGGACCGTTTGTAAGCCAAGCCGTTCGCCGTGCTCCTTCAGGGCGCTAAACGCCGCGTGCGCGGTGATGTCCTGTTCTCCAGGATCCGCCAAGACGTCCTCGAGCGCCGTGTGCCTCCGGTAGCTCATCAGTGTCCCGTGGGGGAAGCGCACAAGCTCGCGCGAGGTGTAGCCGTAATCGATGGTGAACACGTAGCCCGCCTCCAGCCGCTCGGCGATCCGATCCATCCAGCGCAGGGCCTCCAGACCGATCTCAACCCAAGCCCCATCGGCGGCTTGCATGAGGTGCCGCTCGGCGTAGGCGGCGTGTTCGCCGCTGAGCGGAGGGCCTTCGGTCCAGCGGAAGCGGCCGTCCCGCCACTCCACGAGCATCTCAACGAACTCAGCGCCCCGGCGCACAGCCACGTCCACCGGCAGGGCGTCGAAGAACTCGTTGCTGAAGACCACCCCGCGAAAACGCTCTGGCCAATCCGGAGAGCCCAACTCCACCGGGCAGTAGCGGAACTCGCCCAGCGCTTCGGCCATCTCCATCCGGCCCGCCCCCAGCTCCACGACGGTGAAGTCCTCCGGTTCGCCCATCTCGCGCCGCAGCCGCCGGAGGAGGGAGGCGACTAGGATTCCGAAAACCGGCTGGAACTGCTCGGCGGTGAAGTAGTCGCCCCGCTTGCCGAACGGATCCCGGCCCCGGCGGTAGTAGCCGGCTTCCGGGTGATACAACGCGATCTCCATGAAACGGCTGAATCGCAGCGGCCCGCCGCGGGCGATCTCCTCCCGGAGCAGAGAAGCGGCGGAAACGCTGGGGCCGGAGCGGCTCATCGTCGCATTTGCCATACTAGCAGCGTAGGGATGCGGTTGCCGCAAACGATCCAAGTCAAATTGAGCAGCGAGGAAGCCGGCGCGATTTCCATGACCCCGGTTCTGAGCCGCCAGATGCCGCTGCGCGAGCTGGTGGAGCTGATGCTGGACTTCACCGGCAAAGACCTTTCCAGGGTGCACGAGCTGCTGTTGCGGGGAACACTTGTGATTGGCGCCTCCCGCTACCGCTGGGCCGGCTTGGATGCGGACTTGGAGGAACTCACACAGATGCTCTCCCGGCTGCCGTCCCCGCAGCCGGAGCGGCTCTTTGATCCGGATCATTGCGTCCGCCTGATCCTCCACGGCCCAGCCTTGCGCCTGGAGATCGGCAAACAGTCCTTCTGTGAGCGGCGATTCCTGCGGCCACGCAGCTTCTGGGATGCGCTCATGGAGATCGCCGGCGAATGCGGGCTTGCTTACGTCGGCTATAGCTACCGCGAGCGTGCCGACCGCTACCGTCTGGAAATCAACGCCTCCCTTGCCGCCCGCCTCGCTTCCAGCGCCTCCCTGCTCCGTTACACCCGCCTCGGCGAGCACTTTCGAAACGGTTCGGTCGAGCGGATCGAGTTCCTGGTGGAACGATCCGACGCCTGACCTCGGTTCTGTTATGATCTTGGCGGGGTGTTGCGCCGTCATGCTCCGTGTGAACTCGAATCAAAGCCTGGCCGCCACCGAGGCAGCGCTGGTCCACGCCGCGCAGCTCCGGGGGATCAATGTTCTATCCATCGCCCACCTGAACCGCCTGTTCCAACTGTCAGGGACCGAGCTTTCCAAAGACGCCGTCTCCTTCACGGTCTGCCGCCCGGATCTGAGCGCGGCTCTGCTCGAAACCGACATCCGCTTCGCCAACTTCATTCCCTGCCGGTTGACCGCAATCCAAGAGGACGGCGGCGTGATCCTCGAGTCGCTCACCGCCGCCGAAATCTGCCGGCTCATCGGCCGCCCCGAGCTGGAAGCGGCCGCTCTTCCCCTGGAGAACATGTTGCGAGAGTTGCTGGAGGAAGCGGCTCGAGCGGGCCGTCTGGGCCGTCCGGATGCGCCCGCACCCGCCTACGAGCCCGGCGCCACCGAGGGCATGGTGACTCCCCGAGCTACGATCCCCCAGCGCATCGACTGTTTCGGAAGCAAGGTGGAAGACATCGCCGGCACCGGCCAGCACGATGCACCCGGGGGTTGAACGGCAGCGCTACCCGCGCTTCTGCCGGGTCTTCACCACGATCGGCGTGCCGGTAAACCCAAAGCGTTCCCGCAGCCGGTTGATGAAGTAGCGTTCCGCTGAAAAGTGAAGCTTGCCGGTGCGGTCGGTGAACAGCACGAACGCCGGCGGACGCACCGAAGGCTGCGTCACGTAATAGATTTTGATCTCCGGCTCGAAATGCAGCCCGGCAACGAACCGGTTGAGTTCCGCCGTTGGAATCCGCTGTGATGCAGCCTCATAGACCCGCTGGATTAACGGAAACAACTGGCTGGTGCCGGCGCCGCTGAGCGCCGATACGAACGCGACCGGAGCATACTCCAGGAATTTCATGGCGTCCCGCACCTTCTCCACGAACGCCTTCTTGTCCTTGTTTAGGGCAACGTCCCACTTGTTGACGCAGAGGATGATCGCCCGGCCATCCTCGTGGGCGTAGCCGCCGATGGTGGCGTCCAGGCCGACCACGCCCTCGGCGGCATCCAGCACCACGAGCGCCACGTCGCACTGCCGTATATGCTTGCGGGCCATGACCACGCTCAGCTTTTCCGCCATCAACTTGGTCTTGCCCTTGCGCCGGATGCCCGCCGTGTCCACAAAGGTGTATTGCCGGCCCGCGACGGTCACCGTCTCATCGACCGCGTCCCGGGTGGTTCCGGCCATCTCGCTGACAATCGCGCGCTCGTGGCCCACCAGACGGTTCAGCAAGGTGGACTTGCCCACATTCGGCCGCCCGATGATCGCCACCCGGATCGCCGGCTGGCGCTGGCCGCCCGCATCCTGCTCGGTGACGGGGAAGCCGGAAGTCACGTGGTCCAACAGCTCATCGAGTCCCAGGCGGTGCTCGGCGGAAACGGGGAACAAATGAGGGATGCCGAGGGAATGGAACTCATGCGCGAGCGCCTCGCGCACCGGGCTGTCGATCTTATTGACGGCTAAAGCAATGGGACGGGCCAGGCGGCGCAGCAAGCGCGCCAGTTCCAGATCGGCCGATGTCAATTCGCTCCGGCCATCGACCAAGAAGACAATGTGGTCGGCCTGCTCCAAGGCGAACCGGGCCTGCCGGAAGATCTCGCTCCAGTGCTGGCCGCCATGCTTGCGGTAGGCCTCGGCGCCCTCGGGCCCGGCCTCCGGTGCGAGCCCGCGCTCCTTGCCGATGCGATCGGCCCGGAACGCGTCGAGCGCCCAGTACTGGAGGAAGATGTTCACCTTCCGACCCATCGCCGCGGCGCCCGCCGTGAGCACCGCCGCCGCGTTCAGCTTGTCGTCGGTGCCGGAGAAGAGCACCAGCGAGAGCGTCGATCCATCCATCTCGCACCCCTCGGCTCGGTTCTGCGCCCTAGGTTCGCAGCCGAAACCGGACCGGCCAGGGGTCCTTTCGCCCGGTGCGGGAGGGACCTTCGGCCGTGCTCTGCACCGTGCCGGGCGGGGCGATAGGCCTCAACGAGGTGCGCTGCCGGCTCTACCTGGCCCGGCCCTCGTCGCGCCGGCCCGAGCTGGCGGTGCCGTTGCTGGTCGAGACCGCCTTCGCCCTGCGCGCCAACAACAATGCCAGTTCCAATGACGAGCTGCCGGTGACCTTCCGCGACTGCAATATCGAATTCCCCTACTGAACCGGAGAGGAGGCGCGCCATGACCGACATCCGCCCGCCGACGCCCGCCACCCGTCGTGGCACCACCCTGGTGCTGATCGCCCTGCTGCTGGTGCTGGCCTCGGCCATCGTCTTCGCCTCGGCCGACCTGCTGGCCGGCCGCAGCGCCGCCGTCACCCGCGATGATCGCGCCCAGGGCGCCCAGGCCGCCCTCGAGGCGGTGCTGGCCCGGCGCGAGGTGAAGGTGCTCGAGATGGCCACCGCCGGCGATCCGGCGGCCTTCGTCGCCTGGAAGGGCAACTTCGGCGAAGACCGCTTCGGCGGCTGCCGGGTGCGCTGGAAGGTCGAACCCTGCGTGGTCGAGCAGCCGCGCGACCCGGCCAATCCCGGAGCGGCGGTCTCGTACATCACCAATCCGCCCGATGACACCGGCGCCACCAGCGCCGACCCCAAGTGGCAGGCCAAC
>Ga0101944_10000186_pt1 | contig 207033 bp, 160 predicted proteins | sample DewCreD2012metaG_FD_75245 | JGI IMG/M metagenome (GOLD analysis project Ga0101944, IMG submission 75245) | Hot spring sediment bacterial and archeal communities from British Columbia, Canada, to study Microbial Dark Matter (Phase II) - Dewar... ...
ACGGATGCGCTGGGTCTGTGGGGTATTGGTAAAGGAGGTGACGGTGAAGTGGAGGCTGCCTTCGGTGTCAATCCAGCCTACTTCGTGGGTGGTCTTGTTGGTGAAGGATTGGGAGGTCTCATCCCAGGCGGCCTGGCGGATGGTGTAACGGGCGTTTTTGGCATCCCAGCGGATGCGCCAGCCCTGGCGGGTGAGGATGGCTTGGGTTTCTTTCGAGAGCCCGAGGGATTCGAGAGAGGGCTGGGGGATGGGGGTTTCGGTGGGGGTGGGAGTCGGAGAGGCGCTAGTCGGAGAGGCGGCAGTCGTCGGTTGTCCATCGTCCACCGTCCACGGTCCGCACGAGGCGAGGAACAGGCTGAGGGTGAGGAGCAGGCTGAGGGTCAAGAGCAGGCTGAGGGTCCGAATGATGCGGGGCATGGGAAGTCTCCGGGCAGGTGCTTGTTATTATACACAATGTGTCGGTTGCGGACTTGTGTTACCCATTTGCCGGAGGTCTTGTAGCATCAGGCAGTTGTGCTCTCGGCAGGCTTGTTTTGCTGATTGACCAGATAAATCCCGGCCAATACCAATACTCCGCCGAGGATATCGGCTGGCGAGGGTGTTTCTTTCAGGAGCAGAAAACCGAGGATGGCGGTGACCAGCACCTGTCCCAGGAGTGTAACCGAGACACGCGCGGCGGGCAAATGCCCCATGGCATAGTTGATGACCAGCCAGCCGGCAAATTGCGGCACCAGACCCAGTCCGATCAGCGCCAGCCAGGTGCGCGAACTAAAGCCGCTTATCTCCTGTTGGCTGAGCAGATTTACAGGGAGAAGCAGGAAAACACATGCCAGCATTGTGAAAGTGTTCAGGGTTAGCGTATCTACCCGGCTGCGAGTCTTTTGGGTTACAAGCATATAGCCCGCATAACAGAAACTGGTGGCAATGGCCAGCAAGTCGCCGGTATTGAAGCGCAGTTCCTGAATGGCTTTTCCGCCAACAATCAATGTCATCCCACTTAAAGCAATGACCAGGCCAAACCAGAATTTTTTGGGTAGTTTCTCGCGAAAGATGAACATGGCTCCCAAGCCCACCCAAAGCGGCGAGTTGTTGGCCAGCAAAGTGGAAACGGCTGCTGAGGTAAGCAGGATGGAGGTGTTCCACAGTGCCAGGTCGAGGGCAAAGAAAAGGCCGCCAAGTGCAATCCACCCCAGGTCGGTCCGCGCTGGCAGGCGCTTTTTTCTCCTGAGCATGTAAAGGAAAAGCAAGGCTATACCGGCAATGAAGACGCGATAAAAAGCCGAGACCAACCCCGGAACATTGGCGATTTTAACAAAGATGGCCGATGTGCCGATGCAAATCACTCCGATTGCGAGTGCGATGTAAGCGCGTAATGCACTGGATGATGTTTGTTTCATAAGTGCGATGATTGCAACTCTTCATAATCGGGGTGATCGGGGAAGGGATAGATGATATAGGGCAGGTCGCGTACAATCTGCAGTTTGGTGTAGAACATTGGATGGATGACGCACTCGTCGCTGTCTGAAATCACCAGCCGGTCCTTGAGAAAATATTCGAAATCAGCCTCAATGATGCCGGTTCGCTCATCTTTTTTACGCACACGACCGACAATACCCAGTTCGGCCACCAGTTTGCGAAAGCCGGCGGCAGTGTAACTGTTGGTTGGCCAGAAGCGCTTTGACCTCTTTGCTACTTCGTCAATATAATTTCCCTTAAAAATGGCTGGTGCGTGGGCCAGGGCTTCTTGGGTGATATCGGCTACGCCAGGGTAAATGCGATTATAAGAATTCAGGACCTCATCTGCCAGGTCTGTTTCGGCATTGGCGATGACTTGAGCAATAGAGATTTCTCTGAAGTTGGGATATTTACCGGCATTGCGGGCCTCACGGGCAATGGCATTGCACAATACCACCAGTTGGCGCGGCCGCATCTGGGTATGACGCAAGATATAGGGCAGGCTCTGTTCGGGCTTTCCGCGCAGATTGATCACTTCTTCTCCAAAGAATGGGTTCCACATTCTGGTTCGCACTTCTTTGAAGTTTTCCCAATCGACGCGCATCATTCCGGCCGCGTGTCCCTCAAAGGCCAGGCTTTTCTTGAACCGCCACGTAATCAATCGCACCAGGTCTTTTGGCCGCCAATTCATGTAGACCGGGTTGCGAATGAATTTGGTGGTGTTGGGGATATTGCCTTCTTTGATGTAGGGGAAAATTTCTGATGAGATAAAGGCTTTAATGTGGATTCCCTGGCGCGCATAGCGGATGTTAAAATCACTGGCGCTCTGGATGAGGGCCGCTGTAATTGACATCATGATCTCGTTTTCGCGATCATAACGCTCAAAGGTATCTACTGCGACAATCACAGGTTCATTGAGTATAATTCTCAGGACGGTAATCCTGGCGGTCTGAAATTCTGGATTGTTCTGCAATTGCATTAATTCGTCTGTGATTCCCCCTTTTTCATCAAGGTAATTCCTTGCAATGTACTGAAAGACTTCTCCCGCTTCTTTACAGGGCTGATGAATGCCAATGAGTTTGTATATCTGGTCTGCCAGGCTTTCATCTTGCTCGCAGTACTCGCCGAAGATAAGCAGCCAAAACAACAAATCCCATATCTTGCGTACATCACCGACGACCAAATCGGGATTCAGGTAGGCCTGATTGCCAAGATAGCGGTTGAGGGTGTTGTAGATGTCAGAAACATCCACCAAGATACAGTGGGCGCGCGGGATTTTGTCCTGAAATTCAAAATAACGAGTCAGCGAGGTTTTGCCTGAGCCGCGCCGACCTACAATCAGATATGTATCTTGTTCGAGCGCTTCTTGATTGAAGCGGCTCAAATCGTAAAAAAACTCTCGGTAACGGTCCTGCAGGACAGCATACTCGTGCTCGCAAGATTCTGCGCCAAAAGGGTATTCGAAGTATGGTTGAGACGATGTATTCATTGTTTTGTACCTCCCATTGATTGTCTCTTGTTTTCAAGCCCCAATTATACTTGCCGGTCAACAATATATCGGGTCAGTTGTTCCAGGCTGTCTCGCTCTGGGCTTGCAGGACAGGATGCCAAAATTTCCAGTGCGCCTTCAACATAGTCCCGCGCTTCCTGCATGGAGAGTTGAATGGCATCGCTCTTGCGTATTGATTCAACAAGTCGCTCCATGCGTTCCCGGTTGCCCCAGCCGCCGTCCTTGAATAAACAGACGTCCGGGTCGTTGGGATGTTTCTCGACATAATACAGTGCCGGCAGGGTAGCCAGACCTTGAAGCAAGTCTGAACCAAGCGGCTTGCCCACCGTTGCTTGATCGCCAGTGAAATCGAGGATGTCATCCACAATTTGGAAGGCCATACCGATTTTATAGCCAAAGCGGCGCATGGACTCAACGGTCTCGTCGCTTGTGGGACTGACCTTGGCCGCAGCGCGGGCACACATTTCGAATAGCGAAGCGGTCTTGGAAAAGATGCGCTTATAATAATTTTCCCGGCTGATCAAGCCTCGACTGGTAAACATTTGCGTCAACTCGCCGTTAACAATGATAGCCAGTGTTTCAGCAAACCATTGCATCAGGGTGACGTTCTCGGTTTCTGCGGCTAACTTGGCGGCGCGGGCAAAAATGAAGTCACCGGTCAGCACAGTGGCGGCTGGAGACCAGCGCGCGTTGAGCGTGGGAATGCCGCGTCGCAGCAAGGAACCGTCAATCAAGTCATCGTGTACCAGGGTGGCAGTGTGCAGCATTTCCACGGCTGCTCCCAGCGTGACCAGTTTATCATGGGGGGCGCCGAACATCTGACCAACCAGAATCACCAGCGTTGGGCGAATACGCTTTCCGCCGGAGGAGAGCAAGTGTTCCAGGGCTGCGCGCAGGTCTGGGTGGCAGTCTTCTCCCTGGGCACACATGCGGGCTTCTACTTCGGTAATTGTATTTTGAATTGAGGCTAGAGTAGGATGAGAGTTCAAGTCAATCAGTCCAACCAAAAAGAGAATTTGCATTGGCTGAAGTTGCTATAGCAACTTGTTCAATCGTGCATTGGTGTAGCGCTGCTATTTTATCAGCAATCAGGGCAACAAAGGCAGGTTCGTTGCGCTTCCCGCGGTGGGGAGCGGGCGCCAGGAAGGGGGAATCGGTCTCGATCAGCAGACGTTCGAGCGGCAGGGCGGCGATGAGTTCCTGGCGGTCTTTGCGATAAGTCACCGGCCCGGTTACGCCGATGTAGAAACCGAGGCCGATGGCCCGCCGCGCCGTTTCCAGCGACCCGGAGAAGGAGTGCAGCACCCCGGGGCGCTCGGCCAGCGCTTCGCCGCGGGACCGGAGGCCTGTTCCCCATTTCTCCAGGATGTTCAACAAGTCCGAGGCGCAGGGGCCGTCGGGGGCGTCGCCTTTCTCGCGCAGGTGAATCACCACCGGCAGACCGAGTTCCGCCGCCAGGTCGAGTTGCGCTTGCAGGGCGCGCTGCTGGAGGTCGTGCGGGGCGGCGTCCCAGTAGTAGTCCAGGCCGATTTCGCCGATGGCCCCGACTTTGGGATGTTGCGCCAGGTTCCGGAGTTGTTCCAGCGTCGAACGTTCGACGTTGGACGTTTCTGTGGGATGGATTCCGACCGCGGCAAACAGCATGGGATGAGACTCGGCCAGTTTGACGGCCGCCCGGCTCGAGGTCAGCGTGAGACCCGGAATCAGGATGCGTTCGACCCCGGCCCGGGCGGCGCGTTCCAGCACGGCGGAGCGGTCGGGGTCGAATTTGTTGAAGTCCAGGTGGCAGTGGGTGTCGGTGAGGCTCAAGAGGCTTTTGGGGAGTTGTATTCGGCCTTTTTTTCGGCGGCCTGTTTCTTGGGAATAAGGGCAATCAGTCCGCGCAATGCCCGGTTAACACTTTCTGCGTCGGGGAAGAAATCCGAAACATCAGGGTCGAGTTGAACGGTTGGACCAAAGCGTTGGACGGTGGTCGTACCATCCTCGTTATGGATGCGGACCGTGTAGCCTTTTTTTCTGGCCAGGTGATGTTTTCCGCGTGTTACGTTCTTGCCTGAAAAATCGTATTCAGGCAACATTCCGTCTTCATCTGGTTCAAGTTTTTTGGTTTTCATAGGCTTTTCTTTCAACCAATGTTGCTTTTCGACAAGAGATGATGCGGGTGGTCTCTCCGCGCTGGGTGTAGACTACAACCAGAATATTTCCTTTTACAGAGCGTCCAATGTAGATATAGCGTTCCTCCATCTGAGGATGAAGAGGGTCGTACGTCATCAAAGCGTTGGGATCATCGAAAACACTTGATGCTTCGTCGAAATCGATGCCGTGTTTGTGGATATTCTTTCTGGCTTTGTTTTCATCCCATTCATAAGTGGACATAAGTGATTGCCTGGTATCTTTGACTCAAAATGGGCATATCCTTTTTACTTGATTCCAGCCACTTTCAACCCATCCTGCAAGATGGCCTGCACTTTGTCCTTGTGGGTGGTCTCGCAGTAGACGCGCATGATGGGTTCGGTGCCGCTGAAGCGGATGAGCAGCCAGCCGCCGTCTTCGAGTTTGAACTGGAAGCCGTCGATCGTCACCAGTTCGGTCACTTTCAGGCCGCCGATGGTTTCGGGTTTGGCGGCCAGGATGGCGGCTTCGCGGTCGGCGCGGTTGCCCTTGAAGGGGGTGTCAATGCGGTCGTAGTAGTATTCGCTGCCCAGTTTGGCGAAGAGCATTTGCAGCAGTTCGGTCGGTTTTTTGCCGGTGCGCACCATGAAGTCGAGCATGTACAGGCCGGCCAGGATGCCGTCGCGCTCCGGGACGTTGCCGCGGAAGGCGTAGCCGCCGCTCTCTTCGCCGCCGATGAGGGCGTTGGTCTCGGTCATCTTGGGGGCGACGTATTTGAATCCCACGCCGGTCTCGTGGACCGGGACGCCGTAGAGTTGACCGAGTTTGTTGAGCATGGTGGTGGTGGAGAGGGTTTTGACGATGTCGCCGCGCTCGCCGCGCACCTCGAGCAGGTAGTAGGCCAGCAGGGCGTAGACGCGCAACTGGTTGATGAACTCGCCGTTTTCGTCGCCGATGCCGCAGCGGTCGGCGTCGCCGTCCAGGATGAGCAGGACGTCGGCGTCATGCTCGCGGGTGGCGCGCAGACCGACGTCAATGTTCGGGCGGATGGGTTCGGGGCGCTTCATCTCCGGGAAGAGCGGGTGGCGGGTATCGTGAATCTCGATGACCTTCGTCTTGCCGCCTGCGAGCAGACGGGTGAAGTAGCCCGCCCCGTTGCCCCACATGGCGTCCACCAGCACGGTCAGGCCGGCGTCTTGGATGGGCTTCAGGTCAATCAGACGCCGGACGTGTTCGAGGTAGGCCAGAGAGGCGTCGAACTTGACGATTTTGCCGTCGGCCAGGGCGTTTTCAAAGGGGACGCGGCGGACGTCGGCCGCGTCATCCGGAATAAGGGCTTCGATGCGCTTCAGCCCGGCCGGGTCGATCGCCCCGCCGGTGGAGTTGCGCACCTTGAAGCCATTGTCGGTGGGCGGGTTGTGGCTGGCGGTGATGTTGACCGCACCGGCGGCTTTCTTGTTCACCACGGCGTAGGCGATGACTGGCGTGGGGGTGGCTTCCTGCGTCAGATAGACGCCGAAGCCGTTGGCGGCCAGCACTTCGGCCACCGCCGCGGCGAAGTGTTCGCTGGCAAAGCGCTTGTCGTGGCCGACCACGATCCACTGGCCGGCGTTCCCTTGTTCGAGCATGTAGGCGGCGTAGCCCTGAGCGGCGCGGCGGACGTTGTCGAAGGTGTAGTCCTCGGCGATGACGCCGCGCCAGCCGTCGGTGCCGAAGGTGATTTTGTGAGGCATGAGAACTTCTCCCGTCGAAATAATTGTGTTGCAAGTGAGAGAGATTATAACAGATGCAGTAATCGGTTACTCAAGCAAGACTTGAAAGTAACCGATTACCAGACAATACAACCTTTAGGGCGTTTTATGGTAACTGCCTACCCTGTTGTGATATTCCTGAAAACGAAGACGGCGAAAGCATCCAAAACAGGATGGACAGGATTGTGTTTCCCTGTATGTCGAAGTTAATCCTGCCTATTCTGTATATCCTGTTTGATAGGGTAGGCAGTTACGTTCTATGGGACGCAGACGCAAATTTGCTGATTGCCGAAGTTATAGCACTGATATTGCCCTGATGGGCAGGCTACCTTCTTCGGTGGGTTGGTTACACATAATCCTGGCTCGTTTCCCTGTGGTTGAAAGCCCACTGCCACCCGGCAGACGCTGTCTAATTCAGCAAGTTCTTTGATGGGGTAGAAATTCTCCAATTCAATCAGGGCTGCTCCGGCTTGCTCGTGGGTCATGTGGTCGTTAAAATCAAACAAGGCAGGGTTTAAGTCGCGGCCTGCCCAGGCTCCAGCCATATAGGATTTGTCACCTTTCAATAAGAGGGTTTTTACAGCCATCTGCACGGTTGTTGGGTCTTGCGGCGCGATGCGTACCCAGGCCAGGTCGGGATCATCCCCCTGGCCGCTGTCAAATAAAAGCGTTTCGTAACCATTGCCGTTTCCGTATTCATCTGCGCCAACAGTTACTCTACCGCCAACATCACCATTGCTGTCATACCAGACTTGAACCCCTTTTACGCTCCAATCGGTTGAACTGGGGTTAGAGGCCAGGATGAGCCACTCCCCGCTCCCGTCCAGGTCGGAGTCGATTTCAAAGCCGTATGTTCCGCTCAGGAGATTCTCTTTATCACCAGCGCGCAGTGTGATGGCAGCGTAAATCCAGTCATCATCCTCGTAGAAGATTGAATTGATAATGTCCAGTTCAGGAAAATACTGTTCCATCGTGTTTGCGCTGAAGGGGCGTTCATAGCGGCCAAAGGTGAAACGGTCGCCGCCTGGGGCGCGCTTTTGATTGGCGGTTGTGGACGAATCCTGGTCGCCGGCCTGACTGGTGCGCTGATAGGGCAGATCCACAGGAATATCCTTGTGTTCAATAGCAGGCGGCGCCTCGGGTGTCGGCTCGGGCGAGGGGGGTGGGGTGGACGTAGGAGGCACAGGGGTGGGCGGTTCTGGTTCTGGCGTTGTCTGGCTGAAGTTGCAAGCCAGAATGACTGTAACCAGCATGACCCCTATCATCAGTCGAAAAATGCGATTGATTTTTGTCATTTGTTTCTCCTGGATTTCACCTTGCAAATTTGTAAGCTCATCCCTATTATACAAGCGCATTTTCGGATATTCAATAGCCTTTTTGTCAGGGTATTTTTACGCTACGATTCCGCGTCCCGCCATTACGCGTATCCCCCCGTTGACCAGCGCCAGCGAGGTATCCAGGTCCAGGCGCATCTGGCCGAGCAGGGCCAGATCGCTGCACAGTACTGCCACCTGCCAGGCGGGGCATTTGGCGCGCAGCACGTCGCCAAAGCGGGCGTACAGGTCACGCAGGTCGCGGCCGCCGCGGACGCGCTGCCCATAGGGCGGATTGGTCACCACCCAGCCCGGTCCTGGTGGCGGTTCGATGGCCGAAACGGCGCGCTGACTGAACTCGATGACCTGCACCACCCCGGCGCGTTCCGCGTTCTGGCGCGCCATCTCAATTGCCCCCGCGTCCCGGTCAGAGGCAAGAATCACCGGTTTGTTGTTGCTTCCCAACCGCTCACTGACCACTGAATACTGCTTACTGAACACTGACGGCTCATATCCCGGCCAGTCCATGAAAGCAAAGCGGCGATTGATTCCCGGCGGGATTCCGAGTGCCATCAAGGCTGCCTCGATGGGAATCGTCCCGGAGCCGCAGAAGGGGTCGAGCAGCGGCGAGCGTAAATCCCAGCCGGAGGCCATCAGCAGGCCCGCTGCCAGGGTCTCGCGCAACGGGGCTTTGGCCGATGCCAGCCGGTAGCCGCGCTTGTGCAAAATCGTCCCGGACGAGTCGACGCTGACGGTGACGCGGTCTTCGGCCAGGCGGACGACGATCAACTGCGGTGGCTGGTCGGATTCTTCGTCCGTTTTGACGAGCGGGGAGGGTTGTCCTAACCGGTCGGCAAGGGCCAGGGTCAGGATGCGGGCGACGGCGTCGGAGTGATACAGTTTGGATTCGTGGCAGGTGACCCGCAGGGCGACCGGCTGACCCGGGGCGAGGAAACGCTCCCAGGGCAGGCGGGCGGCTTTCTGGCGCAGTTCGTCAAAGTCACGCGCCAGGAAGGGCATACCCAGCCGGGCCAGGACGCGGCTGGCCGTGCGCAGGTGCAGGTTGGCGCGCATCAGGTCGGCGAAACTGCCTCGAAAGGTCACGCCGCCGGGTTCGGGGACCGGCTCACGGTCGGGGAAGAGGCGGGAGAGTTCGAGGGCAGTGAACGGCTCGAGGCCGGGGGCGGTTACAGCGAAGAAGATGTCCATAAGGTGTTTAACCACAACGGGCACGAAGTTTCACGAAGGTCTCTTTGACGTTTTCCTTTGTGCTCCTTTGTGTCCTTCGTAGTCGATAATGATGATTTCACTGCAAAAAATTCACCGCAAAGGCGCTGAGAGCGCAGAGTTCTATATAAGGGTAACCTCTGCGTCCTCTGTGTCTCAGCGGTGAATGACTTTTTTGCGAAGGGAGGAGGTCACAAAGGTCTCTTTATCTTTCTTTGTGTTCCTTCGTGTCCTTTGTGGTCGGTAATGATTTTCTCACCACAAAGGGCACGAAGTTTCACGAAGGTCTCTTTGACGTTTTTCTTTGTGCTCCTTTGTGTCCTTGGTGGTCAGTCACAATTTCCTTCTGCCGCGCTTTGCGGCGCAGATCTTTCTCGACGAAGATCGGCTGACCGGTGAACGGGTCGCGCTCGGTGTAGTACATCAGCGTTGAGTAGGTGGATGGGGTGGGGGTGAAGACCTGTACCTGCTGCGGGTGGATTTTGAGTTCGCGACTGGCAAACTCTTTGACGCGCTGCATGTCGGCTTCGGTGCAGCCGGGGTGGGCAGCGATGAGGTAGTAGGTCAGGAATTGCTGCTTGCCGCTTTGCCGGTTCAGGCGCTCGAAGCGGCGCTTGAACTCCAGCAGGGCGCCGCGCCCGGGCTTGCCCATTAGCCTCAGCACGTTGTCCTCGACATGCTCCGGGGCGACCTTCATCTGCCCGGAGACGTGATGTTCGACTACTTCGCGCAGGTACTCGTTGCCGTGGGTCTGGTCGCACAGGATCAGATCGTAGCGCAGGCCGGAGGCCACGAAGACTTTCTTCACGCCGGGGAGGCGGCGCACTTTCTTCAGCAGTTCGATCTGCGGCTGATGATCCACCGGCATCAGCGGGCAGACCTGGGGATAAATGCAGCGCTTGGCCGTGCAAATGCCTTTGGAGAGTTTCTTGGGGCATTCGAAGCCGTACATGTTGGCGGTCGGCCCGCCCAGGTCGGAGATGTAGCCTTTGAAATCGGGGTGCTTCGTCAGTTGCTCGGCCTCGGCCAGGATGGACTCGGGACTGCGCCAGCGCACGGTCGTCCCCTCGTGGACGGAAATGGCGCAGAAGTTGCACTCGCCGTAACAGCCGCGGTGGGTGGCGATGGAGAAGCCAATCGTTTCGAGCGCTTTGACCTTTCCCTGTTTCTCGTAGAACGGATGCTGGCGGCGCTCGAAATCGAGGGCGTAGATGGCGTCCAGTTCGGCCTGCGTCTCGGTCGGGGCGGGCGGGTTCTGGACCAGGTACCGGTCACCGTGTTTCTGGTAGAGGCCGCGGGCGCTGACGGGGTCGTTGTTGCGGTAGAAGGTGTGGAACATCTGGATGAAGGCGTCTTTGTCAGCGACGACGGTCTCGTAGGAGGGCAGTTCCAGGTAGCCGGCGGGCGGCTCTTTGGCGATGTAGCACAGACCGCGCACGCCGAGCGGGTCGCGCCCGTCGCGCAGGCAGGCCGCCAGGTCCAGGACGCTGCGCTCGGCCATGCCGTACAGGAGGTAGTCGGCTTTGGCGTCGAACAGCACCGAGCGGCGGATGGCGTCGTCCCAGTAGTCGTAGTGGGCGACGCGCCGCAAACTGGCCTCGATTCCGCCCAGGACGATGGGGGGCGGGAGTCCCCTCTCCCTTTGGGAGAGGGCGGAGGGTGAGGGAACGGAGTTGACGAAGCGCCGAATCAGGTTGCTATACACAATCGTCGCCCGGTCGGGGCGGCGGGTGTTTTCGCCGCCGGGGGTGTAATCGTCCAAGCGGCGCTTTTTCTTCAGGGCGGTGTAGTTGGCGACCATCGAATCCACACTGCCGGCGGTCACGCCCCAGAAGAGACGCGGCAGGCCGAGGCGTCCGATGTCCGCCGTGCTTGAAACATCCGGCTGGGCGATGATGCCGACGCGGTAGCCAGCGTGGAGCAGTACCTTGCCAATGACCGCCGCGCCGATGAACGGGCTGTCTATGTACGAGTCGCCGCTGACCAGGATGACATCCAGCGCATCCCAGCCGAGGCGTTTGACTTCTTCGGGGGTTGTTGGCAGGAACATAGTGTGGATTATAATCGTGAATTATGGACAAGATTTACCTGGATTACGCCGCCACTACCCCCCTCGACGAGCGCGTCTTCGCGGCGATGCGCCCCTTCTTTAGCGAGCATTTTGGCAACCCCTCCTCGATTCACCGCTACGGTCAGCGCGCCGAGGCCGCCGTGGACGAAGCCCACGAGACGGTTGCGGCTGTCCTGCGCTGCCGCCCGGACGAGATCGTCTTCACCTCCTGCGGTTCGGAATCGGACAACCTGGCCCTGCGCGGCGTGGCCCTGGCTGTGCGCGAGCAGAGCGGCGCGAACTGCATCCTGACCTCCCGCGCCGAGCATCCCGCCGTCAGCAAGACCGCCGCCGACCTGGAGAAGCACTACGGCTTCCGCGTCGAGTGGCTGGAGGTGGACGAATACGGCCGCGTCACGCCCCAGGCAGTAGAGAAGGCCATCAGCAAGGATACCGCGCTGGTCTCGGTGATGTATGCCAATAACGAAATCGGCACGATCAATCCCATCCGTGAGATTGCCGAAGTCTGCCACCGTCACGGTGTTCTGTTCCATACCGACGCGGTGCAGGCCGCGGCCTATTTGCCGGTGGATGTGGACGCTCTGGGCGTGGATTTGCTCTCGCTGGGGGCGCACAAGTTCTACGGTCCGAAGGGCGTCGGCGCGCTCTACGTCCGCAAAGGGACGCCGCTCCTGCCGGTGCTGACCGGCGGCGGGCAGGAAAACGGTCGCCGCGCCGGGACCTCGAACGTACCTTACCTGGTTGGTCTGGCCGAGGCCCTGCGCCTGACGGCGGAGGAACGCGAGTCCCGCGCCGCGCACGTCCGCCCGCTGCGCGACCACATCATCGGCGCCATGCTGGAGGAGATCCCTGCCGCCCGGCTGACGGGTCATCCTGTGGAACGCCTGCCCAACCATGCTTCGTTTGTCTTCGAGGCGGCGGATGGCAACCTGCTCCTGCAACTGCTGGATGCTGCCGGATTCGCCTGTTCCTCCGGCTCGGCCTGCAAGACCGGCAACCCCGAACCGAGCGAGGTGATGACCGCCCTCGGCCTGCCGCGCTCGTGGGGATTGGGTTCGCTGCGTCTCACCCTCGGCGTCCACACCACGGCGGAGGATGTGGAGCAATTCCTGAAAACCCTGCCGGAGTTGCTAGAAAAGACGCGCCAATTGGTCTAAAATTAAGGCACGTGCTTGCCCCTTGGGGGCAATATATTTCTTGTGGAGAAATTGATAATGAGTGACAACCTACGTCTCTTCTTGCGAAAAACTCTTGCCTGGGGAGTGCATTTGTTTACGGCTACCGGGGCGGCTTGGGGTTTCCTGTCTATTCTAGCCATTCAGGCAGGAAACTACCGCCTGGCCATAGCCTGGATGGTGCTGGCCATCCTGGTGGATAGTTTTGATGGCATGCTGGCGCGTTGGTTAGATGTCAAAACCTATGCCCCCGGATTGGACGGCGCGCTGCTGGACAATATCCTGGACTATCTCAATTATGTCTTTGTGCCGGCTTATTTCCTGTATGCCACCGATCTGCTTCCTGCAGGCTGGAATCTGGCCGGGGCGCTGTCCATCTTGCTTACCTCCGCCTATCAATTTTCTCAGGTGGACGCCAAGACGGAAGACCACTATTTCAAGGGTTTTCCGTCTTACTGGAATGTGCTGGTAATTTATATGCTGGTATTGGGGACAAACGAATGGCTCAATCTCGCTCTGCTGCTTGTTTGTAATGTGCTGGTTTTTATCCCCATCAAATATGTGTATCCCAGCCGGAATACGGTAGCACGTCGTTTGACCTTATTCCTTTCTTACCTGTATGGCGCCTTAGGGTTGTATGGGCTGGCAAAATATCCCGATGTGCCGCGCTGGGTCATTTGGCTTTCCCTGGTGTATGTTGCCTATTACGTGGCTTTGAGCCTGTGGCCCAAAAGGCAACTGGCACGGGCCTGAAACTCTTTTTCAGAGAAGCGTCCCGAAGACTTTGAGAGCAGTGCATCTGCTTTAGGAACGTTTCTGGTGGAATATGTCCAAAATTGTTGTTGCCATGTCCGGCGGGGTGGATTCCTCGGTCGCCGCGGCGCTGCTCAAACAGCAGGGCCACGAGGTGACCGGTATGATGCTGCGCCTGTGGTCCGAACCCGGCAAAGAGGACTCCAACCGCTGCTGCACGCCCGATTCGATGTTCCTGGCCCGGCGCGTGGCGGCCCGGCTGGATATTCCCTTCTACGTGGTGGATGCCAAGGACGCCTTCCGCTCCACGGTGGTTCAGGCTTTCCTGGATGGTTATGCTGCCGGACGCACCCCCAATCCCTGCCTGACCTGCAACCGCCTCATCCGCTGGGGTCTGCTGCTCGAACACGCCCTGGCCCTCGGCGCTGAGTACCTGGCCACCGGTCACTATGTGAGACGAAAGACGACCGACGATGGACGACACCAATTACTGCGCGCCATAGACCGGACGAAAGATCAGTCCTACGTCCTGCACGTCCTGACGCAGGAGCAACTGGCGCGCTCGCTCTTCCCGGTCGGCGAGTATCCCAAGGTCGAGATCCGCCGTCTGGCCGAGACCTTGGGCCTGGTCACTGCCCGCCGACCCGACAGCCAGGACCTGTGTTTCCTGGCAGGCGAGGATTACCGTCTCTTCCTGCGCCGCCACGCCCCTGATATTTTGCGCCCCGGCCCGATTCTCACCCGTGATGGACAGATGCTGGGCGAGCACAGCGGCCTGGCCAACTACACCATCGGTCAGCGCAAGGGGTTGGGACTCTCGTCTCCGCAGCCGCTGTATGTGCTGGAAAAAGACATCGCCCGCAACGCGCTCATCGTCGGCCCGGCGCAGGAACTGGGGCAGCGCGAATTGCTGGCCGAGGATGTCCATTGGCTGAGCGGCGAGCCGCCTGCCGCGACCTTCCGCGCCGAGGTCAAGACGCGTTACACCGCCCGCGAAGTCCCGGCGGAGGTGACGCCGCTGGAGGGGGGGCGCCGCGCCCGGGTCTGCTTCGATGCGCCGGTGCGCGACCTGACGCCGGGTCAGGCCGCCGTCTTCTACGACGGGGACCTCGTCCTGGGCGGCGGGACGATTGCGTAGGATGCGTGTAGCCAAAATGCCGCTTCGAATACCCCTGTAAAAAGCGATAAAGTTTGTTGTTTTGCGATATACTTTTCTCATGACTCTTCCTTCCTTTTTGCTTGGCATTCTCATATCTACGCTGTGCGGTTTGACGTTTCATTTTGTCTTTGGCGGCAGTTTTAAGCGCCTGGCATTGTATGTGGCAGTCGGTTGGATTGGTTTTTGGGCCGGTCACTTGCTTGGAACAACTCGCGGCTGGACGTTTCTGGCGATTGGGCCGCTCTACACAGGGCCGGCCGTCTTATGCGCTTTGAGCCTGCTGGGATTGACGACAATTCTGAGCCGGCTAAAGATTGGCACTACCGATTCAGAATCCTGAAGTTTGCGAGGTTTCTTGTGCCCTGGAACCTGAAATCTACCCATGCACAGGCCGGTGACTTGGCGCAACTGGTTGGTCTGCGCCACAAACATATCATTTTTACACTTGTCCCTGGCGGCGAGATTCACACACACCGGGGTATGCTCAAACACGATGACCTGATTGGCCTGCCATGGGGTAGTCAGGTTTTCAGCCATCAGGGCAGCCCTTTTTTTCTGCTCCAGCCCGCCTTAGGCGACTTGTTAATCGATTTACCGCGCAATACGCAGATTCTGTATCCCAAAGACATCGGCTACATTTTGGTGACAATGGGCATTGGCCCGGGTCAACGCGTCCTGGAAGCGGGTACCGGTTCCGGTTCGATGACCATCGCCTTAGCATATGCGGTTGGACCGCAGGGACGTGTCATCAGTTATGAGGCCCGCCCAGAAATTCAAAATCTGGCACGCAAGAACTTGGAACGTGTGGGGCTGCAGGAACGGGTGGAGTTCAAACTGAGAGATATTGCTGTTGGCTTTGATGAGACCGATGTGGATGCATTTTTTCTGGATGTAATTAATCCTTATGATTACATTGCCCAGGTGCGGCAGGCGCTCAAGCCCGGCGGTTTCTTCTGCGGCCTGGTGCCTACCTTCAATCAGGCGGCACGTTTGTTGGGCGCTTTACGCCTGAACAAATTTGCTTTTCTTGAAGTCTGTGAAATTTTGCTGCGCTACTACAAGGCGGAACCTGCTCGCTTGCGGCCAACCGACCGAATGGTAGCCCACACCGGTTTTCTGATCTTTGCCCGCCGGGTGGAAATTTCAGATGAGATTCGTGCCCGAGAATTGCTCAAAGAAACGGGCGCAATTGGGCTGGAAGATATCCAGGCGCAGGCTGATGTGAGCGATTGAACTTACTGACGATGACTCTGGACGAGCACTTTATTTCTCAACGTCTGGCGGCAGCCTATCGCCCGGGCCTTCAGGTCACTGATGGCTATGCCAAATTGTTCGAGAGCCAAAACCTGATTTGCGCTGCAGTCTTGATGCCGCTGGTGCGGATTGATGGGAATTGGCATTTGCTTTTCACGCGTCGCACTGAGCGCGTTGACCATCATAAAGGACAGGTCTCTTTCCCTGGGGGTGCCTGTGATCCAGGCGAAACCACCCCTGAACAGACGGCCCTGCGTGAGGCAGAAGAAGAGATTGGGCTTCAGCCCTCTGATGTCCGTTTACTTGGCCGAATGAATACCCTGGTTACCATCACTGGCTATCAGGTGGCGCAGGTGGTGGGATTGATCCCATGGCCGTATGTCTTTCGGGTCTCTAATTATGAAGTAGAGCGCCTTTTCACCATGCCGTTGGATTGGCTTGCGCGTCGTGAAAATCGCTGGGAATTTTACCGCCCGGATTCGGGTTTGCCGGTAGTGGCTTATCATCCCTATGATGGTGAGTTACTGTGGGGGGCAACAGCGCGTATGACGCTAGATTTTCTTAGAGTCATTGGCCTGATTGAGGAATAAAAAAAAGCGTCCGCTACTCAAAGGCAGCGGACGCAGTTGGCCAAAAACAGCGCGCTTACTATTCTTCTTCCTTTTCTTTCTTGCCGCGCTCTACGCTTAGTTCGGGCTCAACCTGAACAGCAACCTCCTCGCTCACCTCTTCGGACTCGGCGGCGGTGGCTACTACAACCATCTCTTCAGGGTCGGTCAACACTTCAACTTTGTCCGAGAGCACGATATCGCGCACATAGATGCTATCGCCAATGTTTTCTAGGACAGAGATATCCACAACAATGCGTTCTGGCAGGTCTTGGGGGAAGCACTCCACCTCCAATTCGTCCACACCGGTCACGATGACAGCGTTGTAATTCTTGACGGCCAGGGACTGACCTGACAACTCAATACCCACTTTTGTGCGAATCTTCTCGGTTAACGAAACCGCCTGAAAATCCACATGCAGGTACTGGTTTTTGATGAAGTCGCGTTGTTTCTCGCGAACCAAAGCGGTGTACTCCTTACCAGCCACCATCACGGTGACCAGGCTGGATGTGGTCAGCCGAGGCAGGACCAAACTGGCCTCGTGCGCGTCCATTTGCAGAGGGATTGGTTCCACGTTATGCCCGTATAGCACGGCTGGCAACTTCCCCTGGCGGCGCAGGGCGCGTACCTGCTTGCCGGTCACAGTACGCTTTGTGGTTTGAAAAATAACTTTCTCCATTTTTTCTCCTTGAGCGCCTCTCACCCGTTTTCGGGTTACCTTCGCTCTTACTTGGAAATATTGCCAGGCGCAGGCCTCGCAAAAAATTCGCCTCCATACGGAGGCGCAGATTTCAATGGCTTGGATTTTAGCCCAAAGGGTTCAGATTCGTCAAGCCTTTTCAATAAAAGCAAAAACCAAATCGTTGACGTTTGTAAGGGTGGGACCGGTCTTGATTAATCCACCTACTGCCTCAAAAAAATGGTAAGCGTCGTTGTTGGCAAGAAAGGCCGCCGGGTCATATCCCAGACTTTTGGCTTGCTCCCGCGTCTGAGACGTGATCACTGCCCCGGCCGCGTCGGTTGGCCCGTCGCCGCCGTCGGTGGCCAGCGTGGCCAGTATCACTCCTTTCACCCCTGCCAGACTGTTGACGGCAGCCAGCGCCAGTTCTTGATTGCGTCCACCCAATCCAGAGCCGCGCAAAGTGACGGTGGTCTCCCCGCCTGCAATCAAACAGGCGGGCGGCTGCACGGGTCCCACGCCTTTGGCAACCCGCCGCGCCAGTTGCGCCATTTCGCGGCCAACCTGTGCCGCCTCGCCTTGCAAAGGTGTGGGCAGCAGGTAAGTACAATAGCCTTCGCGCTGTGCTTGTTCCCGCGCGGCTTCCATTGCCAGGCGGTTGTTTGCGATGATGGCGTTCTGTACGTTGTCCAGGTGTATATCGCCGGGCTTAGGCGTTTCTGGAACCTGGCCGCTTAGTCCCTTTTGCAGGTAGCGGCGGATGCTTTCGGGCGGTTGGATGGCATACTTTTGCAACACATTCCAGGCATCTTGAAAGGTGGATGGGTCTGGGACAGTTGGCCCGGAAGCGATGACGTCAAGTTGATCTCCGATGACATCGGATAGGATGAGGGTGATCAACTTGGCGGGGAAGGCAGCCAGGGCCAGTCCACCGCCTTTGACTGCGTCCAGGTGCTTGCGCAGGGTATTGATTTCATGGATGTTTGCGCCGCAGGCCAGTAATTGCCCGGTTAAACTTTGCAGGTCGGCAAGAGGAACGCGCGGAGCGGTCAACAAGGCTGAACCGCCGCCAGAGAGCAGGCAGAGGAGCAAGTCGCCCTGGCGGGCACTTCTTGCCAGCGATAAGATTTTTCGCGTAGCCAGGATGCCGCGCTGGTCGGGAATGGGATGAGAGGCTTCGGCAAGAATCAGGCCAGGATAGCGGGATCCTGCCCCGGCTTCCGCGTGACCCGTTTTTGTGACCAGAAAGCCAAACCTGAAATAAGGTCCCAGAATTTCCGCTGCAGCGTATGCCATTGGTGTGGCGGCTTTGCCGGCGCCTGTCAGGTAGATATGGCGGTATGTTTCTAAATTGTAAACCTGCCCGGCAACTGTCAACAGGTTCCCCTCGCGCCGCATGTACTGTCGAATGGCTGTACCCGGCTCAACAGCCTGCAGGGCAGCCTGAAGGATGCGCGTTTGTGGTGGGGTGAGGTAGGGAAGGTTGGCGTTCACAAAATGATTATACCTGCTCAACCTTTGGGTGTGTTTTTGATGGAAATCAAACCCTGTGAGACGGCTGCGTTTCTGGCGGGAGGAGAAGAACGTGCACATCTGGCAAGAAATTCGATCGGAGAGGGGTTGTTTTTGGCTTTGCTTCTGGTAGAATAAGGCCATCTTAAGGGTCAGGCGCGTGCCTGGCTTTTTTTAGCGGAGGCGGCTTGAAACTCATCCGTACGTATTGGTTCCTTTTTTCTGTGGCTGGCTTGATTGTGGCTCTTGACCAGTGGACGAAATCTATTGTCCGCAAGAACTTAATGCTGGGGGAGGCCTGGCTTCCGCAGGGTTGGGAGGCGCTGTACCCTTATGCGCGCATTTTGCATACCTATAACACCGGTGCAGCATTTGGCATGTTCCAGAATGGCTGGATGGTTTTTACAGTGCTGGCCTTTGTTGTTGTTGGCTTGATCATCTTTTATTATCCCTCGGTTGCACAACGCGATTGGTGGATGCGCCTGGCGATGGGCATGCAGATGGGCGGTGCGGCCGGCAACCTTGTTGATCGTCTGACAAACGAAGGAAAAGTCACAGATTACATTTCGGTTGGCCGGTTTCCTGTCTTTAACATAGCCGATGCCAGCATTACGATTGGAGTGGGTGTGCTTTTACTGGGCGTCTGGCTGCAAGAATGGGCGCATCGCCGCGCTAAAGGTTCGGGTGATGAGGCAGACTCTGCGGATGAAGGGGGTGAATCTTCGGGTGGCTGAACGCCTGGAGCGCTTAACCTATACCGGTCTTGCTGAAGAACGGCTGGATCACTTTCTGGTGAGTTGTTTGCCGGAATTTTCCCGTTCGCGCCTGCAGGGTCTGATCAAAGACGGTTTTGTGCGGGTGGATGGTTTGCTTGCCAGAAAGGCCGGTCAACTGTTGTCGCCGGGGGCACAGGTAGAAGTGCTTATCCCGCCTGCGCAGCCGTCGGGTTTGATCGCGCAAGAGATTCCGCTTGAAATCATCTTTGAAAATGCCGATTTACTGGTAGTGAATAAGCCGGCGGGGATGGTGGTGCATCCTGCAGCCGGCCATGCCGATGGGACGCTGGTCAATGCTGTGTTGGCCTATGCGCCGGATATTGAGGGCATTGGCGGGGAAGAGCGCCCGGGCGTTGTTCACCGACTTGACAAAGAAACCTCCGGCTTGATTCTGTTGGCAAAGAATGATGGCACTCATCGTTGGCTTCAAGATCAGTTTCGCTTACGGAGAGTTGATAAGGCTTATCTGGCGCTTGTGGATGGGTTCCCACCGACTCCTAGCGGGCGCGTTGAGGCCCCGATTGGACGCGATCCTTCCCATCGTAAGAAGATGTCCATCCTGCCACCTGGCAAAGGACGTGAGGCCGTCAGTGAGTACAGGACGCTGGAACGTTTTAAGGCACATACCTTACTGGAGTTTCATCCCCTGACGGGGCGGACGCACCAAATCCGTTTGCATTGTGCTTTTCTTGGCTGCCCCATTGTGGGTGATGTTGTTTATGGATATAAGCATCCCTCGCTGAATATTCACCGTCATTTCTTACATGCTTTCCGGCTTAAGATTCAATTGCCGGGAGAGAAATCGCCGCGAGAGTTCCAGGCTCCTTTGCCGGATGATTTGGAAGCCGTCCTGACGGCCTTGCGGGCTGAAAGATAAACAAAATCAGTGAAGTTTCTGCATAGGAATTGTAAAGGAGCGTTTTTTTATGGAAATTGTTGACCTTCGTTCAGATACCGTCACCCACCCTACGCCTGAGATGCGCGCGGCCATGGCCGCTGCTCCGGTAGGGGATGATGTTTATGGTGAGGATCCCACCGTCAATCGTTTGCAGGAGATGGCTGCCGACATGCTTGGCAAGGAGGCTGCCTTGTTTGTGGCCTCTGGCACGATGGGCAATCTGGTGGCCATTCTGGCGCATTGTGGGCGCGGCGACGAAGTGATTTTGGGCAATAAGTCGCACACTTTCTTGTTTGAGGCGGGTGGAATTTCGGCTTTGGGTGGCGTGCATTCCTGCCAGATTCCCAATCAACCAGATGGTTCACTGGCCATCGAGGATATTCGGGCTGCCATTCGGCCAGACGATGCCCATTATCCGGTCACGCGGCTTATCTCACTGGAGAACACGCACAATCGCTGTGGCGGGGCAGTGTTGCCGCTTGATTACATGTTTGCAGTGCGTTCTCTGGCAGATGAGCAGCGATTGTTTATGCACCTGGATGGGGCGCGCCTGTTCAATGCGGCTGTGGCGTTGGGCAGGCCAGCGCGGGAACTTGCGGCGCCGTTTGATTCGGTTACCTTCTGTTTGAGCAAGGCCCTCTGCGCGCCGGTGGGGTCTATCTTGTGCGGTTCGCGCGCATTCATTCGCAAAGCACATCGCATACGAAAGCAATTGGGCGGGGGGATGCGTCAGGCTGGGATTTTGGCTGCTGCGGGTATTGTGGCTTTGGAAACGATGGTGGACCGCCTGGCCGAGGATCATGCCCGGGCCAGGAAGTTGGCCAATGGCCTGAGGCAGGTTGCGGGTCTGGTTTTGGACCCGGAGCCTGCTACCAATATGGTGTTTGTGGAACTTGGCCCGCAGGTCCGGCTGGAGACGGCACAGGTGGTGGAACGCTTGAAAGAGCGCGGCATTCTGGTTGGCGTCGTTGGTGCGCGCCGCTTTCGACTGGTCTTGCATTATTGGATTGACGATGCCGGGGTTGAGCGGGCAATTTCAGCATTCCGCGATGTGCTGAACTGATGGCGGTGCGCTTCATTCAACTTTTAAGTTTTTTCCCAGTGTTGTTCCCCTGGTTCAATTTGATTGCGGCCGCGGGCTTTGGCAATGTACAGCCGCCTGTCGGCCAATTGAATAAGCGCGTCTACGGTATTGGCTTCATCAGGAAACAAGGCGATTCCCTGGCTGATGGTGGGCGGTGGAATATGATGTCTCTCTGCCGATTGAAAATTTACTTTTTTCATGGCTTCTTGAATGCGTTGGCAAATGCGCAGGCTTTGTGTGCCGCTCGCGTTGGGTAAGACGATGGCAAATTCTTCGCCGCCCCAGCGCCCGACTGCATCGGTCTTCTTGATGTAGCGGCGGATGACATTGCAGAGAGAAACCAGAATTGCATCGCCGATCATGTGTCCATAGGTGTCGTTGTATTGTTTGAAATAATCAATGTCAATCATTACCAGGCTGAGCGGCTGATTTTGGCGGCGTGCCTGCAGGCTTTCCCCTTCAAGGATTTTAAGCAGGTAGCCGTGATTGTAAACACCGGTAAGGCTATCAAGCCGGCTTTGTTGCTCAACTTTTTCATGTTGGAAGGTATTGCCGAGTGCTTGCGCTGTATGTTGCGCCAGGTTTTCTACCAGTTCAATGTCATTGCGGTTAAATGCGTTTGGGGTATAAGAGGCTACAACCAGGACACCGGTAATTTCAGGTGTTTTCATTGGCACCCCTAACCAGCACAGGTTAAGCGCTTCTTTGCCAATCTGGATGATGTCAACGTCTTCCAATGGGGGTTCCTCACGCAAGTCAGAGATAAATAAGGGGGCATTGTTGCGGATAACCCAACTAGAAAGGGTGCCTTTGATTTTGACGCGCGTAGGCTTGAAATATTCTCCCTGGTCAAACAAAAGAACAAGATTAAGCATCTCTCCTTCCACGAGACCTACAAAATAAGTGTCAGCCCGAATGGTTTGCTCAATTGTAGATTTGAGGGTTGAGAGGACATGTTCCTGGCTGAGCGAGGCTCCACATTGCTGAGCAAACTGATTGATAAGTCTTAGCCTCTGGATGCGCGCTTGCGAGATGTGCTGAAATTGCAGAATGGTCTCTAATATCAGGAACACTGCTATAACGTTGGTAAAAAGCAATAGCCAATCTTGAAGTTTGGTCGAGTTTGCTTGCAAGTGTAAGGTGCTAGAAAACAGGAAATTAACAACCAGGACAATGAGTGCATGTGAACGTCCCGCAAGAATGGCAATACATATGACAGTAAGAAGCACATACACACTATAAAAACGGGCGTCAATGTCGGGGAAGATAGTTTGTAGGGCAATTGTTCCCAGAGCAGCAGATGCGGTGTTAACCCATCTCAGGCGTTGAAAGCGGCGAGGGGATAGCAGGATCACTTTGTAAAGAGTGGCAATGTAAGTGGCACTTCCCAGCCATATCATGATTTTTAGGGCTTCTGGCAAAGGAATATTGTTAGGAGTGTTGGGGTAGAGGAATAGGTCTGTGCCTAAAAGTAGCAAGAAGCCAATCAATATGGGTACAACCACGCGGCGTTGCTCAAGGGGAGTGATGGTTTGGGGAATTATCTTTTTCATGTATTTATTAAATCTTTTATCTTACCCTCTTCTGCAAGGGCAATAAAAACAGCTACAATTTCCGGGTCTAGCAAAATGCCGGCTTGATTTTTTATATAAGCCAGGGCTTTTTCAACTGTGACCTTTTTGCGGTAGGGACGTGCACTGGTCAGGGCATCGAAAACATCTGCAACAGCAAAGATGCGTGCCATGAGCGGGATGTCATTCTTTTGCAGCCCAATTGGGTAGCCAGAACCATCCCAGCGTTCTTGGTGATAGCGAATAACGGGCAGGCTTTCTTCCAGGAATGGGATTCCTTCGACAATACGCGCGCCGATTTCAGGGTGCATACGCATGATTTCCCATTCGGCTTCGGTTAAGGGTGCGGGTTTGTGCAGGATGGTATCTGAGATGCCAATTTTGCCAATATCATGCAAGAGCGCCCCGCGTTCAAGGGCTTTAATTTGTCTTTCCGAAAGTCCTAATGCCTGGCCAAGGCGACTGGCAATTTGTGCTACGCGCAGACTGTGGCCTCGGGTTTCCCGGTCGCGCACATCCAGGGCAAAGGTCAGCGCAGTCAGAGTCTGGTCGTAGGTTTTTTCCATTTCCTGGTAGGCATTTTCAAGCGCCTGGGCCTGCTGACGTGATTCGGCCAGCAAAATGGCGCGTTCCAATGCCACTGCGGCCTGATTGGCCAAGGCCTGCAAATTGGATGAATATCGTGATGAGAATTGATTGGCATTTGGAATTTCCAGCCAGAGAGCACCGTAATTGCGCAAGGGAGTTTGTAGAGGGTAACATACTCTTGCGGAGTCTTGAGTGGATGGGATGAAAACCCTCTGACCTGATAGACAGGTTTTTTCAATTAAGTCGTAAGGTTGTTTGGCAGAATGATGGATACCCAGGTGGTCTACCACTAATTGGGTTTCCAACGTTTTCTCTGTGGTAAAAAGGGCAATTCCAACCTGTTTGGCATTGGCAAGGTGGAAAGCCGTTTCGGCAACGATTTTGGCAGCCTGGTCAATGCCTTCGGCTTGAATAACGCCCGAACTCAAGTGAAAAAGCAGGGTGGTGGTTTGCAGGGTGTTACGCAGTTCCTGGTAAAGCCAGGCACTTTCGATGGCGGCAGCAGCCTGTGATGAGAGTAAGCCTGCCAGGGACTCGTCGTTTTCGGAGAAGAAAACTTCATCTTGTTTTCCAAAGGCTAAAACGACCCCAATGTTGCGCCGATGTAGGCGGATGGGAATAACGAGCAAACTCCGCAGGCGGGGGTTATCAAGGTGCAGTTGGTGGGTCGGTTTGTGTTTGCGCACGTCCCGTATTCGAAATGGCCGCGATGCGCTAATTGCTATCTGTAGAAATGCGTTTTCTGATGGATTGGAGAGCAGAGAGTTCAAGAGTTCAGGGGCGGTCCCTGCGTGCGCGGTATGGTTCAATTTATCGTTATCAAATAAGGCGACAAAAGTAAATTGAGCCTCCAGGGTTTTTCGGCTGACGTTGGCGATTTTTGTGATGGCCGTTTGCAAATTGAGAAGCGTGGAGAGCGAAATACCGGCCTGGATTAAATCGGTGAGACGTTGTTGGTAACTGGAACGCTCCCAGGCACGGATGAGTTCTGCAGCCACGGCTTCGATCATTTCAACGTCAATGCTGCTGAAGGCCGCGATTTTTTCACTATCCACCACCAAGATGCCTTTCAGGTGCCCGCGGTGGATAATGGGCACGCTGATTTCTGAGAGAAAGCGCTGTTCACTCAGGCAGACATAGTCGGCGTCCAGGCGTGTATCTTGGACGACTTGTGTCTTGCGTTGGCGGGCAGTGCGTCCCAATACGCCGCTCTGCATGCTTTGGGAATAGGAAGGGGGGAGTGTGTTGATATGTGTGCCTGCCATTGCCATGACCTTAAATTGACGGCGATTGGTCACGGGTTGGAAGACAATTGCCAGCGCACAATTCAGCGCACGCTCAAGCATGTTTACTGCCAGTTGAGCCGCAACCGGCTGGTCTAATTGCGTTTCTAACTGACGACTCAGTTCATTCAATAGAATTAATTGATTGACGCGTTTCTTTTCAAGCGTCAGTTGTTTTTCAATTTCCAGGATTTTGCTTTCGAACGTTTGCAGGCGGGCAAAGACATTGAATTCATGTTTTGAAAGCCTACTAATGAAAGAAGCCAAGATTTGATTGACAAAGGTTGTCTTGGCGTTGTCGTTCAAAGATAAATTGAGGTTGACTTCTGTGGGAAGAAGAGATGTCGAAAATTTGTTTAGGATGGCGTGATAGGCGACTAGGGCACCGGTAGTGGTAGTACTGGCCAGGACTGCAAAAAATATCCAGACAGCGTCGCGCGCGCTAAAACCTCCGCCGATAGGCCCTGTTAGGGATAGCAATCCTGCCAACATAAACAAGAGTATGGTTTCAATTGTATGCAACGTCTGTATCAGGCGGCGGCCCATCCTGTCATTGGGCGATAAAACCAGGCGCTGCCAGGGAAGGTGATGGCTGGCGGCTAAGTAAAAAAGCAAAGAAAAGGCTGCCAGTCCACTGACTAAGCGGCCTGAGAGCAAAAATAACAGCGTGTAACCTGCCCAGGGTACGGCAAGCAAGTAGCGGGGTAGAGAAGATGCGCCTGGTCGTTTTTTTCTTATCAAGAGGGGCAGGGCATACAATCCACTCAAGAAAAAGGTGATTCCCAGTTCGGTCTGCCAGTTTAAAAGTGGGACATAGACGGGTGTGAGCAGAAGCCGTGGAGTAAGAGTTAGGATTATCCCTAATGCAATATTTCCCAATGTGATTGCCAGGTCGCCGGTAAATCGCGCTGGCATGTCCATCTGACGGCTACTGGGAATGAAAAGATTGATTGCTAGCAGGGCAAGCAAAATGCCTTCGATGATGAAACCCGTCTGAATATAGCGAAATACAAAGAGACCAATCGCTGCCCCGGCTGCGTATGAAGTAAGCCTTCTTTCGTTATGCGTGTTGGTGATGGCTGTGATTTTCAGCCAGCGGCTGAAGACCCAGGTCGCAATTCCCACTATGGTGATCAGAAGAGGTGGTATGCCGCTTGTTAGGGATTCTTGCCGATGAGGAATCAGCAAGAGCGTTTGACCCATTAGTGCCAGGAAAAGCGTTAGAGTAATTTCAAGTTTAATACGAGGTGCGCGTATCATGCTGACTTACTTGGAGGATAGCATAGGAAGGGCGAATCGACAATGTTGTTCAACAAGAGCAAATTTTTGATATAATCTCTTCGTTTGAGTGATCATCTGTAGAACTCGGCGGGGTTATTTTTTTATTACCCCCGATACATGTCTCGAAATACATGCGCATAATAAATGGTGATACATGCAGCCTTTCCTTACCTTGAGAGAAATTGACGAAACTGTGGATGCCATACGCAGGCGTAACATTTATCAGCCGCGAATTGCTGTTATTCTTGGCTCTGGCCTGAATGCTATGGCGGATTCGATTCAAAATGCGGTGGTGATTCCGTACCAGGAGTTACCTCATTGGCCGATCTCTACGGCAATAGGACATGCTGGCCGGCTGGTTATCGGTGAACTTGAAGGACAGATGGTTTTTGCTATGCAAGGCCGTGCTCACTATTATGAGGGTTATAGCATGTCTCAGGTGACTTTACCGGTGCGGGTGATGCAGCGGCTTGGAATTGAGATCATGATTGTGACCAACGCCGCGGGCGCTGTTAATCCGGCCTTTGTTCCCGGTGATGTGATGCTGATTGTTGACCACATTAATTTTATTGGCATGGCGGGGATAAACCCGTTAATTGGCCCCAATTTGGATGAATTTGGCCCGCGCTTTCCGGATATGAGTCAGGCTTATGACCGGGTTCTGTGTGATTTGGCGCGGCAGGCGGCGGCTGAGAACGGGATTCACCTACAGGAGGGTGTTTACATTGGCCTGTGTGGTCCGTCCTTTGAGGGGCCTGCGGATTTGCGTTTCTTGAGAGTGGCAGGTGCAGATGCGGTGGGGATGTCGACCGTGGCCGAAGTGACGGTAGCCCGACATGGCGGCCTGCGCGTCCTTGGACTATCGGGCATTAGCAACAAGGCCAATTTGGATGGCTCTACTGTCACTACCCACGAGGAAGTCTTAGAAGCGGGAAAAATCATTACCCCCAAAGTTGAAAAAATCGTTCGGGGTGTTCTTCGCAGGCTTTAAATTACCATGGAAGCAATTTTTGGTTTCCTGGCTGCAAATCAGGGACTGATTTATGTGTTGCTGACGATGGGGGGGCTTTGGGCAGGACGTCGCACATTTAATGCCCTGAGAGAATGGCAGCAAGCCATCTTTGGGCTGGAAAAAATTTTAGCCCGTCAGCGCTTTATTGGCAACCTGATTTTAGTTGTCCTGGTTTTGGCTCTGGCAATTTTGCAATTTGTTACGGTTACATTCTTTATTCCTTCTTTGCCGGCTTCTGTGATCGAACCTACGCCAACACTGAGCATTTTAGCGGGTGTAACGGATACGCCGCTTGCTCCATCCTCACCAGCAGGGACAGATGTAGCGGGATCTGTGCTGCCTGGCGCTCAAGGCTGCATTCCGAATCAGTTCACTTTCACATCGCCTCAACCTGGTCAGGAGGTCAGCCAGCAGTTTCAGTTGACCGGGATTATCAAACTGCCGAATTGGGCCTTTTACAGGTACGAAATTGCCCCTTTGGGCTCTGAGAACTGGGCTACCGTTTCGGCTGGACCTGTTATAGGAGAAAATGGCGAACTGGGCTTGATTGACACAACGCTTCTCACACCAGGCGATTATCTCCTGCGGCTGGTTGTTACCGATAACGAGGGAAAAGAATTACCACCCTGCGTGATTCCAATTCGGGTGAAAGGCCCCTAGTTTTTGGCATGGCTGAATTGCAAATTCGTTCGGCGGTTTCAACAGATTTGCCACGCTTGATGGGAATGGAACATGCCTGCACAACAGATTACGTCTGGCAGGTGGATGTTTCCTCAGAGGCAGGGCAAATTGTGGTCACCCTGCGCGAGGTGCGTTTGCCGCGCTCAGTGCGGGTTGATTACCCGCGCGACCCCTTTGCTCTGGCCGATGAATGGAAGCGCGCTGGTGTGTTGTTTCTTGCCAGACTGGATGACCAATCAGCGGGGTACATCTACTTTCAGGAACGACTTGGCTCGGGTGCTATTTGGGTGACAGATGTTGTCACTGCGGCTGAGTTTCGCCGCCGCGGTGTTGCCAGTGCTCTGCTTTCAAGCGTCTATCAATGGGCCGCTGAACGCGGTTATCGGAAAATTTTTGTTGAAACACTGGCTAAAAATTATCCTGGCGTTTGCCTGTTAAAAAAGAATGGATACGAATTCTGCGGGTATAATGATCAGTACTATGCCACCTATGATGTAGCCTTATTTTTTGGAAGAACAGTAATGAAGTAATGGAAGGTTGGTATGCTTAATGGTTGGATGATCGGTTTACTGGCGGGGATAAAGACAATCAACCAGATTTTGACGGCTGGCATTGCGATTACAGCCTTTTCTCTATTTCTATACGCGCTTTCTTTCAACTTGCGTGACCGCGTAGCACGTTCATTTACCATTATCTTGCTCTGTGTGGTAGTTGTGTTTACGGCTGAGGCCGTCCTTGGTGATGATATGGATGGCCAGATTATCGAAATGTTGCTGCGCACCCAATGGCTGGGCATTGTCTTCCTGCCGGCGGCGTACCTGCACCTTTCGGATGCATTGCTGGTAACGGCGGGCCGCCCATCGCGCGGCCGCCGCCGTATAGCTGTGCGCTTAACTTATATTATCTCGCTTGCTTTTTTGGGTTTTCATTTGGCGGGTTACCTGCTTGGGCCTTTGGTGCCAAACGGACAGCCGGCGCCACATCTCCAACGCACCATCTGGACAGAACTCTTCACGTTATATTATGCGGGTTGCATGGCGCTGGCCTGGCTCAATTTTGGACGGGCCTACCGACGCATGCTGACGCGTTCGGGCCGGCGACGTATGCTTTATCTGATGGCTGGCGCTACTGCACCAGCCTTGGGTTCTTATCCCTACCTTTTGTATGGTTCAACAATTGCCGCCGCGCACCCCTTCCTTTTTTGGGGCGTTGCGATGTTGATCAATTTTATCGTCGGCGGTTTGATTGTGGTGATGGCTTACGCCGTTGCTTTTTTTGGCGTTTCCTGGCCCGACCGGGTGGTTAAGAGCCGCCTTTTCAAGTGGATCATGCGCGGGCCGGTTACTGCCTCGCTTGCACTTGGTTTGATGACCATTGTGCGTCGGGTGGGGGAATTGTGGGGCAATTCCTATACGGCTGCTGTACCGCTGGTAATGGTAGCAACAGTTTTATTATTGGAGCACCTTATCACGCTGGTTGCACCGTTCTGGGAACGCTGGTTGTTTTATGGAGCCGACCGCGCTGAGTTAGAGTTTCTCCAAAATTTTGAGGAACGCCTGTTGACACAAAGCGACCTCAACCAATTTTTGGATGCGATTCTGGCCGCCGTGCGCGACCATCTGCAATCTCCTTTGGCTTTTGTGGCCGCATTGGATTCGAATGAACCGACCATTGTGGTGATGGCTGGCAAGCGACATTTATTGGACCTGGAAAAACTGCCAGATGTCATCCAATCTGCTGGCAAGGATGATAACGATAATTCCCGACGGCAAGAGTTCACCTGGGGCAATTTCTGGATTTTACCTTTGTACCGCCGCAAAGGAAATATGGACCGCGATGAAATCCCGCCTGTATTGGGCATTTTAGGCGCAGCGCGGCGCTCAGACCGCGATCTCGAACCAGACCAACGCGAGGCACTTTGGCTGCTTGCAGACCGGGCCGCCCTGGCTCTGGAAGACCGCCGCCTTCAGCAAGATATCTTCCGCTCACTTGAAGATATTCGCCCGCGAGTTGAGATGATTCAACGTATGCGCGCCGCCGGCAGTTATGATGCCCGCGCCAGCCTGCTGACATCACCTTTGCCAGACCAGACCTCTCTGGCAGTTTGGGTCAAGGATGCTCTGACACACTATTGGGGCGGGCCAAAACTGACAGACAGCCCGCTTGCTGCTCTCCGTGTTGTACAGGACATGGCGGCTCAATATGAAGGCAATATACCTAATGCATTGCGGGCACTTTTGCGGCAGGCCGTGGACCAGATTCGCCCCGAAGGAGAACGACGCTACACTGCCGAATGGATGCTGTTTAATATTCTGGAGATGAAATTCATTGAGGGCCGTAAAGTCCGTGAAGTGGCCAGCCGCCTGGCCATGTCGGAAGCCGATCTTTACCGAAAGCAACGCGTTGCGGTTGAGGCTGTTGCCAAGCACATTCTTGAAATGGAACTACAGGCAAACCGTTCAGGGTAAACTTTATTGAGGAGAGATAACATAATGGTAACAAAGCATGATAATCACCCTGCCGAACCGCCATTTTACGATGATGGATGGTGGGCTTCCATCCTGGCCGAAGAGCCAGACCGACCACCTCTCGTTTCTCCTGGGGCGAGAAATCCCTACCCGGCCAAATTGCTGAATAGAGATTGGGAAACTGCCAAACATCTTTATCATCAGGATCAGATCGTCTCACTACAGGTGACCGGTTACAACCGGGGCGGTTTGCTGGTGGAAGGTGATGGCTTGTATGGCTTTGTGCCTTTTTCGCACCTGGTGGGAATGGCAGGAAAAATGGATATCGGCCAGAGGGAAAAGGAACTGGCTGCTTACCAGGGACGTACCTTGCGCCTGAAAGTGATCGAATGCGTCCCTGAAGATGGCCGCATTGTGTTTTCTGAGCGGGCCGCGCAAGTGGAAGCAGGGAAACGTGCCGAGTTGTTTTGCTCGCTTCAGGTTGGGCAGCGCATCTGGGGCGAAGTGACCAACATAACCGACTTTGGGGTTTTTGTTGATCTGGGCGGGGTAGAAGGCTTAATCCACATCTCCGAACTCTCATGGGGACGGGTGGTGCATCCTAGTCAGATTGTCCACCTCAATCAACGAATTGAAGTGCAAGTGCTTGAGATTTTGCCTGAACGTTGCCGCGTGGCGCTCAGCCTCAAGCGCTTGCAGCAAAACCCGTGGGAAGATGCCGAGCGGCAACTTGCTGTCAATCAAATCGTACCCGCACAGATTACCACCCTGGTCTCTTACGGCGCTTTTGCCCGCCTGGATAGCGGCGTGGAGGGTCTCATCCACATATCTGAAATTCCCTTGTTGCCTGGAAAAAACCTAAAAGACATCCTGAAAGAAGGGCAGCGCGTACAGACCCGTATCTTGCATATTGATGCGCAACATCAACGCTTGGGACTGAGTCTGCGCCTGGAAGACTGACGATATGTCCCCCGTTTCTCGTCCAACCCGTAGGCCTGCTCCCGTACCCCGCGGCGTAATCTACGCCCAGGGAGGAGACTGGCTTGACCGCCTGGCAGGATTGGGGGCGCATTTTGGACGCTTTGGACGTGACATTGCCGGCATTCTTATCCTGGCGCTGGCGGCAATGTCTTTTTTGGCCCTTTTGAACCTCTCCAACGGCATCTGGCTTCAAGCATTGGCAGATTGGCTCTTGCGTTGGCTGGGCTGGGGCAGTTACCTCTTCGTATGTGCAGCGGGATGGGGCGGCTTGCTCCTGTTGAGGCGTGGCGGTCCCTCGTTGGGCTTGGGCAGAATCCTGGCTTTGGAACTGGCCCTTTTCTGTACACTGGCTTTACTGGCTTTTTGGGGAGGTACCTCGCTTTTGCGAGCCGGCCAGGGAAAAGATGGCGGTTACCTGGGTTGGGGTTTAGCGCAATTTCTTTCACTTTTAATGGGGCCAACCATTGCTTATGTCCTCGTGTTGATCGGCTGGGTTTTGAGTCTGATGGCGGCCTTTGCTCTCTGGCGGCGACTGGAGCAATGGCTGCGGCGGCTGGCCGGAGATGAGATTCCGCCTGAGAGCGATGAGCAGGCTAAAGGTCCGGGTGAACCGCCAACCGAAGATGGGAAAACGTCTTCCCCGTCGCGGGTTTCAAAGAAGCCGACACTCCCGCCCGAATTCCGCAAGTCTTTCCGTGTGCCAGAGACGCAAGATAAGCGCCCGGCGGAGTTGCCGACGCGTGCCGAAAATTTGCCGCCCTTGAATTTGCTTTCGAATGAACAAAGCCTGCGGCCAGATGAAAAGACAATCAATCAGACGGCCGGCTTGATTGAGAAAACCTTAGCCGAGTTTGGCATTCCGGTACGGGTGATTGGCTTTCGAGTAGGGCCAACGGTGACGCAATATGCTGTTGAGCCGGGTTTTTTTGAGAAGAACGGTACGGCCGATGAGGCGCAACGCCTGAAGGTGCGCGTGGCCCAAATCGCCAGTTTGCAGAACGATTTGGCGCTGGCGCTTTCGGCGGAACGTCTGCGCATCGAAGCCCCGGTTCCGGGTCAGTCATTTGTAGGGATTGAGGTGCCAAATTCGCGCTCATCTCTTGTGCGTCTGCGCCCGCTGTTAGAGACGGAAGATTTTGTGCGCCTCAATTCGCCGTTGGCAATTGCCCTGGGGCGAGATGTTTCGGGCCAGCCTGTGGTAGCCGACTTGGCGCGCATGCCGCATCTGTTAATTGCCGGTGCAACCGGTTCGGGTAAATCGGTTTGTATTACGGCCATTGCAACCTGTTTGGCAATGAATAATGCGCCTGACAGTTTGCGCCTGGTGATGATTGATTCGAAGATGGTGGAACTGATTCGCTTTAACGGTTTGCCGCATTTATTTGGCAAGGTGGAGACAGATATTCAACGCATTTTAGGGGTTTTGCGTTGGGTTGTGGTGGAAATGGAACACCGTTATAAACTGTTAGAGGCGTTTAGTTCTCGCGACCTGGAGGCTTATAACCGGCGCTTGCTGCGTCGAAAAGAGGGTTTGCCTTTACCGCGCATTGTGGTTATGATTGATGAATTAGCCGACTTGATGATGTCTGCTCCCGACCAGACAGAGCATAATCTTGTGCGTCTGGCTCAGATGGCTCGTGCAACAGGTATCCACCTTGTGGTAGCCACTCAACGTCCCAGTACAGATGTGGTGACCGGCCTGATCAAGGCCAATTTTCCGGCGCGCATTTCGTTTGCAGTGGCTTCAGGGGTGGATTCGCGAGTCATACTTGATTCAAGCGGGGCCGAGGATTTGCTGGGACGTGGAGATATGCTTTTCTTGAATCCCGAAGTGGGCAATCCTGTTCGCGCTCAGGGTGTAATGGTCAGTGACCAGGAGATTGAGCGGGTAATCACGCACTGGCAGAAAACCGTCACGCCGCCAGAAGAGGCTCCGCCCTGGGAAAAGATGCTTAATGAACCAGAAGACAGCGATGAGGCGTTGGTGGAACAGGCGATTGCGGTTGTGCGCGAAATGCGGCGAGCCTCGGCTTCGTTATTACAACGCCGCTTGCGAATCGGTTATCCGCGTGCTGCCCGCCTGTTGGATCAACTGGAAGAAATGGGTGTGGTGGGACCCTCTCAGGGCGGCGGGCGTGAGCGCGAAGTGCTGGTGGATACCGATGACGAGTCTTGATTCCTTTATAGGAGACCACTATTTTTGCCTGAGGAGATTTCTGTGAAAAGTCAATTGATCAAAAATCGTCCAACCTTTTCTGACTTACTACGCCTATGGTTTAAATGGTTTTTGGACCCGGTGGGCGGCTTTTTGAATCGGCTGGGGCTGCGGCCCAATACCATGACGCTTTTAGGGTTGGCAGGCAATGCGGTAGGCGCCTATTTCCTTATGCAAGGCAATATGCTGGTAGGCGGCTTGCTGGTATTGCTGATGACTCCGATTGATGCTCTGGACGGAACGATGGCGCGCTTGCGCGGGGAGGCCAGTGAGTTTGGTGCTTTTGTGGACTCGGTCTCCGACCGCTATGCTGAGTTGCTCATTTTGGGCGGCGTGCTCTATCACTTTGTTAACCAGGGTAATATATGGGGCGTTGTTCTGACTTATGTGGCTGCGGCTGGCTCGGTTTTGGTGTCTTACACCAAGGCGCGTGCCGAATCTTTGGGCTTTGAAGCCAAAATCGGTATTCTGACTCGGGTTGAACGTTACCTGGTGCTTGCACCTGCTCTTGTCTTCAATCGTCCCTTGATTGGTGTGGCTATTGTTGCTGTTTTAGCGAATGTTACGGCTTTTCAGCGTATTATGCATGTTCGCAAGCAGGCTCATTCGCGCTGGCAGGCTACCTAGGAGATAATGGAGATGTCATCGGGATTCTCTATCCCTTTAATCTATTTACAGATAGGGGGACTTGCTATTGCTGTGATTGGTTTTGTCTCGGTCCTGCTTACCGCTTTTCGTAAGGTGGAACCGGTTGATCTGGCCGATCTTTTGGGCTGGTTGGTATTGGGTGTTGGTGTGGTGCTCTCATTTTTTGTGGTGGAGAGCACGGTCCCTGTCTTTGTCCATTATTACGGAATCGTTTTGATGTTGGGTGTCCTGGCGGGCGGTTTGTTGGCGGCCTGGGAGTTGAAGCGTATTGGCCGCGACCCGGAAATATTGGGCGATTTGATCGGCTGGTTGTTGATTGGCGGTGTGGTTGGCGCCCGGCTGTGGCATGTTTTTACCCCCTCGCCCAGCGCGTTGGTTTTGGACCCGTTGAGCGGCAAAATGGTCAATCCGTATTTTGCAGGCGGTAGAATCCACTTCCTGGACATTTTGGCGGTTTGGAAAGGCGGCTTGGGCATTCCTGGTGCAGTTATTGGGGGGTTGATTGCTTTGTTTTTCTTCTGCCGAAAATACCGAGAATCTTTTTCTTTTTGGGTAGATATCAGCGCTCCGGCATTAGCACTTGGGCAGGCCATTGGCCGCTGGGGTAATTTCTTCAATGAGGAATTATATGGGGCTCCAACAAATCTACCGTGGAAACTGTATATTTCCCCTGCTCGGCGACTGCCCGGCTTTGCTGATGTAGAATACTACCATCCGCTGTTTCTCTACGAGTCGCTGTGGAACCTGGCAAATATGTTCATCTTGCTCTGGCTTCGCCGTCGCTTTGCCGATCGGCTTAAACCAGGAGATGTTTTATTGGTCTATCTGATCGTTTATCCAACCGGCCGTTTTTTGATGGACTTTTTGCGCCTGGATGCTTCCATGCTGGGCGGTATCAATGTCAACCAAACCTTCATGGCGGTTGTTGCTGTGATGGCTGCGTTGACCCTGGCCTGGCGTCATTTTGTGGCAATTGAACACAAGCAGGACTGATGTCTGATTGACCAGATTTTGTCTTGCGGTATGTTGCGATATAGGTTGAACTTATGATTGAGACCGAAGACCTGAGCAAGCAGTTTGGCGAATACTGGGCCGTAAATGGTGTGACCCTTCGTGTCCAGCCGGGTCAAATCTTGGCCTTGCTGGGCCAAAATGGAGCCGGGAAGACGACTACGGTACGGATGCTAACGGCTATTCTTCGTCCGACACGCGGCTGGGCGCGTGTTGCTGGTTACGATACAATCTCTGCTCCCGAAAGTGTGCGCGCCTCGGTAGGCGTCCTGACCGAACAACATGGTCTCTATACGCGCATGACAGCCAATGAATATCTGGACTTTTTTGGGCGAGTTTATGGATTGGCCGAAGTTGCGCGCAAACGTCGCATACAACATTTGCTGGAGTATTTTGGTTTGGCTTCGGTTGCCAACCAGCGCTCTGGAGAATATTCTAAGGGAATGCGCCAGAAACTGGCGCTGGCGCGTGCTTTGATCCACGAGCCGCCCGTTTTGTTATTAGACGAGCCGACCTCTGCCATGGACCCTGAAAGCGCCCGTCTTGTGCGAGATGAGATTGCTCGTTTGCGTTCATCGCAACGCACCATTATCATCTGTACGCATAATCTCGTAGAGGCCGAATGGTTGGCAGATGAAGTTGCCATTATTTATCGCGGTCAGATTTTGGCATCCGGCGGGCTGGAGGAATTGAAAAATCGTTTTCTCGGCCCCCTTGAGTATGAAGCGCGTCTGGCGCAGCCCTGGCAGTTAGATGGAATGCAATTGCCAGACGGCGTGCAGCTTGTTGCTTACAGTGACACCAGCCTGCGTTTTCGGGTAGAACAACCCGAAGAAATTAATCCGGTATTGTTGGATGCCCTGCTTGCTCGGCAGGCTCCTGTTTTGACCTTCAATGAGGTACCGCGCAGCCTGGAGCAAGTTTACTTATCGGTCATGGCTTCTGTTTAGGTGTGAAAATGGTCAAATCTCTTTTCCCTATCTGGTTGATTTTTGGGCGCGAAGTGCGCGACCAGTTACGCGATTGGCGTGTACTTTTTCCGCTTTTTGTCTTGAGTGTTATTTTCCCGTTCCTCATTAAGCAAGGGGCGGTCACCGTTTTAGATTTTACGGCGAAATATGGCGGAGATTTGATTGGCGAGCGCGTCATTCCTTTCTTTGTGCTGGTTGCTGGTTTCTTGCCGGCGACGGTTTCGCTGGTCATCGCGCTGGAATCCTTTGTAGGGGAAAAAGAACGCGGCACCATTGAACCACTGCTTAGTTCACCCATTGCTGATTGGCAATTCTATGTTGGAAAACTTTTGGCCGGAACCGTCATACCATTGGCTGCCGGCTACCTGGCTATTGGCCTGTATCTGTTCCTGATTAATCTTTCTGGGGTGGATATAGAAGAAACTGGTATCCTTTTTCAAGTTTTTGTTTTGACAGCAGTTCAGACGCTATTGATGGTAACCGCTGCCATTGCTATTTCGACGCAATCCACTTCTGTGCGGGCAGCAAATCTCCTGGCGTCGTTTATCATCATCCCTGTAGCAATCTTGATTCAGGGCGAGACCGTTATCATGTTCTGGGGTAAGAATGTAGATGTCCTTTGGTGGGTGGTATTGGGAATTGTCGTCTTGGCGGGGTTGGTGATTCGCTTGGGCTTGGCGCATTTCCAGCGTGAATACCTGCTTGGTCGGGAGATTGATATACTCAACTTACGTTGGATAGGGCGCACTTTCTGGCGGTCTTTTTCCAATGGGCAGAAATCTGTATCGGATTGGTACGCATACTCTGTCTGGCCAACGGTTGAGAAGTTGCGTACTTCGCTGGCAATTGTAACTGCAATGGGGGCCTTGGGCATGATTTTAAGTTTTGCCTGGTTCCGGGTTAACATACCTCATCTTATTCAAGATTTACGTCCAGAAAGATGGGCAGAAATTAATGAGCACCTTCAAAATGTCGCCGGCCTCGATTTGGGTGATCTTCAAATTTCGGCCCCTCTTATTTTTGGACAAAATTTGCGTGCGATTGTATTTATGATGTTGTTTGGTTTGTTTACCTTTGGTGTTTTAGGAATGCTTGTGCTTTTGCTTAACGTTGGTTTGCTTGGTGCAGTTTTGGCCTTTGTGGGAATCTTTGGTCAATCTCCGGGCTTGATTTTTGCATTTGGCATCCTGCCTCACGGTATCTTTGAATTGCCCGCCCTTTTCCTTGCTGCTGCTGTTGTGTTTCATATGGGCGTAGTGCTGGTGACACCCGATGTGAGTCGGACAATGGGCGAAGTGCTGATAGAAAATTTTGCCGATTGGTGCAAAGTGATGCTGGGTCTCATCCTGCCTCTGTTGTTAATTGCTGCTGTAGTTGAGACATATATCACCCCCCTGTTGCTGACTTTGCATATGCTTGGCAGATGAGCGGAGCGATGTTCTATGCCCAAAGTGATCATCCTTGGTTCTTCAAATGCGATACCTGACCTGCAACACGAAAATACACATCTGGTTGTTGTCAGCGAAGAACGCGTGGTGATGGTTGACTGTGCCGGGAATCCCATTTTGCGGCTTCAGCAAGCAGGCATAGACTTTCACACCTTGACCGATTTAATCCTCACCCATTTTCATCCTGATCACGTCTCGGGCGTTCCTCTTCTCTTGATGAATATGTGGTTAATGGGCCGCCAGCGTCCACTCAATGTTTATGGCTTACACTATACACTTGATCGTGTTGAGCGACTGATGGGATTTTATAACTGGTCAGAATGGCCAAACTTTTTCCCGGTTGCATTTTACCGCTTGCCGGCTGGGGAAATGACGACCGTAATGGATGAAAGCGATTTAAAGATTTTTGCTTCGCCTGTGCGTCATTTAATGCCGACGATTGGCCTGCGTATTGAATTTAAATCGGCGCAGAAGGTGGTGGCATATTCTTGCGATACGGAACCTTGCGCCCAGGTTATCCGCTTGGCAGAAGGGGCAGATGTCCTGTTGCATGAGGCTTCTGGTGCCCAAAGTGGACATTCGTCTGCGGCGCAGGCTGGCGATATTGCCCGTCAGGCAGAAGTAGGCTCGCTGTACCTTATCCATTACCCCACCGGCTCCTATCAGACCGGCGACTTGCTGACCGAAGCCCGACAGCGTTACTCCGGGCCGGTAGCCCTGGCAACCGATTTTATGGTCATCCAGTTCTGACAGACCGATTTCTACGTTCTTAAAAACAGAAACGTCCCGACGGTCTTACGAAAAGCCTTCGGGACGTTTTCTGTGTCAGATATTTTCTTCGGCTTTTCTCCTCTCAAACTTTTTCCCCGTTGCCAGTTCAACACATCTATAACCGCCGTCGTAGATTCCAATACGTTTGTTTTTGACAATGCAGTTGCAAAACAGGGTCAATAAGTCGTTTTCATGTGTCAGTAAGTTAATGGCTTGCAATGTTTGTGGAATGGAACGCGCCTCTACCGTACCATCGCCAAGTTCTGCGCCGCGTATGGCTCCCCACATCTCGTGCCCACCCACACGTTCATTGAAAATTTTTGGCACCGGATAAAAAGCCAGTTCACTGGGCTTGGTAATCATCACATCCACGACCCGCATCAGGTAGTTTGTGGCATAGACTGCGTGGAAGGTGTTGTCATGCAAAAAGACGTGCAACCCGCTGGCCGGTCCGTTGCGAATCTCATCTGCCAGTGCCTTGGTTTCCTCCCAGGTGAAATGCGTGTGGAGCAAATCTTGATAGTTGGCCAATTGAGGTTTGAGCCAGTCCCAGTTGGCTTTGTGGTCGCCTAAATTAACGAAAAGTGCTACTTTGCCTTTTTGAATAAGCGGAATGCAGTATTCAATAATTGCCTTAAATAGTTCGCGTTGTGCGCCGGCACCACCCATTGTTAACAAGAAGCGCCGCGGCTCGTTATTTTTCATGCGCCGCAGGCGGGCATCACAGTCTGCCTCCACGTTTTCTACAATTTCATGATCCACATGATGACCGGTATAATACAGCGCGTCGGGCGGAGTTGGGTTTAAAATTTTGCCCGTTTCATCAAACCCGCGCATGACGCGAAAACCGTAATAACCTGAAGGCGATTGTACGCCGTGCTTGGCTCCTTCTGTCAACTGGAAAGCCATTGGCCAGTTGTCAAACATCATATCTACCACATTGGTCATCCCGCCGGCCACGGCCCCCATACAGTTCCACATGTGCGAGGTCAGCATAGGTACATCGGGCGGTAATGCTTCATACAGGTTGCGGAACAATTCACTCATCTTGTAGTCTTTTACTTCTGTTTTTAGAAAGCGCCATGGCCAGGTGACGATCCACTGATTCAATAGCCAGTTCAGCCCCGGCAAAGTCGCTTCGCCGGTGGTTAGACATTCCCAAATGTATTTATTGAAAAGCGCGTTACGTTGCGAGAGGCGCGAAAAGCGAGAGTAGTTGGTGTTGCACCAGTTGATGACATCTGTTGTTATCCCAGGGATAGCCAGCAAGTCCAGCCAGTAAGGTTGGAAACCCATCGCGCGTGCACACGATACACCAGCCATAGCAATGCGGTAATGTCCGAACCCCATCCGAATAGTGCTAACCACTACAGCATTTTCTGGATTGAAAGGTTCGCCTTCGTCACGCACGATATCCTTCAGCCCAAAGATGTTGCTCCCGTAAGGATTCTCGCGGACTCCCAGAGTGTATTTCTCATTGGGGTCATATTTGAATTTACGTGCCAGCATTTTCTGCCAGCGAATGGCTGCTTTAGATTGAGAGGCTTTCAATTTGTTGCCATAGACCACGAATTGACCGTTCTCCATTTTCATAATGAGCCTTCTCCTCAATGGATTGGATGATTTTCAAGACGGGATATTGATTTGCTATTTAAAATCATCAGCGACCCTTTGCTGGTCACTGATGTCTGTCGGACTTATCCTTTCACACCAGAACTGGTGGCACTTTCAACGAAGAAGCGCTGAGCAAGGATGTAGATTATCATCGGCGGAAGGATGGCTATTGCTGCGCCTGCCATGACAAGGTTGGCATTATCTGCTGCCCGGCCGCGTAGAATGGAAAGGGCCAGTGTGAGCACGTGATTGGCGCGGTTGCCGGTGTTGATGATAACCAGCGGCCAGAAGAATGAGTTCCAGGCATAAAGGAATGTGAAGGTGGCCAGAGTGGCCAGGGCTGGCACACTGGCCGGGATAAAAATGGTCAACAGGATTTGCAAACGTGAGGCGCCATCAATTAATGCTGCTTCCTCAATTTCTTTGGGGATAGTAATGAAAAACTGACGCATCAAGAAGGTACCGTAAGCAGTAAATATCCAGGGGATAATAAGCGAGGCCAGTTTATCCACCCAGCCGATGAAGACCATTAACTGGTATAGTGGCGTGACCAATACCACGAATGGTATCATGATGGTTCCTAGGTAAATCAGGAATATTTGTTCGCGTCCAGGGAATCGCAGGCGCGCCAGTGCATAACCTCCCAAGACAGATGTGACCAGTTGCCCTACCATTACCAGGATGGTCACCAGAGCGGTGTTGGTCAGGCTGCGGTCTAATCCTTGAAGTTCGGTCACTTCTTTGTAGTTTTGTGGACGAAGGGTCAGTTTTTCAACCGGCTCGCTTAGGCGAACGTTTTGAAAGGCCTCTTGAGAGGGATCTTCAGGATCTACGAAACGCCCAACTGCGGTTTGGTTGGTTAATACCATTGGAACCGTTTTGCCGTCTATGGGAACGTCCCAGAGTTTTTCTTCCTTGCCGTTGAAGATAATTGTCTGCTGGTTATCTGCCCCGCCGCTGGGTTGTACCTTGCTCATGGGAACCGTATAGGTTATCTCTGGCTGGCTTGGATCGGCGTAGATACCGGCCTTGATATTTGTCTCAACCAGAGCATAGGCTTTCTTTTCGTTACCTGCGTTTACATAGTACAGCGGCTTTTCGCCCTCGTATCCGGCTACCATCGTTGTGACCTGTTCGCGTGGTAATAAACGCGGCGGGTAACGAAAAGTGTCTTTTTGATACTTGAAGGAAGTGGAAAACATGAAAAGGAAGGGAAATAACATGATATAGGCAAACCCAATCAGAACGGCATAGGTTGCCAGATTTCCCAGGAGAGTAAAGAAGCGATACTTGGATCTCATAATTCCCTCCCGTTTACGCGTACGTCCCGCCGCGTTGCCGTCGGTATTGTAGCAAGGTCACGCTAAAGATGACCACAAATAATACCCAGGCAACTGCTGAAGCGTACCCCTGCTGGAAACGTTGGAAGCCTTTAACATATAAGTACAACACTAAGGAGATGGTAGAGTTGGCCGGACCTCCGGGCGGCTCGGTGTTAATCAGGACGTAAACCTGCTCAAAAAGTTGTAAAGCATTGATGATGGCCGTGGTCACCACAAAAAAGGTAGTGGGAGCCAGGAGGGGAATGGTGATTTTGGTGAATTGCGCCCATTTACTGGCACCATCTACGGTGGCGGCTTCGTAGATTTCCTTTGAGATGTTCTGCATACCAGCCAGAAACAATACGGTGTTAAAGCCTATCCATTGCCAGGCAGACATGATGATCACAGCCAGCAGTGCTGTGCGTGTATCTGAAAGCCAGCGGATTTGAGGGTCTGCAATAGCAATCCCAAAGATATTGTTAACAAAATTGATAACGCTTACGATTGCGTAGTTGATATAACCGACAGCAGCGTTATACAACCATTGCCAAATGAGTGCCACGCCAACCACCGCGGCCACACTGGGCAGAAAATAGATGGCCCGGAAGAATTTCATCCCTGGTAGTTTGCTGTTGAGCAGGTTGGCGAGCAATAGCGCCGGGATGACACTCAGGGGAACCGCCAGACAGCAGAAAACAACGGTGTTGCGTAGCGCAGTCCAGAAGAGTTTGTCCTGCGCACCAATAATGAAACCACGGCCAAACAAAGTAATGCGGGTCAGTTCATCGTAAATTTTGGTGTTCAGCACCTCGGTTGCCGGCTGACCCGGACTAGAGAGCGGTGCTATGGTTAAGTTGAGTAACGAAATGTAGTTTTTTAGTCCTACCCAATCGCTCACCTTTGTTGTGGCGTCATAGTTGGTGAAACTAAAATAAAATGAAAGTAAGAGCGGTGCAGCAAAAAACAACAGGAATCCCAATAAATTTGGGGATAAAAACAACAAACCGTTGAGCATCTCTTCGTGGGCATTATTGGCTTTTAGAGCATTGGCGCTGTCTTTGCGCCAGAGAGCCCATATCATAATGCCAAATAGGATTGCTCCAGTGGTCAGCAAATAGGGGGTGGGGCTGTCATAGCGTTTTATTAATGCTAGCAAGCCGGGAAGCGTGCGGATGGCCAGCAGAAAAAGTACGCCAAAGATGCCCATGATGATTTTCCCGGCCCGGCGGAAGGCCTGTTGCCGCTTTGGGTAATTTTCGTATCGGTCGCCAAAAGCGCTGATGAGGTAACCGGCAAAGATGCCGCCCAGGTAAGGAATTCCCCGCGGGAAGGTTTCTGCCAGGGCGTCAATACCGAGAAAAACGCCCAATACATGTAAGGTTCCTAGAGAGCAAACGAGGAAGCCTAGATAATTGATGATCAACGATGTGACCCGTCCGCGATGTTCATGACGTCGGATGAAAAGCGCGGCCAACACACTGGCAAACCCACCGCTCAACATGATGACGGTAAGCAGCAGGCGTAACCAGCCGGTCATGCTGCTGGTTTGCCAGACCAGGACAATTCCGCTGAATAAACCGATGGCCAGGAATATGTGCCACACAATTGCAAGGCGCAATAATAAGCGGGTGCGGTTGTCAATGTGAGGGTTGGTCATGAAATCTCCTCAAAACTGATGCCAAGAAAGTTGGGCGGACGGTATCCACCGTCCGCCCAGTGTATAGAGCGGGTTCTACTTAAAGGCTTTGTTGGCTTCAGCGCAAATGCTGGCCTTGAATTCGTCAATGGTGGTCTTGCCCGTCATCAGAGAAGCAATGGCAGGATCCATCACCGCAACAAATTCAGGCCAACTGCCGGCCCAGAGTGGACCTTCAGCGGTGGGCATGTCCATCAAGCCATTGATGAAGGCCTGATTGTTGTCAGGAGGCGTGAAGGTCAAGAAGGCATTGATGGCCTCGTCGCTGACGCGGCTGGGGATATTGGTGCCCAGTTCGGAAATCATGCCCTGGGTTTCGGCGGTGGTCAGTTCTTGGAGCAATTTCCAGGCTTCTTCAGGGTGCTGGGTGTTTGCATTGATTACATAGGCACCCCAGAACAGCCAGTTACCCATGTGGCCCGAAGGTCCCTTTGGCAGTTCGACCGCGTCCCAGGTGAAATTAGCATTGGCACGAATGCCGGGGGTGGCCCAGCGGCCATTCTGGAACATGGCAACACGTCCGGCCATGAAGGGCGGCTCGCTGTCTTCGCCGTAGGGGACGGCAACGGGGTTATCGCCCACATACAGGTCACGCTGGAAGGCCAGGCCTGCAATTGAGCCTTCGGAATCCAGGCCGCAAGCAGTGCGGTCAGCGTTGTAGAAGCCGCCGCCGGCTGCGTTCATCCAAACGCCGTAGGGACCCCACCAGGCGTTGGCGCCGTAGCCGTAAACATCTGGCCCAAGGGCGCGCACTTTAGTGGCAACATCCTTGAAGGCTTCCCAGTCCCATTTGCCTTCAGCAGCCAGTTGGCGGGGATCGGGGGCGCCGGCTTCGTTGATCAGGTCAAGGTTCAGGTAGAGAACGAAGGTGGATACATCGCGGGGTAGGCCCCACAATGCGCCGCTATTGGCACCTTCGGCGCCAGTCTCAAGGTTGTGCGTCAGATGTGCCATGGGGGCCGGATAGAAACTATCCACACTGAAGCCCTCGGTGGCAGCAGCCAGGTCGTTCAGGTTCAAAATCAGGCCGCGCGAAGCAAAATCGGCAATGTCGGTGCCAGGAATCCAGAAGACATCTGGGGCAGTTCCGGCCGCGATTTCGGTTTTGAGCACGTCCTGATAGGAAGATGATTCGCTACCGCCTGGTTCGTAAACCAGTGTAATACCTTCCAGTTTTGCATCAATGGTGTCACTGGCTTTTTGATAGACATCAATTTCAGCCTGATTGTCAGGGCGGGTGCGCCAGCGTATGGTGATTTCTTCAGCCGGAGCCGGAGCGGGTGCTTCTGTAGCAGCAGGCGCCTCTGTGGCAGCAGGTTTTTCAACTGGAGCGGCTACTTCTTTGGGCTCGCAGGCGGTCAGGAACAGTGTGGCGACCAAGAGCAGGGACAATATTGTCCAAATAGATTTGCGTAACATAATGGGGATCTCCTTATCCTCTTTCTAATCTGGTGAAAAATATTTTTTGAAGGGTGGAGCAGGTATTTTTTGTAAGAGCAGACACACCTCCTTTCACTTACCAGATGGAACACTCAATTCCGGCACTTGGCGGTTGAGCCGCGCACAACCAGTTCGGCAGCGATCCGTACAATTGACCGCTCTTTTGCCGGGTGTTCTATACCTTGAATAAGCAGACGTGCCGCCTCCATGCCAATTGCAAGCATATCTTGTCGCATTGTTGTTAAAGGGGGGGCAAAGTAGGATGCAAGAGGCATATCGTCAAAGCCGATAACAGAGACGTCCTGGGGAACATGCAGGCCGGCTTCTTGCAGGGCATGCATGGCACCGACCGCCATGCGGTCGTTTTGGGCAAAAAGGGCGGTGAAAGATATACCGCTGTTTAGCCAGTGGCGGATGGCGCTATATCCCGAAGATGCGGACCAATCTCCTTCGAGAATCAGGTCAGGGTCCAGGGTAAGACCCGCTGCCCGAAGTGCAGATTCGTAACCGGTTTGACGGTCGCATGAGCAATCTTCGGCGAGCGGGCCGGTCAGAAGTGCAATGCGGCGATGGCCCAAGTCCAACAAATGCTGAGTAGCCATACGACCTGCTCCTTCGTCGTCTAACATTACCGAACTGATGGCGTTGGCGCGTGGCCGGGCACCGACAAAAACTACCGGCACATTGGCCGGGACATGTTGGTAGCGCGTGTCAATATAGGGATTGATGACAATCAAGCCCTCTGTACGGCGGCTGGCCACCAATTCGTCCACCAGAGTGGCAAAGGTGACCTCTTCAGGGGCAGAAGCAGACATCAGGTAATAACCATGACGATAGGCTTCGCTGGTGGCACCTTCAATAATGCTGGCTAAGGTGTAGTCTGTTAGATTAGGGGAAAGGCAGGCAAGGGTATGGGCGCGTCCCAGTGCCATTTCTCTTGCCAGGGCATTGGGACGGTAGCCAAGTTCAGCAATGGCCTGTTCAACTTTTTGGCGCGTTGCCGGACTGACACGTTCAACCCCGTTAATGACGCGCGAAACCGTCTGGTGGGAAACCCCTGCCCGGACAGCAACATCTCGGATGGTGGCTTTAGAAGATTTCGGCATGTTGGTTATACTGGGATATGTGACCGTTCACGTGACCGGTAACATTGTAGCATATTTGTAACCAGCGTTTCAATATGACAAAAGTCACTTTTTGCTAACCGCCTACTCTGTTGTAATATCCCTGAAAACGAAGACGGCGAAAGCGTCCAAAACAGGATGTTCGGGATTGTGTTTCCCTGTATGTTGAAGTTTATCCTGCTTATCCTGTATATCCTGTTCAATAGGGTAGGCGGTTACACTTTTTGAAAAATCTGCTGATGTTTTTTGGGGGGCAGCGAGCCAAAATTTTGACGGCTTACAGTGCGCGAATAACAAAATTCATTTACAATATCCTTATGCATGTCATCCTGACTCACGAACAAGCCGATTTTGATGCACTGGCTTCACTCTTTGGCGCTTATCTCTTGGATGAGAAAGCCCTGCCGGTTTTGCCGCGGCGTATGAATCGCAATCTGCGCGCTTTTCTGACTCTTTATGGGGCAGAATTTCCTTTTGTTGACCCACGCGATTTACCTCAGAAGAGCATCAAGCGCGTGCTGTTGGTGGATACACAGTCGCTGGTGACACTCAAAGGGATGGGAGACTGGACGGAGGTTCGTGTGATTGACCACCACCCGCGCCGCGCCGGTCTGCCCGATACCTGGCAGTTTACCTACGCCCCAACAGGCGCTACGACTACGGTGCTGGTAGAAGCCATGCAAGCCCATAACGGGCACTTGAGCATGATTCAGGCCACTTTGTTGTTGCTTGGAATTTATGAAGATACCGGAGCACTCACATATTCCAGCACCACCTCACGTGATGTACGTGCCGCGGCCTATTTGTTGGAATTGGGCGCCAGCCTGCAAATTGCCGTGGATTTTCTCAATCCACCGCTTTCTCCCGACCAGCGCAGGGTTTATGAAAGCCTGGTTTCTTCGGCTCAGACGTATGAGATTGCTGGACGGCGTATTGTTATTGCCGGCGCTGATGCAACCGGCCTGAGCGAGGAAATATCTACGCTGGCGCATAAACTGCGAGATTTGCTGGATCCGGATGCCCTTTTTGTGCTTGTGCGCACTGACGATGGTGTGCGGATGGTAGCGCGTTCGACCACTGATCAGATTGATGTGGCTGCGGTGGCTGCTCAGTTTGGCGGTGGTGGACATGACCGGGCGGCCGCTGCCCTCATCCGTCCTGATAAAGAACCGCCGGATAGCCTGCTGTTTGAGATTCGCGATCGTCTGCTTGAAATTTTGCCGCGCTTTGTCCGTCCGCTTGTTACGGTTGCCCAAATTATGTCAAACAAACCTCGTTTGCTTGACCCCGAAACGCCGGCGCAGGAAGTAGCCCGCTTGATGCAGCGCTATGGCTATGAGGGCTTTCCGGTGGTCAAAGATGGACGCGTTCTTGGCCTGCTTACCCGCCGGGCGGTTGACCGGGCGCTGGCGCATAAACTCAATTTGACCGCCGCCAGCCTGATGGATGCTGGCAGTGTGACGGTCCGGCCTGAAGATTCACTCGAAACTCTCCAGGCTCGTATGACGGATAGCGGCTGGGGTCAGATTCCGGTGGTAGATGAATCAGGCGCGGTGATTGGCATTGTCACCCGCACCGATTTACTCAAGACGCTCTTACCTGGCAAGAAACGTCCAGAGCGCCGTAGCCTGACCTCTAAACTGGAAAATGCCCTTCCTCCTGAACGTCTGGCGCTTGTGCGCTTAGTGGCGGCTGAAGCCGAGGCGCAGGGATTGGCGGTGTATGTGGTGGGCGGCTTTGTACGCGATCTCCTCCTGGGACGCCCCAGTCTGGATTTTGATATCGTGGTTGAGGGGGATGCTATTCTCTTGGCACGCGCCCTTTCGGCAAAACATGGAGGCCGCTTTACATCGCATACCCGTTTTGGTACAGCCAAGTGGTTTTTGCCTCCTGGTCTGATTGTCTCGCAAACCTCCAGCCTGCCGACTTTTGTTGACTTGATTTCTGCCCGACAGGAGTATTACGAGCATCCAACAGCCCTGCCGACGGTGGAGCGCGGCTCGATCAAACTGGATCTACACCGCCGCGATTTCACCATCAATACCCTTGCCCTGCGTTTGGATGGACGTCATTTTGGCGAACTGTATGACTACTGGGGCGGCCTGGCAGATCTGGAGCGCGGTCTGGTACGCGTCCTGCATTCGCTTTCGTTTGTGGATGACCCAACGCGTATGATTCGTGCCGTGCGCTTTGAGCAGCGCTTTGGCTTTCAGATTGAGGCCCGCACGCTGCAATTGATGGACGAAGCCCGGCCTTTGCTGGATCGCCTGACAAGCGAACGCATTCGGCATGAATTTGACTTGATTCTGGACGAACCCAATGCGCCTGCTATGCTCTCGCGCCTGGCCGATTTGCACTTGCTCGCGGCCATCAGGCCAAACTTACCCTGGAACGAGACGATTTGCTCTCGTCTGGAAGAACACCTGTCAGATTCCGTCCCGAACGAATGGCTCGGCTCCGGCTGGACCTTGGGCGGGCTTCCGTCACGACGCGCTTTGGGCTACCTCCTGTGGTTATTCGACCAGCCCCTGGCGGTTTTAAACCGTATCATCAACCGCCTGCGCCTGACCGCGCCGTTGGCGCGTGCCTTGCGCCTGGCCTCTGCCCTGTGGGCCGACCTGCCATCTCTGGTTGGAACACCGCCTTCCGTCTGGACAGGGCGGCTGGATGGCTTGCCTTTACCGGCAGTGTATGCTGTGTACTGCGCGGCAGAGGGAGATGCCAGAGCCAATCTTGAGCAATACGCGCTCATCTGGCGGCATGTCCAACCGCGAACGGATGGGCATGTCCTTCAATCTCTTGGCGTGCCGCCCGGACCGGCCTATCAGAATCTCTTGCGCCGCCTGCTTTACGCACGCCTGGATGGTGAAGTTACCAACGATGAAGAAGAAGAGGCTTTGCTCAAACGTTTGCTTTCGGAATTAAGTGGTTGAGATACCAAGATGGATGGATAGAAATGCGTCTTAACTCAAAGGCAACTTATAGCCTCCATATTGTAATTTTTCTCTTGATAACTTTCTTTCTGACGGCTGGACGGGTGGGCACATCCTTTCACAACTTTGCCTTACTCACGCCTGATTTGGGCGTTTATGCCTCTTTTGCGGTTGCACAGGAACATCCTGAACTGTTTGTCAATGATCCCCTCCTGTCGCGCCCGGAAAATATTAACGATTACGATTTGCTTTATTTCCCGTTGGTCAAGGCGCTGAAAAGTTTGTTAGGAAATTATGGCACCGCTTCTATTGCCCTGTTGCCGCTATGTATTTTTTTACACTTGCTGGGCTTTTATCTGTTGGGTTTGGCAGCCTTCAAGTCACCCTGGGCGGCTTTGTTGATTTCTTTCCTGCTTTCTGCACCGGTAATTTTGCAGTCTTTGCCTGGCTACTGGGGATTGACGCTGGATCCCATGCCGCGCTTTATGTATCAGAGTCTGCTTCCTTTTGTCCTTGCCTTTGTCCTGCATTTTGGGCGTGAGATGAAATGGTGGCCAATATGCATGGCTTTGTTGGGCTTGTTGACCTATGTCCACCCAATTGGCACCCCGGTGTGGGGGCTTGCGGTACCTTTAGGGCTCTGGATTTCGGCAAGGGAACAAAAGTTTTGGGTCAAGTTGCGCATGTTGGCGCTGGCCATTTTTATCTTCCTGATCATCCTTGCTCCTTTTTTGTTTACCTACTTTGCAGGCACAAAATTGGGCGCAAACACAGGAGCAGACTATGAACAAGTGATGAACATTGTTCGTGAACGTTTCTCACAAGGGGCACTTCGGCCCGAGATTGGCTTGTTGAATTTTTTCTTCAAAGAAGGTGTAGAGGGGGCAATGGGCCCTCTATGGTATGTGTTTTGGCTTGGCGGCTTGGCCGGGCTGGCAATTGGGTTGCTCCGGCATCCTGGGGATTCTGCCTGCTATGTTTTCCGTTCTCTGGCAGGCTGGATAGGGGGCGTCCTAATCGGGGCAGCAATCATCCCGCTTATTGAGAAGAAGGTTTTTGCTTATTTGCGTATCTTTCCCCCCGAACTTGAACTGACCAGAAATTTACGTTATCTTGTCCCCCTATTGCTGTTTACCCTGTGTTACGCGCTCTGGGCTTTCCGAGAACCATTGGAACGCTTCCTCCTGCGAGGGAGTGCACTATCGCCCATCTGGCTTAAGGCTCTTGCATCCTTTTTGTTCCTGTTTTGGATCGGCGTTGGGACCATGCAAAAGCAAGAATTTGTGGCAACCCTACGCCAAAATCTGAACTGTTGGTTGCAGATTCGCTTGATATGTCCCTTGCCCCTTGAGCAGACCGACTTTATCCGTGTTTTAGATGTATTACAATCCAGGACGCCGCCAGGAGCACGTGTATTTTCGGAAGAGCAAGAGGTTGCGATTCGTTATTATGCCCTGCGCCCCCTCGTGTTTTCCTATAAAGATGGCAGCCCGCTTGCTTATACGGACCATGTGGGCTTGCTGAGTTGGAACGCACAATATGCCCAAATGACCGAGTTAGGGCGCATGCGCCGTTTCCCGTTTCGCCGAAGAGGCTATTTGAAGGGCCTGGTAGAGTTTGCGCAAAATGCCGGCGCGGAATACGTCATCTTGCATGAGCCATATGATCCGGAGAATTATTACCCGCCTAAGTTGACATTGTTGTACACGAATTCTTTTTATTCTCTATATACCCTCTCTCCTCCATGACCGTCCCGTTTTTTGATAACAAGTATTCCTTATTAATGTAAGGTCTTGTCACTCCCTTGACCGTCTCTCGCTTCCGCATTAAAATCGGACGACTTTATGATTGTCTGCCACTGACCCGAAATGTCCCGAAGGTTGCTGTAGAAGGCTGAAATCGGTTCAAGAAACCTTCGGGATTTTGTCTGTGTGATGGCTTAACTTTGTTGAAAAGGATACCGCGTGTTTGAGACACTTACCGGCCGGCTGAACCAGGTCTTCAATGGGCTTTTGCGGCGGGGAAAACTCTCTGCTGCAGATGTTGACGCGGCAATGCGTGAAGTACGTCTTGCTTTGCTTGAAGCAGATGTTCATTTCAGCGTTGTCAAAGACTTTGTGGCGCGCGTACGGGAGCGTGCCATTGGTGCAGAAGTATCAAAGGCGCTTAACCCCGGTCAACAAGTCATCAAGATTGTGCACGAAGAATTGATTGGCGTTTTAGGGGAACCTGCGCCGTTAAATTTGAGCGGGCCTAAGCCGCGGGTTGTTCTGCTGGTGGGCCTGCAGGGTTCGGGTAAGACCACCGCGGCCGGTAAACTTGCCCATCTTCTGCGTTCAAAAGGCGAGCGCGTCCTGTTGGTAGCCGGTGACCCCTACCGTCCGGCGGCCGTTCAACAACTACAGACCCTTGGTGACCGCTTGAATGTGCCGGTGGTGGCTGCTGAAGGCCTCAAGCCACCCGACCTGGCGGCCCGCGCCTATAGTCAGGCTGAGAAAGGCGGCTATACGGTGATGATTGTGGATACTGCTGGCCGCTCTCAATTGGACCAGGAACTGATGGATGAACTACGCGCCATCACCAGGAAAGTCCGGCCGGTGGATATATTGCTGGTGGTAGATGCCATGATCGGCCAAGAGGCTTTGCGCGTTGCAGAAGGTTTTCGCGATGCGGTGCAAATTACAGGCCTGATTCTGAGTAAGATGGACGGTGACGCGCGCGGCGGCGCGGCCATTTCCATCCGCGCGGTGACCGGCATCCCGATTAAATTTCTTGGAACGGGCGAGAAACTGGATGCACTGGAAACATACGACCCTGGACGCCTGGCCTCTCGTATTTTGGGTATGGGGGACGTGATTGGCCTGATTGAAAGGGCTGAAGCGGCTTTCGATGCCCAGACGGCGCAGAAGCAAGCCGAGCGTTTGCTGAAAGGCGAATTCTCACTGGAGGATTGGCTGGAGCAGATGCGCCAGATGCGCAAGATGGGGCCGCTCAGCCAAATGCTGGAAATGCTCCCCGGGCAGTTTGGGCAGGTGGCGCGTTCGGCTGACCCGCGCGAAATGGAACAAAACTTGAAGCGCGTGGAGGCAATCATTTGTTCAATGACCCTCCAAGAACGGCAGAATCCGGATATACTTAACGCCAGCCGGCGCAGGCGTATCGCCCGCGGCTCAGGCACTGAAGTCCAGGATGTAAACCGGCTCATCAAACAGTTCCGGGAGGCTCAGCGCCTGTTCAAAACCATCAAGAAAACTGGCGGACGTGGTTTATCACGTCTGTTCGGCTAGGGCACACCTGACCCCCGAGGGCGTATCCTTTCGCGCACCCCTCTCCTCGCCGGTCAAGCGTGCCGTTACTTGTTCAAAAAACGATTACATCATGTTCTAAGGAGATTTCACGTATGGTTCGTATTCGACTTCGCCGTGTTGGCCTGAAAGGCCAGCCCTCTTACCGCATTGTGGCTGCAGATAAGGAAGCGCCGCGAGACGGTCGTTTCCTCGAAATTTTGGGATACTACAACCCCCGCACGGAACCGGCCACAATTGAACTGAAGGAAGACCGGCTCTACGACTGGATGAGCAAGGGTGCTCAACCGACCGAATCGGTTGAGCAGGTTCTGCGTGCTGCCGGGGCGCTGGAGCGCTATGCTCGTTTTAAGGCTGGCGAGTCCCTGGAGGCCTTACTATCTGAGGCCAAAGAAGCGGCCGCCAAACGCAATGTAAATGCCAAGACGCGCCGCGATTAATCGCATTCGAACAGCCGAAAGAGGCGTGTAATGAAAGCAATGATAGAATACATCGCTCGTTCGCTGGTGGATAAGCCAGAGGCGGTGGTGGTGAACGAGTTTCGCTCTGGCGACCGCCTGCGCTTGGAATTGAGCGTGGCCAGGGAAGACATGGGGCGGGTGATTGGCAAAGGTGGCCGTGTAGCCAATGCCATCCGAACGCTTTTGCGCGTAGCCGCAGAACGCGAGGGTGTTCAGGCTACGTTGGACGTGCTGGAACCCTGATGCCGCCTCGCGCATCCATGACCCCTCCAGAAAAGAACGCCTCCGGGCAGGATACTCCTGTCTATTTGGCGGTTGGTCAACTGCGCCGTCCGCATGGCGTGCATGGCGAGATGTTGATGACCGTTCTGACCGATTTTCCAGAAAGAATCAAACCAGAGAAACGTTTATTCGTTGGTGATCAATATGAACCCTTGTTAGTGCACAGTCTGCGTCACCATGCTCAGGGGGTGCTCATATCGTTTCAGGGCTTTGACACACCGGAGTCTGTTGGCCGTTTTCGCAATCAATATGTTTTTGTAGCAGCCGCGGATGTACCGCCTTTGCCTGATGGTGAGTATTATCATCACCAGTTAATTGGCTTGCAGGTCTTCTCGGAAAACGATGAGCACTTGGGCACGTTGACAGAAATCCTTGAGACGGGCGCAAATGATGTGTATGTGGTTACCGACGATGCCGGAAAAGAACTTTTGCTTCCGGCTATCCCGGCGGTGATCTTGGATATAGATGTGGAGCGCGGCCAGATGCGCGTTCACCTGCTTCCTGGCCTGCGTGGTGAGGAGTAGGGCGGTGGAGGCGCGTTGTTACTGGCTGGGATTTAACCTGGTTAAGGGCATTGGCGCCGTCCGTCTCCAAGGCCTGGTTCAACACTTTGGCAGTGTAGAAAATGCCTGGAAGGCTGAGGCGGAGGCGCTTCTTCGGGCTGGGCTCAGTCCTCGGATTGTTGAACGCCTGCTCCAGGTTCGACAGGGAACCGATTTAGAACGCCTTTGGGAGCGGATTCAGGCCCAGGGGATTCAGATGCTGACTTGGGAGGATGAGTCTTATCCACCCCGTTTGCGGGAAATTGAACAACCCCCGCCAGTGTTGTACCTGCGCGGTGAATTACTGGAAGAAGATTTCTGGGCGGTGGCAATTGTAGGCACGCGCCGGGTAACTCCTTATGGTCGTCAAGTGGCCGAAGAAGTGGCTGCAGTGTTGGCCGCTAACGGTGTGACGGTGGTAAGCGGCTTGGCGCGGGGTGTGGATGCAGTGGCGCATAGCGCCGCGCTTAAGGCTGGCGGACGCAGTCTGGCCGTCTTTGGCTGCGGCGTGGACCGCATCTACCCGCCCGAACACCGCGCTTTGGCCGAGCAGATCATGGCGCGCGGCGCGCTGATTAGCGATTATGCTCCGGGCACACCTCCCGAAAGCGCCAACTTTCCACCGCGCAATCGGATCATTTCTGGCCTTTCGGTGGCCACAATTGTGATTGAGGCCGGCGAGACCAGCGGCGCATTGATTACGGCTGAGTTTGCTGCCGAGCAGGGGCGCGAAGTGTTTGCCGTGCCGGGCAGTATCCTGGCGCCGCAGAGCAAGGGAACCAATCGTTTGATTGCCAATGGCGCCCGTCCATTGCTAGATGCGCGTGATGTGCTGGATGTGCTTCATCTTAGCCACGTCAGTCAACATCAGGCGGCGCGCAAGGCGTTGCCAATGGATGCCACCGAGTCGCAGATTGTTACAGTGATGAGCGAGGAGCCTCTGCATGTGGATGAAATTCGAGCCCGCTGCGGCCTGCCGATTGAGAAAGTGACAGCAGCCCTGGTGCTGATGGAGTTGAAAGGGATGGTGCGCCAGGTTGGAGGTTTACAGTATGTTGCTGCGCGCGAAGGTCAGGTAGATTATATTGTGAATTGACTTTACAGGATAAAGATGCTGGAAAATGTTTATGCTGTTATTATGGCGGGAGGTGGCGGGACGCGGTTATGGCCGGTCTCGCGGCGCAATCGCCCGAAGCAAATGCTTCCGCTGGTTGCAGATTGGACATTGTTTGAAGCCACTGTACGCCGTCTGGAAGGTCTGCTTCCCCCAGAGCGGATTCTGGTCGTGACCGTACCAGATCAGGCAGAACCTCTGCGCGCTCAGGCGCCGCAAATCCCAGCCGAAAATTATCTCCTGGAACCGGCGCCACGCGGGACAGCCTCGGTGGTGGGATTGGCGGCTGTTGCCATTCGCAAACGCGATCCATCTGCACTGATGGTTGTTTTGCCTTCGGATCATTTCATTCGCAATCGCGATTTGTTTCATCTACTCTTGCGGGTGGCTGCCGAAGTGGCTGCGCAGGATTACCTCGTGACGCTGGGGATTACGCCCACCTATCCGGCCACTTCCTATGGTTACATTGAAAGCGGCGAAATGTTGCCTGGCGATTTTACGTATCCCGTCTATCGGGCGCTCCATTTTCGAGAAAAACCCGACGAGAATCAGGCGCGCGAGATGATTTTGCGCGGCAATTATTCCTGGAATTCGGGTATGTTTATCTGGAAGGTTGAACGTATCCTTCAGGAAATCAGTTTACACATGCCGGATTTGAAGTCTGGCCTGGATCGCCTGGAGCAGGCCTGGGGAACGGCGCGCCAGGCTGAGACTTTGGCGCAAGTTTGGCCCAGTTTGCGTACTGAGACGATTGATTACGGTGTAATGGAACATGCCGAAAATGTGGCTGTGCTTCCGGCCGGAGGCTTGGGCTGGAGCGATATTGGCAACTGGGATTCGCTCTTTGATGTCCTGATTCCAGATGGCGATGGCAACATCGTCTTTGCCGGACATCACATTCCCCTTGAGACGCACAATTCGCTGGTTTATGGCGCCGGGAACAATCGTCTGGTGGTGACTATCGGCGTAGATGATTTGATTGTTGTGGATACCAGCGATGTCTTGTTGATTTGCCGCCGCGATCAGGCGCAGAAAGTCCGGCAGATTGTTGCCAGCCTCAAAAATTCTGATCGCGAACAATATACGTAGGAGGTATCTCTTGGAAGCCTACTGCATGAAATGCAAAGCCAAACGTGAGATGAAAGATCCACAGCCAGCCTTTAATGCTGCGGGTGCACCTGTAACGCGTGGACAGTGCTCTGTGTGTGGTACGACCATGTTTCGTATGGGTCGTACGCCAGCACATGAAGGCCTGAGTCCATCTGAAACCGTCAATAAGCGCGAGGGGAAATTGGTTATCGTCGAGTCGCCGGCAAAGGCCAAAACAGTTGGCCGCTTCCTCGGCAAGGGATATACGGTGCGGGCTTCAGTGGGTCACATCCGCGATTTGCTGCGTTCCCAACTTTCGGTGGATGTGGAAAATAACTTCCAGCCGAAATATCGTGTTCCCAATGAGAAAAAGGAAGTTGTGCGGGAACTCAAACAACTATCCAAACAGGCAGAAGAGATCTACCTGGCAACCGACCCTGACCGCGAGGGAGAAGCCATTTCCTGGCACCTGCTTGAAGCGGCTGAGATTGAACCGCAGCGTGCACGGCGGGTTGTCTTTCACGAGATTACCGAACCTGCGATTCAAGAGGCCTTTTCTCACCCGCGGGCGATCAACATGGATTTAGTCAATGCCCAACAAGCGCGGCGGATACTTGACCGCCTGGTGGGGTATAGCATCAGCCCGATTTTGTGGGAGAAAGTGCGCAGCCGGTTGTCGGCGGGGCGAGTTCAGTCGGTGGCCATGCGTCTCATTGTTGAGCGCGAGCGTGAGATTGAGGCTTTTGTGCCGGTAGAATACTGGACGATTGGCGCCGAGTTTCGTCCTGAGGGCCTGAAATCCACTTTTTTGACCAAACTGGCGCGCATTGATGAGCAAGAACCAGAACTGGGAAGCGAAGAGGTGGTTCGACCGATTCTGGTGGATATGGAGACGGCAGCCTATGTGGTCAGTAAGGTCAAGCGCGGTGAACGGCGGCGCAAACCATCCCCACCCTTTACCACCTCCACACTTCAACAGGAGGCCTCGCGCAAACTGGGCTTTACGGCCAAACGCACGATGGGGTTGGCGCAGGGACTGTATGAAGGCCAGGATGTGGGCGAGGGCGGCACTACCGGTCTGATTACCTATATGCGTACCGATTCAACCAATGTGGCCGAAATAGCGCAAAAAGAAGCGCGTGAATACGTTGGCGGTAAATATGGAAGTAACTACTTGCCTGCTGAGCCGCCCGTCTATAAGACCAAAGCCGCAGGAGCGCAGGAAGCCCACGAAGCCATCCGCCCGACCTCGGTCATGCGCGACCCGGAGAAGGTCAGGCCCTATCTGGAACCGGCCATGTTCAAATTGTATCAACTCATCTGGCAGCGCTTTGTGGCTTCGCAAATGGAAGCGGCGGTTTACGACACGCTGCAAGTTGAGGTGAGCGGCAAGACCAGCGCTCATGAGTACTTGCTGCGTGCTTCTGGCTCAGCGGTTAAGTTCCCCGGCTTCCTGGTGGTGTATGAAGAGGCTCGCAATGAGGATGCCGCATCTGAAGATGAGGAGAACGTCCGCATTCCGGCCGGCATTGCTGAAGGCCAGAACCAGGAACTGGTGCGCCTGATTCCCGAACAGCATTTCACCCAACCACCGCCGCGTTACTCCGAAGCCTCCCTGGTTGCAGCCCTTGAAGAGTATGGGATTGGCCGCCCATCTACATATGCCCCGACCATTTCCACCATTCAACAGCGCGGCTATGTAGAACGCGTTGACCGCCGCCTGATTCCAACCGAGACGGGCATTCTGGTCCACGACCTGATGATGCAATACTTCCCCGACATTGTGGACTTGCAGTTTACGGCCCGCATGGAAGCAGACCTGGACCGGATTGCGGCCGGCGAAGCCGATTGGGTGCAGGTGATGCGTGAGTTTTACGGCCCATTTGAACGGGATGTGGCCAAAGCCCAGGCGGAGATGCCCGTCACCAATTCTGGCCCCGAACCGATCGGCCGCGCCTGCCCAGATTGCGGAAAAGAACTGGTCCTTCGTTACGGACGCTACGGAAAATTCATCGCCTGTTCTGGTTTTCCAGCATGCCGCCATACCGAGGCTTGGCTGGAAAAGATTGGCGTTTCCTGTCCCAAAGATGGAGGCGAGATTGTTGAACGTAAAACGCGCAAAGGCCGCGTCTTTTACGGCTGCAACAACTACCCCAATTGCGATTTCACCACCTGGAAGCGCCCTCTCCCTGTCCCCTGTCCCAACGATGGCGGGATGCTGGTGATTGCCAATAAGCGTGAAGCGCAATGCCTGACCTGTCAGGAGACCTTCCTTCTGGAAGATGTGATGACAGAGGCTGCCGTTGATGTTGATTAAGGAGAAGTTCCCATGCTGATTTTCATCTCTGGCTTGATGGACAAAGCGCCCTATCTTGACCCTGGCTCTGGCAGTTTTCTTTTACAACTGTTGATTGCTGGCATTGCCGGACTGGGCATATTCATTGGCGCGCAGTGGAGCAAGGTCAAGGCCTTCTTGACCGGCAAAAAAGTTGTGAAAGAAGACGAGGACGACGAAAGCGACGATGAGCAAGGTTAGCCGTCTTGGCGCTTCGTTCCGCGATCCAAGCGGTTTTCTGTTCACACACAATGGCGGCCTCTACCGGCAGATCAACCATTCGTATGCTGCAGAGTATGACCGCCTGATGGGCTCTGGCCTGTACGAGCGACTGGTCAAGGCAGGACTCTTGATTCCACATCGTGAAGTGGACATCTCTCCCGCTGAGCCAGACCTGGCCTACAAAGTGATTCAACCCGAAAGCGTCCGGTTCATTTCCTACCCTTATGAGTGGTCCTTTGACCAGTTAAAAGACGCCGCCCTGACAACGTTGACGCTTCAGCGCCGCGCTCTCAAAGCGGGCATGTCGCTCAAAGATGCCAGCGCCTACAACATCCAATTTGTGAATGGCAAACCGACGCTGATTGACAGCCTCTCGTTTGAGACATATCAAGAAGGCTTGCCGTGGGTGGCTTATCGTCAGTTCTGTCAGCATTTTCTGGCCCCGTTGGCGCTGATGGCCCGACGCGATATTCGCCTGGGACAGTTGTTGCGGATTTATATTGACGGCATACCACTTGATTTGGCCAGCCGCTTGCTGCCTTGGAGCACGCGCTTCAATCTTGGTGTATTCACCCATATCCATGCCCATGCGGCGGTGCAGGCACGTTTTGCCGAAAGACCGATTGAACGCTCAAAAATGCAAGCCGGTATGAGCCGGCAGGCAATGTTTGGTCTGCTGGACAGCCTGGAAGCGACCGTGCGCGGGCTGAAGTGGAAGTTGGACAAAACAGAATGGGGACACTATTACGAGATGACCAATTACAGCAATGCGGCCTTTGAGCACAAGAAGAGGCTGGTTGCAGAATGGACTGAGCGCCTTCAGCCCAAACTGGTTTGGGACTTGGGAGCGAATACCGGCGTTTTTAGTCGTCAGGTTAGAGGCGCAGAGGCGTATGTGGTGGCGTTCGATATTGACCCGCTGGCTGTAGCGCAGAACTACCTTCAGGTCAAAGAGGCCGGGGAGAAAAACATTTTGCCGTTAATCCTTGACCTGACGAATCCCAGCCCGGCGCTCGGCTGGGACAATCGCGAGCGTGATTCGCTGGCCCAGCGCGGCCCTGCCGACCTGGTGCTGGCGCTGGCGCTTGTTCACCATCTGGCAATTTCAAACAATGTTCCCTTGCCGCAAATTGCCGATTTCTTTGCCGGTATTGGGCGCTGGCTGGCGATTGAATTTATCCCCAAGTCTGATTCGCAGGTCCAAAAATTACTCCGCAGCCGGGAGGATATTTTTTCGCACTATACCCGTGAGGATTTTGAACAATCTTTTGGCCGGCGCTTCAAGATCCATTCTGGCGTTCAGATTTGCGAATCGGAGCGGACGCTTTACCTGATGGAATGCGTGAAGCCGCTGCAGTAGAAGCGCGTTTATAAGCCCTTGTGCAGATTCCTGTACTTTTCTTGTATAATGGAAATGCTCATTTGTTCTGAAATTTCCTGTTTTGAGAGGAGCGTTACATGGCTGCAATGAACCGCATTGTTGAATTCATTCGCTCAAACAAACCCAAATTGTTTCTTGTTCTGGCAGTTATAGCCGGCTTTTTGTTTGGGCTTCTATACGCCTATGTGCTTGTGCCGGTTGAGTATATTGATACCACACCGGACATTCTGCGCCGTGACTTGCAAGTGGATTACATGCGCATGGCCATTGATTCTTACCAGGTTAATCGCGACATCAATCTGGCTGTCCGCCGCTGGATGAATCTTGGCGAGGCTGCGCCTGATATTTTTATGGAAATTCAGAACAATCGCGGTAAACAGAGTTTGGACGCCATCCAGACTTATGGCCGCGATGTGCAGATAGCGTTGAATCAAATTTCGCCTCCTGCACCGCAAGAAGAGCAACCCTCTGCCGGCACTTCCAATTTTGGGAGGTATCTGCTAATTGGTCTGGCTGTTTTGGCGCTCCTGGCGTTTGTGGCTGCGCTGGTCTATTTCTTCATGCGTCTGATGCGGCGGTCATCCAGCGGTGTTTTAACGCCGGCCATGCAGGCACAGCAACTCAGCCGTCAGACCGAACAGACGGATTACGGCTCTTTGGGGCTGGCTGATCCAATTGCACATATGATGACGACGTATGTGCTGGGCGATAATCTGTACAACGAATCGTTCAGCATTACCTCTCCGGCGGGCGAATTTCTGGGTGAATATGGCGTGGATGTTTCGGAGAAGATTGGCGTTGGCGAGCCCAAACGTGTTACGGCTATGGAAGTCTGGCTGTTTGATAAAAACGATATCAAGACGGCGACGAAGGTATTGATGAGCGCGAATGCCTACAACGACCTGGCCTTACGTCAGCGCCTTGAAGCCAAAGGTGAACTGGTGCTGGTGGAGCCGCAAAAGCAAATTGTGTTAGAGACAGAAACGTTGCAGATGTTGGTGACGGTTGTTGAGTTGGAGTATGGCGAGGGTCCGTTGCCGCCGAACAGTTATTTTGAGCGTATCACCCTGGAATTGGCAGTTTGGCCCAAGCAGGGATGACCTTCCTGTATTGGTTTATTCTTCCTTGCTAAAATAAACACAACTTTATTGATGAAGTTATTTGATTTTCCACCTCGCCAGTGATACGAACGAGAGAACGCGGGATTTTTATGGCGGGGGAAGAAAATCCCAGGGGTTGGGTTTATAAGAGGATGTCATTAATTCAAAATGCAGGTGTGCTCCGGAGGAACGCCCGGTGTTGCCGATGGCGCCAATGGCATCGCCTTGACCCACGCTTTGGCCACAACCGACATAGATGGCGCTCAGGTGGGCATAAAGTGATTGCCAGCCATTGCCATGGTCCAGGATAATCATGTTGCCGTAACCATACTCATTCCAACCGGCATAGACAACTACACCAGCATCTACCGCAAAGACGCCCATTCCCTCGTGCCCAGCAATATCAATGCCCCAGTGGTTTGATTCTGGTGAGTAATCAAATCCAGAGAGGTAATGGTTGGCTGCTGGCCAGATGAAATTGCCGTAGCCAACTGCGCCCCCGCTGACGGGGTCACAGGCGCCAGGTCCAAGTACGCGGGCTGAGGCAGGATTGTCGCGTGTTACGCCCAACGGCGCACTCCAGGACACAAAATCTCGTTTGCCGCCGGGGATGATTAGTTTGGTGCCGGGTTTGATATTGGGGGCAGCATAATCGCCAATTTCATCGGGGTTGAGATGGTTGCCCGGGTAATTGACAATGACCTCAGGGGTGACGCCAAAATACTTGGCTACGCCGTTCAGACCATCGCCAGCATGCCATTCATAGTAAGTGCCGTCTACAGGCAGGATGATGAGTTCCTGGCCAGGTTGTAAACTGTGTGGGTTATCTAGCAGGATGTTGTAATTACCCCATAAGACGGTTTGTGGTTTGATACCAAATTTTTCGGCAATGCCAAATAAGGTGTCGCCCTGGACAACGGTGTATTTGACAATGTCGGTACGGGGGCGGGTGGGGATAATGGTGTGAAGCATTGCTCGCCGAAAGATACCAGGGTAAGCCAAGCCGTTGACAGATGGTGGAGAGGTAACACTTGCAGGGGGGGTGGGGGTTGGGTTTGGTCCGGCGGCCAGGGCAGATTGAGCCGCGAGGGTCTCAGAACTGGCCGGGAAAAACGAAGGCGAAAGGATAATCACCATCACAACGGCAACAATCACCATCAAATGAGTCCCAATGCGGAGAATCTCCTCTCCCAGACCAATGCGCAGGAGGGTTTCTATCCAGTGGGGCGGTGTTGCCGCTTCAGGTGGCAGGATGTGTTCTTCGGCGGGAGCCGGCTCGGCGGGAGATGGCACGGGCAGGTTTTCCGGATTGTCGTTAATCATACTGATTTTCTCTGGTTTTCATCATAACATGGGCAAAAAAAGCCGTCAAGCAAAGCCCTTATCTGGCGTTAAGTTATGGTCTGGTGAAGAGCAGGACGGGCAAGGTGCAAGCCGCCAATCAATATCAGGCAGATGAAACCGCTGATCAGGGCGGCGCGGGGTAAGCCCCAGTTTTGTGTCATGCTCCCAATGGTCAGGCTACCAAAAGGGGCAATGCCCTGTAATGCCCATAAGTAGACGCTGAAGACGCGCCCGCGCAATCTGTTGTCCACCAGCAGTTGGATGAGTGTGTTCATGGTCGCCATCTGTGTGACCATCCCCCAGCCGATGATCAGCAAAAGGCTATACGCCAGAGGCGCGCTGCGGACAATGCTAAGGGCCAGGATGCCAAAAATCAAGGCCAGTTGTCCGGCGGTCAACAGACGTCCCTTTTGAGCCGGGTTGAAAACAGAAAGGGAAAGTGCAGCAATGAGGGCGCCAATGCCCTGAAATGTATATAACAGGCTGTTGCGGGCAGCCACTGCGGCTTCGGTATCTCCCATCTGGGCTAGAATATCTCGCGCAACAACTGGGATTTGTTGAACTAATGGGAAACCGAAAAAGCCGACAACTGTTGCCATCAGGATTAGAAGGCTAATGGATGGCGTGCGGGCGATATAGGTCAAACCTTCCTGCAACTCTTTCCAAAAACCCTGATGCTTTTTTTCTTCTGGCTGGACGATGGGATGGGTTTGAACAAAAAACAGTCCGATGATGACAAACAAGAAACTGACGCCGTTTGCGAAGAACGCCCAGCCCTCGCCACCGCTTTTGATGAATATTAGAAAGGGGGCAACCAGAGATGGTCCCAACACACGCGCGGCGTTGAAGATGGTTGCCTGCAGGGCAATGGCGTTGGGCAGGGCTTGCCGGCCAACCAATTCAATCAGCATAGCCTGGCGGGCGGTGATTTCCATGGCATTGAGAATACCCAAACCGAAGGCAATCATCCAGATATGCCAGATTTGGATATATCCGCTCAGGGTTAAGTATGCCAGTAAAAAGGCCAGCAACATCATGCAGGTTTGCATATAAATAACGGTTTTGCGTTTGTCCAATCTTTCGACAAAGACACCGGCCGGGATGGCAAGGAAAAGGGCGGGGAGGGTGCTGGCAAAGCCTATCAGCCCCAAATCGAAGGGGCGGCCGCTCAGGCGGTATGCAAGGTAGGGCAGGGTGGTACTTTGCATCCAGGTGCCAATGAGGGAGATGAACTGGCCAAGCCAAAATATAAGGAAATCCCTGGATTGCAAAGCAGGAAAACGCTGACGCAATGTGCTGAGATTGAAAAGGTGCATGATTTTATACTGGCTGAATGCAGTCGGGGAGGTCATTGGCAGGATGGTTGACCAGCGTGGAGACGGGGTGGGCGGTCATCTCTTCGGCAGGGAAAGGTTGGAGCAGCGGGAGCAAGCCGCGGGTTGGAAGCGGAGGCGGGCTGATCCACTGCGCGTAGTCAGATGGCCTCAAAATTACCGGCATGCGTGGGTGGAGTTCGGCCATCCATGCGTTTGATGTGGTGGTGATGATGGCGCAAGAGAGCAGTTGCCCGCCATCGGGGCTGTTCCAGATTTCCCACAGTCCTGCAAAGGCAAACGGCCTGCCATCCTTCAGGTAAATGAAGAAGGGCACTTTGGCTTTTTGCCCGGCGACGGTTTTCCATTCGTAGAAGCCGCTGGCAAAGATGAGACAGCGGCGGTACCGATAGGCAGCGCGGAAGGACGGCTTTTCGGTTAGCGTTTCGGCGCGGGCGTTGATAAGACGGCTGCCGATGGACGGGTCTTTTGCCCAGGAGGGAATGAGGCCCCATACAAAGAAATCGACCTGGTTTTTGCCATCGTTAGGCACGGCCAAAACGGGTTGGGTGGGGGCGATGTTGTAACGCGGTACCACCCCCTCTGGAAAGGTGAATTGGGGAAAAGCCTCGGCCAGGTCGGCAGGATGGAGGGTAAGGGCAAAGCGTCCGCACATAGAGATGGAAGTGAGTTAACCTTGTATTGAGAGAAAACGTTTTTTCACCACGAAGGACACAAAGGGCATGAAGTTTTGAAAATTGTGTTAAGCCACAGATGAGCACAGATTGCGAAGAAATGAGTACCTGGTGGCCTTTGTGGTTGAGAGCGCATTTGTAGGAGAGTCAACCTTTCAATTGCCGGGAATCTCCCACGCGCATGGTGACGCCGATGCTGTCCAGGTGCTCCAGCAGGGCCTGGACGTATTTGCGGCTGGTGCCGAGAAGGTCGCGCACTTCGGCCAGGGTGATGGCGCCTTTTTGGGTAATCGCCTGGCGCACCTGGCGCATCATTGCCTCGTAATCTTCGCGCCGGAAGACCACCTCCGCCGACACCTGAATCAGGTCGCCGCTGTCGAGCAGGGCGGCAAAGACCTCCTCGCCGACCTCAGCCTGACATTCTTTGACCGAAGGCGGGGCAAATGGCGCGGTGGCAAATTGTTTTATCAAACGCTGCACGGCTGTTTCCTGCTCGGGTGAAAAGCAAACGCGATGCTCTGGCAAGGCAAGCAGGGGCGAAGTGTGGTTTGGGGTGGGCGGAACGACCACAATTTCCTGTTCGAGGAAACGGGCTGCGACCAAATTGAACAGGCGCGCTGGCAGTTTGAGTTTGGAGCGCAATTCCTCGCGCGGCATGCCTTGCCGCAGGGGATAGGCGCGGTGATAGGCGGCAAGGGCGGTTTGCGCATTATGGACAAGCGTTTGCCAGTGACTGGCGCTGACGAGAAATTCTTCTAGTTGAATGAGTTGACCGGCCTTCAGCAACTCCTGCAAGGCAGAATGGGCGCTCGATTCCTCCAGCCGGGAGCGGGCCAACACGTCTACCCACATGGCCGGACCGAGGGCCTGGGCGGCCTCCACCAGCACATCTGCCGGGGAGCCTTTTGCCAGCGTCTCCAGCGACTGGAGTACCGAGGTATCAAAGCGTTTGTGCCGTCTGCGTGGGTGTGAGTCCACCACCACGCCGCCGCCAAGGGTTTCTGCGGGCGACGGTCGGCGCAGGATGAAGCGGTCGCCGCGCACGGCTACAAGCGGGTCGCGCAGTTCGAGTTGCAGCCAGCCGGTTTCGCCGGGCTGGAGGACTTCTTTTCCCAGCAAGCGAATGTTGGCAATGGTTTCGGCTGCGCCGAGGAAAAGTTTGACCTCGGTATGGTGCTGCAGGGGGGAGGCTTCGGCCAGCAGACGGAAGTGTACGTCGAGCCGACCGGTGGGCTGGTAGCGGCCCGGGTGGGCGAGCACGTCTCCACGCCGGATTTGCCCGGCCTCCACCCCGCTCAGGTTGACGGCTGTGCGTGAACCGGGGACGGCTGCATCTTCTTTGCGGCGGTGGGTTTGCAGGCCGCGAATGCGCCCACGCAGACCGGCAGGCAGGATTTCTACCTCGTCGCCGAGGCGCAGACTGCCGTCGGTCAGCGTGCCGGTGACGACTGTGCCAAAACCGGGCATGGTGAAGACGCGGTCCACCGGTAAGCGCGGGCGGCCGAGGTCGGGGCGGGGGGGCCGGTTTTGCAGGAGCAGGCTGAGGGTCTGGAGAAGTGCGGGGAAACCGGCGCGGGTCTGGGATGAGACGCGCAGGATGGGTGCATCTTGCAGGACGGTTCCACGCAAAATGGCGCGGATGTCTGCCTCGAGCAGGTCGAGCCATTCGAGGTCGTCTATCAGGTCAATTTTTGTGAGGGCAACCACGCCGGCGGGGATTTGGAGGAGATCAAGAATGGCGAGGTGTTCGCGGGTTTGCGGCATCACGCCTTCGTCGGCGGCGATGACCAGCAGGGCGGCGTCAATTCCGCCTACGCCGGCCAGCATGTTTTCGATGAAGTCGCGGTGGCCGGGAACGTCCACGATGCCGATTTCTTCGCCGTTTGGCAGGGTGAGCCAGGCAAAGCCCAGGTCAATGGTCATCTGGCGTTGTTGCTCTTCTTTGAGCCGATCGGGGTTGATGCCGGTCAGGGCGGTGATGAGGGTGGTTTTGCCGTGATCTACATGGCCGGCAGTGCCGATGACGTGCATATTACCTCGTGGTGTGACTGTGCCCCATGATGCGTTCGTAGGCGGTCAGCCACTCGTGCGCCCAATTCATGAGTTCTTCCATTTGGCGTTCGGTGGTGTCGGTGGTTTGCTCAATCTGGTCGTGCAGAGTCTGAACGGCATCATCCAGTGAGGTGAGGCGCTCTTCCATCCGTTCAATGTCTTTGTGAAGTTCTTTGAGGGCTTCGTCTTGTGAAAGTGAAAAACCGGTCCAGCGCTTTTGGTCGTCGGCTTTGAAGGTGATCCATTCCTGGCGAATGCGATCTTCGGCTAAACGCTGCATTTCGGTAATTTCGTTGATGCGGCGCTCAATTTTTTGGTTGAGTTCTTCGTGGGCTTCCTGGGCGCGTTTAAGGGCACGATGGGTGGAATCTAATTCTTGTAGTTGGGCTTCCAGGAGTTCGGTTTGCTGGCGAAAGGCTTCGTATTTTTCGCGCATTTCCTTCCAAACGCGTTCACGTTCCACCTGAGCCAGTGCTTGTTGTTCCAGGAAGGCAGTTTGGGCCTGTCTGCGTTCGGTTTCAGATGCTAGCAGTTCGTTTACGCGGGCGTCAATATGACGAAAGGCATCGTTACTGGCCTCAATTTTACCGCGCAGGTCGTCCAGTCGTTTGCGCAAAGCACTCAATTCGCCTTGCAAGTCAATCAAGCGTTTGGTATCCTGACGGCGGCTTTCTTCTGCTAAGCCGGTGATACGTTGCGCCTCTTGACTGGTGCGGATGGCCTCCTCCAGACCGGATTTGATGTCTGCAACGGCCTTGCTTAACCGCGCTTCCTCATCCACGCGTGCTTGAATATCCCGGCGTAGTTCCTGCAGTTTCTCGATGGAAAGGCGCATTTCGGTAAGCGCCTCTTGAATAGGGGTTATTTCTGCCTGGCGCCGTTTTTCAAGTTTGGTTTCGCTGCTTTTAACCTTTTTTTCCAGTTCGTCCAGGGAACGTCCAAAATCTGTGCGTTGAGCGGCAATAAGTTGTTCCAGTTGTGTAAAGCGGGTAGCAGCCGTTGAAGCGCTTGGGACACTTTTCTCCAGAGCCTTGAGGCGTTTATCAAGGATTTTGAGCGAGGTATCCAGGGCGCTCAATCGCTCCTCAATTGCAGCCAGGGCATTTTTGCCTTTACGTTGTTCCTCGTCTAACCAATCCAGACGCTTGATAATTTGCTCAAATTCCATGATGCCTCCAGGATGGATACAAAACACGTACTAATGCCATTTCTGTATCTTGTTTGTGATTATAGCATGAGCCTGAAGATGAGGGTTTGTTTTAACCGCTCAACTGTTCGAACATGGAAGGGAATGTGACCAAAAGTGGTTGGATAATTTGTGGCAATAGGCCAAGCAGAAAGAGCATAGCAATGCCTGCACCAAGCAGGAGGCGTTGTGACCAATCCTCTTGTGACTGCCAATAAGTTAATTCTACTGATGTGACCAGAGCTGTTAGTGAGCGAACAGCGCCCAGAAATATGCCCAACAATCCTATTCCGAACCAGAGGGCGGCGATCAGCGAGGTCTCGGCCAGCGTCTCCCAGAGGGCAAGGCGGGGCGGAAATCCGGCCAAGAGCGGGATTCCACAGGCTGAAAATTGGGCGGCCAAGATGGCGCTTACCGCTAGCGGATAGCGTCGGGCCAATCCCTGAACGGCAATAAAATCCAGGGATTTTACCTGATCCTTGATGGTAGAAAGCCCTAGCGTCCAAACGGCTAATCCAAAAGAGCGCGGAACAAAGAACAGGAAGATGAGTTGAGTCTTGTCCATTCCCAAACTGAGGGCGAGCAGGACGCAACCCGTTTCGGTTATAGATGTGTATGCCAGTATGCGCTCCAGCCGTTTTTCAAATGCTGCCCAGATGCCGCCCGTGATAAGCATAAGAAAGCCCGCCATACGCAGGACTTGCGGTAGGAGTTCGGCTTGCCTGAGCCAAGCGTAACGATCAAAGAATCCCAGACCAAAAATTAACGATGTGGTTGGCAGTATCCACTGTAAAAAGCCGAATATATATGGCGGGGCCTCCTCTGACAGCATGGGCATCCAGGTAGAGAGGGGAAAGATTGCCAGAAGGAAGGCGAACCCAAGCCCAAGTAATGCTGCCGATTGTTTTGCCAGGGCCAGGTCACTGGGGCTGGTTTCAACACCTGCCAGTAGCCAACCGGCAAAGAGGATGAAGGGCATGGCTAATGTTTGATAGGTGACAAAGCGGATGACACCTCGCCCTGCTGGCTGGCGTGGGGCAATCAAAATTGGCGCTGCCAGCAGGATGGCAGTCTCAATAAAGAGAGCAGCGTAGAGAAATGGTTTTACAGCCAATGCACCGATAAGCAGGGCGGTAATTGCCATTCCTGCGGGCACCAATCTCCGACTTACACCGGCCGCGTTGCTGCCTAAAAACCACAATCCGCTCAGCCCATAAAAAACCACCAAAACCGACCGACTGGGTGCTCCCAGTACCAACTGTCTTCCCAGGAACTGGAAGACCGAGGTTATTTTGATCGAAATTGTTCCTATGCTCAAGACATCATCAATTGGGACAATCCATGCAAGGCCAGCCAATGTCAATGCAAACACTCCGCTGAGGCGCGAAATGAGACGCGGCCTTGGGATAAAGGAGAGAATAACGGCCAGAAATATGGGCAGGCCAATCCAGATGAGCGGGGCATTCATGCGCTTTGCCTGTTTTCCCCTGCCAGAAGGGAGTACGCGCCTGTCAGGGCCAGACCCAGATTGACAACTGCAAGCAGGCCGGCTACCAGAACAGAACTCTCTACCACGGCATATAAAATTTCAAAGCCAGCCAGAACAACCAACAGCCCGATAGTAGTCTGCAAGGGTTGGCTGGTAATACCCAGGGAAAGTAGCCCCAGCCCGATTAACAATAGACTGGCAGCCGATTCTGCCAATCCAATGCCGGGAATTAGCCCAGAAAGGTGGGGTGCGGCTGCGGTGACTGTTACACCAACGAGAGCCGCCATGAGCAGGCGGAAAGGAATTCCTTGAGGAAGAGATTCCTGAACCGGCTCGGAGATGGGCTCGACTCCCAGACGGGTCATGCCAAGAATGGTGCTTGCTATCCAGCCTGCAATCAATTTTACCGCTGCCATCCCAAGCGGCCAGTACAGGCGGACAAAGATAAAAACGCCGACATAAAGGATGGCCAGCAGTACCAGAGTCCAGCGCCAGTTGCGGCTCAGGAGAACGCCAGCCGATGCGGTGGTCAGCAATGCCAGTGCAAACCAGGAAAGAATCGCTGTCATGGCGCGGTCCCTCCAGTTGCCAAGATAGATGCAAAGATGATTAAGAAAATTAGAGTCCACAGAATGCCGCCATCGCCCTCAAGCAGCAGGGAGAAGGCGCGTACCGCTGAGCCTGCTACATTATAGATGGCCGCCAGGCTCTGGTACAATTTATCCAGGCTTGTGGCTTGAGATGGGCGCACCCAGTGCACGCGCGGAGCGGGAATCTTCAGGCGTGGCCAAACCCATAATAGACCGCCGCTCAGGAGAACCGCTGCCAGGGAGGCCGGCCAGTTGCCGACCAGAAATGCACCTGGCCAACCCCATAAACCAAGTAGAAAAAGCATCAACAGCGGCAGGACAATCCCGGCTGCATAGAGATTCTTAACCCAAAGTGGTTGATACTGAAGAGACCCCTTGGACGGCCTCAAGGCATGTCGGACGTAGCCACCGATCAGCAGGGACTGGGCAAGAATGAAAAACGGCCAGAAACCCCAGGCGGTTGAAGATCCGCTTTGCCAGCCTGAGGCTGTAAGTGAAAATGGCAAAGCGGAGATACCCCATGCACCTGCCAAAAGCAATTTCTTAAGTTGAGAATGTTGAGCCGAAGTTAAAAAGAGCGGTGTCCCGGCGAGCACAAGAGTAATTCCCCAGGCAGCGCTTCCCAGGGGGTTGCCGCGTAGCGCCGAGGCGACCGATAATGCCCCCATGCCCAACAGCCAAAAAGGGCGTCCGTTCAGGTCGTTATTTGTTGTCAACCACATCCAACTTCCGTACAAAGCGGCCAGGGCGGTAAGCGCCAACAGGAATGGTGTAAGTGGAGAAGCAACGCTACTGGGTGAAATCCGCGCCAGTAATACCAAACTAGAAGCCGCTGAAACCAACCGCAAAGAAGTGCCAAAGCCCCGGCGTAGCCCCGATTCGGCGCTGAAAGGCAAATGCAGAGGGAAAATTCCCAGCCGCAGCCCGGCTGCGAGCAGCATGTAAATCTCTGCTTGCAGCGGTGTGTTTTCAAAATCCATGCGTGTCCCGCTGGCTAAACTGACCAGGCTGGCCCACATCAAGACTCCTGTTCCCCCCATGCGAACAGCCAGAGCGGTGACTGCCCTTTGGTTTAATCGCGGTTCATCTACGGAACGTAATTGGAGAATAAGTTCTGTAAAATCAAGCGCTGTCCAGATCAATATCAGGGTGAAGGGGTTGTGTGCCAGAACGGCCAGTAACCCTATTGCAGATAAGCCAATTGTCACTGCCCAGGCCAGCAATTGCGGAAAACCCGCGCGGGCAACCGCGGTCAGGAGCGTGGAGAAAACCAGCGTAGTAAGCGCCAAACCATAGGCCCAGGCAATACCATCGGCCACAAAAACCGGTACACTGGAAAAAAGTGTCTCGGGCCTCCAGGCGGGTAAGCGCAATGTCAGCGGCGTGACAAATTTCCAGAACCAGATACTAACCCAGGCCAGCAACACACCACTTGCTGTTACCAGCCAGGCAAAGCGAAATTCTGGCTGCATCAAACGAATGATAATTACAGCCGCAGCACTCAGCACAAGCAGGAAAAAAGTCAGCAGAATCAGCATGGGTTTGTGTTCAGAGGAAAACCGCAACAATTTTATCAGGTTTGGGCCTGACCGGCAGATTTTGTTGTACAATCAGCCCCTGGAGTTGTCACCGTGAACGCAAAAAAATTTACACTACGATGTTGGATGAAATGGATTCTTATTGGACTGATTGGTTTAACATGGCTGATTGCCTGCAGCCCAATATTGGAGACGACGGTTCCGCCTACACCTGAGCAGGATACCTTTTCTCCTTCTGCTTCTCCAACCCCGGCCTACTTGACTTTCACGCCCGTGCCGACTCAAGCCATCTCGCGGTTACCGACCGCAATTGGCTATTCCCCTGTTACCCTGCCGGAAAACATCAACCCGCTCACAGGCTTGCCGGTGGATGACCCGCAACTGCTCGAACGCCGCCCAATGGCAGTCAAAGTAACGAACTTCCCGCGTTACGCACGTCCGCAATATGGCCTATCCCAGGCCGATTTAGTCTTTGAATACTACATTGAAGATTATATGACCCGCTTTACAGCCATTTTTTACGGACGCGATGCAGAGCAGATTGGGCCAGTTCGTTCGGGACGATTCTTTGACGAACATATTTTGCGAATGTATCACGCTTACTTGATTTTTAAAGGTGCAGATAAACGCGTGTTTGACTCCTGGAAAGAAGCACCTGACCTGCATCCCTTTTTGATTGTGGCCGGTTCGGGAACCTGCCCGTGGTACTGCGTCATGAAAACCGGCCACGATGAATACAACAGTTACTTCTTCAACAGCCGTTTATTTCAGGAATACCTGGAACGTGCTGGCAAGGACAACACCCGCCAACCGTTGCGTGCCTCGTATTTCTATACCATTTCTCCTGTTTCCACCTTGAGAGGCGAGAAGATTTTTATTCACTTCTCGCGCATCTCCTATCATTATTGGCAATACGACCCAACGTCGGGCCGTTACCTGCGTTATCAAGAAACCGAAGACACCGGTGAGAACTTGCCGGAGGTCTATGCGGCTTTTACAGATGCTCTTACGGGCGAACAAATTGCTGCCGACAATGTTGTTGTCCTTTTTGCTGCCTATACGTTTGCCGATGCCTGGCAGGAAGAAGATGAGGTTTTCCACATAGAATTAACGGATGCCGGACGCGCTTTTGTCTTCCGTGATGGCTTGGCGTTTGAAGCACTCTGGCATCGCACCGATCGCGATCAGCCCCTCCTGCTCACTGATTTGAACGGTGAACCGCTCCCCTTTAAATTAGGGACAACCTTCTTTGAAGTTCTGGGGAACACTTCTTTTTACACCCAGCAACAGGCCATCTGGCGCTTCCAACACAATATTCCATGACCCCCGGTGACCCGCAAGTGGTTTTGACTGGATTTGGAATTACTGTCAATTTTGAGCGCGGTTGACTACAGAGGGGATATAATTAGAAGTGATTTGATGTTTGAATGTTCTTTTGGAGAACGCCATGCCTCTTGACCCCACCTTTCTGGGCAATTTCATCCTGATACTAACCGGTTTTGGCGGCGCTTTTCTGGCTGCTCTGTGGTTTAGTCTGATCATCTGGACTTATCGGGACGTTCGTGCCCGCTCGCGCGACTCGCTTGTGCGCGTGCTGGCTGTTTTACTTGTGGCCTTACTCAACCTGCCTGGCGTCCTGGTTTACCTGATCCTTCGGCCGCGAAACACCATAGAAGAGGAATATCAACGTACCCTTGAAGAAGAAGCCCTCTTGCAGACGCTGGAAGACCTGACTCTCTGTCCAGGATGCGAACGCCGGGTGCGGGATAACTGGCAGATTTGCCCTTATTGCCAGACGCGCTTGAAGAAACCCTGTCATCAGTGTGGCAAATTGATGGAATTATCCTGGAACATTTGCCCCTATTGTGGCACGCCTGTACCTGGCATGCGGCGTGACAGCATGACCCTGGACGATGCCCTGCGTAACCTGGCCAGCGACGAATCGCAGGTTGGTGAACAGTAAGCCGTTGCTTTTTACAAGAGAAGGCCTTGGCCATGAAAATTGAGTCTATCAGCCTTAACTATCTTCGTATGCCGCTGGTCTCACCTTTTGAGACATCTTTCGGCCGCTCCGTTGAGCGCGATTGTATTTTGCTCATTGTGCAATCTGAAGGGCTGGAAGGGTATGGCGAATGTGTGGCCGATCGCGACCCCGGCTATTGTTATGAGACGGTTGGTACAGCCTGGCATATCCTCAAGGATTACATTATTCCGGAATTGCTGGGCAAGGATGTGACAGATGTGGCCGATTACCAACGCCGTGTGAAGCGCGTGCGTGGTCACATGCTGGCAAAAGCCGGTTTGGAAATGGCACTTTGGGACTTGCTTGGAAAGCGCCAAGGGCGTTCCCTGCGTGATTTGTTGGGAGGGGAACGCCGACGTGTAGAAGTGGGCGTCTCGGTTGGTTTGCAGGCATCTCCCGAAGTTTTGGTTGAACAAGTGGGACGTTATATTGCCGATGGATACCGCCGTATCAAAATTAAGATCAAGCCTGGCCGGGATGTGGGGGATACAACTGCCGTTCGGCAAGCGTTTCCCTCGGTGCTGCTGCAGGTAGATGCCAACTCGGCTTACACCCTGGAAACGGTTTTGGCATTGCGTCCACTGGATGACCTGGATTTATTATTGATTGAACAACCTTTGCATGAAGATGACTTGTGGGAGCATCACTATGTGCAAGGTCAGTTCCGCACGGCTATTTGCCTCGACGAAAGCATCATTTCTGCCCGCCATGCGCGCGCCGCATTGGAAATGAACGCTTGCCGTATTATTAACATCAAAGCCGGACGCGTGGGCGGGTTGAATGAGGCCGTCACTATTCACAATTTGTGCCGAGAACGCCGTGTGCCGGTGTGGTGCGGCGGGATGTTGGAAACCGGTGTGGGGCGTGCTTCTAACCTGGCCCTGGCCTCCCTGCCGGGCTTTGTCCTGCCGGGAGACATCTCGGCTTCGGAGCGTTACTACGTTGAGGATATTACACAAGAACGTTTTACACTTAATCCCGATAGCACGATTGACGTACCCGAAGGCCCCGGCCTGGGGGTGCACCTTGATCAGGCGGCAGTCAAAAAATTTACGTTGAGAGCAGAAACTTTTAAGTAAAACATTATGTCTCGCGTTGCGGCTTACATCTTGCTATTTTTGTTTCTAGTGTCTTGTGTCCCGGTTGCTCCTGGAATTGCTCCGACCATTGACAAACCAATTCCGTTGCCTACATCCACCGCTCTACCAACAGTGACTGTGACGCCTTCTCCGCGTGCGCTGTGGGTTTCTCCTTTGGTACCGGCGGCTTTACGTTCGATGACGGTTGCATGGGGTGTACCGTTGGCCACCGGGTATGATTTGGCCACTTTGCGACTTGACCTGGCAGCCGATACCGAGTCCAGCGATGCCTTGTGGATTTATGCGCTTGTGGCGCCATTCCCCACATTGGTGGATGGCATTTCCAGCAGCGAACTGCGTCAGGCATGGGCTGGGAGTCCCCCGGCTGCTTTTTCTGGAAGCCCGCTTTTGATGGATGACTCTACCCTGAGGGTGCTGACGGCTCAATGGGGGCAACCCGCCTCCGGCTCGGTTCGAACCGTACCGGAAGGGGATCTGCTTTCTACGGCGTGGGCCGAGCCTTCATCCTGGGCGGTGATTCCGTTTGAGTCTATTGTCCCGGAATGGAAGGTTTTGACAATAGACGGGCAGTCGCCTATCCGGAAAGATTTCGACCCAACCACCTATCCCTTAAAAGCCGGCTTTGACTTGACGTGCGCTACCCCGTGTCCGTTTTCGTCGCTTCCAACGCTGCCATCATCCAACCGCGATGCTTCGAAATTGACCACCCTTGTAATGACCGGCGTGACAGCCATGGTTCGTTCGACGGCTTACATTATGGAGAACAAGGGGGTGAAATATCCTGGTCATTTGATTGGCGATTGGCTGCGCCAGGCCGACTTGGCGCACATCAGCAATGAAGTTTCTTTTTTTTCGCGGTGCCCGTTCCCCAATCCTGGCCAGCGCAACCTGATTTTTTGCAGCAGGCCATCTTATATGGATTTGCTGCTTGACGTTGGGGCCGATGTCATCGAACTGACTGGCGACCATCTGATTGATTACGGGCATGCGGCCATGCTAGAATCTCTGGAATTTTACCGGCAAAGCGGTCTATTGTATTATGGCGGCGGCGCCAATCTGCAGGAGGCGCAGCAACCTTTGCTTTTGGAACACAATGGCAACCGGCTTGCCTTCATTGGGTGTAATGCCAAAGCCGACAAATATTATCCTAAAGCAAGTGAACTGTTGCCCGGACCGGCGCCTTGTGATTTCGATTACATGGACGCCGAAATTCAGCGTTTGCGTCAAAAAGGTTATCTTGTTATTGCTACGTTTTCGTGGCATGAAAGTTACGACATTTATCCCCATTCCTTTCAGGTACGCGATTTTCGCCGTCTGGCAGAGAGTGGCGCCCTGATCGTCAATGGAAGTCAGGCACATCGTCCTCAGACAATGGAGTTTTACCGCGGCGCCTTTATTCATTATGGTCTGGGTAACTTGTTCTTTGACCAGATGTATTACAATCGTCCAGACGGAGTGGTGCTGGATAAAGAGGTGCGCAGGGAATTCCTTGACCGCCATGTTTTTTATGATGGCCGTTATTTGGGAGTTGAATTGTTGACTGCCATGCTGGAAGATTATGCGACACCGCGCCCGATGGAGGCGGGAGAGCGCTTTGATTTCCTGCGAGAAATTTTCACTGCCAGCGGCTGGGAGTCTGCGGCTGCTGCACCGACGTTCACGCCAACAGTGACATCTACGCCGCTGCTGCTTGATGTGCCGGCTTTTACCCCTGTCCCGTGAGGTACCTATGAAGATTTATGATATTTCTCTGCCCATTACGCCGGATATGCCGGTATGGCCTGGCGACCCGCCTGTAGAGGTGGTGCAGGTTGTCTCAATGGATGAAGGCTCAGAGTACAACATGACCCATTTGCGTCTCTCGGTTCATGCCGGGACGCATGTGGATGCGCCACATCATTTTTTGAATGATCGGCGCACGGTGGAATCTTTGCCGCTGGAAATTTTGACCGGCCCTGCTTATGTTTTGCATTTGGCAGACGATGTTTCTGCTATTACGGCGGAGGTGTTGTCTTGTGCAGGAATTCCGGCGCGCACTTCGCGCTTGCTGTTTCGAACGCGTAATTCAACGCTTTGGGCCAATAATGTCCAAACCTTTCAAACCGACTTTGTGGCTGTCACTGCTGATGGGGCCGACTGGCTGGCATCTCATGGCATTCGCCTGGTTGGGGTGGACTATTTATCGGTGGCGCCGTATGAGACCTCAGTGCCAACGCATAAGATTCTCTTGCAGGCAGGTGTTGTTGTCCTCGAAGGCGTGAATCTGTCCCAGGTGTTGCCGGGCTATTATCATCTTTACTGTTTGCCGCTCAAGTTGGTGGGTTCGGATGGCGCTCCGGCGCGTGCGATTCTGGTGGCGGATGATTGATGCTTGCAATCGTTATTTGGTAGGCTCATGTTATAATAATTGACAGTCGCTTATCATTTGTTCCCCTGGAGGAATTGTTGATGAATATCACCACAAAGTCTCTCAAACACTGTGAATTAGTCAGTGTGACTGGTCGTATTGACAGCGCGACTTCGCCTCAACTTACCCAGGCGCTTGACGCACTTACCAAGAATAATAAATTTAAAATTGTGCTTGATATGAGCGGCGTGGAGTATATGTCTAGCGCCGGCTTACGCACCTTGCTTGCTACTCAACGTCAGTGCAGGCGTTACAACCGCGGTGAGATTGTACTGGCTGCTGTTCCCCAGAACATCAAAGATATACTTGAACTGGCTGGTTTTACAGACATTTTCAAGACTTACGACGATGTTATTTCGGCGGTTGGTTCGTTTTAACCGCTCTTTTCCTGCATGCTAGCATTGGGCCGCCTCTTCGCGCTGGCGTTGTTGAGGCGGCTTTTCCTTACATTATGCGCACCCAAATCTTTCTGGCAGATTTTTCTAACCTCCACCAAATGCGCGAGTTTGTTGCTCAAGCGGCTCGTGATGCCGGCTTTGACGAGCAAGAGATCTATGCTGTAAAACTGGCTACAGATGAAGCCGCATCGAACATCATTGAACATGCTTATAAAGAACAGCAAGGCGGTCAGATTGAGATCACCTGCCAGGTGCATTCAGACGGTTTGGCAGTGATTTTGCACGACCACGGTCTGTCGTTTAATCCCCAGCGGGTGCGCAAGCCCAATTTGAGAGCAAAACTTTCTCGGCGCAGTATTGGCGGTTTGGGACTGTATATCATTTACCAACTCATGGACGAAGTTCGTTATCAAAGCGACCCGGAGACGGGCAATGTGCTTACCTTGTTCAAGCGTAAGAGAGGGGATGAGTGAAACGCTTTGCTACCTCTACTTACTGGCGTGAATTGGCCCGCTTGGGTGAAAGCCTGCATGGTACCATTTCGCTGGCCGCTCAGCGTTCTCAAATTGAACAAGCAGCCGAGCGTCTAACAGGGGGCTGCGCCCAAGTCTGGTTAAACGAACCGCTCTTTCGTCTGCCTGATTGGGATGGCCCGCCTTCCTTTACACCTGAACCCGAAAGCGACCTCATGCGACGGGCGCTCGCGTCGGGAGAGTCGTTTGTTTCTGATGTAAGGGATGAAGAGGCGCGGGTTGCTTTTGTGTTGAGCGACCAAAATCTGGCGTTGGGCGTTTTAGAAGTAATTCGTGGTGGATCACCGTTCCGTAAGAGTGAACTTGACGGCCTGTCTGCTTTAGCGGCTATTGCCTCTTTAGGTTTGATAGCATCGCATCGTGTCGCAGTTGATCACTTCCGCATTGGGCAGTTGACACTGGTTGGCAAGGTCAGTGCCCAGATCGCCAGTGTGCTTGATCTGGACGCATTGGCCGACCGGGTAGTAGAACTGATTCAACAGACCTTTCACTATTACTATGTAGCCATTTTCACACTTGACCCCGATAGCAGCGTTTTGCGTTTTCGTTCCTGCGCGTCTGCATCGGGTGAGGACTCTGGCGAGTCCTGCAAGGCGCTTGAGGTGGAATTAGGCCAGGGTTTGATTGGCAGTGTGGCGCAATTGGGGGAAGAAATCGTCTGCGATGATGTCCTTAGTGAAACGCGTTTTCGCTTCATTGAAAGCCTGCCTCGCACTCGATCTGAAGTGGTCTTGCCTCTCAAAATTGAAGACCGGGTGGTGGGTGTTTTGGATGTTCAGAGCGAGCGCGTGAGAGCGTTTCATCCCTATGATTTACTGGTTTTGCGAGCGTTGGCAGACAATATTGCGACAGCGGTTCAGAGTGCACGTCTGTATAGCAACTTGCGCCGTCGCGCCGAGCAATTAACTGTCATTGCCGAAGTCAGCCATGCCGTTGCATCTACCCTTGACTTGCCTGTGCTGATGCAGAAGGTGGCCGCTCTTATTCAAGATCGGTTTGGATATCCGTATGTCCATCTTTTCACCGTGCACCCGAACCGGCGGCAGATTATCTATGAGGCCGGAAGCGGCGCACGCAGCGAAGCCTTGCGGGGCTACGCGCTTGATTTGGATGACCCGGAAGGAATCATTCCTTGGGCAGCCCGCCATGGACAAATCGTTCTGGCAAACGATGTCCAACAAGATACCCGTTACCGCCCATCTCCCTTCCCGCCCGCTGATACAAAGTCAGAACTTGCCGTGCCGTTTCTTTATGACAACAGTGTTGTTGGCTTGTTGGATATCCAGAGTGACCGGCTGGGGGCATTCAACGAAGATGACCTCCCGCTTTTTGAGACGCTGGCCGACAACATTGCAGCCGCGATTCACAATGCTGACTTGTACCGCTCGGAGCAGTGGCGGCGTCAGGTTGCCGATAGTTTGCGTGAGGTGGCTGGCCTGATTTCAGCCAATGTGGGAGTGGAACATGTCCTGGATGCTGTTCTGACCGAACTGGAGCGGAATCTGCCCAGCGATGTAGCGGCTATCTGGCTTTTGGATGGCGATGAGATATTTCTGGCGGCGGTGCACGGCTGCGACGCCGATGCTTTGGAGAAGGCGCGTCAGGAATCGCCGCAGGCCGCGGCCTGGCTGGCGAACGCTTTGCTGGCTGAAGCCCCGGTCATTCGCCGGCCCGAAGATCCCCTCGGCCCCTCTGGTATAGCAGCCGGTTTTGGGCCTGCTTATTCGTCAATTGCTGCGCCGCTGCGCGTAGCCAATCAACCGGTTGGTGTTTTAACCCTGGCACATCATACATCGGGTCGTTATGGTCACGAGGCGCAGGCTATGACGGCCACTTTTGCCAGTTATGCAGCCGTTGCAATTGAAAATGCTCGTTTGTATAATGCCGCTCAGGAACAGGCCTATGCTTCTGCTGCTCTCTTGCAGGTAGCACAGGCTGTTGTCAGTTTGAACGATCTGAACGAAATCTTAGGCGCTATTGTCCGCATCATGCCAATTCTGGTTGGGGTCAGCCGCTGTGCTTTGTATCTGTGGGATGAAGAGAATCAGCGTTATTTGCCGGGCCAGGCCTACGGGTTAGGTGAAGCAGGGGGAGCGCGCCTATGGCAACCTCTGGCTCCGGGCGAGTTTCCTTTGCTGGACGCGGCGCGCCAGTCTAAGTTGTTGTTGTTAGCCCCCTTAGACGAAAACATCTCCCCTGAATCTTGGCCAGATCTCCCGCCTGACTGGCAGGACGAATCTGGGTACTTCATTTCTAGTAGTGAACCCCTTCTCTTTTGCGTACCACTTTTAGTCAAGGGGGATCTGTACGGTTTTTTGCTAACCCAAGAAGCCGCTGGGGATTTACGCTTTCGCAGCCGGCGCTTGGAAATTGTGCAAGGGATTGCCCAGCAGGCTGCTCTGGCCATTCAGAATGATCGCCTGCAAAAAGAGATGGTCTTGCGCGAACGCCTGGAAACAGAAGTTCAGTTAGCCCGCCAGATTCAGCAAACGTTCATTCCTGAAACTTTGCCGGTGTATCCAGGATGGGATATCGCGGCCCGCTGGCATACTGCCCGCCAGGTGGGTGGGGATTTCTACGACGTTTTTGAACTTGACGACAAACGGCTAGGCTTGTTCATTGCGGATATCGCTGATAAGGGCGTCCCGGCTGCGCTCTTTATGGCACTCACGCGCACACTGGTACGCGCTGCCGTGGTTGAGACCGACGCTCCGGCTCAAGCCTTGAGACGAGTCAATGACTTATTAATGCCAGATACTCAGCAAGGGATGTTTGTCACTGCCGTGTACGCTGTGCTTTCGCTGGAAACGGGCGATTTAACCTATGCCAATGCCGGTCATAACCCCCCTCTCTGGCTGCACAGCCGCGACGGCTCCTTGGAACGCCTGACACGTACCGGCATGGCTCTGGGGGTGATAGAAGGCTCAGAAATTACCCAGCGTACTATTCGGCTGGAGGTGGGTGACTGTGTTTTGTTCTATACAGACGGTCTGACAGAGGCTTTTTCTCCACAGGGCGAAATTTATGGTGAAGCCCGTCTGCAATCGGTTTTGAGAACGCTTTCCACCTGTTCTGTACACGAAATGCTAGATGCGGTTGAGTCTGCTGTACAGCAGTTTACATCCCCCTTGCCGCTTGCTGACGATTTAACGATGTTGGGGATATGCCGCAAATCTCCTCCAAATCTTGACGACCAGGAGCAAAACACTTGAAATCGTTGTTATTTCAATCAAAATACACCCTGAAAGAATCGTTTGACCTGTTTCTGGTATGTGCGTTCCCCATTCATATTTGGGCCTTGCTAATGGCGTTTCGAGATTTTTCCTGGGTTGCTGAGCGGACCAGAATCTGGGATGCCATTGGTTTGGTAGCCTATGCACTATTGATTGCCCTACTGGAAAGCATAGGCGTGTTTATTCTTGTCTTGCTCTTGGCCTGGCTTTTGCCCACTTACTGGCAGAGTAGCAAAAGGATTGCCCTTACTGGCTCTTTATTCTTGATCTTATCTGCTTGGGCTATGTTGGGACAGGGGTACTTTTTGATGCAGAATCCTTTACCAGAGGGCTTGTTTACCCTTTTGGCTGCATCTGAACATCCCGCCCGAATTCTGGCGGCTATCATTCTGCCGCTTATCACCCTCAGCGTGGCTATCCCAGCCTTGTTGATTTACAAATCAAGCAAGATTCTGGAAGGCGTCTTGCAATTTTTCGAACGTCTGACCTTGCTTTCAATTTTTTATCTGCTTCTAGATGCAATGGGAATTGTGGTCTTGATTGTGCGGAGTCTGACCCAATAGATTGTGCAAAAGAACCTTTGATATCTCTGTATGAAAGAGTACCGATGAAACCATCTCTCAGTCGACGCGACTTCTTGAAACTATTTGGCATCCTACCGCCAGCATTGCTGGCTGCGCGCTTTCTCCGGGAACCCGTTGCTCCTTTTAACCGCCCCGATGCAAAAAATATCATCATTATTGTCTTCGATGCTCTGTCTGCCAGAAATATTTCCCTCTACGGTTATCCCCGTCGCACAATGCCTAACCTGGAGCGGATTGCCGAACATGCTACCGTCTATCACCAACACTTTGCAGGCGGCAATTTTACAACACCGGGTGTAGCCTCCCTCCTGACTGGCACGTATCCTTGGACACATCGTGCCGTCGGACTGGGTACAACGATTGTTGCAAACAGAGCGATGTTTAACCTTTTCAAGGCTTTTGAAGGATATTATCGTCTGGCTTATTCACATAACAATTTTGTGAATACACTTCTGCGTCAGATACGCGCCGATGTGGACAATATCAAACCCCAAAAGGATTTGTTTATTCGCAACCCCTTAGCCTTTGATCGTCTCTTTCCCTGGGACACAGATATTGCTTCGGTAGCCTGGCAAAGGGCTGTCAAGAAAGGAGGAAACGGTTACGCCTACTCTCTGTTCCTCTCTGAAATCTATGGCAAATTGACACAAGGGCAGATGCGCGATTTGCGCGCCCTCTTTCCGCGTGGCATTACCCGCATTGGAGAAGACGATTACTTTTTGCTTGAAGATGCGGTGGACTGGATGATCTCTGCGATCACGCGTACCCCCCAGCCTTTTATCGGCTATTTTCATTTCTTGCCCCCTCATCGTCCATATTGCCCACGGCGTGAGTATTTTGGCGCTTTTGACAATGACACGATTGGGTATTGGTTAGATAAGCCCAAACACATTTTCAATCAAAATGCTAACGATAGCCCCATAAGTCTGAAGTATCAGGCTACTCAGCGTAGATGGTACGACGAGTTTATTCTGTATGCCGATGCCGAACTGGGACGCCTGTATGATGCTCTGCAGGCAAACGGCACTTTGCAAAATACTTGGTTTATCTTCACATCCGACCATGGGGAAATGTTTGAGCGAGGCATTTTTGGTCACCGCACTCCCGCCCTGTTCCAACCCGTAATTCACATTCCATTGGTCATTCTCCAGCCTGGGCAACAAGAACGCCGCGATGTTTACGCATCTACCAGCGCTGTCGATCTCCTGCCCACCCTTTTGCATGTGACGGAACAACCGCTTCCGACTTGGACCGACGGCCAAATTCTCCCGCCTTTTGCCGATCCCATTCCTGATCGAAACATCTACGCAGTTGAGGCCAAGTATAGCGATCCTCACAAGCCGCTTAATCCGGTTTCTGCCATGCTGGTAAAAGAAAACTACAAACTCACCTATTATGCCGGTTACGAAGTCCTTGGCGGTGCGGCTGGTAAACGTTTTGAACTCTATGACCTTGAGGCCGATCCAGAAGAATTGAACGACTTGTATCTAAAACAACCGGCCATTGCTAACCGTCTTCAGCAGGAACTGCTGGAGGCTTTGCAGCAGGCTAACCAACCCTATCAGGACTGAGACGTTGTGCAGGCTTTGACCAATCGCTCATCTTGTCTTAGAATTAGCCGGCTGCTTTTAGCGGCAAACGAATTTTTATCTGCTGACAATTCCCAAGGAGGTTTTGTATGTTTGATGGCAAAAAAGTGATTGCAACCGATAAAGCCCCAAAGGCGATCGGTCCCTATTCGCAGGCGATTCAAAGCGGCGATTTGCTCTTTACGGCCGGTCAGATTGGCCTTGAGCCATCCAGCGGCGAGTTGGTGACCGGCGGCATTGAGGCGCAAACGCGTCAGGCCTTGACCAATGTCAAAAACATCCTTGAGGCTGCCGGCTCCAACCTGAACGAGGTGATCAAGACGACCGTGTTCCTGCAAAACATGGCCGACTTTGCTGCCATGAACGCTGTCTATGCTGAATTCTTCCCTGCTAACCCGCCGGCCCGCTCTACGATTGCGGTAGCCGCTTTGCCCAAAGGCGCTATGGTTGAAATCGAAGCCATTGCTACACTTACCAGAGATGTTAGTTGATGCTTGGTGTTGAAAAATGCCAACGGTTTCGGTCATTGTCCCCTGCTATAACGAAGAGGCCACCATTGGCTTGCTGCTAGAAGCCGTGTATGCTCAAACCTATCCGCGTGCTGAAATGGAGGTCATTATTGCTGATGGCCTGTCTAGCGACAATACGCGCGCGCAGATTGCAGCATTTCAGCATACGCATCCCGATTTGGAAATACGCGTTGTGGACAACAACACGCGTACCATCCCTGCCGGGCTGAATCGGGCCATTGAAGCGGCGCGTGGTCAATACATCCTCCGCCTGGATGCACATTCTATTCCCTATCCAAACTATGTTGAAAAGTCTATTCTCGCGCTGGAGCAAGGGCGTGGAGACAATGTGGGCGGTGTGTGGGAAATTCGCCCCGGCGGTAAAGGCTGGATAGCCGAAACCATCGCTGCTGCCGCTGCGCATCCCTTTGCTGTAGGTGACGCCTTGTACCGGCATGGCACGCGGGCTGCCGAAGTGGACACTGTCCCTTTTGGCGCTTACCGCAAAACCTTGATTGAAAAAATTGGAAACTACGACGAAAATTTGCTAACCAATGAAGACTATGAGTTCAACACCCGCATCCGGCAAGCCGGAGGTCGGCTCTGGCTGGACCCAGAAATCCGCTCCGTTTATTTTGCGCGTTCCACACTGAGGGCGCTGGCGCAGCAATATTGGCGCTACGGCTTCTGGAAATGGCGCATGCTTCGCCGCTACCCAAAAACCCTGCGCTGGCGGCAGGCGCTCCCTCCGCTTTTTGTACTTGGCTTGCCGACAGGGATTTTGCTGGCGCTCCTCTTCCCGATTCTGTGGTATCTTGTAGGCGTGGTGATTGCACTTTACTTTTCTGTTTTGTTGTTTGCTGGCCTGCAAACTGCTGTTCGACTCAGGCGTGCCGTCATGGTACCTGGCTTGTTGCTTGCTATTCCGCTGATGCATTTTGCCTGGGGCGGCGGTTTCCTTTGGAGCATATTGACATCCCTTGGAGGTCATCAGCGTGGCTGAGATTTCTCGCCCATCTCGCTTTCGCCTGCGTCCTAGCGAGCATCGGGTTATTATCTTTCTGGGTGACCTGGTAGCGGCTGTTGGAGCGCTGATTGGTTCTCTCTACACCTGGCGGCAATATTCTCTGTATGTGCTTATCTCTCAAGGCATTCCCGAAGCCAGAGCCTTACGCTTTCTTACTATCGAGCCGCCCTTTTGGTTTTATTTTTTGCCGGCCATCTGGTTGCTGTTGTTGATTGAGTTGTATGACTCGCACGCGGCCGCTAACTGGAAAAAAACCCTGCGCGGCATTGCTATTGCTGCTTTGGTAGGGCTGATAGGTTATTCGGTAGTCTTTACGACCTTTAAAGACCCCAATTCCCTGCCGCGCATTGGCGTCGGTGCCTTTTTGCTCTATGCTTCTTTGCTGACGCTGATTTGGCGGTTGATTTATATCCGTATTTACACTTCGCCTGGCATGTTGCGGCGTGTCCTGGTTGTGGGTGCTGGGAAGGCGGGACAGACTCTGGCAGAAATGTATGCCCTTTTATGGCCGCCGCCCTTTAATCTTATTGGATACATTGACGATGATCCCCGTAAGATTGGTGGGCAAGTTTACCGTTTCCCTATCCTGGCAGGGAGCGACAAACTCGTTGAAATTATTGAACAACAACATATTTCAGATGTTGTGGTTGCGATCAACGGTGAAATCCGTGGCAGCACGTTTCAGGCCTTGCTGGACATTCAAGAGAGCGGCGTGGAAATTGTGCGTATGACCACTATGTACGAGGAACTAACCGGCCGCGTGCCGATCCACCATCTTGAATCGGATTGGATTATCCGCTCTTTTGTGGACGAGGTGCGCGTCAGTGGTTTTTACGAGATGACCAAGCGCATCTTGGATGTGCTTGGTTCGCTGGTTGGACTGGCCATCCTGGCCATTCTGACGCCTTTCATTGCCCTGGCAACAATTTTTGATAGCGGCCTGCCGGTTTTTTATTCCCAGGAGAGATTAGGGAAGGGCGGGTCGGTTTTCCACATTTATAAATTCCGTACCATGCGCCAGGATGCTGAACTGGACGGCAAACCCCGATTGGCGCAAAAGCATGATCCGCGCATCACGCGCGTGGGGAGTTTCCTGCGTGTTACACGCCTGGATGAATTACCCCAATTTTGGAATGTTCTGCGCGGGGATATGAGCCTGGTAGGGCCGCGCGCCGAGCGTCCCGAACTGGTGGCCGAGTTCCAAAAACAAATTCCCTTTTATCGGGCGCGCTTGCTGGTCAAGCCCGGCCTGACCGGTTGGGCACAGGTGAACTATGGTTATGTGGCTACGGTTGAAGATACGGCCGTGAAACTGGAATACGACCTTTACTACATCAAACATCGTAATCTGTGGCTGGACCTGTTTATTATTCTCCGTACCATTGGGACGGTTTTGGGGCGGCGTGGGAGATAAAATTAAAATGCCAGTTGCTCTTGTTACCGGTGGGGCTGGTTTCATTGGCTCACATATCGTCAGTCTTTTGCTGAGTGTGGGGTGGGACGTTCGCGTGCTGGACAATTTTTCTACCGGCAGGCGAGAAAACTTGCAGGGTTTGGTGGGCCGGCTGGAAATCTTTGAAGGAGACATCCGCGATTCTGCCCGCTTGGATGAGGCCCTGCAGGGTGTAGAAGTTGTTTTTCATCAGGCAGCCTTTGTCTCTGTCCCCGGATCTATGGAAAACCCGCTGGCCTGCCTTGACATTAACGTTCAGGGCACGGCGAATGTCCTCGAGACTGCTCGTCGTCATGCTGTACGCCGTGTAGTGCTGGCCTCCAGTGCGGCTGTCTATGGCGATTCTGACATTTTGCCGCTGGAAGAAGAGACACCCTTGCAGCCGCTTTCTCCGTATGCTGCATCTAAGCGCGTCGATGAAATTTATGCACAACTTTACACCCGCTCTTTGGGACTGGAGGTAGTAGCGTTGCGTTATTTTAACGTCTTTGGACCGCGTCAACGTCCCGATAGCCCCTATGCAGCCGCGGTTCCAATTTTTATACGCCGTTACCTGGATGGCAAGCCGGTGACCGTTTTTGGCGATGGAGGCCAGACACGCGACCTGATTTATGTCGGCGATGTCGCACGGGCCAACCTCCTGGCTGCCGAACATCCAGATGCCCCGGGTCAGATTTTTAACATTTGCACAGGTATCGAGACTCGTCTGCTTGACCTTCTGGAGATTTTGGATAAATTTTTCCCCGCAGCATTGGCACCCGTGTTTTCCGAACCTCGACCGGGTGACATTTATCGCTCTGTTGGTTCGCCGGAACGCGCTGCACGCGTGATAGGTTTCCGGGCCCAAACTTCACTGGAAGAGGGTTTGAGGCAAACGGTTGCATGGATGAGTCGCTAAAGCGTTCCCAATTGCGTTTTCGCAACTGCCATGTCTTGATAGGGGATGTGGCGGCTGTCATCTTTGCTGTGCTGGGTAGTTTTGCCTTGCGGCTGGATGTGAGTCAATTACCCTATTATTTTCCTGCCGTGTTGACCATGGTAGCGGTAGCCTTGCTGGTCAAACTGCCCGTTTATTATTTCTTTGGTTTGTATCGCCGAATGTGGATTTATGCCAGCGTCAACGAACTCAAGTTAATTGCTGCGGCGGTGACAACGGCTTCGGCGGCAACCTCGGGGGTGATGCTGGCGCTCATTGCTGCCGGTTTGGTTCAGCCCGGCATGCCGCGCTCTGCGTTGGGCATTGACTGGCTGCTTTCTATTTTACTTACCGGCGGCCTGCGCTTTGCTTTACGCATCCTGGCCGAACAATCTACTGCAAGGCGAAACGGCGCCTCGCGCCGCGTCCTGGTTGTTGGCGCAGGAGATGCCGGTGCGCTGGTGGTGCGGGAGTTGCAGCGTTCATCCCAGTTAAACCTCAGGCCAGTCGGTTTTCTGGACGACGACCTCACAAAACAAAAACAGGAAATTTACGGCATACCGGTCATTGGCGTTTTGGCAGATTTGGGGCGTGTGCTGGATGCCAAAAATGTGGACGAGGTGATTATTGCCATTCCCTCTGCGCCAGGCCGTGTGGTGCGGCTGGTAGCCGATGTCTGCCGTCTGAAAGGCGTGCCCTTCCGCACGATGCCGGGACTGTATGAGTTGATCGGCGGCAAAGTCAGTGTTAGCCGTCTGCGGGAGGTGGACATCACCGACCTGTTGCGGCGCGAACCGGCGCAGATTGATGACCGCCTGGTAGGAGCCAGCCTTTCGGGCAAGCGCGTATTGGTGACCGGGGCAGGCGGCTCGATTGGGCGCGAACTCTGCCGCCAGGTGGCGCGCTGGGGGCCGGCTGAACTTGTCTTGCTTGGTCATGGCGAGAACAGCATTTTTGAGTCTTTGCTTGAACTCCAGCCGGATTATCCGTCCACCCCACTGCATCCGGTCATTGCAGATGTGCGCGATAGCGCCCGTTTACGCGCGGTCTTTGAGGCGCATCGCCCGCAGGTGATCTTCCACGCTGCAGCCCACAAACATGTGCCGCTCATGGAAATTAACGTTGAGGAAGCCGTCGCGAACAATGTCACAGGGACGCGCTTGCTTGTCGAAACGGCAGCCAACTCAGGCGTGGAAAGACTCGTGCTCATCTCCACCGATAAAGCCGTCCGCCCGACCAGTGTCTATGGCGCTACCAAACGTCTGGCCGAGATGATCGTCCTGGACGCTGCTCACCGCACTGGCCGGGCTTTTACCGTTGTCCGCTTTGGCAATGTCTTGGGCAGTCGTGGTTCCATTATCCCCATCTTCAAGCGCCAGATTGCCGCCGGGGGACCGGTGACTGTGACTCATCCTGAAATGCGCCGCTTTTTCATGACCATTCCAGAGGCTGTGCATCTGGTTTTGCAGGCTGCAGCCATGGGACAGGGCGGGGAGGTGTTTGTGCTCAATATGGGCGAGCAGGTGCGCATTGTGGACCTGGCCGAAGACCTGATCCGCCTTTCGGGCCTGGAGCCGGGCCGCGATGTGGAGATTGTTTTTACCGGCATCCGCCCAGGTGAAAAACTCAGCGAGGCTCTTTGGGACGAGGGCACGCGTTCCGCACCCACACAGCATCCGGAGATCTTCCGTCTTGAAGATGAAGAAAAAGTGGAGGGCGACTTGTTGGCAAGGACGCTGGATAAACTGGAACGTCTCTCTGTTCAAGGGGAAAGCGAGGCCATTATTCATATTTTGGACGAGGTCATCCCGAATGCGGCGGTGCGCGCTGAGCCGCCGCCAGATGTGACTGCGGTGGTCTGAGATGGCTGAAATCTCTCTGCATGAATGGCGGGAGTTTCTGGATGAACATCCAGACGCTCACCTCCTGCAAACAGCGGAATGGGGCGAGTTGAAATCTGCCTTTGGCTGGCAGGCGGTTCGTATTCGGACCTCGGGCCTGGGTGCCCAAATCCTGTTCAGACATCTGCCCTTAGGCTTTACGTTCGCCTATATGCCAAAGCCGCTGGCTAGTGAATGGTTATTGGGGCGCAGAAATTGGACGCCAGCGGACGATGAGTTTTGGGCAGAAGTGGATGCCGTTTGCAGGAAAAAGAAGGCGATTTTTCTGAAAATTGAACCCGATCTGTGGGATGACCAGTTAGATAAAGCCTCAAACGTTAAATTTTTTATATCCCCTCACAATATCCAGCCGCCGCGCACCATCCTTGTTGATTTGAATAGCAGTGAAGATGAAATCCTGGCGCGTATGAAACAGAAGACGCGTTATAACATCCGCTTGGCGCAGAAAAAAGGCGTAACGGTGCGTGCCTGGGACGATATTCCTGCCTTCCACAGGATGATGCTGGCCACTGGCGGGCGGGATGGCTTTGGCGTTCACAGTTTGCAATATTACCGGCGGGCGTATGAACTGTTCCATCCAGCAGGGATGTGCGAATTGCTGGTAGCCGAGTATCAAGGCAAGCCATTGGCGGCATTGATGGTCTTTGCTCAGGGGCGGCGAGCATGGTATCTATATGGTGCATCTGCTGACGATGGCCGCAACCTGATGCCCACTTATTTATTGCAATGGGAAGCCATGCGCTGGGCGCGTGCCAAAGGCTGTCATACCTACGATTTGTGGGGCGTGCCGGATGAAGACGAGGCAACCCTTGAGGCCAATTTTGAGACACGCCGCGATGGTCTGTGGGGTGTCTATCGCTTTAAGCGCGGCTTTGGTGGTCAACTTCGGCGGGCAGCCCAGGCGGTGGATCGGGTCTATTGGCCGCTTTTATACAGGTTGTATTTACTTTGGATGCGCCAGAAAGGAGCCGTGGACTGAGATGCAACCTGCGCACTTCACCCCTGAAACCTGGAACCGCCTGGTTGCCTCTTTACCCAATCCGCATTTGCTCCAAACGTGGGAGTGGGCGCAGGTCAAGGCCAGGTATGGCTGGACGCCCATTCCACAGGTGTGGAACGATGTCAACGGTCAGCCGGTGGCTGCGGCTATGCTGCTCAAAAAGACGATCCCGGCCGGCGGCTTTGCGGCGCGCTTGAGCCTGCTCTATGTCCCTAAAGGGCCACTGATGGATTGGAGTAATGCAGCCTTGCGGGCGCGCGTTTTGGACGATGTGCAGGCTTTGGCTCGCAGGCATGCGGCCATCTTTGTCAAAATCGACCCGGATGTTGTCTTGGGGGCAGGTGTGCCAGGGCGCGAGGATGCGCGCGAGGATACCAATGGTCAGGCCGTGAGGTCAGAGTTGAGCCGCCGGGGCTGGCGTTTTTCATCTGATCAGATTCAGTTTCGCAATACTGTCTTGCTCGATCTGACACCATCAGAAGACGAACTGTTGGCGGCTATGAAGCAAAAGACGCGCTACAATATCCGTTTGGCGCAAAAGAAGGGTGTCACGGTGCGCATAGGGACGGCGGCGGATTTCCCTGTGTTGTATAAAATGTACGCTGAGACATCGCTGCGGGATGGCTTTGTCATTCGCGACCAGGCTTACTATCAGACCGTCTGGCAAATTTTTATGGCCTCTTCTGACCCAACTTGCGAACCTCTTGTTGCAGAGGTGGGTGGCGAGCCGGTGGCTGGCCTTTTCCTCTTTCGTTTTGCCAGACGCGCCTATTACCTTTATGGTATGTCGCGCGGCCTTCACCGCGAAAAAATGCCTGCCTACCTATTGCAATGGGAGGCCATCCGGCGGGCCAAAGCGGCCGGATGCAGCGTTTACGATTTGTGGGGCGCGCCAGATGTATTTGAAGAAGCCGACAGCCTGTGGGGCGTTTTCCGCTTCAAAGAAGGTTTGGGTGGACGCGTGCTCCGCACTTTGGGCGCCTGGGATTATGCTCCCAATCCCTTTACCTATCGTTTGTACACTCAAATTATCCCGCGCTTGTTGGATGTGATGCGTGCGCGCGGCCGGATGAAAACCAAACGCATTTATGCCGGCAATGAGTGAGATATTGCAGATTTGGCGTTTTATGAGAAAATAGCAATTACAATTTGCCACTGCCCGCCTGATTTGCGCTTGGGTTGGCAGTCGTTAGATTGTCAGGCTAAAGAAGTAGGTGGCCGCCTGAATTTATAGTTTTATATTTAGACATAAGGAGCAACCATGATTCCCCGACATCGTTTTGCCCTTCTGCCCACTGCCGTAGAGTCGCTGCCGCGCCTGTCCCAGGAACTTGGAGATATCCGCGTTTTGGTCAAGCGGGATGACCAGACAGGCTTAGCATTTGGTGGTAACAAAACCCGCAAACTGGAGTTTTTGCTAGGCGAGGCCTTAGCACAGGGCGCACATACGCTTGTCACTGCTGGAGCAATTCAGTCCAATCACTGCCGCCAAACGGCTGCTGCCGCAGCACGTTTTGGTTTTGAATGTGTCCTTGTTCTTATTGGCGAACCTCCCGTTCGACCAAGTGCCAACTTGTTGCTTGACCATTTATTTGGGGCGCAAATTGTCTGGGTGAAGCGTCGCGAAGACCGGGAGCGTATGCTCCAGGAAACCGTTGACCGATTGGTGGTTGAGGGGAAAAAGCCTTATCTGGTGCCGTATGGCGGCTCAAACCCCATTGGTGCGCTGGGTTATGTCTATGCTATGGAAGAACTGGTGGCCCAACAGGTGCAAGCGGAATGGGTGATATTTGCCTCATCTTCGGGTGGGACCCAGGCGGGCTTGCTTCTGGGTGCGCGCCTCTTTGGCTTTAACGGTCGCTTGCTTGGTATCAGTGTGGATGAGCCGCAGAAAATCTTAAAAGAACGCGTTGCCCGGTTAGCGACCGAGACGGCCGGTTTACTGGGTAAGTCGCTAACGTTTTTGCCATCGGATGTGCTGGTTAATGCCGAGTACTGCGCAGCAGGTTATGCGGTCTTGACCGATGCAGAGCGTGAGGCCATCCGACTCTTTGCCCGGACCGAAGGCTTGCTTCTTGACCCGGTCTATACCGGACGTGCTGCGGCAGGATTGATTGATTTGGCGCGCAAAGGTTTCTTCAAACCCGGTGAGACGGTCTTGTTCTGGAATACGGGTGGCCAGCCGGTGTTGTTTGCAGAGCAGTATACAGACCTGGTATAAGTAAAATGGGCGGCAAAGCAGCCGCCCATTGATTTTTAATGGCGTTGATGTCGTTCCTTTTTCTCCAGGTCGGATAAATAAATTTGATACAGGCGGGATAGTGTAACAAAGCATAATGGTTTATCGGCGTGCCACTCCAGGCCTAGACGAGTATTGACGATATGTTCAGTGCGGATATGCATCTGAATGATATCCCCCGCTCTTGTTTTGCGGATTTCTGCCAGTGCGCTGACCTCATCGCCGCTCCAGCCGCCAGAAAATTGAGTAGGGATGAGGCCGCGTTCGGCATACATTTGCAGGAGGGTATCGCTGATTGCATTGAAAGGAGGGCGGGCAAACCGAACGGGTGGAGCGCTTTCCAGTACTTGTGTCAGTACCTCATACCAGTTTTCGTAGTCTTTGTGCAAAGAGTCGACTGTTTCGGTAAAGGCGTTGAAATGGTCTATCCCAAAAGCGTGGTATCCAAATTCATGACCCTTCTCAAATAAGCGTTTCCAGATACCCGGCTTTTGCCGCTCAACATTGCCAAGCGCGTAACCAATGGGGAAAAAGGTCACTTTTACATTTGGGTAAGCCGCCAGGATTTCCTCTAGTTGGAGCATGAGTGATGCCAGGTAGCAATCATCGTAGGTCAGCGCTGCGTAAGGGCTGATGCGACTGCCACGATACAGAATAGGATAGCCTGCTTTTTGCGCCAGCGCAGGGAACGTGTTTCCTGTCATTGTTGCCAGCAGCGCGGCGGCGCTCAATTTTAGAAATTCACGGCGGGTGAGATACAAACGACGGTTGGTGGACATGAGTGAGTTCTCAAAGAAAAGTCGCCAAATCTTACTGAATTTCTCAAAAAAAGTCAATTGAATTTCCTTTGTGAAATGTGTATGCAAAAGTTGTTGCAGAGAGGGCGCAAAGCAGGTTACGTTTGAACCTGTTCTCTCCAACTTGTAAGCGAAAACGTGGTGAAAAAATTCGTTGACGCATCTTCATAGGTCAGTTATAATCAAAAAAAATGTCCTTGCGGCTGCGCCGCAGACGTTTTTTTGTTAACCAAAAATTTTTTGGAGGTATCAGCATGGATATTCTTTGGCTCGGCAGCCGCCACGGTCTGACAGCGTTTGAGCAGATCGCTATTGTGGGGGTGTTGGTGACGGCATTCATCAGTTTGCTGTATGCATGGTTACTGCGGGGAAATGTCCTCAACAAGGACAAAGGTACCCAGAAAATGCAAGAGGTCTGGGAGGCAATTCGCATCGGGGCCGATAGTTACCTTAGCCGCCAGTTGAAGACCATCCTCCCGCTGATTGGTGTTTTGACCGTTGCCCTGTTCCTGAGTGTTTACATCGTTCCCCCAACGCCCGAAGCAACGGAGGAGTTCGGCGACAATGCGCAAATTATCATTGCCATTGGCCGCACCATTGCGTTCGTCATGGGTGCTTCGTTCTCGCTTCTGGTCGGTCAGTTGGGGATGCGCATGGCGATTCAGGCCAATGTGCGCGCTGCTTCGGCGGCTCGCCGCAGCCTCAATGAGTCGCTGACGATTGCCTACTACGCCGGTACGATTACCGGTATGTTGACCGACGGCCTGGGCCTGTTTGGCGGTACGATCATCTTTATCATCTTTGGCAAGGCTGCACCGGATGCCCTGCTTGGCTTTGGTTTTGGCGGTACGCTCCTGGCCCTGTTCATGCGTGTTGGCGGCGGCATCTACACCAAAGCCGCCGACGTGGGCGCCGACCTGGTGGGCAAGGTCGAAAAAGACCTGCCCGAAGATGACCCCCGCAACGCGGCGGTTATCGCTGACCTGGTGGGCGATAATGTGGGTGACTGTGCCGGTATGGCGGCAGATATTTTCGAATCCTATGAGGTAACCATTGTCTCGGGCCTGATTTTGGGTTTGACCCTTGTGGCAGTGACTGGCGACCTGGTGTGGATTGTCTTCCCGCTCATCATTCGCGCCATTGGTGTTATCTCGTCTATCCTGGGCACGTTTACCGTGCCGATATGGCAGAAGATGCCCAAAAAGGGTCTCTTTGGCTTTTTGCATGCCAATGATGCGGAAGAAGCCATGTTCCGCTCCTATGAAGTTTCGAGCGTCAATACGATCTTGTGGGCTTTCCTGCTGGCTATTTTCTATGCCCATGATTGGCGTCTGGCTGCTCTGACGACCATCGGCGTTGGCCTGGCGGTTGCGTTCAACCCGCTGACCTCGTACTTCACCGCTACCAAGCACAAACCGGTCAAAGAAATCGTTGGCGCGGCCGAAACTGGCCCGGCAACCACCATCCTTTCTGGTCTTTCGGTTGGCATGGAATCCTCCGTTTGGGCACTGGTGGTTATTGTCATCAGTTTCATTTTTGCGCTCCTTCTCTACAGCGGGCAGGGGGCGCAATATGTGCTGTATGCAGTGGCAATGATCGGTATCGGCATGTTGAGCCATACCGGCAACAATGTGGCCATGGATTCCTATGGCCCCATTTCTGATAACGCCAATGGCATTGGCGAAATGTCCTGGCATGGCATGGAAGATGCCGAAACCAAGAAGGCGCGCCAGATTATGGCCGACCTGGATGCTGTCGGCAATACCACCAAAGCCATCACCAAAGGCGTGGCCATCGCCTCGGCAGTCATTGCTGCGGTCAGTTTGTTCGCATCATTCTTCATTGACGTCGGTCGCGTCCAGGAAGCGGCCAACGCGGCCGCGCGCGCGGCTGGTCAGGCCATCCCGTTTGAGAAAATGTTGAGCGAGACTGGTATCCGCGTTTCAGAGACGCCCGTTTTCATCGGCTTGCTGCTTGGCGGGGCGCTGCCCTGGCTGTTCGGGTCGCTTTCCATCAAGGCTGTTTCGCGTGCAGCCGCTCTCGTCGTCCTGGAAGTTCGCCGCCAGTTCAAGATTCCTGGCCTGATGGAGGGCAAGGTCAAGCCGGATTACGCCCAGGTGGTCGGCATTTCCACCGCCGCAGCGCAGAAAGAACTGGTACCCCTGGCAGTTATCTCGGTGCTGACCCCGCTGGCGCTCGGCCTGATGTTGGGCGTGGAAGCCCTGGCCGGTTTCTGTGCCGGCATTATCCTGAGCGGGCAATTGCTGGCGGTCTTCATGGCCAACGCCGGTGGTGCGTGGGATAACGCCAAGAAGGCTATCGAAGACGAGCCGCGCGATGTGGCGGCCAATACCGGCAAAGGCTCTGAGCGCCACAAGGCAGGTGTGGTTGGCGATACGGTCGGCGACCCGCTGAAGGACACCGCCGGCCCGGCGCTGAACCCGATGATCAAGGTTGTTAACCTGGTCAGTTTGATTGCGGCACCGATTATCGTCAAATACGCCAATGCTACCGGCGTGACCCTGTACATCGTGTGGGGTATCGCCCTCGTGATGCTGGCCCTGGTTGGCTGGGCAATTGGGCGCTCAAAGGCCCCGGCTAAGGCGCTGAAGGAATAGAAATTCCCACCGTTTGTGTTCAAGGCCTCCCGAATTCGGGAGGCCATTTTTATGGGTGGCTGATTATTTAGCCTTGATTACTTGCTAAACACGAAGGTCACAAAGGAACACGAAGGAAAATTTTTTCATCTCTCAACCTTCGTGAACTTTGTGTCCTTTGTGGTGAGTGGCCTGTTTGCAGTAGAGTCAGGATTGGTATACTTTCTCTGCCACTCGAACAACTTGTTCAACGCCTCGATGGGGGAGAGGGCGTTGATGTCCAGTTTCTTCAGTTCTTCCAGCAAGGGATTGGTTTCGGGGAAAAGAGCGATTTGCTGAGCAGCATGGGGATTGATTTTGACCGCTCGTCCCGACGTCTTTTCCAGTTCAGCCATGATCTCATTCGCCCGCTGAATGACCGGCCGCGGCAACCCGGCCAGTTGCGCCACGTGGATGCCGTAGGAGCGGTCGGCCCCGCCGGGGACGATTTTGTGCAGGAAGACCACCTTGCCATCGGCTTCGGTGACGGCCACGTTGTAATTGCGCACGCCTGGCAGCAGGTCGGCCAGTTGGGTCAGTTCGTGGTAATGGGTGGCAAAGAGCGTTTTGGCCCGTAACTGCGGGTGATTGTGGATGTACTCGACCACTGCCCAGGCAATGGACACGCCGTCGTAGGTGCTGGTGCCGCGTCCGATTTCGTCCAGGATGAGCAGCGAGCGCGGCGTGGCATGATGCAGAATGTTGGCCGCCTCGATCATCTCGACCATGAAGGTGGACTGCCCGGCGTGGATTTCATCCTGCGCGCCGATGCGGGTGAAGATGCGGTCCACCAGCCCGATGCGGGCCGAAGCCGCCGGGACGAAGGAGCCGATTTGCGCCATCAGCACGATGAGCGCCGTCTGCCGCAGGTAGGTGGACTTACCCGACATGTTCGGGCCGGTGATGATGCGCACAATCTCGCCCGGCTCGAAGGTGACATCGTTGGGGACGAAACGCTCGCCGCGCAGCGTCTGCTCGACGACTGGATGCCGGCCTTCGCGGATGTCGAGCAGGCCGTCTTCGCGGACCTCGGGCCGGACGTAGTTGCCCAGGGCAGCCGCCTCGGCCAGAGCCGAAAGCACGTCCAGTTCGGCCAGCGCACGCGCCGTCTCCAGCAGGCGGGCAGCGGACTTGGCCAGAATGGCGCAAATTTCCTTGAACAGGCGTAGTTCGATTTCGCGGATGCGTTCCTCGGCGTTCAACACCAGCGTCTCGTATTCTTTCATCTCCGGCGTGATGAAGCGCTCGGCGTTGACCAGCGTCTGCTTGCGGATGTAGTCGGGCGGCACGTTGGCGGCCTGTCCGGCCGAGACCTCGATGTAGTAGCCGAAGACTTTGTTGTAGCCCACCTTGAGGGTCTTGATGCCGGTGCGGGCGCGCTCGCTCGGCTCGAGGTTGTTGATCCACTCGCGGGCGTGGCGGGAGGCCTCGATGACGCCGTCCAGTTCGGCGGAGTAACCGGGGCGGATGATGCCGGTGTTTTGCAGCGTCTGCGGCGGGTCATCGGCGATGGCTTGTTGCAGCAGGGCAAGTTCGTCAGGGCAAAGGTGGAAGGGAGGGAGGACGTGCGAAGGAGGCTCTTCCTTGCTGAGCACTTGTTGTACCATCGGCAATTTCCACAACGTCTCGCGCATCGCCACCAGGTCGCGCGGCTGGGCGTGGCCGGAGAGGACGCGGTTGGTCAGGCGTTCCAGATCGGCGAGCGGCTTGAGGGCAGCGCGCAGTTCGGCGCGCAGCATGGCGCGGTCGAAGAAAAATTGCACGCCCTCCTGCCGGACGCGAATCCGGTTCACGTCCAGCAGGGGCTGGCTGACCCACTGATGCAGCAGGCGCTTGCCCATGGGGGTCACGGTGTGGTCGAGGACGCCCAGGAGCGAATGTTTGGTCTCGCCGCGCAGGGTTTCGGTTAGTTCCAGGTTGCGGCGGGTGGCGGCGTCGAGGGTCATGAATTCGCCCAGGGTGTAGACGCGCAGGCCGGTCAGCAAATTGAGCGAGGTCGGTTCGGTCTCTTTCAGGTATTGCAAAATGCTGCCGGCGGCGCGCACGGCGAGGGGTTTGTCGGTCAGGCCGAAGCCGTCCAGGGCGGTGGTCTGGAAGTGCGCCAGCAGCGTTTCGCGGCCCTTGCCCGGCTCGAAGCGCCAGGCCGGCCAGGGCGTCAGGTGACCGGGGAAGCCGTTGGAGAGGATGAGGTTATCGGGATGAATGATCTCGGCGGGGCGCAGACGCGTCAGTTCGGCGCGCACCGCCTGGAGGTCCGGCCCGGCCTCGAGTTCGGTGGCGGCAAATTCGCCGGTGGTGATGTCCACGTAGGCGATGCCGGCGCGCGTCCTGTCATCTGTTTCCAGCACGATGGCGGCCAGGTAGTTGTTGGCGTCGCCGGGCAGGAGGTTCGGTTCGATGACCGTGCCGGGGGTGACGATGCGCACCACCTGGCGGGGGAAGATGCCTTTGACGGGCTGGTCGCCGATTTGTTCGCAGATGGCGACGCGATAGCCCTTTTCGATGAGACGGGCAAGATAATTTTCGACAGCGTGATAGGGAATGCCCGCCAGCGGGACGCGCACGCCCTTGCCGACCGGCCGTGAGGTCAGGACGATGTCGAGTTCGCGGGAGACGGTTTCGGCGTCTTCATCGAAGGTTTCGTAGAAGTCGCCGAGGCGGAAGAAGAGGATGGCGTCGGGGTGCTGGCGTTTGGTTTCGAGATATTGCTGGCGGACGGGGGTGACATCTTCGTTGGTCATGCGTTCATTCTAATTGGGAATATAGGAATTGGGCAAGAGGTGAAATTGAATTCGGCTATAATTGGGCAGATATTATTTCATGCAGGAGTGACCGTATGTATAAACTTGTATTTCTTCGTCATGGACAGAGTACCTGGAACCTTGAAAACAAATTTACCGGCTGGACAGATGTGGATCTGACCGAGCAAGGACGTCAGGAAGCACACCAGGCAGGACAGATTCTGGCCCAGCAGGGTTACACGTTTGATGTTGCTTACACATCGGTTTTAAAGCGTGCCATCAAAACACTGTGGATTGTGTTGGAAGAAATGGGTTTGGAGTGGATCCCTGTTTATCGCGCCTGGCAATTGAATGAGCGGCATTATGGCGCCCTGCAGGGACTGAACAAGGCGGAGATGGCAGCCAAATTTGGTGAAGAACAGGTCAAGATTTGGCGACGTTCCTATGATGTCCCGCCGCCAGCCCTGGATTGGGACGACGAACGCCACCCGCGTTTTGATCGCCGTTATGCGGCTCTGACTCCCGAACAGTTGCCAGCCACCGAGTCGCTTAAGATTACGCTGGAACGTGTCCTGCCCTACTGGCATAGTACACTGGCCCCAGCAATCAAATCTGGCCAGCGGGTGTTGGTTGTAGCACACGGCAACAGCCTGCGCGCCATGGTCAAATACCTGGACAACATGTCCGAAGAAGAGATTATTGCTTTGAACATTCCCACTGGTGTGCCTTTGGTTTATGAACTGGATGCAGACCTGAAACCCATCCAACATTATTACCTGGGCGACCCGGAAGAAATTGCGAAAGCGGCTGCGGCAGTTGCGAACCAGGGCAAGGCAAAATAACCGATTTATGGGTGGGTTCTCGCGGCGAGACTTTTTGAAACTGGCGGCAGCGACCTCGGTTGGTGTTCTACTCCCGCATACCCTGACCGAGGCCGTTGCACGCCCATATGTGGGAGGACAAGGCAAACGCTCCAATATTATTATCTTGCTTTTTGATTCGATGTCCGCGCGGCACTTATCGCTTTATGGTTACCCGCGGGAGACCACTCCCCACCTGAGTCGTTTTGCAGAGCGAGCAACCGTCTATCATGCCCATTGGTCGGCTGGAAACTACACCACGCCGGGGACGGCTTCGATGTTGACCGGCCTCTATCCATGGACACATCGGGCTTTGCAATTTGGCGGTCTGGTCCGACGTGACCTGGAGACTCTGAACATCTTTTATTTGCTGGGGGATAACTATTATCGTTACGTTTTCTCGCAAAACCTGTTGGCCGATGTCTTGGCAGCGCAATTTGGCGCTGATGTGGACGAGCATTTACCACCCACATCTTTCAGCATTGGCGGAAACGACCTGTTGATGGACAAATTGCCTAACGACCGAACCCTCTCCTGGCATACTTTTCAAGATTTCCTGTTTGCCTTGAGCCCTTACTTGCCGGCTTCGCTGTTAGGTGGTTACCTGAATAGCGTCAATTCTCTGCGAAAGACGCGTTATTATCGTGCGGGAAAAGTACCAGGTCATCCTTACGGTGCGCCATTGCTGGCGAATTACAATATCAGTTACACGAATGAACGCGTTTTTGGAGGTGTTGCGGCTGAGATTCAAAGATTATCGGCCCAGTCTAGCCGCCCCTATTTGGCTTACTTTCACCTGTATTCGCCGCATGAACCCTATAAGCCCCAACGTCGTTTTACATCACTCTTTGTAGATGATGGTTATCGGCCTCCGTTCAAGCCCCATCATCCCCTTGCGGGCAACTTTAGCGACGATGATTTGTTGCACAAACGATTAATGTATGATCAGTTGATTGCCAATGTAGATGCAGAATTTGGAAAACTTATGGATGTATTAGAAATGGCTGGGGCTTTGAAGAACACCTGGGTAATTGTCACCTCTGACCATGGACAACTTTTTGAACGTGGCGACCATGGACATGGCACGAACTTGATGAACGAGGGCGTCTTGCACATTCCGCTTTTGATTTCTGCGCCAGGGCAGGACAAGCGGCAAGATGTACATGTCCCTACCAGCAACGTAGACCTTTTGCCCACACTTTTATTGTTGACTGGGCAAGAAGGCCCGTCTGGAATAGATGGCCAATGCTTGCCCGGTTTTGATATTTCTACCGACTCTGAACGGCCGATTTTTGCAGTTCAGGCACCCTACAACTCTGCTTTTGCACCTCTTAAAAAGGGATCTCTGGCGATGCGCAAGGGTGCCTATAAGTTAATTGCCTATCTGGGCTACCCTGGTTTTGAGCAGCATTTTGAACTGTACAACTTAGAGGAAGACCCAGAAGAATTGAATGACTTGTTTGCAAAGGAGCCTGCAATTTCCAGCCGGATGCGCGATGAATTTTTGGCTGCTTTGCAGCGAGCAAATAAACCCTTCTTGTTATCTTGAGCGTACGTACTCGTTGATGCGAAACCGACTGCCCCCCTTGGTTCATATCTTACCGGTCTATGCCGTTATTTCATTTGTGATTTATGGCTGGACAATCCTCCTTACTTTGTGGAAACTCCCTTCGTGGTTGTTCTCCCTGCATACCGGTGAGATAATTGCTATTCTCTCTTACTCGTTCTTGTTGAATCTGATTGAAAGTTTGTTGGTCTTGCTAGTGTTGCTTGGGGTTTGCTGGCTGTTGCCCTCTTCCTGGTTGCGGAATGATTTCAATGTGCGCGGGGTAGTCTTGACGCTGGTCCTGTTTGCCTCAATGATGTTGCACTTGGGAATGTACAACGATAGCGACCTGCGTGAAGCCTTTGTCCGCTCGCTTTTACCCTGGTGGGGTGTGACCTTGCTCGTTGCAGTTGGCCTGACATGGTTGGCTTCAAAAGCGGCTTGGCTGCGGCGGGGCATACTTGAACTCTCAGACCGGCTTATTGTGTTTCTGTACATCTTTGTCCCTCTTTCGTTCCTTGCTCTGATTGTTGTGATTGTCCGCAATTTGCACTGACGCTTTGCCTATGTCGCTCCCTGCCGACTTTGTTGCCGAACTGAAGAAATCTATCTCTGGGGATGTACGTCTCGATCCAGCCAGCCGCGTGCTTTACAGTACAGATGCTTCCATTTACCAGATCGAACCGCTGGGTGTTGTCCTGCCGCGTACGCTTGATGACCTGAACGCGGTAGTAGAACTGACGGCAAAATATAGAATCCCTGTCCTGCCGCGTGGCGCGGGTTCCAGCCTGGCCGGTCAGGCGGTGGGACGGGCGCTCATCCTGGATTGTTCTCGCTGGCTGGACAGAATAATAGATATCAATGTCGAAAGACGCACGGCCACTGTTCAACCGGGCGTTGTTTTGGCTGCGCTTAACCGGGCGGCTGGAAGATATGGTTTGCAATTTGGTCCCGACCCGGCTTCGGCTGAGCGGGCCACAATGGGCGGGGTGATTGGCAACAACGCGACCGGCGCGCATTCCATCTTGTACGGCATGACAGCCGATCAACTGCTCTCTGCCGAGGTGGTGATGGCAAACGGTGAGACGGAGGTGTGGGGAGAAATTGATGTTGACGAGTTATTGCGTGTAGCCAAAATAACATGGGGCAATACCTACAATGATGCAACTTGTGACAATGCCCCCCACAACCAGAACAATCATCAGAATAACGCTCTTGCCAATCTCTATCGTGTTATTCATGAAATTCGTACCCATCGTGCCGCTTCTATTCGCGCCGTTTGGCCGCGTACCTGGCGCAACTCTGCTGGTTACCGCCTGAACTACCTCCTCCCCTGGTCATCCTCCCAGCCGCCGCGCTGGGGCGAGGTGGAGGGGCAGGAGATTCTCCCTTATCCCCCCGTTGACGAGAGAATGCTCAACCTGGCGCCTTTGCTGGCCGGTTCAGAAGGTACATTGGCAATCATTCGCACGGCTACGCTCCGTTTGGTGCCAAAGCCCTTGTACACTGTTTTGGGCATTTTGGCCTATGATTCGGTGGCTGCAGCCTGCGATGCCGTGCCGGCAATTCTGGCACATGAGCCTTCGGCAGTTGAACTCATTCCTAAAAACTTGATTGAACTGGCGCGCGGCCTGCCTGGTTTCTCCAGCCAGGTGGACTTTATCGGGGATGATGCTGCGGCCGTGCTGGCAGTTGAATTTAGCGGGAGCAGGCCAGAGGTCCTGCTTGAACGAGTGCGCAGCCTGCAGCCTGTCTATGTTGCCGAAACCCCTTCTCAACAGGCGCGCATTTGGACTGTCCGCAAAGTTGGATTGGGCATCCTTGATTCGCGTCCATCTGCTCAGCGTCCGGTAGCCGCCATAGAGGACTGTGCTATCCCCGTTGAAAGGTTGGGCGACTTTGTGCGCGGGGTTGAACGCACACTGAGCGAACATCAGGTGCAGGCATCCTTCTATGCCCATGCCTCGGCGGGCTGCCTGCATATCCGGCCAGTACTGGATTTGCGCACAGGTGCGGGAATACAGACTCTGCGTTCTATTGCTGAAGCGGTGCTAGGCTTGACGCTGGAACTTGGTGGCGCGATGAGCAGTGAACATGGCGACGGGTTGGCGCGTTCAGAATTCCTGCGGCAAACTTATGGGGATGAAATCCTCGCTTCTTTTCGGGACCTGAAACGGGCTGCTGACCCTTATGGAATTCTCAACCCGGGCAAAATTGTGGACCCGCCGCCGATGGACGTCAACCTGCGCTACGGAGAGACCTACCGTGCCCGGGCCTGGAAGCCGCATTTGGATTTCTCCCGCAACGGCGGACTGGAAATGGCGATTGAGCAATGTAATGGTCAGGGGGTATGCCGCAAGACAGATGGCGTGATGTGTCCATCCTTTCAGGCGGCCCGCGAGGAAATGTACTCCACGCGCGGCCGCGCCAATCTGTTGCGTGCTTTGATTTCGGGATATTGGGGGGGAAGTGATTCGGTTGAGGCCGTGCGTCAGGCGCTCGATCTGTGTCTGGCCTGCAAGGGTTGTAAGTCTGAGTGTCCTTCTGGCGTAGACATGGCCAAATTGAAATACGAGTTTTTAGCCCATTATTACCAGACTCATCGCCGCCAGTTGCGTGACTATCTGTTTGGTTATATTGGTCTGCTGGCGCAAATTGGTGCGCCGTTTGGCCGGTTGGCAAATATTTTTATCCAGAGCGCCTGGGGCCGCCAGGTGATGGCTGCACTGTTTGCTATCTCTCAACAGCGTACGCTTCCTGCATTTGGCCGTTTCTGTTCAAGCCAGAAGTACCTGACAACGGGTTCTGAGACAGTCCTTTACTTGCCAGATGTCTTCAGTCATTTCTTTGAGCCAGAAGTGGAACAGGCTGCACTGAAATTGCTTGTTGCTGCCAACTGTCGTGTGCTCATTCTGCCGATTTTTGGCGCTGGTCGGACTCTGATTTCGAAAGGTTTTCTGGATGCGGCTCGCCAGCATGCGGTGCGGTTGTTAGATTTTATCCGCCGTTTTGATTCCGCTGGCCGACTCTGTGTGGTGGGGGTGGAACCTTCTGAAATCTATACGCTGAGAGATGAGTTTTTAGATTTGCTTCCGGATTCCGTAGATGCGCAGCGCCTGGCCGAACGTGCCTGGATGGTGGAAGAGTTCCTGCTTCGTCCGGATATCTTGAACCAGGTACGTGTGGAGCGTTTGTTCTCACGCTATCCGCTTTCCTCGCAGTTGCAAACAAAAATTTTGCTGCATGGGCATTGTTATCAAAAGTCCTGCTCTCCTGCTAAAGATAGTTACCCGGTGGGACAGGCGGCCTCAGCAGAGTTGTTGAGTCGTTTTGGCCACCAGGTGGAAATTGTTCCTTCCGGCTGCTGCGGCATGGCGGGAGCCTTTGGATATGAGGCCGAGCATTATGACCTATCCATGCAAATCGGGGAACTTGTCCTCTTCCCGGCCGTGCGCGCAGCAAACGCGCCGGTAGCCGCGGCGGGTACTTCCTGCCGCTCGCAGATTGCTGATGGAACTGGAGTACATGCTGAACATCCACTGGTATTGGCGGCGCGGCGATTGTCGGCCAGATAAATTGTGAATTGGGTTAGAAATCCGCTTTTATATAGGCTGCTTCCCAAATAAAAAACGGCGCACCTTGCGATGGTGCGCCGTAGGGGTTGACGACAAGTTTAGGCCGGCTGTTGGCCGCCGCGTCCAAACCAGCGTTTCCATTCCTGGTTTTCCCAAACGACCAGAATGGGAGCAGCAATGAAAATGGAGGAGTATGTACCGCTCAGCAAGCCAAACAGCAGAACAACCGCGAACTCACGCAGGGTGATTCCGCCAAAGAGGGCCAGGGCCAGCAGCATAAACTCAACGGTCATCAGTTGGGTATTGATGGAACGTTGCAGAGTCTGGATGATGGAGTGGTTGGCCAGCGTTTCAAATGGCCAGCGGCGCAGGACGCTTGAGTTTTCGCGGATACGGTCAAAGACTACGATTTTATCTTGTACCGAGAAGCCAATAACAGTGAGCAGGGCGGTAAGAAAGAGCACGTCCACTTGCCAGCCGAGCAGGGCGCGTCCATACCCGGCCACGCTCAAGGCGACGGCAACGTCATGCACCATGGCAATGATGGCACATACACCATAGCGGAAAGCATGCGGAATTTTGTTGAAAACGATAGTAATGTAGATGACTACTGCCAGTGCAGCAATTCCAACGGCCAATAGCCCTCGTTGGGTAACCTGCTTACCGATAGTTGGGCCAACGCTATCAAAGCGCAGCACGGTGTTTGGGCCAATGCTCTCTGTAAGTTTTGCTGTGACTTGTGAGCGGATGGCTTCGTCCATAAAGGCAGAGCGAATCAGGTAAGTCCCCTGACTGGTGGTCTGCGCCTGAGCATCTTTGATTCCCAAGTCTTCGTAAACTGCCAGGATTTCGGCTGGCTGAGGTTGAGCCGAGTCGAAGCGGACTTCAAGCAGGGATCCGCCAGTGAAGTCAATTGAAAGCGGCACACCTCCCTTGAAGAGCAGGAAAAGGCCTGGCACAATCAAAAGGAGCGAAAAAGCAAAGAAATAGTAGCGTTTTCCAAGAATGTTCATGAGGGTCTTCCTTGGCTAGAGTCCAAACCAGGATGGTTTCTCGGTACCTGGCTTAATAAAACCAAGTACCAACTTGAGCAAGGTGCGGGTCACAACGAGAGATGTGAAAAGACTGATCGCCACACCAATAAAAAGTGTGAAGGCAAAGCCTTTAACAATTGTGGCTCCAAAGGCATTACCAAACAGGAAGAGGATAGCAGAGGTGATAAGTGTGGCAATGTTTGAGTCGCGGATGGAAGGCCAGGCGCGTGCCCAACCGATATTGGCAGCCGCGTCCAACCTGCGGCCAGCACGTAATTCTTCCTTCAAGCGCTCAAAGATGAGAATGTTGGCATCCAGCGCCGAACCGGTCGAAAGCAGGAAGCCAGCCACACCCGGCAGGGTCAACGTTACCGGAATCCACTTAAAGATGGCAAAGGCTAAAACGGCATAAACAATGATGGAAATATCGGCCAACACACCTGGCAAACGGTAATAAATTCCCATGAACAGGAAGACAATCAAAATACCTACCACGCCAGCAAACAGGCTTTTGGTGAGCGAGTCTTGGCCTAATGTTGGGCCGACGATGCGGCTTTCGACTACCTTAAAAGGAATGGGCAGAGAACCATAGCGCAACTGGATGGTGAGCGAATTGGCTTCTTCGTAGGTGAATTGTCCGGTAATCTGCCCTTGATCTTCAATTTGGGCCTGAATGACGGGTGCAGAGATCACCTTCTTGTCCAGTACAATCGCCAATACCTTGCCAATGTGTGAGCCGGTGTATTCCTTGAAGATTTTTGCCCCTTCGCTGTTTAATTCAAAGTGGATGTAAAACTCACCCACCTGTGAACGGCCAACCGAGACGGTTTTCAGGGCAGAGCCGGTTAACACCGTGTGATAGACACGCTCGTTCAGCGGTAGAGAAGTATCAGGATTTTCTATGGGTTGTTCAAGGCCAAAGTCGGTTTTAATTTCAATTTGTTCCCCAATAATTTGAGCAATTTCCTGGTCTGTAAGTGCGCTGAAATCAACGAACTCAAGCAAGCCAGTTTGCCCAAGCGTACCCATGACCTCGTCCGGATCTTTTACGCCAGGGAATTCCCCCACAATTCGGCGTTCACCGGCCACTTGCAGAGAACTTTCGCTGACGCCTAAGGCGTTGGTGCGGTTTTCCAGGATGTCACGTGCCACCGCCATTTGTTCGGCGTCCACTTTCTGGTCTGAAGGCAAATCGGCCTCAAGCAGAACTTGCAGACCGCCGCGCAAGTCAAGGCCAAGTCGCGTGGCCACGTTGCGGCTGTAAATAACATTGCCATTGAATGGATTCGTGAGCGTAAACGTGTCACTCAGGTCAATCCATAGAGCCAGCGCAACAAGGATCAGGATTAAAATCAAAGTGTTGATATGACGATTCATGCTTTGCTCCGTTCCACAAAAATGCCAGCCAAAGGCTGGCGAGGCGGGAGCGATTATACTCCTGTTGTCAGGAGATGGGTAGGGATTTTTGAATTGGCGAAACCACTGGATCTCAAACCAAGAGAGTATATCTTGGGTTTGCTTAACCTCGTAGCCATCCTATCTTTCAGGCCAGACAAAAGGCAGGCGCACGTTTAACCTGCGTACTTCGTCTCCACGCTTGGGCAAAACTTGAATGACCACCGCACTCATATCGTCCATCGGGCAATGATCGTCGAGCAAGATTGCATGTGCCAGCAGAGCATCGGCCATTTCCTGTGGGGATGGCTCCTGATCTTCTAGAATAGATTGGACAAGCGTACAGATGTCCATCTGCCGGCCGCGTTGCTTGCCGGCATTCAACAGACCGTCACTAAAAACAATGACCATGACCCCCGGCTCAAGCGGAATCTCGCTGATGACCGGCCGCACATTGAGTGACCTCCCCAGCGGCACACATTCTTCAGCCAGGCAGTCTATTTGTCCCTGCCGGCCAACGTAAACCGGTACCGGGTTGTTGCGTGTCAGAACCAACGTGTTGGTCAAAAAGTCAACCGAAACAATGTTGAGAGCGCAGGTTGCCTGGCCCTGATATTTTGTGAAGAGTGCATCCGAGGCTGCACGCGCTGCTGCTCCATCGCGCACACCTTCTGCCAGCAGACTGATAACCTGGCGCACAACCAACATCGAAATAGAGCGTTGCCTGCTGCCACCATCTGCTAATACGACCGAAAGGCCACCGTTGGGGCGTTCAATCATCTCCAGCAAATCACTGCCCTCGGGTGCAGCATATTGGCCAACTTTTGCCACAGCAACTTGAATTTCCATGGCTGTATTTTACATCAAAATCGGGGCTTGACGTGCCAGACCATCCTCGCTATAATCAGCCCGCTTGTTTCAGGACAAGAATCAATGCCAGCGCAGGCTGGCAGGTCTTTTGTTTAGAAGGAGAAAGTTCTATGCCGCCTCAACCGAAACGCAAACATTCCAAAGGCCGCCGCGACCGCCGCCGTGCGCATGATGCTTTGCAAGCAACCAACCTGACCGCCTGCCCAAATTGTGGTCAGATGCGCCTCCCGCATACGGTTTGCCCAAATTGTGGCCAATACAACGGCCGTGAAGTGGTCAAAATTGAAAAAGAGAAGAAAAAGTAGCAGTATGTAAACCCTTTGACGGGCCGTCACCCAGGCGGCCCGTCTGTGTTTAAAAGGCAGAGGTGAAAAATGATTCTCGACTTGAACAAAACAGCCTTCCTTTTTCCAGGACAAGGTTCGCAGTTTGTGGGTATGGGCAAGGAACTGGCCGCAACCTTCCCGGCAGCGCGTCAGGTATTTGCGGAAGCAGATGAGATTTTGGGTTTTCGTTTGAGCCGCTTGATGTGGGATGGCCCGGAAAGCGAACTGAACGACACGATTAATACCCAGCCGGCGTTGTACGTCCACTCTATGGCGGCCCTGCGGGTTTTGGAATCACGTTTCGGTTCAGAGTCGGACCCGAGGCCTGCTTGCGCGGCCGGGCATTCTCTTGGCGAACTTTCTGCTCTGGCGGCCGCCCGTGCCCTGTCCTTTGCCGAAGGCCTGCGGCTTGTGCGTCGTCGTGGTGAACTGATGAAGCGCGCTGGAGAATATGCACCGGGAGGAATGGCTGCTATTCTTGGTTTAGATATTTCCACACTTGAAAAAATCTGTGCCGAATCCAGTTGTGATGGAGAGATTGTGCAGGTTGCCAATGATAATTGCCCTGGCCAAACGGTCATTTCTGGCAGCCACCGGGCGTTGGAACGCGCGCTTGAGGCGGCCAAAGCGACTGGGGCGCGCCGGGCATTACCGCTGGCTGTCAGCATTGCGGCGCACTCATCTTTGATGGCTGTCATACAGACCGAATTTGATTCGGCTGTGCGTAGCGTGCAGTTGCTCCCACCGCTTTTCCCCGTTATCAGCAATGTAACCGCATTCCCAATGCTTACTGTGCCTGACATCCAGGCCGATCTGACAGCCCAGTTGACTTCCCGCGTTCGCTGGACCGAGTCGGTGCAAGTCATGCGTGGACTGGGTGTCGATACGTTTCTTGAAATTGGTGCCGGATCCGTTTTGACCGGCTTGCTCAAGCGAATAGACTCCGAGGCAAAGGGGGTATCTTTTGGAACGCCCGCCGATTTTGCTCAACTGCCATAAAATCTGGTCTAATCGGTTATAATCAGCATCTGTGAAAAAAAGAACAGATGCAAGGTTTTTGTTCCAATACAACTCAGGAGAATTGACGCATGAGCCTCAGCCAGATTGCAATTTCTCTGCCTGTCTCGCCAACCATTGCCTTGAATGAAGAAGCCCGCATCTTACGCGAGAAAGGAGAGCCGGTTATTCATTTAGGGATTGGAGAGCCAAAGAATAAGACCCCGATTACAGCCATTTTGAGTTCAGCAGCAAAACTATCGAGCGGGGACGTGAAATATGTGCCCACGGATGGTACCCCCAGTCTGAAAAAGGCCATTATACGTTACACAGAGGAGAATTACAACCGCGTTGTTTCTCCTTACAATGTGATTGTGTCAGATGGGGCCAAGCAATCGCTGTGGAACATCCTGTTCACGTTGTGTAATCCGCAGGATGAAGTCATTGTTTTGGCGCCATACTGGGTCTCTTATCCAGAAATGATTCGCATGGTGGGGGCAGTCCCGGTTATTGTTACACCTGAGGATGGGAGTTTTATTCCGTCCTTTGATGAGATTGAGCGCGTTGTTGGCTCTTATACCAAGGCCATCATTGTCAATAGCCCGAACAATCCGTCTGGCGTTGTTTATCCTCCGGAATTGATTGCACAAATCGTAGAACTTTGTGAAAGCAAAGGAATCTACATGATTTGCGATGATATTTACCATAAGTTAGTCTTTGATGGTATCACTGCACCGCCGGCTTATTCCTATACAAGTAAAGATGTGGAGAATTCAAAAGTCATTGTAGTGAACGGCGTAGCAAAAATATATGGCATGACCGGCTTCCGGGTGGGTTGGGTAGTAGCACCGCGTCGTTTGGTGGAGGTGATGACCAACGTCCAATCTCAGACCACCACTTGCGTCTCGCCAGTGATGCAGGCGGCAGCTGAGGGAGCACTTCTAGGGATGCAGTCAGTGGTAGAGGCTTTGCGCCTGACCATGCAAAATAACCGTGACGTATTGATGCAGGAACTACGCACCTTTAGCGGCGTTCATTGCACCAAGCCTCAGGGTACGTTTTACGCCCTGCCTGATTTCCGCGCTTATATGCGCAAGAGCGTTGCCAGTACCTCGGCTGAACTCTCGCAATTTTTGCTCAAGAAAGCGTTGGTAGTAACCGTGCCTGGCAAAGAATTTGGTATGGAAGGGTATTTGCGATTGAGTTATGCCGGTTCGGTCAAAGACCTAACCGAGGGTATTGAGCGCATGAAGTGGGCGCTGGACCCCAATGCACCGAGCGAAATCTACATTGGCGATCGAAAATTGCTGAGAGATTGGATTTAACCGGGAGTGAACGCAAAATGAACAACATTCTTAACATCAAAACTCCTGCTGAAGGGCAGGCACAGGCTATTCGCAGCGATTATGGCTTGGACTATCTTGGCCTGACCAATCTGCGCAAGGTTTACTGGAATTTACCTACCGAGGCCTTATATGAGGAAGCCATCTTTCGTGGTGAGGGTAGCGTTGCTCATATGGGGCCATTTATTGTCAATACCGGCAAGCACACAGCCAGAGCGGCCAATGATAAATTTGTAGTGCGCGAACCTTCCACCGAAGCGAATATTTGGTGGGGACAGTACAATCGTCCCTTTGCACCCGAAAAATTCGACGAGTTGTTTGCTCGGCTGCAAGGTTATCTGCAGGGACGGGATGTCTTTGTTCAAGATTGTTATGGCGGGGCAGACCCCGATTATCGCCTGTCCGTGCGCGTGATTACCGAATTGGCCTGGCACAGCCACTTTGCGCGTAATATGTTTATCAAGCCGCAGACAGCAGATGAATATCGCCGCTTCGTGCCAGAGTTTACGGTGATCGCTGTCCCCGGTTTTAAATCCTTCCCCCAAATTGACCAGACACCGACGGAAACTTTTATTGTGCTCAATTTTTCCCAGAAGTTGTGCATCATTGGTAATACTGGCTACGGTGGCGAAATCAAAAAATCAGTCTTTACCCTCTTAAACTATCTTTTGCCTTTGCATGATGGTGTAATGACCATGCATTGCTCGGCTAATGTTGGCCCCCAAGGAGATGTAGCACTCTTTTTTGGTCTATCTGGGACTGGAAAAACCACACTTTCGGCTGATCCAAGCCGGGGGCTGATTGGCGATGACGAGCATGGTTGGTCGGATAACGGCATTTTCAACTTTGAAGATGGTTGTTACGCCAAGGTGATTAACCTGTCTCCTACGGCTGAGCCTCAAATCTACGCCTGTACGCAGCGTTTTGGCACTATTTTGGAAAACGTGGTCTATGATCCTGTCACGCGCCTGATAAATTTAGATGACTCGAGCCTGACCGAGAATACGCGCGCCTCCTATCCGCTAACCTTTATTGAGAATGCTATTGAGTCCAAGCGCGGAGGCCACCCCAAAAACATCATCTTTTTAACTTGTGATGCTTCTGGTGTCATGCCGCCAGTAGCACAACTTTCAGTAGAGCAAGCAATGTACCACTTCATTTCTGGATACACTTCTAAAATTGCAGGTACAGAAATTGGCTTGCGCGATGAACCGGAAATCACTTTTAGCGCCTGTTTTGGTGGACCGTTTATGGTTCATAAACCTGCTTATTATGCAGATTTACTGCGGCGTAAAATTGAACGCTATGACGTCAAGTGCTGGCTGGTTAATACCGGTTGGTTGGGCGGACCATATGGCGTTGGCAAACGTATCAGCATTCGCCATACTCGGAATCTACTTAATGCTATTCTCGATGGCAAATTGAATGATGTAGAGTACTACCAAGATCCAATCTTTGGTTTCCAGGTGCCCAAGAGTTGCCCAGATGTTCCGGAAGATGTGCTTTATCCGGCCCGTGCCTGGCAGTCACAGGATGAATATTGGAAACGGTACAGACAGTTGGCTTCGCGCTTTATTGATAATTTCAAGAAATTTGAGGCCGATTGTCCCCCTGAAGTTCGGGCCGCAGGCCCGAAGATATAAGCCGGCTTATAAAATGGAGCGGACGCCTCGGGCAGATCTTTTGCTTGAGGCGCCCGCTTTTGATATTCCCCCAGTGTTTTTGATTTTGGAGGTAACCATGCGCCCTGACTGGGATTCTTACTTTATGAAGATTGCTTCTGCTGTTTCTGAACGCAGCACCTGTGACCGGGCGGCTGTAGGCTGTGTCCTTGTGCGGGACAAACGCATTTTGACCACAGGCTTTAATGGTTCACCCAGCGGCCAGCCACATTGTGACGAGGTAGGGCACTTAATGGTAGAGGGCCACTGCGTTCGTACGATCCATGCCGAAATGAACGCTATCATTCAGGCGGCGTTGCATGGAGTCTCAACGCGGGGCGCAACCTGCTATGTGACACATTTTCCGTGTATCAATTGCACCAAGGCGCTTATCAATGCGGGCATTGTCCGGTTGGTGTATAGTGTTGCCTACCGGCAGGACGAAAATGCGCTGGAGTTTTTGAGATTAGCCAACATTGAGATTGTGCAAAAAGAATACCCTGCGCATCAACCTTGATCTGTTTGTTGCAACTGCTACTGACCACTTGCTACAACACGGAGTTGTGTGGCCTGGGCCACAGGAAAATTGTCCACCGTACATTCCCATTTGTAGCCACTTGTGTTTACACACGGATACCAGTTATCTTGTGTTTCTGATAATCTGATGAATACTTGATCGGCAGAGCGGTTCAACGAGATGGCAACATACTCGATTTTGCTTGGATCTGTTCCAAGTCCATATGAGACATTGGAGATAGCGTAGCCGCTGATTTCACCGACTCCATCACCACCACCGGCGGGGAGAATGGTGTTGCTGGCAGCATCGAGTTGAGTGACACAGGCCGATAAGATGAATGCCAAAGTAGCAAACAATGCAAGGTACTTAAGGTTGGGCGTCATTTCCTTTTCTCCTTACACAACTCTGATGAGATGAGTTGAAGAAGCAAGCAAGACACCCGAATAAAAAAGTCTGGCTTGGGAGAAGCCAGACTCGCACAAAGAACAGTCTTTGCAATCTTCGGCGGCCTGGCAGTCGTAACCTTTCGGTTTTAGACCCATGGCTTTGCGTCGCCGGCTTTCGCCGGGTTTGCCTTTATCGGATGTTGTCTTGCAATGTTATCTTACAACAGTTTTGCGTTGTTGGAGTTTACATTTGCTTTTCAAACCTTTTTTTGTTTTGCTGTTGTATGCTCAACGAGATTACTCACCAGAGAAGACAATCTTTTAAGTGGCTTTCAAGAACTGTTCTAACTTAGCAATAGCCTCTTGATAGACCTGCTTTAAGTCGGCCAAAAGTTTTGCGGTATTCGCCGGAAACTCAGAGACAGTTGCTTTTTCAAGGGTTAAAGCCAGTTCAGAGACCGCTGTTGCTCCAACGGTTGCACTGCTGGATTTGAGCGTATGGGCTGTCCTGTGAAAGGCAGTTACATCACCGGCTTGAAATGCCTTGCTCAATTGGGCCATCAAGGTTTGAGAATTGTTCAGATAGGTCTGTACAATATCTGCGATGAAATTGTCGGCTTCTTCCCCCATTACTTCTCGATAGGCCTCCAGGGCCGACCAGTCAATGATATCCATGGTATCTCCTTTTTAATCAGACGTGTGAGAGTGGCTGGCATTTTTGAAGCGCTTGAATAAGTTCCTCCACCCGTACTGGCTTGCTGATGTAATCGTCCATACCTGCTTCCAGATAGCGTTCGCGATCGCCTTCCAGTGCGTCAGCGGTCATCGCGATGATGCGTGGCGTACGATGGGAATAACGTTGACGGATATGGGCTGTGGCCGTAACGCCGTCCATTTCGGGCATCTGTATATCCATGAAGATGACATCATATTCTTGACGCTCTAAGGCCTCAAGCGCCTCCAGCCCGTTTGATGAAACATCTGCCAGGTAGCCGAGCCGCTTGAGCAGATTGATAGCCACCTTTTGATTGACGGGGTTGTCTTCGACCAGCAGGATGCGCAGGGGGTGTTCACGCCCCAGACTTTCATCCAGTTTCAACAGCGTGGCTGTCTTTTTGACTGCCTGGGTTTGCTTTTGAATGATACTTTCCAGCACAGATTGCAACTGGGCGGGCTTAATCGGTTTGGTCAGGTAGGCAGCGAGGGAAACCTTTTCAGCATCTTCTTGTCTGGAACCGAGGGAGGTGAGCATAATCAGCGGGAGGACAGTGGGTGGATACTTTTCCTGGATAATGCTTGCCAGTGTGATGCCGTCCATATCTGGCATGTGCATATCCAGGATAACCAGGTCAAATGGTTCGCTATTTTCCAGCAGTTTCAGGGCGGCTGGACCGGACTCTGCTTGAACCGGCAACATGCCCCACTTTTTTGTGTATCGCTCTAATATCAAGCGGTTGGTGGCGTTGTCATCTACGATAAGCAAGCGTTTCCCATTCAGACTGGGAGGTTGTCCCAGCCCGGCAAGGCGGGCAGTTGCGACTGCAGTTGTGGCCAGGATGGTGAAGTGGAAGGTGGAGCCAACCCCTACCTGGCTCTCAACCCAAATTTTACCTCCCATCATTTCTACCAGGCGTTTGCTGATGGTCAGGCCAAGACCAGTCCCGCCGTATTTACGAGTTGTGGAAGCGTCCACCTGGCTGAAGGCCTGGAAGAGCCGGTCCAGCCGGTCGGGTGGGATGCCAATCCCCGTATCACGTACAGAGAAGAGCAACTCAAATGTATTATCCTGTACCTGCCTGGCGCTGACCGAGACAACGATTTCGCCTTTTTCTGTAAACTTGACCGCATTGCTGAGTAAATTGACCAGCACCTGCCGCAATCGGGTGACATCGCCAGTTAATTTGGACGGCACGCCTTCTTGGATGGTGTAAGCCAGGTCGAGCCCTTTCTGGTTGGCGCTGGCTGCCACCAGGTCAAGCGCTGTTTCAATGCAGTCGCTCAGATAGAAGGGGTGTTGTTCCAGTTGCATCTTGCCGGCTTCAATTTTTGAGAAGTCCAGGATGTCGTTGATAATGTACAGGAGCGCGTCGCTGCTGTTGCGGATGGTCTCGGCGTAATCCTGCTGTTCGGCGTTGAGAGGGGTGTTCAGCAGAAGACTGGTCATGCCAACAATGGCGTTCAATGGTGTGCGTATTTCGTGACTCATATTGGCCAAAAATTCTGATTTGGCTTTTGCTGCGGCTTCAGCCTCACGCTGGGCGCGAATTAAATCGGTCAGGTCATGGTAGAGGCCAACAATGCCAACTTGTTCACCATTAACAACAACTGGCGCTCCGAAGATTTCCACATCAATCAACCTGCCGTCTTTTGCCTGGCGCTTGCCCAGCGCATGTACCATCTGCCCAAATTCGACTTTTTGGGTGTAAAGGAAGGCTTGCTCTCGACTTTCTTCGGGCGCAATGATGTCGTCAATTTTTTTGCCGACAATTTCATCTTCGGTATAGCCAAACAATTGCTCAAAAGCCGGGTTGCAGGCAGTAATTTGATGGTCAAGGTTCAGTGTTACAATGGCGATGGGGTTAATTTGCAGCAAGGTTTCGAAGTACTTTTTCTGTTCGAGTGTTTCAAACTCAATTTGCTTGCGGTTTGTAATATCCAGTAATACGCCCTGCCAGTAAAGCGGCTTACCAGTTGAGTCGCGAATTAGAAGTGCATCGTCCTGAAGCCAGACAATACGCCCATCGCGCGCCTGGAGTCGATATTCAACGTGAAGTTTTCCTCCTTCGGTGCTCACGCGTTGATATTCAGCCAGGACGCGCTCACGATCATCGGGGTGTAGTAGTTGTACCCATAAATCAGGAGTGTTTCGCCATTCATCTACGGAGTAACCAAGCAGGCTTTCTGTTTGTGGCGAGGTATAAATATTGCTGCAGAGTTCATCTGGATTGTCGAGATAAATGACCGCAGGGATATTTTCAACCAGCATGCGAAATTTTTCTTCGCTTGCTTTGAGCGCTGCTTCAAAGGTTTTTCTCTCAGCGATCTCGTTTTCCAGTGCCAGATTGGTTTCCCTGAGCACCTCTGTGCGCTCTTCAACCATTTTCTCCAGACTCTTGGACATTTCGTATAGACGGTCGCCGCGGCTGCCGATAACATAACCGGCTATACCCAGAACGAAAGGTGCCATCCAGACAACCCAGAAGACGGGGTGTCCCACAATCAATTGGCCAACGGTTTTCCATGCAAAGGGCAAAGAACGAAACGCTATCTCGATGATCAAGGCGGTCGTTGGGAAAAATAATCCAAATAGTGCACCCCCTAGCGCGAGAGTAATAGATTGCTTTTGGCGAATTTTGGGGATGTTACTGTTCACGAGACGACTTCCTCAATTTTTGAAAATTCAATTTGTTCGCCGCCTTTGTCTTTGGCGCGGTACAGTGCCTGATCCGCCAGGGCAAGGATTTTATTCAGGTCATCCGCGCCGGTTCTTGCGTCAACAACGTGCACGCCAACGCTGGCGCTAACTGGCACCATTTTTCCCTCAACCGACAAAGGGATTTGGGCAATGCAATTGCGAATGCGTTCGGCAATTACACCGGCATCTTGTGCATTGACGCCCGGCAGAATGATGATAAATTCATCGCCGGCCCAGCGGCCGCATAAATCATATGGGCGTACATTAGCCTGTAAGGTTTTGGCAACGGCTTTGAGGGCCTCGTCGCCAACCAGGTGACCGTATTGATCGTTGATTTTTTTGAAATCGTCGAGGTCTAAAAAGAGAATGCTGACCGGCTGATTAGTGCGTCTGGAGCGTTCCAGTTCGTTTTGGGCTGTAGCGTAAATCGCACGTCGGTTGAGCAGCCCGGTTAGATAGTCAATGTTGATAAGTCTCTCCATTTCCTGATTGGCCTGGCGCAAGCGTGTCTCCAGGCGGATAATTCGTTCTCCCACAGCAACGCGGGCAAGAAACTCACGCAAATCAAACGGTTTAACAAGATAATCATCGGCGCCTGCATCTAATCCATCGACCACGTCATGGCGTTCGTGTTTGCCGGTTATCATGATGATGTAAACATAAAATGGCAGGTCGGCTTCGCGTATTTGTCGGATAAGATCCAGGCCGTTAAGTCCTGGCATTTCCCAATCTGTAATCAAGAGCTGAATTTGTTCGCGCCACATAATTTCCATGGCCGCGTAGGGATCTTGTTCGGCAAAGACCTGGTGGCTGGCGCGTTCAAGTTGACGCTTGAGTAACAGGCACTGGGTAGGATCGTCCTCGATGACAAGGATTTTCATAGATTCTGCTTCGGGTAAGAGACTTGTCTGGTTTTTGGAATCAATCGCCCGGTCCAGGCGTGGACACGATGCGCAAATCGCCGAGGTCAAGGGAGACACCTGCTTGTATTCTCAGGGGAAATTCGTACCCTGAAACGCCGCGTGCGACAATGATTGAGCGTCCACCAGCGGGCACATTCTGTATGGCAAACTTTCCATCGTTGTCTGTCTGGGTTTTCAGGTTGGTACCCGGAACGAAAACTTCGGCTTGCAAGGGAGTGCCATCTGGCCCAACTACCCTGCCTGCAATGTTTCCGGTGCCGGTCACTGTCTGGAAAACGGTGCTCTTGGAAAAAACGTTGATTAGCCAAACGCTTATTACCAGCAAGGTCAGGATGCCAATGATCAGCCATTGCCGTCGCCGGGCAGACAAATCTGGCGGTCTTTCGGGGAGCCCAAGCCGATAGTCGTTTAGAGAGGGAGAATTTTCAAAGGACATCTTTGCCTCCTTATCTATGGTACGGGTTCTACGGTGACAGCGTCGAAGCCGACGCGCGTATTGTCCCAGGTGCGCAGGCCGATTCCTCCGGAGGCGTAGGTGCTGTCTCGACCTTGCAGGACCTGTGTCCCATCTACATAGGCGGTAAAAGTATCTCCCTGAACAACAAGTTTGATTGCGTGAGGCTCACCGTGCCAATCATAGTTTTTGACACGGGCTACAGCAAAGGGAGATAACTCGTAGCCGTTGACCCATTTGCGTAAGATAAAGGCTCCATAACCAGGGTCATACTGAAACGTATAGCCGTTCACTTTTTCCGGGTTGGAGACTCGGAAGTAGACGCCATAGCCGTTTCCCTGGAGCAGGGTGGCTGCATCAAGGTTGATGACGTAATCGCTTTCGCTCAAGTCGTGGAAAATACGACCTTCTCCCGTTCCGCCCCACAGTTGACCGTTGACAACTTTCCAGTTGCCTTTAATGATTTTCCAGGCATCCAGGTTATCAAATGTATCTGCAAAGTAGATTTTTTTGCAAGCGCTTTGGATATTCAGCGAGCAGGCGACTCTGGTAAAGGTGTTGCCAAGGTTAATACCAAACAATCCCAGAATTTCAATTGTGCCGATGACGATCAACAAAATAATCAAAATGTATTCAATCAATCCCTGTCCTTTAGAAGCGGTATTTTGTTTCATTGCACCTTCTCCTTTTAGTTTTTAGCACGTTGTTGGAGTCGTCGGGCAATGCGCATCCAGGCTGCCGTGGGATTTTGAGGGCGGGTTTTCTTGTCTTCACTTTTGCTGATGCGAAAAGCCCAATCTTCAAAAATTGCGCTCATTGGGCTTTCCGGTTCTGCTACCAGAAGTGGAACGCCAGTGTTAATAGCCTGAACAATGGGTTCAGGTGCAAAAGGAAGCACAGCCTTGATTTCGCGTTTCAGGGCGTGTTCGATGTCTTTTCTGGCAAGGCCGCGCCGCTCAAAAGTCCAATTGAGGACTAAAGAGAACTTTTCTTGCGCATAGCCTAGATTCTCAAATGTGCCTATGGTCAAGGCTGCGGCTCGCACGGATGCCAGGTCTGGAGACAGCAACACAAAAATTTCGTCTGCTTCATCCAGGCCGGCCAGGGTTGTTTCCGAAAAATCGTGCGGTAAATCGAGAACAATGTAATTGTACTGTTGGCGTAAAAGCCGCAGGACATGGGCAACTTTTTCTGCATTGACCAGTTCGCCCTCTTCGGGCCGGCTAGGCGCTGCCAGGACATGTACGCCGCTTTCGTGGGGGCGTAAGAGCGAGTGAACCAGGTCCTGGTCAATTTCTCCAATGGGGAAGCGGGCCAGGTCAGCCCATGTATTGCGCAAGGAGAGATTGAACAGCAGGGCAGATTGCCCTGCCGTCATGACCATGTCCACCAGTGCAGCCGGCTGCCCCCAGACTTGTGCCAACCCACAGGCAAGATTGGCCGAGATAGTGGAAACACCCACCCCGCCGCGTAGCGAGAAGACAGCAATGACTTTTCCTTGTTTGGCAGTTAAGGCCTCGGTGTGAATTTGGGCATAGCGTCGCAACAGAGCCAGACTGCGCGCCAACAGTTCCTTAGGCTCAAAGGGCTTAGCCAGATAATCATCTGCCCCGGCTTCAAAACCATTGACTTTTTGCTCCAATGTATCCACTGCGGTGAGCAAAATGATGGGGATGAAGGCCGTATCGGGGTTCTTGCGGATGCGGCGGCAAGCCTGAAAACCGTCCATATTTGGCATCATCACATCCATCAGAATTAAATCGGGCCGTTGTTCGGCAGCCAGTTGGACAGCCTCCAGACCATCGGAGGCAAGAATGACTTCCATCCCCTGACGCGCTACAACCTGACTCACCAGTTTGCGCATCATTTCGTCATCATCTACAACCAGGACTTTTGTGGACACAGGCATCTCCCTAAAAAACAGTTTTCTCTTGTCTTATATTGAGGCTTGTTCGCAGGTCAACAGAAAAAATATGTCCCAAAGTTTGAGGTTATTGTCTGTAAATTGCAACCTCCCCTTTGGGATATTTTTGTTTTTTTATCATACTCCTTTTGGGGGGAAAAATCATAACAAATTCATTTCTGTTGTTTGTTGCTAAAATTGCAGAACTCGACCAAGGCAAACGGCGCAGGCAGGATAGCATACTGTTTCTTGTTAACCCCTTCAGAAGTCGGTAAACACAAACCATTGCGTTTTGTATATAATGATTCCATAGCGCAGCCTCTAGCCGCAACCAAACTGGCGTTGTCCTGGCGTTGCGCCGCAGTTGTTTGTCCTGGCGCTTGCCCAGAGAACTGCGGCGCGAACCCAAGGTTAACCATTGTGCAAAATCTTTACGATTGTGATAGATTCTCAAGAGTAATATTATGCACAAGAATCTCATACAGAAAGAAGGCAATATGTTGACCTCTTTGCGTCAAATGCAGCCCTCCCTCGCCGCCCGCATCGTGGACCTGCAATACGCCCGCCAGCCGGAAGTCTGGAAGCCCTACGGCTCGCCCGGCCGCGAGAAGAGCGTGCGCGACGCCGGCTACCATCTCACCTACCTGGCCGAGGCGCTTGAAGCCGACGACCCGGCCCTCTTCAGCGAGTACCTGGCCTGGGTCAAGGCGCTCTTTGCCGGGTTGAAATTCCCCGCCGATGTGCTGCCGGTCACGCTGGAGTGCATGCGCCAGGCGCTGAGCGAGGCGCTGCCCGCCGGGGAACGGGAGTCCGCCCTGGCCATCCTGGAGATTGGCCTGCGCTCGCTGGAGACCGCCGCCGAGGAGCCGGCCTCTTTCCTGCACGCCGACGCCCCCCTAGCCGACCTGGCGCGCCGTTACCTGGAATCCCTCCTGCAAGCCGACCGCCGCGCCGCCAGCCGCATGATTCTCGAAGCCGTTGAACACGGGACGCCCCTGCGCGACATCTACCTGCACGTCTTCCAGCCCGTCCAGCGCGAGGTGGGCCGCCTGTGGCAGACCAACCGCATCAGCGTGGCGCAGGAACACTTCTGCACCGCCGCCACCCAGATGGTCATGTCGCAACTCTACCCCTACCTGTTCACCGGCGAGCGCAAGGAACGCCGTGTGGTGGTGGCCTGCGTGGGCGGCGAACTGCACGAACTCGGCGCCCGCATGGTAGCCGACTTCTTCGAAATGAGCGGCTGGGACTCCACCTTCCTGGGCGCCAACACCCCGCCCGAAAGCGTCCTGCGCATGGTGGCGGAACGCAACGCCGACCTGCTGGCCATCTCGGCGACGATGACCTTTCACGTCAGCCGCGTGCGCGACCTGGTGGCCGAACTGCGCGCCAGCGCCTCGTCGCGCGCCCGCGTCCTGGTCGGCGGATACCCGTTCAATCTCTCCCCAGGCCTGTGGTGCAAGGTCGGCGCGGATGGCTACGCCCCCGACGCCGTCGGCGCTGTCCAGGCGGCGGAGAAGGTGCTGGCCGTATAACCGTAAGACGGGCTTTCGGCCCGTCTGGACAGGAAACTGCCTGCCAGCTGTCCGCCGGGCTAAACCGCAGGGGCTAAAGCCCCTGCTCAGTACATGAAAGTCTGCTTAAGCAGACTCCATTGCCCATGCGCCGAGTCGGCTTTAGCCGACTTCCATGCCCTGAGGCGGGGGATTGATCCCGCCGTCTGAAAGGAATTTTGATCTTATGTCCTATTGGCGTCTACACTATCATCTCATCTGGTCAACCTCTGAGCGTCAACCCACCCTGACGCCAGAACGGGAGAAAATTTTCTATGGCGTGTTGTACCAAAAAGCAAAAGAGTTGGGCCTAACAATCCATGCGGCAGGCAATACCGAAGACCATGTTCATGTGGTGCTTTCAGTTCCACCGACCCGTGCCATAGCCGACTGCGTTCGCCACATTAAAGGCGCAAGCGCCTATGCCATCAATCAAATGCCAGAGAGCGACGGCCCATTCAAATGGCAAGAAGGTTATGGGGCATTGACGATTGGTGAGCGATCCTTGCCTGCGGTGATGAAGTACGCAACCCACCAAAAAGAGCATCATCAACAGAACAGCACGTTGAACATTTATGAGAAAACCAATGAGGATTGAACCCATCACCAACCATCACCGGCTACCCGCTCAACTCATGAAAGTCCGCTTACCCTTACAGGGTGCTTCGCGAAGCGGACTCTGCCGCCCATGCGCCGAGTCGGCTTCAGCCGACTTCCATGAACTGAGGCGGGGGATTCATCCCCCGCTGAAAACGCCGTTTTCCTTCAGAAAGGCTTTGCCATGACCGAACCCTCCGGACTTGCTCTCCTCTGCGACGCAAACGGCAACCTGCTCGAGGTCCTGCGTGACCCGCTGGGGCTGGCTGCCAATATCCAGCCGGGGACGCCGTTCACCCGTCTGGCGGCGCGCGGCTCGCTGGGCAAGGCGCTCTCCTTCCTGAACGAAATCAAGAGCCGCGGGGCGGCCTTCGATTGGGAGATCAATCTCCAAACCGGGGACGGAATCCGCACCCTGCACTTCAGCGGCGGCCGCTCCGGTGACCACATCCTGATCGCCGGAGCCGAAAACGGCAAATTTTCGCTCGCCCTCTACGAAGAGATGATGCGCATCAGCAACGAACAGACCAACGCCCTGCGCGGCGCCTACCAGAAAGCCGCCCGCGACGACGCTTTATACGATGAAATCAGCCGCCTGAACAACGAACTGGTGGCCATGCAGCGCGAACTGGCCAAGCAAAAGGCCGAACTGGAGCGCCTGAACGCCGAGAAGAACCGCTACCTGGGCATGGCCGCTCACGACCTGCGCAACCCCCTGCACGCCATCCTGATGAGCAGCGAATTCCTGCTCGATGAATGCCCGCCGGGCGAAGGTCGCGAATTCATCCAGACCATCCACGATACCAGCCGCTTCATGGCCGCCCTGGTGGACGATTTGCTCAACGTGGCGCGCATCGAGGCGGGCGAACTGCACCTGGACTACAGCGCCGTGGATTTGCGCCTTCTGCTCGAACACAACGCCGCCATCAACCGTCCGCTGGCGGCGCGCAAACAAATCGAACTGGTGTATCATATTTCCGAGACCCCGCCTGCCCTGGCCGACGCCGCCAAACTGGAGCAGGTGCTGAACAATCTCATCGGCAACGCCGTCAAGTTCTCGCCGCCGGGCGGCCGCGTCGAAATCGGGCTGACGGCGCAGGGAAACGCCTTTTGCCTGAGCGTGCGCGACCACGGGCCGGGCATCCCGCCGGAGCGGCTGAAGACCCTCTTCCAGCCCTTCCAGCGCGGCGAAACCGGCAGCGCCGGCGAGAAATCCACCGGCCTGGGGCTGTCCATCGTCAAGCGCATCGTGGAGGGACACGGCGGCCGCATCTGGGTCGAGAGCCAGCCCGGCGCCGGCGCGGCCTTCTTCGTAGAGATCCCCTTCCAGCCGCCCGCATCCACCCCCTGAACTATCCGACCATCAGACTATCAGACTACCCGACTATTCGACTCTAAAGGACTTCCCTCATGCCCGAAAAAGCCAAAATCCTGGTAGTGGATGACGACCCGGTCATCGTCTCGGCCACCCGCCGCCTGCTGGACAAGGCCGGTTACGAGACCCTTCCCGCGCAGACCGGCCGGGAGGCGCTGGAAGCCGCCCGCGCCCATCACCCCGACCTGATCCTGCTGGACGTGAACATGCCCGACATGAACGGCTTCGACGCCTGCCGCCAGATCAAGGCCGACCCTGTCCTGTCCGGCATCGGCGTCATCATCGTCACCAGCACCTACACCGACGCCGAAAGTCAGGCCGCCGGGCTGGACCTGGGCGCGGACGGCTACATCGCCCGCCCCATCTCCAACCGTGAACTGCTGGCGCGCGTCCAGGCAATGCTGCGCCAGCGCGCCGCCGAGCAGGAGGCGCGCCGCATCGCCGCCGAGTGGACGGCCACCTTCGATGCCGTGGAAAGCGCCGTCTTCCTGACCGATGAACACTTCACCATTCTCAAGTGGAATCGCAAAGCGGAGACCCTGTTCCAAACCCCGCAGGCGGAAATGGTCGGCCAGAAGTGCTATCGCCTGGTGCATGGCACGCGCCGGCCGATTGCGGCCTGCCCGCTCGAAGCCGTGCGCGAAGAAAAACAACGCAAGACGATGGTCTTCGAGCAGGATGGAATCTGGCTGGAGGTGACCGTTGACCCGGTGCTGGATGCGTCCGGTCAGTTCATCGGCTCGGTGCATGTGGTCAACAACATCACCGAGCGCAAGCGGGCAGAAGATGCGCTGAACGAAAACCGCCAGTATTTGCAAGCCGTGTTGGACTCCATCAACGACGCCGTTTTTGTGGACGACGCCGACACGGGAGAAATCATTGATGTCAACCGCGCCATGTGTGAGATGTACGGCTATTCCCGCGAGGAGGCGTTGCGCACTCCGATTGGCAACCTGAGCCTGGGCGAGCCGCCCTACTCGCAGGCCGAAGCCCTGGAATGGCTGCGCAAGACGCGCGAATTTGGGCCGCAGGTCTTCGAATGGCTGGCCAAACACAAGGACGGTCACACCTTCTGGGTGGAGGTCAGCACCCGCTTTGCCGTCATCGGCGGACATAACCGCTTTGTCGTCATTGTGCGCGACATCACCGAGCGCAAGCAGGCAGAGGAAGCCCTGCGCGAGAGTGAGGAGAAACTTCAAAACATCATCCAGCATAGCGGGAGTATGTTCTACACCCATACCCCCGATCACGTTCTGACATACGTCAGCCCCCAGGTGCGGGATATTCTAGACTGTGAGCCAGAAGAAGCGCATGTCCGCTGGCAGGAATTTCTTACCGATCACCCCACCAATCAGAAGGGCATTCAGGCCACCGAGCGCGCCATCCAGACCGGTCAGCGCCAGCCGCCGTATGAATTGGAATTGATGACTCGTACAGGTCGCCGAATCTGGGTGCGTGTGGACGAAAGCCCGCTGGTGCGAAATGGAACGACCGTTGCAATTGTTGGATCGGTAACCGACATCACCGAGCGCAAACGGGCCGAAGAAGCCTTGCGCCAGAGCGAGGAGACCTATCGCAACTTGTTCCACAATGCCCAGGTTGGCCTGTTCCGCACCCGCATCGAAGATGGCAAGATTCTGGAAAGCAACGAGCAATTGGCGCGCATGTTCGGCTACGACAACCGCGAAGAATTCATCGCCGAGTACGTCACCTCGCAGAATTACGTTGACCCCGGCACGCGCGAGCGCATGTTAGACATGATCCGCCGCGATGGTTACGTGCAAAACTTCGAAGCGCGTTTCTACCGCAAAGACCGTTCCATCTTCTGGGCGCGCTACTCGGCCCGCATCTATCCCGAACAGGGCTGGATCGAGGGCGTAGTCGAAGACATCACCGAGCGCAAGCAGGCGGAAGCGCGATTGCTTTCCGAAAAGGCCTGGTCCGAAGCCATTATCAACGCCGCGCCGAACATCATCGTCGGGCTAGGCGAAGGCTTCCAGATCATGATCTTCAACAAATTCACCGAAGAATTGACTGGCTACAAGGCGGAAGAAGTGCTGGGCAAACCCTGGATTGACCTCTTCATTCCCCCAGAACAGCGCGCCGAGTTATACCGCGTTTGGGAGCAAATCGTGGAAAACTCCCTGAGCGAATACCATTATGAAAACCCGATTACAACCAAAACCGGCGAACAACGCCTGATCAGTTGGAACAACACGGTTTTGACAGAAAACGGCCAGTTTCGCATGTTGCTCTCGATCGGCGAAGACATCACCGAGCGCAAGCGGGCCGAAGAAGCCCTGCGCGAGAGCGAGGAGAAGTACCGCACCCTAGTGGAGACTGCCGACGATGTCATCCTGCTCACCGATCTGGAGGGCCGTCACCTCTTCCGCAACAGCGCCTACTACACCAGTTTGGGATTTGAAGTGGGCGAGGATGTCGAACTGGACGGTTACGCCCGCGTCCACCCGGACGATGCGCCCAGGTTGCGCTCCAGGATGGAAGACTTGCTTCGCGAGGGACAGATAAGTTCGGAATACCGCGTCCGGCACAAAAACGGCAGTTGGATTTACCGCTACGCCAAGTCGCGTCTGATTCGCGACGCCAATGGCCAACCGCAGGCCATCCTGGCCGTCATCCGCGACATCACCGAGCGCAAGCGCGTTGAAGACGAAATCCGCCGCCTGAACGCCGAACTGGAACAGCGCGTGGAAGAGCGCACCCGCCAACTGCGCGAGGCCCAGGAGCAACTGGTGCGCCAGGAGCGGCTGGCCGTCCTCGGTCAACTGGCGGGCAGCGTCGGCCACGAACTGCGCAACCCGCTGGCGGTCATCAGCAACGCCGTCTATTTCCTGAAACTCATCCAGCCGCAGGCCGATGAAAAGGTCAGGGAATACCTGGACATTCTGGAACGCGAGACGCGTAACGCCGACAAAATCATCAACGACCTGCTCGACTTCGCCCGCATCAAATCGGTGGAACGCGCCGCCGTATCCGTGCCGGACCTGGCGCGGCGCGTCCTGGAACGCTACCCCGCCCCGGCCAACATCCGCCTCCGCCTCGACCTGCCGCCCGACCTGCCGCCGCTCCACGTGGACGGCCGTCAAATCGAACAGGTGCTGGGCAACCTGGTGCTGAACGCCTATCAGGCCATGGAAGCGGAGGGAGGCGAGTTGTCACTCATTAGTGAACAGTTATCAGTGAACAGTGAACAGTGGCTGCGGATCACTGTCAAAGACACCGGCCCCGGCATCCCGCCCGAAAACCTGCCCAAACTCTTCGAGCCGCTCTTTACCACCAAAGCCAGGGGCATCGGGCTGGGACTGGCCGTCAGCAAACGGCTGGCGGAGGCCAACGGCGGCCGCATCGAGGTCCAGAGTACTTCGGGCCAGGGCGCGGCGTTTACGCTCATCCTGCCGGCAGTCCCACAGCCGCCGCAGGCGTTGCAAACGGAGGCGGAACAATGAACAGAAAATTTCCACCTTGCGCAGTCGAGTCCGGCTTCGCGAAGCACCCTTTAGGGTTAGCCGACTTCCATCCCTTGAGGCGGGGGATTTATCCCCCCGCCGATTGCCGTTGCCCGCGCGCCAAAATTCCGGGGATTGATCCCCCTACCCCGTCATCCGCCAGCACCAAAGCCACCCACCATCGGCTACCCGCCGGGGCTAAAGCCCCTGCTCAGCGCATGAAAGTCCGCTCAAGCGGACTCTGCCGCCCGCACACCGAGTCGGCTTCAGCCGACTTCCACGCCCTGAGGCGGGGGATTTATCCCCCCGCCGGCCACCGTCAACCGCCCGCCGAGTCCGGCTTCGCGAAGCATCCTTTAGGGTCAGCCGACTTCCATCCCTTGAGGCGGGGGATTTATCCCCCCGCCGGCTCACGCTCTGCCGGGGTGCAGCCATGACCACCCGCCGCGCCTCCATCCTCATCGTGGACGACAATCCCGCCATGGCCAAGACCACCGCCGACATCCTGGCGGCGCATGGCTACACCGTGCAGACCGCCGCCTCTGGCCGTGAGGCGCTGGACATCTTCCGCCGCGACAAAATCAATCTCCTGCTGACCGATGTCATCATGCCCGACATGAACGGGGTGGAACTCTTCGTGCAGGGGCGCCGCATCCTGCCCTCGCTGATGGCCTTCCTGATGACCGCCTACTCCGCCGACGACCTCATCCAGCGCGGCTGGAGGGAGGGCGTCAAGGCGGTGCTGACCAAGCCGCTCGATCTCAACCTGCTCCTGGCCCTGGTGCAGGGCGTCGAGGCAGCCTATCTGGAGAACCGGACATGAAAACGCCAGTCCGCCGGGGCGTTCTCCTGCTGATGGCCGCGATTCTGTTGGCCGCCTTTTGCGTGCAGTCCGCCGCTGCCGGCCGGATGGTGCGCGTCGGCGTCTATCAGAACGAGCCAAAGGTCTTCGTGGACGAGAACGGCCAGGCCGCCGGTCTGTTCATCGAACTGCTGGAGAAAATCGCCGCCGAAGAGGGCTGGGCGCTCGAATACGTCCCCTGCGAGTGGGAGGCCTGCCTGCAGGCGCTCGAGGCCGGTCAGATTGACCTGATGCCCGATGTGGCCTACTCGGCCGAGCGCGACCAACGCTTCGATTTCCACCAGACGCCCGTGCTGGAAAGTTGGTCACGCGTCTACGCCGCTCCCCGTTCGGGCATCGCCGCTCTGCGCGACCTGGACGGCAAGCGCGTCGCCGTCCTGTCCGGCTCGATCCAGCAGAGCGTCTTCGAGCAGTTGATGCAGGGCTTTGGCTACCAGGTCACCCTCGTGCCGGCTGACTCGCTGGAGGAGGCCTTCGAACTGGCCGCCAGCGGTCAGGCCGATGCGGCCATCGCCAACCATCTCTTCGGCGATTACTTCCACGCGCGCTACGGCCTGGTCAGGACGACCATTGACTTCAACCCCACGCAATTGTTCTACGCCACCGCCGAAGGCCGCAACGCCGACCTGCTCGAAGGCATTGACCGCCGCCTGAACGCCTGGATTCCCACTCCCGGCTCGCCCTACTACACCACCTTGGGGCACTGGACCAGCGTGGGACTGCGCGAGCGCGTGCCGCCTTATCTGTTTTGGGTGATTGGGATCATCTCCGTTTTGCTGACAGCGGCCGTGATTGGCCTCATCCTCCTCGGCAGGCGGACGGTCAGCGGCTCGCGGCGGCTGTTCCAGACCCGCCAGGCCCTGCATCAGAGCGAGCGGCGTTACGAGACGCTGGCGCGCATCTCGCCGGTGGGCATTTTCCGCACCGACGCGGCCGGCGCCACCACCTACGTCAACCCGGCCTGGTGCGCCATCAGCGGCCTGCCGCCCGAAAAAGCCCTCGGCGACGGCTGGATGGAGGCCGTTCACCCCGAAGACCTGCCGCGTCTGCGCCAGGAATGGCAGGACACGGCCCAACGCGGCGCTCCGGCCTTCTCCGATTACCGCTTCCTGCGCCCGGACGGCAGCCTGGCCTGGGTGATGGGACAGGCCGTCCCCGAAGTGGACGCCGACGGCCGTCTGCTTGGCTACGTCGGCACCATCACCGACATCACCGAACGCAAACAGGCCGAGGACTCCATCCGCCTCTACGCCGCCGAACTGGAAGCGCTCAACGCCCTCGGGCAGAGCGTCAACCGCTCGGTGGCGCTGGAAGAGGTCGTCGCCAACGCCATCGAAACCCTGCTGAAGGTCACCCAAACCGAAGTAGCCTTCCTCTTCCTGCGCGAGGGCGAACGCCTGATTTTGGCCGGCTCCGGCCCGCCCGAGGCGGCGCGTCGCTTCGGCGAAATCCCCGAACACAAGGTGGGCGAATGCATGTGCGGGCTGGCAGCGCGCGACGGACATCCCATGTACACCCGCGACATTTTCTCCGACCCGCGCTGCACCTGGGAGGAGTGCAAGAAGGCCCGCTACCGCTCCTTCGCCGCCCTGCCGCTGACGGTGGGCGGAGAGGTCATCGGCGTGGCCGGGCTGGCCTGTTCGCAGGAGCGCGATTTCGAGCCGCAGGCCGAATTCCTGGAGACGCTCGCCGCGCAGGCCGCCAGCGGCATCCGCAACGCCCAACTGTACACCGAGATTCAACGCTACGCCGCCGAACTGGAGGCGCGCGTCGCCGAGCGCACCCGCGACCTGAACCTGGCGCTGGAAAAGGCCCAGGCCGCCGACCGCATCAAGTCGGCCTTCCTGGCGACCATGTCGCACGAACTGCGCACGCCGCTCAACTCCATCATCGGTTTCACCGGTGTTCTCCTCCAGGGGCTGGCCGGGCCGCTCAACGCCGAGCAGAGCAAGCAACTCAACATGGTGAGCGACAGCGCCCAGCACCTCCTGGCGCTCATCAACGACGTGCTGGACATTTCCAAAATCGAGGCCGGCCAACTCGAAGTCCGCCGCGACCGCTTCGACCTGCGCACAGCCATCGAGAACGTCCTGCGCATGGTCACGCCGCTGGCGCAAAAGAAAGGCCTGACGCTGAACGCGGTCATTTCTTCCGGCGTCGGTCCCCTGGTCAGCGATCAGCGGCGGGTGGAGCAGATTCTCATCAACCTGCTCAACAACGCCGTCAAATTCACCGAGCGCGGCGAAGTGCGCCTGGAATGCGAGACGCGCCCCGGCTGGGTGGAACTGCGCGTGCGCGACACCGGCATCGGCATCCGCCCGCAGGACATGGACAAACTCTTCCACCCCTTCCAGCAACTGGAGACCGGCCTGGCGCGCCATCACGAAGGCACCGGCCTGGGACTGGCCATCTGCCAGCACCTGGCCTCCCTGCTGGGCGGCGGCATCCGCGCCGAAAGCGAGCCGGGCAAAGGCAGCCTGTTCACCGTCACCCTGCCGCTGGAGCGGGAAGGTTGACATGAAGAAGGTTGTCTGCAACCGCCCTCGAACCGCCGGGGCTAAAGCCCCTGCTCAGTGCATGAAAGTCCGCTCAAGCGGGACTCCATTGCCTGCGCGCCGAGTCCCCGCCGTCTGAAAGGAATTTTGACCTTATGTCCTATTGGCGTCTACACTATCATCTCATCTGGTCAACCTCTGAACGTCAACCCACCTTGACGACAGAACGAGAGAAGATTTTCTACGGTGTGCTGTACCAAAAAGCAAAAGAGTTAAGCCTGAAAATCCATGCGGCAGGCAATACCGAAGGCCATGTCCATGTGGTGCTTTCAGTTCCACCGACCCGTGCCATAGCCGACTGCGTTCGTCACATTAAAGGCGCAAGCGCCTATGCCATCAATCAAATGCCAGAGAGCGATGGCCAATTCAAATGGCAAGAAGGCTATGGGGCATTGACGATTGGTGAGCGATCCTTGCCTGCGGTGATGAAATATGCAGCCCGCCAAAAAGAACATCATCAACAGAACAGCACGTTGAACGTTTATGAGAAAACCGATGAGGATTGAACCTATCACCGACCACCGCCGCCTGCGCGCCGAGTCGGCTTCAGCCGACTTCCATGCTCTGAGGCGGGGGATTGATCCCCCCGCCGACCACCACGGCTACCTGCGCGCCGAGATTCATCCCCCCACCCGCCACCGCCGCCTGCCCGCCGAGTCCGGCTTCGCGAAGCACCCTTTAGGGTCAGCCGACTTTCATGCTCTGAGGCGGGGGATTGATCCCCCCGCCGGCCACCGTCGCCGTCGCCTGTACACCGCCGACAAATGGAGAAACACCCCATGGCACACATCCTGATTATCGAAGACAACGAACAAAACCTCTACCTGAGCACCTTCATCCTGGAAAAACACGGCCACCGCGTCAGCGCGGCGCGTGACGGGGCCGAGGGCATCCGCCTGGCCGAAACCCTGCGCCCCGACCTGATTCTGCTCGACATCCAACTCCCCGGCATGGACGGCTACGCCGTGGCCGCCAGCCTGCGCGGCAAACCCTCCCTGACCCGCGTCCCCATCGTGGCCGTCACCTCCTACGCCATGGCCGGCGACCGCGAGCGCGTCCTCGCCGCCGGATGCAACGGCTACATCGAAAAACCCATCAACCCCGCTACCTTCCTGGAGCAAGTGCTTGCCCATCTCCCGCCTGATTCGTCCGCTCTCGACGAGTGAGAAAGGAGCCCCTATGACCAAAATTCTTTTCGTGGACGACCTGGAACAAAACCGCTATCTCCTGCGCACTATTCTCACCGCTTCCGGCTACGAGATGCTGGAAGCCTCCAACGGCGTCGAGGCCCTCGACCTGGCGCGCCGCGAGCGCCCCGACCTGATTCTCTCCGACATCCTCATGCCGCAAATGGACGGCTTCACCCTGTGCCGCGAGTGCAAGCGCGACGAAGACCTGCGCGCCATCCCCTTCGTCTTCTACACCGCCACCTACACCGACCCGCGCGACGAGCAACTCGCCCTGCAACTGGGCGCGGCGCGCTTTGTCGTCAAGCCCATCGAAAACGGCGACTTCCTTGCCATCCTGCGCCAGGTGCTGGGCGAATACCAGCGCGGCGAACTGGCCGAGTCCCTGCCGCCGATGGAGGAAGAGACCGCCTTCTACCGCCTGTACAACGAGGCCCTCATCCGCAAACTGGAAGACAAAATGCTTGCCCTCGAGCAGAGCCACCGCGCCCTGGCCGAAAGCGAAGAGCGCCTGCGCCGCCTGGCGAGCGGCGTGGCCCACGAACTGCGCAACCCCCTGGGCGTCATCCACAACGCCGTCTATTACCTGCGCATGACCGCCCCGCCCGCGCCCCCGCACACAGAATTGAACGATTACCTGCGTATCCTGGAAACCGAGACGCGCAGCGCGGTGAACATCATCTCCAACCTGCTGGCATACACCACCGATTCGCATCCCGACCGGAGGCCGGTCCCCGTGACCGAGGTGGTGCGGCGCGTCCTGGAGCGCTACCCCGCCCCGCAGAACATCCGTGTCACCCTCGACCTGCCGCCCGACCTGCCCCCGCTCCACGTGGACGCGGCCCACATCGAACATGCTCTGGGCAACCTGGTGGTTAACGCCTACGAAGCCATGCCGGAGGGAGGAGAGTTGTCAGTAATCAGTGAACAGTTATCAGTGAACAGTGAACAGTGGCTGCAGATCACTGTCAAAGACACCGGCCCCGGCCTCCCGCCCGAAGCGCTGGACAAACTCTTCGAGCCGCTCTTCACCACCAAGCCGCATGGCATCGGGCTGGGACTGCCCGTCAGCAAGAAACTGGCCGAGGTCAACGGCGGCCGGCTCGAGGTCCAGGGTGCGCCGGGCCAGGGCGCGGCGTTCAGCCTGGTGCTTCCGGCGTATCCTGAAGACGCCGCCGCGTCGGCTGCGCCCTTGCCGTGAGGCCGAAAGGAAAACGATGACCAACACCCTCCACATTCTCCTTGTAGATGACGACCCGCGCATGACGCGCACCCTGGCCGACATCCTGGCGCTGCATGGCTACCAGGTTAGCCAGGCGGCCTCCGCGCCTGAGGCGCTGCGCCTGGCGCAGGAGACCGCCTTCGACTGCGTCCTGAGCGACATCGCCATGCCCGGCATGAACGGCAGCGAACTGGCGCGCCAATTGTACGAAATTCAGCCCGGCCTGCCGGTCTTCTTCATGACCGCCTACGCTTCCGAAGCCGTCCTGCAACAAGGGCTGGCCGCCGGCGCGGTGGGCGTCCTGGAGAAGCCGCTCGATATCCAGCATCTGCTGGACTTCCTGGCCGGACTGTGCGAGGCCAAAGTTGTCACCATTGTGGATAACGATTCCGATTTCTGCCGCACGCTGGGTGAGATTCTGGAGCGGCGCGGCTTCCGCGTCGCCTGCGTCAGCGACCCGCACACCGCCATCGAAACCATGCTCGCTGACTGTCAGATTCTCCTGCTGGACATGAAACTGAATTCCATCAGCGGCCGCGACCTGCTTGCGGCCATTCGCCGCAGCCACCCCGACTTGCCCGTCGTGCTGATCACCGGCTACCGGCAGGAGATGGCCGCCGCCGTCGAGGGCGCGCTGGCCCTGCACGCCGCCATCTGCTTCTACAAGCCGCTGGCGATCCCCGACCTGCTAACGAAATTGAGCGAAATCCAGCGCGGCAACTTGAAGAAACTGTGGAAGGCAACGCAAAAGTAGTGCAAGTTACCAATGCAGAGGTAAATCACACTCACCCTGATCGAGGCTGACCATGAGCCAGACCGAACGCATCCTCATCCTGGACGATGACCCCAACCTGCGCAAGACGCTCAGCGACATCCTGCGTCTCAAAGGCTATGACGTCCTGCCGATTGCCAAAAGCCAGGAGGCGCTGGAAGCCGCCGGGCGCGGCGAGATCGCCGTCGCCCTGATTGACCTGCGCCTGGAAGACCTGCCCGGCCTGGAAGTGCTGAAGCGCCTCAAAGACCTTTCGCCGGAGACCGAGTGCATCATCCTGACCGGCTACGCCTCGCAGGAGGCGGCCATCGAGGCTGTCAATGCCGGGGCCTATTCTTTCCTGCAAAAGCCCTACGAAATGCCGCAGGTGCTGCTCACCCTGCAGCGCGCCCTGGAAAAGCGCGCCGCCGCCCGCCGCCTGCGCGAGAGCGAGGCGCGCTTCCGCTCGCTGGCTGAAAGCACCGCCACCGCCATTTTTGTCTATTCTGGCGAGAAATTCATGTATGTCAATCACGCCACCGAGCAATTGAGCGGTTACACTGCCGAGGAACTGCTCGCCATGCACTTTTGGGACTTGGTGCATCCCGATTTTCGTGAGCTGGTCCGCCAGCGCGGCCTGGCGCGCCAGCGCGGCGAACCAGTCCCCCCGCGTTACGAGTTCAAGATCGTGCGCAAGGACGGCGAGGAACGCTGGATTGACTTCACGGCGGGCAGAATCGAATGGCAGGGAAAGCCCGCTGCCATCGGCACCGCCTTCGACATCACCGAGCGCAAGCAAGCGGAAGAGTCCCTGCGCCAGCAGGAAGAAGACTACCGCAAACTGTTCGAAGACCACGCCGCCGTCAAACTCATCATTGACCCCGATACCGGCGACATCGTGGACGCCAACCACGCCGCCGCCGCCTACTACGGCTGGTCGCGTGAAGAACTGCGGCAAATGCGCATCCAGCAAATCAACACGCTGTCTCCTGAAGAGGTCAAACAGGAGATGGAGCGCGCCCGCCGGCTGCAGCGCATCCATTTCGAATTCCGCCACCGCCGCGCCGATGGCTCGATCCGCGAGGTGAGCGTCTTCAGCAGCAAAGTTGTCTGGAAGGGCAAGGACTGTCTCTATTCCATCGTCCACGACATCAGCGCCCAAAAGCAGGCCGAAGCGCAACTTCTGCTGCAAAACGCTGCCCTGGAGGCCTCGGCCAACGCCATCGTCATCGCCAACCGCGAGGGATTCATCGAGTGGGCCAACCCGGCCTTCACCACCCTGACCGGCTACAAGGTCCCCGACGAGGTCTTCGGGCGCAACCCGCGCGACCTGGTCAAATCGGGCAAACAGGACCAGCGCTTCTACAAAGACCTGTGGGATACTATCCTCTCCGGCAGGGTCTGGCGCGGCACGCTCATCAACCGCCGCAAGGACGGCTCGCTCTACGACGAGGAGATGACCATCACGCCGGTCAAGAACGAAAGCGGCGAGATCACCCATTTCATCGCCGTCAAGCAGGACATCAGCCAGCGCAAACGCTGGGAGCGCGAACTGCTCGAAAGCGAAGCCCGCTACCGCGGCCTGTTCGAGGATTCGCCTGTCTCGCTCTGGGAGGAGGATTTCTCCCAGGTCAAAACGCGCCTGGAAGCCCTGCGCGCCGCCGGCGTGCAGGATTTCCGCGCCTACTTCGCCGAATACCCCGAATTCGTGCGTCAATGCGCTCAGGAAGTGCGCATCCTGGACGTGAACCGCGCCACCCTGCGCCTGTACCGCGCCGGCAGCAAAGAAGCCCTGCTCAAGAACCTGAGCCGTGTCTTTGGCGAGGAAAGTTACCTTATCTTTGCCGAGGAACTGACGCACATTGCCCAGGGCGAAACCGCTTTCCAGTGGGAAGGCGTCAATTACACCCTGGACGGCCAGCGGCTGGAAATCAGCCTCCAATGGCTGGCCATGCCCGGCCACGAAGACGACCTCTCCCGCGTCCTGATCTCGGTTGTGGACATCACCGAGCGCAAACTGGCCGAGGCCGCATTGCAGCAGCGCCTGGCGCAACTGACCGCCCTCAGCCGCGCCTCGCAGGCGGTCAGCGCCTCGCTCGACCTGGACACCACACTCCGCGAAATCGTCGCCCTTTCCAGAGAAGTCAGCGGCGCGCACTACGCCAGCGTTGTGCTGCTGGACGAGTCCGGCAAAATGCTCGAAAGCGCTGAGAATCTGCTGGGCCTGCCCGCCCTGGAGGGCCGCGCCCGCCGCAAAGGCTTCACCCAGTGGATCGCCGCCAACCGCCAGCCGCTTCTGGTGGAGCGCCTCGGCAAAAATGGGCGCCTCTACCCGCCGCCGCCCGAGGGCGCGCCGCGCAGCATCAACCCCTACCTGCGCCAGAAGGGCATCCAATCGCTGGCCGGACTGCCGCTGGTGGTGGAGGAACGCGTCGTCGGCGTCCTCTACCTGCACAGCACAAAACCGAACGCTTTCGATGGTCAATTGCCGCTCCTGAACGCCTTTGCCGCCCAGGCCGCCACCGCCCTCCAGAAGGCGCGCCTGTACCAGGCGGCCCAGAAAGAACTGGCCGAGCGCACTCGCGCCGAGGCCGAAGTCCGCCGCCGGGCCGAGGAATTTGCCGCTTTGTACGAAACGGCGCGCGACCTGGCCGCCCAATCTGAGTTGTTGCCCATCCTGCACAGCATTACGCAACATGCCTGCTCGCTGCTCCACGCCGCCAGCGGGAATGTGTACCTGTACGATCCCCAGCGCGGCGACCTGGAATTAACCATTTCTACGACCCCCCTGATCCCCACCGGCAGCCGCCTGTCCTTGGGCCAAGGCATGGCCGGGCGCGTCGCCCAAAGCGGCCAGCCGCTCATCGTGGATGATTACCACACCTGGGAGGGCCGCGCCCCACAGTACAAGGACATTCCCTTCCGCGCCGTCATCCAGGCGCCCATGCTGTATCAACAGACGTTGATCGGCGTCTTGTCTGTGGCCGAACTCGGCGACTCGGAGCGCAAATTCAGCCAGGAGGATCTCCACCTGCTGACGCTCTTCGCCCACCAGGCAGCCCTCGCCGTGGGCAAGGCGCGCCTGTACGAGGAGACCCGCCAGCGGGTTGCCGAACTGGAAATGCTTTACGAGAACAGCCCGAATCTCAGCCGTTTGTTGGAGCCCAGGGAAATCGCCCACAAAATGCTTGAAGTGATGAGAGAAAAACTGGCCTGGCACCACGTCTCGATCCGCCTGCGGCGCGGCGAAAGCCGAGACCTGGAACTGGTCGCCTTCCATCAGGCCGGGATGAAACCCGAAGAGGAAGAGACGATCGGCCGTCATTTCCAGGCGTTGGTCAGCAGCATGGATCAGGGGCTGAGCGGCCTGGCCGCCCGCCGCGGCGAGACGATTCTCGCCAGCCACGTGCATGATTTTCCAGAATATACCGAGACCTACGCGGCGATTCGCTCCGGCCTGTACACGCCGCTCAAAGTCGGCGAGAACGTCATCGGTGTGATCGCCGTGGAAAGCGAACAGCCGCAAGCCTTCTCCGCAGCCGACGCCCGTCTGCTGGAGACGCTCGCCGCCCAGGCCGCGGTCGCCATCGAGAACGCCCGCCTGTACCAGCAGGCTACCCGCGATGCTGAACGGCAGGCCATCCTGCATAGCGCCAGCAGTGAAATCGCTCTGAATGCCCGCAGCCTGGACGATTTGTACGCCTCGATCTACCGCGCCGCCTGTCAACTGATGCCTGCCGACAACTTCACCATCGCCATCCACGATGAAGCCAGAGGGGAATTCGTCGGCGAGTACCTGATTGACGAGGGCCAGCGCTGTCCGCCGGTGCGCGCCTCCATTCAGCAGGGTATTTCCGGCCACGTCATCCGCACCAACGCCCCCTTGCGTATCGGCGACGCTTTGAACGAACCGGGCGCGCCGACGCCTGTCCACTACGGCAGCGAGCGGCCCTCGCGCGCCTACCTGGCCGTCCCCCTGCGCGTCGGCGAGCGCGTCATTGGCGCCATGTCGGTGCAGAGTTACGAGCCGAATGCTTACAGCGAAGAAGACCAAGTGCTGCTCGAAATGCTGGCTGGCTACGCCGCCCCGGCCATCGAAAGCGCCCGTTTGTTCGAGGCCGAACGCCAGCATGCTGAGAATCTCAAAGCCATCCAGGCCATGGGACGCGGCTTAGCCGAGACTTTTGACCTGGCGGCCATCTACGAACAAGTGCGCCGGTCCATCTATGCCTTGCTGCCCGAAATCTCCGGCGTGATGATCAATTTGTTCGACAACGAGAAACAACTCATTACCCCGGCCTATTGCTACACCGACGATGCCGTTCAGGATGTCTCTTCCCTTCCGGCCATTCCCCTGGCCCCGCCTGGCGAGGGGACGCAGAGCCGCGCTATCCGCAGCCGCCAGCCGGTGGTGATCAATCACTTCCAGGAACAACTCAAGAAAGCACGCGTCCATGTGGCTGTAGGCCAGGGAGGGCCGCCGCGCCGCTCGTCCATGTATGTCCCCATGCTCACCCAAGGCAAGGTTGTTGGTCTGATCATCGTCCAAAGCCCAGTGGAAGAGCGTTTCAGCGACGCGGATGTAGAACTGACCGGGCTGATTGCGAATACAGCCGCGGTCGCCATCGAGAATGCCCGCCTGTTCGAAGAAACCCTGCGGCGCTTGCAGGAACTGGAAACACTGCAGAATGTCTCTGCTGCTTTGCGTCAGGCACACACGACAGAAGAGATGGTGCCGATTTTTGTCCGCTGCGCAGTGCAAGCGATTGGCGCAAATGCTGGCTCCATTTATCTCTTAGAAGAATCCACAGGAGAGTGGGTCTCTCGGGGTTGGATGGATCCTGCCGGAAATTGGATTCTGCCGCCTTCTGAATTACGCCATCCGCCCGGCGATGGCGTGACAGGATACGTGGGTGCCAGCGGCAACATCTACGTCACAGAAGATTGGCGTACCGATCCGCTGACACGTGTCCCGCCACAGGAAATGCCTATGCTGGAACCTCTCTGCGGTGGTGTTTCCTTGCCTTTACAGGCAGAAGATCAGGTGGTGGGTGTTCTGCATGTCTGGTATGCCAGCCGCCATGCTTTTAGCGAGAACGAAAAACGGCTTTTGACGGCCATTGCCGATATGGCTGGGAATGCCATCCGCCGCGCTGCATTGTATGAGCAAACCCGGCACAATGCTGAGCGTTTACTCAAGGTCAATGCCCTTGGCCGCGCTTTGGCTGCTACCTTAGATATCGAAGAGACTTATCGCCTTACTTACAATTACCTGTCGGAAATTGTAGATTGTCCCAATTTTGGAATTTCCCTGTTTGATGAAGATAAGCAACTCATCCGCGCGGCTTTTGTCATCAGCGATAGTCAGGAAGTAGATGTTTCCCGTTTTCCCCCGCTGCGCTATGACCCAGAGAATACGATTGCCGGGCGCTCCCGAGCCATTGCTCTGCGCCAGCCGGTGATTCAGGCCGACCTGGCGCGCTTGGCAAAAAAGGGGAAGGCAATGGTGATTGATAACCAAGATGTGCCAGAATCGGCTGTTTACCTTCCTATGCTGGTCAAAGACCGGGTAATTGGCCTCCTGGAGTTGCAAAGTTATCTGCCCATGGCTTACAGTACACAGGATGTGGAATTGCTGAGCATGATGGCCAATCAAATCGGCCTGTCCATTCAAAATGCCCGCTTGTTTGCCGAGACACAGCGGCAGTTAAACTTTGTCTCTGCTCTGCATACAACGGACGTTGCCATCTCGTCCAGCCTGGACTTAAACCTGACGCTGAATATCACGCTGCAGCACGTTCTTGAGTATTTGGGGGTAGATGTGGCAGCATTGTATCTATTCAATGCCTCTTTGCAGAAATTTGAATTTGCTGTTGGGCGTGGTTTTTCCAGGATGCCGGTAATTGCCTCGCCGCCGCGCCTGCAAGGCGAACCCATGAATCGCCTTCTTCTTGGACACAAACCTGTAATCATCCCCGACCTGCGCTCGGCAGGCGAGGATATCGCTTTACAGCCCTGGGCCTCGGAGTACAGTGCTTATGTTGCCTATCCGCTGATAGCAAAAGGAGAGATCAAAGGTTTGCTGGAGGCCTTTTCTCGTTCTCCGCTTGACACGAATACAGAATGGATGGGTTTTATTGAAACTCTGGCGGGTCAGGCCGCAGTTGCCATTGACAATGCGACTTTGTTTGATAATCTCCAACGTGCCAACCTGGAACTTATCCTGGCGTATGATGCGACCATTGAAGGCTGGTCAAATGCTTTAGACCTGCGCGACAAAGAAACCGAAGGTCACACGCGGCGGGTCACCGATCTGACCCTGCGCCTGGCGCGGCAAATGGGCATTCCCGAGGCCGATTTGGTACATATCCGCCGCGGCGCGTTGTTACACGACATTGGGAAAATGGGCGTTCCGGATAGTGTTTTGCTTAAGCCCGCCTCGCTGACGGCAGAGGAATGGAATATCATGCGCCAGCACCCGCTCTATGCTTACAAGATGCTCTCTCCCATTCCCTTCTTGAAACCGGCGCTAGATATTCCTTACTGTCACCACGAGAAATGGGATGGCACAGGCTACCCGCGCGGCCTGAAAGGTGAACAAATTCCATTGGCGGCGCGCATATTTGCCGTTGTGGATGTGTGGGATGCGCTCACTTCCGACCGCCCCTACCGCGCTGCCTGGTCCCATGAACAAGCCTTAGCCTACATCTCTGAGCAGGCCGGAAAACACTTTGATCCCCGTGTGGTAGATGTGTTTCTTGATCTCATCAAAAACGAGATAGAGCGGCAATAGTCCTCTTGCCTGGTGAGCACTTGATCGGAGCGGGTCACGTTTCAAGCGTGACCTGCTCTGTGTATCCTCTTTGCAACGGCAATGGCGTTACTCTTTCATCCTTACGTAAAACAGCGTTGAGCCGTCGGTTTCTTGCGTTCGCATTTCGAACAAGTCTTTGTAACTGGCAATCAGGCGGGAGAGTTGACGATGCCCATAGGTGCGCGGGTCAAAACCGGGGTCAAGTTGATACAGGGCGTTCCCCATCATGTCCAGGCGTGCCCAACCGTCCTCTTGCTCTGCAATATCATAGGCTTGGCGCAGCAGAGGGGTGGGGTCGTTTTCCGTTTCTGCCTCCAGTGGAGGGACAGCAAGCGGCGCAGCAGGCGTTGTGGCTGTGGCAGCGGCTGGCGGGGCCGGTTTGCGGCGCACAGCCTGTTTTCCCCCGGCAGGACGTGTTGATTTTTGCTCAGATACCAGGTTGGATGTGTACACGAACACGTCGCAGGCGTTGACGAAGGGTTTGGGTGTTTTCTTGTCGCCAATGCCCATGACAAACACGCCCGATTCGCGGATGCGGGTAGCCAGGCGGGTGTAATCGCTGTCGCTGGAGACCAGGCAAAAGCCATTAACGACACCGGAGTGCAGGATATCCATTGCGTCAATAATCATGGCGCTGTCGGTGGCGTTTTTCCCTATTGTGTAACGGAATTGCTGAACCGGCTGGATAGCATGGTAGTTGAGAATCTCTTTCCATGAATTCATGCTGGAGGTTGTCCAGTCGCCGTAGATGCGCCGCACGGTTACCAGGCCGTATTTTCCAGCCTCAACCAGCATTTGCGGCAAGAGGCTGGATTGGGCGTTATCGCCGTCAATCAGCATGGCGATCTTTCGGCGGGCTAAAGTAACAAGTTGTTCATCGGGCATGTGGTTTGCCTTTCTTTCTCTGGTTCGAGTTTGGCGGCGTCATAAAGCCGTTCAGATTTTTGGTGCCAGTTTTCGTTTCTATAGTGCATTATATATCAACTTCCCTTTTCCTTTGTGGCCGCGATGACCACTCCCAACAGGGCAATGCCGGCAGCCGTCAGCAGGCCGGCGCTTATCCCCTCAAAAAGGGTGGCTGGTATGGCATGATTCAGCCGGCTGGTGAGGAGAGCCCCTGCCAGACCCACACCCAGCACCATGCCAACATTACGGCTGGCTGCCAGTACACCGGCAGCAATGCCCTGCCGGGCGCGCGGCGCTGAACCCATCAGAGCGCTGTTGTTGGGGGAGATGAAGATACCAGTGCCGATTCCGGCAATGGTGAGTCCTAGTGCAACATGCCATAGCGGGGTTGTAGATTCCAGGCGAGAGAGCAGGATCAATCCCAGGCTGAGAATTGCCATACCGACCATGCCTGGCAGGCGCGAGCCAATCCGATCAGAAAGCGTGCCGCTGATGGGGGCTGTAATTGCCATCAGAATCGGCTGGGCTGTGAGAAGCAAGCCAGCCTGAGCAGGGTTTAGTCCGCGCCCCTGAATCAAGTAAAAGGGCAGGAGGAAGGTGATGGTGTACAGGCAGATGTAATTCAGGATGGCATTTGCTACTGAAGCAGAAAAGAGGGGATGCCGGAATAGACTCAAGTCTAGCATGGGGGCGGTTGTATGCCGTTCAATGGTAATGAAAGTAATGAGAAACGTTCCGGCAGCCAGAAACAGGAGCAAAATGAGCGGTGAAGACCAACCCCATTCAGCGCCTTTGTTGAGCGCCAGCAAGAGGCTGACCAACCCCGTCAGGAAAGTGAACGCCCCGGCCAGATCAAAACTTTGATGCGCTTCGGCAGGAGGCTGCCTGGGGATGAAGATCAGGCCCAGCGTCAAGGCCAGAGCGCCGACAGGGAGGTTGATGTAGAAGATGCTGCGCCACCCCAGGGAATTTGCCAGCCAACCGCCCAGTGAAGGCCCTACCGTCAACCCAAGGTAGGTCATTGTGGCTTGCATGCCCAGCGCTTGACCGCGCTGTTTGCCGGGAAAGTTGCCGGTCAGGATAGCAGGCGCATTCGAGGCAAGCATGGCCGCGCCAACGGCTTGCAAGGCGCGCGAAGCAACCAGCATTTCAATAGAGACAGCGGCACCGCATAACGCCGAACCAAGGACAAAAATGCCAAATCCCCAAATGTAAACTGACTTATGGCCGCGCAGGTCGCCCAGACGGCCAAAAGTTAACAGCAGCCCGCTTAGTACCAGCAGGTAAACGGTTACCACCCACTCTATTGCGGCTACCTGACTTTGGAAAGACTGCTGGATGACGGGCAGAACGGTATTGACCACGCTGCCGTCCAATGCAGCCATGAACGAACCTGTGCCGATCGCAACCAACACCCACCACTTGCGTTCAATTCTCAATGTCATTGTGTTCCTCAATGTAAGTTTGAGCAACTATACTTGTAAGGTGTTCTCTCGTCAAGCCGGCTGCATCTTTTGTTACTGGTAGTAGGTCACGTTTCAAACGTAACCTACAATGTAACGACTTCTATGTGGACACGATATCTTATGCCTCGACCTTTAAGAAATCTTTATCTATTCCCTGTCACTTTTGTTACAATAGCAAAGAGGCAGCATGTCAAGCGCAAAAATTCTTATTGTAGATGACGAACCCAGTATTATCAATCTGGTCTCTTCGTACCTTAAAGCCGATGGGTATGATGTCTATACGGCAGTCGATGGGCCTTCTGGGCTGAAAGCCGCGCGCGCTTATAAACCAGACTTGATCATCCTTGACCTGATGCTGCCCGGCATGGACGGGCTGGAAATTTTGACGCGTTTGCGGCGCGAATCGGACGTTTATATTATTTTGCTGACGGCGCGCACTGAGGAGACAGATAAAATTGTAGGCCTTTCGGTAGGCGCTGATGATTATGTGACCAAACCCTTTAGCCCGCGCGAACTCACGGCGCGGGTCAAGGCGGCCTTGCGGCGTATTCAATTGGGCGCGTCGGCTGCGCCGGAAATCCTCTCTTTTGCCCATGTCCGCATAGATACCGGCGCCCGCACGGTGAGCGTGGATGACCAGGTGGTGAACCTGACGGCCATTGAATTTGACCTCCTGCGAGCCCTGGCCGAGCAACGCGGCCGCGTGTTGACACGTGAACAATTGCTGGAAAAGGTGTGGGGCACCAACTACTATGGCGAATTGCGTGTAGTAGACGTACATCTTGGACATATCCGCCAAAAATTGGGGCGCAGCGACCTGATTACAACCGTACGCGGAGTAGGGTATCGTTTTGAAGATGTCCCTTTGTAGGAGATTCTTGCATGTTTGATTTCATTCACCGCCGGTTGGGTGTAAAAATTTTTCTTTCTTATCTGGCGGTTATCCTGGCGGGCGCGCTGGTGCTGGGACTGACGACAACTGCCAGTTTGCCACGCGCTTTCAACCGTCATATGGCTGCCATGAGCCAGGCCTTGGAAGGCCAAGGTGGCGTGCTTATGCCGGGGATGGGACGCGCCTTGGGGCATGGAGCGCCCCAAGGCGGGATGATGCTCACGTTGTACAATAACTTTCGCGCCTCTTTTATTGAGGCCCTGACCCTGGCTGCAGCCGCGGCTTTGGCAGCGGCGTTGGTTGTCAGCATAGTGCTGACCCGCAGCGTTATTGCTCCGGTTCAGGCGTTACAAGCGGCTTCACAACGTATTGCCGCCGGTCATTATGATGAACGTGTTCTGGTGAACAGCGAAGATGAACTCGGTCAACTGGCACAAAGTTTCAACCGCATGGCCGCTGAGTTAGAGCAGGTTGAATCCATGCGCCGCCGCCTGATTGGCGACATTGCCCATGAACTGCGTACGCCGCTGACGGCCATTCAGGGATCGGCCGAAGGCTTGTTGGATGGCGTTCTGCCTGCAGGCGAAGAGACCTTTCGACAAATCCACCGCGAGGCTATTCGTCTGGCGCGTCTGGTAGATGATTTGCAGGAACTCAGCCGGGTCGAAAGTGGTGCTTACGAGTTGACTCTTCGCCCGGTGATTCTGACGGATGTCCTTCAAACGGTTTCCAAGCGCTTTCGCCTTGCTCTGGAAAACAAACGGCTCAACCTGACCCTTAGCCTGCCAGCCGATCTGCCGCCGCTTCTGGCCGATGAAGATCGCCTGATTCAAATCCTGACCAACTTACTCGGCAATGCAGTTCAATATACTCCCGAAGGAGGCGCCATCACAATTTCATCCCGCCTGGTGAATGGACAGGTGCAAATTTCGGTGCAGGATACCGGTGCAGGCATTCCTCCAGAACACTTGCCGCACGTTTTTGACCGTTTTTACCGTGTGGACAAATCCCGTTCGCGGCAACAGGGCGGCTCAGGGATTGGCTTGACGATAGCACGCCATCTTGTTGAAGCGCATGGTGGCTGCATTTGGGCCGAAAGTGCTGGCAATGACCGGGGCAGCACTTTCCACTTTACGATACCGATCTGGACAGGCCAGCCTGTTTCAGAAAATTAGGCGCCAGATGGCCTGGTGTTGATGGCTTGAGCGGTTGTCACTAAACCTAGCAAAAAAGTGCCAAGTATGCTCAGTATGCCCACCAGCCAGAGACCCGCCAAAACAGAAAGCATGCCTGCCAGCAGCAGACCACTAAAAGCAAACATCAGACCATACGACTCTGGCTGCCTGGCCTGGATTTGATTGCGCTTGCGCAGCAAAACGCCTGCAAGGATGAATCCCCAACTGAAGAAGCATGCCAGAAATGTAATCCATTTGCCGGGCAGGCCAAAAAAATCAATGACCTGAATACCGCAAGAACCTGTTTGCGCCGGGGATGGATAACTGCCAAAGAGGGTAACTCGCACCAGCACAAACCGTTTCCAGGCCGCGTTCTCAGCCCCAAATTCCCATCTAAGACTGCGTGCCTCACCAGGCGCAAGGTCTAATGTTTCCAGGTATTCATCCATCAGGGTCACAAACCCGGCACTAATGTGTGTTTGCACCCGTCGAATCTTTTGTCTGGGAAGGTCGTTTTTAATCACCGCCTGGGCAAACCCTCTTTCGTTGGGGGCAATCATGACCGGGCAAGTTAAATTCCACAAAATGGCATCTGCGCCGTTATCGGCATCAAAGAGGGATGCCTCATAGTCTGCCCACGTAGCGCTGGCCACAAACAAAATACCAATAAATACGCCGGTTGCAAACAGCAGTGTGCTCCACACGTGTAAGGGTGAACGTTTTTCGGGCATATTGTCCTTTATTGCAATTGCTTGCCTGGGAAACGTCCCGAAGGTCTTTGAGCCAACCTTCGGGACGTTCTCAATACCATCAGTTTGCATGCTTTTGTCGGGCGATGCATATTATAATGGGGAGGGTGTAATTTGCAAATGAATATGCCTGATACTTTATCTTTCTCTTCGGGTGGCGACTTTGAGAGATATCGCCAATGGATGGACAATTTCCCAGATGCTGTTGCTTTGCACTGCGACGGTGAAATTGTATTTGTCAATGCCCAGATGGCGCAATTGTTTGGTGCAGCCTCCGCCTCTGACCTCCTTGGGCAGGTGTTGATAAACTTATTGCCAGCAGACTTACAGACTGCACTACACAGTAATTTGCCTTTATCTTTTACAGAATACACACTCAATCGCTTGGATGGTCTGCCGCTTGCTTTGGCAGTTGCAACAATGCCTCTTACTATTTCGGGCAAACCGGCAATGCAACTGATTGCGCACGACCTTACAGAACAAAAGCAGGCCGAAGTTTTGCAGGATGCGGTCTATCGGATTGCTCAGGCTGCCGATCGTGCTGAGAACCTGGAGCAACTGTATGCAGCGGTACATGAAATAATTTGTACAGCAATGCCTGCCCGAAACTTTTATATTGCACTCTACGACGAAGCCCAAAAAAGCATATCTTTTCCCTATACTGTAGATGAGGCAGATGAAGACTATCCTCAGGTTGTACCTTTGGGCAAGGGGCTGACAGAGTATGTCATTCGTTCGGGCAAACCTTTGTTTTGTGATGTAGCAACAAAAGAGCGTTTGCTTGCCAGTGGCGAAATTGAACTGGTAGGTACGCCATCCCCCATCTGGATGGGTGTGCCTTTGATTGTGGATGACAAAACAATAGGCGTTATGGCGGTTCAGCATTACCACGATGCACAGGCCTACACCCAACGTGATTTGCGTTTGCTGGAATTTGTTTCCCGCCAAGTGGCTATGGCAATCAAGCGCAAACAAACCGAAGAAGCCTTGCGCGAGAGCGAAGGGCGCTTTCGCAGTCTGTTTGAGAATGCCACAATTGGCCTGTACCGCACGCTGCCAGATGGCCGGATTCTGATGGCCAACCCAACGCTTGTCAAAATGCTGGGTTACGACTCTTTTGATGAAATGGCGCAACTGAATCTTGAAGAGGGTGAGAATGCCGAAACCCGGCGCGCATTTCGATTGGCCCTGGAAGCGAGGGATCAACTGCTTGGCTGGGAGGCAGTGTGGAAGAAGCGTGATGGGACCCCGATTCATGTTCGAGAAAGCGCGCGTGTCGTCCGCTTGCCGGATGGTCAGGCGCTCTATTACGAAGGGACGGTGGAAGATATCACACAGCGCAAGCAGATGGAACTTGCCCTGCAAAAATCGGAGGAGAATTATCGCACGCTGTTTGAGCATGTCCCCGATGGAATTTACCGTAGTTCGCTTGATGGGCAGTTACTAGCGGTTAACCCGGCTTTTGCAGATATGCTGGGTTACCCGTCTCCATCGGCAATCATTGAAAAAAACTGGCAAGACCTTTATGCTGATCCCAGAACCTATCCACCCGTGCAGGCTGCCCTTTCCAGCCAGGGTTACCTGCGCGGCTACGAGATTGTTTTGCGCCGCCTGGACGGCAGGGAACTCACCTGCCTGAATCACGCCCGTGCTGTTTATGGAGATGATGGGCAAATTGCCTATTTTGAAGGCGTGATTACAGATGTCTCTGAGCAAAAGCAGGCCGAACAGGCTCTTTGGCGGCGCATTCAAGCCTTGCAGTCTCTGGCTGAGATAGACCGCGCCATCCTGCACACCAGTCGGCCAGAAGAAATCAGCGAACTGGTGTGCCGCAGTGCAGCCATGTTGCTAGATGCTCCCAAAGCCCTGCTTCTTTCTATGCACGATGAAAAATTTCATCTGGATGCTCATTTTGGGTTGAAAGATGTTGTCTCTATGATGACCGAGGTTGAGGGTTTGAAGGAAGGGAAACTCTTTCGACAGGATTTTGACGCAGTAGCCTTTGGTTCTCTGGAAGATGCTCCCATTTGGATGCCAGAATTTAAAGAACGCGAAGAAATTGCCGCGCTGGTCATGGCGCCTTTTGGCGTAAACAGTATGAATATAAAAGGCGTATTGATGGTGTTTGATACCCGCAAGCGCGAGTGGGGTAGCGAACAGGCGGATTTGCTCAAATTGCTGGCCGGACAGGCGGCCATCGGCCTTGAAAAAGTGCACTTGTTTAGTGATCTTGAGAAGCGCGCCGATGAATTTTCGGTTTTATATGATATCGCTCTTGATTTGACAAATCAACACGAAATAGATTCCCTTTTAAAAAGCATTTTAGACCATGCAATGCGCTTGCTGGATGTGCCGAGCGCATCCCTGTTTTTATACGATTCCAGTGTTGACGCACTGGAGTTGAGCCTGTTTGTTGGCGCAGATGTCAAGCCAGGATTGCGAATGAAAATGGGAGAGGGCTTGGCCGGACAGGTCGCCTTGACGCGCAGGCCAATGATTTTGGAGGATTATTCTAGCTGGGAATACCGTTCTGAGAAATGGAAAGATGTGCCATTTGGCCCTACGCTTCAGGTGCCAATGCTTTATGGCGGAGAATTAATTGGCGTCCTGGCGGTAAGCATGCTGGGGGCAGTGGAGCGGCGGTTTACAGAAGAAGACATGCACTTGCTTTATCTGTTTGCTGGTCAGGCGGCAGGTGCCATTTATAACATGCGTTTGTTCACTGAAATCCGTCGCGCCAATCGGGAACTGGAACGCCTTTACCACGCTACTGGCACTTTGATAGCCTCTATTTCACTTGATGTAGCCACCCTGGCTCAGACGATTGCATCTACAGTGGTTTCAGATTTTCAACATGCTAATTGTAGCCTGTGGCTTTTGGATGAGGAGACAAAAGAACTGAAACGTTTGGCGCTTGCCGGCACGTTTTCCGGTCAAATGCGGCTTAATAAGTTATATTTGCATGGCAGCGGCATCATCCCTCGCACTGTCCGTACAGGACAGATTTCAAATGTGCCGAATGTCTTGGAAGACCCGGACTATAAAGTCGGCTGGCTTGCCGCGCGCTCCGAGTTGTGCGTCCCGCTTGAAGTCAACGGACGGGTGATTGGCGCTTTGGATTTGCAGAGTGCCAACCTGGCTGCTTTTGATGCTGCCGATGAACGCCTGATGTTCATGTTTGCCTCGCGAGCCGGCTTGATGCTGGAACATGCCCGCCTGCTTGAGCAAACCGAACGGCGCTTGCAGCGTTTGACCGCCTTGCGGACGATTGAGACGGCCATTGCTTCCAGCCTTGAGTTGAGTGTAACGCTTAACGTTTTGTTGGAGCAAATTACCGTCCAATTGAAGGTAGATGCTGCTGCTGTTCTCTTGCTTGATCCACATCTACAGACTTTGGAATATGCGGCCGGACGTGGCTTTTTAGGACGCGGGATTGAGCGTACCTATCTGCGGATGGGGGAAGATTATGCCGGCAAGGCGGTTTTGGAACAAACGCTGATTGGCGTCATTGACCTGAATGAACCAGGCGCGGCCCCTGCACGGCCAGAGCGAATCGCCGGGGAGCGATTTGTCACCTATTATGCTGTGCCTCTTTTGGCCAAAGGTCAAGTCAGAGGCGTTCTGGAACTTTATTATCGCAAGCGTTTTGAAGCCGATTCAGAGTGGCCAGACTTCTTGGAGACATTGGCTCGACAGGCTGCTGTGGCCATAGATGACTCTTACATGTTTACGCAACTTCAGCGTTCTTACACAGACTTAATTGTGGCTTACGACACCTCGATTGAGGTCTGGTCGCGGGCATTAGATTTGCGCGAGAGAGAACCGGCTGGCCATGCTCAACGGTTGACGGACCTTTGCTTGCGGCTGGCGCGCGAGATGGAACTTGATGAAAGCCTGCTGCCACACATCTATCGCGGCGCGCTGTTGCATGATATCGGCCAATTGTCTATTCCAGATAGCATCTTGCTTAAACCCGGCCCGCTGACCGAAGAAGAATGGAAAATCATGCGGGAGCATCCTCGCCGTGCTTATGAAATGCTTTTCCCTGTTGTTTATCTCCATCCTGCCCTCAATATCCCTTACTGCCATCATGAACGCTGGGATGGGAGCGGCTATCCGCGCGGCTTAAAGGGCGAAGAGATTCCCATTGAGGCCCGCATCTTTGCCGTGGTAGATACCTGGGATGCGCTCTGTACCGACCGCCCGCAGCGTCTGGCCTGGAGTGAGAAAGATGCCTTGCGCTATATTCGCGAACAAGCAGGCAAGCAATTTGACCCCGCTGTGGTAGATGCCTTCTTGCGTGTGATTGAAGATTTTCGTCAGACTTGAGGTATCTCCCGCTTTTTAAATACAAGGCGCCTCTGGCAGGATTCGAACCCGCAGCCCCTTGATCCGAAGTCAAGTGCTCTATCCATTGAGCTACAGAGGCACAGACATGATTATACTCCAACTTGGGAATACAATTTGTTTTGAAAGGAAATGACCATGACGGATGTCAAAACTCTTGGGGAGCGTATCATTGCCAATCTAGAGAAGGTGATTGTTGGAAAGCGTAACGTGTTGGAACTGATCGTCATCAGTTTGCTGTGCGAAGGACATGTGTTGATTGAGGATGTCCCTGGCGTGGGCAAGACAATGCTGGCACGCGCTTTGGCCAGAACAGTAGGTGGAGAATTCAGTCGTATTCAATTCACGCCCGATATGCTTCCCAGCGATGTGACCGGTGTTTCTATTTTCAACCAGGAGAAACGTCAGTTTGAATTTCGCCCAGGCCCGATTTTTGGGCAGATTGTGCTGGCAGATGAAATCAACCGCGCAACACCCAAAACGCAGGCTGCTTTGTTGGAGGCGATGGAGGAACGTCAGGTGACCGTAGACGGCACAACACATCTGCTGCCTCAGCCCTTCCTGGTGCTCGCGACCCAAAACCCCATCGAATATGAGGGGACGTTTCCTTTGCCCGAAGCCCAATTGGATCGCTTTCTCCTGCGTGTGCGGCTGGGCTATCCCAGCCCCTCCGATGAAATAAGAATCCTTGCCGAACAACAATTTGCCCATCCTATCGATTCGTTGGAAACGACAGTGCCGGTAGGAGACGTATTAGCAGCGACCAAAGCCATCAAAGATGTATATGTCTCACCAGCGGTCAAACGCTACATTGTTGACTTAACCGGCCGGACGCGTCAAAGTGGAGATGTCTATCTTGGTGCCAGCCCGCGTGGTAGCCTGGCGCTTTTTCGCACCGGACAGGCACGCGCCGCCCTACTTGGGCGCGACTACGTTTTGCCGGATGACGTTAAGGCGATGGCAGCGCCGGTGTTGGCGCACCGGATTATTGTTGGGCCGGCAGGGCGCTTACGGGAATTGAGCGCCGACCGCATTGTGCAGGAAACGGTTTACGCCACCCCTGTACCCGGCGGCAGTTATCAAGCCCAAGACGAAGTGAAACGCGAATGAAAAGCGGCCGCATCCTGATTGTCGTTCTGTTTGTTGTGGGCCTGATCGGTACGCTGGTGAGTTATGGGCCGGTGTATCCCCCTTTGCTTTACACGGCGCTCTTCTTGACGGCAATCTCCTGGATGTGGACTCGCTTATCCTTGCAGCAGATAGGCCTCAGCCGCAAAGCGCGCTCTTTGCGCGGCAGTGTGGGCGACATCTTTGAAGAGCATTTTGAGGTAACTAACTCGGGCCGTTTGATGGTGCTGTGGTTGGAAGTTTTCAATCAAACTTCTCTCCCTGGGGCTTCCGGCTCCAAGGTCTTGACCAGCCTTGGCGGACGGCAGAAACGCTCTTATGTAGCCCGCACCTGGCTGACGCGGCGCGGCGGATTTTCCTTAGGACCGACGCTTTTGACCTCTGGCGACCCATTTGGCCTGTTTCGGACGCACAAGGTAATTCCGGCTACCGATTCGCTGGTGGTCTTGCCCATGATTTACGAGTTAGAGGCCTTCTTATCGCCGCCTGGTCTGCTCCCCGGCGGTAAAGCCATCCGCCGCAGGGCCCTGGATCTCACCCCACACGCCGCCGGTGTGCGCGAATACGTCCCTGGCGACCCGCTAAAGCGCATTCACTGGCCAACCAGCGTCCGACATAATCAGTTGATGGTTAAGGAATTTGAACAAGACCCGCAGGCCGAGGTCTGGCTTTTTCTGGATGCGCAGGGGCGCGTTCACAGCGAGAAAGAGCCAGAAACTACTTCGCCAGCATCTGTCGCCGATGCCAACTGGTTGTTTGGCCGCAAACCCACCTTTGTTCTGCCGCCTTCTTCCTTTGAGTATGCGGTCAGTATTGCCGCTTCACTGGCGCATTATTTCATCCAGCAACGCCGGTCGGTGGGTTTTATTGCTGCCGGACAGGTGCGCACCGTCTTGCCAGCCGAACGCAGTTTGCGGCAGGAGAGTAAAATACTGGAGACCTTAGCCTTTCTTGAACCCAAAGGTGACCTGCCTCTGGCAAGTGTGATCTCCACGCAGAGCAAACAACTACCTCAGGGGAGTAGTGCTATTTTGATTACCCCCTCTGTCCGTTCTGATTTCTTGTTGGCTGTAGAAGACCTTCAACGGCGTAATCTGCGGCCAATTGTTATCTTACTGATTTCAGAATCGTTTGGGGGGTATAAAGGTGGGGAGGAGTTAGCCGCTTCTCTGTTTGAACATGGCATCCCCACCTGTAAAATTTATTGTGGGACTGACCTGGCTCAGGTACTGACAGCATTTTCATCCCAATTTTCTACTCAGGAGATTCGTTCGACATGGCTTCCCCAATCGTTCACGCTCTAGACTTAAACTTTCAGGGCCGCGCTCAGGCCATTGGTGTTTATCTCATCCCGCATCGCGACGGGGTGGTCCTGGTCGAAACTGGCCCCGGTTCCACCTTACCCGCTGTTCAAGCCGGTTTACAGGTGCATGGGTATTCTCCTGCTGATGTCACCCATGTTTTGCTAACACATATCCATCTGGATCACGCCGGCGCAGCGGGTTGGTTTGCCCGGCAAGGCGCGCTCATCTGTGTTCATCCCAACGGCGCGCCGCACATGCTCAACCCGGAAAAACTGCTTGCCAGCGCCACGCGCATTTACGGCGACCGGATGGATCAGTTGTGGGGCGAGTTCTTGCCTGTCCCAACAGAAAAATTGTTACAGACCCAAGATGATATGACGATTGAGGCTGGCGGCCTGACATTTCGCGTGATCGAGACACCGGGTCACGCCGAACATCATAACTGCTACCTGCTCGATGATATTTGCTTCAGCGGAGATATTGCCGGCATTCGCATGCCCGGTTTTCGTTACGTGAGCATGCCGTTTGTGCCGCCAGAATTGCACTTTCCCCGCTGGCGGGCAAGCGTGGAGAGACTGCAAGGGCTGGGATTCCGCCGAATTGCGCCGACCCACTTTGGGGTTTTTGACGACCCGGATTTTCACTTGCAGGTTGTCCGGCGGGCATTGGATTCGGCCGAGCGCTGGCTGGAAACCGTTATGCCCTCTCATCCATCAATTGAAGAATTGCGTTCTCAGGCAGTGGCCTGGCAGGTTGCATTTGCGCTGGAAATGGGTGCAGACGAGGAAGTGCTGAAGACTTATGAATTGGCCAACCCGACCAGTATGGCCGGAGATGGCATGTACCGCTACTGGCACAAGGTGCGCATGGCGGCCTGACCCGAAGACAAACGTCATACCACATCTGTGATACAAGCCCATTAGCGTGAAAGGCACTGTGTGCTATACTTCACAAAGATTCTTTGTTTTAGGAGAGTTCCGCTATGAAACACTTTCTTGATGTTGCCGACTATTCGCCAGCAGAAATCCAGGATATTCTTGATTTGGCTATCCGGCTGAAGAAGGAATACTTTGCTGGCGGCAACCCGCCTATTTTCAAGGGCAAGGTGCTGGGGATGATTTTCCAGAAGCCCAGCCTGCGGACGCGTGTTTCTTTCGATATGGCCATGCGCCATTGCGGCGGCGACGCGCTTTACCTTTCGCCCAATGAAATTGGGTTGGGCAAGCGCGAGTCCATTGCGGATGTGGCGCGCGTCCTTTCGGGCTATGTGCAGGCTATTATGGCACGTGTTTTCGAACATCAGCATGTGGTCGAACTGGCCCGCTGGTCTTCGGTGCCGGTCATCAACGGCTTGAGTGATTTCAGCCACCCTTGTCAGGCAATGGCCGATGCCCTGACCATCATTGAGAAGTTTGGTTCAATGAAGGGACTGAACGTGGTCTTTGTGGGAGATGGGAATAATGTGGCCGTGTCGCTGATGCATGTTTCGGTGATGCTAGGTGCTAATTTCACAATTGCCAACCCGGAAGGCTATGACATGCCGGATGTGGCGCGAGAAACCGGCGCCAAACTGGCGGCTGCCAGCGGCGCGACCATTCGTTATTTGCGCGACCCGCATGAGGCAGTGAAAGGGGCGCATGTTATCTATACCGATACCTGGACCAGCATGGGACAGGAGGAAGAGACTGCCAAACGCGAAGCCGTTTTCCCGCCTTATCAGGTAAATGCCAAACTGGTGAGCGAGGCCGACAAGGACGTGATTGTAATGCACTGTCTGCCGGCTCACCGCGGCCAGGAGTTGACCGATGAGGTGGCCGATGGGCCGCATTCGGTTATTTTCCCGCAGGCGCACAACCGCCTGCATGCGCAAAAAGCCATTCTGGCGAGGTTGTTTGAAGTTGCGTAATTCCAGGCTGAAGACCTGGTCAAAATTTGGCCTCTCGACTGCGTGGCGCTCGGGGCACACACTTGAAGAGGAGAAACCATGAATACGCAAGATTACATCAAGTTGGAAGAGCAATACGGTGCTCATAACTATCATCCCCTGGATGTTGTCATTGAGCGCGCCGAAGGCGTGTGGGTGTATGACGTGGACGGTAAGAAGTACATGGACTGCCTGAGCGCCTACTCTGCAGTCAATCAAGGACATGTACACCCCAAAATTTTGAATGCCCTGATGGAACAGGCCAAGCGGGTGACACTGACCTCGCGTGCGTTTCGTAATGACCAGTTGCCTTTGCTTTACAAGGAACTCTCCGAACTGACGGGCTACGAAATGTCTCTGCCGATGAACAGTGGTGCCGAAGCGGTTGAAACGGCCTTGAAACTGGCTCGCAAATGGGCTTATCGGGTGAAGGGCGTACCGAGGCATCAGGCGGAGATGATTGTTTGTGCAGGCAATTTCCATGGACGCACAATTTCAATTATCTCCTTCTCGACCGAGCCGCTGTATCGTGATGATTTTGGCCCATTCACCCCTGGTTTTGTGGTTGTGCCGTATGCCGATGCAGAGGCGATTGAGAAGGCCATTACACCTAACACGGCTGCCGTCATGCTAGAGCCGATTCAGGGCGAGGGTGGGGTGATCGTCCCGCCAGAAGGCTACCTGCGCAAGGTGGCAGAGATTTGCAAGAAGAACAATATCCTGTTTATTGCCGATGAGATTCAGACTGGCTTGGGCCGCACTGGAAAGTTGTTTGCCAGTCAACACGAGGGCGTGCGCCCCGATATTGTCATCATCGGCAAGGCGCTTTCGGGTGGTTTCTATCCTGTCTCGGCTATCTTGGCCGACAAGCCCCTTTTGGGTCTTTTCACTCCCGGCGAACATGGTTCCACGTTTGGCGGCAACCCGTTGGGTGCGGCTGTGGCGCGCGCCGCACTTGCTGTGCTGCGCGAGGAAAAACTGGCAGAACGCGCAGCCGAATTAGGCGCCTATTTTGTAGAACAATTGACTGAAATCCCTAGTCCGCATGTCAAGGAAGTGCGCGGCAAGGGGTTGTTGATTGGCGTCGAACTCAAGCGCGAGGCAGGTGGAGCACGACGTTTTTGTGAAGCGCTACAAAAACAGGGTATCCTTGCTAAAGAAACGCATGAGAACGTTATCCGTTTTGCACCGCCGCTAATCATTACAAAAGAAGAAATAGATTGGGCAATTGCCCGCATTCGCGAAGTATTGAATATGCCCTAGCGACTTGGAGCCTTACGGAGAAGAGGGGACTCTGTAAGGCTTTTATATCCTTGAAGTAAAATTAAGAAAGGAGAATTGCATGAATATTGGCATCCCGAAAGAACGCAGGCCTTTTGAATTTCGGGTTGGGCTGCCTCCGGCCGGCGTTGAACTTTTGACCAGCCGCAAACACAAAGTGTATATCGAACATGATGCCGGCATGGGTGCCGGTTTTAGCGATCAAGAGTATGAAAAGGCGGGAGCAACGATTGTCTATTCGGGCGAAGAAGTCTTTGGCCGCGCCGACCTGGTTTTAAAAGTGGCACGCCCGACAGAGGAAGAATTGGAATGGATACGACCTGGGTCGGCATTGGCCGGCCTCTTGCACCTTGCTTCAGCGCGTCAAGATAAAATCGAAATTCTGCTTCAGAAAAAAGTGACCGCGATTGCCTATGAACAGATTCAACTGGCAGATGGCTCGCTGCCGGTACTGCGTCCGTTCAGTCAAATCGGTGGCACTTTGGCCGGACAGATCGCTGCCCGCTTGTTGCAAAACAATTGGGGCGGTAAGGGTATCTTGCTGAGTGGCGTCCCTGGCGTGCCGCCTGCAGAGGTGGGCATCCTTGGCGCAGGCGTAGTTGGCACCTATGCCACACAATCCTTTATTGGGCAGGGTGCCCATGTGACCGTTTTGGACAAAGACATTGAGGCGCTTCGGCGCATTCAAGACCGCTTCCCTGGCATTGTGACTTTGCTTTCTACCCGGCGAAATATTGAGCGTGTGCTTTCGTATGTTGACGTATTGGTGGGCGCAGTATTGGTGCCAGGCGAGCGCGCTCCTATTTTGGTGACTCGCGAGATGGTGCGTTCTATGAAGCCGCGCTCGGTTATTCTGGATTTAAGCATTGATGAAGGCGGCTGTGTTGAAACTTCCCGGCCAACCACGCACGAAAGTCCGGCTTATGTTGAAGAGGGCGTCTTACATTACTGCGTGCCGAATATGCCCGGCATTACAGCGCGTACATCTGTTCATGCATTTTTTAATGTGGCAATGCCCTATATCCTTGAGTTGACGGATAAAGGCATTGACGTGGCTCTAGCCAACAACCCTCATTTGGCTTTAGCAGTCAATACCTATGCCGGTCAGGTGCGCCATTTGCATCGTCTGACCGACGGGAAGGAGCGGTAGCCCTATGGAATGGAAAAGCGTTTATGAGTCTCGCCTGTGCAGCGCAGCCGATGCTGTGCGGGCAATCAAATCTGGAAACCGCGTTTTCATGACCGGCAATGTATCGGTGCCGCAAAAATTGCTGGCGGCGCTAGTGGAGTATGCACCCGACATCCACAATGTGGAAATCTGTCAGGCGCTTTCTGTGGCTCCCAGCGATTATGTCAAGCCCGAAATGGAAGGGCATTTGCGCGTTAATACGCTTTTTATCAGCGCCAATGTACGCAAAGCGGTGCAAGAAGCACGGGCTGATTTTACCCCCATCCTGCTTTCGGAATTTACCTTGCTTTTCAAGAACGGCATCCTGCCGGTGGATGTGGCGATGATTCATGTCTCGCCGCCGGATGAACATGGTTTCTGTTCTTTGGGGGTTGAGGTAGGCCTGAGCAAATCGCCGGCCGAATCGGCCAGGGTCATCATCGCGGAAGTGAACGAACAGATGCCGCGCACATTGGGCGATTCCTTCATTCATGTCAGCCGCCTGACTCACATTGTGCCGGTGGATTACCCAATTGCTGAATTGCCGCAAGGCGTTGAAGGCGATGAAATTAGCCGGAAAATCGCCAGTTACATTGTGGATCTGATTCCCGATGGCGCAACCATGCAGATGGGAATCGGTGCAATTCCCGATGCCGTCCTGAATTATCTGGATGATAAGAAGGACTTGGGCATTCACAGCGAGATGTTTTCGGATGGCGTGGTGCGTCTGGTGGAAAAGGGTGTCATTACCAATGCTCGCAAGACCCTGCTGCCCGGCAAAATTGTGGCCGGCTTCATCCTTGGGACGCAAAAACTCTACCGCTGGGCGCACGATAATCCTCTGTGCGAGTTCCGCCGCCAGGAATATGTGAACGATCCCTTTGTCATCGCCCAAAATGAACGTCAGGTAGCCATCAATTCGGCCATCGAAGTGGATTTGACCGGTCAGGTGTGCGCTGACAGTATCGGCCCGAAATTCTTTAGCGGTGTGGGCGGTCAGTTGGACTTTATTTATGGCGCAGCGCGTTCTAAGGGCGGTGTCCCAATTATTGCTATGCCCAGCACTGCAACTATGAAAGATGGCACTTTGGTGAGTAAAATCGTTCCCATGCTCAAGCAGGGTGCCGGCGTGGTGACCAGCCGCAATCATGTTCACTACATTGTCACCGAATATGGCGTTGCTGATTTGTATGGCAAGTCCATTCGCCAGCGGGTGGAAGCCTTGATCAATATTGCGCACCCCGATTTTCGTGCTGACTTACGCAAACAGGCCAAAGAGTTGCAATGGATTCCGTAAGCGGTTGATCCTGGTTTGGTTCCGTCTCTTCATTTTGCCAAAGGGTGAAGAGAGCAATCATTAACCGGTCTGGTGACCGGTTTTTTGTTTTACCAGTGATACAATTGAACATATGAACCGCAAAGCCCGGATTGTTGCTACGTTAGGTCCGGCCAGCCAGAGCGAAGCGATGGTGGAGCAGTTGATTCTGGCTGGCGTGAATGTGACCCGACTCAATTTCTCGCATGGCTCGCACGCCGAACATGCTGCCCGCATTGTTACCGTCCGCCGCGTGGCAGAGCGGCTGGGAATCTCGGTGGCCGTGTTGCAAGATTTACAAGGGCCAAAGATCCGCCTGGGGAAACTGGATCAGGCCGGAGTTCAGTTAGAGCCGGATTCGCGGGTTGTGCTTTATGCCGAAGGCGACGAACCGCCTGATGGGGGGACGTCGGTTTGTCTGCCGGTGGATTTTCCTGAATTGTTTCAGGCTGCCCAGGTAGGGGCTCGCATCCTGCTGGATGATGGACGGCTGGTTCTGAGCGTGGATACGGTCTCCCCGCGCGGCCTGACTGCCCGCGTACTGATTGGCGGATTGGTTACATCGCATAAGGGCATTAACCTGCCGGCGGTCAAATTGCCGATTCCTGCTCTGACCGAAAAGGATGAGGCCGACCTGGCTTTTGGCCTTTCGCAAGGGGTGGATGCGGTTGCCGTTTCCTTTGTTCGTTCGGCGGCAGATATTCATGGCGTGCGCGCGGCTTTGCGGCGTTTGGCGCCTGAGGGCCCCTGGCCGCTTTTGATAGCCAAACTTGAAAAACCCGAGGCTCTGGATGATCTCGAGGCCATTCTGGACGCGGCAGATGGGGTGATGGTGGCGCGCGGCGATTTGGGTGTGGAAATGTCTCTTGAGCGTGTGCCGACGGCCCAAAAACGCATTATTCAGATGGCCAACCATAAGATGAAACTGGTAATCACGGCTACGCAGATGTTGGAGTCGATGACCCAAAATGCTTTGCCAACCCGGGCTGAAGCCTCAGATGTGGCTAACGCTGTCTTTGATGGTACCGACGCGGTGATGCTTTCGGGGGAGACGGCGGTTGGCAAATATCCGCTTCAAGCGGTGGAGATGATGCACCGTATTGTCTGCGAGGCGGAAGCCAATTACGATGTGTGGGGGCATGTGGACGAACAGGAGTTTGCCGGCCACGATGATGCCCTCTCGCTGGCGCTGGCGGCGCGCGCGGTGGCACATGACCGGGACGTGAAGGCGATTGTCGTTTTTACGGTTACCGGGCGCTCAGCCTGGATCATGTCTAAGGTGCGGCCGGGGGTGCCGATTTTGGCTCTGACGCCAGAAGAGCGCACGTATCGCCGCCTGGCGCTCTTTTGGGGAGTCCTGCCGCGTCGGGTACGGTTTTCGCAGACGTTGGAGGATATGATTCTATCTATGGAAAAGGCTGTGCATGAGACAGGTATTGCCCAACCCGGTCAGCAGGTGGTGGTTGTCTCTGGTTTTCCTGTGGGGGCCGCCCGACCGCCAACGCTGGCTTTGCTGCACACGCTGGGCGTTTAAGAAACGTTTACTCCCTGGCGATTAAAATCCCTAGTCCAATCAGCACCCCGCCCAAGATGAAGAGCGGGGTGATTTTTTCGCCAAGGAAGATGGCACCCAGAATCGTGCCTACTACTGGCTGGGCGAAGAAGGTCAACGAAGCGGTGCTGGCCTCCAGCAAGGTGAAGGCAGTGTTCCACAGGTACATTGCCAGGGCGGTTGAAATGATGCCGATGAAAAGTATGCCGCCGACCACTCCGGCTGTGACCCCTCCCAGGCCGCTGCCAAAGACTTCCCACACGCTCATCGGCAAACTAATTGGCAGGCCGCCGGCAAAGGCGATGGCGCTGGCGCTGAGCACATCTACGCTGCGCGTCACTGCCCGCACCAGCACCGAATAGAGCGCCCAGGTAACGGCGGCTGCTACCAGACTCAAATTGCCCAAAAACAAGCGGGATGAGAAATCTGCTGTGCGCGGGTCAATGATGGCCAGGACGCCCAGCGAGGCAATAACGAGTGCCAGCAGGCGTTTCCAGGTGATTTTTTCCTTTAGTAACAGCGAGGCAAAAAGCAGGACAAAAGCCGGCGTGGCAGAGGTAACCAGGGCGCCATTGGAGGCGGTGGAGAGATGTGTACCGACGAATTGAAAGCCGAGTGAGATACCGTAACCTACAAAGCCAACGCCAAAGACTTGCCAGAACTGTTGGCGCGTCACTTTGCGGTTGCGCTGGAAGGCCAGTATTAGCCCCAGGGTGGCTATTCCCAGGAAGAGGCGACTGGACAAAAGCGTAAAGGGAGGGATGACATCCATCACAGCCTTGCTGACGACGTACATCCCGCCCCAAATGGAGGCGGCCAAAAGACCTGCAATCAAACCATAAACCGGACGCTGCACGCAGGTTTCCTTGAGGGCTACATAAACTGGGTGTTGATCCGCTCCAGGGTTTCAGGAGCAGGCCGCAGGTCTGATTCGCCGAGCCGGTTGAGCGGCTTCTCTGGCAGGTTGTAGAGGTCGGTCAGAGATGGGCGTTCTTTTTCGTAGTAAATGAGACCGGTGATCAGCCAGTTGTTACGCTGCGCCTCTTCCATAACGCGCAGGGCCTGCCAGCGATCGGTGGGATCGTAGTCTTTTTCCAGTTTTTTGAGGATGACAATCGAACCATCGTGCATGGTGACTTCGCGCACTTCGCCTTCTTCAAAGGGATCGTCGAACTCAATTTCCTTCAATTTTGGCACAAAGGCGATTTCGTGTAGCGGCTCAGTATGGTCTTTGCTCCAGGTATAGGAGTGGAATGAGTTTTCCTCGTTGTTGAAGGTGACGCACGGGCTGATGATATCCAGCACGGCTATGCCGTTATGCGCCAGGCCGGCTTTGATCAATTCTCTCACCTGCTTTGAGTCGCCGGCAAAAGAACGAGCAACAAACGTCGCGTTGGAAACCAGCGCCTCCATGCAGATATCTACCGGCATGTAAGGATTCGTCCCCTGGTGTTTAAGCACCAAACCTACCTCGGCGGTGGCCGAGAATTGCCCTTTGGTCAGGCCGTAAACGCCGTTGTTTTCCACAATGTAAAGCATGGGCATATTGCGGCGGACAACGTGCTTGAATTGCCCCATCCCAATGCTGGCCGTGTCTCCATCGCCAGAGACGCCAATGAATTCCAAACCGGTATCAGCAAGGCGTGCCCCGGTGGCTAGGGATGGCATGCGTCCGTGTACGCCATTAAAGCCAAAGGAACGACTCAAAAAATAAGCCGGGCTTTTGCTTGAACAACCAATGCCGCTGAACTTGACAACCTTTTCGGGAAGCAAGCCCATCTCGTAGCAGGCGGCAATAATCTGGTTGGCGATCGAATTGTGCCCGCAGCCAGGACAGAGCGTGCTTGGCAAACCGCGATAATCGCTCTTGGTCAGGCCAATGCTGTTAACTTGGGCAGGGGAAGCAGGGGTGGTCATCTTATTTCTCCTCTTGAGCCAGGATGGCATCGGCCACCCAGCGGGCAGTGATGGGTAGACCGTCGGCATGGCAGGCCGAGCGGAATTTATGAGCCTCTTGAGGTATGGACATGGAGGCAAGTTGACGCAGTTGGCCGTCGCGGTTGGTCTCGACAAAGTAGATACGCTGATGACGCTGAGCAAAATCGTGAACCTCCTGCGTGCAGGGCAGGGCGCGCAGACGCAGGAAGTCGGTTCGGACTCCGCTTTGGCTGGCCAGCAGAACCCGCGCCTCTTCCACCGCCGGAGTGACCGAGCCGTAGGCAATCAGCCCGATGTCTTGCCCGCTTTCGTCTATGAGCGGCGCGGGCAAGTACTGCTTGGCGGTCTCATATTTCTTTCGGATGCGCAAAAGGTTGTTTTCCCAAATCTGCGGATCTTCAGAATAGCGCGAGGTTTCATCATGACCGGCCCCGCGGGCGAACCAGGCTGCCGCCGGGTGCAGATTCCCCGGCACGGTGCGATAGGGGATGCCGTCGCCGTCCACATCTTTATAACGCGCCCAGATGCCGTTGAGTTTTTCCAGGTCTTCTTCCCACAGGATTTTGCCGCGATCCATTGGCCGATTGGGGTACTCAAAGGGTTCACTCATCCACTGATTCATTCCCAAATCCAGGTCTGAAAGGACAAAGATGGGGGCTTGCAGACGCTCGGCCAAATCAAACGCCTGCCAGCCAAACTCAAAGCACTCTTTTAGATTGCCCGGCAAGAGGATGATGTGCTGGGTATCGCCGTGACTGAGAAAGTTGACCATGGTCAGGTCGCCTTGAGCGGTACGGGTGGGCAGGCCGGTGGAGGGGCCGGCACGCTGAATATCCCAAATGACGACCGGCACTTCTGCAAAGTAGGCCAGGCCGGCATACTCGGTCATCAGGCTCAGCCCAGGGCCCGAAGTGGCCGTCATTGAGCGCAAGCCAGCCCAGCCAGCGCCAATGGCCATGCCGATAGCGGCCAGTTCATCTTCGGCTTGCAGAACGGCATAGGTGTTTTTGCCGTCGCTTGTCTTGCGTAGTTTGGGCAGGTATTGATTCAGTGTTTCGGCCAGGGAGGAGGATGGCGTGATTGGATACCAGGCGGCAAACTGCAGTCCGCCATAGATAGCGCCCAACGCGGCAGCCGTGTTGCCGTCGGTCATCAGCAGACCCCTGGTCTTGTCCATGGGCTCTACGGCAAAGGGGTCAGACTTGGTCAGGTTTTGAGCAGCCCATTGCATGGCCGCGCGCACAACGGTCATATTCACTTCGGTGGCTTTTTCTTTGCCTTTGAATTGAAACGAGACCGATTCGTGGATGACGGCTTCTGGAATGCCAAGCATGTGGGCCAGCACACCCACATAAACCATATTGGCTACATAGTCTTTCAGGTTGGCCGGAATATCTGCCTCGCGGCTGATTTGTTTGACCGGCATGGGGTAGAGGCTGATGTCACTGCGCCCGATGGGCAGGCGAATGTCATCGGCATAAAAGAATGCTCCGCCCGGCGGAACGGCTTGCAGGTCCTGCATGAACGTGGCAGGGTTGATGGCCACCGAAATTTCTGAGATATCTTTACGGGCGGTAAAACCATCTTTGCTGACCCGAATCAAGTACCAGGTGGGTAACCCCTGAATATTGGAGGGGAACAGGTTTTTGCCTGAGGCCGGAATACCCATTTTGAAAAAGGCGCGCAAGAGGGTGCTGTTGGCGGTTTGACTGCCCGACCCGTTGACCGTGGCAATGCTGATGGCAAAATCATTGATGATTTTTTGCATGGACATGCTGCTCCAAAAATGAAGGGAAATGGAAAGCGGTGTGATTTTATCAGATTTGATACAGGTTGATAATATGTTGGATGTTGAACCGGTCGGAAAGTTGCGCGTTGATCTCTTGTCCATCTTTTGGCAACTGATAGACGCAAGACATCCATCTCCTAACTTTCCACACGATTTCTGCCGGAAGATTTTGCCTGGTATAAAGCGGCATCGGCGGCTTTGATGAGTCGGGAGAGCGCGCCAGGGTCAACGCCGTCCAACTCGGCTACGCCGATACTGGCGGTAATGTGAAAATCGTTCTCTTCGAAGTGAAAAACGTGGCCGGATAATTGCGCCCGGATACGTTCCGCGGTTCCGCGCGCAGCCTCTTTGTTGATTCCAGGCAGGAGGACGACAAATTCTTCTCCGCCATAACGTCCAATGACATCGCAATTGCGCAGATTGGTTTTCAAAAATCGGGCAATTTCCTGCAAGACGTAATCGCCGGCCATGTGTCCGTAGGTGTCATTGATGTCTTTGAAGTGATCCAGGTCCAGGATGAAAAGCGATAATGGTTCCCTGGAACGGGCGGAGCGGGAGATTTCTTGCTCAAAAATTCGGAAAAAATGTCTCCGATTGTACAAACCGGTTAAGGAGTCGGTAATTGCTTGCTCTTCAATCTCTTGAAGCAGGTGGGTCTTTTCGGTGACGTCGCGTATCGTCACCACACGACCGAAGCGGAAGCCCGTTCTGTTAGAAACGGGTGAAATCGTGATGTCGAAATACAAGGTTTTCCCGCCGACTTCGATTTCGATGACCGATTGGGCAGAAGGCACATCTAAAAATCTTGCAACTAAGTCAGGCCATTGCGCCAGGACTTCCTGGATGGATTTGCCGATCACCTGTTTATCGGTGACTCCCAGCAGTTTTTGGGCAGCCGGGTTGATGTCGGAAATCAGATTGTCGCCATCCAGGATGATGACGCCATCGCCCAGGTTCTCGACGACCATGTCGTATGCCAGCGGCCGGATATTGAGCAGCCGAAAGCGGAAGAGGGCGACGGCAACAAATGCCACGGCGAGACTGAAAGTGACAGGCGTAAAGTTGTAATTTGGAATCGGCGAGATGCCGAGGACGTATAAAATGTCCGTTGCCAGGGGAATCGACAAGGCAGTCAAAAGGAGGGTAATTTGTTGTTTATACAGTGGTTTGGTGATTGCAAGAGAGCGGGCCAGCAACACAACATTTGCTGTAAAGAGGAGATAACTGTAGGCGGCATTGAGGTAGAAAACGGGGCCATAGTCGCTGACAAGAAAACAAAATGGCCCGCTATTGCAGTCAATGTACGGATTGACGCGGAAAAGGTGGTGAAAATCATTTGTCCAGATGGCGATGAATACCAGGACAATCGGGACAGAAAGAATGGTCAGGTATTTTTTGACGTTTTTTCCATGACCTGTAAAACGCAGGGCGATTTCCATCCAGAAGAGCGGTAAAGGCAGGATGGCCGCGAATTGGAGATTTGCCCAGAAGACCTTCCCGCTCAGGTTGACCGCCATCATCTCAACAGCAAACCCCAAAGCCCAGATTTGCAAGGCATTGAGCAGGCGCAGGAAGGCGCCTCCGAGCGGACTGCTCCGAAAACGCCAGGTCTTTGCCATGACCAGGGTCAGCATCCCGAAGGCGAGCAATAAGGGCAGGATGTAGGGGGTGTAGGTGAATTCAAAAATGGCTTTCATTGGGCATATTATAAACCGGCTGGCATTGTGACTGCCAGGCAAAGCGGGGCGACAAATGCCCCCTGTGTTGCAGTACTTGCAACATGGCCTCTGTATAGTGTGAAAAAAAAACACATTCATAAGGAGGCTTTTATGGCTCGTCAACCAAATTCTGAACGTCTGGAGGAAATCTATCGTAAAATAGAGGAATATCCGGGGGAACGTCCGGGCTCGCTCGCCCGCCTGCTTGGCCTGAACCGCTCGGAGGTGACCCGTGCTCTGCCAGCCCTGGAAGATAAGGGATTGCTTGTGAGCGAGGATGATCATGGCCGTTTGTGGCCGTTTCGGCGGGAAGATTGAAAAATGTTGCAGAATTCAGACAAGTAGTGTGCTATGCTGTTACAAATTAAATCCATCAAAGCATCTGTATGTTGCAAGGAGCAAGCATGAGCGGAATGACAAAAGCAGAGCGACTGGAAGAAATGAAGCGGCTGTACATTCAGCGCGCCTATACGGATATTGAAATGGCAGAGCGGCTGGGCGTGGACCGCACGCTGGTTTACCGCGACCGCATCGAACTGACGGGGCAATATCCCATCGAGAAGGACGCCGAGGGACGTTACCACATCCCGCGCACGAAACTCATCTCGGAAATCAAAGTCAATTTACACGAGGCGCTCAGTCTCTACCTGGCGGCGCGCAAAACGTCACGCCAGACGCGCTTTCATCAGCCGCACGCCGCCAACGCGCTGGAGAAACTCGCCGCCGCGCTGCGCCAGCCGATGACCGAAAAACTGCTCAAAGCGGCAGACCAGCTGCTGAAGCAGGAGAAAAATCCCGACAAGGTAAAAATCATCGAGACGGTGGCGCAAGCCTGGGCGGAGCAGCGCAAGGTCAAAATCGAATATCAAGCGTTGGAGAGCGAGGGGTTGACGCGGCATACCATCAGCCCGTACCTTATCGAGCCTTCCATTTGGAGCGACAGCGTGTACGTCATCGCCAAAAGCGACTTCAACGACAGGATTTTCGCCTTCAAAATCGAGCGCATTCTCTCGGCGGTTCTTTCGGGCGAGACCTTTGAGATTCCCGCAAACTTCGATGAGGAGCAATTGCTCAAACACGCCTGGGGCATCTGGTTTGGCGATAAGCCCCCTGTGACGGTGCGCCTGCGCTTCTCCCCCGCCGCCGCCCGCCGCGTGCGCGAAAGCATCTGGCATCCGCTGGAGCAGGTGGAAGATACCGAAGACGGCGGTTGTATCTGGAGCGCGGAGGTGGCCGAGTGGCGCGAAATGCTCCCCTGGGTGAGGGGGTGGGGATCCGATTGCGAGGTATTGGAGCCGGAGGGGTTGCGTAAGGCGCTGGAGCGCGAGGTGAGGAGGTTGGCGGAGGTGTATCGAATCGTCATGCGCGCCGAAAACAAAAACCAGTTTTACGCGCACACCAAAGACGGCGCGGATGAATCCGAATGGCAGCCGTTGATCGAGCATCTGACCCGCGTAGCAGACTACGCCGCCGAGTTTGGGCGCGAAGCAGGCGTGGCGGAACTGGCGCGGGCGGCGGGGATGCTTCACGACCTGGGCAAGTATTCCAAAGAATTTCAGGCGCGGTTGCGCGGCGCAAAAATCAGAGTGGACCACGCTACCGCAGGAGCGAAGGAAGTGCTTCAGGTCTTCGAAGGCACGCCGCAGAAACATCTTGCTACCCTGCTGGCGTATTGCATCAGCGGGCATCACACAGGCTTGCTGGATTACGGCGGTTCGAGCGACCTGCCTGGTGACGGCACGCTGACGGCGCGCCTGAAAACGGAGGTGTGCGATTACAGCGCCTACAAAAGCGAAGTGGATATTTCCGCGCTGGCGTTTCCACAGCGATTACCCATCCGACCGTTGAAGGGTCAGTTGGGCTTTTCGCTTTCTTTTATGACGCGCATGATTTACTCGGCGTTGGTGGATGCGGACTTTCAGGAAACGCAGGAATTCATGGACGGCAAAAAGCCGCGCGGCGGACATGAAGACATCCCAACGTTGCGCGATAAGTTGAATGCTTACTTGAGTCAATTCGAGAACCCGACCAGCGACATCAACCGCAAGCGTACCGAGACGCTGAAGGCGTGCGTGGAGAAAGCGGCGCAGCAGCCAGGCTTTTTCAAACTGACCGTGCCAACGGGCGGCGGCAAGACGCTGGCTTCGATGGCGTTTGCGCTCAATCACGCCGCTGCGCATGGAATGAAGCGCATCATCTACGTCATTCCGTTCACCACCATCATCGAGCAGAACGCGGGCGTCTTCAAGGAGATTCTCGGCGAGGAGAATGTGCTGGAACATCACTCCAACTTCGACTGGGAGACAAAGAAGCGCGAGGCGGCAGAGCAAGCCGATGACCGCACGCGCAGCGTCTATGCCAAACTGAAACTGGCGGCGGAGAATTGGGATATTCCCATCGTGGTCACGACCAACGTGCAGTTTTTCGAGTCGCTGTTCGCCAACAAATCGTCGCGCTGCCGCAAACTGCATAACATCGCCAAAAGCGTAATCGTCTTCGACGAAGCCCAAATGTTCCCGCGTGACTATCTGCGCCCCGCCATGAACGCGGTGTGGGAACTGGTGACCAATTGCGGCGCGAGCGCGGTCTTTTGCACCGCCACCCAGCCCAACCTGGAGCGCTTCCTGCCCGCTGGCACGCCCGTCACGGAACTGGCACCCAACCCGCAGGACTTGTTCGACTTTTACAAGCGGGTGGAGGTCAAGCCGCTGGCGGAAAAACTGCCCGATGACGAATTGATTGCGCGGCTGAAGGCGCACGAGCAGGTTCTGTGCATCGTCAACACGCGCAAACACGCCAGCGGATTGTTCGGAATGCTGGAAGGCGAGGGCAACTATCACCTTTCGACGCTGATGTGTCCCGCGCATCGTCGGCAGAAATTGGCGGAGATTCGTCAAAGGCTGGAAAACGGTCAGGTGTGCCGAGTCATCTCCACGACGGTGATGGAGGCGGGCATTGACGTGGACTTTCCCGTCGGCTACCGCGCGCTGACGGGGCTGGATTCCATCAATCAGGCAGCGGGGCGCGTCAACCGTGAGATGAAGCGCAGCGTCAGCGAGATGTTCATCTTCGAGCCGCAGTCGGAGTTCATCAAGAAAACGCCGCGTTACATTTCGCAGGCGGTGGAGGTTGCCCGCGCCGTTTTGCGCGACCATGCCGACATGCCGATTTCCATCCCCGCGATTGAGGCGTATTTTGGGCAACTTTACTCTCTGCAAGACCCACAGATATTTGACTACAAGCGCATCATGGCATGTTTCGAGGACTGCGATGGCAAATTCGAGTTCGAGACGGCGGCGCGCGAGTTTCAGGTCATCGAGGATGTGACCGAGACCGTGATTATTCCGTTCAACGAGGAGGCAGAAAATCTGATAGAAGAACTAAAATATACGCAATATCCATCATCTACCCTGCGAAAATTGCAGCCGTACACGGTTTCGATTTTCGAGGGCGAGTTCGAAGCGCTCAGCAGCAAGGGCGTAATTTTGACGATTGCGGAGGAATATGCGGTCTTGAATCCAGAGCATTTCCACGAATACTACTCGTCCGATAGAGGCATACTCGTCCCCGAAAGCGGCGGCGGGGAGGGGTTGTTTTTCTAATTCAAACAATGTCATTGCGAGGAGGGCTGATGGTCGAGTAGGCGGCGTTCTTTCGCCGTATCGAGACCCAGCCCGACGAAGCAATCCCCCGTTGATGAGGAGATTGCTTCCCCCACGCTTCACTTGGGGCAAGCGCCGCCTGGTCTCGATACGCGCTTCGCGCTACTCGACCGACGGCGGCTCGCAATGACATATAAACCGAAAGGAGGTTCAACACTATGGGATACGGTATCACCATTCGCGTGCGCGGAGCCTACGCCCTGTTCACCCGACCAGAGATGAAGGTGGAACGGGTCAGTTACGATGTCATCACCCCATCGGCGGCGCGCGGCATCATCGAGGCGGTCTATTGGAAGCCCGCCATCCGCTGGGTGATAGATAAAATCCACGTCCTGAGCGAAATCCAGTTCACCAACATCCGCCGCAACGAGGTGAGCGAAAAAGCGTCTGTGGATAATGCCTTGCAAGTTATGAAGGGGGCGCAAAAACCGCTCTACATTTCCGCAGTGGATAGCCGTCAGCAGCGCGCTTCGATGGTCTTGAAGGACGTGGATTACGTCATCGAGGCGCACTTCGAGATGACCGACAAGGCAGGCGCGGAGGACACCGAAGAGAAGCACTACAACATCGTCCTGCGCCGCCTGCGCCAGGGACAGCGCTTCCATGCGCCCTGTTTGGGAACGCGCGAATTTGGCGCGAAAGTGGAACTCATCGAGGACAAGCGCGACATCCCCAAAAGCCCGCTGACGGGCGCGCGCGACTTCGGCTGGATGCTCTATGATTTGGATTTTTCCAACCCGCGCGACATCCGCCCGAAGTTCTTCAAAGCCCACATGGTGGACGGCGTGATTGACCTGACGCGTGTGGAGGTGCGGCAATGATTTTGCAGTCGCTCTATAACTACTATCAGATTTTGCTCAAAGACGACTCGCTGGACATCGCCCCGCCAGGCTACAGCGCGGCAAACGTCAGTTTTGCGCTCAATCTCTCGCCAGAAGGAGAATTGCTGGATATATTCCCGTTTACGACCAAGTTTTTCGACGGCAAAAAAGAACGCGAGAGAAATTACCGCCGCATGGTCGTTCCAGAGCAGGTGAAACGAACCGTGGGCATTGCTGCCAATTTTCTTTGTGACAACGCCGCCTATGTTCTGGGGCTTTCTGGCAAAGAAGCAAAAGACCTGAATTACGCCGAAAAACGCTTCGAAGCCTTTCGTGAACTCAACACCGAAATTCTCGCCAAAGCAAACAGCGTCGTTTCCCGCGCGGTGATTGCCTTCCTGCAAAAACATGACCCGCAGACCGCCCGCCAGCATCCCGTCATTGCCCGTCATCTGGAAGCCCTGCTCGAAGGCGGCAATCTGATTTTTCAGGTCAACGGGCAAAACGCGCTGGACGACCCTGAGATCAGGCGCGTTTGGGAAGAATACAAATTGGGGCAGGAAGCCGTCGAAATGCAATGTCTGGTGACAGGCGAAGTTGAGCCGATTGCCCGCTTGCATCCCAGCATTCAAGGCGTGCGCGACGCCAACCCCACAGGGGCATCGCTGGTCGGCTTCAACGAACGCGCGTATGAATCCTACAACCGCATGAAAGGTCAGGGCTTGAATTCACCCGTCAGTCAGCGCGTGGCTTCGGGGTATGGCGTGGCGCTCAATTATCTGCTTTCCAACCAGAACCCGAATCGCAAAATTTATCTGGGCGATACAACGGTGGTGTATTGGGCAGAGAGCGAGAACAAAGGCTACGCCAGTGCGTTTGCGGCGCTCATCAATCCAGAATTTCTGGAAGGGGAAAGCGCCGAAGACCAAAGCGCCCGTAAAAAAGCGGAAAAGAAGATGGGCGAAACGGCAGAGAAGGTGCAGAAAGGGCAGGCACTGGATGTCGCCAAACTGCGCGAGGGGCTGGATGACAGCACGCGCTTCTATGTGCTGGGGCTGGCATCCAACGCGGCGCGGCTGGCGGTGCGTTTCTATCTCACCGAGCCGTTTGGCGTGTTCGCCGAGCGCATCATGCAGCATTACGAAGATTTGAAAATCGAGAAGGAATTCGCCAATCAGCCCGATTATCTTTCGCCCTACCGCATTCTGGCAGAGTGCGTCTCGCCCAAAGTGACGCGGCGGGACGATGAAGTGAAACAGTCCTGGTCGCTTTTGGGCGGAGCGCTCATGCGCGCGGTTCTGATGGGCGCGCCCTACCCCGAAGGCTTGTACGCCGCCATGCTCAACCGCATCCGTCACGACAGCGACGAGGAAAAGCGCAGCGTCAAAATCAACTACGTCCGCGCCGCGTATATCAAGGCGCATTTGTTACGGAAATACCGCCGTCAAGACCACAATCCCTATCAGGAGGCTTTGCAAATGTCACTCAATGAATCGTTCACCCATCCCGCCTATGTGCTGGGACGCCTGTTCGCCGTGCTGGAAAAAGCGCAGCGCGAAGCCATCGGGCAGAACATCAACGCCACCATCAAAGACCGCTACTTCACGTCCGCCTGCGCCACGCCCGCCAGCGTCTTCCCCACCCTGCTGCGGCTTGCCCATCACTGGACAGCCAAAGCCGAATACGGCGGCATTTCGGACAGAAGAATTCAGGATTTGCTGGGTATGCTCGAAGCCAAACCCTTCCCGTCCCGCCTGACGCTGGAGGAACAGGGCGTGTTCGTGCTGGGCTACTATCATCAGCGCGCCGCCTTCTATGCCAAAAACGGCGAGAAGGCTGAAGAAGCCGAATAACAATGTCATTGCGAGGAGCCGCGCAGCGGCGACGAAGCAATCCCCCACACAGGAGACTGCTTCGCTTGCTCCTTCGCTGTCGCTCAGGACAAGGCTCGCAGTGACATCACCAACCATCAATCAAAAATCTACATTCACAAAGGAGATTACCCCATGACCACCCTTTCCAACCGCTATGAATTCGTCCTGCTCTACGATGTGGAGAACGGCAACCCCAACGGCGACCCCGACGCGGGCAACATGCCGCGCATTGACCCCGAAACGGGCTACGGCATCGTCACCGATGTCTGCCTGAAGCGCAAAGTCCGCAACTATGTGGAAATGGTCAAAGGCGACGCGGCGGGGTATCGCATTTACGTCAAGGAAGGCATTCCACTGAATGCGAACCATGTCGAAGCCTACAAAGCGGTCAATCTGCCCACCGACGACAAAAACTTCAAAGCCAAGCCTGATGACGTGCAGCGCGCCCGAGCCTGGATTTGCGCCAACTTCTTCGATGTCCGCACGTTTGGCGCGGTGATGAGCACGGGCTTGAACTGCGGTCAGGTGCGCGGACCCGTGCAAATCAACTTCTCGCGCAGCATTGACCCCATCGTCCAGCAGGAAGTCACTGTCACCCGCCTGACCGTCACCCGCGAAGAAGAAGCCGAAAAAGAGCGCACGATGGGGCGCAAGCACATCGTCCCCTACGGCTTGTACCGCGCCGAAGGCTATGTCTCTGCCAAACTTGCCAACGACCCGACCAAAGGCACGGGCTTCTCGGAAGAAGACCTGGAACTGTTCTGGGATGCGCTGGTCAACATGTTCGAGCATGACCATTCGGCGGCGCGCGGCAAGATGGCGGCGCGGCGGCTGCTTGTCTTCAAGCACGAAAGCGACCTGGGCAACGCGCCTTCGCACAAGTTGTTCGAGTTGGTGAAAGTTGCGAAGAAGGATGGCGTGGTCGTTCCGCGTCAGTTTGGCGATTACGAGGTAACAGTGGACAAGGCCGCCGTCCCCCAGGGCGTGACGCTGATTGAGAAACTGTAAGAAACGACCTTCCCCCCTTTATCTTCAGGAAGGGGGGAGGGAAGAACGGTTACAGTGACGGTTATGCAAATTCGTACACGGGCGTTTGGATGAATCGGGCGGGCGGGCGCTTTTCTTGCAAAATGCGCTGAAGCCGTTCCACCGTTTGCGGAGAGAAGTATTGCTCGCCCGTCTCCACGTCCACCCGCGCCGGGACGTTTTCCACCACGAAGAGCTGCCCATCCTTCAGCAAGGTATAAGTGACCAGACGTTCGACCAGTTTTTCGTTCCGATATGGAGAAGCCATTTCTACCTCCGTTTGCGATAGTCTATCCATTCGCCAGGATTGGGTTCGTAAACCGTGATAATTTTGAGCAGCGGGCGGGATGGATAACTGCATTGAATATGCAAGGGACGACCTGTCCGCGTGAACCCAAGCAGCAGGCAACTCGGTCCGTATTTGTCATCAGGGTAATCTTCGATGATTTCAGCCGCTTGCGCCGCCTCGCGTATCTCGCTTACCAGGATGTTGCGCAAGAGCGCCTGGTCAACGGCATGTTTGGAAAACTCAAAGGCATCCTGCAAAAACTTGAGTCGAATCTCCTGGATTAGCGACATGTAGTTATTTTAACACACCATGAACCGCGAATACACCCCCGACGAGCTCCTGCCCCTTTCGGGCATCCAGCACTTCCTGTTTTGCCGCAGGCAGTGGGCGCTGATCCATGTGGAAATGCAGTGGAAGGATAACGTGCTGACCGTCGAAGGCAAACAAATGCACGAGCGCGTAGATGACCCGTTTTTCACCGAAGTGCGGAACGGCGTCGTCATCGCGCGGGCTGTGCCTGTCGCTTCGTATCGGCTGGGGCTTTCGGGGGTGTGTGACGTGGTGGAGTTTTTGCCCTCACCCCTGCACCCCTCACCCCCAGCCCCTCTCCCAGGGGGAGAGGGGGGAGTGCGGTTGCCCAATCGTGAAGGGTTATACCTGCCTGCCCCGGTGGAATACAAGCGCGGCAAGCCCAAGCGCGACCCGATGGATGAAGCCCAACTGTGCGCGCAAGCCATGTGCCTGGAGGAAATGCTCTCCACGACCATCTCGCGCGGGTATCTCTATTACGGTCAAACCCGCCACCGCGAGCAGGTCGAGTTCACACCCCAACTGCGAACGCTGGTGGAGGAAATGTCCGCCGAGATGCACCATTATTTTCGGCGGGGCTACACCCCCAAAGTCAAACCGCACAAAGGCTGCCGCTCGTGTTCGCTGGCAGATGCGTGCCTGCCTGTGCTGCAAGAAAACGTCATCGCCGCGTCGAAGTACATCCAAAAACAACTGGAAAATGTCTGACCTTTGTAATCCCCTTTGTGACCTTCGTGTCCTTCGTGGTGAAATCCCATGAAACACCTTGCCAACGTCCTCTACATCACCACTCCCGAAACCTATCTCTCGCTGGATGGCGAAAATGTCGTCATCAAAAAGGATGAGAATACCTCCACGCGCCTGCCGCTGCACAACATCGAAAACATCGTCTGCTTCAACTGGCAGGGTGTCAGCCCGGCGTTGATGGGCGCGTGCGCCGAACGTCACATTGGGCTGGCGTTCCTGGCTCCCAGCGGGCGCTTCCTGGCGCGGGTGAGCGGACGGGCGCAGGGAAACGTCTTGCTGCGGCGGAAGCAGTTCGAGGTCGCAGAGAACGAAGCGCAGCGCGTCCCTATCGCCGCCTCGTTCCTGCTGGGGAAAATCGCCAACAGCCGCAAAGTCATCGAGCGCGCCATCCGCGACCATGCCATGCTCGTGGATGTGAAGGCGCTGACGGGCGCGTCGAACTTTCTGAAGGAGACGCTGTGCGCGCTTCCGCAGTGCAAATCCACCGCCGACCTGATGGGCTTCGAGGGCAGCGCGGCGAAGATTTATTTTGGCGTCTTCGACCATTTGATTTTGCAACAGAAGGACGAGTTCCGCTTCGAGGAGCGCACTCGCCGCCCGCCGCTCGATAACATGAACAGCCTGCTCTCGTTCCTCTATACCCTGCTGACGAATGAAGTCGCTTCGGCGCTGGAGACCGTGGGGCTGGACCCGTTCGTGGGCTTCCTCCATCGAGATAGACCCGGCCGCCCCTCGCTCGCGCTCGACCTGATGGAGGAACTGCGCCCCGTGATGGCTGACCGCCTGGCGCTTTCGCTGGTCAACCGCAAGCAGGTGACCGGCAAAGGCTTCACCAAGAAGGAGAGCGGCGGAATCCTGATGGATGACGAGACGCGCAAAGCGGTCATCACTGCCTGGCAGGAGCGCAAAAAGGAAGAGTTGATTCACCCCTACCTGAAGGAGAAGATTCCGTTTGGGCTGCTGCCGCACGTCCAGGCCATGCTGCTGGCGCGTCACCTGCGCGGCGATTTGGATGCCTACCCGCCGTTCTTTTGGAGTTAGATGTCATTGCGAGACGCCGTCGGTCGAGTAGGGCGAACGCTTTTCTCCCCTATATCGAGACCAGGCGCCGAAGCAATCTTGAGCACAATGATGTCACTGCGAACGAGCGCTTTTTGGCGAGTGAAGCAGTCTTCTCAAACCTGCTTTTTCCGTTCCAAAGGAGATTACCTGTCCTGGCAGCCTGCGGCCGCAAACCGTCAGGCCAGGGCTTTGGGCTGGGTCTCGATACGAGAGAAAAGAACACTCGCTCTACTCGACCAGCAGCCCCCGCAATGACATAACGATTTTCGATAGATTGAAAACGTAAAAGTTATGCGATAATTGACCTATCAACGGAGGCGCTTATGGAGATTACCCTGAAAACCCTCACACCCCTGTGGACCGGCGGCATAGACCAGACGACCGACCGCCTGCACGAGACGGGGCTGCTCGGCTCGCTGCGCTGGTGGTACGAGGCGCTGGTGCGCGGGCTGGGCGGCTATGCCTGCGACCCGACGAGTGAGGACCGTTGTCCTGATAAGGATGGCAATCGCTGTGTGGTGTGTGAACTGTTTGGCTGCACCGGCTGGGCGCATAAGTTTCGGCTGCAAATAATTACAACACCGCAGATTAAAAACAAAGCAATTGCAGCAAAACAGTCGCTTGACATCGCAATCGTTCCCCTGAGGAACATCGAAGACGAAGAGTGGTGTTTACTCCATGCTACCTTTCATCTGATTTCTGAATACGGCGCGATTGGCGGCAAAACGATTTTTAAGCCATCCGATGAACAGACCCGCCAGAATGAGTTCCACCATTTAGATTTTGGGCTGGTAAAAATCGAATTTCCTGAAGGAGATCTGTGTTCCGCTAAAACCCTGGACGAAATCAGAGCATATGTGACTTCAACACGCTGGCGCTCAGGCACCCATAAATACCGCGATAAAAATGGCAAAGAACATGACTATTCCTGGGCTTCTCTACAAAATTTCTGGTCTGTGCAGGGGCGGTATCTGGCAAGACAAGACACTATGAGAAGCGCTTTCAATCAGGTATTAGGCAGAAAACAACCCAAACAACAGGGACAATCTTTTGCGGATAACAGCAGTTCCTCTCGCTGGCTTGCGGGAAGTCAGCAAGAAAGCAAAAAAGTCTTTAGTTTCAAACATCCTATCAAGAGAACGTTTGGGTTTGTCAAGCCGAGTTTGGTAGATTTTGAAGAAGTAAATAAACGCCTCAAACAGGCCTGGCCAGATTTTGACTCCAAAAAAGAATTTCTCACAGGTGCGCAAATCTTGAGGGACATCTTCACGGCAGGAGGAGGTGCAACATGAGTTATGAATTGTACGTAGAAAAACCCCAGAGCAATATTGTGACGCAATTACGATTGTTGGTCTGTGAAGACAGCATAACCGCTGCCAGAAAGTTTGTTCAAATGGTGCATAGCCACCGTGACCGAAATGGTAATCGGTCACCAAGTGAGTATGAGCGTTTCATAGCACAAGAAAAAAGCCTCTACATAGAACCATTGGGATTTATCCCCTCCTCACCCGATATTTCCGTCCTCCCTCCCGGCTCCTGGTTCCTGCAATTCACCTTCACCCTCGCCAAACCCTGGATGAGCAAAGACGATGACCCCTTTTACGTCGCCGAGAGCGTCAACCCGGTGCGCAAGGACAAGGTCTTCAAAGTGCCGATGATGTCGGCGGCGAGCTGGAAAGGTCTGCTACGCTGGACAACCATGCACACCCGCCTGGCATTGAAAAAGGACAAACTTATCCCCGAAAGATTTGCCGAAGAGCGATTTGTACAAACCTTGCTCTTCGGTGATGAAAAGGGTGAAGAGTCGGAACAAACGAAAGACTTTGCATCCTATGTTGATGCGCTCAAACCCGAAGCCCGTCAGGAATACGAGCGCCTCTTGCGTGCCTATTACGGCCTCAAAATGGATGACCCACTGCCCCATCACAGTGGACGACTGATATTCTACCCGACCTTCTTCGACCAGATTGACGTGGAGGTCATCAACCCGCACTCGCGTGAGACCAAAGCCGGCACGAAACCCATTTACCTGGAATGTGTGCCAGAGGGCGCAAAAGGCACCTTCTCCCTGCTCTACATCCCCTTTGACCTGATTGGTCAAAGCCAGGAGACAATGGCGGATGAGGCTGGAAAACATCTGCGTTATCTTGCGCCGATTATCAAAAATCTGTTCCTCACCTACGGCTTTTCCGCCAAGCGCACCAGCGGGTATGGGGCGGCGAAGGATGAAATTATTCAGGGAGAGATCAAAACAAGGGCAGGCGGGCATGACTTGACAGGAAAGAAGTTGAGCCAGCTGGCGCAGGAGGTGAAGAATGTCAATATCTAGCCTGAAAGTCCTGCAAGACAACCGCGACGCCCTGCTCCTGGCGGAGGTGGCGGCATGGCTGCATGATATTGGGAAATTTTGCAGTTTGCATATTGAAGCGCATGCAACGGGCGGGCAAAGAGAATGGTCAAACAGCCATGCCTATAAGGTTGTAATAGACGCCCCAAAATCTGTGATACATCTGAGCGAGGCAGCAGCTTCACTCAAGAAGCCCGATGCGCTGAATAATGTTTTGAACGCGCAATCTCCCAAAGCGGCTGATTTTATTTCTACTAACTTCAAAGACTTTCTGCAGAACACCACGATTAACCTGTTGGGTGAAAGTTATTCTCTGGCTGAACTTATTATGCTCGGAACCCCGGGATTTGCAACAGATAAGAATCGCCCCCAGATTTTAGATGGAAAATCAGGTTGGCTTGCGGCGGTTCTGGGCGTATGCCATAACGAGGCTCATGTAGACAAAGAAGATCCGCCGTCAGGACAGGGCGAGCAGACATGGCCTAATGTCTTCATCAGCACTGCTTTTGGGTACGAAGGACAAAAGGTGGTGGTAGATACACCTACAGCATCTACAGAGAGTCTGGATACCCGCCTTCGAAAATTACCTGTTCCACCATCGCGAGATAAACTTTTGGAAGAATTATCTTTCGGCTTGGGTGACACTCGTCGACCAGTCAATGAAGTCATTCTTTCAGATTGGGGCTGGATTGTCGCCGCACTTTTCAAACCCGCTCTCGTTAAAGTGTTGCTTACTAACCAGCAACCAGGCATCAGGCAATGGAAGAGTTGGAGAGACAAGATCATTGACCATGACCTTCGCTGGCGTCTTCTGCGCGTCAACTTTGACGTGCTTGGCCTGTACGCCAAAGCCGTCAAAATCGGAGACCTGCTCGGCTACCAGCGCGTCGTGAACGAAGCCTGTGAAGCGGTCAAAAAACTCATCGAAGAGGAATACCCGCTGGGCAACGAAATTTACCGCGACAGCACCGGCATCTACTTCACCTTCCCCGACCTGGACTTGCCCGCTGACCTGGCGCAGGAGATCCGCCGCCGCGTGGAAGCCGTGGAAATGGAACTCGCCCCGCGCATCGCTGTAACTCCTGGCAATGGCGATACCGCTGCCAAACAACTCAAGGGTATTCTGGGTAAGGCGCACAAAGAAGCGCAACAAGAACTGAAACAACCCTTCGACGCACAGAATCTCAACCGATATTGGCAAGACAAATGGGAAGAAGCCCAACGCGAATCAGGAAAATGGGAAATCTGCCCCGTCTGCCGCTTGCGCCCCAAGCGCGAAGAGCGTGACGTATGCGCCACCTGCGAAAACCGCCGCAAAGGTCAGATGCAGGAATGGCTGAGCGGACTGAACAATACCGTTCAACCCCAGCCTACCATTTGGACCAATGAAGTCGCCGACAAAAACGGCCGCCTGGCGCTCCTCGTCGGCAAATTCGACCTGGAGGACTGGCTTACCGGCGATTTGGTACAAACCATGCTGGTTAGGGCGCCTGACCAATGCACACCCAAGAATCCCTCCCCCGCCCGCCTGCGCCGTGTATGGGAAACCACGCAGCGCTTTTGGGAAGCGATTCTCGATAAGAAGGACAGCCAAGTCAATTCGCTCCTGCCTTCTGCGCCGCCCCGTCTGATTCTTTCCGGCAAGTTGCAAAAGGAGCAGGGCGCGCCTGACCCGCAGGAACAGCCAATTTGCGAACTTCGGGTAGAGGGTTTCAAATTGAGCGTGGTCTGGGAGAAAGGTCAGCTCATCGTTTGCGACAACCCGGCCTATTTTCAGACGACGACCGGCAAAGAACTGAAAAAAATCTTGAAGGAAGGCGCTGTGTTCTCTCTCTTCACATCTGAAGGCTACAAGAAGAGAGACGTACTGATTGGCAAGTTCGCCATCGAAAAAGTAGAACAGCAAACTTCTTACCTGCCCTTCATCCCCATCCTTGCCGAGCCGCAAATCTTCATGGCGCTCGTCCCCGCCGACCGCGCCCTGCCGATGGTACAGGCCATTCGTCAGAAATACCAGCGCGAGATGGGTAAAGTGCAAAACCGCCTGCCGCTGCATTTGGGCGTCATCTTTGCCGGGCGGCGCATGCCCTTGCAAGCCATTCTGGATGCCGGGCGGGCAATGCTACTCAACATCCCTTCGCAGGCACAGACCTGGAAAGTCGAATCCACCCAATCTGACGGTCAGACGTTGACGCTCGAACTCGAAGGCAACGGCAAACACATTGACTGGCGTGTTCCGCTAAAAATGGGCGACGGCGCGACCGAGGACCAGTGGTATCCCTATGTATATCTCGAAGCCAACGCTGAACCATCTAACCACACACGCCGCTTTCAGTCCTGCAACCCGTGGACGAAACAGAATGGCTGGCTGGTCCATGCAGGCGATTTGCATGCAGACGATTTGAAGGAAAAAGACAGTATCTATTTCACCCCCTCCACCTTCGACTTCGAATTCCTCGACGCCGCCTCGCGCCGCTTCGAGGTGTACTACGATAAAGAGGGCCGCCGCCCGCGCCGCACCCGTCCCTTTTACCTGCAGGATGTCGAACGGTTGGAAAACCTGTGGAACGCGCATTTCTCCCGTCTCAAGCGCAGTCAGTTTTCGCAAATGCTGCAAACCATCGAAGCAGCCCGCGAGCGCTGGAATATTCCCATTGGCGATGAAGCCCTCGAAAATGATGTCTTCCGCCGCTTCGTGAAAGATACCCTCGCCAACGCCACCTGGCCGAAAGGACATGCCTGGAAAGACCTGAGTGATGACAAGCAAACGCAACTCATCGAAGCCGCCGCGCGCGGCGAACTGGCTGACTGGGCCGAAATCCACCTGGAAATCTTGAAAGAGAAAATGGAAGGAGAACAATCATGACCGCCGAAACCCAAAACCGTTATCTCATGCAGCGCTACTTGCTTATGACCCTCGACCCGCTTCACATCGGCGCGGGCGGATACCGCCTGGGGCGGGTGGATTTGAGCATCGTCCGCGAGCCGGGCACCCGCTTGCCCAAAATCCCCGGCAGCAGTTTGCACGGCGCGGCGCGCTCCTATGCCGCCTATCTCTACGAAACGCCCGAAGCCGCCGGGCAAAGCGAGGAGAAAATCACCAATCCAGAGAAAAACCCCGTCTGCTATACCTTTGGTTACATCAAAGGCAAAAATCCCGATGGCAGCGAGCAAAACGCCTACTCCGGCGTGGTCAACCTCTTCGACGCGCACATTTTGCTCTTCCCCGTCCATTCGGTGGCCGGGCCGGTGTGGGTCAGCACGCCGCAGCGCTTGCGAGAGGCAGGCTTCGAGAAGGTAAATCCCGAATCGGTTCCGGACGGGCAAATCTACCTGATCTGGAATCACACCGGACGCCTCAACCTGGGCTGGCTGATGCTCGATGTCGCCGGGCAAGCGTCCGTCACGCCGCCGGACAAATCTGATTGGGCAAACAAAGAGGAATGGAAAGCCATCGCTAACCGTATCGTTCTTGTCTCCGATTCCCTCTTCTCCCACATCGTCAACAGCAATCTCGAAGTGCGTACCTCGGTCAGCATAGACCCGCATACTGGCGCGGCAGCAGATGGAGCCCTCTTCACCTACGAAGCCCTGCCGCGCGCCGCCTTCCTGACCGCCGAAGTGGTGTTAGATGAATACCAGGTAGAAAATCGCTCGCGCCCCTTCCCTGTCGAAAAAACGAATACAGGCCAGCCTCTGCCCCAAGGTCCCTGGCAAGGACCGCTGGATGTGGTAAAAGCCGGTCTGAAGATGATGGAATTCCTGGGCATCGGCGGCATGGGCACGCGCGGCTTCGGGCGCATCCACGTCGTCGGGAATCCGCTGGAGAAAGACCCCCTGAAAGATGAGAAGGACACGCAAAACGACAAGAAGCAGGAGGCGGCGCAATGAACGACATTCGGGAACGCAACCTGGACTATCTGGCGGCGAAGCACGCGCAAGAGTTCATCAAAAAAGCCAGTGGAAAAGACAGCGAGATCGAAAACGAAGTCACCAAAGCGCTGGGCGTGCTGCAAGAAAACGGCATGTATGCCTGCTTTTTGTATTTGCAAGCCAACAAGAAAGGCAACAGCGCCCCGCTCATTCAGAAGATGCGCGAATTGCTCACGTCTCTCGGTATCACGAACGACGGACAGGATGCGCTGACATTTGCCCAAAATATCAGCGCCGACCTTCACACGTTGCTGCTCGCCAGAGAAGCGCTGGAGCAAATGCTCATCTATGCCCGCTATGGCGCCAAAGCCAAACGTAGCGCAGACTTCAGTCTGTGATGGCTCGCTTGCTGGAAGGAGATTCTATGTCCTGGACCGTTTATCAAGTTATCCTGCGCCTGCACAGCCCGCTGCACATCGGCTGTACCGAAGTGGGCTATCTGCGGCGTACTCGTCCCTACGTTACCGGGCGCGCCCTGCGCGGGGCGCTGGTCAACCGCGTTGGGCGCAATCAGAACATTCGCGGCGAAGAGCCAGGCGACCCCTTCTGCGCCGTCAGCAGGACCTTTTCCCAATACCTGACCTTTACCTACTTTTACCCGGCGCTGAAAAAGAATGGTGAATGGAAAGTGCAATTTCCCTGGGATGATGAAGCCGGATTCCGCCGCCGCTTTTTGAGCAGTTACGTCTCCACCGCGCTCGCTTATCCGCATCAGACCGCCGCCGAAGGCTTGCTGCACGAAATTGAATTCATCTCCCCCCGCACGCTGGATACGGGCGAGCCGGTGTACCTGATGGGTTATTTCTTTGTGCAGGAGGAGCGGCTCAAACGCGAGAAATACGATTGGGTCGGGGCGCTGCGTTGCTTGCAGCTGGGCGGCGAACGCGGCTACGGATGGGGAAATGCGCGGTTGGAAGGAGAGCCAGTTCGAGTAGATGGTAATCTATTTGGCAAAATTTCCTTTCAGGCTGACACCAAATGGCCGGTTCTTCATCTTCAGAAAAATCAAGCGGCGCTGGCGCACAGCTTTGCTCCAAATGCCAGCCTCTGCGGCCCGGTTGAGCCGATGGTGGGACGAGAATGGCGCGCCGGTGGAACAAAGTACGACGCGAAACGCCCACACATTGGGCAATACCTTGCTCCCAACGGCTTGTTTTTCGCGCCGGGCAGTGTTGTCACCACAGAAGCAGATTTCAACATTGGCAAAGCCGGCTACTGGCAGCCAATCACTGCATAGAGGAGGCGCGCTATGATGGTTCTCATCACCTACGATGTCAGCACCGAAACCGAAGCGGGCAAAAGCCGCCTGCGTAAGGTTGCGAAAAAATGCCAGGACTACGGTCAGCGCGTACAGAACTCGGTCTTTGAGTGCCTGATTGACGCGGTGCAACTGAAACAGTTGCAGGCGAAACTACTCAAAATCATTGACCCCGAAGTGGATTCACTGCGCTTCTACTATCTCGGCGACAACTGGAAGAATCGCGTGGAACACATCGGCGCGAAGCCGAGCCTGGACCTGGAAGGAACGCTGCTGGTTTGATTTGCGAACCCGAAGTGAACAGAAAATCTCTGGGAGGTTCGCAGGAAATTTTGCACCTTAACAACCGAATAGCGACATTTTTGGAGCGAAAATTGACTTTACGGCGCTGCCCTGATAGAATGAATGCCAACATCTAGCGGTAGGGAGTTTTTTTTACCCAGATGTTGCGGTCGCTCCCCTCACGGGGAGCGTGGATTGAAACATCGTGGCAAACAGTAGCACATCCACAAAGGTATGTCGCTCCCCTCACGGGGAGCGTGGATTGAAACCACAACAGCCCACTATGCGCCGCTATGCTCGCCTGGTCGCTCCCCTCACGGGGAGCGTGGATTGAAACGCTTGTTCACATTCGCCTCAAAATATAAAGAAACGTCGCTCCCCTCACGGGGAGCGTGGATTGAAACCAGTCCGCCTAGTCGAAATGCTCAAACCATATCGAGTCGCTCCCCTCACGGGGAGCGTGGATTGAAACTTTGCTTAAAAACACCTTAAAAACACCTTGCAAAAGTCGCTCCCCTCACGGGGAGCGTGGATTGAAACTTAACCAGCCTTATCGTTATCGCGGTGTTTCTTTGTCGCTCCCCTCACGGGGAGCGTGGATTGAAACTCTTTGCCCATTCCGGCCACATGGCCTCCGAATTGTCGCTCCCCTCACGGGGAGCGTGGATTGAAACCCGGTATTAATTGCTTGATAGATTTCGGCAGCAAGTCGCTCCCCTCACGGGGAGCGTGGATTGAAACTGCCTGTTGCGTTATCTTTATCCGCCGGTAGTGTGTCGCTCCCCTCACGGGGAGCGTGGATTGAAACGCGGAACGGTCGGTCTAAATTCCAGATTGTATTGCTGTCGCTCCCCTCACGGGGAGCGTGGATTGAAACGGCGGGGCTTGTACCCCGCCCTTATCCCGTTTACGGTCGCTCCCCTCACGGGGAGCGTGGATTGAAACTGTGTTAGAACGCGCGTTCTAATTATGACAATTCGTCGCTCCCCTCACGGGGAGCGTGGATTGAAACATTAATAGGTATGGGAATATAGAAGTTTTCTTGCGTCGCTCCCCTCACGGGGAGCGTGGATTGAAACTGCCTGACGATTTCGAGATAGTGTCGATTGATTTCGGTCGCTCCCCTCACGGGGAGCGTGGATTGAAACGTCGTATTTGGGCCGGCATGGTTGGGCGCAAGCGTCGCTCCCCTCACGGGGAGCGTGGATTGAAACGCGTTGTGCTGGTTTTGAGGTGGAGATATGACGGTCGCTCCCCTCACGGGGAGCGTGGATTGAAACACGATACTCCAGAGCGGCACGCGCCCGCCACTCCAAGTCGCTCCCCTCACGGGGAGCGTGGATTGAAACTTATAGACGAGGCGGCCATCGGCCGCCTTAATGTGTCGCTCCCCTCACGGGGAGCGTGGATTGAAACGTGTATTGGAGCGTTCCGAACTCCGCCACGCCTATGTCGCTCCCCTCACGGGGAGCGTGGATTGAAACGCATGAGTTTTGCCAGCGGGCGGAAATCCGCCCGTCGCTCCCCTCACGGGGAGCGTGGATTGAAACGCCCCTAGCGAGAGCGTCTTTAATGCGCCGCTTTGGTCGCTCCCCTCACGGGGAGCGTGGATTGAAACGCCCGCCGCTGGTGCTGGCGCTGGCGGCGGGCAAGAGTCGCTCCCCTCACGGGGAGCGTGGATTGAAACGGGGAACAAACAAAAAAACAGAGGCGATGAGAATCGGTCGCTCCCCTCACGGGGAGCGTGGATTGAAACCGACAAGCATCATGCTCGGTACTGGCGGAGCGGCCGGTCGCTCCCCTCACGGGGAGCGTGGATTGAAACTGCGTTATTACGCTGGCGGCGGTGACGGAAAGTTGTCGCTCCCCTCACGGGGAGCGTGGATTGAAACGCGTGGTGAAGAATTGCGCTGACAAGACAGGCGTCGTCGCTCCCCTCACGGGGAGCGTGGATTGAAACAAGGATACATTAAGGTTAGTATGCTATCATGACACGTCGCTCCCCTCACGGGGAGCGTGGATTGAAACGAACTATGGGGTTTGTGGCACAATCGAACCCTTTGTCGCTCCCCTCACGGGGAGCGTGGATTGAAACATGGCTCAAGGGTATATATCAGCACGGACGGCGGGTCGCTCCCCTCACGGGGAGCGTGGATTGAAACATAGATTTGCGTGCTACCGTTTTTGCTGGACACATGTCGCTCCCCTCACGGGGAGCGTGGATTGAAACTTGCACGCCTATACCGCGACGAGTAATACAACCAGTCGCTCCCCTCACGGGGAGCGTGGATTGAAACAGTGACGGATGGTATGCCGCGCGCAATAACACCAAGTCGCTCCCCTCACGGGGAGCGTGGATTGAAACGGGCCGGCGCGGCGTCTCGCAAGCAAAATAGAACGTCGCTCCCCTCACGGGGAGCGTGGATTGAAACAAGGATACTTTAATGTCCGCGTGCTATTATGACAGTCGCTCCCCTCACGGGGAGCGTGGATTGAAACGCGAGATAGTAGACCGCACCGAACGAAGGTATCACGTCGCTCCCCTCACGGGGAGCGTGGATTGAAACATTGCATGGTTTTGCGCGCAAGCTTGATATGTATGTCGCTCCCCTCACGGGGAGCGTGGATTGAAACAAGACGCCTAGTGGTGGCCTGTCCGTAGTTGACGGTCGCTCCCCTCACGGGGAGCGTGGATTGAAACCAGCGCCGAATGCCAAAGTGTTGGGCGTATGATTTGTCGCTCCCCTCACGGGGAGCGTGGATTGAAACCAGCGCCGAATGCCAAAGTGTTGGGCGTATGATTTGTCGCTCCCCTCACGGGGAGCGTGGATTGAAACTCGCCCCCATCTGGCGAATTTTGGCTTGATGGGGTCGCTCCCCTCACGGGGAGCGTGGATTGAAACCCTACCTTGACGCCGGCCACCGCTCCCGGCGTCATGTCGCTCCCCTCACGGGGAGCGTGGATTGAAACATCCGGCAAAAACTCAGCGGATAATACCGACAAGTCGCTCCCCTCACGGGGAGCGTGGATTGAAACGCCAAATAATATATTGCCCCAAATGATGGAATTACATGTCGCTCCCCTCACGGGGAGCGTGGATTGAAACAATCTTGCTAGCGGCACTCCACGCCAGCATACCGTCGCTCCCCTCACGGGGAGCGTGGATTGAAACTGACTAGGCCCGCCACGCTGGCGGGCCAGCGCTGGGTGGTCGCTCCCCTCACGGGGAGCGTGGATTGAAACTTCTTCTAACGCCCGCAGTGCGTCTTCGTCGAAGTCGCTCCCCTCACGGGGAGCGTGGATTGAAACCTTGCCATTCGGGCGAATGAAAGCGCAGACAAAAAGTCGCTCCCCTCACGGGGAGCGTGGATTGAAACTCCCAAATCGGAGACGATTCGTCTATCGCTTTCGTGTCGCTCCCCTCACGGGGAGCGTGGATTGAAACTCTGTTGGGCGGCTTATCTCTCGAAACACGAGTTTTCGTCGCTCCCCTCACGGGGAGCGTGGATTGAAACTCTGGACGCCGTCTACCGCATGAGGAGATGTGCGGTCGCTCCCCTCACGGGGAGCGTGGATTGAAACTTTTGAGCGGGCGGGTGTCCACGCCCGCTGGTGTCGCTCCCCTCACGGGGAGCGTGGATTGAAACTTTGATTCCTGCCAAGGTGTGGAGGTGGAAAGGTCGCTCCCCTCACGGGGAGCGTGGATTGAAACCCTGTACATACATTAACAAGTATTGCTGTCCCGCCGGTCGCTCCCCTCACGGGGAGCGTGGATTGAAACTGGTGACCCTGCTGCCCAGCCGTCGTGAAACAAGGTCGCTCCCCTCACGGGGAGCGTGGATTGAAACTCGCGCCCTCAAAATTTGCGCCTTCTATTTTGACGGTCGCTCCCCTCACGGGGAGCGTGGATTGAAACCCAGATAGTAAGTACAGGCGGGTGTCTCCGCCCGGTCGCTCCCCTCACGGGGAGCGTGGATTGAAACAGGTTGACGCCGTTCATGTCGGCGTCAGTGAGATGTCGCTCCCCTCACGGGGAGCGTGGATTGAAACCATCTCCAACATCATCGCCTGGCTCTATCCCAGGTCGCTCCCCTCACGGGGAGCGTGGATTGAAACATTATGTCCCTGAGTGTTCTGCCTTCAACGACCTGTCGCTCCCCTCACGGGGAGCGTGGATTGAAACTCGCCGAAATGCCCAACCTGTCGAGCCAGATTTGTCGCTCCCCTCACGGGGAGCGTGGATTGAAACAATATCGCCCTTGTTGCCCTTCTTTCCCCCAAACGTCGCTCCCCTCACGGGGAGCGTGGATTGAAACTTGGGCTTGACAAGGGCAAACGCCGCCCGATACCCCCGTCGCTCCCCTCACGGGGAGCGTGGATTGAAACCTACCCCGCAAGCGGGATATTGTGCCACTGTTGAAGTCGCTCCCCTCACGGGGAGCGTGGATTGAAACGTGATTTTTCGCTATCCAACGTTGGAACAGCATAGGTCGCTCCCCTCACGGGGAGCGTGGATTGAAACCACCTCATTCCACAGGGTAATAAATTACATCTACCGTCGCTCCCCTCACGGGGAGCGTGGATTGAAACCACGGCTGCTAGGGCGTAGCCACTGTAGTCGGTAGGTCGCTCCCCTCACGGGGAGCGTGGATTGAAACGCCCCGTTACGTCGTATCCGATAGTCCTTAATGTCGCTCCCCTCACGGGGAGCGTGGATTGAAACACTCGGAGGTGGTGCAGATCGCCGACGAGATTGGCGTCGCTCCCCTCACGGGGAGCGTGGATTGAAACCCAGTCATCTTACTGACAATCCCCAACAGACTGAGTCGCTCCCCTCACGGGGAGCGTGGATTGAAACCCAGTCATCTTACTGACAATCCCCAACAGACTGAGTCGCTCCCCTCACGGGGAGCGTGGATTGAAACTCGAGCACACGCTCGCGCCGCCAGGCGGAGTTAAGTCGCTCCCCTCACGGGGAGCGTGGATTGAAACGCCATCGTAATCCCATCGATGGCGTGCGTCATTAGGTCGCTCCCCTCACGGGGAGCGTGGATTGAAACCCAACCAGCAGGATGCAATTCGTTGGGTCATGCTGTCGCTCCCCTCACGGGGAGCGTGGATTGAAACCAGTCCGCCTAGTCGAAATGCTCAAACCATATCGGTCGCTCCCCTCACGGGGAGCGTGGATTGAAACTGCCATCCCTGGCTGTCGTTACCGTTGCCGCAATCGTCGCTCCCCTCACGGGGAGCGTGGATTGAAACTTTTCTCGGGCCGCAAGCTACCACACCGCGATTTGTCGCTCCCCTCACGGGGAGCGTGGATTGAAACCGCGCCGCTGCAGGGGGTGGAAAATGAGCGACATGTCGCTCCCCTCACGGGGAGCGTGGATTGAAACTTTGCTTGTTGCGAGAGGTGTACTCGGTCATATCGTCGCTCCCCTCACGGGGAGCGTGGATTGAAACATCGTAATAGACGAGACGCCGTATAACGACCCGTGTCGCTCCCCTCACGGGGAGCGTGGATTGAAACCATCGGGATTATCACCAATATCGCTAACGCGTAAAGTCGCTCCCCTCACGGGGAGCGTGGATTGAAACCGCGCTCATTTAAACCTGTTGCGTTGCCCAAACGTCGCTCCCCTCACGGGGAGCGTGGATTGAAACGACGCTTCAACTTTCCACCTCCAAACCTTGGCAGGTCGCTCCCCTCACGGGGAGCGTGGATTGAAACACCCAGATATGGGTAGTTGCCCCCAAGTCTAATTGTCGCTCCCCTCACGGGGAGCGTGGATTGAAACTGCTAGACGCCATTGCAGAGCGCGGCGATTTCGAGTCGCTCCCCTCACGGGGAGCGTGGATTGAAACTTATCATCACCGCTTTCGAGGTCGGCAATGGCCTGTCGCTCCCCTCACGGGGAGCGTGGATTGAAACGACATGTATGTTCCTATACTTGACATTTCTGCAGAGTTGTCGCTCCCCTCACGGGGAGCGTGGATTGAAACGTTCAGGTATGGGTAGTTCCCCCCAAGTCTAATCAGTCGCTCCCCTCACGGGGAGCGTGGATTGAAACTGCTCGCCAGGAGCGCGCCAACGTGCCGCCGGTGTCGCTCCCCTCACGGGGAGCGTGGATTGAAACCTTCTGCTGTTTTTGTTATTGTGCTTGCCATACTGTCGCTCCCCTCACGGGGAGCGTGGATTGAAACCACCAGCGAGCCTCCCTTCGTCTAGATACGGATAGTGTCGCTCCCCTCACGGGGAGCGTGGATTGAAACCACCTACTCCAACGCCTATCGTGTACGAGTTGCCGTCGCTCCCCTCACGGGGAGCGTGGATTGAAACTACTACATGGCTTTGCCCGCAAACTTGACATGTATGTCGCTCCCCTCACGGGGAGCGTGGATTGAAACGCCTCCCCCTCCGCCACCAACCCAAACCGCCCAAGTCGCTCCCCTCACGGGGAGCGTGGATTGAAACTGTGATCTAGCCCCCGCCCCCGCCGCGCCAGCACGTCGCTCCCCTCACGGGGAGCGTGGATTGAAACATAGGAGGTATTATGGATATTCCCATTCCTTCTGGTCGCTCCCCTCACGGGGAGCGTGGATTGAAACCCAGGTACTTGCACCGGCGACGTAGACAGAGTAACGTCGCTCCCCTCACGGGGAGCGTGGATTGAAACTGTGATCTAGCCCCCGCCCCCGCCGCGCCAGCACGTCGCTCCCCTCACGGGGAGCGTGGATTGAAACACAAATTGCCGCGCGAGGTAGTCCTTACCCCGTCGCTCCCCTCACGGGGAGCGTGGATTGAAACACTCTGGCGAAAACCCTGACAGAAAAAATGACATGTCGCTCCCCTCACGGGGAGCGTGGATTGAAACATAGCGATCTCCTTGATGGATTACACCACCTTGATGGTCGCTCCCCTCACGGGGAGCGTGGATTGAAACTTCCTCCTTTAAGATTTTGAGCGCCAGACAGTTGTCGCTCCCCTCACGGGGAGCGTGGATTGAAACGGAGGACGAAGTTGAGCGCAACATTAGCGACGCGATGTCGCTCCCCTCACGGGGAGCGTGGATTGAAACTTTGATTCCTGCCAAGGTGTGGAGGTGGAAAGGTCGCTCCCCTCACGGGGAGCGTGGATTGAAACCCTGTACATACATTAACAAGTATTGCTGTCCCGCCGGTCGCTCCCCTCACGGGGAGCGTGGATTGAAACCGCCCCTTCGGGTGACCGCGTCGCACTATTACGTCGCTCCCCTCACGGGGAGCGTGGATTGAAACGATTTACTCGAAAGCAAATTGAGACATAATCATCATGTCGCTCCCCTCACGGGGAGCGTGGATTGAAACTCTTACTACGACCCCGCGCTTGCCGGCGTTAACGTCGCTCCCCTCACGGGGAGCGTGGATTGAAACGTACTGTCTCTAGTGCTATGTATAACACTATCTTAAGTCGCTCCCCTCACGGGGAGCGTGGATTGAAACACTTGGGGGCTTCGGATTGGCAAGGAGATGACGTTGTCGCTCCCCTCACGGGGAGCGTGGATTGAAACCGCTGGGGATGAACGCGCTGACGGAGTTGCGAGCGTCGCTCCCCTCACGGGGAGCGTGGATTGAAACTTGTAGATAATGCGCCCATCGGACGCCTTAATGTAATGTCGCTCCCCTCACGGGGAGCGTGGATTGAAACTAAAACACTCTGCGCGCCGCGCCGAGTTTGTCATCAGGTCGCTCCCCTCACGGGGAGCGTGGATTGAAACTTCTGTCATCGCCGCCAAAGTAAGCGTCTGACATAGTCGCTCCCCTCACGGGGAGCGTGGATTGAAACTTTTGCGCCTAGCGCTGCGCTAGCGCAGCGCTAGGGTCGCTCCCCTCACGGGGAGCGTGGATTGAAACCCTGATAGTGTATGTCCGTATGGTACACCTATCGGGTCGCTCCCCTCACGGGGAGCGTGGATTGAAACTAGTGACCCTGCCGCCCAGCCGTCGTGAAACAAGAGTCGCTCCCCTCACGGGGAGCGTGGATTGAAACATTACGGGCATCGCCTTTTCCAGGGCGTGCTCAGTCGCTCCCCTCACGGGGAGCGTGGATTGAAACCGGGCGCTATAATGGCAATGGCTCGGCCTGCGGCGTCGCTCCCCTCACGGGGAGCGTGGATTGAAACCGGTTATCATGGATTTATCGCCGGACGATTACGAAGTCGCTCCCCTCACGGGGAGCGTGGATTGAAACTTACGTAACTGCCCCACCCCACGTGCAGCGAATGGTCGCTCCCCTCACGGGGAGCGTGGATTGAAACTGAAACTACGCCGTCAACATCGTTGACGGAAACAAGTCGCTCCCCTCACGGGGAGCGTGGATTGAAACAAAGTCAAGCAGTTGAAGAAAAAGAATCCCTTACCACGTCGCTCCCCTCACGGGGAGCGTGGATTGAAACCCCTGCGGGGGTTCGGGCGGCGGTAGGAATTGTCGTCGCTCCCCTCACGGGGAGCGTGGATTGAAACTGCGGCAGGTATATCGAGACCTCTATCTTTTCGCGTCGCTCCCCTCACGGGGAGCGTGGATTGAAACGGCTTTCTGGAGTGCGGCAGAAGCGGCTTGAGTCAGTCGCTCCCCTCACGGGGAGCGTGGATTGAAACTCGCGCTGCCGCTTACCAAAAACACTATTGGCGGTCGCTCCCCTCACGGGGAGCGTGGATTGAAACGCCCGCGTAGCGGGCAAAAAACTTGACGGCGTCACGTCGCTCCCCTCACGGGGAGCGTGGATTGAAACCGCGTCCTCGCCCCCGACGGCTGGGCATAATCCCGTCGCTCCCCTCACGGGGAGCGTGGATTGAAACTAGCAAATTGGGACGATGTAGACGCCTATTTCGAGTCGCTCCCCTCACGGGGAGCGTGGATTGAAACTTTTACGACGGCTGGGCGGCCGGGACTCGGCCCGTCGCTCCCCTCACGGGGAGCGTGGATTGAAACGTTTATGCGGAAGGTGTCGGTAAGGTTTTGGCGGTCGCTCCCCTCACGGGGAGCGTGGATTGAAACGCAGTAGAGGCGGCAGAGCAGGCACACATTGGCAGTCGCTCCCCTCACGGGGAGCGTGGATTGAAACGTCAATTTTGGTTGTACTATTCGTCACGATATAAGGTCGCTCCCCTCACGGGGAGCGTGGATTGAAACGCTTTTGCGTTGCCGATCCACCTGTGCTAAATCTCCTGCTTGGGTTTGGAAAGACCGTTCCCCCCTAGAGGATGCTTTGCCAATATCGTGGATGAGTCTTTAGAAATTCAGGTAAATCGTAACTGCCTATCCTGTTGTGATACTCCTGAAAACAAAGGCGACGAAAGCCTCCAAAACAGATAGACAGGATATTCAAGATTGTGTTTCCCTGTATATCGAAGTTGATCCTGCTTATCCTGTATATCCTGTTCAATAGAGGTAAATCTGTGAAATCTGTGGCTGCAAATTGATTTCGAAAAAGCCCCAGCCGCGAATTTTCCTTCTCAAAATAACACACTTTGTGATATACTCACCCCGCTTTGGCACAGGCGCCTGTGCCGCTTTCCGCTCCTGGCTCACCTGCGGTGTTGTCTGGGGGCTATCCCGAGGAAAGGAGGTTCCCGATGCGTAAATACGAGTTGGTTGTTTTGATTCAGCCCGATCTGGACGAGGCGGCCTTTGAGGCTGTGCTCGAAAAGATTAACGGCTGGATCGCTGAGACGGGTGGCAGCGTTGATAAAGTAGAACGCTGGGGTCGCCGTAAACTGGCTTACCCCATCCGCAAACTGCTTGAGGCCCAGTACATCCTCTTCAACCTGACCTTGCCACCCGCCGCCACTGCTGGCCTGGAACGCAACTTGCGTTTCCTTGAACCGGTCATGCGCCATTTGCTGATTTTGGTCTAACCTTTGTGTTTGTTGACTGTGAGGAGAACTTTATGAGCCGAGGCTTGAACAAGGTCATGATAATTGGTCATTTAGGCCGCGATCCAGAGATGCGCTATACACCCTCTGGCCGCCCGGTAACCACCTTTTCGGTAGCCGTTAGCCGCTCATGGAACACATCGGACGGCGAACGCCACGCTGAGACAGAGTGGTTCAATGTGGTCACTTGGGGCAACCTGGCAGAAATTTGTAAACAATACCTGACCAAAGGTCAACAGGTGTATGTGGAAGGTCGTTTGCAAACCCGACGCTGGGAAGACAAAGAAGGCAACAAACACACCAGCATTGAAGTTGTGGCCAACGAAATGATGATGCTTGGCGACCGCCGCGATGCCAACCAGGTTCAAGGCGAACTGCTGGTGGAGGATGGCGAGTCGGCTGCCGATGACCAGGATGAGTTCCCGTTCTAATGATGAACGGTAAGTTTTATGGAGAAATACTATGCCCGATGAACGCTTAAGAAACGAAGGCAATGGCGACCAGACCCAGGAGCGCCGTTATTACGCCCGCCCAAAGGTCTGTCAATTTTGCACAGATAAACAACTGACGATTGATTATAAAAAAGTGGACCTGCTGCGCCGCTTCATCACCGATGACGGCAAAATTCGTCCCCGGCGGCAAACCGGCACCTGCGCCCGACATCAACGCCAGATTGCCAATGCTGTTAAGCAGGCCCGTCACATTGCATTGCTACCCTTTACCGGCAAGTACTGGGAAGAGGGCTACTCTTAATCCCAGACAGCGGCGGGGCATGGAAGTGCCCCGCCCTGTTTCAATGAGGTGACTTTCTATGGAAAAGAAGCCCAAACCCGCCAGCCTGAGTAAAAAACACCTGGCCCGCTTGGAACGTGAACGCCGCCAGGCACGCCTGATCCGCTGGATTGCCTTTGGCGTGATTCTTACAACAGTTTTGCTGATAACTTATGGCATCCTCGAAACCAGCGGAACACTCTTGAAAATTAACAGCGCCCTGCAAAAGAATCGGCCGGTGGCCGTTGTCAATGGCGAAGAAATTAGCGTTGGCAAGTTTCAGACTTATGTCCGCTTGCAGCGCCAGCGCCTGATCAATCAATACAGCGAGATGCAATACTATTCCCAAATCTTTGGCTTTGACGTCAGCGCTCAATTGGGACAGATTGAGTCCATGTTGAGCGAAGACCAAAAAGAACAACTAGGACAAGATGTGCTGGATGCCATGATTGATGAGGTCCTTATCCGTCAGGAGGCCCAAAAGCGCGGCATCCTGGTGGATAGCGATAAAGTCGAGCAGGCCATCCGCGCCAACTACGGCTATTATCCGGATGGAACGCCCACTCCCGAACCTACCGCCACGCCGCTTGTCTTTTCGACCCTCTCGCCTCAACAACTAAAACTGGTGACCCTGACGCCAACGGCGACCACGATTCCGACCTCAACACCCGACCCGCAGGCTACCGCCACGCCCATTCCCAGCCCAACACTCACACCGCTCCCTCAACCCACACCAACACCCTACACGCTGGATGGCTTCCAGAAGACTTACCAGGAAACCCTTGACCGGTTGAAGAAAGACATTTCACTTTCCGAAGCCGATTTTCGAGCCATTTTCGAAGCGCAACTCTATCGCCAGGAATTGCTCAAAGATGTGACCAAAGATGTACCGCGCACACGAGAGATGGTCTGGGCGCGGCATATCTTGGTGAAGGACGAAGCCATTGCTCGGGCAATCCGTCAACGCCTGCTGGCAGGTAAAGACTTCGGTACCCTGGCTGCTGAAGTTTCCGAAGACCCGGGATCAAGGAACAAAGGCGGCGATCTTGGCTGGTTTGCAAAAGGTCAAATGGTAGCGGCTTTTGAAGATGCTGCTTTCAGCCTGAAGGTTGGCGAAATCAGTCAACCGGTTCAGAGTGACTTTGGCTACCACATCATCCAGGTACTTGGCCACGAGAATCGGCCCATGACGGCTAGCGAGTACCAAGATGCTGTCAACAAAATGTTTAACGAATGGCTGGCTAACCTGCGCGCCGAAAGCGAGATCACCATTTACGACCGCTGGAAGAACTTCATCCCCACCCAGCCTGTCTTGCAGGTTGCCCAATAGGGAAACATTCGGCGACAAAATCGAAAGGCCGTCACCAGGAAGGTGGCGGCCTTTTTGCTGATCAATGATGTCCGCTTTAACCGCGTCCCCCCAACATTTCATCGCTGATCTCCTCCAATTTAAGACTGATAACCTGACTGGCCGAATCGCGGCCCATCGTCACCCCGTAGATCACATCTGCTGCCTGCACCGTATTGCGGTTGTGCGTGATGATGATGAATTGCGTCTCCTGGCTCAACTCTGCCAGCAAATCGCGAAAACGTCCCACATTGGCCTCATCCAGCATTGCATCCACTTCGTCCATGACACACACGGGCGTGGGTGAAACCTTGAGCAGCGCAAAGACCAGCGCGATGGCCGTCAGACTGCGTTCGCCGCCCGAAAGCAAGGCCAGACCCTGCTCGCGGCGGCCTGGCAAACGCGCCTCAATTTCAATACCGGTTTCCACCAGATTTTCTGGCTCAGTCAATGCCAGTCGCGCTGCACCGCCGCCAAACAAGCGCACAAAAATCTCGCGAAACTCCTTATCTACTGCCTGAAAAGTCCTCTGAAACTCTTGTTTGGTCAGTTCATCCAGTTCGGCAATCACCTCGCGTAAATCGGCTTCGGCTTTTCGCAAATCAGCCACCTGGCTGGTCAGGAACTCAAAGCGATCATGTTCGGCGTCGTATTCCTGTTTGGCCTCTGGATTGACAGGCCCCATGCGGCGCAACTGAGCCCGCAATTGGGTCAGGTTGCCTTCCAGGTCGGGTGCCAGGGTTGTCACCACGGGCAGTTGCTCGACCATGCCATCCAGCGGCAAAGGCACCGATCCGGTAATTTCGCCGGAGTATGAAAAAGCCACCAGTCCGAAATCGTCTTCAATGCGTTTGCGCAAATTGTCGAGCGCATCTTGCCGGCGGCTGACCTCCAATTGTGCCTGGGCAAAGGCGCGTTCAGCGGCGGATAGAGAACGCTGGGCTTCGGCTTCATGCTCTTGAAGTTGAATTTCCTGACGTTCAGCAGATTCCAGTTCCTGTTCAGCCGGTTCAATCTCGACCCGCAGGCTGGCGATTTGTTCATTCAGCCTGCTTTCACGCTGACGGAGGGACTCGCGCTCGCCTTCCATCTCGGTCAGTGCTTGCCCAATTTCTTGCAGACGGCGTTCAATGGCCTGCTTTTGTTCTTTTAGCCGCTCGTATAACTGGGCGCGCTCGGCTTGACGATGATGGATATCCTCCAGGGCGCGTGCGACAACGGCCAGACGCGTGTTCCAGTAGGCTGCTTGTTCTTGCTCCTCGTCTAACGTTAGAGTAGTCAGGCTGGCCTCCAGCACTCGGACGGCTTCGGCTGCTTGGGAGATTTCATCTTCTCCCTGGCTTTGAGATTGTGCCAGCGCCTCTTGTTCGTTTTCGGCTTGTTCTTTTTCAAGTTGCAATTGTTTTTGCTGTGAAACCTGCCATGCTTGCTGACGGCGGGCAGATTCGAGTTCGAGGCTTGCCTGGCGTTCGGCTGTGAGCGCTTCGTCCAGCGTATGCCGGGCTAGACTCAGGCGCTGCTCCAATGAAGCCAGTTTTTGCCGGGCCTCTTTTTGCTGACTGCGCAGATTTTCTATCTGGCGATTGAGTGCCGTCAGGCGTTCTTCGGCCTCTGCCAGGGTTTGTTGCAACTCTCTTTTCTGGCGCGGCCGGCTCAGGGTTCCGCTGTGAGCCGCTTTCCCGGCTAGCACTGAGCCATCGGCGCGAAAGACCTCGCCTTTCAAGGTTACGGCTCGCAGATAAGGTGACCGTCTTTCTTTTACCAGGCGTCGGGCAGAGGGACGATCGCGCACGACGAAAACCTGCCCCAGCAAAAGATCGAGCACCGGCTGAAGCGCGGCCGGAGCGCGGACAAGGTCAACAGCCAGCCCAAGACATCCGGGGTCATTGGGGGGCGTCAGGCGCGGTTCGGGTGTCAGCCAGGCCAACGGCAACAGGGCAGCCCGGCCCGGAGCGTCTCCTTCCAGTAATTGCAGCGCCTGTTCAACGTCCTGCTCCGAATCGAAAACGATAGCCTCCAGATAATCGCTCAGCGCCGCCGCAATTGCAGTTTCATATTCCACCGGGACGTCTAGCACGGTGCTTAAAGCCCCATGCCGGCTATGCAGGCGCTCCTGGCGGACGGCTTCCAGCAGGAAACGCGCGCCTTCACCGTAGCCGATGAGTGCTTGCTCGGCCTGCTCCAGCACTTCCACCTGGGCTTTTAGCCGGCTGACGGCAGCGCTCTGGATAGAATGTTCTTTTTCTGCTCGTTGGATCTCGGTCTCAACAGCCTCTGTTTGTTGACGCTGACTTTGTAAACGGCTCTGAGTATCTTTGTGTTCTTCTTCGGCTTCTCGAAGCCTTGTCTGTGCAGTTTGCAAGCGGGCTTCGCTTTCGCGGACAGCAGTGCCAGCCACGTGAAGCGCCTGGATGTTCTCGCTCAAGCGCTTTTCCAGCATGGCTAAGCGGGCGGCAAGTTCATCGTGACGGGCTCTCTGCGCCGCGCGCTGGGCTTGCAGGTCGGTCAGGGCTCGACGAGCCGCCTGTATCTCTTCTTCCAGGGCGGCGCGCTTGGCCTGGCGGTTTTGCAGGGTCTGCTGAGCCTGGGTCAGTTGTGCTTGTGCTTCGGCGTGTTCGGCTTGCAAGCGCTCATCTTCTGTTGTGAGTTGGCTCAATTTTTCTTGAGCCAGGGTGATTTCATCTGTCAGCCGGTCTTGTTCGGCGATCAGGTTTTGCCGGGTTTCAAGCAGGGAACGGCGGCGCTCTTCCAGCACGGCAAGTTGACGTGAGGCTGCCTCACGCTCGGCGTGTAATTCAGACGACATGCGGTGCCACGTATTTAATTGGGCACGTAAGGTTTGCAAACGTTCGCGATAGGCGGCGGCTTCAGTGTGCCATTTTTGAAAGTTTTGGCGGCTTTCTGTCAATCGGGATTCTTGCGTTTGCAAGAGTTCTCGGCTTTCCCTCAAGTCTTTCAGGGCATGGTGCCAGTGATAGCCGTACCATTCCAGCAGCAACATTCGCATATCAGCCTGCAATTGGGCATATTCAGATGCGCGCTTAGACTGGCGTTCCAGGTTGCGCAGCCGCGGTTCCAGTTCTGCCAGGATGTCCTGGACGCGTTCCAGGTTGCGCTCGGTGGTTTCTAACCGGCGCAGTGCCTCTTCGCGGCGGGCGCGGTACAAACCTACGCCGGCGGCTTCTTCAAAGAGCCGGCGGCGGTCGTCGGCCTTGAGTGCCAGAGAAGCGTCTACCAGCCCCTGGCCAAGGATGGTATAGGTTCGTTCGCTCAAACCAGACTGAGCCAGCAGTTCGTTGATTTCGCGCAAACGGACATGTTGTCCATTCAGCAGGTATTCATTCCGGCCATCACGGTAAGCGCGGCGGCTAATGGCCACTTCACTGAAATCTACCGGCAGCCATCCATTGCTGTTATCAAAAGTGATGGTGACGGCGGCCATACTGGCGCGTGAGCGTGCTTCTGAGCCGGAGAAAATCATGTCCTCGGTCTTTTTGGCGCGCAACAGGCTATAAGATTGCTCCCCCAATACCCAGCGTAGGGCGTCGGCAATGTTTGACTTCCCCGACCCATTTGGACCCACTATGGCCGTGATACCCTCGGCAAATTCAAACAGAGTACGGGAAGCAAAGGTTTTGTAGCCTTGCAATTCAAGCGATTTCAAAAGAAGTGGCATGGATGATCTTTTCTCTTGTTGATGATGTTCGATCGTCTAGTTTTCAGGCCAGCCCAAGCCGCTCAAGGGCGGCCTGCGCGGCAGCCTGGCTGGCAGCGTGTTTGCTTGGTCCAGCGCCATGCCCATACGTCTCTTCGCCAATTCGCACTTCTACCTCAAATATTCTGGCATGGTCTGGACCTTTTATATTTACAGTGACATAGCGCGGCGTGCCAAGTTTTTGAGCCTGTGTCCACTCCTGCAAGAAACTTTTCGGGTCAAAGGCCTCTGGGTTGGCCAGGGTGGTATCCTGGGCTTTTTCCAGCAAGGGAGAGACGAACTTTTCAACGGCAGGAATGCCGCCTTGTAAATAAAGGGCGCCAATCAGTGCCTCAAAAGTGGCACAAAGTAAAGCAGGACGATGGCGCCCACCAGCGGCCAGTTCGCCGCGCCCAAGGCGCATGGCTTTATCCAACCCTAACTGGCGGGCAAACTCTGCCAGTTGCTCGGTGCGCACTAGCGCCGAGCGAGAGCGCGTTAATCCGCCCTCGTTCATTTCGGGGCAATGATTGTACAACCAGGCGCCAACCACAAAGTCCAGCACGGCGTCACCCAGAAATTCAAGCCGTTCATTGTCCTCAAGAATTTCGGGGTGTTCATTGACGTAAGAGCGATGTGTCATGGCACGCGCCAGGAGGTGCAGGTTATTGAAGGGCAATCCCAATCGTTCTGCCAGGTCTCGCGGCGATTCAACTTCAGGTAAATTTTCTTCAGAAGACAAAGGGACCTCCCTGGAACTCAGGGAGCGCCAGTCTCTCACCCACGTGTGCGACTCGCGTTCCATCAGTTCCATAATGAAAAATGCGTCCTGATTTTACTCGTATTTTGAGATGCTGACCAGCAATTCTGAACTCAGGCTATCAGGCTTTGAGCAGTTTTTCTGCACTGGCTTCCTTGAAGTAAGCCCGATAGGCAGCAGTTTCTGCCAGCAAGCCCTTGATGGCGATGTACAATTCGCGTTGCAGGTAAGGTTCGGCGCGTCCGTTTCCGGCAGCAAGTTGCAGGCTGTCCTCGTTTTCGTCAATTGTCAGGTGACCGCCAGCCTCCAGCCAAGCCAACCCCAAACGGACGGTATCTTCGCGTTGGGCACAGGCGGCGCTCAACTCCTGCAGACTGACCTTTCCGCCGCGCTGGTTGAGTGCATACTTCACCAACCCGCCCAGGCGTGTGAGAAATGCCTCCGCTTTTTCATCGCTGGGGACAGCAGCCACCAGGTAAAGTTTTTGCGGGGCAACGCGTTCTAGTATGGTATGCCAGTCGGCTACGGAGGGCGGCGCGGTGTAGATCACCAGTTCGCTTGCAGGTGTAAGGTGATAACGGTCTACACCCCCAATTTCCTGGCGGTGTTCGCCTTCGGCAAAGATTTGTGCCCCTCCAGGAATCTGTCCAGCCCGCTTGCGCCAGTCTATTACTTCAATTGCAGGCGGCTGTATTTCAATAATCGAAGTCTCAACCAGGCGGTAATCGAGCAATTGCAGGTTGAGTTGTCTTTCGCCGCGAAAAGCGCTGGCGCGCAGGGAATAGGCAATATCTATACCTTGGCCTGTTTCGGGTAATTCTTCTCCTGCGCCGCCCCACCACAAAATGCTCTGGCTTTGACCGTGTTCATCTTCCACAGTGAGACGCAGGTGCTCTCTGGTTTTGCCAATGGGGACGACAGACTTTAACCGCAGGTTGCGCGTTGCCAAAACAAGCGGCGGGTTGCCTGCGCCGAAAGGTGCCAGTTTTTCCAGTGCCTCGGCCAGGTCAAAGGTGATTTCATCCAACCGAAGCCAGGCGTCAATTTCCAGGGCCGGTTCTTCCGGGACGATTTGGCCGAGTTGCGCCCGGATGGCCTGTCCCAACCTGCGGCGAAACTCGGTCAGTTTTTCGCGTTCCAAAGAAAGACCGGCAGCCATGGGGTGTCCGCCAAAACCAAGCAGAATGTCCCGGCAGGCGGCGATGGCCTCAGTAATATGCAACCCCTCAACCGAACGCGCCGAACCGCGCAGCAAGCCGTCTTCGTTTTCGGTGAGCAAAATGACCGGACGGTGATAACGTTCGACCAGCCGGCTGGCCACAATGCCCACCACGCCTCCTGGCCAGTTGGGATGGGAGAGAAGGATGACCGGCTCGTCCAACAGGCCGGGATTTTCTTTTAGTTGTGTTTCGGCAGCCTGAAAAACCTGGCTGGTCAGCAAGCGGCGCTGCGCATTCAGATTTTCAATTTGAGCGGCCAGCAGGCGGGCGCGCACATCGTCGTTGGTAAGCAGCAGTTCCACGGCTGGGTTGGCATCGCCTAACCGGCCCAGGGCATTCAGCCGCGGGGCAAAGACAAAACCAATGGTCTCCTCGGTCAGTGTCTCCAGGTTGGTGTTGGCGAACTCGGCCATGATCCTTAATCCCAGCCGCGGCGTGGCACGCAAGGCGCAAATGCCTTTTTGTACCAGGCTGCGGGTTTCGCCTTGCAGCAGGGCTACATCGGCAATCAGGCCCAGGGCGGCCAGGTCGAGCAGAGAGGCGGGCTCAAGCCGCGCCTGACCAACCGAGAGCAGACCTTCTGCCAGTTTGTAGGCAACCCCCACACCTGCCAGATTTTCCAGCGGGTGGCCGGCAGGCAGCAATTTGGGATTGATGATGGCAAAGGCATTGGGAAGTTTTTCGCCGGGATCGTGATGGTCGGTGAGAATGACATCTACGCCGCGAGTTTGAGCATAGTCAATGGCTTCATGGGCCGTGATGCCCGTATCGCACGTGACGAGAAGCCGGATGCCGTTATCCAGCAGCGGTTTCAGGCTTTCGAGATGGACGCCGTGACTTTCGCGTCCGCGCACCGGAATATAGTAACTGACTCTGGCGTTCAGGGCGTTTAGCGTTTGCACCAGCAGGGCGGTGGCGCTTTGCCCATCCACATCGAAATCGCCCCAGACGCAAATCGGCTGCTCTTTGCGTATAGCCAATAGAATACGTTCAATAGCCGGCTCAAGGCCGGGGAAGGGGATGAGCGGGCGGTCATTTGGATTGAGATAGGCCTGGACGGCTTCAGATGTGGTCAGGCCGCGTCGGACGAGAGTCTGTGCGATGAGCGGGGGCAGGCCCAGGTTCCCGAAAGAAGCGGGGATGGGGACAGGTGGAAGTTCACGCCAACGGGTCATGTTTGTACATCCACGCTAATTTTATCATGCGGCTTGATTGGGATTGCAACAGGCCGCTCTAGCGGTAGGCGGCCTGTTGTTTCGTGCAATGGGGCGGTGGATGGTTACTTGTTGTTGTAGATGGCGCCTGCAAGAACGGCAAATGCCAGCACAATTAGCGTTGAGATTTGCTCTCCTAGCGTATAGCCAAGTAAGGTTCCGCCAATGGCCATAACCCAGACAGGGAAGGCCAGGCCAGTCAGGATGATGTTCAAAACTTTTCCCTCGCCTTTTGTACCCCACCACCGCAAGAAGAACGCCAGTCCCCAGCAAACTAAAGCCCAGATACCCAATGTGGGTTCTTTTGGGACAATGGCTTTCCCAAGCAGGTAGATGCTGACTACTTCAGAAGGGATGTGGGCGGCCACTTTACTCAAGTAGTCGCTTATCTGGTCGGTTGTGGTTCGAACACCGTCTCTGCGTGGGGTTGACCTTCCAATGCTTCCGTATAGAGTTGCCATTTTTTATATCTCCTGTAGAAAAACAACAGACACAGTTGAGAGCAAATATGAGTTTTTACCTCCTCTCTTAGAATACTTTGTCTCTTTGTTAAGACAAAGTAAGGCGGGGTTTATTGACCAGAAGAACCTTACTACGGCCTAGAAGCAGTGTAGCATAAGTGGGAAAGAAGTCAAGCGCTGGCGTTGCTCAGAGATTTTTCAAAGGCCTGCGCTGCTTGAAGCAAGCGCGCTTCGCCCCAGGCCGGGCCGACAAGTTGCAGGCCGATTGGCAGGCCAGACTTCGTTTTTCCGGCGGGGAGGGAGAGCGCGGGCAGGCCGGCCAGATTGAACGGGCCGGTAAAGCGCGTCAAGCGGGGAGCGTAAGCCGCCGAGTCAAGACCCTCGATGGGGGCGGCGGTGACGGCTGTGGTGGGGAGGATGAGCAGGTCATAACGCTCAAAGAATAGTTCAAAGTAGCGTCTGACTTCGCTTTGGGTTCGGCGTGCCAGAGCATAATCGGTAGCCGTGAGGGAACGGCCTTTTTGCAGGCGCGCCAACACGTCTGCGCCAAACCAATCCGGGTGTTTTTCCAGCCTTTCGCGGTGGAAGGCGGCGGCATCGGCGATGACCATCTGGCTGTTGGCCTCGGCAGCCGCGGGCAGGGTTGGAATCTCTACTTCGTGAATTTGCGCCCCAACCCCGGCGATCAACTTGGCGGCGCGCATAACCGCAGCCAATATTTCACTTTCGGCCTGCTCAATGTATTCTCCAACTGCTAAGGCAATGTTCCAGCCGCGCACACCGGCATCTATCTTTCCTAGATAATCGCTTGCCTTTTGGTTTCTGGAGGCTGGGTCTTGCGGGTCGTAACCGGCAATGACGCCGAGCAGAACGGCGGCGTCGCGTACATTTTTGGTCAGCAGGCCGACATGGTCAAGATTCCATGAAAGCGGCAGGACGCCGCGCAGGCTGACTCTGCCGAAGGTTGGCTTCAGGCCGACCACACCGCATAACGATGCCGGGATGCGAGTCGAGCCGCCTGTGTCGGTGCCTAGAGCGGCCAGGCACATGCTCGCAGCAACCGCCGCCGCGCTTCCGCTTGAAGATCCACCGCTGATGCGGCTTGGGTCATGCGGGTTCCGCACGGGTCCGGTGTGAGGGTTAATGCCGGTGATTCCCAGGGCAATTTCATGCGTGTTGGTTTTACCCAGAATGATTGCACCCGCGGTTTTCAATTTTTCTACCACGAAGGCATTTTTTAGTGCCGGTTGTTGTCCAAAAAAGCGGGGCGATCCGGCAGCGGTGGGTAGGCCGGCGACATCTATCAAATCTTTGACAGCGACGGGGATGCCGGCCAAGCGGCCTTGAGAGGGGATTTCTTCTAGGGTGGGCGCCGAAATGATGGCAAAAGCATTTAATTGGGGGTTGAGTTGCTCAATTTGACGGAGGCAGGCTTGGGTGAGTTCGAAGCGGGAAAATTCTCCCCGTTGCATGGCTTCCAGGGCATCGGTCAGGTTCAGACTTGAAGGATTTGGCTCCATAACTGTCCATCCAATAATCGACCCCGGTCTCTTATAGCGACCGGGGTCCTCAACAGGTTATCTTCTGGGACTAGAACAGACCAACAACGCGCTTTGTCTTTAGATCAATGTCTACGTCAAAGAAGACCGGGCGGGTTGGCAGGCCGGGCATGGTGCGCATGGTACCCAGCAGGGGGTAGAGGAAACCTGCACCCACGCTGGCGCGGATATCGCGCACAGGCACCCGGAAGCCGCTTGGGGCGCCTTTGATGGCAGCGTCATGGCTGAAGGATAGATGGGTCTTGGCCATGCACATTGGCAGATTGTCAAAGCCCAGGTCGGTGTAGAGTTTGATTTTGGCTTCGGCCTCGGGCGAGTAATCCACACCCTCTGCACCGTAAATTTCTTTGCAGATGATCTCAATTTTTTCTTTGATGGGGATATCGAGCGGGTAGAGGAATTTGAAGTTGCTGGGTTTTTCGGCGGCCTTGACGACGGCTTCGGCCAGGGCAATGGCGCCTTTGCCGCCTTCCATCCAGTGCCGCGAGACAACTGCATCCATGGCGCCGGCTTCAATTGCCGCCTTGCGCACCATTTCCACTTCGGCCTGGGTGTCGGTGGCAAATGAGTTAACGGCCACCACAACATTGACGCCATACTTGAGGGCGTTTTTGATGTGGCGTTCCATGTTGGGCAGACCCTTGGCCAGCAATTCCAGGTTTTCGTCTGTGTATTCGGGAGCCAGGGGCTTTCCAGCAACAACCTTTGGCCCGCCGCCATGCATCTTGAGTGCCCGCACTGTGGCAACCAGTACCACCACATGCGGGATTAAGCCAGAATAACGGCATTTGATGCCAAAGAATTTTTCCATGCCAATATCTGCACCAAAACCGGATTCGGTGATTACAAAGCCGTGTTCTCCTACCAGTTTAAGGGCGATTTTATCGGCGATGATGGACGATTGTCCGTGGGCGATGTTGGCAAACGGCCCAGCGTGGACAAAAGCGGGTGTGCCTTCCAGGGTTTGCATCAGGTTGGGTTTGATGGCGTCCATCATCAAAACCGTCATAGCGCCGGCGCAGCCGATGTCTTCGGCAGTGATGGCTTCGCCTTTTCGGTTTGTGCCGATGACAATACGGCCCATGCGCTCACGCATGTCTTCCAGGCTGGTGGTCAGAGCCAGGATGGCCATAATTTCGCTGGCCACGGTGATGTCGAAGCCGGTACGGCGGGTCTTGCCTTTTTCTTCAGGGCCGAGGCCGATTTCAATTTCGCGCAGGAAACGATCGTTGGTATCAACCACCCGCCGCCAGGTAATGCTTTCTGGGTCAATATCTAGGCGGGCAAAACGGGAGCGTTCTTCAGGTGTCAGGTCGTCTGGGTCGGTCTTGTCAATGCCTAGTCTTTGCAAGCGCTTAAGCATGGATGGCGAGAATTTACGCTTTCCCTGTTTATCGGGCGGGCAAAGAGCATCAAACAGTTTGTTGTCGTCCTGTTCGCTTTCGTGGAACATACGCGCGTCAATGGCTGCGGCCAACAGGTTATTTGCGGCAGTGATCGCGTGGATGTCACCTGTCAGGTGCAGGTTGAAATCTTCCATGGGAATGATTTGACTGTAGCCGCCGCCCGCCGCTCCGCCTTTGATACCAAAGGTGGGGCCTTGTGAGGGTTGACGGATACAGGTGAAAACGCGTTTTCCTAAATGCGCGCCCAGCGCTTGGCTGAGGCCGACTGTGGTGGTTGTCTTGCCTTCCCCCAATGGTGTTGGCGTGATGGCTGTCACATCTATGTATTTACCATCTGGCAAGCCCTGGAGACGTTCTAGAATATCCAACTTGACTTTGGCCTTGTATGGCCCAAACAATTCCAGTTCCTCGGGCAAAATGCCTGCTTCTTCAGCCACCTGCAGAATTGGCTTCAGTGTGGCCTCCTGGGCGATTTCAATATCTGAAGGGACGGGTACGCGCAGGTTGAGCCGGGTGGGGGTGAATGTTTTTGTCATAGGTTCGGTTCTCCTTATTGATGTAGGTGGTTTCCTCTGGCGCAAAATCTGTATCACGCAAGCAATCATGCCTTAGGCTTAGATAAACCCCAAGGCTGATGCTGATAATATTGTAAATATTTTTATATACTTAGACAATCGTGAAAAAAGTCACTTTTTTTGCGAAGCGCAAATGACAGTCCCAGAAGGCGCCCCTTTTAGGGCCAGTTCTACGGCTCCGGCGGCTTCACCCGAAAAAATGTAAACTTGCAGAGAAGGCAACTCTTGAACAAGTGTCAGCATTTGTTCGACTTTGGCGAGCATCCCTCCGGTGACATCGGCGCCTGCGGCGTTTCTAAAGCCGCTGCGGTTCATTTCCAGGACTTCGGGCCCGATCTCGTTAAGCAGGCGGGTACGGGCCGGAAAGTCAGCCCAGACCCCGCCTTCCAGCCCGGCCAGCAAAATGCGATTGGGCCGGAGATGGCGCGCCAGGTGGATAAATAAATCCTCAGTAGAGAGAATTGTCCCGCCGCGCACTGTGTCAAAGATTACATCGCCGTAAATGACCGGCACCAGGCCAGCCTGCAGAGCGCTTTTCAGCGGCGTTAAATCCCAGGCCCATACCTGACCTTCACAAGCCGTCACGCTTGCGGCTGGTGAAAGCGCCAACGCCGCAATTTTGGCTGTGTGCAGGGCATCCATCACCAGCCGGTTTAGTTGTGCTGCCTGATACCAGACTTCTGCAAATCCCTGCCAATACCTTTCTGAGTTGGACTGAGGCAGACCTTCACGCGTCTGATATTCTTTTGCAGCAGTGTGACCAAAAGAGCCGGAACCATGTCCCAACACCAGGCTCAAACCAGGATTCTGACGCATGGCCGTTGCAATTTCTGCTGCCAGCCGCGCCAATGTTTGGGCACGTGCCGTATAGGGGCGCGTCTTGTCGGTGATGAGCGACCCGCCCAATTTAAGAAAGACCAATTCATTCATGGGATTACTGTAGCATGGCTTGGAGAGAGCGTCAAGTTTTGAGTAGTAGGTCACCTTTCAAACGTGACCTACTGTGTTATATTATCCCTGAAGGAAGCCTATGTTGAATATTGCTATGCTTTCTTACCATACTTGTCCGCTGGCTGTCTTGGGGGGCAAAGATACCGGTGGAATGAATGTCTATGTGCGCGATCTGACCATTGCTTTGGGCCGGAGGGGCGTGCATGTGGATGTCTTTACCCGTTCGCAAGACGAACATGTTCCGCACGTCTTGCATGATTTAGGCTTTGGCAACCGCGTTGTCCATATCCCGGCTGGACCGGAAAAACCTCTCCCCAAGCGCGAACTGGTTGACTACATTCCCCAATTTGTTGAAGGGATTCGAGCGTTTGCTGCCGAGAAGGGGATTCGTTACGACTTGATTCACAGCCACTACTGGATGTCTGGCCTGGCAGCCGCCTCTCTGGCAGACTTGTGGCCGGGCACGCCCATTGTTCAGATGTTTCATACCCTGGGAGAGATGAAAAACCGTATTGCCCGCAATGACGAAGAGCGCGAAGGAGAATACCGCCTGAATGGCGAGCGGCAGGTGATGAAACGCGCCGACCGCATTGTTGCGGCTACCCTGGCCGAGAAGGCGCAACTCGAATGGCTTTACAGAGCCGATCCGCGCAAGATTGTTATCATCCCGCCGGGCGTGGATATCGGTCATTTCTACCCGATTCCGGTGGACGAGGCGCGCGCCTTCATTGGACTGAAGCCTGAGGATCGGATGATTCTCTTTGTTGGTCGGATTGAACCGCTCAAAGGCTTGGAGACGCTGATTCGTGCGATGTCGTGTCTTCACCTTTGCAGTGAATGTTCGCCCGTCTATTTGGCGATCATTGGCGGTGACCCTGAAGCCGCGCCTGAAGCAATGAGCGCTGAAATGGCCCGCATTCAGAAATTGAGCAATGAGTTGTGCGTAGGTCAGATGATCGCTTTTTTGGGCAAGCGTGGACAGGACACTTTGCCTTACTACTATTCAGCAGCCGACGTGCTGGTCATGCCTTCCCACTATGAGTCGTTTGGCATGGTGGCCCTGGAGGCAATGGCCTGCGGCACACCGGTCATCGCCTCTCAAGTGGGTGGACTGGCCTTTTTAGTGCAAGACGGCGTCACCGGCTATCATGTGCCAGATGGCGACCCTGATGCCCTGTGTGACAGCCTGCGCCGTCTGTTGTATGACCCGGCTTTGCGCGCTCAAATGGGGCAGCAAGCCGCACAATATGCCCAGAATTATGCCTGGGAAAAAATCGTAGAGCAGATTTTGGGGCTGTATCAGCAGATGTTGGTGCCTGATACGATTTAAACGTGATTTCGGGATAAAAAATTTCACCGCCAAGGCGCAGAGTTTCAACCTTAATTTTTTTTTTTTTTTTTTTTTTTTTTGGTGTTTTTCTGTTTTTTGTGGTTTTTTTGCGGTTTTTTTCCTTCTCACACAGCCGGTATTTTTATACCACACACACATACCTGTTTCTGAAATGTTTCAATTGTTCTGGATATTATCGGCAGGAATAGCTCTTCTTAATGGTGAAAACAGCTTTAGCAAAAGATTGTTATTACCTCTTTTGCTTACGGCAGGTATTCTTAACAGATTCATTTTCCTGCCTGTTGCCACCCTCTTTATCTTATTTTCTGCATGGCTTGATTTACAGCTGCCAGGTTCAATAAAAGCTTTTTTGAAGAAAAGATTTATTCAAATAATAATACTTGCTGTCGGCGCTATTCTTTCAGCGGCAACAACGTTGGTATCTTTAGCTGAATGGAAT